>BNJV01002527.1_pt1 | contig 392836 bp, 443 predicted proteins | sample 8540591 | NCBI WGS metagenome assembly BNJV01 (sample SAMD00202457, study PRJDB9452) | human saliva metagenome | host: Homo sapiens
CTTTATCGCGGTAGAATCTACTTGTGCTGGCGGTTCAATGGCATAGCTTTGCCACTTCTTTACATGGCGTTCGCTGCGGTCAGAGAGCTTTCCTGTGAGGTATTTTTCAAGGATAATAGCGGCGAGAGGAGCGGCAAGATCGGCGCCAAATCCACCGTTATCAATATACACAGAGATAGCAATCTTTGGATTGTTCATAGGGGCAAAGCCGATAAACACCGAGTGATCATCGCCTGTATTCTCTGCCGTTCCCGTCTTACCACATATCTGATAGGTCGGTGTATTGATGCTTGCGCACGTGCCATTTGTTACCGCCGAGCGCATGCCAGCAATGACTTCTTCAATCGCTTTCGGTGTACCTTTGATGTTATGACGCACGGTGAACCGCTCATCGAGTGGCTTTTTGGCCGTAGATTTGTGCACATGCGGCGTATAGAAAAACCCGCGATTGGCTATGATAGCCGCAAGATTGCAGAGTTGCAGCGGTGTTGTCATCACCTCACCCTGCCCCATTCCAAGCCACATTATCGTCTGGGCATTCCACCGATTGCCAAAAGTGCGCTGACAATAAGAGGCATCTGGAACAAAGCCTCCCTGCTCATTGGGGAGATCTATGCCAAGCGGCATCCCGAGACCCATGCTGGTCATGTAGTCATACCAAGTGTTCAGTGCCTGCGACTGGCCTTTATAACGCGTGCGGTTCTCTATCATTGCCATGAAAGCCTTACAGAAATAAGCGTTACACGAGGTGCTAAGTGCGCCCGTAAGTGCACGTGGTGAGCTATGTTTATGACATCCGATGTGAATCTTATCACGCCAAAAGCCCTCATTACACGTGTATTTTGTGTTATGGTTGATGATATTTTCGGAGACGAAAGCAATGGTATTGGCAACCTTAAACGTAGAACCTGGCGAATAAACTGTTTCGATAGCGTGGTTGACTTCATCGTTTTCGTGAGACGAACTCGCCATACACAGCACCTCACCCGTAGCAGGTTCGATGGCCACAATACTCCCTTGCTTGCCCTCTAAGAGCTTGTTGGCTAACTTTTGCAAGCCCTGATTAACCGTGAGATGCTTATCTTTCGGCAGAATATGACCTTGAATGGTCAGCGAAAATACAAATAAAGAGACGATTATCCCTAATTTTTCTCATGTTTCGTTTTGATTGTTTTGCAAACAGGCACACCGCCTTTTTGCCGCATGTTCTCTAATTTTTTTGTTGTGCCCCATGTGCCCTCTCTCCTTGTGAAAGCCATGCTTTAACGTGCACAAACTCACTGATTTAGCGCCATGAAAACGCTCTTTTACACCATAAAAAGAAGCCGTTTCTCAGCTATTACTTGCAAACTTACGAAAAAAAACTAAGAATTGGGGTAGAAAAAAACAAAAAAATAAACGAGGACCTCCCCCAGCCGATTGCCGTCTCCGTTTCATAAACATCATGAAGCGCTACCAATGATTTGAAGGCAGGAAAAAAACGCCACACTCCAGATAGATTAAACCTCATCCGCCCTTCCTCTCCCCCTTTTTTTCATTTGCGATTCAGCCCATTTCATGCGATAATTTGAGGCGAAAGGCATCACGAAGTGAATGACCTTATCGCACGATTCAATAGCCGTTGTAGGGCCTTAAAATCCCCTTTCTCGCCTATTCATTTCGCTTCATGCGATAGCTTCGGGCAGTGTGCCCCGTTTTCCGCTTATAAAATTTGCAAAAAGCACTAAGCGAGATAAAGTCAAAGTCGCTGGCTATCACCTTCAACGAATTGTTGGTATACTTCAATTCCGACTGAATCTGCACGATAAGCGTATTATCTATCCACTCTTTTGCCGTGATATTGGTTTCGCGTTTCACTATCATCCCCAAATAATGTGGGGTGAGACAGAGTTTTGAAGCATAGAAATCAAGCTCATGTTGATGTTTAGCGTGGTTGTTTACCAACTTAATAAACTGCTCAGCCACTAACTTATTGCGCGACTTATACATGCCATCGAGGTTGAAATTTTGCTTATGAAGCGCCTCCACGAAGCAATAAGCCGACACTATCAGCGAACAAATCGCCTCGTTCGTAGCCTCAGAGAGTTGAGAAAGTGAATAAAGTGTGTGGAAAATCTGCTTCAAAACATGACGTTCTTTGCTGTTAGGATGCACACAAAAGCACATATCCGGAGCAAGAAGTAGTTCGGGAAGGCGACCTCCAAAAGACTTTATCAATAAGGATTTTGACACAGCAAAGCCTTCGAGTTTTGTGTTTTTATCTACCTCATCGTCGTTGATTACTACGCCACTATTAATAAAACACGATGTCACCCGGACGGCAGTTGAACTTCATTGGGCCAATGGTGATATCACAAGAGCCCTTTCTGATGAGCACCAAGCGTGCTGCATCAAAGCTTACATTATGGGGATTGTTGGGAATAAGTCTAAAGAATGGAGCACTGTCGAGCGCCACAATATGGTCTGAACCAACATAGAGTTCACCCTCTACAATGTCTTTGTGACTCCTAAGATAAGTGGAGATTTCGCGAAAAGACATCATCGTTCCATCTTCAGAAGCTTTGTTTTCCATAATGAGTTGAGTTATTGCAAAGATAGACTTAAATCTTGAATTATTCACATTACATGGGAATAATCACGGATTTATATGCATTATTTATCTAATTTCTAAATCGTGAAAGAAGCAGATACCATTAATCGGCATCTGCTTCCGTGCTATTTTATTAATCATCCCATGGAGAATAACCAGGCCATTCATCGTCAGCCCAGAAAGGATTATCCTTTGCTCCCACATCATCGGGGTCGAGTTCGTGACTTGGATCAATAGGGACTGAAACATGAACAATTTGAGAGTCGTCCATCAGATGTTCGGCAACAAGATCAAAATAGTGTGTAACCGGACGTGTATATGCTTTTCTTTTCATAGTTTTATTTTTGTGAAGTTGTTGTTATGTTATCTTAAATTCGTGATGGAGAAGGTTGCCTTAGGGCAAGACAACCTTTTTACCATTCTGAATAAAGATACCATGTTGAGGGTTAGAAACACGTTGTCCCTGTAGGTTATAGTATACACCATCTTGCTTTTTAGTGTTGCTTTCTACGTCAGAGATACCGGCTGTATTGCCTGTTCCATCGTGAATGTTGCCATTCATCCATTCATCGTCGAAGACAAGTGAAACCTTTGCACTGCCAACCGCACCTGTAATGCCCTTGACAAAGGCTTTATGTGCCTTTATATTAAATGGAGTTGCAGGAATTTTTAGCAGCGTTCCTTTGCTTGCAGACATACCAAAGAGGGGTGCAGCAGCCGTAGATTGGATGCTCTTGTCTTTCACTGTAACCCCTTCAACGATATTTTGCTCGCCAGCATTTGGCGTATATTTCGCATTATCTTCCTCGCCGATAGCGTAGTAGAAGTCTGTAGGCGTAGCGCTACCATTTAGTGTTGCCAAGATAACCCCATTGTTAGCAGGCACATAGTTGTAACGGTTCACATTGCTTCCTGTGCCATTGATACTCGTCATCTTAAACAAAGTAGTACCATTATCCAAGGCAAACACGTTGGTACTCTTTACAATAAAGGCACCAACATCACTTCCTGAGCCGCCTTTTTCACGTTTATATATACCAAGATCTGCATCAAATTCGCGGGCGAAAGTAGCGAAAAAAAGTGCTGCACTTTCACGTCATTTGGGATCTTGTAATCAATCTGATTAGCATATCGTCCCCATCCAGCGTGCTCATGACCAGTAGCACTTTTATAGTCATCTAAGGCGCTTTTCTTGACGTAAATCTTTAGTGTTGAGTTAAACTCATGCTGCGTATTACCATATTCCCACTTAGTGGCGCTCATGTCTTTTGTTGGATTGTTGCTCGTGAAGAAAATGCGTTTTACAGACGAACTGCCATCCGCTTTATCAAAAGCATTAAGTCCCATATAGTCAAGTTGGTTCTTAAATACCACCTCTTCAAACTTACTTGTGGCAGGAGAATCCTTCAAAGCATAGTCTCCCCAAAGGCGAATCTCGTAGACATGATTATCAGTTGAGTTCGTAACGGTCTTTGGAACAACATACGTAAAGACATCGGCTTTGGTGTCAACAACCATTACTGCCTTCTGAGAAAGCGGGAAAAACTCAGTTTCTCCGTTGCCAGTTCCGTTGACTTCTTCAAAGAATGATACGCCCAATTGTTTGAAATTACTCCAAAAAGCATTGCTGGCGAAAGCAGCTTGTGCATTCTTTCGGATACTGATTTGAATGTCGTGGGTATTGACATTGGCTGAATTGAAAGCAGAAGGGTCTACATTTGTGATTGGTGTTTGACCCAAGAAAGCGATTGTGTTGAGCTTAGCCGTGCGGTCAAATGCAAACTTATCAATCTTCGTTACCTTCTCAGGAATCGTCACATTCTCAAGTTCTTGAACGTAATAGAAGGCTTGTGCGCCAATCTCTTCAATCGTTGGAGGAAGTAAGGTATAATAAGTGTTGGCCTTTGCAGGTGGGAAAGCCTTCAACACCTTTTTGTCTTTGCTCAACAAGAAACCATCAACACTTGAATAAACAGGATTGTTTTGGTCGACGGTAAACTTCTCAAGCTTACCACATTCCTGGAATCCTGTGGGGTCAATACTGGTTACACTTGAAGGAATTACAATCTCGGTGAGGCTCTTACACGTATTAAAAGGCGTCCTTAGAGATAGTAGTTACCGTGTTAGGGTAGTTCTATTCTCTTCAATGCTTGAGCACCTTGGAACGCACCTTCTCCAATCGTTTGTATCTTCGCGGGCTGGTCGAAAGTAACTTTTTCCATTGCAGAATTGCCATCGAAAGCACCGCGTTCTATCGTTGTTACATTTTTGGGTATCGTAAATTCCTTTAGCTTTGTATTGCCTTTGAAGGCACCTTGTTCTATTTTTTCAAGGTCAGAAGAACCCAAGAACTTAAATTCTTCGAGATCGCTATTGCTTGCAAATGCATCTCTTTCAATCGTCTTTAGCTTTGAACCATCTTTCAACTTCAACTGTCTTCAACTTTGTTGGGCTGAAAGAACTCCATCCGATGTTTTCTACTGAGGCTGGAATCGTGAGATGTTCCAAGCCAGTTCCATAGAAAGAGAAAGTTCCGATGTTCTTTAATGTGCTGGGAGCAGTGAAGGTAATCTCTTTTAATGCATCAGCTTTTTGAAAGCAATCGTTCCCTATATCTGTAAGTCCTGAGTTGAAGTTTACCTTTGTAACCTTCTGCGCATAATAGAAAAGCTCTGTTATGAATCATTTGTGTTGTGGGCAGCGTTGTATACTCTCCGGCTCTTCCTGCAGGGTAAAGCACGAGCTCAGTACCTGCTTTATTGTAAATAACACCCTCTGAATCAAGCTTGTAATTAGGATTACCTGCATCTACCTTAAAGCTAAGTAGGTCGGGCGAACCCGTGATAGCACCATCTTCAATCGATGTAACTGAAGATGAAATCTCAATATTTCGCAAGTTACGTACAGAGTAAAAAGCACCTTCTTTAATTGTCTTTACATCATTAAGTTTAACAGCTGTAATGGTCTGTACTTGTGCAAAAGCACCATCTTTGATAGTTTCTACACCAGCAGGAATCTCATAATACTCCCCAGGACGCTTTGCATGAGTAGGGTCAATGGATAGAGGTGCATCATAATTTGTGTCTTTTATACCTCCCTTATTATTCGGATAAGATACTAAAGTCTTGCCATCTTTCGTAACAACTACCCCATCTATGTCTTGAAAATTAGGGTTTGTAGCAGCTACTTTGATTTCTTTCAAGTTGGTTGCTGACGTGAAACCATTTCCTTCTTGATTAGTCGGGAGATACTTTAATGACGCAGGAAGATTGATGCGTGAAAGCTTTCCTGCCTTTTGAAAGCCATTCGTGGACACACCGACAACGCCTTCTGGTACCGTAAATTCAAGTCCACCGACACCGAAAGGTGTACCATCTTTGGCGACAGGATAAGCGGAAAGATATTTTCCTTCAGCCTTATTTTTCATAGAGCACACCATCAGTTGCTGAATACTTTGAATTTCCGGCATCGACTGTAATGGCTTTAAGTCCTTCCATATATGAAAAGGCTCCATCCTTAATGTCAGTCACTGTAGCAGGAATATTGATGCTCGTGATGTTACTCCCCTTAAAAGAATTGGCATTAATCGTTGTGACACTACTCGGTATCGTGACCGAAGTTGCATTCGGAACTGTACTATTTGCATGCAATAGCAGTTACCTTAAAAGTGTACTGATTGTTAAGATCTTTAAAACGGTTTCAGGGATATTTAGCGCTCCCGCTAAATTGGAAGAAACGAATTTTACCTCATACTTTTGCAGGAAGACCATCATGGGGCTTTCATCCATAAAAGTAACCTCATAGGTAATCCCATCCCTTGTAAACTTGATTACCTACAATAATTGCGCTCACAGTGTTCGCATAAAAAAGAGCGAGCAAAATGAACAATAAGAATCTACTTGTTCTCATAAGTCTAATATTAGTATGTTTGTATTGTCGAGTTATAATCTATGACATCGAACCACATATCCCATGCAGTTTTTACACTATGATGTACCATCTTTGGGTATCAAAGAATTGCATTAGTGGTAGCTTTACCAAGTGAATACAATCAAGATCCGGCCGAATCTGAGTACGTTTTATAGTTTAATTCTTGTGTTGGCCTGATTACTTATCAAGCATTTGTATTGTGAGCACAAAGATAAATAGAAAAAAATTATTAAATTTTCTCTTTTAATATAGAAAAAGTTTCCATTGAAGCTAAATAGTTTTCCCATTCGTAAATATCCACTCTTCAAAAGTAACCATATCCTCTTTTTATTATAAAGTATCACACGCGTACAAACATTTTTTTATTATAGAAAATTACTTTTTATCTGTAAACATGAGTTTTTTTGTTTTCCTTTCCACCTTTATATTAATATATGCTTATAAATAAAAAAAGGAAAGAGGAAGATGCTGAAAAAGTAACATCATTGGCATCTTCTTGACTCGTTCGCCCTTAAAGAACATAAAAAGGATAATTCTTTTCGGGTATTCCAAAAGATTGCGTTAATTTTGCAAGAACAACTGAATGAGAAGACAATGAGTTTGACAAGCATCGCAGGAAAGTTGTTCCTGCCACGACAAAAAAAGATTTGGAACGCTATGCCACAGAGGCCGTGAAGATGCAGCAAAAGGTGCTAAAGCGTCTTATTGAACATGGCCGTCATACCGAGTATGGGCGCAAGTTTGGCATGCAAAGCAGTCGTTATGAAGACTTTGCACAAGGTATTCCTGTTGTCAGCTACGAGGAACTGAAAGGCGATATCGACCGCATGCGCCACGGAGAAGCCAATGTTCTATGGCCCGGTCGTGTCAAATGGTATGCAAAATCATCAGGAACAACCAACGACAAGAGCAAGTTTATCCCCGTCTCTAAAGACGGATTGAACCATATTCACTATGCCGGTGGCGCAGATGTTGTAGCGCTTTACCTGCGTAATAACCCTCAAAGCAGACTCTTTGATGGCCGTAGTCTCATCCTCGGAGGTAGTCATTCACCCAACTATAATGTGGCAAATTCTCTCGTCGGAGACCCTCAGTGCAATCCTCATTGAGAATATAAACCCATTGGCAAATCTCGTCAGAGTGCCCAAGAAATCGACTGCTTTGTTGAGCGATTTTGAATTAAAACGCGACCTCATTGCACGTGAATGTCTTCATAAAAACGTGACAAACATCTCTGGAGTTCCAAGCTGGATGTTAAGTGTTTTTGGTGCGTGTTATGGAACTATCGGGCAAGGAACACCTTGAAGAAGTGTGGCCAAACCTCGAAGTTTTTCTTTCATGGTGGCATTGCGTTTACACCTTATCGACCGCAATATGAGATGCTCATCACGAGCCCAAAGATGCACTATATGGAGACGTATAATGCCAGCGAAGGCTTCTTTGGCATTCAAAGCGATTTCCAAGATAAGAGTCTTTTTGCTGATGACCGACTATGATGTGTTCTATGAATTCATTCCAATGGATGAGTTTGGCACCGACAATCCAACGATTGTTCCACTCGAAGGAGTGCAAACAGGCATTAACTATGCTATGGTAATCACCACGAGTTGCGGTCTGTGGCGCTATGTTATTGGCGACACTGTGAGCTTCACGAGCACGAATCCCTATAAGTTTGTCATCACCGGTCGCACCAAATACTTCATCAATGCCTTTGGCGAAGAGCTCATCATGGACAATGCTGAGAAGGGTTTGGCTTATGCTTGTGCGCAGACTGGGGCTGAAATCAGCGAATACACTGCCGCACCTGTCTTCATGGATAGTAAGGCAAAGTGCCGCCATCAGTGGCTCATCGAGTTTGCAAAAGCACCTGATTCTCTTGAACGCTTTGCCACTTTGCTTGACAAAAAGCTACAAGAAATCAACAGCGACTATGAGGCTAAGCGCTTTCATGACATCACTTTGCAACCGCTTGAAGTGGTTCTTGCACGCCCAGGACAATTCAACGACTGGCTCAAGGCAAAGGGAAAGCTTGGCGGACAACATAAAATTCCGAGATTAAGCAATAGCAGAAAGGTTATCGAAGAGGTGATGAATACCTCTTCTTCGCCCTCGCAGGGAAGAGGAACGCCTATCCAATTGAGCCTTATCTCATGAAAGAAAACAAGAGCGCTATGTGGAAATATATCAAGAAAATCAAGCTGATTCGCAAATCGTTTACTGCTTGGATATCCTGGGCTAACAAAAGAAAAACGGAGTCAAAATACAGCTCAAGTCAGCCCGTCTCTATGGGTTCTCCCTCCTTGAAAGGGATGGGGGGAGGTCTCTCCTTGCTGTTGACGGTTACTATCGGGGGAGTTCTCGCCTCGTGTGCACGCATGGGAAACCCTGATGGAGGCTGGTATGACGAGACACCCCCTAAGGTTTTGGGGGCCACGCCTGCCGACAAAGCCACTGATGTGAAGGCACAGAAGGTGAAAATCAGCTTTGATGAGTTTGTAAAAATCGACAATCCAACAGAAAATGTGATTGTCTCTCCACCCCAATTACAGGCTCCTGAGATTAAGGCTACAGGCAAATCTATCGAAGTTAAGCTGCTCGATTCGCTGAAAGCCAACACCACTTATACCATTGATTTCAGTGATGCCATCAGCGATAACAACGAGGGTAATCCCCTCGGTAACTACACTTATAGCTTCTCTACGGGTGCAGAAATCGACACGATGGAGGTCTCTGGTTATGTCGTTGCAGCCGAAAACCTCGAACCAGTGAAAGGAATCCTTGTCGGACTCTATGCAAATCTGGCTGACTCGGCCTTTGAAAAACAACCCATGTTGCGTGTAAGTCGCACGGATAGTCGTGGACATTTCGTCATCAAAGGCGTCAAACGAGGCACCTATCGCGTATATGCCTTGCAGGATGTTGACGGAAACTATCAGTTCAATCAAAAGAGTGAGATGATTGCTTTCAATCATGAGCTCATCAAACCCTCGGTGATGGACGACACCAGACAAGACACTTTATGGTCTGATTCCCTGCATATTGCCGACATCAAACGCGTGGGATATGCCCATTTTCTGCCCGATAACATCACGCTGTGTGCCTTTCATGAGGTGCTCACAAGCCGCTATCTGCTAAGTGTTACGCGCAATGAAGCCAACCATTTTGCCGTGAATTTCAGTTATGGTAATCCCAAATTGCCTCAAATAAAAGGCCTGAATTTCAACGCACATGATGCCTTTATCGCCATTCCTAACGCCAAACGCGACACCATCGACTATTGGTTGCGCGACACAGCCTTGGTCAATCAAGACACGTTGCGCATGGAAATGACTTATCTCATGACCGATTCGGCGGGCCAACTCGTCAGTCAAACCGACACCCTTGAGGTGTTGTCGAAACAGCCTTACGAGCGAAGAATGAAACAACTCAAGGCTACCTATGAGAAATGGCAAAAGCAACAGGAGAAGTTGAAAAAGAAAGGAGAGCCTTATCAGACGGAGATGCCACGACCAACGCTGGCTATTCGCATGCAAAAACACCAATGAAATAGATCCCGAAAAAGCGACTGCAGTTGCAGTTTGAAACGCCAATTTCTACCATCGACACCACGAAAGTACACCTCTATACAAAGGTAGACTCGCTGTGGTATCGTGCCAACTACCAACTGCTGCCTGCCGCCCGACGCAATGCCGAGGGGCACTTTGTGCGGCCTGACTCGCTGAAATATGGCATGAACTATGAGATTTCGGCCGATTGGAAGCCCGGACAAGACTATAGTTTTGAAACCGACAGCACAGCCTTTACCGACATCTATGGGGCTGTTACGCCGAAATATAAACAAGGATTCAAGGTGAAGGGCGACGACGAATTTGGCTCTTTGGTCATCACGCTAACGGGCTTGGATGGCCAACCCTGCATCGTTCAACTGCTCGACCGCAACGACAAAGTGATTAAAGAGGTTGCAGCCGAACACCAACAGGCCGAATTCTATTATCTCAAACCCGAGACTTACTACCTGCGTCTCTTTGTAGACAGTAACCATAATGGCATCTGGGACACGGGCGACTATGCCAAAGACCGCCAGCCTGAGGCTGTATACTACTACCCGGGAAAGATTGAATGTAAGGCGAAATGGGACTTGACGGAAAGTTGGAACCCCACTTCCACCCCACTCTACCAGCAAAAACCTGGCGCTATCACAAAGCAAAAGGCCGACAAACAAAAGACGATCAGACGACGGAATGCCGAGCGTGCGAAGCAAATGGGCCTTCCCTATACGCCTGAAACCAACCCACGCTAAGTAAAAAGATAGGAAAGAAAGGAAAGAAAAGATGAAACAACAACGTAAACTCCTACTGCAAGCAGCCTCAACACTGCGCCGCTGTGCCCTCGTGGCCTTGCTTTTGTGCAGTGCAACGATAGTGACCAATGCTCAAGAAGGGCCATGTGCCTTCCGAAACACCGCGTTTAAATCGGGCGAATTCCTCACCTACAACCTCTATTACAACTGGAAATTCGTGTGGGTGAAAGCCGGAACAGCCAGCATGTACACCGTGCAGAGCCGCTATGAAGGCAAGAATGCCTATCGCTGTAGCCTCACTACACGCGGCAATGGCAAACTCGATAACTTCTTTGTACTGCGAGATACGCTGCTCTGTTATAACAGTTTGAACATGGAACCGCTGTATTTTCGCAAGGGCGCACGCGAGGGAAAGCGCTACACAGTGGATGAAGTCTTCTACAATTACAACGGAGGAAAGGCCAATGTTCGCCAGCACCGACTCCACAACGATGGCTCAAACACGTGGGTGAAACATAGTTATAGCGACTGCGTCTACGACATGTTGAGCATCTTTATGCGTGCCCGCTCTTTCGATCCGATAAACTGGAAGAAGGGAACGGCTATCAGTTTCCCTATCGTTGACGGCGATGATCGCACCCCAGCTGAATTGCGTTTCGACGGAAAGGCTACGATAAAGGCGGATAACGACGTTAAATATAACTGCTTGAAATTGGCTTATCTCGAACTCGATGACGGCAAATATAAACGTATTGTCGACTTCTATGTGACCGATGATGCCAATCATGTGCCTGTGCGTCTTGACATGTATCTGCGCTTTGGGGCTGCAAAGGCGTTCTTGGTCGGTGCAAAAGGACTCAGAAATTAACGCTGTGGCGCGTCTGCATCCATAGCAACGATTTATATAACGATACAAAATAAGCCGCTTATACGCAACGATAAGCGGCTTATTTTGATTCTTTTCGTGTACAGGGCTGCCGAACTTTGTCAACCGAGCGAAAACGCGTTGCAATATCTTTTCACGCAAACCAGCTTTTGAACTGCCGTTAATCAGGCGGTGATTCCGCTCATTTCATCGCGCAATGTCCGTTATATTGCACCACCTTTTGCACCAAATCTCAAACCTCCTCTATATCAAGCGCTTAGCCACACACGGCAACACGTTCCACCTCCGCATCTATTCTTCGCACCATGCACATGGCCTTGGCGAGCCGTTTAGTCCATGATTTAGCGACCAGCATAGCCCAACGAGAGCACACTGATTGTCACCTCGCCTGCCCTGCGCCAATTCTTTCGCACAGGCAAGCATTGTGGATCCTGTCGTGATAACATCGTCGATGAGCAACACATGATGTCCGCGCACTCGTTCAGGATGATGTAATTGAAATGCGCCCTTAACGTTTTCGCGCCGCCGTTCAATGGTTTGCTGCGTCTGACTGCCCTTATAATGAAGGCGGGTTAAGATGTGTTCGTCAATCGCAATGGAAGTAACGTGGCTAATTCCCTCGGCAATCAACAGACTCTGATTATAGCCGCGCTCACGACATCTGCCGCGAGTCAGCGGCACAGGCACGATAAAATCGATGCCTTCAAAAAAGCCTTCAGCCTTCAATTCAGTGGCCATGAGTTCGCCAAGTCGCTGTCCGATGGTGGCCTGATGCCTGTATTTCAGTGCATAAATGGCCTTACTGATAGGGGCATGTGCGGCATAAACAACCCAGGAGGCACCGCGTTCAATCGGCACCTGCTTTCCAAAACAGGCGACAAACGGGATTGTCGCGCGCCTCAACGGCATAGTGAGTGCGAGGCAGATGACGATTGCAGGTGGTGCAAACCGCGTGTTCGGTGGGCGCCAGCCGATGCTGACAAATCACACAGGCACGTGGTTTGACAACCTCTTTCACATGCCGTAACAGGCTAATCATCCAAGCTTTCGCCAATTTCTTCTATGCAAAGTCGAACCAATCGCATGTCAAAATCCCCGCCCCAAAGCATACTTCATGAGCTTCATTGAGCGTTCATAGTCGTTGCGACCCTTTATCGTTGGCCACTTATGTTGAATGAGAGGGCGAAGTTTTTCTAAATACATCTCGTCGGGAATCTCCTCAAAGAAGGGGTCGGAAAGACTTCGCGGAATGCCTTTTAGATAAAGCGCCTGCTCCACTTTTCGCCGTCCCCAGCCATTAAATTCTATCTTGTCTTTGATAAACGCCTCACAAAAAGCGGGCATCATCCACAAAGTGATGGGTTGTGAGATAGGCCATGATACGCGCTTGCGCCTCATCATCAATCTCCCATTTCCGAAGTTTTTTTCGAGCATCTCTTGTGTGCAATGTTCTCCTTTTGCACATAGCGTTGCCAATCTATTTTTGAGCTTGTTGTTCTGTCATAAGAATGAAAAAGTTCAGCCTCCTCCGACACCCTCTCCAAGCCGAGAGAGGTCGAAATGGAGGACTACTTGTATCTTTGTTTTATGAATAACTATTTTATATTGATACGATGGTAGGTGTGACAGTGTTGTTTGTTCATCCTGCTGCTCACCATACTATACGGTGGTGTGTAGCGGGTGTGTATCAGTCTTTACAGTCCTATCACTACCCTCTCCTTTCCATATTGGTCGGTCTTCACTTCCACCTGCTCATAGCCCTTGCTTTCCAGCATTTCGCACATTTCTTTGGCAAAAAGAGGATTGATTTCAAACGCCAAAAGACCATGCGGATTGAGGTGAGTTGTGCCATAATCTGCAATGGCACGATAGAACAATAGCGGGTCGTTGTCGGGCACGAAAAAGGGCCGTGTGAGGCTCATGTGCCAAGACCTGTTCGGTCATGTCCTTGCGCTCGCGGTCACAAACATACGGAGGGTTGGACACGATGATATCAAACGGCGTGGCCGCGAGTGCTGCTTCGTCGAGCGAAAGCACGTCATGCCACTCAAAATTCACCTGAGCTTGCAGGCGATGTGCATTCTCTCGCGCCATGAGTAGGGCCTCGCCACTGATATCCCAGGCTGAAACACTGCTGTTCCAAAGGTCGAGTGCGAGGGTGACGGCAATACATCCACTACCCTGTTCCAATGTCTAACACACGCAGGGGCACAGGCGGTTGCAACGCACAATAAGATTGGTTATATGCCGAAAGAATTGTTTTGCAGAGCACTTCTGTTTCAGGTCGTGGGATAAGTACATGGGGATTGACCACGTAATCACGCCCAAAGAAGCGTGCCGTTCCCGTGACATATTGCACCGGAATGCCCGCTTCCAACTGCTGAAGTGACGTTTCCAAACGCTGTTGTTCGGCAGTAGTGAGGTTGTCAAGACCGCCAGCATAGAGGTCGGTCAGCGTCAGTTGGAACAATTCTTCCACGAGCGTTCTGACAACAGCTTTGGCTTCTCGCTCATCATAATGAGGCAACAAACGCTGCCATAAGTCACTATAAGTCATTGATTTCATTAAGTTTTTGAATAAAATCCATGCGTGCCTGTCTCACCTCTTCTTTCGCCTTTGTCGTCAAACATCGCATTAAGGTCGAGATAATTATTCTTATGTCGGTCGGCCGAAGCATTATCCAAGAGTTCTACAATGTGGCCCATGCGCAGATGGTCTAAGCTTAGTGCCGGCTGATAACGCTCGTCTTCATCCTTGGAAGTGGCTACCACCGTAACGAGTTTCACACGTTCCAACCGCATCAAAGCATCGCAAATAAGGCGCACAGGGACTCCCGTGAGCTGCTTTAATGCCAAGACTGTCAGTGCAGGCTGGCCCTCGCTGAATCGCTTGGTGATATGTTTCATCACGAGCAAAGCAATCTTTCGTCGGTTGGCCTCACTGATATCGTGTGGACTTATCATGTATTCGTAGTAGTCAAAATACTGGTTCATGTAACACAATTCGGCACAAAACAGGCAGATATACCACGATATTTGCATCCATAACATGAATAGAGGCAGCGCGGCAAGTGACCCATATACCGCGTTATATCCAGAGAGAAAGAGTTGTCCATGCACGTAACCCCACTGCACAAGAAGCATGGCAATAGCGGCCAAGATGGCTGGACCGACAACGGCAGTGAACTTCACTCGCGTGTTGGGCATCACCATAAAGAGTGCCACAAAGATAAGCGTCAGCACAACAAACGGCAGTAAGCTCACCACAACGCGGGCGATTGGACCCAGAAGAAAGAAGGTTTGCAGGTGCTCAGTAGTAGTGTTTGCAATGATACTTACGCCTGACATGACGATGATAATCACGGGTACAAGGAACATCATTGCAAGGTTATCAGAGAGGAATCTGCCGATAGATCGCTTCGTGTTTACTTGCCAAATGATGTTGAAAACGCTTTCAACGTTATAGATAAGACTTAGTACACTGTAGAGCATAAATAGCAAACCTATGCCTATAAACAAGCCTGTTTGCGCGTGCTGTAAATAGGAATCAGCCAAGGCAATGATAGAGTTGGCGGCCTCAGGCTGGCTACCTAACGATGTGCGCAGCCACGTTTCGATGTATTGAGAGAGGCCAAAGCCGCGACCAATCGCAAAGATAAGGGCGAAGATGGGCACGATAGCGAGAATCGTACTGAATGAAAGTTGGGTGGCATAGTCCACATGTCCGCGCTCAATAAATAGCTTGACAGCCATATAAATCTTGCGAATGACATTCATTCCGATGCGTTTCCATCGGCTATTTTCATGGTCATCCTGTCGCCAGGTGCCAAAAAAACCATGAAATATTTGAGTTTAGATCGTTTATTCATGCAGTTGCAAATTTAAGGAAATAAAGTTAGGTTTGCAATGAAATGGGATTCAAATTTTTCGTTCTTCTGCCTCAACCTCGCTGATGAAACCATGCGATGCTGCCCACGTAGGCATGCTTTTCGGCGCACTATTCCCCCTGCTTTTTTTCATGTTGCGTGGGTGGTGGTTGAGAATCTCTTCGCGCAGAGTGGTCGTGTCGATATGCGTATAGATTTCGGTTGTTCCAATGTGTTCATGACCGAGCATCGCCTGAATGGCACGCAGGTCTGCCCCACCCTGCAACAACGCCGTAGCGAAACTATGGCGCAATGTGTGGGGAGAAATGGTCTTCTTGATGCCAGCTTCCTCAGCCTGTCGCTTGATCATGATGAGTATCATCGTGCGAGTGAGATGATGACCACGGCGATTGAGGAACACAAAGTCTTCCTCTCCGGGTTTGATATCAAGGTGAACGCGGTCGGAAAACCATAGGCGTAACTCTTTGATGGCACGTGGAGAAATGGGCACAAGTCGCTCTTTTCGACCCCTTACCGAGCACGCGAATGAAGCCATCATCAAGGTAAAGTTCGGAGAGTTTCAGGTGGACCAGTTCGCTCACACGCAGCCCACAAGAGAACAACACCTCAATAATTGTGCGGTTGCGCTGACCTTCTGGTTTGCTGAGGTCTATGCTTTCTTCCAAGCGATCGACCTCTTCGGTGGACAGCACCTCGGGTAAGTGTTGGCCCAAGACAGGCGATTCGAGCAATTCTGTAGGGTCATTGTCGATATAACCATCCAATAACAGGAAGCGAAAGAACGAGCGAATGCCACTCAATATGCGTGACTGCGAGCGTGGACCGATATGAAACTCGTGCAGAGAAGCGGCAAAATGCTGCAAGTCTTCAAGCTGCAGACCCAGCAAATCGCGTTCTTCGCGCTTGCAATAATCAATGAGCCACGCGATGTCATGACTGTAGGCATCGAGCGTATTGGGCGAATAATTGCGCTCTAACTTTAGATAACGCAAATAGGCCTTTAAGATATTGGCACTGCTTTTCTTGTCGGTTTCCATTTATTTTATTATTTTTGCTGCTGCAGCCTTTGTCCAACAATGAAGCGTTATGACTGCATGTCTGTCACCATTGCTGCAAAGATAAACAAAAAAACGAATATATGAAGATACAAATCATCAATGGTCCCAATCTAAACTTATTGGGAACACGCGAGCCCGGCATCTATGGCAGCAGCTCGTTTGAGGCTTTCCTGCCGAAACTTCAAGCGCAGTTTCCCGATGTTGAGTTGCATTATTTCCAGAGTAATGTAGAGGGTGAGCTCATCAATCAAATACAAGCGGTGGGCTTCGACGCTGATGGCATCGTGTTGAACGCCGGCGCCTACACCCACACGAGCATTGCCCTGCACGATTGTATCCGTGCGATTGCGTGCCCTGTTGTTGAGGTTCACATCAGCAATGTGTTCAAACGAGAGGATTTCCGCCATCATTCTTTCTTGAGTCCAGCCTGTCTTGGTGTCATCTGTGGCTTCGGTCTGCACGGCTATGCCATGGCCATTGATGCACTGATTGACCACCTTTCAAACGCAAAATAGGGTATGAGCAGACACGGAGACGCTCAGGTTGACGCACTGCAACACGTGGAAGAGCCCTATCAACGACTATATTGCACAGCACATCGACGCAGAAGACGACTATCTTTATCGCCTTTATCGCGCCACAAACATCCATACCATACACGGTCGAATGGCCAGCGGACACATCCAAGGCAGGTTGTTGAAGATGCTCGTCACCATGATTCAGCCTCGCAATGTGCTTGAAGTGGGCACGTTTAGTGGCTATAGTGCCCTCTGCTTAGCCGAGGGATTGCCGCCCGAAGGCAAGCTCTATACGTTTGAAATCAACGACGAAATGGAAGACTTTACGCGTCCATGGATAGCGCAATCTGCCGTGGCCGACAAGATTGTTTTTACCATTGGAGACGCTAATGTGCTGGCTCCGAAGCTCGGAATCACGTTTGATCTGGCCTTCATTGACGGCGATAAACGCACCTATATCGAGACTTATGAGATGACAATGCGCCTGCTTCGGACGGGCGGTTACATTCTTGCCGACAACACGTTGTGGGATGGTCATGTCATCGACCCAGCCTATGACCACGACCAACAGACGATAGGCATACGCGCATTCAACGACCATGTCAAGGCCGATTCACGTGTAGAAAAGGTTATTCTGCCGCTGCGCGATGGACTTTCTCTCATCCGAAAGATTAAAGACTAAATCCATTTTAAAACCCAAACACTGATGGGAAGGAACAAATTTTCACAACAAGAGATTCACGAAATCGGTAGATTGCTGCGACTAAAAAACGCGGGCAACCGACTGAAACAAAAGATGATACGACACGATTTGCGTGTAGACTATGAATTTAACATCTCTGATTTCAACGAACCCGGTAAGGCTTTTTGGAGAGGAGGAACTGCAACAGGCCATTCAACGCGGTGCAATCCAAGTCCTCGACGACGCCACGATTGCGGCCATGAAGGCTAAACGGGCACGCGACAAAGCACGGGATGAGGCTGAAAAGCAACAGGAGGCAAAGGCTGAAGGAGCCGTAGACTGGAAGGAAGCCATGAAAGAATGGGAGGCGTGGCAACAGGAAGAGGACCGCAATGAGGGTGTATAAACGCGCTAATTGCAGTCTTTTTATGCCATCAACTCCATGACTTCACACGATAAAAACGCCACGAATCAGCGCATGACCTCACCGCCAATCTCTGCACAAGGCACGGCATTGGCGGTGAGCGCACTTAGATTTCTTCCGTAAAAAAACTTAGATTTCTTTCGTAAAGCGCTCGGGAATCACGGGCATCGCACCGGCTTGTGTGCACACATAAGCACTCACATTGACGGCCAACTGATGAGCCTCTTCAAGGGTTTTCCCTGCGAGTAAGGCTGCACAGAACGACGCTGTGAAGCTATCTCCGGCCCCAACGGTGTCGGCAACCTCAACTTGTGGGGTCTCAATAAACGACTTAACAGCCGGTCCAAAGACATAGCTGCCATTGATACCACAGGTAACGATGAGCATCTTTAGATTGTATTTACCGAGTATCAGCCAGCATTTGTTTTCAATATCCAAGCCGGGATAGCCAAAGAGTCGACCGATGGTGATGAGTTCTTCGTCGTTGATTTTCAGAATATCACACGCTGCCACCGACTCACGAATAATGTCTTTGGTGTAGAAATTCTGTCGAAGATTGATGTCAAGCACCTTTAAGCAGTCTTTCGGAGTAGCCTTGAGAAACTGTTGAATGGTGTTGCGTGAAACACTGTTACGCTGTGCCAATGTGCCGAAACACACCACTTGTGCACGCTTTGCAGCGGCTTCAATCTCCTCACTAAAAGGAATATTGTCCCACGCCACATTCTGTTTGATGTCATAAGTGGGCACTCCCTCTTCGTCAAGTGTCACTTGTACGGTGCCCGTTGGCTCTGCAACAATCGGCATGATATAAGGAAGTTTGACAGCATCGAGTTCTTTTCGTGTCTGATCGCCAAGGATATCATTGCCCAACGCACTGATGGCTACGGCGTCATAACCAAACTGATGTACGTGATAAGCAAAGTTAACGGGGGCTCCTCCAAGCTTAGTGCCTTGAGGAAGGCAGTCCCATAACGACTCTCCGATACCCACAATCGTTCTTTTTTTCCATAGGAATTTTTGTTTTATAGTCCCCCAAACGCTTCCTCCTTCTGAATGAAAGAAGTCGAGCGATGAGGCCTGTTGGTTAATAATTATGTTTCATTTTATCTTCTCTATTCGTGCATCTTGTGGGCTGAACACCCTTTTCTTGCACGCCGATGTGCTTCATTTGATGCGCTCGTGGCTGTGCTTTTATCGGCTAAGTCTGCCCTTATGCCAAGCCCATAACAGGTCCATGACACTTTATTTCAAGTCATAAATCGTTACGCGCGCACCCTTACTGACCGTCAACTTATCGTAAGGCACCCTGGGAAACACCAGATTTGTCATCGCCATTCGACCGCTTGCATCGAAGGCTTCAACGCTGCATTTGTCGATGAAGAGACGCAATTGTGTGAGCTTTCCGTGTGTCGGTGCGATAGTAATGGCCTTAAAATGATTGCTGAAATCAGTGATTCCGCTCGCCGTTCTGTCCATGCTGAACGTGTGATCTTTGGGCTGATAGGTCATCACCACCTGCTCATGGTGGGCATTGCTGAGGGTAATCGTGGTGGGTTGTGCCTGCGAACGAAGGTTGATGAGTATCTCACAAGCTGCTGTGGGATGGCTCACCTTGTCACCACGCAAGGCCAACAGCTCTCTTGAAGGCGTGACACTGACGTAGGTTTCGCCCTGATCGACAAACAAACCGAGGTCGCGTGGCACGCTGTTGGCACTGCGAAATTGTTGTGTAGGCACCTGATTGCCATACTGCCAATTGCTCATCCACGCCAAGGCCACACGCCGATTGTCGGGTGCATTGTCAAAGGTCACGGTGGCATAATGGTCTTTTCCATAGTCCATCCACTTCGTTACCTTGGGCTGACTCTCACAAACAAACTTATGACCATCAAAAGATCCCACGAAATATTGCGTCGCACTGCCTCCGAAAGGGCCTCCAGGATTGATGTTACAAAGCAGCAACCACTTCGCCTCTTTCGTGCCTTCGACAGGTAGTTTCATGAGATCGGGGCACTCCCAAACGCCATCATGGTTGCCATATTCACGTCCAAACGCACTCTCAAAGGTCCAGTTTTTCAAATCCTTTGAGCTGTAAATATTCATCTGTTGGCCTGCCGCGAGGATAAGATTCCAGGCATTGAGGTCGGCATTCCAAAACACTTTAGGGTCTCGAAAATCGGTAATTCTATCGGTCAATATAGGGTTCCCGGCGTATTTTGTGAAGCGCTTTCCGTTGTCAAGACTATAAGCTAAGCTCTGCACCTGACTTGTTCCAGCCGATGTATAGAAGGCAACAACGGCATCTTTTCCCATGCCGGCACTATTGGTTTTGTCTACAACTGCCGACCCACTAAAGATAGTTCCCAACCCATCGGGACGGATAGGGCAGCCCTCAAAGGTCCAATGCACGAGGTCTTTCGACGTGGAATGACCCCATGTCATGTTCTCCCATTGCGAGCCATAAGGGTTATATTGGAAATAGAGATGCCACACGCCGTCTTTATAAAACATGCCATTGGGGTCGTTCATCCAGCCCCAGAGTGGGGTGTGATGATAGAGAGGACGATATTTTTCGCGGTTTTTCGTGTCAAAATGTGCCACACTTTGCATGGCTTTCCAAGCCGTAAAGTCCTTGACATCGCCTGTAGAATGTCGCTCGTTATGAAACGTTACATCGAGCAACACAGGTTTATTTGTGTAGCGGCCCAGGTCCAACGGCACGCTATAATCAATGTGGTCGGCAGCTAACTTCACGTTGAGTGTCTCAACAACCTCATTGTCTACAATCACTTTTAGCGCCGCCTGGGCTTCATCTTCCTCAATAGGGAGCAGCAGATAGCGTTGCTCTGGGGTGAGACTTACTAACACATGATTGTCACTGAGTGCTGAGATTTTCATCGGCACTGACTGAGAAAATGCTTGAGTTATCATCATCCAGCAAATTAATAAACATAACATTCGGGGATGACGAAACTGCCTTCGCACCCACGTTAACTTCATTTTAGCGTGTACTTGCATTTTATTTCTTGTTTAAGTTACTTTTTTCTGAAACCTCTCCATTGTGCTTTTCTGCATCAACGAGCACCACAAAAGAGTAGGGGAGAAGGCAAACGGAAGACTGCCATGGGGCATCACAAGACCGCATAAGACCGAAACACGCACACAACTCATGAGAACATGGATTGCACGCCCACCTGAATACTCTCTGCAACTGTCGTTGTTAAGCGTGCTCCTGCCGGTGTCTGACACGCTGATTGCTTTCGGGGAGGTGTCTGAAGAACAGCCAACAGGAACACAAATAGAGTTGGTTCAAAGATAGAAAAAGAATCGATGAAAGTCCAAACAAAACCTCATTTATTTTTTTCTTTTTTTCATCAAACCTCTTCGTTTTGTCCTCGTTCTTGTTTCTTTTTTTCCGCTTTCATGCCATGCCTCAGGCAGCCAAACTGCCCCCAGAACTCATCGAAACAGAAAGATAAAGCCATTGAAACGAAAAGAAGACAGAGCAATCATCACGATCACTCTGCCCCTGTTTCAAAACAAAAAAATATAACCTTTAACATGACCAAACATTCTTTTCTCATCGCATGCTTGTAGGCCTTACCGAGCCACGGCTATTGCACACGCGCCACAACTCGCGCCCTTTGCAGCCTAATTATCCAACACCTTCGTGCTGTTTTTCTTTCCGAGCTTGGCGCGATAAGCCTTCCGAATCGGGAGAAGCGATGGCGCCCAACAGCGCAGTGGCTAACGCGATAATGATTTTTAATGACTAACTTCCATTGGTTACTTCTTATTTTATCCATGATGTTTTTTTGTGTTTTAATGTGATTTGTAGCGATTGTTTTACTCTATTTTTCGGTGTTGTCTGCGGCATAAAAACCATAGCATTGGAGGCGCAATCATCTGTTTTTCCGTCCGCCCTTCCGCCTGCAAGAGCAGGGTGGGAGAGGGCAGAGGCTGTTGTCGGGTGACGGGATGAGGCCCCTGCTTAGCAAGCCTTCATGCCAGCAGACCAAAGCACTCAAACAGCGTTAAGCCTGAGGCTGCGTCTTTTTCTTTTTTTCTCAATGGTATACTGAGTGCTTTCCTGCACCACCGCACCACTAAGCATGGGTTTGATCAACTTACGCGAATCACCATCCTTATGCGACTCAGGCATGAAGATGACACGCATGTTCTTAACGTGCTTCAAGGGGTTAAAGCCCTTGGCAGTCTCGGCACCTTTCGTGCTGATTCCAATCTTAAACGTGCCAAAACCATCGAGTTTCACACGCTTAGAGTCCTGAATCTGCATCGTCATCACCTCGACAAGTTCGGTCAAAACGGCCTTCACGTCGCTCTTCTTCATAGAGCAGTTGCGCTCGATGATAGCCGAAATGTCGTCAAGGTTGGCTGTACCATTGTGGATAGCACGTGCATAATACTTGCCGAAACCAGCGTTTTTCTTGTTGTTGTTCTTGTAAATCTTGTAAATAACTGCCATAATTGTTACCCTTTCTTTGGTTTAGTTTGTTAATAATTTTACGATAGTTTTTCCGTACGGAATATTGCGAAACGTTTGCTTTCAAATGGATAGTTCCTTCGCTTTGTGTCGGTTGCGGCTGCTATCTCTGCAATAACTCACATGGAGCCACATGCAACCATTGCTCATGGCGTGCTCAAAGAGCAGCTGATCGAAGTCCAACACATACTTGATATAACGAAAATAGCGCCGTCCCATCTCCTCATTGGAGACATGAATATCGGCGGCTTCGCCTTTGAGATGCTGCGAGTGAGGCTCTCCGAAAAGTGCCTCGTTAACGGCTTTTGAGCGATAAGCACTCGTCACGATGATGCGACCGAAACGCGCTCTTAAGGGTTCGAGCACATGAGTGCAAAGCGCCTGAAGATTTGCTTCGGCTTCAGCGTCGGGTGTATTGTCTAAACCGAGCCTTATCGCCGTGGCCGATCGTTGCATCTCTTGTTTTGAGAAATGAGGCGAATACATTTCTATGGGTTCATTTTTCATCTTTTTCGAAGTTTTGAGGTTAAAGAAAATGGTTATCCTGAACACGTTGCAAAGATACAAAATTAAGACCCCATTTGTCAAGTTTTATGTGATACAAAAAAGTGATACATGCTGAAAATCGTCAAGATTTAATCTCCGTTAACCATGATAGCGCTATGAGTGAAGAAATACTTCCATATTAATCACTAACTTTGTAGCCGCAAATCACCTGGTAATTAGGGGCAAAACACAGCGTAACCCCATAGAAAAACTAACGGATGTAGCCTGAGATTGACAGCGTAATTAAATGTAAATCAAGTTGTTATCCTCTCACTGCATCAAGAAAAAAACAGTAAAATGAACGAAAAAGAATGTATGTTTGAAACCATGAAGAGCGAGATTCTTGCAATTCTTGCCCTCCCGCCATCGGCAGGTTACACCTGGAAAGGCACAACGACCGACCTGCTTGAAGTGATCAATGCCGTAGTCATGCGCTATGAACTCATTGACGACATGGGCCAATGTTACACCTTCGGCCGACTGACCCACGACATTTGTCTGCGTCTCAACCGCCGTGAGCCTCACAATCCGCGTGCATATCTGGCCAAAGCGCGCCTAAGAAAGAACCTTCGTCGACCTCCACTCATGTTGCGTTATGAAGCTGCTTTACACCACACGGCAAGTCCGTTATTCAACCAAATTGTCAAGAAATAGTTTTGTTTATCGGGTATTATCGACGAAATATCCGTAAAATAGTCAAATTTGTCCGCAAAATGTGTAACGTAACTCATAGGGGATTTCGTAACTTTGCAGCAGAATCAAGGACATCAACGGCGGCAACGCTTGAAAAAACAAGATTCTATAGGCCTTGCCTTTACAGGGCATCAGTATTCCAAGACATAATAAAGGGTAACGACAGAAAACAAAACATAAGGGTTAATGAAAGGAGAGACCCAACTGGATGTGATATCCGGTAATTAGTCTATCTCTGTAGTTATTAGCATTTGATTTAGCAAGTAAAAAGACATTCAGGTTAGACTAGCCCCCTCGCATATGTGAGGGGGCAACTTTTTTAAACAGCCTTCATAACAGGTTTCCACAAATTTCATGCCACAGGCACTATGCTTTCGATAAATTTTTGCAGCCATTTCATGGGGTCAAGGCACACAAAAGTCTCGACAAAACCACTCCCCACTGGCGGAATCATAAAACTAACGGCGACAGCAATGCAAGCAAGTGAGCTGCCAAGAAAAATCATTTGTTGCCAGCAGCGCATTGTTTTGGTGGCGGAAACGCAAGCAAGTCATCTGCCAAAGAAAAACATCTTTTGCCAGCAGCGCATTGTTTTGGTGGCGGAAACGCAAACGAGTCATCTGCCAAAGAAAAACATCTTTTTGCCAGCAGCGCTTTGTTTCGGCGGCGGCAACGCAAAGCAAGTGAGCCTCTAAAGGAATTAAAAAAACATGCGACCTAAACAAAGCATCGACGACGACGAAAACGCTACGACGTGAAATTATTTAATTGTAAATAAAAAAATACGACGACGACGAAAACACTTCGGCATTGCAGTCTTTTTTTCTTTTTCGACGTCTTTTTTTCTTTATCTTGTTCTTGTTATTGTTCTTAAGGAGCGCTAACGTCTTGATACTCAATGGTCTCATTTGTTAATTCCTGTAAAAAAATAATATTTTTTTGGAGAAAAAAACAAAATTAAAAAAACTCTTAAGATTTATTTATTTCGCTTCGTTTTTTTGCTTTATTTTTTTCGTCATGTTTGTTTATATTTTTCATCGTTTTTTTCACCTCATTTTCCACACCATTTTGCACGTTCTCATCCACCAAAATGACAATATAAGAGCTTAGAATGACAGCATATAAACACTACACAAATAAGAGACATCAAGACACCTTGGCGATTTATTACTGCCGACCACTTGGAAGAAAAGAAGAAAAGAGGCATCTTATAGCGCTAAAAATTAGTCACATTATGCCCCTTTTTCCCTTATTTATTAATTACAATCTGTATGAAATCATACTTTGGTAAACTCTTTTTTTATAGCGAAATCAATGTTACATTATACCTTTAATCGTTCTATTTCAGCCCTGATTTCATCTATAACCTCTTTATTAGCAATATCACCATCTAAGCTCAACACAATGAAAAACTTTTTCCGCTGTACTGCGCTTTGAAAGCTTCAAAATTAGCTTTCATCCGTTCAGATACAGAGTAATTCCCAAAATTTGACTGTATAGTTACAGGCTTTATTTGTAGCCCAAACGCTTTGTTTTCAGTAACATAACCTAAATAATCTATGTCTCCGGCATGATCAAGTGTTTCAGAACTTTCTTCAAAATGAATTTCAGGGAATCGCTTAGAGAGTTCATCGTTGACCACAGACTTTTCTCTCAGATAACCATCATAAGTGCGATTGATGGTCAAATTATAGATATAGTCAATGCAATCCTCTCTACGTAGGTTGCGAAAAGCTTCTTCCCACTCGGGGATTACTACTTCTACTATCTTTGCATAGAGCCTTTCTCCGAGCTCTTGTAGGCTTTCACGCGTAATCTTAAAATTAGTTTTTACCTGCCGTTTTCGCATGTTCGAAATACCATTTCTCCCATTGTTCGATAGTTCTTGGCTGACATTCTCGGATAAGAGCCATTACTGCACCTACCTTGTTGGGTCGTGATAGCTGATAAGTCTGTGTTGCATAGTTCAAGACTCGCTCCTTTTTACCGAAATCTAAGGAGTATCTTTTGCTTTCTTTTTCGTGTCATTTTATGATAAAATTAAGTTTATTATTAAAGGGTATTATATTTAGAATACGATCATATCTGCAACATTCATTTCGTATTTATGAGTTTTAAGAACTTCGTTTTATACTTAAAAATCTAATGCACAATCAACCAAAGCTAAACCTTCTTTCAGTAGATGTGCATTAACAAAACTTTTATTTTTCAAGATATAGATAAGCCATGAGATGATTGTCTTTATCGTGTTTCATCTCATCATGCCTTAGAAAAACTTTCTTTCCAAGTATTGTTCGATCTAAATATTCGGTAGCTTTTTCCATTAATAACAGGACTTTGTTTGATACCAATTAAACGGACTATTAAGTCATTGTTGAGCCGAACTAACTCGGGACTAAGAATCTCTTTCACGATGAAGTATTCTTCTCGCTTACCTGTACTATCTTTGTCTATCTTCGAACCGTATTGGATTTTCTTCACATCCACCTTCTTATCCAACCGATGAGTGTCTACAAATTGATAAGGAAGTGCTTTGATGCGCTGATCAAAATCAATCTTTAAATCAGTCTGTTTAAGAATATTTGTCTCTACTTTCATAAAGACATCATCTGTGCCTATTCGTTCTTTAATCAGTGGAATAAAGTCTGGATTGATTTCATAACCTACAGAGTTTCGACCAAGATTTCTCGCAGCAAGCGCTGTTGTACCACTTCCCATAAACGGATCTAAGACAGTTTCACCTGGAAATGAAAACATTTTGATTAGCCGATGAGGTAACTCTTCAGGAAACATCGCTAAATGTTTATCTTGTTTTGCACCAGGGAATGTCCAATGTCCATTGAAATAAGTATTCCATTCCTTATTTGTCATGATAGCATTGGCCTTCTGTTCCGCAGTAGGCTTAGGCGCATTGCCTTGTTTCTTGAATAATAATATATACTCAAAGTCTAACTTCACTATTCCATTTCGTGGATAAGGATAGCTGCCCATTATATTTGCACCGCCAGAAGTATTCATTGTCGTGACCTTCTGCCATATAATCTGTCCCATAAAATCAAAAGCCGATAGTTTCACAAAAATTTAATAATCTCAGTGTGAATCGGTATAATTTTATAGCGTCCATAATAGGTTGAGCGTGCAAACTGGTCTCCTATATTAATACAAAGACGGCATCCTTTGTGTAAAACTCTGAAACATTCCTGCCATGTCAGATTAAGATGATTGATATAGGTCTCGTAATCATCATGAAAACCAATTTGATTTTTCTGTCCCATAATCTTTCAATTGCCAATAAGGTGGAGAAGTAACCACCAAATGAACACTCTCATCTGAGAGTTCACTCATTTGTCTACTATCGCCATTTATGACAAGATGTTTTTGTTGAATCACACATTATTTCAGAGGTATTTTTATAATTGCAAAGTTACAATTTCTTTTTTTGAAATCCAATGATTACTCACATTCTTGTGAATATTGTGTTTAATTTCGTAGTTGAAACAAAAAAGAAAAACTTACACCTTACATACATATCCAAAGAGATATACACTTTTATTAGCACACAGTTCTACATCCTATAACTTTGAAATAATAGAACTTCACTCTCACCACACTGAAATCAGGAGAGAAAGAGGCACAGTTCATGCAGTCATCCGGCCCTCCTCGTCCAGCAAAAATGAAGCAGAAGGGAGAATGGGGAAAACGGATTGAGCAGCAGAGGGTTGGGAGGTTGCGATGAGAAGGAATTGAAAGGAGAGAAAAAAGGACAGCAAACGCGACCGAAGAAGGCATGAACCATGCATGCACGAAAAGCGAACAATAAGGAAAAAAGGATGCGAAAAAGCCACGATTTATTTTGTGTTTTACTTTGTATTGTCTGTGATAATCTTTATCTTTGCAGAAAGTAAATTCATCATGGCAAATCAATCTCAGTGGCAAGAGGATTATTGGTTGCCGCTGTTGCAACTGTATCTCAGGAAACCCGTGGGCATTAAACCTGCTTACTCACGGCCAATGGTGTTGCTTGCCCTTGAACTTAACATTCCACCGAAACAGCTTTCAGAACAGATGGTGACGCTCGACAAACGCGAATCGGCCTCACTTCAGCAGTTGTGGAAACGTTTTGCCACACACCAAAAACAGCTTTCACACGAGGTGCAAACCATGCGAGAGATGCGTGGTTTCAATCATCCCGAACAATTTTATGAGGGCGTCAGCAAGGCCGAGACATGGCAAACAGACTTCCGACCGCTTGAGGTTGATAGCACGCTGACCCCACTTCATCTCATCATTATCCTTGATCTCTATTTTCGTTTGACGCCTATCACGATGGTGAGCGACACGCCCGAAATCAAGGAGTTGGCCTCGTTGCTGGGCCTCAAGCCTGAAAAGGTGGCCGAAGTGATGTGTGTGTTTCAGCTGTGTGACCCCTATCTGAGTCGTTTGGCCTTTGAGGTGAGCGACCTCTTTAGCGCTTGTCACGATGTGTGGCAACGCTATGGCAACCTCGAACCCAATGTGTTGGCGCGTGAAGCAGCCCTGATGAAAGAATATTTTAAGACAGCATGGCACAAAAACTAATACAAACTCAGGAACAGAAGCTCACGCAGCAGATGAAACTCTCACAGCAACAGATGCTACAAGTGCATTTGTTGGAGATGCCATTGACCGAACTTGAAGAGAACATCAATGCTGAACTCGACGATAATCCCGCCCTCGAAAAAGACGATTCTGCCATGGGATTGACCGACAATGAGGGGGAGGATGGATATTCGGAAAACGAAGATGGCGACGACTTTTGACACCATAAACGAGAGAGAAGAGCGTCAGGATGCGCTGGATGCTGCCTTGGAAAATATTGGGAAAGACGACATTATGCCGCAAACTCCCTATGCAAACAATCACGATAATGCCGACTATGAAGAGACGGTTTATGGTGACACGACCTCGTTTTATGACAAGCTGAAGGAGCAAATGGACATGCTCACACTGACTGAAAAGGAGTATGCTGTGATGGAATATCTCATTGGAAGTCTTGACGATGACGGCCTCTTGCGCAAAGATTTGAATACCATCAGCGACGAATTGGCTATCTATCATAACCTCGATGTGAGCGAAGCGGAGATTGAACACGTGCTCAAGATGCTGCAAAACATGGACCCTGCCGGCATTGGTGCACGCTCGTTGCAAGAATGTTTGTTGTTGCAGGTGGAACGAATGCGCGAAGAAGGCACGCAAAACACACGTCTTTTAGATGCTATGGAGCGTGTGTTCAAAGAGTGTTTTGATGCTTTTACAAAAAAACATTGGGACAAAATAAAACAGCAACTCGGTCTTAGTGACCTCCAGGTAGAGACACTTCAGCGCGAGATTCGCAAACTAAATCCGAAGCCCGGCGCCTCACTTGGCGAGACAGAAGGCCGAAACATGCAGCAGATTACACCTGACTTTATTGTCGATACGGCTGACGATGGCACGATAACCTTTAGTCTTAATCAAGGACATATCCCCGATTTGAAGGTTTCTCCATCGTTTACGGAGATGATAGATGCCTATCGCAACAACAAGGAGGGCATGAGTAGGCAAACCAAAGAGGCGCTGCTCTACGTCAAAGAAAAGGTGGCTAAGGCCCAGGATTCATCGAAGCGGTGAAACAACGCCGTCAAACGCTCATCCTAACGATGCAGGCTATCATCGCATGGCAAAAAGAAATTCTTTCAAGACGGAGATGAAAGTGATCTGCGACCCATGATATTAAAGGACATCGCCGATAAGACTGGGCTCGACATTTCGACCATAAGCCGAGTGAGTAATGTGAAATATGCCCAGACAAAATGGGGCACCTTTCCCCTTCGTTTCTTCTTCACCGACGCATATACTACGGATGAAGGTGAGGAGATGTCTACGCGAAAGATTAAAATTGCGCTGAAAAACGTCATCGAAAAAGAAGATAAACGCAAGCCACTCAGCGACGAAGCACTGACCAAACTCATGAAGGAAAAGGGATTTCCGATTGCCCGGCGCACGATAGCCAAATACAGAGAGCAACTCAATATCCCTGTGGCGAGGTTGAGAAAGGCATAGAAGAAGTAAAAAACAACAATGATATAAAGATGCACACTTCCGCATTTTAAGAAGGAGAAAGACGCACACGAGGTTGCACTTCCTTTCTTAGTAAGAGCTGAAGTAGGCTTATTCTTATGAACGAAAAAAACATTATATGGACAGCACGCATATTTAGTTTGGTCTTTACTCCATTCTATCTCCCCATTGTGGGCCTTGCTTCGCTGTTTCTTTTCAGTTATCTGAGCCTCATACCGTTAGGATATAAGCTCATGGTTTTGGGCCTTGTCTACGTGTTTACCATCCTTATGCCCACCTATCTGATTCGACTCTATCGACACTATCAAGGTTGGCGCCCCTTCGATTTCATCGTTCGTGAGCGTCGCATGGTGCCCTATGTCATCTCGATTGTGTGCTATTCGGTGTGCTACTACCTCATGAGTATAGCCCATATCCCTCATTTCATGGGCAGCATCCTTGTGGCGGCGGTACTGATACAGGTGGTTTGTGCGCTGATTAATGTGTGGTGGAAGGTCTCAATGCACGAAACGGCCATCGGAGGCGTAGCGGGTGCCCTGTTAGCCTTTGCCATTATCTTCACGTTTAACCCTATATGGTGGTTCTGTCTCGTGATGCTCATCTCGGGAATCGTGGGTTCCAGTCGCATGATTTTGCGCCAACACTCCCTCTCTCAGATTGTAGCGGGCTGGTTTCTTGGCTTTGTTCTTGCCTTTCTCACCATTGCCTATGTGTGACATCAACCCTTGTTTGAAACATTAAATACTTAAAAATATACAGTTATGACACCAATTATCAGTATTATTATGGGTAGCACAAGCGACTTACCCGTAATGGAAAAGGCCTGCAAATGGCTCAATGACAATGAAATTCCATTTGAAGTGAACGCGCTTTCTGCCCATCGCACCCCCGAGGCTGTAGAGACTTTTGCCCGCAATGCCAAACAAAGGGGCATCAAAGTGATTATCGCTGCCGCAGGAATGGCTGCCGCCTTACCTGGCGTAATCGCTGCCTCGACACCACTGCCAGTGATTGGTGTGCCCATCAAAGGCATGCTCGATGGTCTCGATGCCATGCTTTCTATCATCCAGATGCCACCCGGAATCCCTGTGGCTACAGTTGGAGTGAACGCTGCTCAGAATGCCGCTATCCTCGCAACTGAAATGATTGCCCTCTCTGATGAAGCCATTGCAGCAAAGGTTGACGCCTGGAAAGCTGGACTCGGAAAGAAGATTGAGAAGGCAAACGAAGACCTGAAAGAGGTAAAATACGAGTATAAGTGTAATTAAATTCCCACCCTCGACCTCTCTCCAAGGGTGGAGAGAGATTAAGGATAGGCTTTTGTTGGACTTCTTATCATTATGAATATCGATTTATTTCAATACAAACGGCGTGAGACTTCGACTGTACATATCGGCGCAATAGACATGGGAAGTGACTTCCCTGTGCGTGTACAGAGCATGACAACCACAAATACTAACGACACGGAAGCATGCGTTCGGCAGGCTGAAGAGATTATCAAGGCAGGCGGAGAATTGGTGCGTTTGACGACACAAGGAAAGCGAGAAGCTGAAAATCTCAAAAACATCAATGCCCAACTGCGCTCAGAAGGCTATACGACACCCCTCGTTGCCGACGTACATTTCAATCCAAACGTGGCCGATGTCGCTGCACTCTACGCTGAGAAAGTACGCATAAACCCCGGTAACTACGTTGATCCTGCACGCAAATTCATCAAGCAAGAATACACTGATGAGGAGTATGCGGCAGAGTTAAAGAAGATAGAAGACCGCCTCATTCCTTTCTTAAACATCTGTAAAGCCAATCACACGGCCATGCGCATTGGTGTCAACCACGGCAGTCTGAGCGACAGAATACGCAACCGTTACGGCGATACGCCCGAAGGAATTGTGGAGAGTTGCATGGAGTTTCTACGTGTATGTAAACGCGAAAACTTTACAGATGTGGTCATCTCTATTAAGTCTTCAAACACTGTAGTCATGGTGCGCTCGGTGCGATTACTTGTTCATCAGATGGATAAAGAGGGCATGAACTATCCGCTTCACCTTGGAGTTACCGAGGCAGGAGAGGGCGAAGACGGACGCATTAAGAGTGCCGTGGGCATTGGAGCACTGCTATCTGACGGCATCGGAGACACCATTCGTGTGAGTCTGAGCGAAGAACCGGCTGCCGAAATTCCTGTTGCCCGCCACTTGGTTGACTACATCCGCCAGCGCGAAGGCCATCTGATTGTGCCGGGAACGCAAGCAAAAGCCTTTAACTGGTTGCGCCCGGAACGTCGCTTTACGCGTGCCGTTGCAGGTATAGGAGGCAGCAATGCCCCGATAGTGATAGCTTCGGCACTCAGCGGAAACGAACAAGAGGCCGACTATCATCTATGCCGGACAGGAGATTAAAGACCGCAAGGAAGGACAAAAATACATTGTCGACTACAACCAGTTTATGTCTCTCGACGACAAAACAGGCGTCTATCCGATCTTTCCCTGTGACGGCCATTCCGTTCATAGCCATGGTGAAAGCCGACGTGAAATTCCTTGTTTTGCAGTTTGGTGCACCGACAGAAGAGTATCTCACTTGCCTCAAATTGCATCCTGAAATCGTAGTCGTTAGCATGAGTAATCACCCAAATCGCTTGGCCGAACAGCGTGCTTTAGTGCACGAAATGTGGGAGAATGGAGCCTATAACCCTGTGGTCTTTCGCTGAGATGTATCATCATTCCGCAGCCGAAAAAAGTGAGTTCCAACTCGAATCGGCGGCAGACATGGGCGCCTTGATGATTGATGGACTGACCGATGGACTATGGCTCATGAACGAAGGGGATATTCAACAAAGTGTCATCACCGACACGGCATTTGGCATTTTGCAGGCTGCTCGTCTTCGTACAAGCAAGACTGAATATATCAGTTGTCCGGGTTGTGGTCGCACGCTCTATGATCTTCGCGAAACGATTGCCCGCATCCGTGAAGCCACAAAAGGCATGAAGGGACTTAAAATCGGCATCATGGGCTGCATAGTCAATGGTCCCGGTGAGATGGCTGATGCTGATTATGGCTATGTTGGCGCAGGAATCAACCATGTAAGTCTCTACAGAAAACAGGTTTGTGTGGAGAAAAAAACATCCCGCAGGAAGTGGCTGTTGAGCATCTGCTGGCACTGATTCGGAAGGATAGGGAAGGGGAGAGTTATAGTTGACGAGTAGACAGGTTGACAAGTTATTTGTTTTGACGATGAGTAAAACGAGTTGACGGGTTAACGAGTTGCTTATTTGGTTGACAAGTTGACGAGTTGACAAGTAGACAAGTTATTTGTTTTATTGATGGATAAAAGAGGTGACGGGTTAACGAGTTGCTTGTTTTGTTGATGAATAAAAGGGGTGATGAGATGATGAGTTATCCCAGGGATAATAATACCTTGTTGGATAACGGAGGATATCGGATAGTTGTGGCGCAAATTAACGTAAAAGGATGAGTTTTTTCACCTCAAAGCAAAGGATAATCAAATAGTAAAAGACGATGAGTTTACGAGAAATATTGAATCATAGAAGGGCGGTTCGACATTTCGATTCAACCAAACCACTTGATAATGCGGTTGTAAGGGAGTGCATAGAACAGGCAACATTGGCGCCAACAAGTTCGAATTTGCAACTCTGGGAGGCTTATCATGTCACGGATAAAAAGGTGATGGAGGCGCTGACAACAGCTTGTTTCAATCAGCAAACGGCACGCACGGCACAACAATTTGTTGTCTTTGTGACGCGACAAGACCTGTATAAGCAACATGCAAAAGCGGTACTTGCCGAGGGTATTGAGGAAATCAAGCGTAATAGTCCGGCTGAAAAAAACAGGAGAAACGCATTAAAAAAACAAACGCTATACTATGCCAAACTCATCCCCTTTATTTATTCGCGGGGCTTCGGTTTGTGGGGCCTTGTGCGCAAAGTATTGGCCCAAGGTGTCGGTCTTTTCCGCCCTATCACGCGTCAAGTGAGTGAAAGCGACATGCAAGTTGTCGTGCACAAGAGTTGTGCTTTGGCTGCACAAACGTTTATGTTGGCCATGAGTGAGGCCGGATATGATACGTGTCCGCTCGAAGGTTTCGATAGTTTGTTGGTGAAAAAAAGGCCCTACATCTGCCCCATGATTGCGAAATAAATATGGTGATTCCGTGTGGAATCCGTTTACCAGATGGCGTTAGAGGTGAGCGTTTCAGACTCCCATTTGAAGAACAATATCATCGAATTTAAACATTAATTCTGCCAAATAATAACCCTTTTTATACGGCAGAACTAATCATCATCATGCCTACAAATAATGCCTTATGCATTAAAACAAGTCAACAATTATGCATGAAATCAAGCTCGCCATGATGCATTATGAATTATGCATTATGCATTAAAAAAATCATTTTCCTTTCAGCAGTTTTTTGATGTCATTGAGCTTGTTGAGTGCTTCAACAGGCGTGAGATTATTCACATCAAGCTCAAGGATTTCATCGCGAATCTGGGCCAACAAGGGGTCATCGAGCTGGAAAAAGCTGAGTTCCATGCCATCTCTGTGCTCAGCAATCTTATTGGTATTGGGCTTACCTGCACGCCCCTACACCCGAATTATCGGCCTCTAACTCCTTCAGAATAGTGTTGGCTCGCTTGACAATCGAACGTGGCATACCGGCTATTTCAGCCACATGTATACCAAAACTATGCTCACTTCCGCCCCGCATTAGCTTGCGAAGGAAGATCACTTTTGCCGTCAACTTCCTTCACACTTACATTGTAATTCTTAATGCGAACGTAGTTCTTTTCCATCTCATTTAGCTCATGATAGTGGGTTGCAAAGAGTGTTCTTGCACGGGCTTTTGCCTGTTCATGCAAGTATTCTACTATGGCCCAAGCGATACTTATGCCGTCATAAGTGCTCGTGCCTCGACCGAGTTCATCAAACAATACGAGGCTACGTGGTGACACATTATTTAGGATATTGGCGGCTTCTGTCATCTCAACCATGAACGTAGACTCGCCTAATGAGAGGTTATCGCTGGCCCCAACGCGCGTAAATATCTTATCAACGAGCCCAATACTTGCCCGCTCTGCCGGTACGAAACACCCCACTTGAGCCAATAAAACAATAAGGGCCGTCTGCCGAAGCAACGCCGATTTACCAGCCATATTCGGTCCCGTGATCATCATTACCTGCTGCTTTTGTGTGTCAAGATATACGTCGTTAGGCACATAATGCTCGCCAATCGGCAGCTGAGTTTCAATCACTGGGTGACGTCCTTGGCGTATATCGAGCACATCACTATCGTCAATTTGGGGCCTGATATAAGTGTTTTCTTCCGATATTTTAGCGAAGCTTAACAAGCAGTCCACACGTGCCAAGAGGGTGGCATTGATTTGAATTTGTGGGATAAAGTCTTGCATAGCCAACACCAATTCATTGAAAAGTCGAGCCTCTAATGCCATGATTTTCTCGTCAGCTCCAAGGATTTTCTCCTCATATTCTTTTAGTTCTGGGGTGATATATCGCTCTGCTTGAGCCAGTGTTTGCTTGCGAATCCATGTCTCAGGAACCTTATTTTTGAAGGTGTTTCTCACCTCAAGATAATACCCAAAGACGTTATTAAAGCCCACCTTTAAACTTAAAATGCCTGTTGCTTCGGCCTCGTCCTCTTGGATTTTCAACAGATAATCCTTTCCGTTTCTACGCATTGTGCGCAGCTCATCGAGTTCTTTGTTGTAGCCATCTGCTATGACATCACCTTTCGCAACAAGCTGAGGTGGGTCGGGTTGTATCTCTTTTTCGATGCGTGTTTTTATGCTTTCACAAAGGTTTAGCTGTTCACCGACACGCTTCAATGCCTCATTTTCTGAATAAAGACAAGCCTCTTTAATCGGTCTTACCGCGTCGAGTGCATTCTTGAGTTGCACGATTTCACGAGGCGAAACACGCCCAACGGCCACCTTAGAAACAATGCGTTCAAGGTCGCCCACACGATGAAGTTGCTCATCAACAAGCTGTCGGAACGATGGCTTTTGAAAGAAATAATCTACAATATCAAGGCGTTCCTTGATGGGAGCAACGTCTTTTAATGGGAACACAAGCCATCGTCTGAGCATGCGACCCCCCATTGCTGTGACCGTGCGATCAATGACATTCAGCAGCGAACTGCCGTCTTCCTGCATCGGAGCAATGAGTTCCAACGACCTGATTGTAAACCGATCTAAGCGCACATACTTATCTTCTTCGATGCGAGAAAGCGAAGTTATATGGTTGATTTGCGTGTGCTGAGTCAGTTCCAAATATTGAAGAATGGCACCACCCGCAATGATTCCGTTCTTCATGTGCTCTACACCAAAGCCTTTTAAGCGACTTTGTGCCGAAAGTGTTTCAATAGTTTTTTTGACGTGCATTCTGCTCGGAAAAACACCCACTCATCCATTTCAAACACACAATGTTTTGAACCAAAATAGCGTTCAAAAATCTTGCTTATGGTCGCGGTTATACAGCACTTCTTTCGGCGAAAAGTTGCCCAACAACTTCTCAACATAGTCGTATGTGCCCTCGCCAGTAAGGAATTCACCGGTCGAAATATCCAGAAAAGCTGATGCCACAAGAGGCCTTTCCAAAGTGCACGGCAGCCAAGAAATTGTTTTCTTTGTAGTTCAACACCGTGTCGGTCATGGCTACTCCCGGCGTAACGAGTTCGGTTATGCCTCGTTTCACCATCTTATCCATCTCGGTAAGTCCCCTTCTTTCCCTTAATCTGCTCACGCTTTTTTTCTTCGGATCTTCCAATTGATCGCAGATGGCAACACGCTTTCCTGCACGAATGAGTTTCGGCAGATAGGGTGTCTAAAAGCATGATGAGGGAAAGCCGGCCATCTCAACAGAATTTTCGGCCGAATTATTGCGTTTGGTCAGTGTGATGCCCAAGATTCCGGCAGCAATAACGGCATCTTCACCATAGGTTTCATAGAAATCGCCACAACGAAACAGCATCAACGCCTCGGGATGCTTTGCTTTCATCGAGAAAAAAACTGCTTCATCATAGGGGTCAAACCCTTGTCTTGTACTGCCATCTTTATTCTTTTCTTTTTCTATCAAAACCTTTAATTATACAAAGTTACAGAAATCTCATGAGACAAAAGAAACCAATTAGGAAGCATTAACGTTAAGTTTGAAGAAAGGAGAGTATAACTTGATATTTTAGAGAAAATAAAGGCAGAAAAAAATAAAAAAAATCATCGCAAAGAATTTTTATTATCCTATCGTTTAAGAGTAAAAACACCTTATTCATGAATATTTATCATCCCAAAAACATTACATAGTGCGAATACAATCAAAAAAAGATGGCATAGCTATGGATTTTTTTCATGGCTATCATTTCATCGTGTAATCTCAATAAAAATTACGTTGTAAATCTCATAAGATTACATCGTAATTTGACGCATTATAAATTACATAATAGCTTATTCAAAAATTTAAGGGAAGATGTATTTGTAAGTTGATTTGATTGATAATATCTTATCATATCCCATTATTTTTCAAAAGACAACGCAACACCGATGGCGTTGCCTCCTCCATATTCTCGCAGACAGGGTAGGCGCACGTTGTTTGCCAACCCTGCCCTATAAACAACGGAACCCCTATAGGGGTTCAAACATCTATTGCTACCTATCCATTTAGAAATAAAAACAGAATAATAAACATGAGATATAACAAATATATTCATAGTTTTTATTTACATCGTCTAAAAACATACGAAAATCTATTTCAAAAATTCAACAAAAATCACCAGAATAATGACTTACTTTACTTGCAACCACATCCGACTATTTACATTACACACCACAAACCCCATCGGGGTTTTCGCTTTCGATAGGGCAGGGTTGGCGAGAGAAACGAGCCTACCCTGTCTAAAAATCATTGCAACAAAACAACGCCATCGGTGTTGCGTTTTCTTCTAATGATTTGATTTATTTATTCTCTAATCCAATACAAATCGGGTTGATAATCTGTAATATTCGTACTCTTTAACAGCGAAATCCATTCTTTTTCAACACTAACTTTCTGATGATGTAGTTGTTGATTTACAATATATTGATACACTGCTTCCTTAGATTTATAGGAAACAGAAAACATTCCATAACCCGCTTGCCAATGAAACGAATGATAATATTGTGGATTTTGTTTCTTCAAAAAGGCGGAAGATAGACGTTTTACCTCCTTTATCACCTCTGAATAAGAAAGCTGTGGCGATAAAACGAATAACAAATGTTCGTGATCACCAGGTCCATTTGCAATCAAACAAGGACATTTCAGATGATCACATACACTGATGATATAAGCATTTAGCAGCGACTGGTCTTCAGGTCTTACTATTTTTAGAGGATAAACCTTTATGAAACACAGCATGAAGAAGTACGTTAGAAAGTGTTTGTGGCATGGTTTTATAAAATTATTTTTATGCAAATATAATCATCATTTCTATCAATAACAAGGGTTAACATATGAAAATCAATAAAAAAATATCATTATTGTAACTCTAATCACTATGCATATGGAAAAATAAGGCAGTATTAAATTTTTGTATGCTTTGCCTTAATTTTTCAGAGAAAAGCGAATTTAATCATCAATCCTCACTCATCAAAAAATGCAATGAAACGAGTCTTGTTTCATTGCATTTCTTTTTCGTCTAACAGATGTTTCCTTAGGATAAGCACAAAGGAAGCATCGTTATTGTTTTTGTGGTTTCATCAAAGGCAGCGGCTTCGGCAGCAGCAATGATTTCTTCATCACTTTGCATGCGTGCGCTGATGTTGCTCAAATCAAATTCTGACGGCTTATTTTTTTGCTCACGTTCTGCCACTTCATTGTCGCTTCTATACATGGGTGAGCGGCGCCGATTCTTTGCCGGACGGTCCTCATACACCTTTTCATGGAACGCATTCTTATGTTTCTCTGCATCGGGGATAGTGTCATTTCCATTCTGCGAAATAATGAAACTATCGGCTGCATCGGTACTCGGCACATTCTCCACCGGCTCTTCTTCCATCTTTGTGCGATTGGCTTTTGCTGTGAAAACAGCATCGATGAACTGAGGTTCTTTGCGCAATCGCTCCAAGGTTAGTTTGCTGGCAAGCTGCTGACTCTCCTTTTTGCTGTAACCAACTCCGTTACATCCGTCAATGCCTTCAATGACAACCTTGTAGTTAAACACAGGACTTCCGTTATTATCCTTGCTTTGTTCGAGGATATCAAACGTCAGACGAACGCGGTTTTTCTGGCTCCATTCAATGAGTTTACTTTTGAAATTCACCTCCTTATAAGCCACTTTGTCGATGTTTATCATCTGTGCTAAGATGCGATTTTTCATGAAATTCATACATGCATCATAGCCTCTGTCTAAATAAACAGCGCCTACAAGGGCTTCAAAGGCATTGCCTCCCATGTAACTATTGTGCGAAGAGCTGCGCCCGTTACTAAGGATGAGTTGGTTGATTCCCAATTCATTGGCTAATTTATTGAGCGTTTCGCGCTGCACAAGTTTAGAGCGTGTGTTTGTCAGAAAGCCCTCGCGTTTTCCTGGAAAGTGTTGATAGACAATGTGACCAACAATGGCATCAAGGATGGCATCGCCCAAAAATTCGAGTCGTTCGTTGTTAACGGGCTTACCTTTTGCATTGCGTTTCATGATGCTTTTATGCATTAACGCAAGCTTATAATAGCTGATGTCGCGCGGATAAAAGCCTAAAATAGTGTATAAAGACGAATAAAGCTCCTTCTCCTTACGGAAAGGAAGCTTTATTCTATCAATGATTTTATTCAGCATACTTCTTGAAAACAACGCAGCAGTTGTGTCCACCGAAGCCGAAAGTGTTGCTTAATGCGGCACGCACTTCGCGCTTCTGAGCTTTGTTAAACGTGAAGTTCATCTTATAATCCAATGCTTCATCGTTGTCACCTTCAGTGTGGTTGATGGTTGGAGGAACGATATCGTTCTTCACACTCAGCACACAAGCCAAGGCTTCTACAGCTCCGGCAGCACCAAGAAGGTGGCCCGTCATACTCTTTGTTGAGCTGATATTGAGCTTATAAGCATGTTCACCAAAGACGTCCTTGATAGCTTTTGCCTCTGAAATATCGCCCACTGGAGTAGATGTTCCGTGTACGTTGATGTAGTCGATATCCTCAGGTTTGAGGCCAGCATCCTCCAAAGCGCGTTGCATTACGAGTTTAGCGCCAAGACCTTCTGGGTGAGAAGCGGTGATATGATGTGCGTCGGCACTTGCTCCTTCGCCTACCATCTCTGCATAGATCTTAGCCCCACGAGCCTTTGCATGCTCTAATTCTTCGAGCACAAGACAGCCAGCTCCCTCGCCCATTACAAAGCCATCACGACTCGCACTGAATGGACGGCTTGCATGTTCTGGGTCATCATTGCGGGTAGAAAGGGCGTGCATGGCGTTGAAACCACCGACACCAGTCTCACAAATGGCTGCTTCGGCACCACCACTAACAATGATATTGGCCTTACCAAGACGGATAAGATTGAATGCATCAGCCAAAGCGTTGCTTGAAGATGCACATGCACTCGTCGTGGTATAGTTTGGTCCGTGGAATCCATACTGTATACTAATCTGACCAGATGCAATATCTGCTATCATCTTTGGAATGAAGAAAGGATTGAATTTAGGTCCTTGATCTTCATGTTGTCCATAATATACCACTTCATCCTGGAACGTTTTGATTCCTCCAATGCCTACACCATAAAACCACACCAATGCGGTTTAGGTCTTCTTTCTCAAGGTCAAGACCAGCATCTTTGATGCCTTGTGCAGCACTAACCATAGCCAACTGGCAATAACGGTCCATCTTTCGTGCCTCTTTACGGTCGATATAATCGTTCAAATTCAAATCTTTTACCTCGCAGGCAAACTTTGTTTTGAACAACGTTGTATCGAAATGAGTAATTGGTGCAGCACCACTCTTGCCCTCAAGCAAGTTTTTCCAGGTTTCTTCGGGAGTGTTTCCAACAGGTGTAACAGCACCGAGGCCTGTTACTACTACTCTCTTTAATTCCATAATATAAATAAAAAAGATTAGGGATTAGGGATTAGTGACTGGGCACAACAGGTTGTAACCCAATCCTTAATCACTAATCCCTAATCGTATTATTTGCAAAATAACTTAAGTAAAGCTATTACTTTGCGTTCTCTTCGATGTACTTAATGGCGTCACCTACAGTCTGAATGGTCTCTGCTTTGTCGTCTGGAATAGAGATACCAAACTCTTTTTCAAATTCCATAATCAGCTCTACAGTGTCCAAAGAGTCAGCACCAAGATCGTTAGTGAAGCTTGCTTCTGGCTTAACTTCAGCCTCGTCAACACCAAGTTTGTCTACGATAATAGCCTTTACCTTGCTTTCAATTTCTGACATAATAGTTACTTTTTTTAAAATGTTTATAATTAATTTCTAAATGAAAAAAACTGGGTGCAAAGGAACTAATTTATTTTCAATTTCCCAAACTTTTTCATACAAAAAAAGCGTCAAACGCTGCACAAACACCCCTAAGTGTGTAATAAATTGACGTGCGTTAACAATTAAATTCGCTCTTTACTCCACTTTTTTTAATTTACGTTTTCTTTTATTTCGTCATTTCATCTTATCTTTGCAACCGATAATTTTGATGCTAAAATAGAGGTTTTCTTATACCTCTTTTTATAATAAATATCAACACTAAACGAAATGAAAAAAATAACATTTATTGCTATCGCACTGATGCTTTCAGTCTTGAACATGAATGCACAGACGCCTTCAGACTCATTGAACAAGCCCGTAAAAAACCTCTCTGTTGAACTCATGGGACCTTCAAACATGCTGGGTATTCACTTTGATTCGCGCTTTCAAGGCCAACAAAGGATTTGGCTATTCGGTAGGATTGGCATGGGCATATCTGTCATCTGATAACTTCATCAACGACATTAATCACTTTAATATCGTTTCTTTCGTGCCACGATTAAACTATCTTATTGGTCGTAAAAACAAGAAATTAGAGCTTGGTGTAGGTGCAAATCTCAGCTTGGTTTTCGGCAGATACGAGTATGATTCGTATAATTTAGTACAACAACCCGATAATTCTTATAAGTTCAGTTTTTGACAAACATATCAAAGAAAACCGCAGTTTTGGCTTCTATTATCTCTTTACTAACATTGGTTATCGCCGTCAAGCACCCCATGGTTTCATGTTTCGTGCAGGCATCTCTCCTATCTTTGGATTCAGCGAAAGCCACTCGGTTAAAAAGGTATTTGTGTTTCCTTATTTAGGATTTGGAAAGTCTTTCTAAGCTGTCTTTCAATTGAAAAGCTGTTTGATTTTTCGCTACAATCATCTCTGGACGAATGTCGTTCATGCAAGCATAATCACCGCGCAAACAGGGTTTATTGCCATAAACCGAGCATGGACGACACGCCATATCCAACTGAACGGCATTCTCCTCACTTTGATTCCAGCCCATAAACCCTGCGTAAGGATGCGTGGCTCCCCAGATGCTTACAACCTTTGTGCCCACCAACGAGGCCAAATGCATGTTGCCACTATCCATACTTATCATCACATCTAAATGGCTCATGAGTATCAATTCGTTGCGCATTCCACCGAGAACTGCCGAAGCATTCGTGCAATTGGCATAGCGTTTGGCCCATGAGTCGAGTGTTTCGCGCTCCTTTCCACCGCCTCCAAAGAAGAAAATGCGGCATGAGGGATAGGCCTTTATCAGTTGTTCTATGGTTTGTTCCATCTTCTCTAACGGATAAATCTTCCCCTTATGAGCTGCAAAGGGGGCTATTCCTATCCAACGCTGAAACTTCTTTTTCTCACCGATGAGGGGCATAAGCTGACGCAGATTCCCCCCTTTCTCACCAAAAAAATAGAGTGAAATTCAAGGCTCACGGGATAGCCTAACTTCGCTAAAACGGCTGCATAATTCTCAAAAGAAGTGGGTTGTTGCACCTTCACCTTATTCTTTTCACTACACAATAACTGCTTTCCTTTGCGATGTTTATCAATATGTGCGACATGAAATCCACACAAATGGAATCGAAAACGCAGGTATTTTGTTCTGAGCACATCATGCATATCGGCCACCGCAGTAAAGTTTTTGGCAGCCAATCTGCGATAGAGTGCATTCAAACCTGATAATCCTTGATAGTCTTTTTTAAGGTCGGCACTCATAAAACTCACGTTAGGAGAGAGTCCTTCAAACAGCGAACGGGCAAAGGGTTTGCTTAACACCGTCACATGAATATCAGGATATTGTTTCATCAACGAGGCCACAACAGGCACCAACATGGCTACATCACCAAGGGCAGAAAAGCGGATAAGGAGAAGATGTTTCATGAAAACACTGGGCCGAAGGCTTCATTTCTTCTTTCCAACGGCCTTTTCTAATGAGCAGTTTATATTTAGTTTATCGTCTTTTATTTCTTATATAACACAGGGTTTGTATCTGCATCATTATACATTTTCATTTGACGATACACCTTCATATACTTCTTTCCGTCGGCTATATCCTCAAGCAACTGGTCGACAGCTGTGTCTAAATCGCGTTGCTGTTCAAGCAAAACGTCTAACTTAGCGCGGCACTTTGCAAGATGTTCTGGTGTGGCATCATTGCGCTCTGCCTGCTCTTTCATGTGATAAATCTTTAGCGCCAAGATGCTCAAACGGTCCACAGCCCAAGCCGGACTCTCGGTGTTGATGCGTGCATCTGGCTTTACTTTCACCTCTTTATAATAGTCGCGGAAGTATGAATCAATCTGTTCTACAAGGTCAGTGCGGTCTTGATTGCTCTTGTCTATACGGCGTTTGAGCGTCAAAGCCTCTACTGGATCAATCGCAGGATCACGGATAATATCTTCAAAATGCCATTGAACGGTATCTATCCAACACTTCTTATAGAGTTTGTTTTCGATTGTTCCTTCTTCAAAAGGATTACAAATGGGTGTGTCAATGTTGTCGTTTACATGGTAATCATGAATTGCTTTACCGAAGATTTCATTGCAATGTTGTGTGAAAGACATATCTTATAATTTATAGGTTATGCATATATTGAATTGGTTCTCGATGGATTAGGTCTGCCGGTCTGCAAGCAAACGATGATGAATGGCAAGACCGAACCATGAACGTCTATATTGCAAAAGTAAATATTTAATTTCAAAATCGCAAACATTTATCCACAATATGTGTTGATAAGTGGGTGGAAAAAGGCGTTCAAAAACCCCTTTCTTTCTTTTTCCACTTATCCACAGCCCACGACCCACTCCCACGCAGCTGTGGATATCAACAGGCTTATACCGCCACAATATTCCACTTATCCACGCTTTTTTTCTTTCAGTCAAGTTATAAACTTATGAAATATCATGTCATCTCATCATTTGTGGATAACCTTCTATCTCTTTGAATCTCAACAGAAAGTAATCCCACATGATGTTTATAAACAAACGCTATTTGTGGATATCGCTATCCCGCTGATTTCATGACTTAAACTATCAACTTTTCAACAACCATTATTATTTCTCTTCATTTATTTTTCTTTTAAAATTTAAAGTATAGAATAAAAAAAGAAACAAAAAGGGAAAAAAACGCGCATCAGTGATTTTTAACCTCAATAAATTATAACGCATAAAAAGCCTTCATGAAATTTATTTCATGAAGTAAGTTTCTCACCGCCCGTCTTTACACAAAGGCTGTTGCCTACTCATCGTGTTTATGGTTTGCAGCAAATCACCGCGCCATTCACATGATTTCACGGCCTCATTTGATTCTGATTGCAGTTCAATTTGACGCAGATGTTGAAACAATGGTGGATAAACGGAGTAAGCGTTTCATTCTCAGTAGGTTATAAGCAAGTGGGCAGTGAGGGATAAAACGCATGGGCAGGCGAGACAATGGCAATTCAGGTGCGTGCGAAAGAAATCGTGAAGCTTAGCCCATTAAACCTATACTTTTATGTGTAGTCAGGGCAGGCACACGCTTCCTTTAATGATGTTGTTTAACATAAACATAGGTTGAGCGAAACGGCGTAACTCGCTTTGCAGTAAGTTCTTGGAGGTTCTATTTGCTTAATCATTACTAATGAGTATTTATGTTCATCGGTCGCATTTGTTACTTCCATTCATTTAACATTGCTTTAACTTTGTAACTCAATCAAATGTTAACATTGATGAGGTCGTTGAATCTCTGAAAATTATCTTTAACTCTTGGACTTTCGCAAAACATTTTTTGCCTTGTTATGCCTCGCAAGCACTTTCTCCACTGTTCAAGCACAGAGAAAAGCTAACTTGAAAGATACCGTTATTCAGTTGAAAGTGGTATCGGTCATGCCCAATTACAGCCTTACCTCGCCCACCATGCTACAGGCATTGTCGAGTCAACGCCGCATTGCGGGCAGCACTTCGCTTGTAGAAATCAAAGCCGATAACCAGCATCTCGCAACAATGAAAGACGCTTTGCGCCTTCAACCCGGTGTAATCATCCAGGATATGTTTGGTGGTAACGACCAGCCGAGGCTCAACATACGAGGCTCTGGCATTCAAAGCAATCCACAACGGCGTGGCGTTTACCTCCTTCAAGACGGCATACCTGTTAACTTTTCTGACGGTTCTTACGTCGTAGGTATTATGGATGCGATGACTGCCCAATATATAGAGGTGTTCAAAGGAGCCAATGCTTTGCGCTTTGGTGCAGGCACCTTGGGTGGCGCTTTGAACTTTGTGAGTCGCACAGCCCTTAGTGATACCACAACAAGCATAAAGCTTGAAGGAGGTTCTTATGGCAGTTTTGGCCTCACTTTTACTACTGGTCGCCGCATGGGAGCCTGGGATGTGTTTGCTGCTTCAACCTATAATCGGCAGGATGGCTACCGCATTTACAATCAGAACAGACGCTTAACGGCTTCACTCAACATAGGATGGAGGAATAAAAATAAAACTCTTGAGAATAGAACCTTTATGCATTTCACTCATCTTTTCTTTGAGATGCCGGGTCCACTGACGCTCGATCAGCTGATGAAAGACCCCAAAACAGGTGAGTGCCGGCGTAGACCTTCCCTTCTCGATGGGGCCAAACATTCTTCGCGATAAACCCTATCGCAGCGTAGATATGGTGCGCATTGCCAATCAAACAGGTATTCATCTCAGCAACACGAGCAATCTTTCGGCTGCTGTTTACTATCAATATGCCAACGATTGGTTTGCATTTCCCATCACCATTTCAATCCCTCATTCTTATTATAACGATGTAGGCATGACCTTGTTTTATAATTATTCCCACGCGCGGATACAGCTTTCATCAGGACTTTTGGGTTCATGGGGCTGGATAGATCGGCGCACTCACATCAACAAAGACGGCAAAGCATCGTTTATGTTCGCCCATGACAGACTGCAAGCTGCCAATCTTACGACCTTCGTTGAAGTCGACTATGCTCTTAAAGACCGTCTACACGTGGTCTTAGATGTGCATGGTGTGCTCAACAAACGCAACAGTCGAGACGTCTTTTCCGACCCTTCTTTGCGCCCATGGTATAGTCATATGTCGGGCAAATACCGCTATTTCTATTCCAACAACAGTTCACAGCGCCGCCAATATGCAGCTTTCAATCCACGCATGGGCATGGTTTTTCAACGCTGTAAAGCATAAAGACATCCAACTCTTTGCCAATATCAGTCGCAGCTATGAGCCTCCAACCTTCGATGAACTCGTGGGAACGGAGGTGACTTCAAACATCAATACGAGTCCGAAAAAACTCTTTTCTATCGGTTTGGAGAAACAAACGGCCACGACTTTTGAGGTAGGAAGTAAGGGACGTTTACGCCAATTGTCGTGGAATGTGGCTTATTATCACTCGTGGGTAAACCATGAAATCCTTGAAGTTAAAGACTATGTGCGGGGTCTAAAGCGTACGGAGAACTATCCACACACCTTGCATCAGGGCTTGGAAATAGGCATTCAGGCAGCAAGTAAGCCTCATTTCTTTGGTCGAAATATAGGTACTTTCACGCTCGGTGCAGTCTATGATTACAGTCGATTCATCTTCAAAGGTGGAAAATATGATGGAAAATATCTTGCAGGTATACCCAAACATTACGTCAATGCCTCGTTAGACTATCGCCATTCTTCAGGACTTAATGGTTCGGTTGCATTGGAACTTAAACCCGGAAAGACGCCGATTGACCACACAAACACTATGTTTCAACCTACCTATCATGTGTGGAATGCTCGCCTTGGCTATCAGTTGGGCAAGCATATCAATGTATATGCCGAGATGAAGAACATCGCTAATCGACGTTATGCATCAAGTTATATCGTCAGTGATGAGATACATCAGCCGGCCGTTCCATTCCCCAACTTCACTGCCCACCAGCTAACCTTCTTCATTCCCGGCCCTGTTCGCAGCGTCTATGCAGGCCTTACATGGCGTTGGTAGAAAGAAATCAATTTACAATAAACATAAAATCATCATGAATAATAACAATAATAAAAACGAAAAGACTATGGTAGAAAAACGCATGAACATGGAACAAGGGCACTGGGTATTGGCAAAACTCGGAAAGAAAGTATTGCGCCCAGGAGGTAAAGCCTTAACACAGGCAATGCTTAATGCCATGAATATCACCCCCGATGACGACGTTGTAGAGTTTGCTCCGGGTCTCGGCTACACGGCAAAGCTGGCACTTTCCCACCATCCTCATAGCTATACAGCGGTTGAACTCAATGCTGAAGCGGCGCAACGCGTTAGAGATAACGTGCAGGATGACACGATAAATATTGTCATTGGCAATGCTTCAGAGACAGGTTTGCCTGATAAGAGCGCCTCAAAGGTGTATGGTGAAGCCATGCTTACCATGCAAAGTAAACAACAAAAGCAAGCCATCATCGGCGAAGCAGCACGCTTGTTGCGCCCGGGAGGCTTATATGGCATCCACGAAATAGGCATCTTTCCTGATGATACGCCACAAGAAGTGCGCCGAGAGATAGAGAGTGATCTTGCAAAAGGCATCAAAACCAATGTCCGTCCGCTTACCGTTGCCGACTGGAAGCAGTTGTTAGAGGACAATGGATTTGACATTTCATTCATTGAAAGCAAGCCCATGCATCTGTTAGAACGTAGGCGTGTGATTGCCGATGAAGGCCTTTGGAGTTTCATTTGCATTGTGTTTAGAATGTTGAAAAACCCTGTTGCCCGCAAGAGAGTATTGGAAATGCGCAGCATCTTCCGTAAACATGCCCACCACATCAATGCGATTTGCATTGTGGCACGTAAGCGATAGGGATATAAAAGCAAATCAATGAAGAAAAGAAAACATTGTTTTAAGGTGGCATCGAGGCTGCAATTATGGCTGAAAATGCTTTATTTTTTTGCCTGGCATTGGGCTTGATGTCATGCGAGAAAGAATCGTTTTTATCAGATGATTTGCATCAGGGCGACAAACTCTTACCCAATAAGAAAGACTATGTGGATAAGGATTTAGGCACTCGTTTGTTAGCCGAAGCCATACAAGGTGACTTTAATTCGCGACTGTCGATGATATATTATGATGCCGCACGCAAGGAACCATTGCTCTATTTCACTACCGGCAAGCACCAAGTGCAGTGTAGTGTCAATGCAAATGGGTCGTTACATGTCAGCATTTCACAAGTTCCACACGAACTTTATGCCGTTATATATCAGCGTCGAAATGGACGTATTGCTCACCGAAACCCAAGGCGACACGATTCGTTTGCAGGGACGTGACGGCATTGTTCGTACTTCGGATGAGGGTAAACAGATCGGTTTGGAACTGCCAGAAAGCGATGATGCCGAACTCGAGGGCTACTATCTGCGTTCTAAAAAAAGGAGGTTTCGGCATTGATAGACCTTATGTTACCCGTCGCCATGAAGATGCAATGGCAGGGCACAAAGCCATAAAAAAAGGAGATAAGTTAACATTAGTAATTGATAAATTAAATTTAGAATAAGATGAAAATAAAGCAATTTCAACAGATGATGAGCATGGTTGCAATGCTCGTTTTGGTGGCATTCATGACAACATCATGCAATAAGAGTGATGAAGATACCAATGTTTCGGCGGCTGTTGCCAAGGTTGTTGGCACCTATCGTGCCACAATCACGCCGACAATGGGCACACAGGCAATGGCTATGGGCACTCATTCGGTGAAATGTGAAGCCATTGACGGCGGCAAAAAACTGCACTTCTTTTTCGATAATTTCAATGCACCAATGGTGGATGAAAACGGAAAAGTAAGTAAAGAAAAGTTCATGCCATTCGTGGTTTCGGTAGATGTGGTCATGAATGTAAAGGATAATAAGGACGGAAGTTTAAGTCTTTTATCGGAAAAAGGTACTTTCAAGGCTAAGCCAAAAGATGGAAAACCCATCGACATGAGTAAGCTTCCAGAGGGTATTTTGCCTCCAAGTTTGAATGGATTTGAAACCGATAAGTTGCAGGCGGAAGGCACTTTCAAGGACGGAAAACTGCAACTGAATCTCTTACCCAACATTCTTCCTGTGAAGATTGTTATTGAAGGAGTGCGCGAGTAGTGTCATCTCATGGCATAAATCGTGCGGAGAAATGAGATAAAACGCTAAATTTTTTTATTTATAAAATAGCTATAAACAACATGAATTTACCTATACATCATAAGCAAAATAGCATGGCGGCTATCGTCGGTGGCATGCTCATAGCGTTTAGTTTTGTTGTCAGTGGTTGCACAAAGACAGAGTTAAACGAGACTGAAAGAGGCTTGGTGGCTAAACAAGAATTGGCTGATCGCTTCGACAAACTCTTCTATGAAGGTTTTGAAAACCCTGATGAGACGGAGAAAAAGCTAAGAGAATTTGAACTCAATGATTTGGTTTCAAACGATAAAAACCTGCTGACCGACCAGGATATTCGTGTCGATAAGTCGATGATTGAAATGACTATTCGGTTGAGAAGAATACAAAACACGTTGGAAACTGAGCTTAACAAGGGCACAATCTTCGACGGATTTATTCAGAAAAACAGGGTGTTGCTCAACTGCAAGAGCGTGCTTCAGGAGCTGCCTTATCGTGCAAGGAAGGGCAAAAAGTATGAATATTTGGAGACGAAAGTGGCCGATATAGAACGTCTAATCAATGAAACATTGACGAAGAAAGAAAGAAGTTTAGGCCCAATTCCTAACGAGTTGTTGGGAAAACAATGGAAATGGAAGATAGATTTCGACCCCTATCAGTTCAATTCTGCCGACCTTTTTTTCGGATATTTTTCAAGAAATTGAAAGACTTTAGCTTTGATTTTTCATTTCAATAACGACAATACCATCACGGCAAAACGTTTCTTCTTGGCCCCTGTTATCATAGAGGGTTCAGCGAGTTTTGATGCAGCCGGCGACTGGACTCCAGCGTTAATGGGAGATAAAAAGATAGAATGTTATGCATACAATCATAAGCTATTCTTCTATGTTCCGATGATAGACAACGCCGATTTCAATACAGGTCGGGGCAATGTTGCACATGCTTGGTACTATGAATACGATTATAAGGTTGAGGGAAATGAATTGATACTCACGATGAATCGTGTGGGGCTGTACACCATGGTCAATCAGTTTATCACCACAAAGAATGATGCTGAAATGGAATATAGTTATGCTGCGGCTTTCAAGTCATTCACTTTATCGAGTAATTCGCTATGAATCACGCAGTAAAATCAATGCTATCGTTGTGTGTTTTCATGCTAACGGTTTTTGCAAGTTGCATCAATCGTGAGTTTGATAGTAACGATGAGTTTAAGCATAGCAAATCCATTGCGCTCAATGCAGACAATGATCGGCTGCTCTCTCGCATCTTTATTATCAATGAAAACAAGTCTTATTTGTGGTTTGACCTCAATAATGAGGTGGCAAACTTCTCTAAACCTCAGTTCACTTTGCCTATCATTGAAGGCGGAAAAAACAGTTTTCGCAATCTTCCCTTGCGTGGATTGATTTATGAATACAAGGCTTCGGAGAATGAACTCACATTTAAGAATGTGCCCGAACAATTCGTTCAGATGGGCAACGACCAACTTTCGTTGACGTTTAAGCTGTCAATGACCGATGGAAAAGAGGTGGTTCTACCCAATAAGAAAGTGGTAGAGACCTCGAAAAAGCAATATCTTCTGACCTTGGTTCGCCTTCAGTTTGCCTCTGATAATGCCACTTTCAATGTGGGAGAGAAGATAAAACGAGGGGGGAGAACCTATGAATTTCTTCCGTTTAAGACCGAACTCACGCTGATAAATTAATGAAAATGAACCATAAACTATATAGGTTGATACCATTATTGTTGTTGATTGGCGTGATTAAAGGTCATGCACAGCAAACACGATTGGACACAACGAAGACGCAACAGATAAAGGAAGTCGTTGTGACGGCCGACAAACACAACAAGAATGTGGGCGAAATCAAACGCACAGCCGAGCAACTTCGGGTGGAGATGCCTGTCGATATGAACGACTTAGTGCGTTATATTCCGTCGGTAGGAGTGTCGGTTTCGGGTTCAAGAGGAGGCATGCGAGGCTTTGCTATCCGTGGAGTTGAGGCCAATAGAGTGGCAATCAGCATTGATGGTATACTGCAACCAGAGATTCAAGACAATATAGTCTTCAGCTCATATGGCCTTTCTAATGCCTCAAGAATAGACTTTGATCCCTACTTTGCAACGTCAGTTGAGATTCAGAAAGGAGCCAATTCGTTTGTCAGTGGGACTGGAGCCTTGGGCGGAACTGTTAACTATTCGACGAAGGAAGCACGCGATTTGATTGGTGAAGGCAAGTCATGGGGCGTGTTGTCGACAATTAATTATAACGGGAAAGAGAACCTACGAACCTATCTTTTGGGTGGGGCTGCGCGTTGGAATCATTTTGATGTGCTGCTGATGGGTGCGCGTCGGGATGGCAATGAGCTTAGAAACTTCTCGCATGGAAAGTATACCCGCAACATCACTTCTACGCAAATAGATCCTATGGACTTTCATCAGAACACGTGGTTAGGTAAACTTTCCTATGCGCCGAGCGACAATCATAAGTTTGTTTTGTCGTTTTATGCGATGAATCGCAAGACAAATGCCGATATCTGGACCCTCGAACCGATAGATGCTTTCACTGCCGATGGGAAACCTTATTACTATTCTCATGACCAATCGCTTTGTCGTTCACTCTCGTTTTCCTATCGATACCTGAACGAAAAAGGCTTTGTTCGTAAGCTGATGGCAAAGGCTCATCTGCAAAATTCCTATTTGGATGCTACCACATGGACCGACTTTTATCGTCCAAACTTCGACCTTGTGAACAGTGATATGACCCTCATCTACGAGGGAAAGCACACGAAGTATCGCGGACAAGCTACAAAAGACAAGCTCATTCAATTGAATATAGACAGCAAACGCTTTGATTTGGGCAACTTAGGAAGCCATATTTTCAACCTCTCTACATTGATAATGCAGCGTAACAGCGATGCAAGAAACGTGGATATTGAAGCTCCTTTGGCCTCAGATCCAGTCACTGGATACACGGTTAGAATGGGAAAGGTTTATAAATACGGTGAAGCCATGGGGGTGTTTGCCCAAACTTATTCGTTCTTAAACCCCATAACACGATTCAATTGCGGCCTTTCTTTGATGGATGATATAGCGTTTGGCAAGAAGTTCACAATGAAATTGGGTGTGAGATACGACTATTTCTTGACGAAAGACAAGGCAGACGAGGGCGAACAAAACATGGGATATATTCGCTATCTCTTGCAAAACATGCAGGGAGCAGCCATGAATTTCGACCCCATTCACGACAAAGAATCAGGCTTTTCGTTCTTAACGTCGGTGTCTTATGCCTTCCATCCGCTGCTGAATACATCCTATCGGTTCTCTACAGGCTTTCGAGTTCCGAACACAGAAGAGAAGTATTTCCAGTTCTATAGCCTTTGGCCATCGTTTGTTGTGTTATCAAACAGGGGCTTAAAAAGCCGAGAAATCTTTCAATCATGAAGTCGAATTAAATGGTCGGGGCAAAGGTTTTGGCTATTTGTTGAGCCTGTATTATAACCAATATTCAGACTTTATAGAGCTGAAACAAGGCACATTGACGATTGAAGAGCCTTTTAATGCAGCGGTCAAAAAGTATTTCTTATGCCAAGAATGTCAATCAATCGTCGGCCCATTTGATGGGATTTGATGCTGCCTTACAGGTATATCCCGGTGAGTGGATAGACAGATTACAAGGCTTTATGCTTTCATCGGCCTTTAGTTATGCCGAAGGAGAGTCGTCATCGGGAATGAGTATGCTTGGCATTCAGCCTTTAACGGGAAACGTCGGCATTGAATATACGTCGCCAAATGGGCGTTGGCAGGCCAATGTTAAAAGCCAATTTGTTCTTTGCAAAAGCCTGTATCTCAAACTACTTTCTGGGATAAAGACGCCGCAGGAAAAGAGCTTATACGCCGTTATCCGGCTTCATTCATGAGCAATGCCTATACATTTGATGTCTACGGATATTACAAACTGACACGCAATCTCACGCTAAGGGCAGGCATATATAACCTGTTAAACAATGAGTATCTACGTTGGGATGACTTGCGACAACTAACAAATCCCGCGCTGCTTTCAAACATAAACTACTTCTTTCAGGATGGAAAGAAGTCATTGAGCAGGTTTACTCGTCCTAAGAGATATATCTCTATAGCTCTTGAATACAAACTTTAAAATGAAATAAAACAGATATGAAAAAGAACATTAATCATTGTCAGTCTGCTCACAACCCTACTATTTTTCGGCTTGTGATCAGCGCAATACGATTGACGTATATGAAACAAACAGTACGCCAGACCTAAGTAATCCTGTCATACAAAAGCTGACAAATGTCAGTTGGTATAAGGGAGGTAGCTTAGAAAACACAACAGTTTGGACCACCACTAAGTTCAAAGATAAAGCTTCTTCGCCTTTTGAGAGCATGCTTTATTCTATGGCTTGGATAGGAATGGAACTTCATCGGGACGGCACTTCCACGCTATTGTTCCGCCCACCCTTTGGAGAAAGCACTTACATCTTTTGCCAAGGGAAGTGGAAAGTGTCTGAAACCGAGAAGAATACTGTTATCATCGACACGAAGATTCCAGTGGGATATACCAATATTAAGCTTAAAGTGAAGAACATAGAAGCTAAAGATAATGTCAGCATTCTTACCGCTTCATTGGACTTTGGCGACCGAATCTTGATGTTAGACTTTTATAATAGCACTTCGATTTATGGTGATGAACCTGATAAAGACTATCCTGGTATCGGCAAATCTACAAGTCAAGATTGGTTCTCTACAATGAAAGTGCAGCACGATAAGCTTGCAGAGAGCGACTTTCTCAACACTTCTTGGGAGACCATAGGCTATAAAACAGAGAATAAAGACGAGGTAGATGATAAGTCGGAACTATCTATGCGCACGCTGCATATAGACGATTTGCTGACTAAAACGCCTGCTTTCTTCTTTGGTTTGAAGTTCTCTTTCGCTGAGAATCATAAGGCTTTTATTCAATCTCCAACGCTAATGAAAGACTTGTATCACACAAATTGGAGTGAGATTGAAGAGGAAAAATATCCTGTTGTGACGGCAAATTGGAGAATAGATGGTAGTCGTCTCATCGTTGAAACAGACGAATTGCCTTATACAAGCTTTGGAGAAACGATGTTTAACCTTATCACTGACAAGACACAGGCTGTCTTTTGGCCTTCTAAAACGCCTGATAAGGGAGTGTATTTATGGCGACATTTCTACTATATCTTTGAGGTTATAAAGCATACCGACAAAGGAAACTGGTATCGAATCACGTCACCTGAGGAGACACACTACGTGTTTATGTTGAAGACTTCGATGCCCGATGTCTCTAAATTTGTAGGAGTTAAGAACGCGGTTAGTAAATTAAATTAAGATAATGAAAGGCATATTGAAAATGAAAAAGTATCTATATACGTTGTTGTCCCTATTGTTTGTGGCTACAATTTCATCGTGTGAGAAGGGCGATTTGCTGAAACATCATCACGCAAGATATTGACTTAAACGAGAACTCTAAAGAGTATCAACAATATCTAAAGGAGCGAATTGAGTCGTATTTGAAGACTTATCGTTTTGAAGAAGCAAAGAAATTAGTGCCTAAACTCACTGAAGAGGAGACGCAAAAGCGGTTTTGGGTCTTATATAATAAGTATCATCAAGAGGCTCTAACGCAAGGATGTGGCTATATCTTAGCGTCAGGTGACACGCTGTTTCTAAAGGTAATGAACAAAGACGAGATAGCCCCGAGCCAGTTAAAAGCGTTGACTTCGTTTTATGATTACGTCGAATTGAAGGGCACAAACCAAGAAACAACGCTGTGGGGCTTAGGAAATTATCCTGCATTGGAAACGCTTTCGTTCCCTTCTTGCTTTGTTTCTAAGGTGAAAGATCTTGATAAACTCAAGCAACTTAGAGTCTTTTCGCTCACTGCCGACAAAGAGAAAATATGAGTGGTGGTTTACTTCTAAGGCTTTCAAACCTATTGATATGGCGGGTTATGACCTATCAAAGAATGATAAGTTAGATTCACTTCTGTTCGATGGTGTAGACATTTCGAATCTCAAAGTGACTCCAAACACCATGCGGTTATTGTCATTGAAGCACGGCATTTATACCAATGCGAGCCTCAATAACATTCATGTAAGGAACATAGATATAGAGAATTCGGACGCAGCCGATGACGAATTGATTATCAATAACAAGGCAATTCAGCGCTTATCTATTGAGACTAATGCCGACAATAATAAGCCGTTTAAGCTTATAAACGTAGCAAACTCGTCGTTACATAAGCTTTATGTGGTGGAAACTTCAATGGAACAGCGCACACTAAAGAAGGTAATCTTGAACGAAAATATAGATACTTTGACTATTGGTGGCTATATTTCGCGCGGCGATGTGCCACAACAAAGCGTGGAACTCGTTGGACTTTCAAGGCTCAATCGACTCAAACGTTTATCTTATAACCCTGATTTCAGCCCCATAGCTACTAAGGATTTGCCGAAGAACATAGAGGGATTGTATATCGGTGGCTCTGGAAATGTGCCCTATAAAGACGGAGATTCGTTTGACTATAGCCACCTTTCAAAGCTTAAAATCTATTCAAACGGAAAGTTTATTTCGGCAAATATGAAGCTATCTACATCCATAGATTCGATTTATTTGTTTCCTTCTCAGGTATTTGGTGACTTAAAAGAGCTTGACTTTTCAAGCTTAAAATTCACCAAAGCCGATATTTATATAGGCTGGTTAACGCGAAATGATGTGGAGTTGCCTATACTTAAGCGCTTCGTTTTTCCCTGCAACACTGAAACAACTCAAGTTGAGTAATGCTCAAAGTGAGGTCGTTGATCTGAGTCGTTGCACGCATTTGAAAGACCCTTTATGTCGATGATTCACGTACAGGAGAGAGGGCAATTAAGAAACTGATACTGCCAAAGAATCTCAAGAAAAGTGACTTTAAGCGACAGCATAAGAGTGAGTTTGAAAACGATTATGCCTTTAAGTTGTCGGATATTAGTAATGAAACAGTGATTGAAAACCTGCCTTCGTGGGTTGAAAATGACGGAAACGGGACGTATAGTGTACCGAATGATTAGTGAAATGAATATGGTTTTAACTCTAAAATAAATTGTAAAATGAAAAAGATATGTAGTAATCTATTCGCTGTTCTCTGTCTGATGATGGGAACAATGATGATGTTTTCGTGCTCAAAGAGTGAGGATACGCCCAATGAAAAGGGTAATCCTGAGGCACAAGTAAAGGTGAAAGAAGAAACGAAATCGGCTATTATCAGCGTTAAAAACCTACCCGCAAAGAGCGAAGTGCTGTTGGTTTATGCTGACGATCGGGGGCAGATGCTCACCAAAGGCCTTACCGATGCACAGGAAACTGGCAGTTTGACGCCGACCAATTGGTGGGATTTGAACAGCATTTGAAGGTAATGGTGAAAGAAAATGACCAAAACAAACTGATTCAAACCCTCACTATTCCGGCTGCAAAGCAAACTCTCACACAGCAACAGATAGAGAATTTGCTGATGAAACACACCTGGAATTCGGTTGTTTACACTTCACGCATGCTCATTAAACATAAGGGAAACTCTGCCTTTGGATATGTTTATAGGGGTTGCACAAAAGCAGTTTAAGTTTGAAAATCATGGTAAGTTTGTCTTCAAGGTAACCTCTCCACTGAACTTTACCGATAATAATGGCTCATGGAGCCTTAGCAATCAAGAGCTGAAACCATTAAAGACAAAGATTCCTCTTGGGCCTTTAGAGATAAAGAATATCCGTATCAACAAGCTCACCGATGATGAGCTTTCGCTGTTGGCAGAGATATCCGATGGCTTGTTCTTAATAGGTTTTAAGCCACTGAGTTAAGATTCATTATTGGGGCGGAAGCGTGAGTTTCTGCCCCATTTTCTGCTTTTTGAAGTCCTGATATGCTATAAAATACATAAAAATAGGTATGTCATAGTTCTGAGAAAGTGTGTACTTTTGTAGGCGAAAGGTTATCATTTACATGGAAGAAACGCTCTACTCAAAACTCGAAACCACTGCACTCTTCTCGGGTTTAACTGCAAATGCCATTGAAGAACAATTGAAATCACTGCATTACAGCCTTCAAAAGGTGCCTGCAAAGACGCTGTTCATGGCTGAACATCAACCACTTCACGAGATGATATTGGTGCTTGAAGGAAAGGTTTCGGCAAGAATGGGGTCGTCGCGCAGCAAGTCTTTGATGGTAGACTACCTCAAACCAGGATTTATGTTGGCTCCGGCCTTCATACTTTCTGACCATAACCAGCTGCCTGTTGAAGTCAGAGCAGTTGAAGAGAGCACGCTTTTCTGTATGCCGAAAGCTGATTTTTCGCAGCTGATTAACACCAATAGTCTTGTCTTATTCAATTTTTTTGGATATCCTTTCCAATATCAATTGTTTCCTGATGAATAAGATTCGGATGATTTATATGGCTTCCATCAAAGAGAAAATAGCCTCGTTTCTGCTCCATAATGTTGAGGCTTCACACACTAATATCGTACCATTGAGGTTGTCAAGAAAGCAACTTGCCGATAGGTTTGGTGTGCAAAAAGAGTTCACTTATCCGTACACTTAACGATTTAGAACATTCAAATCTTATTTTCGTTCGTGAGAAAGAAATCGTTGTTCTCAATGTCGTCGGACTCAAAAAAATGTGTTGAAAGGAAAGTAATATCGTAATTTTTCCCATTCGCCGTTTCCCGCGCAAAACATGCAAGTTTTTTATTTATCACTTTAGCAAAGCCGTAGGTGTTGTGGCAATATTTCAATGAATGTGTCCGTTATTTCGAATGTTGCGATTGTTCAACGCCGTGGGTGTTGCGCCAGTATTCCAATGGATGTATTCACCATTGATGAATGTTACAACGATGCAACGCCGTGGGTGTCGCGCTAATATTTCAAAGAAACCTCTCCACATTACAAATGCGCTCACCACGCAACTCGGTACGAGTTGTTCTTTTGATAGCCCAGGGTTGGCGAGGAACGAGCCTACCCCGGGTCAACGTTTCGCAAGGAGATTCAACGCCATAGGTGTTGAGCTTTTTCTATGAAAGCATGGGTATAGCGAGAGGAATCATGGCGGATTACGCTTAGAAAGCGTAACACCAATGGCGTTGAAACATTCATTTTATAATACAATTAAGGACAACATTCGAATAAATAAATGGCAAAATGTGGAAACATTCCAATGAATACATCCACCATTGCGAATGTTACAACAATGTAACGCCGTGGGTATTATGCCAATATCCAAATGAATGTATCCGCCATAACAAATACGCTTACCATGCAACGCCGTAGGTGTTGCGCTTTTGATAGCCCAGGGTTGACGAGCGAAAGCGAAGTCTACCCCTGGGTTATTTGCCGTTAGTGGCAACAACGCTGTAGGCGTTGTACCTTTTATTTATAGTCATTTTATCGCAGCATTCCACGCAGAAAAAGCACAACACCTACGGCGTTGACCTTCTCACTACATGCGTAACCCTGGGTAGGCTGACGCCAACCCAGGGCTATCAAAAGCACAACGCCTACAGCGTTGATTATCAATGACATTGCAAAATGTGTCGAAAGGCCATACAATTTGCATTATTTCATAGCATAAAACACGGCAAATTACGCGCTGATTTGCATCAAATCATTTTACCCTTTATAATCAACAATATTACCACCCCCAATTAACTCTAAAATAACCTCCTCAATTTCTACGACTAACCACTCCCCTCCCTCTTCGGGGAGGGGCAGGGAGTGAGGCTTTGTCCGCCTAACATCATTTCATCTTTTCTTATCAACACCATTGCCACTTCTTATTAATCCACAACTAACCACTCCCCTCCCTCTTCGAGGAACCATAGGTCGCTGTTCGTGAAGCCTGCGAAACGAGGAAAGCAAAGGGCTGGGGGTGGGGCTTTGTTTGCCCCATTCCACCAAACAAAAAAAGTAGGATAACTCTACTTTTTTTAACATCTTTTTGCACTGAATATCAATTATTTCACCCTATATTTGAGACGTGAATCATCCCACCTTTTTAGAATGAGGTGGAAACGCATGGAACATTGTTTGCAGACTGCATTGATAGCCCATGTTTTTGAAGTTCACTTTAATGTGTACGTGCTTACACCTGCTTGGAAAAACTTTTTTTGGCCGTGAAAGGACTTGTTGATAACGGGTTTTCGGGCCTTAAAAAAACATAGAAAACACGATTATATTTAACTTTAATAAGCTTATGATATATGCAAAATTGACAGCTGCAGAAGCTGCGGCCATGATTCAAAATGATGAAACTGTGGCGCTATCGGGCTTCACTCCAAATGGTGTTGCCAAAGCCGTTTTTCGCGAACTCTCTAAGCGTGCCTTGCACGAACATGCCGAAGGACGCCCCTTTAAGGTTGGAATCATCACGGGAGCCTCTACGGGTCAGAGTGTAGAAGGCGACATGGCAGCTGCTAACGCCATTAAGTTTCGCACGCCATTCTCTACAAACAAGGACTTTAGAGAGCACGTAAATGCCGGTGAAATAGACTTTGAAGATATGCATTTAGGCCATGTTGCCGAGCGACTTCGCCGTGGTTTCTATGGTGAAATCGATTGGGCTATCATTGAAGTAAGCGGATTTATGCAGGCCGGAAGCACGTGTCGAGGCTATCTTACGAGTGCAGGTGGCGTGGTTCCAACCATTGTTCGCATGGCCAAACATGTGATTTTAGAACTCAATACGTTTCATAGTCCGCAGTCACGCCTGTTGCATGATGTCTACGAACCGGCTCGTTGTCCTCATCGTTTGCCGATATTGATCAATCAAGTGACCGATAGAATAGGAAAAGAATTTGTCGAAATAGATGGTCATAAGATTGTGGGTGTGGTGGAATGTTGTATTCCTGAGGAAGCAAGAGCCTTCAAACCTGTTGATGAAGTGACGAGTAGGATGGGACATTTTGTGGCAGATTTTTTGGTTTCCGACCTGAAACGAGGTCTTCTTCCGAAAGAGTTTCTCCCCGTACAGAGTGGTGTTGGTGTCATCAGTAATGCCGTTTTAGAGGCTTTGGGGCATCATCCTGGCATTCCAAATTTCTCTGTTTATACCGAAGTTGTACAGGATGCGGTGATTAAACACATGAAAAACGGGAAGATTATAGATGCGAGTTGTTCGTCATTAACAGTGACAAATGAGACTCTTATGGATATTTATAGTAACATGGACTTCTTTTATCGTCACGTGGTTATACGCCCAAGTGAGATCAGTAACTCACCCGAGGTGATACGACGGCTTGGAGTTATTGCCATGAATACAGCCATGGAGTGTGACATTTATGGTCATGAGAACTCGAGTCATGTGTGTGGTAGTCAGCTGATGAATGGCATTGGAGGCTCATGTGACTATGAACGTAATGGTTATTTGAGTATCTTCACGATGCCAAGTACAACAAAAGATGGGCGAATCAGTACGATTGTACCGATGTGTAGCCATGTAGACTCAACGGAACATGACGTAGATGTGATTGTGACGGAACAGGGAGTGGCTGATCTTCGCGGTAAAGGGCCGCAGCGAAGAGCTATAGAAATCATTGAAAACTGTGCGCATCCAGACTATCGTCCGTTGTTACGTGAGTATCTACGCAAAGCAGGTTGCGGGCACGAACCCCATTGTTTACCTTCTGCTTTGGCTTTTCATGAGGCCTATTTAACAAAGGGTGACATGCGATTGGCTTCATTTTAAGGAGAAAATAGAATCATTATAATAAATCAATCTATACAAATTAAGCGATATCAAAAGGCAATGGATAAAAAGATTATTATGCAATATAAGGCCTCTTTCGATAGCATTGTTCAGTATATTGAAAGCGATGATGCCAAAGAACAAATCGAAGTGTGGTTTGCACGCGAGCTACAAAGTATATTAGGTTATGCCCGTTGGGAGAACTTTCTGGTCGCTATACATCGTGCAATGGATTCATGTAAGTCGCAGAATATCAGTGTTGATGATCATTTTCGTGAGGTCACGAAAATGATATCAATAGGAAAAGGTGGAAAAAAGAGAAGTATCTGACTTCATGCTTACACGATATGCGTGTTATCTTATCGCTCAAAATGGCGATCCAAAGAAAGAAGAAATAGCGTTCGCTCAAAGCTACTTTGCCTTACAAACGCGTAAGGCTGAACTGATAGAAGAGCGACTAAACCTACTCTCTCGCTTGGAAACACGCGATAAACTGAAAGTATCTGAAAAGCAATTGTCACAGAATATATTCCAACGAGGGGTTGATGATAAAGGGTTTTGGACGCATACGGTCCAAAGGAGACACTGCTCTTTTCGGCGGATATAGTACAGAAGAGATGAAGATTCGATTGGGTGTGAAGTCCAAAAGGCCATTAGCTGACTTCCTTCCCACGCTTACTATCGCAGCAAAGAACCTTGCTACAGAGATGACTAACTACAATGTAGAAAGTAAAGACCTGCAAGGTGAACACCCTATTACACGAGAACACATACAAAATAATAAGAGTGTGCGTGACATGTTAGGGCAACGGGGCATTAAACCAGAAGATCTTCCACCCGCAGAAGATATTAAGAAGATAGAGCGTAAAGTCGTTCGAGATGAGAAAAAGATAGAACAAGCATCCTCAAAAGTTACCAAAAAGATAAGAATGGAGAATAATAATCTATTAAACAAAAATATTGCAAATAGAGCATGGTTTTCAGCACATCATTGATGGAACTGACGAAATCTTTGCTGCGTATGCTAAGGAACAGTGTTATGATTTAGCACTAACATGGTCAAAACATGAAGCTTATCAAGTACGAATGTTGGCTACTTCCGTGTTAGGTAGATTGGCAACAGAGGATGATTACGTGCTTTCCATTTTGAGAAAACAAATAAGTAACGATACAAATTGGAGGGTACAAGAAATGCTTGCAAAGGCTTTCGATGAAGTATGTAAGTGTAGAGGCTATGAAACTTCATTGCCTCTTATAGATGAATGGCTTAATGATAGCAATCCCAAATGTTATTCGTGCAGTGACAGAGGGATTGAGAATATGGACAAGTCGCCCTTTCTTTAAGGAACATCCATCAATAGCTGTTGCGTTAATTAGTAAGCATAAAGCGCACGAAAGCGAATATCTTAGAAAGTCAGTAGGTAATGCTTTGAAAGATATAAGCAAGAAACACCATGATTTAATACAGCAAGAAGTACAGCAATGGGATTTATCTAATCCAAGGATTCAATTCACTTATAAATATGCAACGAAGCTGTTTAAATAAAGATTACAATAGATAGTTATTCTTTTTAGACGCTCTTGATATGCAATTGGCAGTGCTTTTAAAGGCATAACGCCCAATAGTTTATACGATTAACTATTGGGCGTTATAATGCAATATCAATGACAATTAAATGAGAATGACGTCTTTTTGTGCATAAAAGTCTTTTGATAGTCTTCACAATAGCCTTTGAAACAGCGGTATCAATATAGTTATATGGGCGTTGTGTTTGAATGGATTTAACAAACGAAACAAGTTCATAGCGGATACCTTCGCCATCGAGTTGATAGAAATAACGCTTGTTATTGGCGGGATTTTCTTTTCTGATTTCAAAATAATCTGTTTTCCACCATGGTGAAGGTACATAGAGATAACCTTCTGTTCCCGATATAATCAACTCACCTTCTGACTTCACTCCTTGCCCTACTTTCATAGAGGCCACGGCATGATTATACGTGAAAGATATCTTTGTAAAGGTATCAAATAGGTTCTTATCATCCTCAAGTCGTGTTACAATTTGACGTTGATGATAGTCTGTTCCGAGTAATTGGAAGATGGGAAGTAGGGCAGTTGGTCCCCAGGCGCATATGCTATTCCACTCTTTTTGCACATTAGAAAGGCTCGTACATGTGGCATCTACCGAGACAATATCGCCGATAACACCGGTTTTTGCCAATAGAATCAGCCGATAATACGCCATTGAATAGGCTGTTTTCAGTGCGTCGGCGAGGATACATCCGTGCTGTTTGGCCAGCTCACGGAGTTCTTCGTATTGCACAAGATCAATCGTTATGGGTGACTCACAAAGTACATTCAGTCCATGATTCAAAGCTTTTTTGATGTCTTCATAATGCGAAACAGGACTTGAAATGATATATACGGCATTGCAATTATCAAGTAATTCGTCGATGGTTTCATACGAAGAAATGTCTTTTATATTGCTGTTGAGCTTGAAATGTGAACGCGAATAGATGCCCGAAACATGTAGTCCGTTGACATAATTGGCTTCTCTTACAATCTTGTTCAAAATGGGCGACTCGCCGATGAGGCCCAAGTGAATATCACATTTCTCTGCTCTTAGCTCCGAACTTGATATGCCTTGCGTTCTATCTAAATAGACAACCTTACAATATTCGTTAAGATAGTCGAAGTGACCTTTCCAATCTGACCCCACCGTAAAGATGTCTATACCTAATCGTTTGATGTCATCAATCTTCTGACCCTCATATTCTTCGACGATGATTTCATCGGCAAGACCAGTTTGTCTGACGTTTTCTATGCGCTCAATGAGTGATTGTTGCACGTTAATCTTACCTCGGGCGCGGTCGAAATTGTCTGCCGTTACACCGACAACAAGGTAATCTCCCAATGCCTTTGCACGCTCTAAGAGTCGAATATGACCTTTATGTATGAGGTCATAAGTGCCATAAGTGATAACTTTTTTCATGTAATGGTTTATAGAAGTCCGCGTTTCTGCATATCTTTCAAAGCCTCAAGTAGACGTGTATTGTCTTCAATGGTTAGTGCACCAATATGACCTACGCGGAAGATTCTATCCCGCATATCGCCTCCATTGGGGCAAATCCAAATGTGATATTCGTCTTTCAATGTCGTAAACACATCGTAAGCAGACACGTTTCGAGGGTGAAGAGGAGTTACTGCGTTGCCCGGTGAGTGAGAAACAAAGTCAAAAAGGCAACGCCTTTTACACGCTGACGGAAGTCATCTGCAAGTGCTTTTATCTTACCTCTTTCGGCTTCTTCGCCTCCCGCTTCATTGATTTCGTGCAGTCGTTTATTGATTTGTCTGAGGATGCCTACAGCCGGAGTGAAGGGTGTTTGGCCTCGTTCTCCGTTCTTTAATGCATCTTTTAAGTCGAAATACATACAGCCGGCATCGTGTTGATAAACACGTTCTACGCCACGAGACGATAGGGTTATGATTGAGATTCCCGGCGGACAAGCCAACGCTTTCTGTGAACCTGTGATCATTACATCGGCACCTAAGGCTTCCATATCAAACGCATCGGCGAGAAAAGAGCTTATAGCGTCGACAACAAGAAACAGATTATTGCGCTTACAAAAGGCGCTAATGCGTTCTATATTGTAGTGAACGCCTGTGGAAGTTTCGTTTACATTGACCAAGAAACCGGTGTAACCTTGCTGCTCATAGGGTGCAAGCATCTCATCGGTAATGTCATATCCAAACTCAGGTACAAGCTCTGTATAAGGTATATGATGTACTTTGCAGAGCTGAACAAAGCGTTCTCCAAAGCTACCTCCATTGATAACAAGCACCTTATCCTGTGGAGTGAAGGTGTTTATCAAGGTTGCTTCCATTGCCGCTGAACCCGAACCAGTAATAAAAACGACTCTTGCGTCTTTGTCAGCCTTAGCAAATTTCTTGATAAGGGCTTCGTTTTCAAACATCACTTGTGAGAATTCAGGAGTTCGAAAGTATGGAACTTGCTCACTACCTATGGCTCTTACGCCCTCACTTGACATCACCGGACCAACGGTGAAGTTTAACATTATGTCCTGATCTTGCATCATTAACAATACTATTATAACCTATTTGCATACAAAAATAATAAAAAAATAATTCGTTATAAAGGCTGAAATTCGTTATTTATCCTTACCTTTACTCAAAATTATTACATTCAATATGAGAATCGTTTTGTTTTTGCGAGAATAAGTATGCCATAGATATTTTTGCATCCCATTCAGTTGGAAGCAGACCGCGAAGGAGGGAATGAGGTGCTGTGGTATGTGCATGAAAAAGAAGATTCCTGACTTTCCTTTGAAGCATGAAGTGCGTTGGACGGCGAGCATGCAAGAGACTTATGACTTCATGCCCGAAGCCATTTTTCGTGCCTGGAAACATTGTTCCCTTACTATCTTTCTGGTGTGAAAATACAAATTTTTCATGGCTATGCAGCTGAGAAAAAAGACCATTGGATTATCCGAAGATACTTTGATTGTTACTTCACGCAAGGCCCTTACTTCACTAAAAAGTTTAAGGAGTTGTCGCTGAAATACGGAGATTTTGAAGTGTTGGAAACGGGTTGGCCACGCCAAGACTGGATAGCTGAACACCGAAATGACTTTAATCAAGAGCGCGAACAGCTGTTAAAGCAGTATGGAAAGCAGCAAATTGTGCTCTATGCACCTACGTTTTCGCTAAAACTCACGTCACTTCCGCTCATCAAAGATAACTTAGTGAAGCTCAGTAAGCAAAAGGATGTGTTGCTGTTGATGAAGTTTCATCCGCTGACACGCCAGGAATGGGTGGATGAATACAAGGCTTTGGCGGCACAATATGACAATATTGTGTATGTCGATGACTACAGTGTGACGAAATATATGCTAATGGCTGATGTGATGATCAGCGATACTTCGTCAACGATTTATGAGTTCTTGTTGCTCGATAAGCCTGTGGTGACGCTCAATGCCATATCGAAAGACATCTATTGGAAGAACATAACAGACCCTAATCTCCTATGCGATGCCGTGGAAGATGTCGTGGAAAATGAAGACTATGTGCGTCTTCGCAGGTGGGTGATTGACAATTATGACCCCTATACCGATGGCAAAGTAGCCCATAGAATGCTTGAAGGTGCACGCGATTTTATCCGCAGACACGGGGTGCCTAAGAAGCGAAAAACTCAATCTTTGGCGTCAATACACAAGCATCAAAACCTTTGGACGCATCAAGAAAAATAAAAAGAGGCTGTGTCAAAACATAAATGCCTTTTTGAAAAATTATTGCGTCTGGTAAAAATTAAACAGTATGATTTTTTTCGTGCGGTATTGTCTCAAAATAGGCAATTCCCGCATTATTTTTTTGAAAACCAAGCCTCTAATCCAGATAAGGAACTCCCGTAAACTTCCACACGGAAACGCGAAAAAAAGGATTTTTAGCCCTAGAGCGTCGCGCGGAAGCATGAAAAAGAGATTTTTAGCCCCAGAGCGTCGCGCGGAAGCATGAAAAGAGATTTTTAGCCCTAGAGCGTCGCGCGGAAGCATAAAAAGAGATTTTTAGCCCCAGAGCGTCGCGCGGAAGCATGAAAAGAGATTTTTAGCCCTAGAGCGTCGCGCGGAAGCATAAAAAGAGATTTTTAGCCCTAGAGCGTCGCGCGGAAGCATGAAAAAGAGATTTTTTTAGCCCCAGAGCGTCGCGCGGAAGCGTGAAAAAGAGATTTTTTTAGCCCTAAAGCGTCGCGCGGAAGCATGGAATTTTGGCTTCAACTTTTTATATGACAATAATGCTTACCGAACTTCAATATTTGAAAATCAACAATCCGAAACTGCTCAATAAGAAAAAAACTACTTAGATACGGGTGTAAATCATCAATTTTCGTGAAAAATCACTCAGGTACAGGGTACAATTGATAAAAAAACGGCAAAAAGAAGCTTTTTGTACGGGGTACGATGAACGGAAAGAGGGAAAAGGAGGCTTTTCTACCACGGGGAAAATCAAAATTCAGCGAAAAACGGCTTTCCCAATATTGGGAAGAATAAAAATGCCATTGGCTGCATTTCCCAACCTCGGAAAGACGAAAAACCCCGAAAGTCAGATAAAAAGACTTTCGGGGTTCGGTTCATTTTGAACATCCTCTTTTAAGTTTTTCAAATGTCTATTGACAGCTTTATTTTTATCTCTACACCATTTGGTGCTTCTCTCCAAAGAAAACGAGGTCAATAGTATAAGGATAGGTTTTGGCGCCCAATCCTTTGATGAGATAGGCCTTTTTATGTTTTCCAGATTCGTCCTTTGTGATAGTACACCAATCATTCATTGTTATCTTGTAAACTTCTCCGTCTTTATATTCTATGATTCCTATAACGTTGTTTTCAGCTTTTTATTTCTGTGTTTTTATTATCTGTGTAGGAGGTAGCTATATTGGTATTTCCTTTCTTTATGTGTATTTGGGTAATGCGAAAGTAAGGAGTATACTTCATATAAAGCGTATCTTCCTTATCAGATGCAGTAACAATAAACGTGCGTTTGTTTGGAGTTGGTATTTCTTGTGAGATATATCCATTGTCTTTGTTACAAGAAGAAAAACTGAAAGTTGCAACTATGATTATAGCTGTTGCAACAAATACTTTAAATAATAATTTCATATTTTGCTAATTTATATTTACCAATTTTTTCACTTTCGTACGCGTATGAATAATAATAAATCTTATGTCTAAAGATATAATCATCCGAATTTGACATTGACTTATCTTCTTTCCAATTCTTTTTGAAGTTAATAGATATGCGTTACCAGGCTTTCCAAACCAACCATAATTCAAATGAAGATAATATGGGTCATCTGAATTTATATATTTTTATGTAACCATCTGCTAAGAATGCGTGTCCTATATAATAACGATTAAACCAACCAAGTCTAAATTTATATCCAGAAACTACAACAACACCATGTTCTGTATTTAAAACATCAATAGCATGTTCTGCATCATAATCTTTGATGCCATATTTATTAAAAGATTGGAGTAAGTTTTTTTAGTGTGTGCTCCTGAAGATTCTGTACCATAATCCATATCTACTTTATCACCAATATAAGCAATCATTCTTGCTATTTCGTCAGTTGCTTTGGCAGTTGGATACGGTTTTATAATTTCATCCCATGAAGAAATAATATAGAACTTTGGGCGTAAGACAGTGGCAGCTTGTGCACCTGCTATTGCTACGCAACCAGCTTTTTGCTTGTTTTACCATTAGAAGTGAAGCAATATGTATTATAAGGATAACCTTGATGCCAGTAAACTTTACACTTAGGCTCAACTTTCTCCTCTATGGTGAAATCATTTTCTTGAGAACTTCTTGTCTCTAAAGTAGGTTCTAAATTATCTTCAATTGCACTTTTAATGATAAAAGCTAAATCACTTATAGTATCTTGCATTATTTTATTAACATCAATATTATTGGTATTCATAAAATAAGCTAATGGCTTAATATTATTATTATTTTTCAGAAAGAATAACAGTACCTTGGTTATTATTCATGCTTATAGCATAAAAACTTGGGAAAGTTTTTCAGCACTGCGCGTAGTACAGATTTCTTTTTGATAAAGGAAATTCAGAGATTGATTTAACACCAATAGACTGTGAAGTAGATCGTGTTATTTCATTTTTTGTTAATGCTTTTTAACAAAATTTGATAGCTGTTTCACTTAGTGGGCTTTGTGATTGTGAATTTGTTTGTGAACCCTCTGAAAAAAATCATTGCTGTTACAGGATATTATTAATCCAGTAAACAGAACGGCCATAATAGCTTTGACCTTATATGTACATTTTTGTTTATTCATAATAATATTAAATTGTTAATCATTACAAAAAGTAATATATTTTTATGTAGTATATATCATATGATGTAATTTATATTAAAAATAAAAGATATTTTTGATATTTTTTTATTTTTTTCCTGCTGCTTCAAATAAGTGCGATAGGGCATTTGCAAGTCGAGGTATCTGAAATTCTGTGGAGGCATTTCGTCAGGCAACTGCATGTAGTTGCCATAACAATACTTTAGATAAGCATCGGGCTTAGCAACGCCCATGAAACTATGGCCTTCAAACGAGATGGGTGTAGGTTCTCCATAGACCTCACGCGGTAAGATTCCGCGCTCAGGAGCGTTGTCATGGTCGGCCACGAGCGTTGAATGGTCGAAGTCATACTCGCTTTGTATCTTGTCAAGTTTGCGATGTAACCACGCCGAAGAGAACAGTTTGTGACACATTTTGATGAAAAGGCAGTCGAGACCATGCCCATGTTTGTAAGGATCGCGTAGGTTATAATACATCAATCTCACGTAGAAATCATATCTCATATAATGCCACTTGCGTTTCAATGGGTTTGTAGTCATGCCGTCAAGTGGAAAGATATCCACGGGCAATCCGCCTATAAAGTTGAAACTTCTGCGCAGAATATAAGTGGTGTTTGCGTCTTGAATGCGTGCAAAGGCATAGGGATAATGTGGGTTTTGGATGCCACTGACGAGCTCGATGTGCTTGGGTAACCACTCATTGGCATGTGCAATGAGGATGTTATAGTCCTTTCTTGGCAGGGCAATGTCAGCGTCGTCATCCCATGGAACAAAGCCTTTGTGGCGCACAGCACCCAGCATTGTGCCCGCTAAAAGATAGTAACGCAGATGGTGTTCACGGCAAACGCGGTCGATATTCACCATAAGTTCAAGGATGCAGGCTTGCAGTTTCTTGGTTTCTTCGTCTGAAATCCTTCCCTTTTTGTTCTTTCATTTTTATAATGGTTTTTAAGAGTTTTTATATAAATTATTTCGCACTGATTGGGGTTTAAGTGACCTTATCTTTAAGTTTCAGAAGACGCCTTTTTGGGAGGTCATTCGGAAATATTTATCTAACACAAGCAGTGAAATGATGCATTCACGACGGGCATTTCTAAACCTGTTTACATGTTCATGGGCGTGATTGATGATGGCTTGTGCCTCGTCGGGATGACTGATATAATAGTCTATTCTGTCTTCTAAGTCGCTGTAATCAGGCTTTACTTCTATGTAATGATAATTGGGAATGAGCGTTCCTTCCATAAACCATGTTTCATACTTTGGGCGTGGCATGACGGCGATTGAATTTGAAGACATAATCCATTTGAGGTTGCTCGCCACATCATTACCCTCTAAGGCCATGATAAACTTATAGTCGAGATGCTCCCGAATGGTCATTTTCTCGGTGTACCATTCCGTTAAATGCTTGTCGATAACACCGATATTGAAGCGTGGATTACCGAAGAATTTCTTAACGAAATCATAGCGATTCTGCTTTAAAGTGTTGCTATCGAACTGGCCAATCAAGCCTCGAAAGACCACTTTATTGGCTTTTTTTCGGTGAAGCGAAGTGGGTCGTTTACGAAGAGGAAATGACGCACACGGTCGAGTTTCATCAGTACAGCGTTGGCATTGTTTGCATCAATTGGTCGGCTCTTTACAATTGAAGGAACCTCTGGAATATCGGTGATGTCTCCAGGAAAGTAACTTCCATTTGTTGTTCAAAGGAAAGGCCTTTGCATAGCGAAATGAGTCAAGATAGTAAACCGATTGCCCTGTTTTCTTTTGCTTTGCGAGGCAGATGGCCTGCTGTTGAAAGGCAGAATGGTCGATGGTTGAACGTTGAAGCTTGTTGTAATAGTCCACGCGTTGCGAAATCTCTTCCCAGTCGTCGCGTTGTGAAACCTTTGAAAGCACCATCTTGCGGAATAGGGATAGCAGGCAGTGGGGCGTCAGAATCCAAAGATAAGACGTGATATAATAGCGCAGCTTTGAGTTCTTTCCGCTGTGCAACATATAGTAAAGTTTGCGTGGAATCATCATGATGATCATGTGTTATAGGTGAATAGATCTTGACTTTTGACGAGAAGTAAACAACGAGTAGCAGGGTTTAGCCTTGCGGTTGAGGCTGTTCCTTTTTGCGTTTCACAACCTTTCCATTCTTCACTTCCCAGTTTATTAAATTCTTCGCGTGTTCTTTTCCAGCGATTGTGGCTCCATAAGTAGAGTTCGGGCTGGTTTTTAATAGACCTTTCCAATTCTTTATAGTAGAGATCTGTTATCTCAAAGTCGGCCATCTCTTTGGTGTTGCGACTGACGAGACGCATTTCGCAGTTATAATGGCCTCTTTTCACGCGTGTAACATGGCCATAAAAGAAGGCCTGTCCAGTGTGTTTGATAATTCGTTCGGCTCCCGTGAGCACTGGAGTGTCGTGGTTTAGGAAGTCAACCCAATGATGTATGTTCCACCATAGTGGCACTTGATCGGATATATAGCCAACAATGAGCGGCTTTCCTTCGCGAGAAAGCGTGATAATCTTACGCAAAGACTCTTGCATGGGGATGCATAAGGCGCCGTGAAGTTCGCGTACATACTTGAACAAACGATCGAAATATTCGTTTTCAAGAGGGTGATAGAGCTGACAACAAAGGCCGTTTGATGTCCAATAGGGAAGCGAAGTAATCCATTCCCAGTTGCCTAAGTGTCCGAGATATACGCCTATCGACTGGCCTTCAGAGAGGATTTCATGAATCTGTTCCATACCCGTGAACGTCATTCTCTGAATGAGTTGTCGTTTACTTATAGACATAAGCTTGACTGTTTCGACAAGATAGTCGCAGAACCAATGGTAGAATTGGTGCTCAATCTCACGTAGTTCGGCCTCTGATTTCTCTGGAAACGAGGTGGAAAGATTGTTCCAAATCACGTCATGTCGATAGCGGACAACATAGGTTATGACATAATAGAGTAGGTCGGAAAGGCGATAAAGCACCCATAAGGGCAACAAAGACATCACCCACCAAAAGCCATAAGCGATGGTATAAGCTATATATAATAGTGCTTTCTTCATTTTGTTTAGGGCTGAACTTTGAGTTTATCCTTCACCATTCGGTACATATATTGATAGATAATGGCCTTAAGCTCGGTCTCCATCTGGTGTTGTTCTTTCACTTTTCCTACGAGGTTATGCTCCATAAGCAGGTCGGTGAGTTTGTAAATGGCTTTGGTTTGTTTGCCATCCCATTGCAAAACATAACCATATTTCACGTATTGATAGATGCCATTTAGATAGTTTACAGCCCACGTTTCGCTTGCAGGCGTGCCGAGAAGGTCGTCACCGAAAGGCCAGATAAGGAGTGGGATAGCGGATGTAGTTGAGCAAGGTTGGCATGATATCTATTTGTTGTGCGATGCCATTTACACGTTGAGGCATGATGTCACCTGACGGATCATATATAATAATAGGTGAGCAAAAGCCGCCTATATCGGTTTTATATTGTGCATGATCACTTTGATTTGTGTGGTCGCTTGTAAGCACAAAGATAGTGTTTTTGAACCATTTCTGCTTGCTTGCTGAGGCAAAGAACTTTCCAATGGCCATGTCGGTGTAGCGTATGCACTTTTGAATGGGCAGATGTTCTTCCTTATAAATGTTCTTATATTTACTGGGAACAACGAATGGGTCGTGGCTCGACACGGTGAAAAGTGCCGTCATGAATGGCTCTTTTAGCTCGCCCATCTTCGCACAATAGTATTGAAGGAAGGGCTCATCCCATATTCCCCAGTTGCCATCGAAGTCCTTATCGCCACCAAAACGAGGGTCATTGTCATAGTCTTGGCGGCCATAATAGTTTTGGAATCCAATCTTTTTAGAGAATGCCAAAAAGCCCATTGAACCACGGTTTGCCCCATGGAAGAATGCCGTTTGATAGCCCCAATGGCTTAAAAGGCCTGGTAAGCCGGTGTAATCATTCATTGAAGCGGGCGTGAGAATAAAGGGTTCACCGAATCGAGGAATGCTACAAAGGATGGAAGGCATACCATCAATGCTCTTTCTTCCATTGCAAAATGAATAACGATAAACAAGACTTTTCTCAATCAATCGGTCTACATTAGGGCGTATATCCCTTTATATTTTCCCATCGAAAAAGTCCTTGTTGAAGCCGCCGATATATTCTCTTCCGAAGCTCTCAACGATAAGGATGACGATGTTCTTCTTGTTGAATTCCCCCTTCGGGACAATCATGTGAACGGGCGAATAGACCTTTGCGGCCTCATTGAGTGATGTGTAATAACGAGGTATTTCGAAGTCGGATTTGCCAATAGTACGTATTAATGCGAACGGCGTATTAAGCACAACAGCGCAGTCAGTGGGTCGTTCTACAAACTGATTTGCATTGCTTATGGTGATGGGTCGCACGCCAGATTGAAGTCCTCCGCGGCATCCTGCCACAGTAACTATGCCTGCTAACACGAAGCATACAAGGAGTTTGAGCGTGAAAGCCCATCTTTCCTTCGGACGCTTATAGTCACGATAGTCGGTGTGTGGCATGAGATAACATTTCCAGATGGCCCAAACGATGAGTCCAAAGATAAGTAAAAGATACCAGTGGGTCAGCGTATTATGAAGGATAATGCCTGTAATGTTGTTCTCATTACCAAACTCTCTAAACACGCTTGTTGTCGTTCGGCGCAGTGTAAAGGGGAAGTAGACAGCGTCAGCAAGGTTGATGGCCAACGCAAAGGCATTGACAACAACAAACAACCACTTGCAGATGCGGTGATAAATCGGGTTTTCTTTGCGCCAAAAAGGAATGAGCATGAGAACCATGTAAAGGCTGTTTGTGTAGAGAATTGCCGTGGTATCAAACATCAAACTGCCTTTAATCCAGGGACCGATAGTGCTGAGTTTGATTCCTTCGGCAAAGTAACTGTAGTTCACAAACACGTAAGTGACGCGTGCAAGAAGGTAGATGAGGTAGGCCAATAGCAAGTTAACAAGCAATGCTATGGGCGAACCGAATGATGATTTTAATAGGCGTTTCATGCTATTCCATCCTTTCTTTAGTTTACACTTGTTGCATTTCGTGCAGCTTTTTGTAGTATCCGTTATTGCCAATGAGTTCATCATGCGTGCCACGTTCAATGATTCGGCCTTCATGGAGCACGCAAATCTCGTCGGCATTACGTATGGTTGATAGTCTATGGGCTACCGCAATGGTCGTTCGAGTCTTCATTAATTTCGCCAAAGCATCCTGTACTAACCGTTCACTTTCAGTGTCGAGAGCCGACGTTGCCTCATCAAGTATGAGGATAGGTGGGTTCTTTAAGATGGCACGCGCTATGCTTACACGCTGCCGTTGGCCTCCCGATAGCCTACCACCACGGTCACCTATGCTCGTGTTGAAGCCCTCTTCACTCTGCATAATAAAGTCAAAAGCGTTCGCAATTCGAGCCGCTTCAGCCACTTGTTCATCGGTAGCTTCCGAGGTGCCGAACTTGATATTGTTCTTGAAAGTGTCGTTAAACAGGATGGCTTCTTGGTTTACATTGCCGATGAGGCGACGCAAATCATGAATCTTTAAGTCTTTAATGTTGATGCCATCAATAAGTATTTCTCCCTCTTGTACATCGTAATAACGAGGAATAAGGTCTACAAGTGTGGACTTTCCTGAGCCACTTTGACCAACGAGTGCAACCATCTTGCCTTTCGGAATCGTGAGGTTGATGTCGCGAAGCACCCATTTTTGTTCATATTTGAATGACACATGACGGAACTCTATGTCGTGTTCAAAGGCAACGATTGACTTTGGATGAGCACTCTCTTTGATGCTAATCTCGGCTTTAAGTATCTTATCTACGCGCTCCATACTGGCCAATCCTTTTCGGTATATTGTAGCCCGCCTTCGAGAATTCTTTTAGGGGATTGATGATAGAATAGAGCATTACAAGATAATAAATGAACTTAGGGCCAGTCAAAGTATGGTTGTTTAACACGAGCATTCCACCCACCCAAAGCACTATAATAATCATAACCGTGCCAAGAAACTCACTCATTGGGTGGGCCATCTGTTGGCGAATGTTCACTCGCATGACATTCTTTCGGTAGCAACTATTTACTTTATCAAACCTTTCATTCATCAGTTTTTCTGCACAAAAGGCTTTAATGATGCGCAGACCACCAAGTGTTTCTTCCACCTGACTCATCGTATCGCTCCATAAACTCTGGGCTTCTATGCTTTGAGCCTTGAGCTTTCGCCCAACGATTCCCATGAACCAACCGAAGATTGGCACAAAGATTATCGTGAAAAGTGTAAGTTGCCACGATGTAATTACTAAGGCTGCAAAGTAGCTAATGATGAGAATTGGGTTCTTGAAAAGCATATCTAAGCTCGCCATGATAGAGCTTTCAATCTCTTGAACATCACCACTCATGCGGGCAATGATGTCACCTTTGCGCTCTTCGCTAAAGAAACCGAGCGACAATGCATTGATTTTCTGGTAGAGTTGGTTGCGGATGTCGCGCACAACTCCTGTGCGAATAGGAATGATTGTGGCTGAAGAGAGAAAGTAAGCTCCTGTTTTCAACATGGTCATGAAAGCCAAAAGCAGACCTATTATCAATAAGGTGTTGGCCGGACCTAACGTGAAAATATAGTGCTGAATGTAGTAGTTGGCATTGTTAACCAACAGATCTACGAAGCTTTCTAAACTATGAACATTGTCCCATGTGATGAGTTTCGTGACAGGTTTAACGTCACTTGTCTTAAACAAAATCTGCAAAATAGGAATCAAAGTCATGAAAGAAAAAGATGTTCAGCACCGCTGAAAGGATGTTGAATATGATGCTCCACACGAGATATTTCTTATAAGGTGGAACGAAGCGTCGAAGCACTTGCAAGAACTCTTTCATACGTTTTCGGTCTTGATTTATTTGATTTCTTCGCCAAAGAGCGTTGCACTCGTCGAACCAGTGATACGCACTTTGATAAACTCGCCTATGTGGTGATTGCCTTTTTCGACAATAACGGCCTTGTTTTGTTCGGTTCTTCCCATGAGATGATTACGGTCTTTCTTACTGAATCTCTCTGTAAGAATCACAAATTCTCGGCCTTCATCCTTCTTGTTTTTGTTCGGCACTGATGGCTGTTTGCAAATGAATGAGCTGATTGAGTCGGGCAATCTTCACCTCTTCGGGCACGTTGTCGGCCAGATGTTTGGCTGCATAGGTGCCGGGACGTTCACTGTATTTGAACATGAAAGCACTGTCATAGCCCACCTCTTTGACCAAAGAGAGCGTCTGTTCTTGGTCTTCTTCCGTCTCATTATGATAGCCAACGAAGATATCGGTAGTCAAACCACAGTCTGGAATGATGCGTTTTATGGCAGCAACTTTATCGAGATAGTCCTCCCGTGTGTACTTTCTGTTCATCAGTTTCAGTATCTTATTGCTGCCACTTTGAGCGGGAAAGTGAATGTGTTTGCAAAGGTTTGGCTCGTCGGCAATGGCATGTAGGGATATCTTCTGACATGTCTTCAGGATTCGAAGTGGTGAATCTCACACGCATATCAGGCACACTTTGCGCCACCTTTCGAAGCAGTTCGGCAAACGAAGTGCCGTTTTCGGGGCGCTTACCATTTCGGCAAAAGACCATACGAATTGACGTTCTGGCCCAAGCAAAGTAACCTCTTTAAACCCTTTGTCATGCAAGTCTTTGACCTCTGCCAAGATGCTTTCCACATCACGACTACGCTCTCTTCCGCGTGTATAAGGCACGATACAATAGTGGCAAAAGTTGTTACATCCGCGCATGATACTAACGAAACCACTCACCCGATTGCCTCCAATGCGTTGCGGAAGCACGTCACGATAGGTCTCTGTTGTAGAGAGATCGGTGTCTACTGCGGCATGACCAAGCTCGCATTCTGCTATCATTGTTGGCAAGTTTAGATAGGAATCAGGACCACAAACAAGGCTTGCGTGGTGGTTCTTTATAAGGTCGTCTTTCACTCGTTCGGCCATACAGCCGAGCACACCAAGGATGAGTTGGCGTCCTTTCTTTTGCTCGGCATGCAGTGTATCAAGTCGATTGTATATCTTGTTTTCGGCATTTTCGCGTACACTGCAAGTATTAAGAAAGATGGCATCTGCCTCTTCTTCGTTCTCACATACCTCGTATCCGGCCATCTTCATGACTGAAGCGACGACCTCACTATCGGCTACATTCATCTGACAGCCATAGGTTTCGATGTATAATTTCTTGTCCATAAATGATAAAATAGCCTGAAATCAGCCCCCGACTCCCTCCCCAACGAAGGGGAGAAAAAGCTTAAAAGGCTTGTGAAGGCTTATATGTTGTTTGCTTTATTGTCTTTATATATAATTTAATTGTATGTTATCAATATTGAAAAAGTCTATCGTAATTTCCGCTTTTTACAGCTTTCTTTCTTTTTGAAAATCAGTGGTCTCTATTCTTTTAATGCGTTCAACGGAGGATACAAAAGACTTTAACCAAGTGTCATCTCCCATTTCTTCGAGAGACTCCGGGAGTGGATATGCGGTTTGAAATGAAATTCAACACGGCATAAAAGTGCCACACCTGTAATCAAGCCTGCTATGGCATCAATGGCATAATGCGCCTGAATGTAGACGGTAGCCATGCATAAGAACACGTAGAAGGGCAGCAAAGTAAACAGCAGTTTGCGGTTACCACTGCGCCAAGCCAATAGCATGCAGATGGTGCTTACACCGACATGACTGCTCGGAAAGGCTGCCGTGGGGCGCTCACCTGCGGCTTTTGCATCTTCAACGAGATTGTAAAAGATGCCATGAACATCACCCGGACTCGGCAAACAAGCTTGATGTGAGTTGAAGTAATCACCCACATTGGGAAATATTCCGTGTGCAGCATTGTGCAAACCAATGGCTTTATAATAAAAGGTTGGCCCTGCAACAGGCAGTAAATCAAAGATAACGTAATAGCTGAAAAAGGCTCCCAAGATGATGAAAGCAGCCTTTCCAAAGTCTTCATAGCGTTTGAAGAAATAGTAAAGTGTTACTACTGCTATCATCGGAAAATAGGAAACATAACCACAATCCATGAGCTCACTCACAATGGGTGAAGGGAAAGCACGGGCAAATTCGAGTGCAGGTTGGAAACCAAAGAGCTGTTGTTCCCAGGTGGCAAACACGTGATCGAGGTTCGGAAACATGCGATTGATTTCGTAGGTATCGGGATACCACCATGCCAACATACCCATTTGAGCTGCCACACGGACAAACATTGTAAACCTACAAGGCAGTAATCGATAGACAATCCATAGGGCAATGATAGTTGCTCCCACGCGAACTCGCTCCCAAATCATCGTCTCGGGATTCGTTAATTTGGTAGAAGTGAACAGCACAATCAATAGGGTAAATGCGATATAAGCAATCACAACCCACTCAAAAGGCATGAGACCTTTGTGCTCAGCCTGCCATCCTTCGCCCTGCCAAGGCCATGTAAAAGTGTTCTTGTTTCTTCTTTTTACCATTTACAACCATTTGTTCTCGCGATACCATTCGATGGTTCTTCGCGTACCTTCTGCAAGGTCTACCTGCGGATGAAAGCCCAATTCATCTACTGCAGGCTCTATATCGCAACGCCAATTACGCTGCTTCAATATGTTATATTTATCGTTGTTGAGCGCTGAAATCTTACCCGTCATGTGAGCAATGCGCTCGCCAAAGAACGTCACGACACGCAAAACCCAAACCGGAGCCTTAATTCTTATCCACCAAGGATTGCCAAGGCATTTATGAATCAGATTGCTGAAGTCTGACGATTGGTATACATTGCCGTCACTGAGAAAGTATTTTCGTCCGTCACGTCCATGGTCGAAAGCCTGAAAAACGGCTTGAACCACGTCGGTAACATAAACAAATGTGATGTCCTGACGCTTGAAACCAACAGAGAAATCAACGTGCCCCTTGATGCTTTTTGCCATTAAGAAGTAGTCGCGTTCACGCGGTCCATAGACTCCTGTGGGCCTTAAAATGATGTAAGGGAAATCGTTTCCCACGCGCTCCAAATACGCTTCGGCCATGAGTTTGCTTTTCCCATACGCCGTGTTTGGCTTCGGATGGTCGTCTTCTGTAATCTCGTGATAAGGTTGTTGCTCTTTGATTGCGCCATAAACACTAAGACTACTCAAGTAGATGAAACGTCGGATGGGCATGTGTAATGCCAGCAACGCTTCAACAAGATGACGCGTTCCGTCTGTATTTATCTTGTAAAAGTCGTCGGCATGTAGGCACTTTGTCACGCCAGCGGCATGCACAACATAGTCGAACTCGTGTCCGGCAAGTTGCTTTTCCAAGTCTTTTTCAGAGGATAAGTTGAGCTCAATGAAGTGTATTCGCTTATCGGTGAGATACTTTTTTGAACTGCTTTTCCTCACAGCAGCCCACACTTCCATCTCCCGACGCAGCGCTTCTTCTACGATAAAGCTGCCAATGAATCCACTGGCACCAGTCACTAATATTTTCATTAAATAGCTATTTACGGGGCAAAATTAATGGATTTTCCATGAATGGCAAAGGATTTCCCTGAATATTTAAGGTGAACCCACGGCATGGGCGCTATCCCATTGGCCGATAATCATGTGAAACCAAACGGCAAACTACATTCATCGTGAATGAACTGCAAAGCCTTATGACGTCAGCATCCCAATCCCCTTTTTTGATAGAAAGTCCTTCCATGCGCTCTTTTTCAAAGCCTCCTGTGAATAGAATGTAAGTCAATGAACCTCAGCATTTTATGCAAACGATGAGCAAAAGTGAAGTGAGTCGTCATGCTATCTGCGTCATTTCGTGGTGTAATCTGCGTTATTTTAGCGTGTCATTTGACTCATTTTATAATGCAAAGCATGGCAGATTACACGTCTATCTGCCCCAAATCATAAAACAGCATAGGGCAGGATAAATCGCTTTTTGCATCATCAGCCCTCGACTTTATTTCGTCTTTACAGAATGATATGTTCGCAATTATTTTCAAATATCCTTGCCATAAAATTTGGTTATGTCGTGATTGATGATTATCTTTGCATGCGAATTCGGGATGTAGCGCAGTTGGTAGCGCACACGTCTGGGGGGCGCGAGGTCGCCAGTTCGAGTCTGGTCATCCCGACAATTCAGTCAAAAGGAAAGCTAACGGCTTTCCTTTTTTCGTTTGAATCGAATCAAAGAAAGTTGTAGCATTAGGCTCATTCAAGCATAAAATTTGGGCTATCGTCACACGTAATCAAAGATTTTTGTGTAAGTTTGCAGTCTATGGAGCACGAATATTATATGAAACGGTGCCTACAATTGGCTGAGAATGGACGACAAAATGCCAAGCCTAATCCCATGGTTGGGGCTGTAATTGTGGCGCGAAAATCGTATCATTGGCGAGGGATATCACGTCAGATTTGGTGAAGAACACGCTGAAGTTAATGCCTTTGCAAGCGTCAAACCAGAGGATGAAATGCTGTTAAACGAGGCCACAATCTACGTGTCGTTAGAGCCTTGTTCGCATTATGGGAAGACGCCACCTTGTGCAGATCTCATCATCAGTAAAGGCATAAAGCGTTGTGTTTGCGGTTGTGTTGACCCCTTTGCAAAGGTGCAAGGACGAGGTATTCAGCGTATGCGCGACGCACGGAATTGAGGTGATTGTCGGAGTGATGGAAAAGGAATGTCTGGCGCTGAACCGTCGTTTCATCACATTTAATGCCAAACATCGGCCTTATATTCTATTGAAATGGGCGCAAACACTCAATGGTTTTATCAGCCGAAAAGGTGGTCCATTGCAACTCTCTACACCCAAAACACAGATGCTTGTGCACCAGTTGCGGGCCGAAAACGATGCGATTCTTGTGGGACATACCACCTTTTTATCAGATCATCCGAGGCTTGATGTGCGGCAATGGAGTGGGCAAAACCCCGAACGCATTGTGCTTTCGCCGACGATGTCAGCACAAAACGCACGGCCATCCAATTGGACTGTCGCTGCAACCATTGACGAAGTGATTGCTCATCTCTATGCAACAAAGAAACAAAGTCTTGTGGTTGAGGGGGGTAGAATGACGCTCCAAGCCTTTATAGATCGCGGACTTTGGGATGAGATTCGAATCGAAACAGCGCCTGTTTTGATAACAGATGGCGTGCCAGCTCCACACATTCCATCTGATGCTCACATAGAAAAGACAGAATCAATCGACGGAAACCAAATCATCACATTATGCAGATAATTCTCGCTTCTGCCAAGATTATGAACTCCAAAACGGCCGTTTCTGTGCCTGAGAAGACTGTACCTGTATTCTCATCTGAGGCAGAAAGGTTTGCATTAGAGATGAGTTCATGGGATGTAGAAACGCTTGCCAAGCGCTTGAATTGCAGCAATTCTATTGCCTTAGAGAATCAGTTGAGGTTTCAAAGTTTCTTTAATGACGACGAGAAACTGCCTGCTTTGTTGGCTTATAACGGTCATGCTTATAAACATCTTCAGGCATCTTCGTTCACCGAATCAGACTTTCGGTTTGCTCAACACCATCTTTTCATCACGTCATTCCTCTATGGATTGCTTCGTCCTTTAGACCAAATTCATCCCTATCGCATGGAGGCTAAGGTGACGCTTAAAGCCACACAACATCATAATATGTTTGCTTTCTGGCGCCCACTCCTTACAGATATGCTCATTGATGCAGTCAAACAAGACGATGGAATATTGATACATTTGGCCACCGAAGAGTATGAACATCTCTTCGATTGGAAGCGCATTTGCCGTGAAGTCAAGGTCATTCAGCCCCTATTCTATGTGGAAAAAGGGGATAAAATGAAAGTTGTTTCCGTCTATGCCAAGCAATGTCGCGGTGCAATGACACGCTGTATTATCCGTCATCAGTGGCATTCTCCCCAACAACTCCTCACATTCAATGAAGCCGACTTCGTCTATCAACCGAATTATGGCGATGAACTTCACCCGCATTTTATATTAAACCAAACATAAAACGATAGAGGGATGATTAGATTATTCAAGTAATATGGTTTCTTTGTTATATGCTTTTTCTTAAATAGAAAGCTAAAGAAAAAGTTACGCAAAGTCTATTTTTTTCCTGACACAAAAGACTGCCACACAGCGTGGTGTTTGCTGCGAGGTGAAACACTTTGTATTAGGCAATTGGTATCAAGTACTATGCGCATGTCTCTTACAATGCATGAAGATCGGTTTCATTTAGCATGTCCAAACGCGCTTGATTCAGTTCTCCCTGAGTCCCATAATCTATCGAGTGCCTTATTCATCTTTTTGGAATAATAATGATAAAGCACTTTCTTTTCAGCTCTTCAAGTCCCTTTTCTGACTTATCAATTTCAAACATCTTTAGCAGATGAATCTGGGTTGGATTGAATACTGTTGTTTCCATAATAGTAACCTTTCTCAATCACAAAGATAAGTAATTTTTTATTTTAGCATCCTATTATGCTGTCTTTTTTCTGATATTTCGCCATTGTTCTATTTCACGAGATAATTTATTTTAGAAAAGCATAAAAGTGTCATTGAGAAATTGTATCTTTGTCTTTGAATGATGAACGGCCATCTTTTGTAATGGCTTATCATAGAAACCAAACATAAAAAAATAACGTATGATTGAAGTAGGACAAAGACTTCCCGAGGTCTTAGGTATCGACCAAGACGGTAAGGAATGGAAAATCAGTGACTTTAAAGGCAAGAAATTAGTGCTATATATCTATCCGAAGGACTCTACTCCGGGTTGTACTAACGAGGCATGTAACCTCCGTGACAACTACGAACGATTCATTTCACAGGGTTATTCCGTGTTAGGTTGCAGCACGCAGGACGCCAAATCGCATCATAAGTTCATAGAGAAGCATCAGCTTCCCTTCCCACTTCTCTGCGACACCGACCTCAAACTCGTGCAAGAACTCGGTGTATATGGCGAGAAGAAAATGGCTGGTCGCACGTATATGGGCGTCTTCCGCACCACCTTTATCACGGATACCGAGGGCGTAGTAACGCGTATCATTGGACCAAAGGAAATCAAAGTGAAAGACCACGCCAACCAAATCTTGTAATGGAACCATAGGGGGTGAAAGAAGGGTGGATAGGGATAATCCAATCAGCAAATAATAAGCGACTTATAGGTTAAATCTTTTGAAACCCTTTTACAAATCCCTTTAATAGATTGGCAGCTTCAAAACGCGCGATGGTTTTTATCCCGTTTTCGTTCGATTTTTTTGTGATTTCATAATGCGCTGACTATGAGATGGTTAAGCGATTCTTATGGAATGACAAGACTTTTAAACGACAGAAACGCACATGATTTGCGGTAGATTGCGCGGTAAAAAGCATGGATTCACCGCTTCGTTTGGTGCAAATCATCGTGTGATTTGGCGCAAATGATGATGCAAAACGGGTTGAATGGCGAAGCTGAGAGACGAAAATTCATGGAATCAAAGCCATGAAAGAAGAGTGTGTTTATACTTTTTTTCGTGTCTTTGTTTCTATTTCGTGGTGCAGTGGAGTGTTAAAAACAAAGAAATCATTTAACAAGATTTTCGTCGTTCTTTTGTGCATATCCGTCGCTCTTTTCCTATCCATCGTCCCCTTGTTTGAGTTCATGAGGGTCCTCTCCTGACCGAGAATCCCTGTTCACATAAAACATTTTTTCTTTGATAATCATTTTCATTTACAAATAAAAAAATAGCTATCTTTGTAACATTATGAAACGCAAAAATAGTTTTTTTATTTCATTGCTAACGCTCTGCCTAAGTGTATCGGCACAGCAGGCAAAAGAAGACATTAGGTTAAACAGACTGTTAGTGGCTGGAAACAATCTGTTAGTGGCTGGAAACTATCTGGCTTATCCTGGCCCATTACAAAAGTCACTTACGCGAGCGCCTAAAGGCTACAAACCTTTTTATCTCAGTCATTATGGACGACACGGAAGCCGTTGGCTCATCGGAGATCGCGACTATAATCAGCCTGTTCTCATGTTAGAGAGGGCCGATTCTTTAGGAAAACTAACGCCGAAGGGGCAGGAAGTGCTTCGCGATTTGCGTCTGCTTCGCGATGCAGCCAAGGGGCGTGACGGCGAACTTACACCGCTTGGAGCTGAACAACACCGTCAGATTGCAGAACGCATGGTGCGGAATTTCCCCGAAATCTTTAAGGGAAAGACCCATGTTGACGCTAAAAGTACGGTGGTTATCCGCTGTATTCTGAGCATGGAAAACGCGCTTCAGCAGCTCGTTCGCATGAATCCAAAATCTCGAAATCACGCATGATGCAAGCTATCATGACATGTATTACATGAATCATAACGACACTTCGCTCTTCAAACAGCGTATGCCAAAGGCTGCACGTGAGGCATTTGACAACTTCAGTAAACGTCATATTCATCCCGAACGACTAATGAATGAGCTCTTCAATGATAGCACTTATTGGCAAAAAGAGATAAATTTCAAACAACTATATAGCACACTTTTCAAGCAGGCTTCTAATGTTCAGAGTACTGAACTGCGTCATGAGCTCTCATTGTTTAACCTTTTTACAGACAAAGAACTCTATGATCTTTGGACCACAAACAATGCTTGGTGGTATATCAACTATGGCCCTTCACCCCTCAATGGCGGTCAACAGCCAACGTCACAACGCTTTCTTTTGCGCAAGATTGTTAGTGAAGCAGACAGCTGTTTGATGTTGAATCATCCCAGTGTTACACTGCGTTATGGACACGATACGATGGTAATGCCGTTGACTTGCCTGTTAGATCTCGACGGAATGGGTGTGCAAGTAGCCGACCTTGAGCAAGTAACGATGAAGGGATGGAATAATTATCGCATCTTCCCTATGGCCTGTAATCTTCAATTTGTGTACTATCGTAAGCCGGGAAATGACGATATTCTCGTCAAGATTCTACGCAATGAGAATGAAGCTAAGCTACCCATTGCAACCGATGTCTACCCATATTATCATTGGAAGGACGTCAGAGCGTATTGTCTAAAGGTAGCCGCTGACAGACCATTGGTGAAAGTTGGCGACCCAACAAAACACTAATGACGTTGCAAAGAACATAGAAAGAAACAGAAAACTAACTTTAATAAACTCAAATAATAACACTAAACCAAAACCAGAATGAAAAAGAAAGTTTTTGATATTAATGCTTTTTAGCCTGCACGTTTTTAGGCCATGCACAAGTTAATCGGCCTAAGTTGGTTGTAGGAATTGTAGTAGATCAGATGCGCTGGGATTATCTTTACTTCTATAATAAGGAGTATGTTAGCGACGGATTCAAGCGACTTTTGTCAGAAGGATATAGCTGTCAGAACACTATGGTGCCTTATATTCCAACCGTAACTGCCATTGGTCACTCTTGCGTTTATACGGGAAGTGTGCCTGCTTTGATGGGAATCCTCGGCAATAGCTTCTATATTAACGGCAAGGATACCTATTGTTGTGGTGATGAAACGGTGCAAAGCGTAGGCAGTGATTCAAAAGAAGGCAAGATGTCTCCACGCAATTTGTTGGCTTCAACGATAGGAGATGAGTTGAAATTGGCTACAAACTATAAGTCAAAAGTTTTCGGAGTGGCACTCAAAGACCGTGCTTCAATCTTGCCAGCAGGCCATAGTGCCGATGCAGCTTATTGGTGGGATACGAGTGCCGGCCATTTTGTTACGAGCACTTATTATATGAATCAGCTGCCAACATGGGTCAACGACTTCAACAAAGCCCATCAACAGAAGCCGGGGTTATGACATCAAACTCGATGTGAAAGGCATCACCGTAACCTTTGATATGGCTGAGGCTATCTTGAAAAATGAGAATCTTGGTCAGGGAACTGAAACCGATATGCTCACTGTAAGCATATCTCCCACCGACGCAATTGGCCATAAGTTCAGCACACGTGGGCCCTGAAAACCACGATGCTTACATTCAACTCGACCGCGATCTTGCCCGTTTCTTCAAGACGTTGGATGCGCAAGTAGGGCGCGGAAACTATCTCGTTTTCCTCACAGCTGACCATGGTGGCTCTCACAATCCTAACTTTCATGCGCAGTCATAAGATGCCCGCGGGTGGCTTTGAATGCTGGAATGTGGTGAAAGAACTTAACCAACAGCTGCAACAAGCGTTTGGAACAACAACCAATTTTGTGTTGGGTGAGAATGCACTCCGCGTCTTCTTAGACCATAAGAGTATTGCTTCGGCCAACTTAAACCTCAAGGATGTGAAGGCAAAAGCAAAGGAATTGTTAGAGAAAAAGCCTAATGTCACGTATGTTGTTGACTATGATGAGGTGGCAACAATGCCTATTGCACAGCCTATTCGCGAGCGAATCATCAACGGATATAGCCGTGAACGTGGTGGAGATCTACTCATTGTGACGAATCCCGGATGGATAAACAGCTCAGCAAATCCTACGTATAAGGGCACAAGTCATAGTCTTTGGAATCCAGACGACAGTCACATCCCATTGATTTTCATGGGTTGGGGCGTTAAACCGGGTGAGACTTCACGTCCTACTTTCATGACCGACATCGCACCGAGTGTATGTAGTCTGCTCCACATTCAAATGCCGAATGCCTGTGTTGGCAATTCCGTTTTTTAGGCTTTTGAATCAAAACACATAGCATCGTCGTAGCCATTGCGCTATTATTCTCATGCAATGGTTACGCGCTTTGTATTTATGGAGGTGGCAACGCTGTAAGCGTTATATTAATATTCCAAAGAATACATACAAAATTATAAATGTTGTAACCACGCAACGCTGTAGATGTCGCGCTAATATTTTAATGAATACATCAATCATTGCGAATGTTACAACGATGCAACACTGTAAATGTCGCGCTAATATTTTAATGAATACATCAAACATTGCGAATGTTACAACGATGCAACGCTGTAAGCGTTATGTCGGTATTTCAAAGAATGTATTTTACAATATAAATGCCCTCATCTCGCAACTCGGTACGAGTTGTTCTTTTGATAGCCCAGGGTTGACAAGCGAAAGCGTAGTCTACCCCTGGGTCATTTGCTATTAGCGAGAACAACGCTGTAGGCGTTGTACCTTTTTGTTTCCCTTACACTATTTTTACCTTTAATTATCAACTACATCACCCTCACAATTGTTTCATCTCGCAACTGCGTTGGTATTGTGTTATTATTTCAATGAATGTATTTTTACAATATAAATTCCCTCATTGCGCAACTCGGTACGAGTTGTTCTTTTGATAGCCCGGGGTTGGCGAGGAACGAGCCTACCCCGGGTCAACGTTCGCAGGAGATTCAACGCCATAGGTGTTGAGCTTTTTCTGTAAAGGCACGCTTACAATGAAACCTTTAGTGACGGATTAATCAAAAAAAGCGCAACACCTACGGCGTTGTTCCCCACACACCATACGCTAACCCAGGGTAGCCTGCACTATCGTTTGGCAAACCCTGGGCTATCAAAAAGCGCAACACCTACGGCGTTGAAACATGTATTTTTTTCGATACGATTTGTTTCGTCTTACAACATGATTTAATAGCTTGTCACGCGGAAATAACCATTATCTGCGACGTCGATTCAAATAATTTGTGAAACAATATGTATCGAGGCATAATTTAATATCCAATATTTCATGCAACAATTTGTACCATTTCACGCGATAATCTGCGTCATTTCATCGTGTAAAATGCGGCATATTACGCGCTGATTTGCATTAAATCATTTTACGCTTTATTATCAACGACATCTACATTTCTAATTAACCCTCAAACAACACCCTTCATTTTCCATGACTAACTGCTCGCCTCTCTCTTCGGGAGAACCATAGGTCGCTGTTCGTGAAGCCTGCGAAACGAGGAAAGCAAAGGGCTGGGGGTGAGGCTTTATTTCCTTACACCTTTTTACCTTTAATTATCAACCACGCCACCGTCACAATTGTTTCATCTCGCAACTGCGTTGGTATTGTGTCATTATTTCAATGAATGTATTTTACAATATAAATTCCCTCATTGCGCAACTCGGTACGAGTTGTACTTTTGATAGCCCGGGGTTGGCGAGGAACGAGCCTACCCCGGGTGAGCATCCACAAGGAGATTCAACGCCATAGGTGTTGAGCTTTTTTTCTATGAAGGCACGCTTACAATGAAAACCTTTTAGTGACGGATTACTCAAAAAGCGCAACACCTACGGCGTTGTTCCCCACACAACATACGCTAACCCAGGGTAGCCTGCACTATCGTTTGGCAACCCTGGGCTATCAAAAAGCGCAACACCTACGGCGTTGAAACGTTCTTTTTATATTCTTGTTCACGTTTTTCTCGCGTTTGAATTTCATGGCGGATTTGCGCTTAGAAAGCGTAACACCTACGGCGTTGATATGTGTATTTCTCAATGCGTTTTTATAGAAACATAATGTGATGGTTCTTGTTTATAAGCATACCTAAATCAAAATCACAATATGTTTGCCGCTGAAAAAAATTTTTATGATTACGAATAAATTATTTCAAAAAAATCATTTGCTTTTTGAGTTTGATGAGCCTTATTCTCCAAGACTTCTATATAGGGTCTACGACACAGGAAAGCTGCTGTTGACGAGTTTCAAGCAGTTCCATTTGGGCATCAAGTGCATCGCGTTCGGCCTCAAGTACATCGAGATAAGTAGCTCGTCCGTTCATATAGAGTTGATGAGATACTTCAACCGAGTGTTCCAAAGTCTTCACTTCTTCCTCTTTTAACGCATAATAGGCGGCGAGATTCTTATGCTTTGACAGCAGCGTACATACCTCAGAATAAGCTGTGAGCAGTGTTTTGTCATATTCATATAAGGCTTGTAGCTGTGCGGCGTCAGCCTGTTGGAAGTTAGCTTCGATAGCTTTTCGGTTGATAAGTGGTGCAGTTAGTCCTCCCACGACACTGTAAGCGAGCGACTTAGGCATACGCGTTAGGTAGGTAGGATTAAAGGCTTCAAGTCCTAAAGTGGCACTAATGTTCACCGAAGGCAAGAAGGCTTTGCGCGCCGTTTCAATGTCCCAATGCGCTGCAGCGAGTTCATGTTCAGCCTGACGGATATCGGGTCGGTGGCTCAGGAGATTGGAAGGAAGTCCTGTAACGATTGTTTTCACGTCTTCATTCAACAACTGTTTGGCGTCTCGTTGAATAGGTGTTGGGTAACGACCGAGCAGTAAGTTGAGTGCATTTTCACATTCAGTAATCTCTTGTTTCAATGCAAACTCCTGCGAACGCGCCTTTGCAAGCTCTGCTTTGAACTTCTCAACAGCCAGTTCTGTGTCGCTATCGGCCTCCTTTTGTATCTCAGCTATCTTCTCCGCCTGACGCTGAAGATCGATATATTTGCGTATAAGTGCGAGCTTGTTATCTAAGGCCAACAAGGTATAATAATTGCTTGCGACCTGTGAAATCAATGAAGCGCGCACGGCATTCTGGCCTTCTAAGGTTGCCAAATAACGCTCGACAGCCGCTTTTTTGCTTGACTTCAACTTACCAAAGAGGTCGAGTTCCCAGTCAAAGGCAAAGCCCGGGTGATAGTTCATGAGTGGATCGGGGATGAGTTTTCCTGGAGTCATCTCGGTAGAAGCATTGCCGGCACCCTCACTTGTGTATCGTCCGGCCTTGCTAACTCCTACTTCTGCCCCCACGGAAAGCGATGGAAGCATGGCTCCTTTGGCTGCAATCATTCCGCTTTTTGCTACAGCTATCTGCTGCAATGTTATCTTTAAGTCTTGATTATTGACTAAAGCGGAGTCGATAAGTGCCTTGAGTTGTGGGTCGGTGAAAAACATTTTCCATGACGTAGGCGTAGTCTTTGCCGTTAGCGTATCACCATTATATTGCGTGGGTAGCTGCAAACGTGTGCGGCTATTGACTTGCGTCGCTTGGGGAGTCTTGCAAGATGACACTCCGATGGCAAGCAGAATAAGAAGGAAAATATTATTTCTTTTCATCATTTTCAAGTTTATATCGTTTGTCTTTCTCCTCAGTCAATGGCTTGTTTCGTTGGTAACGAACCATCTTTACATGGTCAGCCATACGCCCAAAGATATAATACAATCCCGGAACAAGAATGAGTCCGAAGCATGTTCCGAATAGCATTCCACCCGCAGCTGCCGTGCCAATGGTTCGGTTTCCAATAGCCCCTGCACCATGAGCAAATACTAATGGCAACAAGCCGGCTATGAAAGCGAACGATGTCATGAGTATAGGACGGAAGCGAGCTGCCGCACCTTCGATGGCCGCTGCACGTATACTCTTGCCTAAGTTGTGGCGTTGCACGGCATATTCTACCATTAACACGGCATTCTTTCCAAGCAAACCAATCAGCATTACCATAGCAACTTGGGCGTAAATGTTGTTTTCCAATCCCGTGAGTTTTAGGAAAATGAACGTTCCACAGATACCCGCGGGTAGACAAGTAATGATTGGAAGTGGCAAAAGGAAGTTCTCATATTGTGCTGAAAGGATGAGATAGACGAACGTTAAACATACAATAAAGATGATCAACGCTTGGTTTCCTTGGTCTACTTCGTCTTTAGTGATGCCGGCAAAGTCGTAATCATAGCCGTGAGGTAGCGTCGAAGCAGCCACCTCTTCGATAGCTTTGATGGCCTGACCACTACTGTATCCAGCTGCTGCTGAGCCTGTAACTTCGGCAGAATTATATAGATTATGCCGCGTCATCTCACTCATTCCATATACCTTTTCCATGTGTAAGAAGTCGGCATAAGGCACCATTTCACCTTGGTTGTTCTTAACATTTAACTGCATCAAGTCTTGTGGAAAAGCACGATATTTTTGGGTCGGCTTGCACGATGACCTTTATAGGGCTTACCAAATCGAACGAAAGCCCGTTTCGTAGTCAGAACCAATCAATGTGGAGAGATTATCCATGGCTGTACCGAGTGTAATGCCTTTTTGTGCGGCGATATCATTATCTACTCGAAGCATGTATTGAGGGAAACTGGCCGAGTAAAAGGTAAAGGCTGAGCCTATCTCTGGACACTTATTAAGAGCTGAAACGAAGCTTTTGCTGACCTTTTCCATAGCATGATAGTCGTTACTTCCAGTCTTATCGAGGAGTCGAAGCTCGAAACCTGACGCCGCACCATAGCCTGGAATAGAAGGTGGTTCGAAGAATTCTATGTTGGCATCTGTTATCTGTTGGCACTTACTTTTCAAGGTCATTGATAATCTCTTTTGCCGTCCGACTGCGTTCCTTCCAAGGCTTAAGATTAATCAAACACGAACCCAGAGTTGGCGCTGGTTCCTTCAGAAAGAATCTCATATCCAGCCAAAGAAGACACACTTTCTACGCCATCTTCCTTTGCAATTATACTCGCAAGTTGATGTGCAACCTTATTCGTTCGCTCAATAGTAGCACCAGGTGGTGTCTCAATTACAGCGTAAATCATGCCCTGATCTTCTTGAGGAATGAAAGCCCGAAGGTAACGAATTGTTGATAAAGAAGGCTCCAATGCAGAACAAAAGTAATAGTGGAAGCGTGATAATCTTCCTCGAAACAGTGCGTTGAAGCACGTTGCGATAGCCGCCGATTCCTTTGTCAAAGCCTGCATTAAACTTATCAAGTACACGATTAAGCCACGTCTTTTTGATGTGGTTATCACGCTCCCGAGTCAATATTAGCGCACAAAGCGAGGGCGTAAGTGTTAGGGCTGTGAAGCCCGAAAGCACGATTCCAGAAGCTATTGTGATTGAAAAACTGCCGATAAAACATGCCTTCCGGGCCACCCATAAAGGCTACAGGAATGAACACAGATGCCATAACTAATGTCACGGCTACTATGGCTCCACTGATTTCTTTCATTGCCTTTTGCGTGGCTTCCAAAGGTTCTAAGCCTTCTTGGGCTATCTTCACATTGACCGCTTCGATTACCACGATGGCATCATCGACCACGATTCCAATCGCCATTACTAAGGCAAAGAGCGATATCATGTTAAGCGTTATGCCGAAAGCATTCATGACTGCGAAGCTACCTATTAACGAAACAGGGACTGCAAGGCATGGAATGAGGGCAGAACGCCAGTCTCCAAGGAACAAGAATACAACGAAACCAACGAGTATAAAGGCTTCAAACAGCGTGTGAATTACCTTTTCTATAGAGGCATCAAGGAATCTACTGATGTCATAACTCAACTCATAATGCATGCCCTTTGGCATGTCTTTTTGAAGATGAGCCATAGTTTTCTTGACGTTCTGAATAACTTGTCGTGCGTTCGATCCATAGGCTTGTTTCAGTGTTATGGCTGCAGACGGGTGACCATTCAACGTAGAATATATGTCATAAACCTCACTCCCGAGGCTCACATCTGCTACATCTTTGAGTCTGATAAATTGCCCATCAGGAGTTGATTTCACGACAATATTGCTATACTCTTCAGGCGTTGTATAACGTCCCGGATACTTCAACACATACTCAAAGCTTTGTGCATGCTTGCCCGAACTTTCCCCAAGCTTGCCTGGAGAGGCTTCAATGCTCTGCTGTTGTAAGGCATCTGTGATGTCGCTTGCAGACAAACCATAGGCCGTAAGCTTATCAGGCTTGAGCCAAACACGCATGGCAAAAGCTCCTCGTTCCAAGGATATCAAGATCTCCAACGCCATCAACGCGGGCGAGTTCTGGGGAGATATTGATGTCCGCATAATTGAAAAGGAAGTTCTGATCGACTTTAGGATCATCGCTATATAGGTTGATATACATGAGGATGTTAGGCTCCTCACGAGATATTTTCACCCTTCGCGCACAACAGCTGGCGGTAGTTTGTTGGTCGCTGCCGACACTCGGTTTTGCACATTGATGGCATCCACGTTTGGGATCTGTACCAAGTTTGAAGACAATGTTTATCTCTCCTTCGCCGTCATTGCCTGCATCCGACTCGATATACTTCATTCCCTGGCACACCATTCAGTGCCTGTTCAAGAGGTATAAGCACTGACTTTATCATCAGTTCATTGTTGGCTCCCGGATAATCGGCTACCACATTAACCTTTGGAGGGGATATAGATGGGAACTGAGTAATGGGTAAATTGAACAGCGAAAGAATGCCAATGAAGACGATTACCAATGAAACAACGATGGCAAGTACTGGTCTTCGAATAAACTTTTGAAACATATTGACTGTTTATTAGCGTCTTTTTTTCTTCTTATAAATGGTTGTTCTCATCATGAAATAATACGATGTGAGAACTTTTCTCGGTTGTAAAGCGTGATGAAAAGCCACCTGAAAGCCTTAGTCGGCATTCAGTTGAACACGCTTCATGGCTTTACTTGGTGTGTAATAACGCGTCTTTACGTGTTGACCATCATGCACTTTCTGCACTCCACTCAATAGAATCTTGTCGTTGGCAGTTACTCCTTCGGCGATAATAAACACCTCTGGTTGTTCAAAAGCCACTTTAATCTCACGTGAATGTGCATAGCCTGCGCCATCAACAACAAACACATAGCGGCGGTCTTCCTCTTCATACGTAGCTTGTTGTGGGATTACCAACACGTTGTGTAAAGGCATATTGATGCGCACTGTGCCTGTTTCGCCATTGCGAAGTAAGCCTTTCGGATTGGCAAAGCGGGCGCGAAGAGCAATATTTCCAGAGCTACTGTCAAACTCACCAGCTATATTTTTGGATGTAGCCTTTAGCTGAAAAGGTGCTTCCATTGGCAAGAATCAGCGTCAAAGGAAGTTTGTTTCGCTCGGCAGAATGTTGCTGATAGTCTATATATTCGGGTTCAGAGATGTTGAAATATACGTTGAGTGACGAGTTGTCGGATAGTGTAGTGAGCAAGTCACCTCCCTGCACTAAGCTTCCAATCTTTTTCGGAAGACTTCCTATAACGCCTGTAAATGGGGCGCTGATTAAGCATAATCGTGCTTGAATCTGTGCCAATTTATAATCTGCCAAGGCTGCATTGAGCTTCGCTTTAGCCATCTTTTGTGCATTGGGCGAAACAATTTGCCCCCTCGTTAGCGTTGTTGTGTTTTGCAGTTCAATGCGTGCTTGCTCGGCTTCTGCCTTTGCCCGCGCCACATTCTGTTGCGCTCCAACAATCGAAATGCGGAAAAGTGGCTGACCGGCTCGCACCTGTTGCCCTTCTGTGACATAGACTTGCTGCAGAATTCCCTCCTGCTGTGCGCGTACTTCTATGTTTTTTCGCGATTCAATATTGGCCACATAGTTCTTTGAAACTTGTGTATTGGTTACCCAAGGAGACGTTACTGCGTAGACCGTTTGGTCGCTGTTTTCCTTGTTTTTGCGGCATCCTGTGACTACAATCAACGTGATGATAGCCATCAACAGCATCTCTTTCTTCATACCTAACTAATGGGTTATCCGATTATCTTTTACTAATGATTCAAGAATTAAATACAAATTTATGGATTTTTTTAAGTAGGTTGCTGTAAATCTATCATTAAAAAGACTTTAATAGATAGAAATTAATTGCTTCTTTAACTCTATTTTTCATATAATGTAAAGTGAGGTTAATCATCTAGCAATCTGCCTCATTTCGTCGTGCGTTTTTGCCCCAGATTACGCTACAAAATCATAGGAATTGTGAGCGCATCTCACTTGTTGTGTTTTTTTAATCCTCCTTTATGGTCTTTTGCCTTTGAATGCAGCATGGGGTTATCATTCGGCTTTCAGCGTGCTGAAATAAAAACACTATGAGTCGCATCATACAACAGAAGCATCTCTATAACTCCTTTGAGAAAGCAAGATGATTTGTTTGCTTTTTTACAAAAACAATGCAGGATTTTGTAAATAAGTTATGACATTTTTTTCATTTATCTTTGTATTTAAGAACGAGACAAAAAGTTTGTTTCTATAAAACGTTATCATTGCTTATATGGCATCATCTCAGTTGATTTCTCTGCCGAATGCGTTGTCGGTGTCGTCCCTTCTCACGATAGAAAAGGGCGCTTTTCAACGTGAATCGTGCTGCGCATCAGTGCTGAGTAGCGAGTCAATCAAAGCAAAACGTCTATACCTTATATATAATAGGGGCTTTCATTTTCATCAACTTGTTGGCCCCTATGCCTCACTTTTCCTCGCGAAAGGGCAGGATAGGCGTGATAAACTGCGGCAAGAGCCTACTTCTTAGCAATCAAAAGAATTTATTTATTTACCGGAATCGGAGCACCTCTCCATAGTGACGATAACTCCATTCCATAGTAAACACTTCAAAAACAACACCTATGTCAGAAGAAAAATTTAGAGTAGAGTCCGATCTTTTGGGCGAACTTAAAGTGCCAATCAATGCTTATTATGGCGTACAAACACAGCGTGGAATCAACAACTACCACATTTCACGAAAGAAAATGCGTGATTACCCCGACTATGTTGTGGCAATTGCCTACGTGAAATTAGCTGCAGTGCAAACCAATCACAGCTTAGGCGTGATCAATGATGAGATATCTGGTGCCATAAGTCAAGCCTGTCAAGAGATTATTGACGGTAAGTTTCACGAGGATTTCCCTATAGATATGATGCAAGGTGGAGCCGGAACATCGGTTAATATGAATGCCAATGAGGTGATAGCCAACCGAGCTCTTGAGATAATGGGACACAAAAAGGGAGAATATCAGTATTGTTATCCTAACGATCATGTTAATTGTGGTCAGAGCACTAATGATGTTTATCCCACTACTATACGTCTTGCGCTCATCCGAATGAATAAGAGTCTTGTGGCCAGTCTAACGGGATTGATTAGCGCTTTGCGTTATAAGGGCGAAGAGTTCAAGGATGTTTTGAAGATGGGACGCACCCAGTTGCAGGATGCAGTGCCTATGACGGCGGGCCAAGAGTTTAATGCTTATGCCAACAATCTTGAGGAAGAGATTCTCAATCTGGAACGAAACATCAAACTCTTACATGAGATTAACATGGGTGGTACAGCCATTGGAACAGGTCTAAACGCTGTACCGGGCTTTGCAAAGCTATGTGCTGCCAACCTAAGTAAACTCACAGGAGAACCTTTTGTGTCTGCAATCGACCTCGTAGAAGCTACTCCTGACACAGGCGCTTACGTTAGTTTCAGTGGTGCTTTGAAGCGTTTGGCAGTGAAACTCTCTAAGATTTGCAACGACTTCCGCCTCATGGCATCTGGTCCGCGCTGTGGTCTTAACGAGATAAATCTGCCTCCTAAGGCTCCAGGTTCATCGATTATGCCAGGTAAAGTCAATCCCGTTATCCCAGAAGTTACTAATCAAGTATGTTTCAAAGTCATAGGAAACGACACCACAGTAACGTTTGCTGCCGAGGCAGGTCAACTTGAATTAAACGTTATGGAGCCTGTAATCACCGAGTGTCTCTTCGAGAGTTTGTGGTGGCTTCACAATGCTATTGACACGTTAACAGAGGAATGTGTGCTCGGCATTACAGTCAACAAAGAACGTTGTTACGAAATGGTTAAGAACTCAATCGGCATCGTTACCGCGCTCAATCCATACATTGGATACAAGAATAGCACAAAGGTTGCGAAGGAAGCCCTTGAGACTAACCGCTCCGTTTACGACATTGTACTCGAAAAAGGCTTGCTAACGAAAGAAGAACTTGACGAGGCGCTCGATCCAAAGAATATGCTTGCATCGCATAAGTTCATTAAATAAATCATCTGCTTCAAAAGAAAAGAGGCTGCAAGGAATTATCCCTGCAGCCTCTTTTTTATGTTTATAGCCTCGTCCCTTTGGTGTGTTTCGTCAGCTATATTGGTCGTAATGAATATGACTTTACAGCCAACTCTTGCACAACTATACCTAATAACATCATGGAAGATGTATGATACTAGTATAGTAAGACATAGGACTATCAAAAATTTTTAAAGTTCGCTTCACTTCCATTCAATAGTCCGTTTTTTTATGTGCCGGCGAATAAGGCTAACCTCAAAATTCCATTTTAGCAGGTGGTCGGAAATGGAATTCCACTCTGGGTCGCACATTCCGTGAGTGGTCGGGAATGAAATTCCACCTGGGTCGCACACTCCGTGAGTGGTCGGGAATGGAATTCCACCCTGGGTTGCACATTCCGTGAGTGGTCGGGAATGGAATTCCACCCTGGGTCGCGCATTCCGTGAGTAGTCGGGAATGAAATTCCACCCTGGGTCGCACATTCCGTGAGTGGTTGCGAATGAAATTCCACCCTATTAGATAATGCTCATTCCGAGCGTACTAAAAATCTGCTTACCCTCAATTGAGGATAAGCAGATTTAATGTATCTAATAAAAATCTATTCTCTTAGCCGTTTAGTACTTACGACCGTTAGCATCAATAATATTGCTGAATGGTGCAAACCGAGCTGCATCAGTAATCGGTGGTGTTCCTGTGATGGCTGGACCTTCATAGATTGGGCGGATAGCACAAGCCTGCTGCTTCTGTGGCTCTGTCATTCCATAGTTAAGAGAACCAAAGAACAAACCCTTACAAGTACTTAGTGCCGTTGCACGATCAGCATAATAGAAACCCATGAAATTACTACCCTCAGCAACATGACGGAAAAACGGTAGTGCTAGCATTGTCATTACGACGTCCCTGTTACAGGCAAGAACAGACCTCGGTTAGCAAGTACAAGGCCGCTTACGTCTTCATACTTCCAAAGCTTTTTACCTGTAGGGAACTTAGCATGCTGACCGATCAGTACGTAATCGCTATAGTAGATACCATAAATTTTATTGCCCTTATCGGTATAACAGAATGCTGGCACCTTCGTGACACTATTTTTTTCAGACCTTCGAGTTGCGCTAAGGTAGGATACTTATAATAATAATTGCGTCCACTCTTTTCGGTATGATACCTTACGATATCACCAAAAATTGCTTGACTCTTATCAACTGGTCTGTTGCCCAAGCCACCAGGAAATAATTTATTCTTATAGTAATTCCCATTCATACTAAATCCTGTTCCACCAAGATAAGCAGAACTATTCAAATTCAATGCCTCTGCAATATCTCCCCATCTAAAGAGGTCTAAGTCGTCAGAAGTCTGAGTGTAACGTCCATTATGGTTATCAATATACCAGTTCTGTGATCCTAATCCATTCTTTACTATATTTTTGCTATCCACTCTGTTGTCAAAAGATGGATTATCTCCATAGTTACTAATCCACCACTGTGCTGGTGCAATACCCCAGTATTCCTGTGAACCCTTCTTATAGTGTATGAAGTTACCTGTAGCCCATTTTACGTTGTTTACTATAACGTATGGCTGAGGAGTAATCTTCTCGACAGTAATGTTTGAGTGGTAATCGAAGCCAGTGTTAAAGAGCTTTGATGCAGTCTTTGTGTAGACACCACTTTGTGTATAAACAGTTACTGTGAAGTTGGTTGAGGCATCCTCAGCCAAGAAAGCCACCCACACGTAGTCATTCTGCAACTGAATCTTAGACTTGTCTTTGTTGGCTACAGTAATCATATACTCCTTCTCGTCAGGAGTACCTACAAAGGTACCATCCTTAAGATTAAATACATCGTATGAACGAAGGCCATTGATTTTTACGCTATCAATGTCCTTAATGAAACCAAGACTACTTGGACCATTAACTGCCTTGAACTTCATACCCCAGATAGTAACCTTACGATTCAGTGTTACCTCTGTCTTGACAATCTTCTGTCCGCTGTCGATCTTAACCTCTGTAGGCTTAGCTTACCCCAGTTGTAATCAAACTTCTGGTCGATAGTTGTTAATGTACCATCCTGCTTCTTCATATCAAGAGAAATAGTACTGCGGATCTTATTTTCTGAAGTATGATACTTTATATCTACACCACCATCGGTTTCGTGATAAGGTGTTGGACCTACCTGCTCAACAGTTTTCTCTCCCTCAACAGCCGTACCAGGATAGAAGAAAGCAAGGTCGTCCGTAGTCTTCATAGGCTTTTACGCTTTTAACCTTACCGGTGAAGTCAGCTTTCTCTGTTGCTGTTGTTAGCAGCCATGGTCACTAAGCTGTAGTTAGCTTCGTTACTGTTATCATTATCAGCGATGTCATAGATAAACATCTTATCACCGCTTTTCCATTCTGACAAAATGTTGTTATTAGCATCAGGGGTAAGTGCGCGTGTTCCAGCCTGTGCTTCATTACCTGTAGCCGCTGTTACCTGAATTGTTGTGGTATAACCCTCTTGCTGTGTCACATCACCTGCCACATCGTTTGTATCGCTGCAGGCAGCAAGTCCCATCATAGCGATTGCGCCATAAAGGAACTGCAAACTCTGTTTTTCATTTTTACGTTTAATTTCTTTAATTTTTAATCTTCCCATTCATTTACTCCAGAAAAACTCGTCATAGCCAAAAAGGATTTGACTTTGAGAGATTGTCCTCTCCACCATGATTCGGGTCACCCTTAGTCACCCCATTCTGACTTCCTGACAATAGAGCTACTTCTATCATAGTCTTAACAATCTCACATGCAGGACGCTCATAATTCTTCTTCTTCTTCATATCCTTAAGTTTTATAGGCATAAATTAAAAACAATAGTTCTCCCTAAAATTTTTATAATTTATAGCGTGGTAGCTAAAACAATTTGCACCTTACTTATCTTAAATTTAGTTTGCCCTACGTTATCCAAAATTAAAATATATGGAATACAGACATAACTAAAGTTTCCCACCCAAATAAATAGATAGAAAAATAACAGTCTGTCGAATTTTTGTAAAATTAGTAATCGCTAAAGAACTGATTTTAAAGACAAAACAACAAAACTTTTACGGATGCAAAATTATAAAAAGTCGTGAAAAACAGAGTTTATATATATTATATTCTGTTAAGTCTCAGTGTTTTTCGTAAATAATAACAATATATAACAGAAAGGAAAGAATCTAAGAGGAATATGGGGAAAGATTAGTCGGCTGGTAAAGGCAATGGAAACTAAGTCCCAAAGAGCCTCACTTTGTTTCTGAGTATACATGAAAATCTTTATTGCTGAAATAAATGAAAGAAAGTCAATAGGGTTACGGAGTTTATTCCATTGTTCTTTTGAAAGGAGACAATAATCTGCGTCATTTCATCGTGTAAAATAGGGCAAATTATACGATGATTTGTGTCATTTCATGCGGTAAAAACAGGGCAAATCACACGACGATTTTCATAAATCCACGACATCACTATCCGCACATAGCGAGGGGATAGCATTGTCGTGGTTTTATGTTTACCTTATACATCGTGTTGTTTTGTATTCATTCTGGCTTCTACAACGTTAACAACGTAGTCGCCAAGTTTCTCACATTCCTGAATCAAGTCCATGTACATCGTTCCTATAGTATAGGTATAGGTGTGCGAGTTCACGTCATTGATGTTCTCGGTTCTCAACTGATTGCGGAAGTTATTGATTTCATTCTCGATGTTGAATGACTTGTTCACGTCTACCGTTTCACGGCTATGATTGAACATATAGTTCATTTGTTCGAGCGCATTATTAGTTAAGTTGAACATCTGATGAATGTGATCGTATTGTTGAGCGGTAAAGTCTTCCTTGCTGGTAAAGCGTCGATTGATGGTGCGGGCCATGTTATAACAGCTATCTCCGATGCTTTCTATCTCGCTAATCTCACGTAACATAGCGCGAATCTTAGCCTTAGTGTCGTCACTTAAGTGTGAGTCGCTGACCTCATTCAGGTAGTTTGCAATCTCCACTTCCATGTTATCACTGATTCCTTCGTATTTTTCGATGCGCGTATATGTCTTTAAGAACACCTTCTCATCTTTCTCTTCGAGCAGCGAACGAACCATTCCGAACATTCGTTGGATGCGTTCTGCGAAACTGGTAATCTCTTTTTGCGCTTCAAGTACAGAGAGTTCAGGAGTCTTCATGATACCCGATTGGATGAAACGCAAGCGGAATTCGTCCTCGTCGGCTTGCTTCTTAGGTTTGATAACCAAGCAAACTATCTTTTCAATCTGCTTGATAAAGCCCACCAAAAATACATGTGTTTGCGAGGTTAAATGTGGTGTGGAATGCCGCAAGTACAAAGCTTAACTTCGCTGCATTGGCTAAGAAGTGGGGGTCACCTTTGGTCATGTATTCGTCGAAACCAACGAAACCACAGACCATATTGATGAAAGGTTTGAAGATCATTAGCACCCAAATAACTCCAAAAAGATTAAAGAACATGTGGGCAAATGCCGCTCTTCGTGCCTGCGTATTAGCCGTTAGAGCCGCTATATTGGATGTAACCGTCGTACCAATGTTCTCTCCCATCACCAAAGCTATACCCTGATAGATGGGTAAAACGCCACTCGAGCAGAGGATCATTGTTATCGCCATGATGGCGGCGGAACTCTGAACACACATCGTTAGCACGCTACCTATGAGCAAAAATACAATAGTTGTGACGAAGCTATTAGGGTCAAAGGAAGCAAAGAAGGCTAAAACGGGCTGGTTATGTGCCAGATCCATGTCGATGCCTGTTTGCCTTAGAGTTCCTAATCCGAGGAACATGAATGAGACACCAAAGATGAAATCGCCGATAATCTTACGCTTTTTAGAGTATATAAGGATAATAGCGATGAAGAAAGCAGGCCAAACAAAGTCGGTAATATTAAACGAAAAGCCTGCACTCATAATCCAAGCTGTGAGCGTAGTACCTATGTTTGCGCCCATGATTACAGAGATTGCTTGCGCTAAAGTGAGTAGACCGGCATTAACAAATGACACAGTCATGACCGTCGTTGCAGTCGAACTTTGCACTGCTGCAGTGATAAATGTACCGGTAAGAATACCTGTAAAGCGGTTTGTTGTCATTGCTCCGAGGACATGACGAAGCTGAGGTCCCGCCATCTTCTGTAAGCTATCGCTCATTGATTTCATACCAAACATTAGTAAAGCTAATGCACCTATGAGCCTAAAAATTATCCAAATCGACATATTTTAATTTAATTTGTAATGCCAGAATTATACAATCTGCCAACTTTTTCCTACCTTTGAACAGCCTGATATGCCTCACGCTTAGGCAAACTCAAACACATATTGTATCACAGATAAATATTAACGATATGAAACAAGAAGTGCAAATACGTTGCAAAAATAATAAAAAAACGGAGAAAGTTGCTATTGGAAGCACACTTTCTGATGTTTTTTCACAATTTAAACTGACTCTACCTTATGGCCCTATTTGTGCCAAAGTAAATAACAAAGTGGAAGGAATGCATTATCGGGTATACCATAGTAAGGACGTGGAATTCTTGAATATGCAAGCTCCTTCGGCTTCACGCAACTACACACGGACTTTGTTTTTCGTACTCTGTAAAGCCGTTCATGACCTTTATCCCAAAAGTTATGTCATCATAGATATACCTGTTTCCAACGGTTATTATGTCAATTTGCAACTCGGACACCCTGTAACGCCAACCGATGTTGAACGCATTCATCAGCGCATTCAAGAGATTATAGACGCTCATTTGCCTATAAAGCGCTTTGAAGTACCCACAGAACAGGCGATAACAATGTTCAGAGAACGCGGTGACGAGGCTAAAGCGAAGCTCTTGGAGAGTGCTGGTCGGCTCTACACTACTTATTATGAGATTGACGATTACATTGACTTTTTATTACGGATCGCTATTGACCAACACGAAGAAACTTTATCTTTTTCGGGCCTTGATAAGTATTATGATGGCTTGCTCTTACGCGTCCCTTCTATTGAAAATCCAGCCGTTTTGCCTGATATTATCCCTCAAGACAAGATGTTTGAGATATTCAAAGAGCATCACAAGTGGCAGGAGATACTCGGTGTTCGCACTGTAGGCGATTTCAATGAAGCCGTTACTTTGGGCTACGCTACTGACTTAATAAACGTCAGTGAGGCTTTACAGGAGAAGAAAATTGCCCAGATTGCCGACGAGATTGCAAACAGAAAGGGAGTCAAACTCGTGCTGCTTGCAGGCCCGTCTTCGTCAGGAAAGACCACCACTTGCAAGCGCTTGTCTGTTCAACTGCTTGCCAATGGGCTCAAACCCCTACAGATTAGTCTTGACGATTACTTCATAAACCGAGATGAAACGCCTAAGGATGCTTCGGGAGAATATGATTATGAGAGCATCTATGCACTCAATTTAGACCTCATTAACAGGCAGTTTAATGCACTGTTTCGAGGCGAAGAGGTTGAACTTCCCAAGTATAACTTCCAGCAAGGAAAGAGTGAAAAGAGTGGAAAACGACTGAAAATGACGGATAATAACGTGCTGGTTGTTGAGGGAATCCATGCGTTGAATCCCGAACTTACGGCTCAAATTCCAGAACAACAGAAGTTCCGTGTCTACGCATCGGCATTGACAACGATTCTCCTTGACGACCATAACTATATCCCAACTACTGATAACCGTCTGCTGCGTCGCATCGTTCGAGACAATAAGTATCGTGGAATTTCGGCGCAAGACACCATTCATCGCTGGCCATCGGTACGTGCAGGAGAGAACAAATGGATATTCCCCTACCAGGAAAATGCCGATGCTGTCTTCAACACGGCTATGCTTTTTGAACTTGCAGTGCTTAAAACGCAGGCCGAACCACTATTGGAACAGGTGCCCGAAACATCCCCAGAATACAGCGAAGCCTATCGATTGCTGAAGTTCTTAAAGTACTTTAAGCCTATCAGTAACCGCGATATACCCCCCACTTCTCTATTGAGAGAGTTCCTCGGTGGTAGCTCATTTAAGTATTGAAAACGTGAGTTTTGCCCCTGCCTACAAGGTCATTAATTTACGTTTTAAGCCCTTTCCTGTGCCCAAAAGAAGGTAAGCGGAATATGGGTTAAAGCGAAGCAAAAGCCTTTACAAATGACTTCTCATAATGAATGCATTTGAAACGCCTCAGGCTTTCGCGCTGAACACGCGTGGTTTTGAATGACTTTATAACTTATTGTGAGTCAATTTGTTTCATGAAAAAGGTCAAAAGAGCGAGTGAAATCACGTGGAAAATTCATGCAATCTGCCTCAAATCATGGCCTGTTTTGACGCAAAGAAAGGGACAAAGTGCGTCATTTGGCAGCATAAAATGATAGGAATGACTTAGAAAAAAGGTAGGAATGTTGGGTTGAGATACAGGAAAGGGGCAGAAGAGGACACTAAAATGGTCGTCTTGTTTCTATTTGATGACGTGGTGAAGTGTTAAAAAGCGGATAATAATCTTTACAAGATGGCAGGTCTAATAAAGCGTGTTTTTCGTGCAACAACATTCAAGGCGTTTCAAGATAAGATAAAAAACAGCGCGTATTTGAATCCAAAATATCAATGGTTTCAAATACGCGCCCTTTGTTTTTGCTTTCAAAATATGTTGTGATGCCTATTTATATAAGGTTTGTTTCGACTAAAAAAATTGGTTTTTTATAGTTGAACAATGCCGTTTGTGGCGTCAGTGCATCACGGCATTGAGGCTTTATTTTGCCCCAATCTCCTTGATTAAGCGGTCGGCATGGCCCCATTTGTCAATCATATAGAGCACATAACGGATGTCAACGCCAATGCAACGAGCCAGTCGGTTGTCGAAGTTGAGGTCGCTACTCAAGCTATCCCAGTTGCCATCGAAAGCCAAACCAATGAGCTCTCCCTTGCCATTAAACATCGGAGAACCAGAGTTTCCGCCGGTAATATCATTATTAGTTAGGAAGCAAAGTTGCATCTTTCCCGTCGTCTTATCTTGGTATTTGCCGAATGATTTCTCACTCATCAGCTGCTGCATAATAGGTTCTGCCTTATAATCGAATAGCCCGTTATCTCCCCGTTTCATCTTTTCGACGATGCTTTCTGCCGTGGTATAGTACCCTGAAGGGCGTCCACCGAGGTCGAAACCACCTACTTGTCCATAGGATAAACGCATAGTAAAGTTGGCATCACTATAGTGAGGTAAGTCTTCCTCCATACGCAGTTTAGCCGCACAAAGCATTCGTTCCTGGTTGTCAATGCTATCTCGTGTCGCATCAAGGGCATGGTTAAACACCTCGCGCATTGCCTTGAGTTGTGCGCCATATTGTAGGCCGGCATCTTTCTTAATGGCTTTCTTTGTGACATAAACCTTGGCATCTTTCTTCATCAAAGCAGAGGTTTCCCAAAGATAGTTGACATATTTTTGATAGTCACCACCAAACTTTTTGTCGATGATTTGATAGAAAGCAGGGAGATATTTGGCATCAACATGCTCGCGATAGTTCTTTAACAACACGGCCTGTACATCCTTATCAAGAGACGCATCCCATGTGTTGCTGTTGTCAGCAAACGTCACATAATCGCCCTTTTTGTCTTTCTTTGTCATGCTGGTCAAGGCTTTCAATGCCCTATCGGTAAGCTCGTTGGTGCGCAAAAAGGTTTCTTGGAAGTACATAGCTGCCTTTCTTGGTTCAAAGCGTTCATTGTAAAGGCGAGCCATTTTGTCGAAATCTAACTGTCCTTTTAGATAGCTTGTAGAGTCTTGCCAGTGGCGAATGATGTCCTCATAACGTTGCTTTTGTGCAATGAGTCCAATCGAATCAATGCACTTGTTCATGCCAATTGAGTTCTTCCAATAGTTCGCACTCTGGGCAAACTTAGAGTCATACTTGATGCGAACAGCCTCACTTGCCCGCATGTGTCGCGTCATAACATCTTGCTTAACGCCACGAACCTGCGCGCGAGGAGCATTTAATGCGTCGCGACGTTCACGTATTCCATAACTTGAAAGATAGCGACTTGTGCTGCCGGGATAGCCCATTGTCATCGAGAAGTCACCCTGTTTATACCCTTGAAGGCTTACAGGCGCCCAATGTTTTGGATGATAAGGCACATTATCTTTATTGTAAGCAGCCGGTCGGTTGTTCTTATCGGCGTAGATTCTAAACACACTAAAGTCGCAAGTTTGACGCGGCCACATCCAATTATCGGTCTCTCCTCCGAACTTACCCATGGACTTTGGCACGGTGAACACAAGCCTTAGGTCGGTAAAGTCCTGATAGGTTGTGGCGTAATATCGGTTTCCTTCATAGAAAGCATCAATGTCAACGTGGAGTGTTGAGTCTTGTTTCTTGGCCTCAGCACTAAGTACATTCTGCAAGGAATCAAGGAGTTTGGCTTGATGATGGCGGTCCATTGCGGCGAAAACCCAACTTCATTACCTCAGGGAGTTACATCCTTTTGGCTCACCATAAAGCTTACAAACATGTTCTTGTTAGGTAGTTCTTCGGCGTAGTTTTGAGCCACAAAACCATTCAACATGTAGTCATGTTCGACGGAAGAGTGGCTTCTTATGGCTTCAAAACCACAGTGATGGTTTGTGAAAACGAGTCCATCGGGGCTGACAACTACGCCAGAACAGAAGCCCGAAAAGTTCACAACGCTGTTCTTTATGGCGTCATCGTTGTTGTAAAGTGCACCATAAGGCAGTGCAAATCCCTCGCCTTTCATCTGATTAAAGACTGCAGTTGGGAGGTTATAAAGCGTCCACATGCCTTCATCTGCACGTGAAGTGATGCATGTAAAGAGGCATAAGGGGATAAGCAACCCCAAGTAGTTTCTTTCTCATGTGATTCAGTTTTATTGATTTATTTCTTGAATTTATCTTTTAATTTGACTAAACTTGACAGCGGAAGGTCACGCTTTATAATCACAAAGGCAAAGCAAAGGATGAACAAAGTGTTGACCGCAAGGGCTGCAATCATTGGGAGTTGGGCGTTGGAAAGCGTGATAAGTGCGAACAAGACGAGGGCAACAAGGGTGTAAATTGCAATGTCTTTGAGTGGATAACGAATGGGATAATACTTCTGTCCCAGTCGATAACTGAGCAACATACTAACTGCATACGACGCAAAACCAGCCCAAGCGCAGGCCCAATAGCCAAACTTTGGAATGAGAAGCACGTCTACTCCAATCAAGATTACAGCCCCAATGCCACTGAAATAGGCTCCCCAAATGGTCTTATCTATTAGCTTATACCAGAAACTTAGATTGAAAAAGATGCCAAACATGATTTCCGCTGCCATGACAATCGGTACAATTTGCAGTCCTTCCCAATAGCTTTTACCCACAATATAGCGTAGAATGTCCATATAACCCATGACACAAAGGAAGGCCAAAAGTGTGAAAATGATGTAGAACTTCATGGCTTTGGCATAGGTTTTCTTGTTGTCTTGCTCTTTCGTCTGACTGAAAAACGAAGGGTTCATAGGCATATCTGAACGCCTGAGTAATAATGACCATGATCATCGCGAGCTTGATACAAGCTCCATAAATGCCTAATTCCGTGCGGGCATCTTGGGCACTTCCGTCATACATCCAAGGGAAAAATAATCTGTGATGCGGATTGATTTAGCTGCCCCAGCAACACCCATAACAAGGAGTGGCCAGGTATATTTCAGCATACGTTTACAGGTGGCTTTGTCGAAAGGATTACGGAAACCACTCAATTCTTTGCCTAAGAAGAAGAGCGTAAGTACGCTTCCTGCCAGCTCAATCCAAAAACACTCCAACAACATTTAAGCTAAAGTTTGCATCGTAAATCCCAAAGAGATTCAACTTGAAATAAGGCAAAAACAACAAGGTAAAGCAACACTCCTATGATGTTAACTACTATGCTTATCATGCGTAAAGTGACAAACTTTATCGGACGATGTGCATAGCGAAGATAGGCCATTGGGATATTAATGAAGGCATCAACTGCCACACAAGTCGCCATAATCATAATGAATTCATGATGGTCGGGATAGCCAACGACATCGGAGATTGGGCTTAAAAAGAGGGCAACCAAGGCGACAAAGCACACCGAAGTGAGGGCGACCATGCGCAAAGCTGTGGCATATACCTTCTCGGGTTGCTCTCCGGGACGGTTCATAAAGCGGAAGAACGTCGTCTCCATCCCATAAGTTAGCACGATAATCAGTAAGGCAACATAGGCATAGATGTTAGTAATGATGCCATATTGTCCCCCTGCTGAATTGAACTTTATCGTCTCAATGGGCACTAAAAAGATAACCAACGAAGCGGGCTGCAATGGAACTTAGTCCATAGATTGCAGTGTCCTTAGCTAATGATTTTTAAGTTTGCCATAACATAAACAAATTAATTTCCACTCCCAACTCCTCCCCAAGAAAGGAGAAATCTAAATGGTGTGGTCTTCTTATTTCTTATATTTCTAATTTTATTCTTATCCTTATTGACGTCTCGTTGTATTCCAATCACTCCGCCATTCAAAAGAACATATACGCCAATCCGATAGCCGCAATCACGCCAGCTAAGTCTGCAAGCAAGCCACAAGCTACCGCATGACGCGTATATTTGATGTTTACACAGCCGAAGTATACAGCCAAAATATAAAACGTTGTGTCTGTACTGCCTTGGAACATACAACTCAATCGGCCCACAAAACTATCTGGCCCATAGGTCTTCATGGCTTCAAGCATAAGCCCACGAGCACCACTTCCGCTCAGCGGTTTCATGAAAGCGGTCGGTAAAGCGCCTACAAAGTCGGTGTTAAGTCCGCACTTTTTCCACACACCATGCAATGCCATTGATGAGCATATCCATAGCGCCTGAAGCACGAAACACACCAATGCCCACCAAGATGGCAACCAAATAGGGAATGATTTTGACTGCCGTTGTAAAGCCTTCTTTGGCACCTTCAATAAAGGAATCATAGACATTAATCTTCTTGATGACGCCCGCCACAATGAAAGCCATGATGATTGAGAAGAGAATCAGACTTCCGCTGAGGTTTGCAATAGTGTCCATCGTCTTCTGATCTAACTGCCCAAAAGCCCCCAGATAACAAGGCAAACAAAGGCTGTCATGCCTCCAATGAACGCCAAAAGTGCAGGTTGAAACAGATTGATATGCTGCCAAAGAGCGGTTATAATGATGCCCACGAGCGTGGCAATTGTCGTAGCTAACAAGATGGGAATAAACACATCAGTCGGCATTGCGGCCCCATTCGAGGCACGAAATGCCAGTATTGTCGTTGGGATTATCGTCAAACCACTCGTGTTAAGCACAAGGAACATAATCATCGGATTAGTCGCTGTGTCTTTCTTTGGGTTTAATTCCTGCATCTGTTGCATGGCTTTTAGTCCCGTCGGAGTGGCCGCATTGTCGAGTCCAAGCATATTAGAAGCGATGTTCATAAAGATACTTCCCATCACGGGATGGTTCTTTGGGATGTCTGGAAAGAGTTTAGTGAAGATAGGACTCAAGGCTTTTGCCAACACGTTTACGATGCCGGCACGCTCTCCAATCTTCATAATCCCGAGCCAAAGTGATAGCACTCCCGTCAAGCCCAACGATATTTCGAAGGCATTTTTCGATGAATCGGTGGTTGCTTGCACTATCTTTTGGAAGACGGTTGTATCTCCCAAACACAATGAAACGAGTGCAAACAGAAAGGCAATGGCAAAGAATGCCACCCAAATATAATTCAAAAACCATACAAGATGCAAAGTTAACGGAAAACCATTATATATAAAAAGAAAATCACGAAAAAAACATGAAACTCAGCGTGATTTCAATCGTTAAACGATGTGGGGCATAAAGGGATAAAGCGCTGGTTTTTTTGGCGCATAATGATGTGAAATGATGTAAATAAGCCTCCTCTTCCCCTTTCTTCATGTTGTCATCTGCGTCATTTCACCGCGTGAAATGACGCAAATTGTCGTGTGAAATGCCTTGTTTTACACGATGAAATGACGCAGATTGTATGGTCATCCAATCACTAATATTGTGTTCATGCGCACATAGTCTTTCGCTAAGATAAAAGAAACCACCAAATCCACAGGCTGTTCCCCATGAGTTTTTCGCAATGAAATAGCGCCTGCCTTGGCGGTCATGGGCCAGTCCGATGAGTTCAAGTGCGTGGTCATCTGTGGTTTCTCGCCGTTCAAATGCACGCTGACGCTGTTGTTGGGTGACGTGCTTTTGCGCTAATTTTGCTATTCCCTGAGTTGGCATGAAAGCCCGAAGAAGAGACATCTCCCTCCCAAAACACGGCGCGACCACTGCGTATTCGGCTGACGATAAAGTGCATCATGGTGTCTAAGGGCACATTAAGTACGCGGTCGTCATTGACATTATCGGGCACTTCGAGAATGAAACGACTGCCAAAAGGATGATGAGTGAAGCTCGTAATTGCCTGATATTCGTCGTCACGGCATACGCTATGAGCAAACTCTAAGGGCGTATATTCGGCACCAAGCATGTGGACTTTCGGGCCGGGAAGATAGCCGATGGCCGCATCAAGCACACGATTCATGCGGTCGTCAAGGCCTGGGAAGTCGGTTGTTGAACGCGTACAAAGTTGCAATTTGCGTGCAACGACGTTATAATTCACGGGGATCTTTGGGCATGATATGAATCGAAAGGAACGACTCCATAGGTTTGAATCAGCGTGAGAAGTCGTGTGCCCATGCCCCGCAAATTGGCTGGAACAGCGCCACGAGAAAGGTAGTATCGGCGCGTTGTTTCAGTGAGAAGGCAACGTGCAACGTAATCGGTGCTGAGGTTAACAGAGTCACCTTGCATGAGATGATTAGTCTCAATGGTGGCCAACATGGCATAAACCCAGCAGAGACTACTACGCCCTTGGTCTTTCACGGGAGTTGTTTTTGAGACATATCTCCGTGGTAAACGGGTTATGTTTTTGTTGTGTGCTGAGGTCGCGAACAGGCTGAAACCATCAGCACAAGACTTATGATATAAACATTAATTTTATTCATATTCCGCAAAGTTACAAAGAAAATGATTAAATTTTGCAGGCATGAAAGGGAAAATAACTGATTATGAAGTAATGGCTCCAGTAGGCTCACGTGAGAGCTTAGTTGCAGCAATTCAGGCTGGAGCGGATTCTGTTTATTTTCGGTATAGGCAAGCTGAACATGCGGTCACATTCGGCCAATCATTTCACCATAGACGACTTACGAGAGATTGCTTCCACGTGTAATGCGCATGGAATCAAGACCTATTTGACTGTAAACACGGTCATTTATGATGAAGATTTGCCTACAATGCGCGAGATTATTGACGCTGCAAAGGACGCAGGTATAAGCGCAGTGATAGCCAGTGACGTAGCCGTTATGGCGTATTGTAATGAGGTTGGTGAGGAAGTTCACCTCTCAACACAACTCAATATATCGAACATTGAGGCGCTAAAGTTCTACAGTCGGTTCGCTGATGTGAGTGTACTTGCGCGCGAATTAAACATGGAACAAGTTCGTAAAATCTATGATTCCATCCTCCAAGAACATATTACTGGGCCGATGGGTAGACTTGTTCGGATTGAAATGTTCTGTCATGGTGCGTTGTGTATGGCCGTTAGTGGCAAGTGTTATCTAAGCCTTTCGGATACCAATCGGTCGGCAAATCGTGGGGAATGTGTACAGATATGTCGGCGTTCTTACACTGTAACGGATAAGGAAACTGGCAACCAATTGGAGATAGATAATAAGTATATTATGAGTCCTAAGGACCTAAAGACCGTGCGATTCATTGATAAAATGATGGAGGCGGGCGTCAGAGTGTTTAAGATAGAGGGTCGAGCCAGAGGACCAGAATACGTATATACCGTCGTGAAATGTTATAAAGAGGCCATAGAGTCGGTTCTAAACGGCACGTGTTCAGAAGCGAAGAAGGACGAATGGGATAAGCGATTGGCTACTGTTTTCAATCGAGGTTTCTGGGATGGATACTATCAAGGCCAGACACTTGGAGAGTGGAATCGAAACTATGGCAGTGCCGCGACGGAGAAGAAGGTGCTTATCGGCAAGGTGATGAAATACTTTTCAAAGCTCAATGTGGCTGAAATTGCCGTGGAAGCTACCGACTTTCAACATGGTGATAAGCTATTAATCACGGGACCAACCACGGGAGTTATGTATCTCACGGCAGATGAAATACGCTATGATCTCAATCCTGTTGAGAAGGCAGAACAGGGAACTCGTGTCTCAATTCCCAGTCACAGGGAAGGTTCGCCCCAATGATAAAATCTTCAAATTAGTAAAGACTCAGCCTTCCACAACGCACTAATCAACCTGTAAGAAGCGTGTAACTTGTTGGAAGAGAGAACGAAAGCTTTCGATGTAAAGCTAAGGATTATATTGATAAATGATTAATTATGACAATCAACGAAGCTCAAGATGAAGTGATTGAAGAGTTTAATGACTTCACCGATTGGATGGATAAATATCAACTGCTCATTGACTTGGGCGGCGAATTGAATGCGCTTGGTGAGCAATATAAGAATGATGACAACCTCATTGATGGCTGCCAGAGTCGTGTTTGGATTCAATGTGATGTGAAAGATGGCCAGCTTTTCTTCACGGCTGATAGCGATGCACTCATCGTAAAAAGGCATTATTGCATTACTGATCAAGGTACTTAGTGGGCACACTGCAAAGGAAATCCTCGATGCTGACCTTTATTTCATCGATCGAATTGGCTTGAAAGACCACCTAAGTCCGACGCGAAGTAACGGCTTACTCGCCATGGTTAAGCGCATAAAGTCATACGCTTTAGTATATGCAAATGCATAGAAAGTTGCGCACAATAGAGATGAATCGTCTCTCAATTGACGAGTTTAAGGAGGCTAAAAAGCTTCCTTTGGTCGTTGTTTTAGATGATGTTCGTAGCCTATATAACGTGGGAAGTGTCTTCCGTTCGGGTGATGCTTTCCGCATAGAAGGCATATATCTCTGCGGTATTACAGCCACTCCGCCGAATGCTGAGATTCATAAGACGGCGCTTGGAGGCGAAGATAGTGTTGCTTGGAGATACTTTTCACGCGCTGAAGACGCTGTAACGGAGTTGCAAAGTCACGGTTACTTTGTCTATAGTATAGAGCAAGTTGAGGGCAGTATAAAGCTACAAGACCTCACGATAGATAAGACTTCAGAGGCTAAAGGCTATGCTGTTGTCTTTGGAAATGAGGTGAAGGGTGTCAAACAAGAGGTCGTTAATATGAGTGACGGCTGTCTTGAAATCCCTCAATTTGGTACAAAGCACAGTCTCAATGTAAGCACAACAGCCGGTATTGTGATGTGGGAATTTACGCGAAAACTATTGTTTGAGTAGGAGAAATCAAGAAAAATATTTGGTTTTAGTTGTCAAATTAGTTATCTTTGTGGCATAAGTTGTTGGCACATTGAATAAGATTCGCACAATTAAAATTATACAAATCGTATTTTAAGGAGTTTTATATTGCCCAACCTAAAGGAGTGCGTGACAAGATAAACTATTCCTTATATATGGTTGAAACCATGAAGATTATCCCGTCAAAGTTCTTTAAGAACATTGTAGGTTCTAATGGTCTTTATGAGATAAGAAGTGAATATTGCGGCAATATCTATAGGATATTATGTTGTATGGATAATGATTTCTATAGTTGTTTTGCTACAGGGTTTCCAAAAGAAATCAAGGAAAACACCTCTTAAAGAAATTCAATTGGCAGAACGACTTAGAAAAGAATATTTCAAAGAGAAAAAGGGTTTGTAATATGGAAACGGGGAAAAAAAGAAAAGAATTTTTGAGGTGTTCTACGTTTGAAGAACTATTGAACGAAGAATACGGATGTAAGGGAACACCTGACAGAGAGGCCTTTGATAGTAAGGCACAAGCCTTTTGTCTTGCCGAACAGCTTAAGGAAGAACGGCGCAAAGTAGGCTTAACGCAGGAACAATTAGCCAAGAGAATTGGTACAAAGAAAAGCTATATATCGCGTATAGATAATGGACATACTGACATACAGCTATCAACTTTGTTTAGAATCTTTGCTGGGTTAGGTCGCCAAATAACGTTTAACGTGCTTCGATATGAACTCGTTTAGGTTTGAAAGTGTACTACATAATGTTATAAGATAAATGAACAGGACTTATAAAAGCAAGATATTCACTTGCAAACAGATATGTGTTTTCTTTATTGGAACATGCTTTTCATTGCTCCTTTTCTTGTCAGAATATGAGTAAAAATCAAACAAATGAACATGCAAAGTTTATGGAAATTAACGACACAAACCATTATAGCAAGCCGAGTGAAGAGCTACTTCGGAAGACGCTTACGCCCGAACAATTTGCTATAACGCAACAAGCGGCGACTGAACGCCCCTTTGTTAATGCCTACGACCATGAGTTTCGACCAGGCATTTACGTAGATATTACCACAGGACAACCTTTTGTTTCTCTCATCCGATAAATATGATTCAGGTTGTGGATGGCCAGCGTTCTCGCGCCCAATTGACGAACATTTGATAGTCAAAAACACCGATTTGTCTCACGGAATGACGCGCACCGAGGTGAAAAGTAAGCTTGGTGACGCCCACTTAGGACATGTTTTTAACGATGGACCACGTGAAAAGGGCGGACAACGCTACTGCATTAATAGTGGTGCTTTGCGTTTCATTCCCGAACAAGACATGGCAAAAGAGGGCTACGGAGCTTATCTCTCACTGCTTCATCCGTTGCAAACCATCTATCTTGCAGGCGGTTGTTTCTGGGGAACAGAGCACTTTTTTAAACAGGTTCACGGGGTAAAGGCAACACAGGTTGGCTATGCCAATGGGCACACGCCACATCCTTCATACCACGAAGTGTGTACCGACACAACGGGATTTGCCGAAACTGTAAAGGTGGAATACGACCCTTCAGAAGTTAGTTTGGCGTTTTTGTTAGACTTATACTTTTAGGGCTATCGACCCCACTTCAGTCAATCAGCAGGGCAACGACCGCGGAACGCAATACCGAACAGGCATATACTACACCAACAAAGCTGACCTATCGACGATTGAAGCCATTGTAAAGGCGCAACAAAAGCATTATAAACAGCCTATCAGAGTGGAGGTTTCGCCGCTGAAAAACTTTTATTCGGCTGAGGAATATCATCAAGATTATCTCGACAAGAACCCCACAGGATATTGTCATCTGCCACAAAGTTTGTTTGAAATGGCACGAAAAGCGCGCATGAAACAACCATAGGCGCCAGGCATCATCAGCCACCTTGTCTTGCTTTCCGATAGTGTTTTTCAAAACTATGCAATGTAGTGATTCGACCACTACATTGCCGATAGAACACAAGTTCTTAGGCTTCTTTCTCTAAAGACTTTGCAGGCGCAAGGATTTTCCTTACGGGATACCACACCGCCAGCCAGCCAACAATGAGCACAGTGACGAAAAAAATCAGTGTCACATCTGTATAATGTACGCTCACAGGATAGGCGTTTACGATGAAAGGTTCCGCTACTGTTTCCAAGTGAAACAAAGCCATATTGCTGTTGCAACCAACACAACAGAAGTCCCAATCCAATACCGATAATCGCACCAAATGCCGAAATCAACCAGCCTTCGAATAGGAAAATTTGAGATATTTGGTGCTCGTTTGCACCGAGATTCCGCAGCGTTGTCACATCGTTTTTCTTGTCGATGATCAACATTGAGAGTGAACCTATGATGTTAAAGCATGCTACTATGAGGATGAAAGTAAGGAAAATATAAGCTATATACTTTTTCAATCTGCATGATCTTAAACGTGTCGGCTTGTTGTTCAAAGCGGTCCATTACCTTGTATTTTTGACCCACCTATTGACTGCATCTCTTTCTTAACAGCATCTAAATCGCTGCCATTTTTTTCAGTCTGAACTCAAGCGAAGATAATCGTCCTTGCTGTCCAAACAGGTTACGGGCAAAGGCAATTGGCGCGATGATATAGTTCTTGTCGTATTTGCTTTGATTGACTGCAAACACCACTCCGGGGGATAAGAGCGAGTCAACCACAAAGGCTTGGGTTGGGTTTGCAGCGTCAAATTGTCCTTCTTTCTGTGGAGCGTAGATGCGAAGATAGTCTCCAAAGCGCGCACCTGTACCCAAAGCAGCCGCTAATCTGATGCCCATGATGCCGTATTGCAGGTTTCCTGCGTGCAAACTATACGTGCCGTCACCAAACAATATGTCTTTAACGTGCGTCAACTGGTCAAAGTTGTCGTCGACACCCTTTACAATTACCATCGCCTGTTGACCTTTATATAGCGCTAAAGCCTGGTCTTCCACGCTCTCGGTGGCTACATCTACCGCCGGCAAAGCCTTCATCTTTGCCAATAAAGGGTCATCACTCGGAGCCGTCTTTCCTTGGGTTGGCACCACTTCGAGTTGTGGATCAAAGTTCGTAAAGAATGTAGCCACGAGGTCATGAAAGCCATTGAAAACACTCAACACTATCACAAGGGCCATCGTTGCCACGGCAACGCCAATCACCGAGATAACAGATATCACGTTGATTGCATTCGTACTCTTCTTTGAAAAGAGGTAACGCTTGGCAATATATAAAGGAAAATTCATAAAAGAAAAACTCACTTCGTCTCCTCACCCCTTTGTTCTAATGACATAAAACAGCGGTTGTTTTGACTCAAAACAGCTTGTTGGGTAGAACAGCCGACCTTTGTTTGCATTGTTTGTACACAGCAGTGACACAATGGTTTAGGGTCGGCGGCGAGGAGGTTACACTTGGATTTATTTCTTCAAAAGCTCGTCTATGCGCTCAATGTAGTCCAAACTATCGTCTATAAAGAATCGAAGTTCGGGGATAATACGCAGTTGATTGTGCACACGGCAACCCCAAATCATAACGTATAGTCTTTGTGTTTGCGGTGACATTCTTTAGAATTTCCTCGCTCTTCTCACTTGGAAATATACTCAGATATGCCGTGCAAATGCTCAAGTCGGGACTGATTTTAACGCGCGTAACACTAACCATCACGCCATGCATCTGGCGAGTTTGCTCTTGAAAGATAGTCGCAAGTTCTTTCTGTAACAGTCTTGATATGCGGTTTTGTCTTGTTTCTTGCATAATAATTCGAATTAATCTTTGTTGCAAAGATACTTATTTTTTTCTGCTCATCGGGCAGCAATCCACAAGATTTTTACGTGTGAAGCGCGAAATATAATGGTGCTGAAGGCTTTGCGTATAGCCGTGAGACAATTGCCTATTTTAGTCGAATGTTCTTATACACCCCATTACCTTATGAGCCATGATGCATGGTTTTATCTGCCATGTCGAATGGTACAACGATGCAACGCTGTAGCTATTGCGCCATTGTTCTAATGAATGAATTTTTACAATATAAATGCCCTCATGGTGCAACGCTGTAAGCGTTGTACCTTTTGATAGCCCAGGGTTGGCGAGCGAAAGCGAAGGCTACCCTGGGTCAATTGCCGCGAGTGGCAACAACGCTGTAGGCGTTGTACCTTTTATTCCTCGTCATTTTATCACGGCATTCCACGCAGAAAAAGCACAACACCTACGGCGTTGACCTCCTCACTACATGCATAACCCAGGGTAGGCTGACGCCAACCCTGGGCTATCAAAACGTACAACGCCTTCAGCGTTGAACTAAAATGGCATTATAATCTGCGTCATTTTACGCGGTAATTTGCGTCAAATGGTCGCATGCTTTGCCGTATTTTTACACGATGAAATGACGCAAACCATTTTACGCTTCATTATCCACAATATTGTCACCCATAATTAACTCCAAAATAACTCCCTCTATTTCCACGGCTAACTACTCCCCTCCCTCTTCGGGGAACCATAGGTCGCTGTTCGTGGAGCCTGCGAAACGAGGAAAGCAAAGGGCTGGGGGTGAGGCTTTGTTTGCCTCTTCCATTTTACACTTAATTATTAACAACATCGCCACCTCTAATCAACCTTCAAATAACTCCCTCCATTGCCATGGCTAACCACTCCCCTCCCTCTTCGGGGAACCATAGGTCGCTGTTCGTGAAGCCTGCGAAACGAGGAAAGCAAAGGGCTGGGGGTGGGGCTTTGTCTGCCTTACACTATTTCCCCTTTAATTATCAACCACGCCACGCCCACAATTATTTCACCACGCAACTGCGTTGGTATTGCGCTATTATCCCAATGGATGAATTTCGCAAAATAAATGCCCTCATGGTGCAACTCGGTACGAGTTGTTCTTTTGATAGCCCGGGGTTGGCGAGGAACGAGCCTACCCCGGGTCAACGCTCGCAAGGAGATTCAACGCCGTAGGTGTTGAGCTTTTTTTGAGAAAACATGGTTATAATGAGGAGATTAATGGCGGATTGCGCCGAAAAAGCGCAACACCTACGGCGTTGTTCCCCACAAACCATACGCTAACCCAGGGTAGCCTGCACTATCGTTTGGCAACCCTGGGCTATCAAAAGCGCAACACCTACGGCGTTGAAACACGCATTTTATAATATAATTGATGTCAATATACGAATAAATAAACGTCAAAATGCACCATTATTTCAATGGATACATCTACCATGATGAATGCGCTCATCACGCAACGCCGTAGGTGTTATGTCTATCTTCTAATGAGCGTATTTGTCATTATGAATATTTCCAATCCCGCAACATCGTATGTATTATGATGATTACTCAATGAATGTGTTTAACATTGTGACTGTTCTCATGGTGCAACTCGGTACGAGTTGTTCTTTTGATAGCCCGGGGTTGGCGAGGAACGAGCCTACCCCGGGTAAACGTTTGCAAGGGGATTCAACGCCATAGGGTGTTGAGCTTTTTCTGTGAAAACATGGGTATAGCGAGGAGATTCATGGCGGATTACGCTTAGAAAGCGTAACACCTATGGCGTTGAAACATGCATTTTCATAATACAATTGATGGCAACATGCGAATAAATAAACGTCAAAATGCACATTATTTCAATGGATACATCTACCATGATGAATGCGCTCATCACGCAACGCGTAGGGTATTGCGCCATTATTCAAATGAATGAATTTTGCAATATAAATGCCCTCATGGTGCAACGCTGTAAGCGTTGTACCTTTTGATAGCCCAGGGTTGGCGAGCGAAAGCGAAGGCTACCCTGGGTTATTTGCCGTTAGTGGAAACAACGCTGTAGGCGTTGTACCTTTTATTCTTTGTTGTTTTATTGCGGCATTCCACGCAGAAAACGTACAACACCTACGGTGTTGACCTCCTCATTACACGTATGACCCAGGGTAGGCTGACGCCAACCTTAGGCTATCAAACGTACAACGCCTTCAGCGTTGAACTACAAACACATCGCAAACTGCGTTAAATGGTTGTACAATCTACGTCATTTTATCGTTTAAAATAAGGCATTTCACGCGGTGATTTGCGTCATTTCATCGTGTGAAATGCGTCACTTTGCGCATGCATTATGGGCAGATGATGTTTAAAAAGGTGGTTTGTCATGGCGTGATGCTTCCGATAGTAGCTCGCAAAGAGGTTATCGGAAGCAGGTTGTAGAGTGGTAATGGGGTTATAGTTTCTCTCCATAACAGAGGTCACCAGCGTCACCAAATCCCGGGACGATATACTTATGTTCGTTCATTCCAGGGTCAATGGCAGCACACCATATTGTGGTTTTATCTTCTGGGAAGGTCTTTTTGATGTGGTCAATGCCCTCAGGTGAGGCGATGACACAGCACACATGAATCTGTTTAGGCGTGCCCTTTGTGAGGAAAGCCTTAAAGCCTAACTCCATGCTTCCACCCTGTTGCAAGCATCGGATCGGCAATAATCAACGTCTTTCCATCAATATTTGGTGTGGCAAGATATTCGATATGAATACCCACTTCGTGGTGTTCGGCGTCCTTATATTCGCGATATGCGCTCACGAAAGCATTGCCAGCGTGGTCGAAGATGTTGAGAAACCCATTATGAAAAGGTAGGCCTGCACGGAAGATAGTGGCTAAAACAATCTTGTCAGTAGGCACATTTACGCGTGAGATTCCTAATGGAGTTGTGATGTCTTTTGCCTCATAATGCAACGTCTTTGATATCTCGAAAGCTTCAAATTCGCCTATACGCATGATGTTGTTCCTAAAGAGGAGTCGATTGTTTTGATAGTCAACGTCTCTCATTTCGGCCAGATACTGGTTAATAATACTATTTTTCTCGGAGAAGTTTACAATTTTCATAGGTTGTTTCGAATTAATTTTTGCAAAGGTATTTAATTCTATCTTCTTTTTGCAAAGTGAGTCTTACAAATGTGTTTATTGACTGATTCTTTTTTTAACAACTTTAACTAAGAAACGACCTAAATCGACTGAATTTTAGAGCTCGAAAGTTGGGATATATATTTTTTTCCTTAACTTTGCCGTCAAGAAATTCAAGAATAACATAACGACAAATTTAATTTCACAACTTAAATACATTTAAGAAATGGCAAAGTTTGACAAATCAGTACTTGAGAAGTACGGCATTACAGGTACTACAGAAGTACTTTACAACCCTACGTATGAGGTGTTGTTTAATGAAGAGACAAAAGAAGGTCTCGAAGGTTTTGAGGTAGGTCAGGAGACAGAACTTGGCGCTATCAACGTTAAGACAGGTATCTATACCGGCCGTTCTCCTAAGGATAAGTTCATCGTTGATGATGAAACATCTCATAATACAGTGTGGTGGGACTCAGAGGAATACCACAATGATAACCACCGTGCAAGTCAAGAAGCATGGAAAGCTGTTAAGGAAATAGCTAAGAAAGAGCTTTCAAACAAGCGCTTGTTTGTAGTAGATGGTTTCTGCGGTACACACAAAGATACTCGCATGAAGATTCGTTTCATCGTTGAGGTTGCATGGCAAGCTCACTTTGTTACAAACATGTTCATCCGTCCAAAGAATGAAGCTGACTTCGATCAAGAGCCAGATTTCATCGTATACAATGCTTCTAAGGCAAAGGTTGAGAACTATAAGGAACTCGGCTTGCACTCAGAAACTTGTGTAATGTTCAACGTAACATCTAAAGAGCAGGTTATCGTTAACACATGGTATGGTGGTGAAATGAAGAAAGGTATGTTCTCAATGATGAACTACTTCTTGCCACTTAAGGGCATGGCTTCTATGCACTGCTCTGCTAATACAGACCTCAACGGCGAGAATACTGCTATCTTCTTCGGCCTTTCTGGTACGGGTAAGACAACTCTTTCAACTGATCCTAAGCGCAAACTCATCGGTGATGACGAGCACGGATGGGACGATAAGGGCGTATTTAACTTTGAAGGTGGCTGCTATGCAAAGGTTATCAACCTTGACAAAGAGTCTGAACCAGACATCTATGGCGCTATTACTCGCGACGCTCTTCTTGAGAATGTAACCGTAGATAAGGATGGAAAGATTGACTTCAATGATAAGAGTATCACTGAGAATACACGTGTTTCTTATCCTATTTACCACATTAAGAACATCCAACGTCCTGAATCTCAGGGTCCAGCTGCTAAGCAAGTAATCTTCCTTTCAGCTGATGCTTTCGGTGTACTTCCTCCTGTTTCTATCCTCAATGCAGAGCAAACGAAGTACTACTTCCTCTCTGGTTTCACCGCTAAGTTGGCTGGTACAGAGCGTGGTATCACTGAACCTACTCCAACATTCTCAGCTTGTTTCGGTCAGGCATTCCTCGAATTGCACCCAACTAAGTATGCAGAGGAGTTGGTAAAGAAGATGGATAAGAGTGGCGCTAAGGCTTACTTGGTTAACACTGGATGGAATGGTACAGGCAAACGTATCTCAATTCGTGACACACGTGGTATCATTGATGCTATCTTAAATCACTCAATTGACAACGCTCCTACAAAGACTATTCCTTACTTTAACTTTGTTGTTCCAACGAAGTTGGAGGGTGTTGCTACTGAGATTCTTGATCCTCGTGACACTTATAAGAATGCTTCTGAGTGGGAAGAGAAAGCTAAGGATTTGGCTGCTCGCTTCATTAAGAACTTCAAGAAGTATGAAAGCAACGAGGCTGGTAAGGCACTTGTTGCTGCTGGTCCACAGCTTTAATCATCGCATCCGACTCGACTCTCTCCTTATATATATAAGGTGTATGAGTCGGAAGAATATAATAAACCTTGCAATGCAAATGCGTTGCAAGGTTTTTTTATGCCATTTTGCGAGGACTTTGGTTATTTTTTGATTGAGTCAAAAGAAATGTTCTACTTGCTGAAAGAATGATAGTCTGCATGTAATATCAACTGAAAAAGAAAGGCGCCAACTATTGATGAATGGAAAGATTCAAGTGATGTCTGATGAAGAAACGTATAGAAATCTGTTGCATTTATAATAGGTTAATTGTGAAATATATCGTAACTTTGCACGCGAAAAATTAAGTGTATACTTTTAATTTTAGATGTCAATTTGCAGTCTACAAACAAGCAATTAATGAAGAAAAATGAATACAACAAAGAAGGTTTATGGACTTATATCGTTTATTCTTCTGATAACGATGATGAGCTTTTCCGCATGCTCTAATTCTACAAATAATGTGATAGATGAAGATGATTTACCAGCCGATTCACTCGGAAGTAGAGTTAGTTTTTGAGTTAGGAATGGCTGAATATGCAGATGGGAATAATGAAAATGCAGCTCAGAGTGTTGCTTCTGCAAAAGCGATGTCGCGCGCTTCTGCGCAGGAAACTAATGGAAAAAGTAGTTTCATCTACAACAGAAGATCTTGGAAATGGACTTGAAGCATTGGTAGAAGTGAAAGAAACGCATACGGAAAAAGCTGCGACTCGCGCACCAGCTTGTGGCTCCTGCAGGTAGGTATACGATATTGGCTTACCAGGGGAATGAATTGAAAGCAAAGTGGGAAATACAATACTCTTCACCAATTTATGTTATGATTAATGGTTCAAAAAAAGAGCAATATATGACGCCAGGAACCTATACTTTCTATGTATTTAATGATAATTTAGCCTTTGAAAAACGGAAAGATAGTTGCCAGATTAAATACGAATGCACGTGATGCCTTTTATCTTTCAGAACAAGTAGCGATTCAGAATAAACAGAAAACAAAAGTTGAACTTTGTACTCAAGCCATTCTTCTCAAGGGTTTATTTCAAGATGAAAGCTTTCACAACCTCTGTGTTTGAAGGAACGATGAAGGGCAGTTTTGTTTTATGACGCAAGTGCAATTCCAGAATCAATAGCCATAGATCCAAAGACGGGTAACGTAGAAAGAACTCTTAATTCTACAGCGGGAGAGATGCAATTCTCAGGCTTCGATGGTAACTTCTCGGTGGGAGAGAATGCTTATAAACGCAGTAGTACTCGAAATATCTATTGCCTGAAACAGACATTACAAAGTTAAAGTTTAGATTTAGTAGTGAATCTACAGGTACAATTTATAAGAAAGCAATAGCTGGAAAGACATTAACCATCTCCAATCCAATAGCGGGTGGCCTCCAAGGTGGTACTGAATATACGATTGTAGTGACGATATATTATAGCGCAACCCTACCTCTTTAGTGATGGCACAACGGGTACAATGGGGAATAAAGGAAACCGAACTCCTGTTGCATTGGTAGTCGGAAAAGATAATAAATCAAGAAATGTTGCTATCGCATTAAAGGATGTTAGTTCTGCAATTGCATGGACAAGTAATGGTAGTTATACTTGTAAAAAAAGTGGTATCATAACAAGATAAATGAAGCCATTGATGCCTATGATGGAGAAGAACAAACTTATGAAGGCTCTACAACATGGACACCTCGCAATAGTATAAAAGTTGATTTACCCGACTTTACAGCCTTCTTCCAAACATCAAGGTATAATCCTGGTGTCACACTTACAGGCTCTCTGGTAAATAAACGATGGTTTTTAGGAGGATTAGGAGAATGGAGTCTGGCAACAAAAAGCTATGGGAGCAAATAGTTTAAGAGATCGAAATGTAAAGAAAGATGCTCCTTATGAATCAGGACTTAAATATCAATTGATTAGGATTTTGTTTCAACAAGCTGGTGGAAGTCCAATAGATGGCTATTATTGGACTGCTGATTGTTATGACGATAAGCCTTTTTACGGTAATGTTTAGAAGTAATAATGTAAATGTTAATCAAATAAATTACGCTGTAAAAACGAGCCCTTCTGGTGCGGCGCGTGCATTTATTCATTTTTAAATTAACATTTAGTAGGTATCAATAAGGGAGAGATGAATATTCATCTCTCCCTTATTGAATTCTTTATGGTTATTAATGATATGCTATTTTACTTTCATTTCATTTATAAATCATTCCCTCCACCATCATGTTCTCCACCTGGATTGTAGGTGTCATCTACTTGAATTGCATTTTGATGCATTGGGTTCAACACTGCTACAAATCATGCCTTCGTTGTCAAAGTCGATAACTTCTGTCTGCGGTTGAATGTATGTTCTTTTTGAGAATCCTCATATTTGTTATTCTGATAATTAAGAAATCATCATGCGATTTCAATATGCAAAGGTAGTGCTTTACATAGAAAATGGTTATAGAAAGGTGTGGATGTTTATGTATTTTTAACGATTTAATCTTTTTCCTACATCTACATTGTGTTCTATTTTTAACGGCATAGGATGAGAAGTCTTTATTCTTCTAAAGAAAAAGTGAGGGAAAAGCATAAATCTTCCCAAATATTTCAGTAATTTTGCCTATGGTCTTTACCTCATGAATGGTATTGCTTTTATGTCATTTTCTCTGGGTTTTTGACATCACAGAATAATTTAAGTTATCTGCTTAGTAGGAATAAAAACATTTACGAGTTACACCTATTTATATATATGGAAGAAAAAGAAACTAATAGACGAATATCGCGAGGCAGTGAGACAATGCATGTTGTCTGCAACGAAAGATAATGGTGAATTGCAGCTTACAGAAAAGGAAGTTAACGCGCGGTTGGCCCTCATTTTCAGATGACGATTTAGCCTTTGGGATGCCTTTTAACACACCCGAAGAAACGGCAAATATGCTACTTGCAGAATAGAACGCAGACTTTTTTGCGCACTATTACAAACAGAACCTTCTATAAAATGAAAAAAATCGGAGTTGATTTCTCACCCCGATTGTCATTGGTGGGCCGACTTTCGACACCACCTTTCTTGTCATTACAAACAACCTTTAACCTAAATTCAATAACTAAAAACCTAAAACTTTTAAATAGATTATCCCTTAAAACAATCTTTACTTTCACCTTTGACTAATCCTACTTTCAAATCGTTTTTGCCTGAACACTAATCCTTTTTCCTTTCGTTAGCTAAACCTATTTCGTTTCTTAAAAATAAATCTTGCTTACCTAAAAACCTATTGTTGTTTGTGAGCGCGAAAGTATAAATTATTTCAAAAAAACAGATTGTAACGACATGACTTTTTCAATAAAAATCGTCGTGAATTTTTTTGATATAAATCAATCTTCTTTTCATAGGAAGAAGTTTCTAACTTTCTGCCATAGACGAGTTCATAAGATGCTTTTTCTCATCACCATTATTTGCAAGGTATGTTTTTACGTATCTTTGTGCACATAACCAAATACCCTAAGAACTTCAAACCATAAAGATATGAATACAAAAACTAATGTTTGCACTCGGTGGCGATGGCTAAGTCCATTATGCAGCCATGCACAACAACAACCAACCTTTACTGAATGGCATGACTGTGCCGTTAATGAGGTAAATCGTTTTCCTTTGCATACAAACTTCTTCGCTTTTGAGTCTAATGACAAAGCAATGAAAGGCGATAAGAAGCAATCAAACAACTACTTTTTCGCTCGAAGGTGACTGGAAATTCAATTGGGTTCCTAATGCCGATGAACGCCCGACAGACTTCTTTAAGACGACGTTTAACGACGCTTCATGGGGCAAGTTGGCTGTACCTGGTATATGGGAAGTCAATGGTTACGGAGATCCTGTATACTTAAATGTCGGTTTTGCATGGCGAGGACACTTCAAAAATAATCCTCCTCAGGTGCCCATTAAAGACAATCATGTTGGTAGTTACCGTCGAACCATAACGCTTCCTGACACGTGGAAAGGACGTCAAGTGATAGCCCACTTCGGCTCGGTAACGTCAAATATGTACCTATGGGTAAACGGACAATACGTTGGTTACACTGAAGATAGTAAGGTAGCTGCCGAATATGACATTACAAAATACCTCAAACCTGGAGAGAATCTCATAGCATTTCAGACCTTCAGATGGTGTGATGGATCGTATAGTGAGGACCAAGACTTCTGGCGTTTAAGTGGAGTTGCACGCGAATGTTACTTGTATTCTCGTGATGCAAGCGTGCATATTGATGATATTCGCATTACTCCTGATCTCACAAATAACTACACAGATGGAGACGCTATGATAGCGGTTACTGCGAAAGGAAACCCAATTATAGAGTTCGAATTGCTCAATGCGAATGGTAAAACCATAGTAAAGAGTGAGTCAAACTTTAAGGGAAGACAACGCGGAAACGTGCATTTCATGGTGCGTAACGTAAAGAAATGGTCAGCAGAGACACCTTATTTATATACTCTTGTGGCTACGGTGAAAGACCAAAAACGCCAGGTAAAAGAGGTTATCACACAGAAGGTGGGCTTTAGAAAGGTTGAAATCAAAGGCTCGCAAATGCTTGTTAATGGTATGCCTATCCTCATAAAGGGTGCCAACCGCCATGAAGTTGACCCCGATGGAGGCTATGTTGTGACGCTCGATCGCATGATTCAAGACATCAAAATCATGAAGCGTTTGAACATCAATGCCGTCAGAACGTGCCACTATCCCGATGATCCTCGCTGGTATGACCTTTGTGATGAGTATGGCCTTTATGTCGTTTCTGAGGCTAATCAGGAAAGTCATGGCCTCGGATATGATGATAATTTCTGATGATACAGGCTCAGTTTGCTACTCCTGTGATGCAACGCAATCAGCATAATGTAGCGATGCAGTTCAATCATCCAAGCATCATCACGTGGAGTTTGGGTAATGAGAGTAGGTATTGTGACCATTTCGACAAGGCGTATGATTGGATAAAGCAATATGATCCCTCACGTCCTGTGCAGTATGAACAGGCTGCTTGGAAGGGTTCAAGAGCTTCAGATATCTTCTGTCCGATGTATTATTCTGTTGCAAACTGTGAGAAATATTGTCTTGATTCGACTAAAACCATGCCGCTTATCCAGTGTGAATACAACCATACAATGGGTAATTCGGGAGGAAATCTTGCCGAATATTGGCGCCTAATTCGCAAGTATCCTAAGTATCAAGGAGGCTTTGATTGGGACTTCGTTGACCAGGGATTGCACAAGAATCTCAATTTTAAGGCATCACGAACCTTAGCTGATTATGAGGCTAAAGCTGCTTCATTAGAGCCTGGAACGGGTAATCAAGAGGAATATTGCTATGGTGGTGACTACAACAACTACGACCCTTCGGACAATAACTTCAACTGCAATGGTATCATAGGGCCTGACCGTCAGCTCAATCCTCATGCCTACGAACTGGCTTATCAGTATCAAAATATATGGACAGAACCCGTAGACTTGGATGCTGGAAAGATACGAATCAAGAACGAATACTTCTTCCGTGACCTCAGCAACTACCGCTTGAAGTGGACTGCCTTGGATGAATACGGCTATGAACTTGCATCAGGAAACATCGACAATCTGAATGTTCAGCCACAGCAGACGGCTGAAATTCAGTTGCCATTAGATGAAAAAGTCAAGCCGATTCATGTACTTAAATGTGGATTATCAGCTAAAAGAAACCGAGCCACTCATGGCTAAAGGACAGGTTGTTGCACATCAACAATTCATGTCAGATGCGTCTGTTGCACATGCCATGTACGAGCCATCACCCGTGAAAGTGAAGTTCATCAACAAGAAGAATGAGCCGGTTCTCCGCGTTGTAGGCGACAATTTCGCCCTTGGTTTCGACCGAACAACAGGCTGGTTGACCCAATATGAGGTTGGCGGAACTAACATGTTAGGCAATGGTGGCACGTTGAAAGCCAACTTCTGGCGTGCTTTGACAGACAACGATATGGGTGCCGATTTCCAGCATAAGCTTGGTGTTTGGCGCAATCCTGAAATGAAATTGATTTCGTTAACCACTCAAACGGTAGCTAATGGAACCATGAAAGCGCATCCAACTGTCATTGCATGCTATGACATGCCGACAGTGAAAGCGCAGTTAAAGCTGACCTATACCATCTTCGAGAAAGGCGAATTGAACGTCAAGATGCAGATGACCACTGACAAGAATGCCAAGGTGAGCGACATGCTTCGCTTCGGAATGGTGATGCAAATGCCGTATAACATGGATCAGATTCGATACTTTGGACGTGGTCCAATAGAGAATTATAGCGATCGAAAAGCTTCAGAACGCATCGGTATCTATAAGCAAACAGCCGACAATCAGTTCTTCCCTTACATCCGTCCACAGGAAAATGGCACGAAACAAGATGTTAAATGGTGGCAACAGACCAATGCTTCGGGCACAGGACTTGAAATACATGGTGAGCTTGGTGACCTCTCTATGTCTGCCCTCCACTATGCGATTGCCGACCTTGATGATGGACTTGAGAAGGGACAACGCCATAGTTATCAAGTTAAAAAGTCACCATTCACCAACCTTTGTATCGACAAAGAACAGACCGGAGTGGGTGGAACCAACAGCTGGGGTGAGTGGCCTTTGGAGCGCTATCGCCTGCACTATGGTGACAGAACTTATGAGTTCTTGTTGCGTCCGATTGTGAAATAACGTGGTTTATCCACCTTTTAACCCATAAAATCCACCTCCAAAGAGGTGGATTTTTCTTATTTTTGCGACTACAAAACCATTGATATTGCAATAATAACCTAATATGAAGACAAAGAAAAATCTTATCCACCTTATTGATGACGGCACTAACATCTGTCAGCATCAACGCACAACATCAGTTCACTGTCAACACTAAACCCGGCGCAACCATACAGCCAACAATGTATGGTATCTTTTTCGAAGATATCAATTTTGCGGCAGATGGCGGCCTCTATGCCGAGATGATAGAGAATCGTTCGTTTGAGTTTCCCGACCGATTAATGGGTTTGGAACACCTTCGGTAATGTCATTGTGAACGACCAAAAAGCCTGCCTTTGCGCGCAATCCTCACTACATAACACTCTCTGATGCGGGGGCATCGTGAGAAGCGAACCGGCTTTGGAAAATCGTGGCTTTTTTTCGGCATGGGACTGAAGAAAGGCATGTGTTATGACTTCTCTGTATATGCTCGTTTGCACATGTTGCAAGGCGATTCAGCAAGATTTCGCGTAGAACTTGTTGATGAAGAAGACCGACCTATTGTCTCAACAAGAATCACTGTGAAGAGCAATCAATGGCAGAAATATACCCTCAACGCTGACGGTTGATAAGACCGTTGAAAAGGGATTGCTTCGCATTTTCCTTGAAAAAGGTGGGGCAGTAGACCTTGATCATGTGAGTCTTTTCCCTGAAGATAGCTGGCATGGGATGCGTGCTGACCTTGTAAAAAGACCTCGCAGAACTCCACCCAGGGATATTCCGTTTCCCCGGAGGTTGTATCGTTGAAGGAACTGATTTGGCTACACGCTATCAGTGGAAGAACACAGTTGGGCCCGTAGAAGAGCGTCCTTTGAACGAGAATAGATGGAATTATACCTTCCCACATCGACTCTTTCCAAACTACTATCAGACGTTAGGCATGGGCTTCTTTGAGTTCTTTCTCCTATCTGAAAAGATAGGAGCCGAACCGCTTCCTGTATTGAGTTGTGGGCTCGCTTGCCAGTATCAGAATGATGATAACGACCGAAATGCACACACTGCTATGGCCGACTTGCAACCTTATATCGATGATGCGCTCGACTTGATTGAGTTTGCCAATGGTCCCGTTACAAGCAAATGGGGACGCGTCCGCGCTGACATGGGCCACCCAGCTCCGTTTAACCTCAAGCAGATTGGTATCGGAAATGAGCAATGGGGACCTTTATATCCCGAACGTTTAGAGGCATTTATGAAGCAGATTCGTGCCAAATATCCAAACATAAAGATATGCGGCTCATCAGGACCTTCGGCAAGTGGCAAGGAGTTTGACTATGGATGGCAACAAATGCGCAAGCTCGGTGTCGACCTTGTTGACGAACATTACTACATGTCTCCTGATTGGTTCTTGAACAATGCAGGTCGATATGATCACTATAATCGTAAGGGTCCGAAGGTGTTTGCAGGCGAATATGCAGCTCATGTGCGTGGACTTGACAAAGCAACCAAATGTAGCGATGAACAATTTTTGAGGCAGCTTTGTCCGAGGCGGCCTTCATGACAGGACTTGAACGCAATGCTGATGTCGTGTGGCAAGCTACGTATGCCCCCTGTTTGCACACGTTGAGGGTTGGCAATGGCGTCCCGATCTCATCTGGTTTGACAATCTTCAGAGTGTGCGTACAGTCAATTGGTATGTGCAAATGCTTTATGCCACAAACCGAGGTACGAATGTTCTTCGTCTGACCGAAGGCGGAAAGCCTGTTGAAGGCAAAGAAAAGATCTATGCCAGTGCCGTATATGATAAGGCAGAAAAGGCGTATGTCGTGAAGATTGTCAATGTAGATGACCGCGAAAAGCAGGTGAATGTAACATTCGAAGGATTGAAAACGCTTGGCAAAGGAAAGTGTATCACCCTGCATAGTGACAATCCACGTGCCGTGAACTCATTGGAAAATAAAACCAATGTCGTACCCCAAACGAGCGAGATAGAAGCAAATGGCAATGTCGTTTCAGTGAAAGTGCCAGCAAAATCGTTTGTTGTCTATCGCTTTTAAGATGGTTATAACCCAGGGTTGCCAGCACTTCCGCTCGCCAACCCTGGGCTATCAAAAGAACAATACCTACGGCGTTGCGCCGTTATAACATTCGAAATGGTGGATATCTTCATTGAAATATTTCCCCATTTTGCCATTTATTTATTCGAATGTTTGCATTAATTATATTATTAAATAAACGTTTCAACGCCATAGGTGTTACGCTTTCTAAGCGTAATCCGCCATAAATCCCCTCGCTATAACCATGCCTTCTCAAAGAAAACTCAACACTTACAGCGTTGAATCTCCCTTGCAAACGTTTTCCAGGGGTAGGCTCGTTCCTCGCCAACCCCGGGCTATCAAAAAGCACAACTCGTACCGAGTTGCGTGGTTGCGACATTCGCAATAGTGGATGTATTCATTGGAATATTGCCCCATTTTTGCCATTTGTTTATTCGTATGTTGTCTTTAATTGTATTATAAAAATGAATATTTCAACGCCGTAGGTGTTGCGCTTTGATAGCCCAGGGTTGCCAAACGATAGTGCAGGCTACCCCTGGGTTAACGTATGGTTTGCGTGGAACAGCGCTGTAAAGTGTTGTTCCTTTTCGGCGAAATCTACCATATATTTTTGCGCGAGAAAACGTAATTCATATTACGGAATAAACTTATCAACGCCATCGGTGTTGCGCTTTTGATAGCCCAGGGTTGCCAAACGATAGTACAGGCTACCCTGGGTTCGTGCATGTTGTGTGTGGAACAACGCCGTAGGTGTTGCGCTTTTTTGAGTAATTCGCCATAAAAGGTTTCATTGTAAGCATGCCTTCACAGAAAAAATCTCAACACCTACGGCGTTGAATCTCCTTGCGAACGTTTACCCGGGGTAGGCTCGTTCCTCGCCAACCCCGGGCTATCAAAAGAACAACTCGTACCGAGTTGCGAGATGAGAATATTCATGGTAATAGATGCTTTCATTGAAATATTAGTGTGACACCTACGGCGTTACATAACAAGAGCATTCATTATGGTGGATGCATCCATTGGGATATTGGCGCATTTTTGGCGTTTATTTATTCGTATATTGCTATCAATTGTATTACAAAATGCACGTTTCAACGCCGTAGGTGTTGCGCTTTTGATAGCCCAGGGTTGCCAAACGATAGTGCAGGCTACCCCGGGTTAACGTATGGTTTGCGTGAAACAACGCCGTAGGTGTTGCGCTTTTTTGATTAATCCGCCATAAAAGATTTCATGGTAAATGTGCCTTCACTGAAAAAAAGCTCAACACCGATGGCGTTGAATCTCCTGCGAACGTTTACCCGGGGTAGGCTCGTTCCTCGCCAACCCCGGGCTATCAAAAGCACAACACCTACGGCGTTGCACCATGAGAGCGTTTATATTGCAAAAATTCATTCATTTGAATAATGGCGCAACACCCTACGGCGTTGCGAGATGAAACAATTGTATGGGTGATATGGTTGATAAGAAAGCGTGAAATGATTTGCGTCATTTCATCGCGCAAAAATATGGCAAATCACACGACCATTTGACGCAAATTACCATGAAATGACGTTGTTTATAATATCATTTTAGTTCAACGCTGTAGGCGTTGTACCTATGATAGCCCAGGGTTGGTGTCAGCCTACCCTGGGTTATGCATGTAGTGGAGGTCAACGCCGTAGGTGTTGTACGTTTTCTACGTGGAATGCCGCGATAAAATGACGAGGAATAAAGGTACAACGCCTACAGCGTTGTTACCACTCACGGCAAATGCCCCAGGGTAGCTTTTCGCTTTCGCTCGCCAACCCTGGGCTATAAAACGTACAACGCTTACAGCGTTGCGCGATGAGGGCATTTATATTACAAAAATTCATTCATTTTGAATAATGGCGCAACACCTACGGCATTGCGAGATGAAACAATTGTATGGGTGATATGGTTGATAATGAAACGTGAAATGATTTGCGTCATTTCATCGTGTAAAATACGGCAAATCACACGACCATTTGACGCATTTTAGCGCGTGAAATCTTTTTATTACACGCGATGCTTTTATTTAGATGATGTGAAGAAGGAAATCAAGAGGGTTCGAACCACCTTAAAAATGATGTTGTATGTTGCTGGAATTTATTGCATTTATAGACACATTCTAAAAACGGCAAGCGAACGAAAAGAATAAGGCATAAAAAAATTTGTTTTTATAAGATAAAAAAACCTAACTTTGCAATACGATATCATTAATTTTTCAACATAATGGACAACTTAAAGAGATTTTTGCATCAAGATTGCTGCAGGTAAAAGCCATTAAACTTCAGCCAAACAATCCTTTTACATGGGCTTCAGGATGGCTTTCGCCGTTCTATTGTGACAATCGTAAGACGCTGTCTTACCCTGAATTGCGCAATTATGTGAAGTTAGAGCTTGTGCATAAAGTGCTGGAATGTTTCCCCGAAGCAGAGGTTGTAGCTGGTGTTGCGACCGGGGCTATCGCTCAAGGCGCTTTAGTGGCCGACGAACTCAACTTGCCTTTTCGTTTATGTTCGGTCGAAACCAAAAGATCACGGCTTAGAGAACTTGATAGAAGGTGACTTGAAACCCGGCATGAAAGTCGTCGTTATAGAAGACCTTATCTCTACAGGTGGCAGCAGTTTGAAGGCTGTTGAGGCCATCAGAAGCAATGCGTGTGAGGTTATTGGCATGGTAGCGAGCTACACTTATGGTTTCCCTGTGGCAGAAAATGCCTTTCGTGAGGCCAATGTTAGACTTGAAACACTGACCGACTACGAGCATGTGGTGGCAGAAGCATTAGCTACTGGCTACATCCGTGAACATGATGTTGAGGTGTTACATGACTGGCGTCAGGCTCCCGATAAGTGGAAAAAATAAGATAAAATAAAACTTCTTATGAAGTAAAACCCTCTCCCAGGCCATCCAAACTGGGGTGAAATAGCGCGTGATATGCAATGAAATGTTGTGTGAAAGCATACGTTGAAGGCTTTGAAGCGAGAAGGAAGTGAAGCGTGATATGCAATGATGCATTGTGCAATCCCATGCGTTGAAGGCTTTTAAACGAGAGGAAACGAAGTATGATGTGCAATGATGCATTGTGAATTATGAATTATGAATTAAACTAAATGGCAACATTTGAAAGTAGTATTCGACAGATAGACTATCCTCAAGAGCGTGTTTATGCCCTGTTGAGTGACATGAATAATATAGATAAAGTGAAGGATCGTATCCCCGAAGATAAGGCAAACGGTCTTACATTTGATGCCAATTCGATAGGTATCAACACGCCAATGGGTGCTGTGAAATTAGTCATTGTGGAGCGTGAAGCCCCTAAATGCATTAAGTTTGAAACAGCAGAAAGTCCGCTGCCTTTTTAACTTTTGGATTCAGATTTTGCCCGTATCCGAAACCACAAGTAAGATGAAACTCACCATCAAGGCCGAGTTAAATCCATTCATTAAGGGGATGGTTTCAAAACCATTAACCGAAGGTATCGAGAAGATAGCTGATGCTTTGCAAGCTATTCACTATGAGTAAGCCAGGCGGTTTGAGGGTTGTTTTTGACGATTTGAAAAGAATACGAATGATAAAGCCTAATCAATGGCGAGGCATTTGGATAGTATTCGCCCTGCTGTTGGTTTGCTCTTGTGGTAAGATTCAAAACGAATATAGTGACTTTCGTCCTTATTTCGTGTATAATAATAACGTGCGGCAATGTGCTCGTTTGGCTGAAGCTATGACGCCAAATAGTGGAATCTTTTGCATCATTCAACAGCAATTTATCAGTGGAGCCACATATTATGTGTTCACAAATAGTGATGGATTGAGTCAGAAAATCATTCAAAACGACCGCGAAAGACAAGGACATTATGTGCTCGGATATAACAATGGACTCATTGTTGGCTATGGAAACCTGAGTGATCCTCAAGTGTTTTATGCCTATGATTTGGAGTGTTCTAACTGCTTTGATGCTTCATCTTTGCCAGTGCGTAGTAAGCCGTTGCATTTAGCTTCGGGTGGAATTGCGATCTGCAACGTGTGCCATCGTCACTACAATCTTAATAATAATGGAGTTATTATCAGTGGAGAGCGTGGCAAAAAACTAACGCGTTATCGTGCCTCTTCTACGGGACCATACGGCATTTTTAAGCGTAAAATTAATTGCAATCAGATATTCATTGTCTTACAAAAATGAAAAGAATTGACTCACTTTTTACACCTTGAAAAGTGAAAGGTTTTGAGCCGATTCACGAAAGGTTTTGCTTTTTCATGAACAAAAATGAAGAATTATTTGGCGGTTTCGATAAAAAGAATATACCTTTGCAAAACCTGAATTGCGGAAATAGCTCAGTTGGTAGAGCACGACCTTGCCAAGGTCGGGGTCGCGGGTTCGAGTCCCGTTTTCCGCTCAATAGTTACAAACTATTTCTTATTTCCAAAGCCGCAATGGTGGAATTGGTAGACACGAGGGACTTAAAAATCCCTTGGCCAGTAATGGCTGTGCGGGTTCGAGTCCCGCTCGCGGCACACCCTTAATTTAATTCATAGATATGCGCAACAATCTTATTCTTACTCTTTCAGTGTGCTCATTGGCTTTAATGACATCATGTTCTAAGTTAGGTAAGCTCACTTCTGATTGCTTTTCAGTTAGTCCAAACCCTTTAGAGACGGTTGGAGGAAAGGTTCCTGCAACAGTGGAAGGACAGTTCCCAGAGAAATTTATGAATAAAAAGGCCACAGTAACTGTGGTTCCTGAGCTCAGATATGCAGGCGGAGAAGTAGCCAAAGGACAGCCAATGACATTCCAAGGAGAGAAAGTTATGGGTAACGATAAGGTGATTTCTTATCGTCTTGGCGGTCGTTACACGATGAAAACTTCGTTTGATTATGTGCCAGCCATGCAGAAAAGCGACATGTATTTGACATTCAATGCACGCATAGGAAATTCAAAAGTCAATGTCCCGGCAATCAAAGTTGCCACTGGAGTCATTGCAACAGCAGAACTTTATCGTAAGGCTATGCTCCAAGGTGGTGCTTGTTTGGCGCTCGATTCGTTTCAAAGAGTGATAGATCGCAAGCAAGAAGCCAACGTAAAATTCCTCATAAACCAAGCTAATTTACGTAGTAATGAGCTGAAAAACAATAGTGTTCGCGAGTTTGTTAGCATGCTTAAGCGCATCAATTCAGACCGAGAGGGACTGGCAATCAAGAATGTTGAGGTGAAAGCTTATGCCTCTCCAGAAGGTGGTTTCAGCTTTAACGATAAGTTAGCCAATAAGCGTCAGAATGTCAGTGAAGGCTATGTGAAGCAACAACTCAAAGGAACGAAAACTAAAAACAGACATAGATGCCCACTACACCGCACAGGATTGGGATGGTTTTATGAAGCTCGTTCAGGCGAGTAAGATACAAGATAAGGACGTAATCTTACGCGTTCTGTCCATGTATAAAGACCCACAAGAGCGTGAAAAAGCAAATACGTAACATGAGTGAAGGCTTCCGTGAGCTCGCCGATGGCATTCTCCCAGAACTCCGTCGCAGTCGTTTGATTATCAATTATCAAACAATTGGTCGCAGCGATGACCAGATTCAACAACAATATGCGGCTGATCCCTACGAAGTTAAGTCTTGAGGAATTGCTCTATGCGGCATCGTTAACAAAACGACAAGAACGCAAAGAAGGCAATCTATAAAAAGACTACTGAGCTCTATGATCGCGATTACCGAGCTTATAACAACCTTGCTGCCTTGGCATTAAACGATGGTGATGAGCAGACGGCTCAAAGCTATTTGGAGAAAGCTTTTGCAAGTAAACCGCAAAGCACCAGAGGCATTTGCCAACAAGGCTTATATTGATTTGACACACGGAAGAATTGCCGATGCAGAACGACATCTATCAGATGCCACTGAGGCGAACGGCTTTTAATGAGGTTCTTGGCAATCTACATATCGCGCGAGGAAACTATGCTAACGCTTCGGATGAACTCTTTAATAACAACAATAGCGCTGCACTTGCGCAGTTGATGAACAAGAATTATGTCGCAGCTGAACAGACTTTGAAAGCTATTCAGCAGCCAAATGGACTGACATATTACCTCTTTGCCGTGCTCAATGCACGCCAAGGAAAGAATGATGCGGCTGCAACCTACTTGAAAGATGCATTGCAAAAGGATTCCTCTTTGGCCGAATATGCCAAGAACGACCTTGAATTTGCTAAAGTAAATCGATGAAAAAACTCTGTATTCTCATAGTACTCACGTTGGTGTTGGCAGCCTGTGGAACCGATAAACACCATTTCGAAATCGACGGAAGACTAACTAATCTCAACCAAGGTGAGTTCTATGTATACAGTCCCGACGGCCTAATTACAGGCTTAGATACCATAAAAGTAGAAGGTGGACGCTTCTCTTATGAGCTTCCATGTGAAGAGAATGGCGTCCTCGTTATAGTCTTTCCAAACTTCTCCGAGCAACCCATCTTTGCACAACCTGGTGGTTCTGTCGACGTAGAAGGCGACGCTTCACACCTCAAAGAACTTGAAATCACGGGAACAGATGATAATAAACTGATGACAAAGTTCCGTCATCAGATTGCTAATTCATCGCCCCCGAGATTGAAAAAAAGACGTGAAATATTTCGTCAACGATCATCCTGAATCGGCTGTTGGCCCTTATCTCATTGACAAATATCTACTTCGTAAGCCCCTAGCCCAATTACAAACAAGCCTATCGTTTGTTGCTTTTCATTGCAAAAGAACAGGCTCGCAATGGCTATTTGAACCATCTTTTTAGCTCAAATAAAGCCGCTTGCCGATGCCTCTTCTGATAGATTTCCTGCATTCTCGGCTATGGATATACAGGGCAAATCCATTTCTTCCACAACCTATTCTTCGGCTCCTGTTGCCATCATCTATACGTGGGCATCGTGGAGTTATGAGAGTTCCACACTGCAACAGCGCTTGCTTGATATGCAAACGCGTGCCAATGGAAAAACTCAATTGCTTGGAATCAACCTCGATGCAAGCCGAAAAGCTTGCAAAGATAACCTTGAAAGTCAGGGGTGTTCGATGGCCCGTTGTCTGCGATGAACAGTTGTTTAAGGGACCATTGGTGCTCAAATTAGGACTCACTTCCGTACCAGATAACCTCTTGTTACAGCGTGGTCGCATCATTGCTCGTGGACTTTCGACCGATGATCTTATAGCCCGCATCGAAAAGATGATTTGATTTTTAGTGGACATTCCACTCCTACAATAACCTTAACTCTTTCTAATCATGCTTGTAAAAACCTATTGTGCCGCTGTCAACGGACTCGAAGTAACCACTGTAACGATTGAAGTGAGCATGAATCCTGGCGTTGTTTACCACCTCACTGGACTTGGAGATAAGGCCGTTCAAGAGGGGCGTGACCGCATCGCTGCAGCCCTTTTATATTGTGGTTACAAGTTTCCCAAAGCCGATATCACCGTGAATATGGCTCCCGCTGACCTCAAAAAGGAAGGCAGTAGCTTTGATTTGCCGTTGGCAATTGCCTTACTTGCCGCCAATGGAAGCATCCAAACAGCTTGTCTTGACCAATATATGATGGTGGGAGAACTAAGCCTTGACGGCCAACTTCAACCTATCAAGGGTGCACTTCCTATTGCTATCAAAGCTCGTTCAGAGCATTTCAAAGGACTCATCGTGCCCAAAAAGTAATGTCAGAGAGGCCGCCGTGGTCAATAATCTCGATGTTTATGGCATGGAAAACATCGTAGAAGTCATCAAGTTTCTTACGGGATCAGCCCACTTTGAGCCTGTAATCATCGACACACGTAAGGAGTTTTATGCACAACAAACGCAGTTTGATCTCGACTTTAGTGATGTTCGGGGACAAGAAAGCGTTAAACGTGCGCTCGAAGTTGCCGCAGCTGGTGGCCACAATCTTATCATGATAGGTCCTCCCGGCAGTGGAAAGTCGATGATGGCCAAGCGACTTCCTTCCATACTTCCACCGCTCTCATTGTCCGAAAGCCTTGAAACAACGCAACTACATAGCATCGCTGGTAAGTTGGGTTGTGGCACATCGCTCATCAGTCAGCGTCCTTTTTAGGTCACCACATCACACCATTTCCGAGGTAGCGCTTGTCGGAGGAGGCACAAATCCCATGCCCGGTGAGATCTCGTTAGCCCATAATGGTGTCTTGTTTTGTGATGAATTACCTGAGTTTAATAAGCATACTCTTGAAGTACTTCGACAGCCTTTAGAAGACCGAAAGATAACCATTAGTAGGGCAAAAATATAACATAGAGTTTCCTTGTTCGTTTATGTTTGTGGCCGAGTATGAACCCTTGTCCCTGCGGCTACTATGGCGATCCGACGCACCATTGCGTATGTACGCCGGGACAAATCCAGCACTATATGAACAAGATTTCAGGCCCCTTGCTCGATAGAATAGATATACAATGCGAGATAACTCCAGTTCCTTTTAAGGATATCAGCCGCGGAAAGCCGGGCGAAAGCAGCGAAACCATTCGCCAACGTGTTATCCGTGCGCGTGAAATTCAAACCGAACGTTTTCGCGAAATCAAGGGTGTGCATTGCAATGCACAAATGTCTGAGCGCATGATTCATACGTATGCAGAACCCGACGACGCAGGAATCGCAATGCTACGAATGGCCATGGAGCGACTAAGTCTATCGGCCCGAGCCTATAGTCGCATTCTAAAGGTGGCGCGAACAATCGCCGATTTGGCAGGGGCTCCACACGTTGAAGCCGACCATCTGGCTGAAGCCATAAGCTATCGCCAGCTTGATCGTGGCGATTGGGGAGAGCGATGAGGGCGTGATGCAGGGAAATAAAGCCTCACCCCAAGTGTCTTTTCAGCTCACTCCCCAGCCCCTCTCCGAAGAGAGAGGGAGGGTTACTCTTTGAAATGGAGGGAGTAGTTTGAAGGATAATTATCAACAACGTCACACTCACAATTATCTCACCTCGCAACTCGGTACGAGTTGTGTTTTTGATAGCCCGGGTTGGCGAGGAACGAGCCTACCCCCGGGTAAACATCCACAAGGAGATTCAACGCCATAGGTGCTGAGCTTTTTCTACGAAGGCACGCTTACAATGAAACCTTTATGGCGGATTAATCAAAAAACACAACACCTACGGCGTTGAAACATGCATTTTTCGATACAATTTCTTTCGTTTTTTTCAACATGTTTCAATGGCTTATCACACGGAAATAACCATTATCAACGATGTTGATTCAAATAATTTGTGAAACAATATGTATCGTGGCATAATTCGACATTAAATGTATTATGTCACAATTTGCGTCATTTCATGCGATAATCCGCGTCATTTCGTTGTGTAAAACGCGGCATATAACGCGATGTTTTGCATCAAATCGTTTTTACGCTTTATTATCAACATCATCACCATTTCTAATTAACCTTCAAATAACTCCCTCCATTTTCATAGCTAACTACTCCCCTCCCTCTTCGGGGAGGGGCTGGAGGAGAGGCTTTATTTCCCTCACACTATTTTACCTTTAATTCTCAACCATGTCGCCCTCACAATTATTTCACCACGCAACTCGGTACGAGTTGTGTTTTTGATAGCCCGGGGTTGGCGAGGAACGAGCCTACCCCGGGTCAGCGTTTGCAAGGAGATTCAACGCCATAGGTGTTGAGCTTTTTCTGTGAAGGCACGCTTATAATGAAACATTTTATGACGGATAACGCCGAAAAAGCACAACACCTACGGCGTTGTTTCCCACACAATATACATTACCCCCGGGTAGCCTGCACTATCGTTTGGCAACCCTGGGCTATCAAAAACACAACACCTACGGCGTTGAAACATGCATTTTTCGATACGATTTGTTTCGCCTTACAACATGATTCAATGGCTTGTCACACGGAAATAACCATTATCTACGACATTGATTTACATAATTTGTGAAATGATATGTATTGAGGAATAATTCAATATCCAATATTTTTATGCAACAATTTGCACCATTTCACGCGATAATCTGCGTCAAATGGTCGTGTGTTTTGCCGTATTTTACACGATGAAATGACGCAAACCGTTTTACCTTTTAATTATCAACCACGCCACTCTCACAATTGTTTCACCACGCAACTCGGTACGAGTTGTTCCTTTGATAGCCCGGGGTTGGCGAGGGACGAGCCTACCCCGGGTAAACGTTTGCAAGGAGATTCAACGCCATCGGTGTTGAGCTTTTTCTATGAAGGCATGCTTACCATAAAACCTTTTATGGCGGATTAATCAAAAAAAGCGCAACACCTACGGCGTTGTTCCACGCAAACCATACCTTAACCCAGGGTAGCCTGCACTATCGTTTGGCAACCCTGGGCTATCAAAACACAACACCTACGGCGTTGAAACATTCATTTTTCGATACGATTTCTTTCGTCTTACAACATGATTCAATGGCTTGTCACACGGAAATAACCATTATCAACGACGTTGATTCAAATAATTTGTGAAACAATATGTATCGTGGCATAATTCGACATTAAATATATTATGTCACAATTTGTGTCATTTCATGCGATAATCCGCGTCAAATGATCGTGTGTTTTTGCCTTATTTTTACACGATAAAATGCCCCAAATCATTTCACCCTTAATTCTCAACCATGTCGCCCTCATAATTGTTTTCATCTCGCAACTCGGTACGAGTTGTTCTTGATAGCCCGGGGTTGGCGAGGAACGAGCCTACCCCGCAACGTCTTACAAGGAGATTCAACGCCATAGGTGTTGAGCTTTTTGAGAAAAGCCTGGTTATAGCGAGGAGATTAATGGAGGATTACGCTAGAAAAACGCAACACCTACGGCGTTGAAACATGTATTTTTGTAAAAATCATTTCCATCATTTCACACTATGGTTTTTATGATGATTTTCAAGGAAAGGCATAGTACCTGTGGCATTGAAGAGTTCATTTCATGATGCCATTTATAACAAACCTGTCTGTCATTCGCCATGTTTCATGCGATGATATGCATGTTTTCATTTCCTAATAAATGATGATTGTGAAATTTGTTAAAAGCTTGTAACTTTGCAAAATATTTTATATAAAACAAAAACATGAAGTCATTTCTTTTCCTATGTGCGGCATTTCTTCCCTTAAATGCGCTGGCAGAAACAGCTGATTCGACTATAGCTCAACACCACACACTATCAGAAGTGGTTGTAAAGGGATTCAAACAAGACAATCTGAACAATGCTCCCATGTCGGTTTCTGTGGCTGGAAGTAACTTTCTTCAACACAATGAGCTGAATGGTTTGCGTGACATGAGCTGTGTTTTTCCTAATCTTTTCATCGCCGATTATGGCGCTCGACAGAACACTCCGATTTATATTCGTGGCATAGGCTCAAAGACTAACGCGCCATCTGTAGGCTTATATGTCGATGGTATGCCTTATTTCGACCGGTCAGTTGTCGACTTAGAACTCGCTGGAATCAGTGGAATTGAAGTGTTGAGAGGGCCACAAGGCACGCTCTATGGACGTAATTCAACAGGTGGACTCATTAATATCTACACCTATTCGCCTTTAGATTACCAGAACACTATAGCCAAAATCAGTTATGGTTCGCGTAATGATGTGCGCTTGGGTGTGGCACATTATCAAAAGATTGCACCGCGTTTAGGACTTCATGTGGCTGGAAACTACCACCACAACGATGGATTCTTTCGCAACCTTTATACGGGAAAGAAGGCTGACGACTTGCAAGATGCAAACGCAAAGATAGGACTTACCTGGCAGGCGGCACCGCTTTGGACGATGCGTTTGAATGTGCTTTTCGACCATTCTACCCAAGGTGGCTACCCATATGGCGTCTATCATGCCAATGATAACACTGCCGATGCCGTGAATTATAACCGCAACAGCGACTACAGACGCAATGTGTTGTCGGCTGGAATGAACTGGCTTTATCGCGGAAATGCCTTCCGTTTCAATGCGCAAACATCGTTTCAACACAGCAACGACAAACAACACATCGACCAAGACTTCACTCCTCAGGACCTCTTTTTCGTCACAACACAACTGAAACAAACGCTCGTGAGCCAGGAATTCACGTTGCGTTCGGCCGACACCCAAGGCAGATATCACTGGATTGTGGGCGCATTTGGCTTCTATCAAAAGGCGAATAACTCGGTAGAAACGCAATTCATTACACGCAGTTTAGCTACACCTAAGTACTATAACAACCCCACTTGGGCAGCTGCTTTATATCATCAGTCAACGTATGACCTAACAAAGAGCACGCACATTGCAGTGGGATTACGTTATGACTACGAGCGTGTTGGCGAAAACTATGAAGCAAACAAATATACATTGACTGCCGGACCATCGAGTAAAGTACAGGCAGCGACGTTCGAAGCACATAAATATTTCAGGCAGTTTACACCGAAATTTACACTCAGTCAGCAGCTTTCGGCCGACAAAATGGTGTATGCTTCAATCGCAAGAGGATATAAAGCAGGAGGTTATAACCTTACTTCGACAACGAATGAACTACCAGCTTATGACCCCGAATATAACTGGAACTATGAGATTGGGACAAAGATGGCTTTCTTGAATGGTACACTTCAAACCGAAATGGCGCTCTTCTATATTGATTGGAAGCATCAACAGGTGACCTCAACTGTACCAGGTTTGGGCAACATTATCAACAATGCAGGCCACTCTAACAGTAAAAGGTGTGGAGCTTTCTGCCACATGGCGCCCGACAACACAATTCGAACTGCAAGCCAACTACGGGTATACCTATGCAAAGTTCCTACGTTATGAAAAAGAGCAACACCATTAGTTTTACAGGCAAGATGTTGCCCATGGTGCCACGACAAACCATGGCTTTGGTGGCCAACTATACCATTCCGCACATCATTGGCTTAGACAAACTCATGCTGAATGCAACACTTCTCGGCACAGGTAAGATTTATTGGACCGAAGATAACCGTCTGATGCAACCCTCTTATGCCCTACTTCATCTCAAGGTTGCAGCCACTAAGGGATGTTTTACATGGGAGATTTGGAGTAAAAACACCACAAACACGCACTACATGAGCTATGCTTTTGCCTCTTCAGCAACGTATGCTCAGCGTGGAAAACCATTCATGTTGGGAACTTCTTTAATCTTCAAACTCCACCCATAAGCTTCAAATCATTCAATACATGCATCAAGAAAACGTCAAGAAGACAGCCTATTTGACTGTCTTCTTTAGTCTATATATCGCGCAAGCTGTGCCGATGAGCTTCTTCACTACAGCCCTTCAAGTCATCCTGCGCGAGCAAGCTGTGCCGCTTTCTATTATTGGTTTGCTGCAAGTTATTAAGCTTCCGTGGATATTAAAGGTGTTTTGGGCACCAGCAGTAGACCGCCATTGCAACACGATTCGTGACTACAAACGCACTATTGTCGGTGTAGAGATTGTCTATGCCCTATTGGTTTTGCTGACGAGTATCTTCAATTTGGGAGCTATAGTGCCGTCATCTTTCCACTTCTTAATCGTCATTATTCTACTCGCTTTAATGGCTTCTGCAACGCAAGACATTGCTACTGACGCCTTGGCCATACGCACTTCATCGCATAAACAGCGTGGATTGTTGAACAGCATGCAGTCCATGGGCAGCTTCGGGGGTAGCCTTTTAGGAAGTGGGGTGTTGCTCATGGTGCTCCATAAGTATGGTTGGAGTCGTGTGGCGCAATGCTTAAGTGTGTTTGTTCTCATAGCCCTGATTCCGTTGTTACTGCATAAGAAGCTTGCATTTCAGCAGGAAAAGCAAGGTCAAGCAGCGTGCTACGTGGAAGGATTTTTGGGCTGTTTTTTTCCGTCAGAAAGGAATCTCTCGACAAGTCATTTTCTTAGTACTTTATTACACAGGAATTATCGGTGTCATGTCAATGTTAAAGCCTTTTATGGTCGATTTGGGTTATTCGATGAAGGAGATAGGCTTTCTTTGTGGCATCGTTGGCATTGGTTCGGCCTTTGTAATGGCTTATCCGGCAGGACTCTTTGTGCGTCGTTGGGGGTATAAACGCATGCGAGTGATCTTTGCTTTCATTATGTTTCTCGCGACAATATCCTTTGTATTGCTGTCCTTATCCCATCCAACAACCTTGCTGTTAACGCTTGCCATTGTTGTGCTTTTGGGGCAGTTATGGCATGGGAACAGTAGTCGTTTATACGTCATCTATGCAACATGTGCGTGCAGGAAGGGAGGGAACAGACTTCACAGTGCAAACCGTTATCACACATCTTATGGGGATTCTCATCTCCATTATTTGCGGAATCATCGCCAATAGCATAGGCTACACCGGCATGTTTGCCCTACAAGGCGCCATCGCTTTTGGCCTCTTTCTTTTTATACAATGTACATGAATGAACAATCAAAAGACAATGAGCGAAACACTATTCAAGAAATATAACGTTCCCGTTCCACGCTATACGAGTTATCCAACGGCCAATTCCTTTCGGCCCGTTTGATGAGACCGACTATTTGGAGGCTGTTGAAACATCTAATGATGCCACTGCAGACAACATCTCATTCTATATCCATGTGCCGTTCTGTAGGCATCTTTGTCATTATTGTGGGTGTAATTCCGTGGCCATGGCAAAGCCAGATCGCATCACAGAATATTTTGAAACACTGCACAAAGAGATTGATTTGCTGTTGCCACATCTAAGAAAAAGACCGCCGAATCAGTCAGATTCATTATGGTGGAGGCAGTCCCTCTTCAATGCCGTTGCATTTCATTCGTAGCATCAACGAACATTTATTGTCGGCTTTTGAGACAATAGATAGGCCAGAAATTGCCATAGAATCTCACCCAGGATACCTGAAAGAAGAAGATTGGCACTATCTACTTGACAGCGGATTTAACCGCTTCAGTCTTGGAATTCAAGACTTTAATGACGAGGTTTTGCGTTGTGTGAATCGACAACCGGCCTTACTTCCTGTTGAAACCATCATGAAAATACTGCGTGAAGGCGGTGCAAAGGTGAACTTTGACTTTATCTATGGCCTGCCAAAACAATCCGTATCAGCGTTTGTTTCGACTATAAAGAAGGCGATATCTCTTCGTCCCGACCGCTTGGTTACTTTCAGTTATGCGCATCTTCCAAGCCTTTTTAAACGACAAATGATATTGGAAAAGGCAGGTCTTCCGAGTCAAAACGAGAAGTTAAATATGTTTGAAGAGGCCTCAAAAACATTGCAGGCAGCGGGTTATGTGCCTATCGGCATGGACCACTTTGTGTTGCCCTGACGACGACTTGAGTGTGGCTTTACAGCATCATTCGCTTCATCGTAACTTCCAGGATACTGCCCTCGCCGCATCACGGCACAGGTATATGCTTTTGGAGTGTCGGGAATCAGCCAGTTGGATGAGGCTTATGCACAAAACACGAAAAACATTTCAGAATATGTTTCGCGTGTCAATGCAGGACAATTGCCTATTCATCGTGGCTATGCTTTAACGGAATGGCAGCGCATAACGCGTGAAGTCATCGAATGTATCATGTGTAACAACAGCATCAACTGGCGTGACATGGCAACGCGATTGCAGTGTAGTGTTGAGACGATTAAGCAGGCAATTCATTATGATGAGCAACAATTGACGACGCTTCAAGACGATGGTTTGATTGTGTTTGATGATGAGTCATTGCACGTTTTGCCAGAAGGCATGCCGTTTGTACGCAATGTTGCCGCTGCGTTTGACCCCATGATGCGAGACAATCACAAACAATTCTCAACCCCAGTTTAATGAATTTATCCAAAGTTTACATGCAAAACGAAATACAAACAGAGCTTGATGCCATTGTCATTGGTGCTGGATTGACGGGCTTAACGACTGCACACACGTTGAAAAAACGTGGGAAACATGTCGTTGTTATTGAGAAAGAACAACGTGTTGGCGGTCAGATTCACACCTACCAACAAGGAGATTACACGTTCGAAAGTGGCCCAAATACGGGTGTTGTGAGCTATCCTGAGGTGGCAGAACTATTCCATGACCTTGCCCAATGGGGCTGTTCACTCGAAGAAGCGCATGAAGAGGCACGGCAAAGATGGATATGGAAGGGCACAAAGTTCCATGCTATACCTTCTTCTTTGATAGGGGCCGTGCGCACTCCACTATTTACTTGGCGCGACAAATTCGGCATCTTGGGAGAGCCTTTCCGTCGAAAGGGAACGAATCCTGATGAAGATGTGGCCTCAATGGTAGTCAGAAGACTCGGCAAAAGCTATTTAGACTATGCCGTAGATCCCTTTGTTTCGGGCGTATATGCAGGCAATCCACACACACTTATCACGCGTTTTGCATTGCCAAAGCTATATAACTTAGAGCAAAAACTATGGCAGTTTTTATCCGTGGAGGGATAGCAAAGAGCAAGGAAAAAGAAGTCAGAGCGCGAGCGGTTAGCTACAAAGAATGTCTTTTTCTGCAGTGGGAGGACTGAGCCGTTTGACTGAAGCACTGGCACAATCAGTAGGAGAATCAAACATCATCTTGGGCGCAAAAAGAGGTTGTTGTGACGCCTATGAACGGCCAATGGCAGGTAAGTTATAAGACAGCTACGGGCGAAACGATCAGTCTTTGCAGCCAACACGTCATCACTACTGTGGGAGCTTATGCACTGAAAACAATGCTTCCATTTGTTGAAGAGGCTGATATGGCAGCGATATCTGCCTTGCGTTATGCCCCAATTATACAGGTAAGTGTCGGCCTTTCTGACGCACATGGGGTGGAGAATAAAGCCTTTGGAGGACTCATTCCGACGTGTGAGAAACAACCATTCTTGGGGATTCTTTTCCCTTCGGCTTGCTTTTTCACAACGTTGTCCAACTGCAGGCGCACTCTATTCTTTTCTTTATCGGCGGCACGAATCACACCGAAATGCTCGATAAAACCGATGCCGAACTCCAACAAATGGTTTGTAAAGGTTTGACAACAATGCTTGGTTTGCCAGCTAATGTGCAACCCGATATGATACGAATCTTCCGCCATGAGCGTGCCATTCCACAGTATGAGTTGTCAAGTGGGGCACGATTTGAGGCAGTAAATCGTATAGAACAGGCACACAAAGGCCTCTTTATCGGAGGTAATCTGCGTGATGGTATCGGCATGGCCGACCGCATTCGTCAGGCCGTTCGCATGGGTTCACAGCTTGCATAAAAGCCTTTTTATCGCACGAAAAACATCTCAAAAAGTTGTAAATAACATAGGTCTGACCTTGTCAAGAGCCTTTGATAATTTCGTTTAATTTCTTTGATTTACGCATGATTTATTGTAATTTTTGCAAGCAAAGAAATCATAACCAACGATTGAGATGGAACAAAAAGAAATTCAAACGCACAACAGTTACCGCGGCATTGCCTTATGCAAATGGAGGTGTTCACATAGGACATCTCGCGGGAGTATACGTTCCTGCCGACATCTATGTACGCTATTTGCGACTTAAAAAAAGCAAGAGGTGGTCTTCATTGGCGGTAGTGATGAGCACGGCGTGCCAATCACTTTGCGTGCCAAGAAAGAAGGAATCACGCCACAGGATGTTTGTGACCGCTATCATAAACTCATCAAAGAATCTTTCAAAGAGTTTGGAATCAGCTTTGATGTCTATAGCCGTACAACGAGCAAAACCCACAGTTTGATGGCCAGCGACTTCTTTAAGAAGCTCTATGATGACGGGAAACTCGTTGAGAAAGAAAGCGAACAATATTATGATGAGGAAGCAAAAACAGTTCCTTGCTGACCGATATATCATGGGCGAATGCCCGCATTGTCACAATCAAAACGCTTATGGCGACCAGTGTGAAAAAGTGTGGAAGCGACCTTAGTCCAATGGAATTGATTAATCCCCCACTCTACAATCTCTGGGTCAAAGCCTGTGATTCGCAAGACAAAGAATTGGTATTTACCTCTCAACGAATATCAAACCTGGCTCAAAAAGTGGATACTTGACGAGCATAAAGAGTGGCGTCCCAATGTATATGGGCAGTGTAAGAGCTGGCTTGACATGGATCTTCAACCACGAGCAATGACCCGTGACCTCGACTGGGGAATCCCAGTACCAGTTAAAGGGGCTGAAGGCAAAGTGCTTTATGTTTGGTTTGATGCCCCAATTGGATACATAAGTAACACCAAAGAGCTATGCGACAAAGAACCAAATAAGTTTGGTTCTTGGGAGAAATGGTGGAAAGAACCCGACACACGCTTAGTACATTTCATCGGAAAAGATAACATTGTGTTCCATTGTATCATATTCCCGACGATGTTAAAAGCCCATGGTGGCTACATACTTCCAGACAATGTACCCGCAAATGAGTTCTTAAACCTTGAAGACGACAAGATATCGACGAGCCGAAACTGGGCAGTATGGCTCCACGAATACCTGAAAGAACTTCCTGGAAAGCAAGATGTGTTGCGCTATGTACTTACTGCCAATGCGCCAGAAACTAAGGATAATAACTTCACTTGGAAAGACTTTCAAGAGCGCAATAACTCAGAACTTGTCGCCATTTATGGCAACTTCGTTAACCGTGCCTTGCAGTTGACTAAGAAATATTGGGCAGGTGTGGTTCCGGCTTGTGGCGAATTGCAAGACGTTGACCGTGCAACTCTCGAAGAGTTTGAGGGAGTTAAGGACAAGTTGGAAGCCTATTTGGATGCCTTTAAGTTTAGAGAAGCCCAGAAAGAAGCCATGAACTTGGCACGCATTGGCAATAAATATATCACCGAATGTGAGCCTTGGAAGGTATGGAAAACAGACCCAAAGCGCGTTGAAACGATTCTATATATATCGCTACAATTAGTTGCTAACCTCGCCATTGCATTCGAACCATTCCTTCCTTTCTCTTCAGAGAAGCTCAGAAAAGCTTATCAACATGGAGTCGTTTGACTGGAACGAGCTTGGCAGTACAAACCTTTTGAAGGCTGGACACCAACTCGCTGAGCCCGAGTTACTATTTGATAAGATTGAAGATGACGTCATTCAGTATCAACTTGACAAGCTTTGCGACGACCAAAAAAAGCTAATGAAGCCGCTGCATTCAAGGCCGAACCAATTAAAAAGAGGTGGCTTTCGAAGACTTTGAAAAGTTAGATATTCGCGTGGGACATATCAAAGACTGTCAGAAAGTGAAGAAAAGTAAGAAGCTGTTGCAGTTTACTATCGACGATGGTAGTGGCGAAGACCGCACCATTCTCAGTGGAATTGCAGCCTATTATGAGCCAGAACAACTGATAGGAAAGGATGTACTCTTCGTGGCAAACTTTGCTCCTCGCAAGATGATGGGCATCGAAAGTCAAGGTATGATCCTAAGCGCGGTGAACTTTGATGGTAGTCTTAGCGTCACAACAACACTCGGAGAAGTAAAAGCTGGAAGTCAGGTGGGCTAAAGGTTTGAGGCTCCAAATGATGAAGTTTCAAAGTAAACAGCATTGAATTAGAATTGTTTCTGTTCTACATCTGGTGCAATCTTGATGCACCTTTGATTCAAACTTGATTGTTATTCCCTTCAATCATCCCTTGGATTCAACTTGATGTAGATGAGTGTTCAATTCAGTTTAGCCTCGCATTCGACATTAAAAGTCATGACATAAATAAAAAGGAAGGTCCTAACGGCCCTTCCTTTTTTTCGTCCTCCCTGCTTACTGATGTAACGTTTCATTAATTATCGTAATGTAATTTGCATTAAACTACCGCACAATCTGCGTCATTTCACAGCGTAAAATGACGCAGATTGTATGGTCATTCGACGTGTTTTATAATGCATTTGTAGTTCAACGCTGAAGGCGTTGTACCTTTGATAGTCCAGGGTTGGCGTCAGCCTACCCTGGGTTATGTATGTAGTGTGGAGGTCAACGCCGTAGGTGTTGTACGTTTTCTGTTTGGAATGCCGCGATAAAACATTGAGGAATAAAAGGTACAACGCCTACAGCGTTGTTCTCGCTAATCGTAAATGACCCAGGGGTAGACTTCGCTTTCGCTCGTCAACCCTGGGCTATCAGAAGTACAACACCTACGGCGTTGCATGGTAAGCGTATTTGTTATGGCGGATACATTCATTTGGATATTGGCATAATACCCACGGCGTTACGTGGTGAAAGCATTCATAATAGTGGATATATCCATTGAAATATTAGTGCATTTTTGCTATTTATTAATTTATATATTAATATTAATCATTTTATGGAATAAACGTTTCAACGCCGTAGGTGTTGTGATTTTTCGGCGCAATCCATCATAATTTTAGGCGCAAGATTACGTAATTCATGTTACGGATTGAACGTTTCAACGCCGTAGGTGTTGTGTTTTTGATAGCCCGGGGTTGCCAAACGATAGTGCAGGCTACCCCGGGTTAACGTAGGTTGTGCGTGAAACAACGCCATAGGTGTTGCGCTTTTTCGGCGTAATCCGCCATAAAAGGTTTCATTATAAGCGTGCCTTCATAGAAAAAGCTCAACACCTACGGCGTTGAATCTCCTTGCAAACGTTTATCCGGGGTAGGCTCGTTCCTCGCCAACCCCGGGCTATCAAAGGAACAACTCGTACCGAGTTGCGCCATGAGGGCATTTATATTGCGAAATTCATCCATTGGGATAATGGCGCAATACCAACGCAGTTGTGAGATGAAACAATTGTGAGCATGGCGTGGTTGATAATTAAAGGGGAAATAGTGTAAGGCAAACAAAGCCGAGACACCAGCGCCTTTCTGCCTCACCCCCAGCCCTTTGCTTTCCTCGTTTCGCAGGCTTCACAAACAGCGACCTATGGTTCTCCGAAGAGAGGGGGGAGTAGTTAGCTATGGAAATGGAGGGAGTTATTTGAAGGTTAATTAGGGGTGGCGATGATGTTGATAATAAAGCGTAAAACGATTTGATGCAAATCATCGTGTAATATGCCGCGTTTTACACGATGAAATGGTGCTAATTACCGCGTGATTTGTATCATTTCACAACACTATTTGTATCACTTTGAAAAAAATGAGGGTTGGGATATGAAAGAATGTTTTTTTAGGAAAGCATTTTCATGGAAACATTCAGGTAACGTTTTAATATCGTGCTTGTTAACGGACAAGATAGGGGTGTTTTATGTGCGTTTATCTCTGAAAGAAAAGGTGAAAATAGCCTACTTACATTACGAAAGTAATGAAATTGTGTACAATTTGGAAATTTATTTGTGCAAAAAGAACAATATATTCTTTTTATTTTATATATCTTTGTGGTCGATGCTTATTTGTAAACCTAAACATGAAACCTAAGAGGTGAAGTTCCGCTTTGTATGAAACCATGATGAAAACGTATTCTTCGGACGAGTCACCGCGAATCAGATAGCATCGCGAAAGGCTGTAGAGGGTGGGTTAACCTCACTGAAACGATGCAGCATTGGCGTGGAAAACGAGCGTTCACTGACATTGAAAAAAACAAGACACACTGACGTTGGTCGGCTAATGACAAAGCGCAGGAAAGGTGCTGCTTTATGGTTCATCGGCTCACGTTTTGTCTCAATACGCGTAGGAATGTTAAGCCTAAAATTTATAAATTAAAAATCTAAACGAATGGAAAAGGAAAAAAACACTACTGGGTTGCAGATACCGAATCATGACGGTAGCAGCCTTATCTGCTTTGTCTTTTTTTGGTTCCTTCACCTGTCATGGGAGGCATTTCAGGAGCTAAAGTCTCGGGAATTGTGCAGCAAAACAAGGTGAAAGTGACAGGAAGGATTGTTGATGTTGACGATAATCCGATTCTAAATGCAACAGTAAGAGAGTTGGGTTCGAGCAATGGTACAGTCACTGATTTAGACGGAAACTATGTGTTGATGATATCACCAGGCAGTACTTTGCAGATTTCTTCAATTGGTTATAAGAATATAACGAAAAAAAGATTGAGAAGGGAGGAAAGCTTAATTTCACGATGGAAGAAGACGCTTCGCTGCTTGGCGAGGTAGTAGCCATTGGCTATGGCAAGGCAAAGAAGGGCGATCTTTCAGCCGCTGTAGCGACTGTTGACAATGTAGACAAACTGCAAAAACGCCCAGTAAGCAACGTGTCTCAAATGCTTCAAGGTCAGATTCCGGGGTTTCGGTTGTTGCAAATGGTGGTCATCCCAGCGCCGAACCAACGATTACGATTCGTGGAATGGGCTCGCCCAACGGCGAATTTCCCTTATATGTGGTTGATGGTGTACCCGGTGCACCTTTTTAATATGAGTGATGTTGTATCGATAACCGTATTGAAAGATGCCGCCTCGGCAGCCATTTATGGTGCTTATGCGGGTTCGGCGGGTGTCATACTTGTAACCACCAAGCAGGCCACGGCAGGCAAACCCTCTATAGAATACAATGGAGTCTTTGGCTATTCTACCGCACAGCATCTGCCTAAGTCACTCGGGTGGGAAGACGAAAAGCGTGTGCGTGCCTTCTCTTATCAGCAAGCTGGCAGCACCCTTCCAGCCGGTTGGGATGTTATTAGCCGTGATCCTGTCTATGGAAAGACCAATACCGACTGGGTGAAACAAGTCTTCAGAACAGCTGCTTTCAATCGACATAACATAGCAGTATCAGGAGGTAACGCCGAGTTTTCTAATCGTTTGTCATTAGAAATCAATAATACTGACGGCACACTCGTTAATACTTACAACCGACAAGTTACCGCACGACTGAACTCTTTGTGGAATATCACGAAGTTCTTACGTATCCGTGAGGACCTAAGTTGGAAGGATCGACGCGTTAGAGACGTTAATACGACGAGTGCAGAATCAGGAGTTATCCTCGCCGCTATTATGTTTCCACGTAACACTTTTCCCTTATGAGGGCGGAGGATATATGGGTACTGTGCCGACGAAGTATGCCGAATATGCCAACATTCATGGTGATGCCATTAACCCAATGCGTATCCTTCAGGCCGCGTATGATAACAATCACGCCTCTACTTTCACTTCAACAACGTTCTTAGATGTCGTGCAACCAGTCAATGGTTTGAATGTAACTTCACGCTTTACCTGGATGCAAACCAACTATATGCAACGCTATTGGCGTCCTCAACGCACAGAGATTGGGAAGCCAAACCTAACGAACGAGCTCTATTATCGTAACTATCGGGAGCCTCAATGGGATTGGGAGAACACCTTAACTTACGACCGTATCTTCGGAAAACATACCATAGGACTGATGGTTTCGACTACCGCCTCGCAATATAGTTACCGATTTAACGACGCAACTATGCGCGGATTCGAAGACGAAATCAATTCAATGATGTACTTTTCCAATGGAACCCAGGTCATTAATCCAAACGATCTGTACTACAAAGACCGCAATGTGTCGTATGTAGCACGTGGAGCTTACAGCTATTCTGACCGATATTTCTTCACAGCTTCAATGAGAAGAGACTATGCAAGCCGTCTACCGAGGGGCAAGAAGTATGGAGATTTCCCGTCAGTAACGGCAGCTTGAAGATAACTTCAGAGCCATGGTTTAAGAAAAACAATGTAGTGAGCATGTTAAAGCTACGTGCCAGCTGGGGAAAAATAGGCAACTTAGGGTCTATTGGCTATGGATATGGTGTGGCAACACTATCGACTCGCTATCCAAACGATTCGCCTGATGTGGGTAGTCAGATAGGAATTGACAACCGAGTGATGGCAGGAATCTTCCTCGCTAATGCCTTTAATCCGAATCTTACATGGGAAACCTCAGAGCAAGTAGACGTTGGTTTGGATGCCGTTTTATTCAATAACCGACTGAATTTGAGTGTAGACTTCTTCAATAAGAATACAAAGAATCTCATCAAGACACAGGATGTGAACTGGCCAACGACTATAGGCATCGCGTCACCACTTATCAACGACGGACAAGTAAATAACCGTGGCCTTGAGATTTCAGCCTTGTGGAAAGACCGAATAGGTAAAGACATCGGCTATTATGTAAGTGCTAATGTTGCAACCCTACGCAATAGACTCACCAATATCGGTGCCGCCAACCCTGACGGCAGTAAACCTGTGTGGACATATGAGGATGATTATCACTACAAAGAACTCACTCCGTATCGCAGTTCGGAAGGAAAGCCACTCTATTCTTATTATCTTTTGCGCACGGATGGCGTCTTTCAAACAGATGCAGAGGCTGCCGCTTACGTGAATTCTAACGGACAACGTCTGCAGCCTAAAGCCAAAAGCAGGAGACTTAAAGTTTGTAGATGTCGACCAAAATGGTTCAATCGGTGAGGGAGACTATGAGTTCCGAGGCAATGCAATGCCTAAAATGACCTACGCTTTCAGTGCAGGTTTCAGCTACAAGAAGTTCACTTTCGACTTCATGTTACAGGGATCGTATGGTGCAAAGCTATTCAATGCCTATAAATATACCACATTAAATGAAGCCGTTGGAAGCTTTAACCGCTCTGAAAAGATTCTAAAGGCGTTGGAAGGTCCTACATATGACGTGCCACGTATATCCATGACAGACGATAACGACAACTTCGGCAGGATATCAGATTGGTATCTTGAGAGTGGTTCTTACCTTAGAATGAAGAACATTTCCATTAGTTATTCGTTCTCAGACCTATTGCGTAAGCTCGCGTTCTTTAACCAACGACAGAGCACACTCGACCTAACCTTGAGCTGTGATAACCTATTTACCATCACGCCTTATAGCGGAATAGACCCCGAAGTAGGTGGAGTGGGATTGGACTGTGGCCAATATCCTGTTTCAAGAACTATCTCGTTGGGCGTTAAAATCAAATTCTAAGAATCGAAAACTCAGACAATTATGAAGATAAATAAAATATTCTTTTTCTCCTTTTTGATTGCAGGAACGCTCTCTTCCTGTACAGGTGACTGGTTAGAAACTACGAAAGAAGGAACTCCTAACGAGGGAAACTTCTGGAAAAAAATGATGCAGATTACATCAAAGCTGTAACCACTTTATATGATTGTTACGCTTATGAAGAGACCTGGGGACGTGATTTGTTCTACGAACAAGGTGCTGGTGACGACATCGTTTACGGCAGAAACCGAGGCAATAGCCAAATGAACTTGGCGAAACTCAAGATGGATGGCTCCTCAGAAGGCTCCATAAAGTGGTTCTATAAGCAAATGTATGAGACGATGTCTGCCGCAAACAACATCATCTATCACGCGCTTTTTGATTCCTGAAAAACGAACGAACAGCGGTGCAAAAAGCGGTCGTTGGGCGAGGCATATTTCATGAGAGCATTCACCCATTACATGATAGCTCTATCGCTATGGACGCCCAGATAACGGCGTGCCTTTCGTGAAATATGAAGACTTTTCGGACTATGAGAGGCAGATAAATGAGGTTCCTCAGCAGCAAAACACCGTCATGGATAACTATCGTTTGATTGTAGAAGACTTGCAGAAAGCGGCTGATTGTCTTGACTGGTTTAAGAATTATACGGCTGATAACTATGGAAGAGCCACACGAGATGCGGCATTAGGGTTTCATGGTTAAAACCTATGCATACTGGGCACAGCATGATAACAGCCAGTGGGCAAAAGATACCTGCGCTCGTGGATAAAATCGAAAATGAAGGTGGAAGAGGCTTGCTCAACAGCTATGCTGACGTGTTTAAGGCCGAGAATGAATGGAGTAAAGAGTATATTTGGTCTATAAACTCAAGAGGAAGTAACTATGCTGGCAGCATCTTTCCAGGCATTTCATTAGAGAATAAAGGCTGGGGTGTGTTCAACGGATGGGGCTATATGAAGCCTACTTTGGAGCTTTATGCGGAATACAATGACCAAGATCAGCGCCGCGATGCTACCTTATTGGCTTATGGAGACAGCTTCAAATACTTCGGAGAAAACTGGAAATGGTATTCAAACTCTGACATTGAAGTGGGCTTTGCCTTTTAAGAAGTATATGGAATCCTTCTCATATGGCAAGATCATTCGCGACGGAAATGGAAAGATTACGGGGTATGAGAACAGCCATATCTCAACAAACGGCGACCGTCCTACAAACCGATTTGAATGTTCCTTTGATGCGTTTCTCAGAGTTGTTGCTATTCAAAGCCGAGGCATTAATTATGCAAGGACAGAACAATGCGGCTGCCGTTGTGCTCAACAGGATTGCAAACCGCGCCCAGGAAGGCGTTACTTACACTGCACCTACAATGATAGAACTCATGCATGAGCGTCGTTGTGAGTTGGCATTTGAATGGACCGACCGACTGATGGACCTCAAACGATGGGCAGCAGGAGGCAATGCGGCTTGGAATCTCGATGCACTTGCAAAAGATAAGAGGGGCAAAACACGGCATCAAGCACGTGGATAGAACTAATCCCGACTCGCCCGTTGACGTGACAAATGGCACTACGCTCACGATAAACGGCAAGACTTATCATGGTGTTATCACCATAGGTGCGGGGCAAGGTGATGCCAAAGACTATGAGCCTGGGGGCACTTACAGCGTTTTGCCGTATGAAATCAACCAGGTGATTAAGTCGAATGGCAAGTTAAAACAAAACAAAGGATATGCTTCTAACTTCTGATGCAGTGAGTCATACGCCTTAAAACATAAAACATTAAAAACCAACATGCAGAGTGTAATGTGTCAAAACATTACCTCTGCATGGATGCGTTTGCTCTTCAATCGAAACAACTCGTAACGTGCTAAGCGTCAGTTCGTTGAATAGTATGGTGCTTTTGATAAGGTGTTTTGACGCAAATGATGTTACAATTTGATGCAAATCACCGCATGTTTTGACGCAAATCATCAAGTGAGATGCCGCAAATTACAAGATGTTAGAAATCAAACACTTAGATGACATAGCCCAGAAAGTTTATAAATTACAATCCATGATGATAAGAAAATGCTTTATTTCTGCTGCCGTTCTGTTGAATACCTTCATCGTATATGCCCAGAACAGCGCACTACAGACGTTCACTTTAGCCCATCCTTACAGCGTAGAGAGGATTCAACCTCCCAAGGGTAAGAAGGTGAAAAATGTTATTTTGATGATTGGAGACGGCATGAGTTTGATGCATATTCAGGCAGCCTGGACCGTGAACAGAGGCCATCTATGGATAGAGAACGCTCAAACGACGGGCCTTTCCTTTACTCCTGCGAGCAATCGGCTTATTACTGACTCGGGATCGGGAGGCACTTCATTGGCTACAGGCTATAAAACGGCCTATCATGCTGTGGGAGTTGATGACGAAGGGCGACCGCTAAAGTCGCTCGTTGACTATGCAAAAGCATCGGGAAAGAGTGCTGGCATTGCCGTAACTTGCCGTCTTTGGGATGCTACTCCCTGTGATTTCATCAGCCATAATCACGACAGAAATAACGAACAAGAGCTTGTTTCGGAGATGATAAACAGCCCAGTTGACTTTGTCTTTGGAGGCGGATCAAAGTATTTTGAGCATCGAAAGGACAAACGAAACCTCTTTGATGAACTTCAGAAGAAAGGCTACTACATCGCCCGTTCGCTTGAAGACGTTCAGCAAAACGTAAAAAGCGGTAAGGTTTATTGTGTGCCTTTTGAGGTCGATACGCCATTACCCGACGAGCGAGGTGACCTGCTTGCACGTGCTTTTTTGACTGGAATCACGCTGTTAAATCAAAATAAGAACGGCTTCTTTATGATGATAGAAGGGTCTCAACTCGATGATTATGGACACTTTAATCAGTTGGATATGCTGATGAAAGAAACCTTAGACTTCGACCAAACGATTGGAAAGGTCATGCAGTGGGCAGCAAAAGATGGTGAAACGCTCGTCATAATTACGGCTGATCACGAGACAGGCGGCATGACAATCCATGGAGGTGACTTGGCAACGGGAACCGTAACAGCCAACTTTTCGACAAAAGACCACACGGGAACTATTGTCCCTGTCTATGCCTTTGGACCGGGATCGCAAGACTTTACAGGCTTTATGGACAACACAGAGATATTCTGGAAGATTAAGAAACTACTGAAAATATAAAACGATTACAAACCAAATGCACAGAAAAATCATTGGCTTCATCGCGTCATTCATGGCGATCACTGCAACAGGACAAAACCTAATGCCGTCTGGTTCGCCGCTTTATAAGTTGCCTTATAAGAATACTTATGTCATGGAAACCCTCGTTGCAGAGAACGCTTTCCGTACAATGAAGCCCAAAAAACAAATCCCCGAGTCGTTTGAACACGCCAAAAGAGTGCTTCCAGAGCCTTATTGGGAGGGCCATTCTAAGGAGATTGACATGTATTGGAAAGCCTGGCAACTCGGTATTAAGAATGTATGTCAACCCTTAGATGAGTCAGGTTTCGTCTCCAGTTATATCGCTCCGGCTTATAATGGCAATATCTTTCATGTGGGATGATGCCTTTATTACGATGTTCTGTCGCTACGGACGGCGTTACTTTCCCTTTCAAAACACCCTCAATAACTTCTATTCTAAGCAGCATCCTGATGGCTTTATATGTCGTGAAATACGTGCCGATGGCAGCGATTGCTTTGGACGTTACGACCCAACCAGTACAGGTCCCAACCTACTTCCATGGTCGGAATGGCTTTATTACATTCAGTTTGGCGACGACTCGCGTCTAAACATGGTGTTTCCTGTGCTTGCTGCCTACTACAAATGGCTGAAATTGAACCGCACTTGGCGTAATGGCACTTACTGGAGTAGCGGTTGGGGCACGGGAATGGATAACATGCCACGCGTTCCCGAGGGCTATAACACCATCTATAGTAATGGACATATGGTCTGGCTTGATGCCTGTTTACAACAGATTATGGTTGCAAACATCCTCTTGAAAATGGGCTTTACTTAGAGCGTTGGCAGGAAATAGAAGAATTTGAAGATGATATTAGGAGCCTTTCTGACTATATCAACCGGCACATGTGGAGCGAAAAAGATGGTTTTCTCTATGATTTGTTCGCCAATGATAGCCTTAGTTCCACGCAAGGTATATACGCTTTTTGGGCTCTTCACACTGATGTCTCTCTAAAAGATAGGCTTGATCGGCTCGTGAACCACCTCAAAGATACTACCAAATTCAATCGTCCTCATCGCATACCTTCCCTTATCTTACAGCCATCCCTAAATACAAAGCGAATGGTCGTTACTGGCTCGGCGGCGTGTGGCCTGGCACAAACTATATGGTCATCTCGGGTCTTGTAGAGAAAAGGTTACCGCCGGTTGGCGTGGGATATTGCCCTGAATCATTATCAAAATGTATTCAAAGTGTTTCAGAAAACGAATACCTTTTTGGGAATATTATGCCCCAGAAGACGCTGCACCGGGCTTTCATGGCACGCCGTGATTTCGTAGGATGGACCGGACTTCCTCCTATTGCAATACTGATAGAATACATCTTTGGCATCCGCGCAAATGCCGCAGATAATAAGCTAACTATTGACGTAAACCTGACCGACGGCTATGGCATTAGTCGCTATCCCTTTGGACAAGACGGGCTGATGGATATCAAAGTGGCTAAGCGAACATCACAAAACGAGAAGCCAAAGGTAACAATCAAGACGAATAAACCAGTGGAAGTGCAGCTTATGTGGGGTGAAAAGGAGCAGACAACTAAGGTAAAGTCGGGCACCACCACCCTCTAATCATCATTCAAAACAAAACAGATAAAGCAACCATTAATATCATGTCTACAACAATTGCAATAGACCTTGGCGGAACAAACATAAGAGCTGCCAGGATAGAAGGCTACGAAATAAAACAGAAAAATAGCCGTAAAGTGTAAGGCAAATGGCCAGAAACACGACGTCGTTCAACAGCTTTTTCGACCTCGTTCGACAACTAATGACGCCAGAAACTGAAAAAGATTGGTATCGGCGTTCCATCGATTATAGACCACGAAAAAGGGTGTAGTCTCACGACGTACAAAACATTCCTTCCTGGGACATTGTACCGATAAAAGCACTCATGGAGAAAGAGTTTAGCCTCCCGTCTGCAGTAGATAATGACGTCAATTGTTTCGCTTTAGGTGAAAAACATTTTTGGAATTGGAAAACAATATCGTAATTTTGTAGGCATAACGATAGGCACAGGGATTGGTGCAGGCATTGTCATTGACGGCAAACTCTACCGTGGAAGCAACACGGGAGCAGGCGAAATAGGATGTCTTCCCTATCTAAACTCCGACTATGAGCACTATTGTTCCTGCCAATGGATGAACAAACGAGGACTCAATGCGCTTGAGTTGTCTGAACGGGCACAAAGGAACGACGTTGAGGCTATAGCCATTTGGGAAGAGTTTGGCAGGCATCTTGGCAAACTGTTACAGGCAATTTTGCTCACCCTACGACCCCCGAAGCAATCATCATTGGCGGTGGAATCACGGGCGGATCTGACTTCTTCAAGACCGCAATGATGCAGTCGATGGCGAGTAATTTCCCTTATCCGAAAGAGATAGAGCATATCCATGTCCACTTCTCTACACTCGAAGATTGTGGCCTTTTGGGTGCTTCTCGATTATAAATGAATTGCACATAGAATAAAAACACAAACCAAGAAACTATGAAAAAGAAACTAATTATGCTGTCGATGGCTTTATTGTGCTGTCTGACTACATGGGGAAAATGGAAAGCTAACCATGTTTTTCTCATCGGACTTGACGGTTGGGGCGCCTACAGTGTAGCCAAAGCATCCAACATTCCCAATCTACAAAGCTTAATGAAAGGGGATGTTACACCTTGAAGAAACGCAGTGTGTTGCCTTCTGAGTCTGCCGTTAACTGGTATACTATGTTTTTGTGGTGCAACACCTGAAATGCATGGATACACCAATTGGAATTCACGCGTGCCCGAAATCCCGTCAATGGAGCTCAACGAACATGGCGTTTTCCCAACTGTTTTCTATGAACTTCGCCGCCAATATCCTAAGGCTGTCATCGGTTGTCTTGCCGAATGGGACGGCATACGCTACCTTGTTGATACGCTTTCTGTTGACTATGAGGCCGTAGCTTCTAACTATGAGAAAGACAACGGGCAGCTATGTCGCATGTCAGTAGACTATATTAAGGCAAAAGAAACCCTAACTTAATGGCTATCATTTTTCGACCAGATTGACCACACGGGGCATGCTATTGGCCACGACACTCCAGCCTATTATGAGACTTTAAGCCGTGTAGATGGCTACATAGGACAAATCATTCAGGCGTTGAAAGATGCCGGAATATACGACGATTCCATTATCATTGTCACCGCAGATCATGGGGGAATAGGCAAGAAACATGGCGGAAAAATCTCTCGTTGAGCTTGAGATTCCGTTCATTATCTTTGGTAAGAACGTTAAAAACACAGGCGAATTCAAACAAACTATGATGCAGTTTGACACCGCAGCAACCATTGCTGACATCTTCTCTTAAGATGCCACAGTGTTGGCGCGGTCAATCCATGACGCAGGTCTTTAAAAAAATAAAAGGCTCGCTACAATGCCGTGAATAGACCACTGCAAGAATTTTTGTGCGCCTGTTCAAAGCAAATAATGGTTTGACATCTATCGGATTAAGAAATAAACACAAATAAACAACAACGTAAATCGAATAAAAACATAAACACAAAAACAACCAATGAAAAGAATCACTTTCCTCGCTATCACACTGCTGTTAGGCTGTAATCTCATGGCACAATCATTCTATGTAGGCACTTATAACATTCGTTATAACAACCCAGATGATATTGCTGAAGGCAACGCTTGGAAGCAACGATGCCCTCATCTCTGCGACTTCATCAACTTCGAACAGCCTGTTATCTTCGGCGCGCAAGAGGTGTTGGTCGACCAACTCCATGACTTGCAAAAAGGATTAGACCATTACAGCACGTTAGGAGTAGGCAGAGAAGATGGTAAAGAGGCTGGAGAATATGCGGCAATCTTCTTTAAGAGCGATGCACTTAAATGCTTAGATAGCGGTTATTTCTGGCTTTCTGAGACGCCAAATAAGCCATCTCTCGGCTGGGATGCGGCATGTATCCGCATCTGTACATGGGGAAAGTTTGAAGATAAGGCTTCAAAGAAGACGTTCTTCTTCTTTAATACCCACATGGATCACGTTGGAACGAAGGCAAGAAGAGAGAGTGCACACCTCATTCTCAATCAAATCAAAGCCATAGCTAAAAACAATCATGTCATCCTTACAGGCGACTTTAACGTTGATCAGACGGATGAAATCTATAAAATCTTTTCAGATTCGGGCTTCTTACGCGACTGTTATGCCAATGCAAAGCAACGAATGGCGCCCATAGGAACATGGAACGACTACATGCAAGACTATCGGGATATGGCTCGTATAGACCATATCTTTGTCTCAAATGACTTTAACATCGAGCACTATGGCATCTTTACAAACAGCTATTGGCTTGGAAAAACACGCCGAAACATCTCTGATCACTATCCCCGTTATGGTGAAATTGCAGATGAAATAAAGGGAAATAAAGGCACTCTACCCTCCCAGCCCCTCTCCGAAGAGAGAGGGGAGTAGTTACCCTCGCAAATGGAGGGAGTTATTTGGGGGTTAGTTAGGGGTGGTGATGTCGTTGATTATGAAGCGTAAAATGATTTGATGCAAATCATCGCGTAATATGCCGCGTTTTACACAACGAAATGACGTGGATTATCGCATGAAATGACACAAATTGTGACATAATATATTTAATGTCGAATTATGCCACGATACATATTGTTTCATAAATTATTTGAATCAACGTCGTTGATAATGGTTATTTCCGTGTGACAAGCCATTGAATCATGTTGAAAAACGAAAGAAATCGTATCGAAAAATGCATGTTTCAACGCCGTAGGTGTTGTGCTTTGATAGCCCAGGGTTGCCAAACGATAGTGCAGGCTACCCTGGGTTAATGTATGTTGTGTGGGGAACAACGCCGTAGGTGTTGCGCTTTTTTTGATTAATTCGCCATGAAAGGTTCCATTGTAAGCGTGCCTTCATAGAAAAAGCTCAACACCGATGGCGTTGAATCTCCTTGCGAACGTTTACCCGAGGTAGGCTCGTCCCTCGCCAACCCTCGGGCTATCAAAAGAACAACTCGTACCGAGTTGCACCATGCGGGCATTGCAATTGCCAAATACATTCATGGGAATACCGGCATAAAACCTATGGCGTTGCGCCATGAGCAAATTTATATTGCCAAACACGTTCATTGGAATACCAGCATGACACCTACGGCGTTGCGTCGTTACAACATTTATAATGGTGGATATATCCATTGAAATATTAGTGCATTTTGGCGTTTATTTATTCGTATGTTGGCATTAATTGTATTATAAAATAAACGTTTCAACGCCATAGGTGTTGCGCTTTTTGATAGCCCAGGGTTGCCAAACGATAGTGCAGGCTACCCGGGGGTAAGTATATTGTGTGGGGAACAACGCCGTAGGTGTTGCGCTTTTTCGGCGTAATTTGCCATAAATTTTTGGCATAAAAAAACGACAATCATGATATAAAAAGAACGTATCAACACCATCGGTGTTACGCTTTCTAAAGCGTAATCCACCATGAATCCCCTCACTATAACCATGTTTTCTCAAAAAAGCTCAACACCGATGGCGTTGAATCTCCTTAGAACAGCTTATCCGGGTAGGCTCGTTCCTCACCAACCCCGGGCTATCAAAAAACACAACTCGTACCGAGTTGCATAGTGAAACAATTATGAGGGTGGCGTTGTTAATAATTAAAGTTAAAATGGTTTGTGGCATGTCATTGTGTAAAACACGGCAAAACACACGGCCATTTGACGTATTTTACCGCGTAAAATGACGCAAATCATTGGGTAAAATGACGCAGATTGTGGCGTTGTTTGACGCATTTCACAGCGCCATGAATATGAAATTATGGCGTGGATGGATAGGAAGCGGCTAATCGTCTGACGGACAATAATTTGTGAGAGGATAAAAAAACAGGAGGCAAGGGAAGTGATTGTTCGATGGCTTTCAAATCGCTTCATCATGCAACTTGATTTGTAAATATTCAAGATAGGCTTCAACGCATACTCTACTTGCAAACAGATGATTTCACCTTTTTAAGTCTGTCAAGAAAGCGAAAAAAAGACTTTATCTCATGAAAAAGAATTGGTTTTGAAGAACAATTGAAAAAAAATTATTATATTTGCACAATATACTTAGATTGAAAAAAATGATATGAGAAGAATATTATCTACAGGCATTTTGCTACTGATGGTCATTGTAGCGAGTGCGCAGATTCAGTCTCCCGTGAAGTTCACCGCACAACTAAAGACGGGCAAAACGGCTGAAGCTGAGATTGTGTTTACAGCGAAAATAGCGGCCGGTTGGCATGTATACTCCACGCGACTTGCGGCAGATGGGCCGACATCGGCTACGTATACAGCGACCAAAAATGGATGGCGTTGAGCTTGTAGGAAAGCTTCAAGCCCACGGAAACGAAATCTCTGCATACGACAAGAACTTTGAAACGACGTTGCGATATTTTGAACATAGCGTGACTTTTACACAGAAAGTGAGGTTTACAAAGCCTGACTTTGTGCTGAAAGGTTACTTGGAATATGGGGCTTGTAACGACCAAAACTGCATGCCACCAACAAGTGTTGACATTTCAAAATCGGGCAAAAAGTCCGGCTGTAGCAGCTGGAAAAAGATGCCAAAGCTGAAGCAGAGCAGGGCGCCACTCAAGGAGAAGCTTTGAGTGATGCGTCAAAAACTGCAGCACCGGGAAAGGCAGAAGAGATGGGAAATTTGGCCGAATCGCAGGCTAATAGCATTGCACAGATGCAGCAAGATAGTGCGGCTCGTGTAGCTGCTGCAGCCTCTTCGTCGCTCACTAAGGCTGATAAAGCAGCATTGTGGAAGCCTGTTATCAAGGAGATTCAGGCGTTAAACGGAGACAAAGGCGTTGAAAACCAGAGCTGGGCCTATATCTTTATGATGGGCTTTTTGGGCGGATTGCTCGCTTTGTTTACGCCTTGTGTGTGGCCGATTATACCGATGACCGTGAGTTTCTTCCTCAAACGAGCAAAAGACGACCGTCGAAAAGGCATACGAGATGCCATCACTTATGGTATATCTATAGTCGTTATCTATCTCATTTTTGGGTTTAGCGGTGACGAAACTCTTTGGTGCTTCGGCGCTGAACGCATGGTCAACAAAGCCTTTCTTCAATGTGTTCTTCTTCTTGATGCTTGTGGTTTTTGCCCCTAAGTTTCTTCGGATGGTTTGAGATTAAGCTACCCGAGAAGTGGGGGAAATGCGGTTGATTCGAAGGCGTCTTCAACCACAGGACTGCTCTCTATCTTTCTAATGGCGTTCACATTGACGTTGGTTAGCTTCTCATGTACAGGCCCAATCATCGGCTTTTTGCTTGTAGCCTCTACCACATCTGGTTCAATTCTTGGCCCAGCCTTTCGGCATGTTTGGCTTTTGCAGTGGCTTTTAGCTTTGCCGTTTACACTATTTGCCATGTTCCCAAGTTGGCTGAAAAGCGCTCCAAAAGTCGGGTTCATGGATGAACACTATAAAGATAGTTCTTGGCTTCATTGAATTGGCTTTCTCTCTTAAATTCCTAAGCGTTGCCGACATGGCATCGCATTGGCACCTGCTAAGTCGTGAGGCTTTCCTGGCTATTTGGATAGTACTCTTCGCCGCACTTGGCCTATATCTCATTGGAAAAACTTAAGTTCCAAAGCGATGCAATCGGTGGAGACATTCAAAAACCAATGCCAGTTCCTTGCATCATGTTGGGTCTTTGCTCACTTGCTTTCTCTGTATATTTGGTGCCGGGACTATGGGGTGCGCCCGTCAAGGCAGCCAGTGCGTTCGCTCCTCCAATGGAAACTCAGGACTTTAATCTTAATACTAAGGTGGTAAAGGCACAGTATACAGACTATGAAGCAGGTATGGCGGCGGCGAAAGCCATGCATAAACCCGTGCTAATTGACTTCACAGGATATGGTTGTACGAATTGCCGTAAGATGGAATCTGCCGTTTGGACCGACCCACGCGTTATGGAATTGTTGGAGAAAGACTATGTGCTTATCTCGCTTTATGTAGATGATCACACGAAACTTCCTGAAGAAATAAGTGTCAAAGAGAATGGAGAGACACGCATACTCCGTACGATTGCCGACAAGTGGAGCTATCTACAACGCAGTAAGTTCGGTGCAAACACGCAACCATTCTATGTGCCAGTAGACAACGAAGGCAATCCTCTTGTGGGCAGTTATTCATATAATGAGGACATACCTGCATACATAAAGTTCCTGCAAAAGGGTCTTGACGCTTACAAAAAAGAGCAGAAAAACAATTAAATATGCTTGAAAACGAAACGCGTAAAGCTATCCTTGACCTCATCAATCGTGAGGTTGTACCGGCTGTTGGGTGTACAGAACCAATGTCAGTTGCCTTATGTACGGCGAAGGCTACAGAGCTTTTGGGATGCAAGCCTACACACATCAAGGTGTTGTTAAGCGCAAACATCCTGAAAAATGCAATGGGAGTGGGGATTCCTGGCACTGGAATGATAGGGTTACCTATCGCTGTTTCACTCGGTAGTTTGATAGGAAAGAGCGCCTATCAACTTGAAGTTATCAAGGACCTTACACCCGAATCGCTCGCAGCCGGCAAGCAGTTTGTGGCCGAAAACCGCATTTGTATTGGGCTAAAAGAGAACAATACAGAGAAACTTTACGTGGAAGTGACCGTAGAAAGTGAAGGACATCAAGCTACAACCATTATCTCTGGGGCACATACCTGCTTTTGTCTTTGCATCGAAAGATGATGAAGTCTTGTTTGACAAACGCCACAAAAGTGGAGACGAAAGCGAAGAAAACGACATCCAACTTAACATGAAATTGGTGTGGGATTTCGCTATGACGAGCCCCATAAATGAATTGAGTTTCATCCTAAAGACAAAGGAATATAACCTTCGTGCGGCTCAAGAGAGCCGCAAAAGGGAACTATGGTCATTGCCTCGGTAAGACCATGGATCGTCCTCTAAGCCATGGAATCTTCGGCAATAGTATCTTTTCTCACATCATCGCTACAACCGCTTCAGCTTGTGATGCGCGTATGGGTGGGGCGATGATTCCCGTGATGAGTAACTCAGGTTCAGGCAATCAAGGAATCTGTGCGACTAATCCCGTGGCCATATATGCCGAAGAAAACGAGAACACGGAAGAGGAATTGATTCGTGCTTTGACGTTAAGTCACCTCACCGCTATATACATAAAACAAAGTCTTGGCAAGCTAAGTGCGCTATGTGGATGCGTAGTTGCCAGCATAGGTAGTAGCTGTGGAATCACTTATCTCATGGGAGGCACCTACCAAGATGTATGCCATGCCGTGAAGAACATGATTGCAAATCTCACTGGAATGATATGCGATGGAGCGAAACCAAGCTGTTCTTTGAAGATATGTTCAGGCGTAAGTACGGCTCTTTTGAGTGCTCTCTTAGCACGAGAAGGCCGACATGTCACTGCAGCTGAAGGCATTATTGACGAATGTGTGGACCGAAGCATCCATAATTTAACCAGTATTGGCAAGGAAGCTATGTGCACAACAGACGATATGGTGCTTCGAATCATGACGAGTAAGCAAGGCTGTTAGTTGGTAAAGGCACAGCACATATAGTGCGATATCATATCAAACATTCAATCATAAAGAAGGGATTTGATCATGGGAAAGTGCAAATTAATAGCTTGAAAGTGGCATTCTTTTTCCAAATTATTGTACCTTTGCATAAGAGATAGCTGCACTCGGCATAGTTGAACAAGTTCACTCTGCACTCATTGGCAATCTCTTTGCATAAGAGATAGCTGCACTCGGCATAGTCGAACAAGTTCGCTCTGCACTCATTGGCAATCTCTTTGCACCATGAATAAAAGGTAACGGGGTCTCATAGTTCAATGGATAGAACAAGTCTCTCCTAAAGATTAGATCCGAGTTCGATTCTCGGTGAGACCACTTTCTTGAGCCTTGGCTCTATAAATCAGTTTAATCCAAACAATCATTAATATCATGCTTGGAGCTATTATAGGTGATATTGTTGGTTCACGCTTTGAGTTTTCAAAGCAAACTACATTCGATTTTTGAATTATTTACGCCTGATTGTGACTTCACAGATGACACAATTTGTACCGTAGCAGTGGCTGATGCTATCCTCAATAATAAGCCATATCGTGAAACGATTCATGAGTGGTGTCGACGTTATCCAACGCCAAAGGGAGGCTATGGAAGCCTGTTTCAGCGCTGGATTGATAGTGAAAACCCACAACCATATGGCAGTAGTGGCAATGGATCGGCTATGAGAGTGAGTCCCTGTTGGCTGGCTCTTTGACGAATACAAAGACGTACTTCACGAGGCCGAAACATGTGCCGCCGTGTCGCATAATCACCCAGATGGCATCAACGGAGCACAGTGTGTAGCGACTTTAATCTATTGGCTTCGCACGTGCCGCATTACAAAAGACGAGATAGAAAGTGCCGTAAAGCGTAACTTTGGCTATCGAATGATGCCGTTAAAAGACATCTATAAGATTGGAAGTGAAAACCACTTTGACGGTCTTTGCAATGAAACGGTGCCCTATGCCATACGTTGTTTCCTCGAAAGTAATAGCTTTGAAGACGCTATTCGCTATGCCGTTGCCGCGGGAGGAGATACAGATACCAAGGCAAATATATGTGGATCCATCGCGGAATCTTACTATGAAATACCAGAAGAAATGATAGAAAAGGCCTACTCGTATCTACCGGATGACATGCTGGATGTCATCACACAGTTTTATGATAGAATACAAAGCGAACTCTAAAATCATAGCTTTCGCGCATCAACTCATCTCTTCAATGCCCTCGTTTGACGTTAAACAGGAGATGAAACACATAATTTTATGAACTTGAATATCAATTTTTACTCAACAAACATGATAAGAAAAAGTATTATTTTGCTCCTTGTGAGCCTTTTTTTATACCATGGGTTGGTCATGGAAAGAATATGATTTCAACCGCAAAGAAGGCTGAAACCACACAGCAACAACTGCATTTCATGACAGCCAAACAATGGGAAAAAGGTGCATGCAGCCTATGCTCTTAAAAACCTATCAACCTAAAAGATTGCTGGAACTTTATTACCGATTATTCGCCTAACGATAAAGCAAACGTGGCGACAACACGCTTATTTCAAAACATGAAGATTCAGCTTTCAGGCGATAGTTTGCTTTATCTGAATGGACGAAAGCTTAGGGTGAAGCGTGCAGAATGCAGTCTGCAAACGATGAATAAGCAGTCTTCTTGCTTCAACTTCCTTTATAAGTATCTCACCTATCGAGGCCTTCAATTCTCTAAAACGATGCCCGTGCTGCAATTAAAGGCGTCAAAACACGACCTTTATAGCGACAAACTGCAATATGTTTACACGGGAGATTATCTCACACTCTACCACAAAGGATCGATTGCTATCTATAAATATATTCGGCAAAAAGACCAGGGAAAGCCCGATGCTAAAGCTAAATTGGTCTATACAATGGCCGATATGTATAAGGATTTTTGAAAAAAGAAGGCAGTAGCGAACGTGCCAAAATATACCACATTCGCCAATGGAAAGAGCCACTAAAAATGGCGTCTTTCGACCGAATTGAAGACATGCCAATCGATGGTGGCTTCTTCTTTGAGAAGTTACCCGGCTTTAACAACTTCCCCATCTTTGTTTGTTACAACTATAATGAGGATGATGAGTTCTTGATTTATGCCATGAAACGTGGCGTGATTGATTTTGACTATTGTCTTCAAGTCGAGGCTTTCAGTTCGTATAATGACACAAAAGAAGACTTCGCTATCTTCTCTGATGGCACTATTTACATTAAAAACAACCAAAGGAAAGAAAGCTAAAATCCTCGTTTGTCGTCTCAATAAACAGGGAGATTTCTATATGTTGAAGTAGTGAATGAGGGCTTATGAAACCATGATAAGCCTGTAAACGCAAGCCATATAGCATAAAACAAAGCCTAAAAATAAACTGATGATAGCTTATAAAATGATGGGATTGATTTCACTTTCAGTGCTATTCCTAAGTGCCACCTGTATGGGCTCAGGGCAAAATGCGACTGCACCAAGCACACCAAAGGTGCAGCAACACACAGCAAAACCTCTCTCTTGTGACGAGAAACTCATGCAGTTGGTGTGCTCATGTCCCAACTTTAGCACGCCTTTCAATAAGAAAAACGATGCATGCAGAGATAGCCGAAAAGCGACAAAATGGTGTTTATGCCATCCGCTTATATGCCAAAGAACATGGTGCGAACAGCGAAAGCACGCAAGGTTGGCTATTGCTTGACACGAAGAACAGATACTTAAAAGATATCACTAACGACCCCGACACGCCCATTTTTATTGCGATATGACAAGGCAAAATATGAGGACTATGTGACCCACTGCTTAGGAATAAAGTCTACTGCAGCCCAACACGAGCGTGCAGAAAAAAACTGCTCTCACAGCTTCCAATGCTATCACTTCCATTAGAATATAGCTATGATTTCATCATGGATATGGGCGGAACAGCCACTCCCGACAAGGCGCTTATGCCGTTGTTAAAGACCCTATGTCGACGCCGAAACAGACCTTTCAAACTGTCATGTGGCTCAACTGCCTGCGGTAGATGGCTATCGTCTCCTCCTGGTTTGTGGCAATAATGCGGTTGGCGAGGGGCGTTTCTTCTTATGTTCAATAGATAAACAAGGCAAACTTACTGAGAATTTACTCATTTATACGGCCCAAAACCATCCTGTGGAAAGGTAAAGAAGAGAACAGCTTCCTACATTTCAAGGTCAATAAAGGCGGTCAAATCACGCTCAATAAAAACAATCGTTCACAACGGAAAAGGAAGTCGTTATCAGTAAGAAGAACATTCAATTCAGACGCGGAATCTTTTTATTCTATATCAGATTGAGAATCAGTTTGTTACATGAGTAAAGGCAAAAAGAGAACGCAAAGTGACACAATAAGCCTCGTCATCTACGCCATTTCGCCTTGTGATTTGCGTCATTTTAGCGATAAAACACGGCAAATTATCGCGTGAAATGCCGCAAAATCATTTAACCTTTAATTTCTCAATCACATCTGCATCTCTAATTACTCTCAAGCAACCCTCCATTTGCATGACTAACTCTCCCCTCTCTTCGGAGAACCATAGGTCGCTGTTCGTGAGCCTGCGAAACGAGGGAAAGCAAAGGGCTGGGGGAGAGGCTGTTTTCCCTCTCCATTCCACGAAGGGGCTGGGGGTGAGGCTGAAAAATCGCTGGTGTCTCGGTTTTGTTTTCCTTACACCATTTTCCCCTTTCATTATCAACCACGCCACGTCCCAAAATTATTTCATCTCGCAACTGCGTTGGCATTGTGCTATTATCCCAATGGATGAATTTCGCAATATAAATGCCCTCATGGCGCAACTCGGTACGAGTTGTGTGTTTGATAGCCCGGGGTTGGCGAGGGACGAGACTACCCCAGGTAAACGACCGCAAGGAGATTCAACGCCATCGGTGTTGAGCTTTTTCAGTGAAAACATGGGTATAGCGAGGGAATTTATGGCGGATTACGCTTAAAAAGCGTAACACTGATGGCGTTTAAAACATTTATTTTCTAATACAATTAAGGATAACATACGAATAAATAAATGGCAAAATGTGGAAACATTCCAATGAATAAATCCGCCATTGCGAATGTTGCAACGACGCAACGCCGTAGGTGTTGTACTTCTGATAGCCCAGGGTTGGCGAGCGAAGGCGAAGTCTACCCTGGGGTATTTGTCGTTAGAGGTAACAACGCTGTAGGCGTTGTACCTTTATTCCTTAATGTTTTATCGCGGCATTCCACGCAGAAAACGTACAACACCTACGGCGTTGACCTCCTCACTACATGCATAACCCAGGGTAGGCTGGTGCCAACCCTGGGCTATCAAAGGTACAACGCCTTCAGCGTTGAACTAATATGGTATTATAAACAGCGTCATTTTATTCGGTAATCTATATCAAATGGCCGTGTGTTTTGCTGTATTTTACACAATGAAATGACGCAAACCATTTTACGCTTCATTATCAACAATATCACCACCCCAAATTACCCCAAAGACTCCTCCCTTCATTCCAAAGTGTAACCTACCCCCTCTCTTCGGAGAGGGGTTGGGGAGAGGCTTTATTTCCCCATTCCATCCCCCAACAAAAGGAAAGGTCGGGCATTTTCATGTCCGACCTTTTGTTATATCTATGAAAGAATGGTTTATTCTTGTGGCAACATCACAACGGTAATCTTTGCTTCCAGATGCTAAGAAGGCTTTTAACAAATGCAGAAACACTTTCAGGTGTCTGTGCCTCGACAAGTTTCTTATAGTCTGTATAGGTATCAATTCCGAGCTTATCATAGTTATGAATGGTGCCATTCCAGAAGCCGTTGGTCTTTACTTTGTCGTCGATTTGCTTCAACATCAAGGTCTTTACCTTTGCCAACATCTCTGGATTGCAAGACGTTGCAAGCTTGTTTGCCCTCGTCAGTCATAATCTTTTAAGGCAATCTCTCGCTTCTCTGGCTTCATCGGACAGACACCAATCATCTGGTAAGACTTTATAGCCATCGTCTGATAAAGAGGCTCCCGAATATGCACCACATGAGTAAGCTGCGCTCGCCTCTTCACGTATTTCTTTCAAATAAATCATTGAAAGCACCTGACCAGCCATATCCATTTGGATGCTCTTTTCAAGTGTAAACGGAAGGTTTTCGTTATGCCATACCATGTAAGCATTGGCCTTTGGTGTCTCCATCTTACGTGTAAAGATGTTCTCAATCTGGCCAGTTACCATCTTACTTTCACGTTTAGAAGCGACATTGTTTGCCTTTGCTGGCAAGGCGCCGAGATACTTACAGATGAGTGGACGGATAGTATTCTCGTCGTAGTTTCCTATGATCATGAACTCCCATCCACGTGCACTTGCGGTGCGTTCTTTAGCCATTTGCAGGATGCGATCATAGTTAATGTCTTTCAAATCCTTGTAAACCAGTGGGGCAAGTCTTGGATTATGTCCGTAGAGTGTAGCCGTAAGAGAGTCACTAAAGGCTGTTTCGGGAGAGAGATCTCTATTCTTTAATCCTACTTCATATTGCTGAATGAGCGTATTATAGGCATCGTTGTCCTTCTTTATATTAGTGAAATAGAGATAAACCATTTGCAACATGGTTTCTACATCCTTAGGTGTTGCACTACCACTGATGCCCATTTTGCGTTCGCCCATAGTCAGATTAGCGTTTGCAATCTTGCCTGCGAGTGCCTTTTTGGAGTTCAGTACTTGAGAAGTTTCCAAGGCCACTGATGCCTATAACGTCATTAAATGTGGTGAAGTTTGCAAAGTCTTTTCAAGCCATAGGTGGTTGAACCACTGCCTCCATTGCCATTCAAGAGCACCTGATCTTTCTTGAAGTCGGTCTTCTTTAGAATGACTTTCACGCCATTAGAGAGTTCAAGTGTAGTGTAATCAAACTTCTTGCTCTTAGTTTCTTTTTGATTTTACCAGCTTGAGGCAATTGTTTGATGAGCGGTTCGTTCTTAACATTGTCAACATATGCCGTGATTTGTTCTGCACGTGCAGCCTTTATAGCGCCGAGTAACTGTTGTTTTGTTGGATAAACATTACCTTCTTTCTCGTTGTTAAAGTTGATAATGACCATGTTACTGTCGTTACTTGGGATGAGTTCCTTAATCTGTTGGTTCACTGCTTCGAGTGGAATCATCGGCACAAGTTGCTTCATTGTCTGATATGTATAATCGATATCAGGGATTGGTTCGTTGTTTAAGAAGTTGCCAAGATACTGTGAAAAGAACTGTGAATTGTATCGTTTGTCCTTGTTACTATATTGCTTATCCAAGCCACTTAGATAGCTTTCTTTGAATCGATTGTATTCTGTTGGAGTGAAACCAAACTCTGCTGCGCGGCGCGCTACTATCATTGCAGCCTTCAAAGCGTCTGCCGTTTTGGCTAATATCTTTAGGAGAAGCACTGATGGCAAAAAGCGTCTTTAGTCTTAGCAAAGATATAATCTCCATCACCAGCTTGGGCACCTATGAATGGACAATCAGCCTTTTGAGCGGCTTCTGCGTATCGATTGTTCAGCATAGTTGCTACAGCTGCGTTCACAAAAACCATAGACAAGATAGTTCACAGTGCCTTTAAGTGAGTCGGGGAATACGTCATGTTTGAACATCACTTCAACGCTGGAGCTTTTGCTCTTCCTTATCTTTGTCTATAACAACTATAGGTTCTGCGTTGTCTGGAACAGGCTCTTCTATGATAGGAGCTTCGTTATCTGGGTTCTTAATTCCATTGAAAAGCTTCTTTATTTGGGCTTCAACCTTGTCAACATCTACGTTACCTACGATGATTAAACCTTGGTGATCAGGGTGGTACCACTTATGATAATAGTCGACAAGTTCTTTGCGTTTAAAGTTATCTACGACGCTCATTAGTCCTATAGGATAACGCAAACCATATTTACTTCCAGGGTAAAGAGCAGGCAAGTTACGCTCAAACATTCGACTCGAAGCACTTGTACGGAGACGCCATTCCTCATGAATAACACCACGTTCATTCTCGATTTCCTTCTGATCGAGTGTCAAACCAGTAGACCAGTCGCGTAGAATGATAAGACAAGTATCAATAGCTCCGGGTCTTTGTGTAGGCACATTGTCTATATTATAGACTGTTTGATCAATACTGGTATAGGCATTTAAGTCTGCACCGAATTCTATTCCATTCGCCCGACACCATTCAATGAGGCTGTTACCCTTAAAGTGATCCGAGCCATTAAAAGCCATATGCTCTAAGAAATGGGCTAAACCTCTCTGGCTTTCTTCCTCTTGTATCGAGCCAACCTTTTTGCGCAATGTAGAAGTTTGCGCGGTTTTCCGGCCAGTTGTTGTGGCGGATGTAATAGGTAAGTCCATTCGAAAGCTTACCTATTCTGACATCTTTGTCTACTGGAATCGCCATCTGTAGCTGCGCCTGAGCATTGCCAGCGAGCGTTAACAGCACTGCAACCAATAAATTCTTAAGTTTCATTTATAAGTGTTTTTGTTAATAAATAATCGATATGTCAAGTCAACCGACGAGTTGATGTGAATCGTTTTGCCGATTAACTCCATTGTAGAAAAATCAGTACAAAGATAGTATAAATAATGTATCGTTGTACAATTTATAAAGATTTTTGATTTTTTTGTAAGTAAATAAAAATCCTTTACCCCACTTCTCTTTTCATATTGAATAAGAAAAGGTGGGATAAAGGATAATATTTTTGATTTTTGTTTCGTAAAAGAAACTTATTTCTTCATCGCCAGCGCTGCACTGGTTTTTCTCTGTGTATTGTGGTAAATTGATGGTCGACTTGCCTTTAATGTCCTCAATATTACTACCTACAAAGAAGGTATAAGTGCCTGCATCAGCCAACCATTGATTGTTAGTTTCATCATAACTTGCAAGATCTCTCACCTCAAGCACCATTTGCAGCGTCTGCGATTCGCCGGGCTTCAACACACGTGTCTTGGCAAACGCCTTGAGCTCTTTGGCCGGTTTCTCGAGTCGTCCCTTAGGAGCTGCGACATAAACTTGGGCAACTTCCTTTCCCGCTACACTGCCAGTGTTCTTCACATTGACTGAAACCACGAGCTTGTTTCCATTGCGTTTCACGGTCATTCCATGATATTCGAACGTCGTATAACTAAGTCCATACCCGAAAGGATAAGCCACTTGACGATGGAAAGTGTCGAAGAAACGGTAGCCAATCCAAATGCCTTCTTCATGCTTTGTGAAGCTTCTTGTTGGAATAGGTGCCCCACAACAGCCCAAGTTTTCATACGTAAAGAGGTCTATATCCTGTGGAAAGTTCTTCGTAGATAGGGTGATCTGTGGCTGCAAGAGGCCAGGTCATTGTGAGTCTTCCAGATGGACATATCTTACCAGTCAATATATCTGCCACGCTGTTTCCACCCTCTTCGCCAGGCTGCCAAGCTAAAAGAATGGCATCAGGATAGGCACTCCAGCTTGTTGTTTCTATCACCGAACCCGAGTTTATGACAACAATCACAGGCTTATTTTCGCCATGATAGGCGGTAGAAACATCCTGAATCATCTTCATTTCCTGTGGGGTGAGGTTAAATTCTCCGTCTATCTTTCGGTCGATTCCCTCTCCTGCCTGACGCGAAATCGTGATGATTGCCATGTCAGACTGCTTTAGTTGTTTCTTCAAAAGTTCGTGAGTGATGTCTATTTCAGGCATCTTTTGGTCGCCCATTAATGGTGCTTCGAACCAACGAAAACCCGAACGATCGGCTTCAAACTTAAGTTTTGCATAGTCAATATACTTTTTATAGATCTCCGTTAGGTCTGAAGTAGTTTCGATTCCAACATTCTTCAGCCCCTGAACAAGGTCTATAATATAAGGTGTATGCACGCAACCAGAACCTACTCCGCCTGAAAGGAAGTTATAAGAGCCTGTGCCATAGAGTGACACGCGCGTCGGTTTCTGCGTCTTTCCCCCAAGAGGCAGCACACCATTGTTCTTCAACAACACCATGCCTTCATCTGCAACTTCTCGGCTTACGATAGCGTTTGCCTTGAGATTTGGGTTGTTATCGGCCTTATATCCATTGAAATGAGGAGTCAAAACAATATATTCGAGCATGCGACGCACACACTTATCCACGTCTTCCATACTCAGTTTACCTTTGCTTTACGCCTTCAACAATATCCGTAATCTGCTCTTTACTCCCCGGCTCTAACAAGTCGTTACCAGCCTTTACCTCATTAATTGTGTAGAGACCAGCCTGCTCTCGCTTACCACACCAGTCTGTCATGACAATGCCTTTCAAAGCCCCAATCGTCGCGAAGTACTTTGGTTAGGAGGTCATGATTGGCTTGAGCGAAGACCCCATTAATGCGATTATACGATGACATTACAGTCCAAGGATGACTCTCTCACGGCAATTTCAAAGCCACGTAGATAGATTTCGCGAGCTGCACGCGGTGAAACAATCTCGTCAACAAATATTCTGTTCGTCTCTTGTGAGTTCACTGCGAAGTGCTTTATGCTTACTCCTGCACCCTCATTCTGCACACCTTTGACGTAGCCCGAAGCGATTTTACCCGTCAAAAAGAGGGTCTTCGCTGTAGTATTCGAAAGTTTCTTCCGCACAAAAGGATTACGGTGAATGTTCATTCCCGGACCAAGAATCACATCACAATTATAGGCTTTTACTTCGCTGCCTATAGCCTTTCCAACCTTAAAAAGCGAGTTCCGTGTTCCATGTAGCAGCAATACATGAGTCCCACAGGAAAGCCCGTTGCATAGAACGTTTTGTTGGTTTCTGGTCTCGTGGGATTAATGCGAACACCAGCCGGTCCGTCTGTAAGAATGGTCTCAGGAATACCAAGTCGCGGGATAGCTATCGTCGAACCAGCCGCTCCCGGCACTGTATGCGAGGAGTTACCCGCCACAGCTGTGGTCGACCAAAAGTCGTATTCGCCTCCTACAAGCAGTGAGGCTTTCTCTTCAAGTGTCATGGCTTGCAACACCTTCTCAATGTTGTCTTTCGACAACTTCGGTGTTTGTGCCGTTGCAGTAATGCTCATTGTAATTGCTAATGCTAACGTTTTAATTTTCATATTAGGCTGTTATTAGGTTTATTTCGTTTCATTCAGAGGGATAATCCAATCTATCCGCAATTTATTTCGGATGACAAAGATATAAAATTCTTATGAAGCAATCCTACAACCAAATGTTAAATTCTATGCCTTCAATAACATATTATGCCATAGAAAATAACAAACCTTACACTTATGCTATTCATGTTATCCTCTATTTCCCCCATTATTAGTGCGCAAGGTGAGGTTATTGATGGATTGTTTGCATAGAAGAGCTCACCCCAATGTCTTTCAGCCTCACCCCCAGCCCTTTGCTTTCCTCGTTTCGCAGGCTTCACGAACAGCGACCTATGGTTCTCCGAAGAGGAGGGGAGTAGTTAGCCATGGAAATGGAGGAGGTTATTTTGGGGTTAATTGGGGTGGTGACATGGTTGATAATAAAGCGTAAAATGATTTGAGGCAGTTTGTCGTGTGATTTGCCTTGTTTTAGCGTGTGAAATGACGTGTTTTATGATATAAAAATGACGCAAATCATATTATGAAATATGCGTTTCAACACCATGGGTATTGCGCTTTCTTTCACTATTCAGCCGTTAAATTCGTTGTCATAATTATGTGTTTTGCTAATAATCATTTGCAAAACACTTTGTTTTTTTCCCTTAATTTACTATGGTTTGAAAGGCATGTTTTAGGCTCAAATGGCGAGGAGATGAGAGGCTGAAAGCTTAGCACAGAGAAATTGTTATCACTAAAAGGATGAGCCAAAAGAGTAGGCCAATGACCGCATTGAGAGCCCGATTGCTGAAATATTCGGGGTTACGCGGGAAAGACATCTGTATCTATAACTTTGATATCTTCAGCGGAAACCATGTCTTGAATGGCCTCTTCGTGGGAACATCCTTCAGCTTTCAGTATTTCAAGAATATGCTGTTGATGCGCATTTAAGTGGGTAAGGGCCTTGCGATTGCGTTCATCTTGTTGCTTTTTCCATGCGATAAAAGCCTCTCTGTAAGGCCTGTTCGCATGGTTGAGCAATGGGGCATTGACCGTGAATGCATGGTAACTATACGGCTCATTCAATAGGAATCGGTGGATGAAATAGCGCCATGCGGCTCCTGTATGAATAGTAATCAGGCGGACGAAAAGCCATAAAATGGCTGAAAAAAGCATTGAAGTCATTTGCAGAAGAATGGATATCGATGAATGAAATGGCTTAGATGAAGTCGTTTCCTTTCTTAATTTGCACTTCGGCGACATACTTTCGGATGAGTGCCGAAGAGTCTTCTTTCTTGCAAATGAGCAGTACATTTCCCTCTTCTGCAACGATATAACCATCCAATCCACTAACAACAGCAAATCGATCTTTGGGGACTTTGATAATGTTATTATGCGAATTTTCTAAGTAAACGTCGGAGTTGATGACCACGTTGTCGTCATCTGCCTTCTGCATGGCTTCGTAAATGCCGTGCCAAGTGCCCATATCGGCCCAGCCAAAATCACACTTTTTCAAGTAAACATGGTCTGACTTTTCGAGTATACTATAATCAATTGAGACGTTAGGATAGGAGGGAAAGTTCTCTTTCATATAGGCGTCTTCGGCAGAAATGGTCCATTCAGGGGTTATCTTTATCAAAGTTTCGCAGCACAGCCGGTAGGTGTTGACAAAGACTTTCCTTTAAGAATTTGACGTTAGAAAGGAAGATTCCCGTGTTCCAATACCATTCCCCACTCTCCATTAACATATGAGCAAACTCGCGTTCTGGCTTTTCTATAAACGATTTTTACATTGAAAATGTCGTCTTGTCCGCTGTGTTCGCCGATTTGAACGTAGCCATATCCTGGTTCGGGTCGTGAGGGTTTAACGCCCATAGTCAATAAACAGTCGTTGTTACGAACAAAAGACAAGGCCTCCAAGAGATCGTTTTTAAACACTTCTTCGTTAAGAACGGTCTGGTCAGATGGTGCAACAACCAAGCAAGCTTCAGGGTTAATGTGAGCAATTCTGTGGTTAGCCCATGCCACACTTGGTGCCGTATTGCGATAGATTGGCTCTGCCATGATGTGGTCATCAGATACATGTGGCAATTGCTGATGAACCAAATCAAGATAGGTTTCGTTGGTGTTGATGAAGATATTTGCTTGAGGAAGTATCCTTGAAAAGCGGTCGTAAGCTTGTTGAAGCTGTGTACGTCCCACGCCAAAAAAAGTCAATGAATTGTTTCGGAAGATGCTCTCTACTGCATGGCCAGAGTCTACGTCCTTTACCACCTGCAAGAATAACACAGTAGAAATCGGTTAAGGTATTGTGCATTGTCAGTTTCTTTATCTCCTACGAAGATATAAAATTAAAACAGAACGGCAAAAGTCTTTTTACTTTTTTTATGGATTCCTTACACAAAAAGAACACTTTTATGACCAAAAATATTTGGTAGTTTCGAAATTATATGTATCTTTGCATCGTCTTATGAAATGGCCATGCCCAGATGGCGGAATCGGTAGACGCGCTGGTCTCAAACACCAGTGGAGCAATCCATCCCGGTTCGATCCCGGGTCTGAGTACTCACAAATCCCTTTGTAAGTATTTGATTTACAAGGGATTTTTATTTTTCAATATGTACTAAAAGTGTACTTTACAACAATACTATAGAAAGCGTGTACTTTGATTGTATTTGGTATGATTTATTTAAGTTTAATTAACGAAAATCGTTTTCTTTTTATTCTGTTTCCTTCCAATTATTGCTATTATTTGCTGCGGATATGCTACCTTTGCAGATGTACTTACCTTATATTAAAGAATAATATGGAAGATGATAGACTTGAAACCCAACTAACCAAGATACAAAAGTTTCGTGAACCACTGCGTTATGCAAACTTTCAATGTTCTCATTGGAAATATTATGAAAAAGAAAGAATGTATCGGCACAATGATTCTTAAAGGGATGTTGCAGGAAGAGTTTTTGCAAATTACCGATAAACTATCTTCTATATATATGAAGTATTCTGCCCTTTCGTGCGTAGAGGAATCTTATAACGAAAAATAATTTTTTTATGGGATAGCACTTTCTATGAATCACTGAACAAAGAGCAAATGGGAAAGTATTCTAACTTTGATTTGTCTACTTTTGATTATAGTAAGTATTTTGAGAATCACACTTTGTACGATGAAGACCTTCCAATGTTTTTCATCCCTCATTGATGCTATTCTCTATGAACGCTATTCACATTATCTAAAATGTGAGATTGAAAAATAGAACTAAGCGAAATCAAGAAGTCTTTTCAACGCCATTCTACAATTGTTTATGATAACATCGAGCCAAGCCAGACAAAAAGAAAAACCTGTGATTGTTGGCAATGAAATCAATCCATTCAAATCTGATTTTTCGGAAGAACAGATTGAAATACTAACTGATTGCATCAATGAAGTTAAACTTTTTACGACCAATGTTTCACCAAAGATTACTAAAAATTTATTTGATTGCAATCTGAAAGGAGTACTAAAAATCAAACAATAACCGACTACTTGCGTATCTCATGCAAAGTCTTAATCTTCGGGGATACGTTACTAATGAATGGCAGTCTACCATTGCACGCAGTAAACTCATATTGGGAAAAACCAAAGACACACCATTAACACGAACTGACCTTTCCACTGCAACAGATCAAATCAATATGAAGCAAACTGAAAGGATGGGAAACCATTGATAACTACATCAAACAACTGAAAAAAAGGTTGAGCATAGGTTGATACCTCAAACATTGCTCAACGTCATTTACTTTTATCGTTTCTAATTTTGCCCTCGTTAACAAATAATTAGCGAAGGTGCACCTTCATATTGTTTAATTCAAAAATGTTTTCAATATGAACAAGACATTAGAAACTCGAGTTGAAGAACTCGAACAAATGGTATTCATGAATAAGAACGTGCTGAGTTTTGAAGAAGCCAGCAGGTTCTTAAACCTCTCAAAGAGTTATCTCTACAAACTCACATCGGGAAATCTGATACCTCATTACAAGCCACAAGGTAAAATGCTTTATTTTGAGAAGGCAGAACTTGAAGCGTGGCTACGGCAGAATCCTATTAAGACCACTGCACAGATAAATCAAGAGGCTCAAAGGTATATCATGGGCAACAAACCCTTAATGCAGAAATAGCTTATGGCACAGGAAGAATTTATCCGTGTTGGCACAACCTTATATAAAATTGTGAACCAACCACGCATCAATGGTGGTTTCGTCAAAAAGCGTATTGTATGGAACAATGAGACGCTACGACAGGACTATGGCAAAGATTTCATTGCCACAGTCCCAAAGTATGACGGCTTTTGCACTGTTCCCAACCATGTGAACTATCAACCTGTGGTCGATAAGTTTCTTAATCTCTATGAACCGATAGGGCACCAGCCAAAAGAAGGAGAGTTCCTACACATCGAATCCCTGATAAGGCATATCTTCGGGGAACAATACGAGTTGGGCATGGACTACTTGCAGTTGCTCTATCTCCAACCAGTGCAGAAACTCCCCATTCTTTTGATGGTGTCAGAAGAGCGCAATACAGGTAAGAGTACATTCCTCAATTTCCTTAAAGCGGTCTTTTCAGAACAATGTTACGTTTAATACCAACGAAGACTTCCGAAGTCAATTCAATGCCGATTGGGCAGGTAAACTGCTTATTGTGGTGGACGAGGTATTGCTCAATCGCAGGGAAGACAGTGAACGACTGAAAAATCTCAGCACAACGCTTTCCTATAAGATGGAAGCTAAGGGCAAAGACCGAGACGAAATCTCCTTCTTTGCCAAGTTCGTGCTGTGCTCAATAACGAGTTGCTCCCTCGTCATCATAGACGTGGGAGAAACCCGATATTGGGTAAGGAAGATAGAACGTCTTAAAAGTGATGATACCGACTTTCTGCAAAAGCTGAAAGCCGAGATTCCTGCCTTTCTCTATTTCCTGCAGCACCGAACGCTGTCCACCCATAAGGAAAGCCGTATGTGGTTTGCACCCAAGCTGACCTTTACATCAGCCTTACAGCGCATCATCCGCAGTAACCGAAACAAGTTGGAACTTGAAATGTCCGAGCTGTGTCTTGACATCATGGAAATGAATAACGTTGAGGAAGTCTCTTTCTGCATCAATGACATGATGCCACTTTTGAGTAATACGCAATGCAAGTATGACAAAGGGCAGATAAGGAGGATTGTGCAGGACATCTGGAAGCTCACACCTGTGTCCAATACGCTGACCCTACACCACCTACCAACTCAGTTACAACGCTCCGCAGTATTACTCTCCTATCCGAAGAACTGGCAGGTTCTATACTATTACTAAGAAGCAGCTTAAGAGTCTCTAAACAATTTTATATCCATTATTTTGATGAAATGATGAATAAACTATATAAAGTATTCAATATAAACCGTTTACTTTCTCATCTTTTGCTCATCGTGGATATTCTGCTGATGAAAAAGAAAAAGGATTGTGTTTTTCTTTTTCGGCAGCAACTCCATTTTTGTTGAGTAGTACGATGAGGGTGCGATGAGTGCAAAACCATCTGATAACCATATAGATAAAATCAAATTCATCAATTCATCATTTTTTTCATCACTTTAACTTCCTACAATCATGAATATAAAGAAAATCAAACAAATTAAATTGCAGGACTTTCTTGCATCAATGGGCTGTAAACCTGTAAAACAGTATGGTGTCAACTTCATGTACCTTTCTCCATTAAGAACGGAGAAACATGCATCGTTCAAGGTAAATACAGAAATCAATCAATGGTATGACTTCGGTATTGGCAGAGGTGGCAATATCATCGCCCTTGCAGAGTTGCTCTACAACTCTTCGGACGTGTCGTATCTCATCCATCAGATAGAGCGTAACGCACCAAGCAGCGTGTCAGGCAGTCTGCCCACAGTCAAGCCAATCACACCGCAGAACTCCTTTGAGCATCTTCAGGTGCTTCCTATCACTCATCCAGCCCTTATCAAATATCTTGAAGAAAGGTGTATTGACGTTGAAACGGCAAGAACTGTGTGTAAGGAGCTGCACTTTGATACAAGGGGCAAGCATTACTTTGGCATTGGCTTTCCCAATATCGCAGGTGGCTACGAAATACGCAATCCGTTCTTCAAAGGCTGCATTGCACCAAAAGACATCAGCCATTTCTATGCAGAAGAGCCGAAGAAAGTATGTTTTGTTTTCGAGGGCTTCATGGACTTTTTGTCTTTTATGACATTAAGGAAATTGAAGAATCCGCAGCAGACAGGATTAAGCCTACAAGATTATTTGGTACTCAATTCTGTAACGAATATTCATAAGACTGCAAAGAGATTATCACGCTATGATAACGTTCAATGCTTCTTGGACAATGACGAAGCAGGAAGAAATGCCTACCTTCAATTATCAAAGGAATTGGGAAAATCTATTACGGACGCATCAACTTTATACAATGGTTTCAAGGACCTGAACGAGTATCTGTGTGCAGAATCCAAGCATTCAGAGAAAGCAGAAATAAAGAAAATCAAAAGGATTAAGCTATGATTACAGGAATAGTTTGGCATAATCTGTTTTCGGGGAGCAAGTTTATGTTTTGGACATACCAAAACTACTTTGCTCCACCTCCCTGACAGTCGGTGTAGAGGATTATCCCGTCGGTCTCCATCAAATTAAAAGAAACAAATATGACTAAATCAGAATACAACAAAGGCGGTCGCCCAACCAAAGGCGCAGCCGAAAAGAAAAAATACCGTATCACGGTGAAACTGAATACGCAGGATTACTAAACGCTCAAAAGCAAAGCCAAAAGCGCAGGAATATCCATGAGTGAGTTTGTAAGGAAAGTTCTTGATAAAGGAAATGTCATTGAACGACTGACCGTAGAGCAAGCAGACTTCATTCGCAAGCTGTGTGGAATGGCAAACAATCTCAATCAGTTGGCGCATCGCGCCAATGCGGAAGGGTTTCATGCCGTTGCTCCTTTCCATAAAAAAACATTATTATCAAGATTGACGAAATCCTAAACTTGATACGAAGATGATAGCCAAGATTATGAAAGGTTCGGGCTTCAAGGGTGTTATCAATTACATCCTTGACCCGAAGAAAGGAACGGAACTCATTGATAGTTCTGGAGTGAGAACAGATAGTATCAACCATATTGTTCAGAGCTTTATTGACCAAACGAAACTGAACCCAAGAGTAAGCAAGGTTGTGGGGCATATCTCCCTGAGTTTCTCGGCACAGGATTCTTCCAAGCTCAGTAATGAATGGATGGCGCAGATCGCTCGTGAATACATGGAGAAGATAGGTATAAAAGATATACAGTATATCATCGGTCGTCATTTCGATAAGGAACACCCTCATGTGCATATCGCTTTCAATCGGATAGACAATAAAAGGTAAGACCATTTCTGATCGTAACGACAGATTCAGAAGTGAGAAGATTTGCAAGGAACTAACCGCTAAATATAGCTTGTACTTTGCTGGTGGCAAGGAGAATGTCAAAGAACACCGACTGAAAGAACCCTGACAAGACCAAGTATGAAATCTATCAGGCGTTGAAAACCGAAATAGCTCGATGCAGAGATTGGAAAGCCCTCCTTGCTCATTTGGAAAAACAAGATATAGATGTCCGCTTTAAGTACAAAGGCAACTCACAGGAAGTGCAGGGTATCGTCTTTGAAAAGAACGGTTATCATTTCAATGGTTCTAAAGTGGACAGGAGTTTCAGTTATTCCAAGATAGACTTTGCCCTGCAACAGAATGACAGAGAGCACTGAACAGCAGATGCAAGGAACGATAAATCTTATCTCTAATGTTGCAGATGTTACGACCGAAATAGCCAACGACCTTATAGAGGGAGGATTAGGATTGTTCCAGACTCATGGCACTGTCCCTGCGGAAGTTTACAACACACTCAACAAAAAGAAGAAAAAGAAAAAACGTAAGATACATTTATAATTATGGTAGATAATAATACATTTGTTCTCTTCGAGGAAATCAAAAACAAGCTGGAGACAATTTACAGGGAACTAAAAAGAGTTGAAAGAAAAAGGAGAACTGTTCGGTCTCTCCTCCTGTTCCCTCCACACCTGTACAACGTGACGACCAGCAGGAACAGGAATTGCTCAATCAGTATGAACAGCGAACAAAAGAAGTGATTAACAAGTATATTGGTGCAAGTGCGCATCAAGGACGAGGAGGCTAAATCTATGGACAAATTGGTGGCAAGTGTCTTGACCATGTTGCACGAATGGCAGGAGAATAAAGTGCATCCACAACCGCAGGAACACATTCATAGGCACAGCTTTGATATCAAGTCATCGAAAGTCTTTACTTATATGGTTGTGACAACTGCCATATGTTTTGTTTCTTTGGTCGGCAATTATTTCTTGTGGCAAAGCAAACAGCAATACAAAGATGATGCCTTGAAATTTCGTATCATCAGAGTTTGGCGAGGTTGTAGCCCTAAGGAAATCCTATGGCTCAACGATGTGTTTGACATTCATCGCAATGAAAAAGGTAATCGAGTTAATCAAGGGAAAAAGCCGATGGTTACGATATGGAATTGAAGCAGAAGGCAGATAGTCTGATGCAAAGAAAATTGAAGTAACTCTATACGGAACAAGCCCAACCAAACGGGAAACTTGGTTGGGTTTGCTATAATGCCATATTATTCTATGATTTCCCAGAAGCCACCATTATCTGGTCCAACACGGCGAAGGTACTTATTACGCATATATTCGATATTACGCATAATAGAAGTCGCACTAATACCAACAGCAGAAGCAAGTTCTATCTTGGTTATATAGGGATTTTTCTGTCATTAGCAGCAAAATGGTAATACGATTTTGCGTTAATTTATCACCATTTTCTAATGCTTTAGCCACTGCTTTTTTCTACTATCATCTCTCGCTTATCAGTAACCCTATCAGATACCTTTGCTTGCTCATCAGTAACCTTTTTATGTACCTTCGAGAGGGTATCAGCTACCTTATCTGTATTCTCTTTCACAGACATTTCTTGTTCTGACATAATCTTTGGAACTATGATTTTCAAAAATAAAATCATCAAGGTGGAAGGATATATTTTATCAATAGTATCATTGGGACTTACAGTTGCATTTTTCTACATTTACAGTTGCATTTACAGTTGCATTTTTTTATTGATAGCTGGTTGGACAAAAGAACCTTTTAACCTCTTGACTGTTTGTGAGTATTTCCCTTTTATTGTCAAACTCATATCTTTCTCTCTTATTACATACCATTAAAAACATGTAATAGCTTAATTCTTCTTATATGCTCCATTATGAGCAGGATGTGCCGTTTGAAGTGCCACAGGGGTGGGTATGGTGAAACTTGATGACCTGCTTTTTTTATGAAAGGGCCATTTGAGTAGCTTAACAAAGTCTATGTTTGTCCTCAAAGAGGGCGAATACCTTCAAAGTCTATGAATCAGAAGTAAGCTATACAAAAAATGAAAAAGTTAGGAACTTTACTGACATTTCCAAAGAGATAATATCAAGAATTGATAGCTTTTGCCATTCAGCCTTTTGATATTATCGTAGCTGTGCTGGAACGATTGAGTGAAACTTTTGATCTATCCCGTGCAAAGAATAGAAGGAATATATATGATCAAGCTTTTTAATGACTATGCTCAGTTTATAGATAGAGATATAGAAAAATTTATTTACTCTACTTTGATTATATCCTAAAATGAATGAATCTACATGATAGTAAAGGAACTGCTATCAACCCAAAATTATCTCAGCCTTTTGATGTGCTAAATCGAATTTCTCATACCCCCTACCTCCTTTTGCTGAACAGCAACGCATTGTGGCAGAGATAGAGCGTTGGTTTCTGCTTTGATAGATACGATTGAACAAGGTAAAGGAGAACTACAGACCGCCATCAAGCAGACGAAGAAGCAAAAATCCTTGACCTCGCTATTCATGGCAAACTCGTGCCACAAGACCCGAGCGATGAGCCCTGCGATCAGAACTGGTCAACGCATCAATCCCAAGGCACAAATCACTTGTGATAACGAGCATTATGCGCAGTTGCCAAGAGGATGGAGTGTAATATCAATGCAAGATATTTGTAAATTAAAAGATGGAATAAAGCGGGATAATACCTCTTTGATAAACTTGGATGTAAAATATTTGAGAGGAATTTCAGAAGGAAATATTATACATAATGGTAAGTTTGTACCAGCAAATTCCTATATGTTTTTTTAGTAGATGGTGAGAATTCTGGTGAAGTGTTTAGAACCCCGATAGATGGCTATCAAGGAAGTACATTTAAGCTGTTGGACATAGACCAAAATGTCAATGAGAAATATATCCTCAATGTAATAAACCTGCATCGAAAGACATTAAGAGAGAATAAAGTAGGGGTCTGCAATACCTCACTTGAATAAAAAGTTATTCAAGGCTATTGCCGTCCCTTTGCCACCATATAATGAGCAGATAAGAATAGTAGAAGCGATTAAATCGACATTCAATATACTTGATGCAATCAAGGAGAATTTATAAGTTCTCCATGATTGCATCTAACACATTAAATAAATTATCGATTGCTGTAACAATACGCTTCTGTTCTTCCTTCGGAGGGATAGGAATTGGTAGTTTAGAGTATTCTGAAATCTAATAACGTTTATGAGTATCACCAATTAGTTGTGTGATGCTCATAAATGCAGCAACATATTTGATTGATATGTTTTGGTTTACCTGCAAAATCTTCATTGCAGAAGATTTAACCTTAAAAGGAAAAGTTACTAATTTTGAGGCAGTCGTAAAATCATCGAAGATAATACAAGGTAATTTAGAATATATACCCTCTTCTTCATCTGTATAGCCTATTATAAAATGATTTGCCAGCTGTTAGAACCGGGTTAAATAACTATCATCATAGTTCGTAGAGCTAACAATATAGTCTGTTGGCTGCTCATATTCTATAATATCCTCAAGTGAACATATAGCCCATCCTTTTGGCAACTGCGCATAATGCTCGATATACTTTTATTATATTGCTACTTTTATTCATTATAAATCAATGTAATATGGTAACAACATTTCAGAAACATCTTGCCAAGACCAACTTGGCACCAAAACACCATCACATCGTATGTGTGGACAGTGAACTACTCTTTGAACATTACAAGGAAGTGAATAAAAAGAACCTTTTAGCATACAAAAGGATTTCTTGTAGAGAATTTTTAAGCCCTCAAACGGTTAACCTACGTTTGCAGGCTATTAACAAATACTTGGAGTACTCAAAGCAAGAGAAACTGAAAGTGAAGTTTGTAAAGGTACAGCAAAAGAACTTCTTAGAAAATGTGATAAGTGATGCCGACTACAAGTTCTTGAAGACCAAGCTAAAGGCTGATGGCTTTGATGAGTGGTACTTCACAATATGGTTTATGGCAGCAACGGGCGCACGTGTCAGTGAATTGTTGCAAATTAAAAGCAGAGCATGTACAAATAGGGTATCTCGATCTTTATAGTAAAGGTGGCAAGATAAAGGCGTTTGTATATTCCTAAGAATTTACGGACAGAAGCAAACAAGTGGATTAAAGAGAGGGGATTAAGTTCGGGATATATATTTCTCAATCGCTTTGGCAATCGAATCACAACACGTGGTATTGCCCAACAGCTGAAACATTTTGCAGAAAAAGTATGGTATCAATCGTGATGTGGTTTATCCACATTCTTTCCGCCACCGCTTTGCAAAAGAATTTCCTTGACCGTTTCAACGACCTTGCGCTATTAGCCGACCTCATGGGACACGAGAGCATAGAGACCACTCGCATCTATTTGCGAAGAACTGCCGATGAGCAGCAGAAGATAGTGGATAAAGTAGTGAATCAGTAATTGCTTTGCAAGCATAGCCCGACAAGGCTATGCTTGCAAAGTCTGTTCAACAGTATCAATAATAGAAAATAGTTCCTCTATCTTTAGCACAATGCGCTTTTGTTCGGCAAGTGGAGGTAACAGAAAGGATAAGATTTTATTAGCGTTTGACTAATATTCTTCTGAGTTCCTCCTTTTCCAAGCATATAGAAATTATCTCGATTAGCTAAAAAGATAATAGAAAAGGTAGTATGTATTAATTTCATTTGGTTTGGCATATGCTATCGCTTGATTGGTGGCTAACTCCATACCTGCAATACCCAATTTACCAATAGAACCATACATAGCCATTAGCAATGTTCCTTTTGTCAATACTTTTGCAGAACTATTATATATGCCTAACTGAGAAATATGTTTTTGAAGCAAAATGTAACTATGGAATCATTCAGATCACCAATAACCAGCCATGGAATATTTCCTTCGTAGTATGCTTTTAACAGTACTTTCGGGAGTACCGCCACTTCCCCATTTAAAACAATCGCCAAGGGTTGATAAATACCATCCTTTAGGCAACTTCTCACTATGCTCGTTATCACAAGTGATTTGTGCCTTGGGATTGATGCGTCTTGAGCAGTTCTGATGCAGGGCTCATCGCTCGGGTCTTGTGGCACGAGTTTGCCATGGATAGCGAGGTCAAGGATTTTACTCTCGTCTGTTTGATAGTAGTCTGTAGTTCTCCTTTACCTTGTTCAATGGTATCTATCAAAGCAAACCAACGCTCTATCTCAGCCACAATGCGTTGCTGTTCAGAAAGAGGAGGAAGAGGTATGAGAAATTCTTTAGCACATCAAAAGAGAATATTTGTTTGATAGCAGTTCCTTTATACTTTCTATACTTCTTCTTTTAGGATATAATCAAAGTAGAGTAAATAGAATTTTTCATATCTCTATTGTATAAACGGACAAGCATTAAAGCTTGATTTATTATTCCTTCTATTGGTTCTGGGGTAGAACAAAAAGTTTCACTAATAGTTCCAGCACAGCTTACGATAATATCAAAAGGCTGAATGGCAAAAAGCTATCAGTTCTTGATATTTCTCTTGGAAATGTAGTAAGTTCCTAACTTTTCATTTTTTTGTATAGCATTCTTCTGTTCATAGACTTTGTAAGTATTATCCCCTTTGAGTGACAAACATAGACTTTGTTAGTTACTCCAAATGGCCCTTTCTTATAAAAAGCAAGGTCATCAAGTTTACACCATACCCACCCCTGTGGCACTTCAAACGGCACATCCTGCTCATAATGGAGCGTATCGGAAGTTTTCACGGTCTTTTCGACTGCGTTTTTATCTTTTCCTTCTGAGATCAAGCGTTCTTTTTCAGCACGGATGCGCTCAAGAAAAACAGATGCAGGCTCATCATTAGGGTCTTAGGGTACAAGCTTGCCGTGAATGGCAAGGTCTAATATCTTTTGTCTTAACTTCTGTGTCCATTATCTACCAATTAATCATTTGTGCTGTTTTGTTCTTCCAAGAACAGATTACAATATTCATTGAGCTGCTCTTGCATACGCTCTTGCGGAATAAGAATACGCTTATATTCTGTTATCAAAGTCGGGCTCATACTGCGACTCATGGCGTATTCTACCACCATTTTATCAGCATCAGGACATAACAGAATACCAATAGAAGATTTTTCGTTGCTACGCTTTTACATCACGATCAAGGGCTTCAAGATAAAACTCCAACTGTCCGAGATCACGAGGATGAAACTTTGTCTTTTTTAGTTCTACCGCAACAAGTGCTTGTAGCCCACGGTGGAAGAACAATAAGTCTGCTTTGAAAGTTGATGCGCCCACATTGAGATTATACTCTTGATCCATAAAAGATAAAAATCTTTACCCAACTCAAGAATAAATTGCTTCATGTGTTCTATCAGCCCTTTCTTGAGCTTTGTTTCACTATGTTTTTGAGGTAATCCGAGGAAATCAACGAACAAGGTGTCCTTAAACACTACAGGAGCATTTGGATAAGTCTGTAATAAGCCTTTCGACATATTCTTTTTATCGCCTAACAATGTTGTGTAGGTCTGGTTGGTAATGCTACGCTGAAGCTCTCTTTTACCAAATGCTCTTTGTGAGCATACAGAATATAGAACAACTGTTCTTCACTACTTTTACAACGACATAATATCTCTATATGATTCGTTAAGGTCGTTAGTGTGAGTAGTTTGGGAAATTGTCCAATTCTTGGCTGGACAATTTGCATAGGAAAAACAGTTGTACCCTTTGGTTTGTCTGTGATAGGGAGGGATTATTAATTTGTGCAGTTTTTGGCTGGACAAATTCTTTAGATAAGTATTGTGATGCCGTGGATAAAAATCTTTCAGAGGAGTATTCCTCATAGAATAGTACCATATTGTATATGCTACTTCTGCTATACCCTTTTCAGCTTTTGGTTTGTTTGGTACGGATATATTCAGAAAGTTGAGTAACAACTTTGCTACCCCATTCTTCCGATTTTTAATTTATGGGAAACATAACCACCCACATTCCAAGCCATAAGCAGCGTTTCTTCGTTCACCGCTCTTAAAGCACGGCTCTGATGCTGCAAAATGATGTTGATTACCTCATCAAACTGCTGCTCTTGACTTAATATAATATTGCTATCCATTCCGTTTACTCTTTAATTCCTCTCATTAACTTCTGCAATTCAGCTACTGCCTTACTGATGTTGCTGGCTTGAGTTGTGATATTTTGTCATTAATTCGTCTAACGTAAATTGTTTTTCCTCTCCACCAGCCTTAATCCATGTAATATCAAGACTTGTTTTGTCTCGAATCATAATGTCCTCTACCGTATATTTGCGCCATCGACCATCACGAGCAGTATCTTCGTTATAGGTTTCGACACGAGGATTAGCTGTATAGCAAGCTACGAAATCATCAAGATGATGACGCTGCAACTTATTAGTTGCCAATGTGTGCTTCACATCTGTGCGATAATCATAGAACCAAATATCCTTTGTTGGTTGCCCTTTCGTGAAAAACAACACGTTGGCTTTAACGCCTTGTGCATAGAAAAATGCCAGTGGGCAAGCGTAAAATGGTGTGCAAGTTGAAGTCGCTCAATAGCTTCTTGCGGATCGTTTCGCCTGCACCACCTTCAAACAGCACATTATCAGGAAGTACCACTGCTGCCCGACCACCTGTTTTCAGCATCAACATCATGTGCTGTAAAAAGTTGAGCTGATTGTTTTTAGTCTCTACATAGAAATCAGGGGCGATTGATGTCCACCGAACCAGCGGGACGAGTTCAAAAAGGAGGATTGGCAAGAATTACATCTACCAAAGTGTCAGGCTCTTTTTCCAAACTATCTTCACAAGCTATAGGGCTACGGTCAGTGCCAATGCCATGTAAATATAAGTTCATCGAAGCCAAAGTTACAACTAATGGAGTGTTATCAACGCCATGAAGTGCCTTATTATTTAAGAATTCACGTTTGTCCTTATCTTGTGATTGCTGTTTCATGCAGTCGTATGCAGCCAACAAGAAACCTCCCTGTGCCACATGCCGGATCGCAAACGGTTTCGCCAATCTTGGGTTTGATACAATCTACCATTGCCTGGATAAGAGGACGAGGCGTGAAATACTGCCCTGCACCACTTTTCTTATCTTGACCATTCTTCTCCAAGATTCCTTCATAGATAGCACCTTTTACATCGCCATCCATGACAAGCCACCGCTCTTCGTCTATCATCGAGATCACCTTCTTAAGATAAACAGGCTTATCAATCTTATTTTGTGCCTTAGTAAAGATTGTACCTATCAAATTGTCTTGCTCGCTAAGAGTTTTCAGTGTCTTCTCATATTGCTCAATTAAGTCTAAGCCATCAAGTTCTATCAGATTACGCCAACGATAGCCTTCGGGAATAGAGGATGCCTCCTCAAACAGTTCCTCGTTCTCCGCATCCATTTTGAGAAAGAGAAGATAGGTAAGTTGAGTAACATAGTCGGTGTAGCCAATACCCTGTCCTGATAGCGTAGTCGCTAAATTCCAAACCTTTTTGGTAAGTGTTTGCTCTGTTGATATGTTTGTTGCCATTTGTTGCTGTTTTTCTGTAAATGATAAATTGTGATAATGAAGACAAAGCTTCGTTTGCTATATTTTTCCCACCAAAGGCACGGATAAGTTGCGCCGCTTTGTGTCTTATCATTGTCTTTAATCTCTGTAATTGTACAATAACCATTCGATGCAATGTAGCTAAATACTTGTTGCATCACTCCAATCTGCTCTTGTGTGAGGGGGCGTTGATTTTGTCCACACCAAAGGTTAAATCTTTGGCTGGCAGATGGGTATAAACTCTCGAGTCTTTCTATCTGGTGAAAAGCATAACGCACTAACTGGATGATGTTTGTAAGGGCTTTTTTCCTCTTTTGTAGAACTATGTTTTACCATTTGGGGATTGATGATGGCATAGGAGTTCCAAAGTAATGAAGTGTTGAACTTACTACTTGCAAACTTCAATTTGTTCTCCAAGTCCTTCAGTATGGTGTATGTGAGTGGCTCTCCTTGGTTGTTGTAGATGATGCGCAATGCTTCTATTTCGTCTTTATGTTCCTCACAATAGGCTTCAAAAAGCCGAAGTGGTGGTTTGGGCTTCTTCTTGTGAGAATCCCTTTGATATTAGCGTGTCCTCGCCCGGCATCAATGTTTCAATAAATCCTGCATTGAGTATCAATAAAAACTCACGTGCATCTGGCTCATTCTGCAATGTTGTGCACCAAAGCCTTGCGAGTCGTATTTGGCTCATTCACATTGACATATTCCGGTAAGGATCCTTGCTCGAGCGCATCAAAGATGTTGATGCAATATCCATCATGCTTTTGATGAGCCAAACCAAGAAATTTTTCACGGTCTGTTTCTTCACATTTATGACTGATACGAGATAAAGCGACTTGCTATAATCTCAAATTGTTATCATTTACATTACCATGCGTTATTTTCTCCAAAAGTTCTTTTCAAGGAGATTAGTTTGGTGGTTGCACTGTCTGAGGGAGAAGTAATAGACTTTTTCATGCTCTGTAACACCCTACGGCATCTACTAAAAAGAAACAATCCACTGTAAGCGTTGGGCGTTACATTTCGTAGTTGCTCATCGCCTATGGTACGCACACCTCGTCCTTTCATCTGAATGTATAAAGGTTCTGATGCCACATCACGCATAAAACATTACCACTTCAAGGGGTTTAATGTCAGTACCTGTTGCCACCAATGTGCAAGTTACGGCGATACGGAAATCCTTATCATTGCGGAACTGTCGTATCAGCTCGTTGCTATCACCCTGCCGAATAGGTGATTTTTGTACGAAACGGTTATCATTGTATCCAAACACTTCTTTTGCTATTTGCACGATATTAGTTGCATGATTTTCATTGAGTGCAAATATAAGTGTCTTGGGCAAATAATCTAAATTAGCTTCTCGCTGCGGGTCGGTAAACATCTCGGTATATATGGCATCGCGATAAGTCTCCAATATCAGCTTAATCTGTGCAGGTTAATAATACTACGATTAAGTTCCTCACGAGTATAATTTTTCGTTTCTTGGTTGTTAATAGTCTGAACTTGCCCCGTATAGCATGTTTCTCTTTACTTTATCACCTTTCGAGAATAGCACCGCCGTTCTCTGTTGTCTGCGTTTTGATACGATAAACACGACAATCAACATTTACGCCATCAACGATAGACTTCTCAGCGTATAGTTTACGATGATATTGCCATTGAAGAAAGCTTCGTCTCAGGAACAGGTGTTGCTGTTAATCCTATCAACTTTGCTTTTGAGAAATAATTGAGGACTTTCTGCCAATTACCATAAATAGAACGGTGGCACTCATCAATAATTATCATATCAAAGAAATCTGAAGGAAGGTTAGGATTCTCTAGGGAGCATTATTTCTTATCTTCTATTTCTTCATCGTCCCTCATCATTATCGGTAATTTCGTCACCCTTTAACAAGGAGAATAATCGTTGGATAGTGGATATTACCACATTGCTATCCGTTGGTACGCTTGAAGACTTCAAGCGATTAACCGTAAAAATAGTATTGAATGGATCGCCATTCTCTGTCAAACGGAATGTACCAAATTCCGTTTCAGCCTGCTTACCCAAATTATTCCTATCCACCAAAAACAAGATGCGCTTCATTGGCGTGAAAGCTAACATGCGATAGGCTGCCAAACAAGCAGTATAAGTCTTCCCGGCACCCGTTGCTAAAACCATCAAAGCACGATTTTCACCATTACGAAACGATTGCTCTAATTGAGTGATTGCCTCATATTGGCACGCACGCAATCCTTTGGGGTTCAATGTGGGCAAGCCAACATAATCACCCTCCAAGCCTAATAACTTTTTAACTTCTTTGGGAGTATGAATTTTCTTACAATACTCAAATTCAGAATCACTCTTTCGAGTATCATAAAACATCAAGTCCCTACTATTAGCAACATAGGCAAGGGGTAAAGGTATATTAGGAAACCATGCTTGACACCACTTAGGACAACTTCGTGTATATAAGCGAGCTTGTTCTTGCACAATATCAGAATTTATATCTGTTTCAATGCGCTTAGCTTCCAATACTCCTACTGCTTTTCCATTGAGAAACAATAAATAATCAGCTTCCCTATTGCCAACCATCAATCCTTCCCTGATAGCCACAGCCGTTATGTTTGGAGCATACTTATCTCTATCAACGACTTTCCAGCCTGCTTCTTCAAACATTCTGTCTATGATAACTCGTGCCTTTTCTTCTGGGTTCATATTTTCTATGGTTCTTATAAGTGTATATTATCGGAAGTTAATGCAAAGATAAGAATAATTTGGCATATAAATATACGAAAGCGTGTGTATTTCATCGTTCATAAGTTTTTCTAAGACAATGAAACAATTAGAAAATGTTATATAATTTATTTTCCCTACTCATTAGAATCAAAAGGAAGTCTCCTATTTAGAAAAATTAAAGTAATTACTTGGTTCTAATAGCTTTTTAGAGTCTTATTAATTTCTTTCAAATAATATGGCACCAGTTCTTCTGTATTATCAGGTGGAGTAGAATAATTACTTGCAATCTGCATAAAAGGAAGCTTAAAGACATTATTTCTGTATATTTTTTTCCTTCCATATCAGAGTATTCCAATTCCAGTTCGACATACCCATCACTAACACTCCTTCCTTATCGTATTCCAAAAATCTAAATAGAAATGTAGCTCATAATTTGGTGGATATATATTTACACCTTCACTAAACATTTTGAAATAAGATAATGTTTCTTCCTTTTCAAAGATATGATAATCTTTCACTATTTTTTTGCTTTTTACATTCTTCGCACATCCTTTTCCAATATTCTTAATATGAAGTGCAAGTACCTCTTTGTTTGCAGTGCTTTTGCAAAAAGGCTATTATATTTGGAGTTGTTTCTTGTTTTCTGGTTTTTCGACCTCATACCACATCATAACATTTACGCCTGTATAAAAACTGTTGCAATGGCAACTACTGTACTAAGAATTATTTGTGGGTCATTCCATTCCATAATATTTATGCTATTTTATAATTTCAATTCTGGCAAACTATTAATTGCTTCCGACTTCAACTTATCCACTGCACGAGTATATTTCTCGGTATGCTTCAATCCGCTATGTCCTAAAAGACTTGCAACGGTCTTGATATTGGCACCATTATTCAGAATGTTCACAGCAAAAGCTATGGCGGGCACAATGCCAACTGATATGCTTATTGATACCTGCACGCTTTTACCCACTGTTTTACCGATTTGCAACAACTCGTATGTGGGCAAATTAAAAATGGAAGTATCTAAGTCTTCGGGAGCTTCTCTATCAATGACAGCAAAACCATCGTTCAAAGGGATAACGACACCGCTATTGGCAGAATGTCCTTTGGTCTTATTCTGCTCAAACTTCAAAAGATGGTTGGTGTAATCGATGTTCTTATAGGTCAGGTCTTTCACATCGCAGAAACGCAAGCCACAATATAGGCAGAGGATGAAGGCTCGTCGCACATTTGGATTTTCGTTGTCGTAATGGCATTGAATCAGAGATTGGATTTCATCCAGTGACAGCACATCCTTGCGCAAGATCTGCTCATCGACCATGCATACTACACCCTTACATGGGTCTTTCAACATCACTTCATGGTCTATGGCATAGCGTACAACTTTCTTAAAACGCTGATAGATGCTCTTTGCCCCTTCACCCACGCTTCGTGATTGCAGATACTCCACAAAGCGTTCCATCATATCCTTGGTTATCAAGTCAGGCTTAATGCCAAACTCATAGAGTGGGTATTGCTCTTTCAGAAAATCCTTAAAACGATTCAAGGCTATCTTTATCATTCGCAGGTCTTTCTTGGTGTAACTGTCAATGTACGCCTGATAATAGTCCAAGAAATTGATATTCCTATCCTTCTTCAGACGATAGCCGAGCATGCTCTCCTTAAACTGCTGTTCACGCTCCGCTCGAATTTTGGTAGCCAGTTCGAGTGTTTCCTTGTTCTGTTGTCGTTCCGTTGGAGTACGAGGCTTAGCTATCAAGTACAACTGCAAATTTTCTTTTCGCCTGTTGTGCTTAATGTGTACCTTGGGCTTGCCTATCATCTTGCCTGTTTCGTACAAAACGGGATTGCCGTTTTCGTCTAAAACCGGTGTTTCTTCTCTACCAAGATAATACTCCAGATAAAGACTTATTCGACCATCAGAAAGCGTATTTTGCTCTAATTTCGGGTTTTCTTTCGTTTTATTTTCTAATTTTGCCATAATTGATAGTTATGTACCTAAATGTGTATCAAACCGAGTAAAATCATTAACTTGTTTATTTTCAGAAGTTTTCTTATTTTGCAAAGATACTAAAAAGTTCCGAATATCAAAGTGTACTAAAAGTGTACTTTATGACAAAAAACAGTCAAAAATGAGCAAAATCAACAAATACAAGAAATATTAAATCATTGATTACCAATACAATATATTCTTTTGATTTCTCTTGTTTTCACGGCATTGTACCGGGTCTGGGTACTACAAATCCTTTGTGAATCGATGATTTACAAGGGATTTTTCGGCTCAGTAGAAAAGAGATGGACTGATGAGCAGAAGCTAAGAGCCAAGATACTATTTAGAGAATATCCTGACATCAAGAAGGCTTACGGCTTATCACATTCGCTAAGAATGATTTTTGCAAAGAACACCGTCAAAGACGCAGCTAGACTATCATTGGCCAAGTGGTATAATAAGGTTGAAGAAGCTAACTTTCATTCCTTTAATGTCATTGCAGCAACTATCTACGAACATTACGATGACATACTAAACTTCTATATTAACAGAGCTACAAACGCGGCTGCTGAATCCTTTAACGCAAAAATAAAACTATTTAGGGCTAACCTAAGGGGAGTTGTGGATAAAAGTTTCTTCCTTTTTAGGATTGCTAAACTATATGCTTATCCACACTAAATATCTACTGTCCCTGTACTTTGTAGCAGAACTATAAGAGACGTGTACTTTCATAGTTTTCCTGTACTCAGTTTTATGTTTTAATTAACGACAACTCTTCCTTTTTTTATTCTGTTTCATTCCCTTTCTTATCTTTTTTTCTTCGACAAATGCCCTACCTTTGTAAGTAGTACTCAATTAAGAAATTGCAAAAATGGAGAATGATCATCTAAAAGATACAGCTTGATAGTATTCAACGAATATTAAACTATTGTGTTACTCAGACCTATAATGTGCTCATTGAAGTATTCTGAGGAAGAAGAATTGTATTAGCAATATTCAGTTCAAACATTTTTGCAAAAAGAATATATCAGAGTAACTGATGAACTTTCTTCTATTTATCTGAATTATCCTGCCCTTTCGTGTGTGGAAGAATCTTATAACGAAAAATATTTTCTTATGGGATAGCACTTTCTATGAATCATTGAACAAAGAGCAAATGGGAAAGTATTCTAACTTTGATTTGTCTACTTTTGATTATAGTAAGTATTTTGAGAATCACACTTTGTACGATGAAGTCCTTCCGATGTTTTCATCGCTCATTGATGCAATTCTTTATGAACGTTATGCAAATTATCTAAAATGTGAGATTGAAAAAGATAGAAATAAGCGAAATCAAGAATTCTTTTTCAACGCCATTCTACAATTGTCTATGATAACATCGAGCCAAGCAAGCCAAAAGAAAAACCCGTGATTGTTGGCAATGAAATCAATCCTTTCAAATCTGATTTTTCGGAAGAACAGATTGAAATACTAACTGATTGCATCAATGATGTTAAACTTTTTACGACCGAGTGTTTCACCAAAGATTACTAAAAAAATTTATTTGATTGTAATCTGAAAGGAGTACTAAAAATCAAACAATAACCGACTACTTGCGTATCTCATGCAAAGTCTTAATCTTCGGGGATACGTTACTAATGAATGGCAGTCTACCATTGCACGCAGTAAACTCATATTGGGGAAAAACAAAGACACACCATTAACACGAACTGACCTTTCCTCTGCAACAGATCAAATCAACATGAAGCAGCCGAAAGGATGGGAAATCATAGATAAATACATCAAACAACTGAAAAAAGATTGAGCATAGGTTGATACGTCAAACATTGCTCAATGCCGATTCCTTTTATCGTTTCTAATTTTGCCCTCGTTAACAGCAACGAGGGTGCGCACCTCTATCGTTTTACCTAACAAATAAAAAATATGGAAAAGACCATAGAGGAACGAGTTTACGAACTCGAACAACTTCTCTTTACAAACAAAAATGTGCTTAGTTTTGATGAAGCAAGCAAGTTTCTTAACCTCTCAAAGAGTTATCTCTACAAGCTCACATCGGGCAATCTGATTCCTCATTATAAGCCACAAGGTAAGATGCTTTATTTTGAGAAAGCAGAACTCGAAGCATGGCTGCGTCAGAATCCGATCAAGACTTCTGCGCAAATAGCCCAAGAAGCACAGAGATATATTATGGGTAGCAAACCTTTAATTCAGAAGTAAGGCTATGGAAAACGAGAATTTTATTCGTGTTGGCACAACCTTGTATAAGATTGTGAACCAACCTCGCATTAATGGTGGTTTTTGTCAAGAAGCGTATAGTGTGGAACAATGAAACGCTACGCCAGGACTATGGAAAGGATTTCATTGCCACAGTTCCAAAGTACGATGGTTTCTGACTGTTCCTAATCATGTCAACTACCAACCGAGTGGTTGACAAGTTCCTAAATTTCTATGAGCCGATAGGACACCAACCAAAAAGAAGGAGAGTTTCCGCACGTTGAATCCCTGATAAGACACATCTTCGGGGAACAATACGAGTTAGGTATGGACTACTTGCAGTTGCTCTATCTCCAACTAGTGCAGAAACTCCCCATCCTACTGATGGTGTCAGAAGAACGCAATACAGGTAAGAGTGTACGTTGTCAAACAAAAAGTGCACAACTGGTACCTCAATTAAGTTTGGGATTTTTAGTATGAATTATATTAATAAAAAAGTAGATTTGCACAATGACAACAAAAAAGAATCTTTCAGTAGGTTCTCAGCAGAGAACATCAGAATCCTTGTTAAAGGATATTTGTCGTAACACGAAACGAATTTTCACTTCAGAACAAAAGGTTTTGATAGTAATGGAAGGAATCCGTGGAGAACAGAGTATTGCTGAACTCTGTCGTAAATATAGTATATCCGATAGCACTTACTACAAATGGAATAAGGAATTTATTGAGGCTGGCAAAGCTCGCCTTGATGGTGATACCATTCGTGAAGCAACGAGTGATGAGGTAAAGGAACTTCGTCATGAAAATATTCGCTTAAAGGAAGCCCTTGCCGATTTGGTAGTTAGATATGACGTTGTAAAAAAAAGCTTGAAACTCATCGAATAAGCCCTATGCATGAATCGTATATACGTTATAGTGCGGAAGAGAAAGAGACTATAGTTCTGTCAGTAAAGCGTTCAGAGTTAAGTATTGTTCAGGCACTTAAGCGTTTAGGAATCCTTATACGTACCTTTTATAATTGGTATAAGAAATATGCTATAGGAGGTTTGAATGCTCTCAGAGCAACACATTACAGAGCACCTACAACGTGGAACCGCACCCCCGACCATATTCGACAAATAGTGGTTGAACTTTCTTTAGAGCATCCTGAGCTCACCCCCAGGGAATTGTCCGTTCTTTTATTGGAAGAGAGTCAGATATTCGTTTTAGAATCAAGCTTTTATCGTATTCTGCACGAAAGAGGTCTATTGGAACGTATGGAGCATGATTTTATCCTTGCAGCTGATGAGTCCCATCATAAGACTAAATTCGCTAATGAGATGTGGCAGACCGATTTTACCTATTTCAAAGTCAAGGGTTGGGGCTGGTATTATCTCTCTACGGTAATTGATGACTACAGCAGGTATATTATCCATTGGGAGCTAGGCTCGAGTATGACCTCTGAAGATGTATCTAGAACAATAGATAAAGCCATTGAAAAAGCTGGAGTTACATTTCAGAATCCTCCTTGTCTGTTATCAGATAATGGACCATGTTATATTGCTTCCTCGCTCAAGGAGTATCTCGGTAAGGTATATAACATCAAGCATATTCATGGCAAGCCCTTGCATCCGCAGACGCAAGGGAAGATAGAACGATATCACAGATTGATGAAAAATGTAATTAAGCTAAATCATTATTTTTGTCCCTCTGAATTGGAAAAGGCTATTGATAGGTGGGTAGGCTATTATAATGAAAAAAGATTTCATGAATCGTTGGATAATCTCACACCCAAAGACGTATATTTAGGACAAGGGGAGAAAATTAAAAAAAGATAAGAGAAATTATAAAACAAAATCAATCAACAAAAAGAATTTTTGATAATAAAACAATGAAATATCAGAGTAAATAACTACATTTGCAGTTGTGCACTTTTGTTTGACAACGTACATTTTATAAGTTATATAGGCACACCTTACTAATATACATTTTATAAAGCGCGTCTGATTCTACTCTTATGTATATAACCTACTGTTCCATCTTTTAATTTCTACTTTCCACCAGTTTCCCTTATTGTCCAAGATAGTTATCATTTCATTGGTAGGAACACGTTTAAGAACCTTTGATGACAACATACCTTTCTCACGTAGATTGGTATACCCATCAGGATCGTCAACAAAATAAGTATCATTGGGATTGATATCATTTTCCGTTACTAAAACAATGTCCACTAATTCTTTCAATCGCGTGACTCCATAATAATCTTGCTTTTTAAGACGGTCTGCCAAATGCTTATCTTTAGACATGAAATTACTTAAATGCTGGTATGATTTTTCGTCTTCAATCCCCATTATTGCATCTTTATGATTCCTATCATACTCAATTAGGCATTTTAACAAATGCACCAAGCACTTATCTTTCACATCCTGCGGATAGTTTAATTGATTGAATTGCTTTAAAAATAGGCATAAACTAAATCATCAAATGGGGTCATGGTTTCTTGTGTCTTATTACAAGACAAGTATATCTCGTTTAGGAGATTGCTGCGAAAAGCCTCTTTTTTTCTGTTATTATAGAACAACACTTTTTTTCAGTATTATCCCTATAAACAGAATAATCAGTTGTCTTCTTTGAGAAATCAATACTTCTTGCGGTGAGTATCTTATTTCTTTCATAATCATGATTAAAGACAACATCTATCGCATATTCAGGATTTCTTATAAAAAAGGAGAGGGTTGTTATGTTATCATTGAATAACAACTTATTATATGCCAGAAATTTATCGGCAATGCCGTTTTCTTTATCATAGAGCATTTTCCTTGCATCTTCTTTGGTTGGTTCTCCATCTATTTCCGGCTGATAAAAAAAGATTCTCTGCTTCTGTATACAAGAACCGCCCCCATTCATTGATTGTATACTCTGTGTATCCTCCTATGCTGAGAACATAATCTTTGGGCTCTTTATGCAGGGAGAGCCCCCAATATTCCATACATCTATTTTGGAAATCCTGATATGAAAGGGGGTTATAACCATTATCCTTTCCATACTTTGACAAAATAGAAGTCTGCATTAATTCTTGTTGATCCATCATTTTGCTATTTACATAAATACTATCTTTTGACACATTACTACTTTTACTCTGACCTTGACAGGAAAGTAAAAGTATATGGGAAAGACAAAATAATATATATCTGTTCATTTTCATTGCTTTTTACTTCTTGCACTCCTTTTTCTATCTTTTTTGTCTCTTTATTTTCAAAGTCCATTTTGATGTGATAATTATAACGTTTCATATAGTTATCTCAAATCGCTTTAGAACAGCCATATTTCTTTAGGATTTCATCAGAATGGAAGTTGTCCTTCATTGCAAGGAAAGAAGTCTTTTTCATTTTACTGCGTGATTAGAGTCACTTTACAAGGTGATATGAGGCATATTGCAAGGCTATAAGAAGAGATTCGTTATCTGTTTGATACTCAGTGTTTTATTAACAGTGATAGACTGATGCGCATTTGACGAAGTCAAGATGTAGAGAGTGGAGTATCAATGAAGATTATCAAGAATCTATTTTATTTTTCTACATTCTATTTTTACATTTTCCTTGCCTTCAGAATTGCTGATATAAGGACTTTCCAAATAGTATTTTCCTTTCTTGTGATATAAATTCACTGTGGGTGAAACGCTTCTGTCAATATTGGGCATCGGTGTGTCTTCCGAGAGCGATTTGACAAAATCAAGGGAGAGTTTGTCTTCCGTTTCGTTTTTTACACTGCATTGGATTTCAAAGGCAGTCATTTGCCCATTACTGCTGAATACACACCGGTCAGCCGCGATGCTCAATGTGTACTCTATGAAAGGCGAGGGAACAACGGTGGTATCTGAAATGAAATATTCATAATCACCGAACCATTTGGGATTTTGGACGGCTACGATAGGTGTGGGGCTTTCTTCGGTTTCTTGATCATCACACTTTTCCTTTATTTCTTTGAAATATCCTTTCTTGTTGGTAAAGTAATTGTGGTATACTTCGCCATCTTCCATATACTTATATGTCCATAAAGCTTTATTCTGGTCAATTATCTTACATCTGAAGGGTATGAAAATGTTATTGACAAAAGATATGATGAACTCATTATCTTCTAAATGTACTGTGTCTATGGGATAATGTGCGTCTTCCATATCATACTGCACAAAGAGTTCTTTTTTTATTGTATCGACATATATTTTATGTGCTACATCAAAGCAAGCATGGTATATTACGGTATCCCCATGGTCTGTAATTGTCAATTGCTCCCAATTTCCAACAAAGGAATGGTTGTTGCTGTCTTTTATGTCATACCATTTTTGTGCATTGCTGCATGAGTAGAAGAATAAAAGGAAAAATAAGACATTTAATAATTTCATAATTAATTCCTCCTAATTTGTGTTACTACATATTTTTGTTGTATTATATTTTTGTTGTACCTCGTAAAGAGTAGTCAACTTGATTGAGAGTTAAAATTGTACGTTGTCAAACAAAAGTGCACAACTGCAAATATAGTTATTTACTTTGATATTTCATTGTTTTATTATCATAAATTCTTTTTGTTGATTGAATTTTTGCTTTTATTGTTTCTCTTATTTTTTTAATTTCTTCTCCTTGGCCTAAATATACATCTTTGGGTGTGAGATTATCCAACGATTCATGAAATCTTCTCTCATTATAATATTTCACCCACCCATCGATAGCCTTTTCCAATTCAGAGGGACAAAAATAATGATTTAGTTTTATCACATTTTTCATCGATCTGTGATATCGTTCAATCTTTCCTTGCGTCTGCGGATGCAAGGGTTTGCCATGGATATGCTTGATGTTATATACCTTACCGAGATACTCCTTGAGCGAGGAAGCAATATAACATGGTCCATTATCTGATAACATACAAGGAGGATTCTGGAATGTAACTCCTGCCTTCTCAATTGCTTTATCGATAGTTATTGATACATCATCAGAAGTCATACTCGAACATAACTCCCAGTGGATAATATACCTGCTGTAGTCATCAATTACCGTAGAGAGATAATACCAGCCCCAACCCTTGACTTTGAAATAGGTAAAATCGGTCTGCCACATCTCATTGGGGAATTTAGTCTTATGATGGAACTCATCGGCTGCGAGGACGAAATCATGCTCCATACGTTCCAATAGACCTCTTTCATGCAGAATACGATAAAAGCTTGATTCTGAAACGAATATCTGACTTTCTTCCAATAAAAGAACGGACAATTCCCTGGGAGTGGGCTCAGGATGCTCTAAAGAAAGTTCAACCACTATTTGTCAAATATTATCAGGTATGCGGTTCCATGTCGTCTGCCTCCTATAAGGCGTTTCTCTGAGAGCATTCACTCCCCCTGTGGCATATTTCTGATACCAGTTATAAAAAGTACGCCTTGGAATACCTAAACGCTTAAGTGCTTGAACAATACTTAACTCTGAACGCTTTATTGTTAGAACAATGCTCTCTTTCTCTTCCGCACTATAACGTATATACGATTCATGCATAGGACTTATTCGATGAGTTTTAAGCTTTTTTACAACGTCATATCTAACTACCAAATCGGCAAGGGCTTCCTTTAAGCGAATATTTTCCTGACGAAGTTCCTTCACCTCATCACTTGTTGCTTCACGGACAATGTCACCATCAAGGCGAGCTTTACCAGCCTCAATAAATTCCTTATTCCATTTGTAATAAGTACTATCGGATATGCCATATTTACGGCAGAGCTCTGCGATGCTCTGTTCACCACGGATTCCTTCCATCACAATTAAAACCTTTTGTTCTGAAGTGAAAATTCGTTTCGTGTTACGACGAATATCCTTTAATAAAGATTCTGAAGAACTTTGATTAGGATTTACTGAAAAATTCTTTTTTGTTGTCATTGTGCAAATCTACTTTTTTATTAATATAATTCATACTAAAATCCCAAACTTAATTGAGGCCCCAGTTGTGCACTTTTGTTTGACAACGTACAGTGTACCCATCGAAACGGTGAGCAAGATGCTGGGACATTCCAACATAGCATGACCGAACGCTATGCGAAGGTAACGCCACAGAAACTCTTTGAGGTTTGACAGATTCCTTGCTTTCACCGAAGATTTCAGAGAACTTGTGAAAAGATTTATCGGGACTTACTGACAAGGGACGGAGTGGTAAGCGTGGAACTTATCAAAAAGCGTTTGCAAGGTATTGCTACCCATCCGACAACGCTGCTTGCCATGAGCAGGGTAGAACTGCAATCCGTCAAAGAGTGCGTGGGAAAAGTCAAAGACGGAGGAACTTATCAGAACCTGTACTACTCAGACAAGATGCTCACGGAGTTTGTCAGGACAGAGGAAACGAGGATATATCCATTACAGCCATCACAAAGGAGATGTTCGAGGAGTACCGTTTCTTCTTGAAGAAGCGAAAAATATGCCGCATCGACCATCAACCGATACCTTAGTTGGTTGGGCTGACTGATGTTCCGTGCGGTCTGTAGGAGGATTATCCGCTGCAAATCCGTTTGAGAACACCAAGTATGAGAAGGAGAAAAAGATACGCTTTCAGCAGAAAAAGCAATGTAATAAAACTTATGGCAATGAGGATAAAATGACAGGGAAGCAGAATTGGTACGGCTGATGTTTGTCTTTTTCATGCTTCACAGGCATGGCTATCACTGATATGGAAAGTTTAGACAGCCATATCCAAACGGCAGCGGATGGGCGGAAGTATATCCGCAAGGAGCGTCAGAAGACAAAGGTCGAGTTCATCGTACCACTGCATCCCATAGCGGAAGCCATCATCAGCCATTGCAGGAATGCGCAGGCAAGAAACAAAAGAACAGTAGATGGTGAAAGAAAAAGGCGACAGCCTTGTCTTTCAACCTCATCGCAGCCGTAGCGTGATGAGCAAGAACCTGTGCATTGTGGGCAAGGCTTGCTGTATCAGACAGAGATTGTCGCACCATGTTGCTCGCCACACTTTCGGTACGATGAGCCTAAGCGCAGGAATACCCATTGAGAGCATAGCCAATATGATAGGACACGCATCCATATCAAGCACGCAGATTTATGCGCAGGTAACGGACAACAAGATTTTCGGAGGATATGGATAGGCTCATTGCCAAACAATTGGCAAAAGAGAAAGAAACTATGAGAGAGAGGCTTATGAACCAAACACTGCTAACTCGTTGTAATTAAATGTCCTATCAATTTTTGACATATCGGTAGTGTAGCATTTTTGTAGCAGTATTTTGACCGCTTGATGACTACCATTTGAAGGCACAACTGCTCTCTTTGCTTCGGTACAAAGGTATAAAAATGTACTAACCTCCAAATCTTTGTACCATAAATATTTAGAAATCTTACTGCTACACCTTGCAATCGGAGGACTTGTGTGTGATTGCCTGATATTGGTTGACCTTTATAGCTTTATCACTAAAAAAGGTGAATTATGTTATTATTTATTTCAGCGCAAGACCGATGAACTTATCAGCGTTGTCAGAGAGGCTTTCAGAAAAAGCCTTAAGCTCACTTACCAAGATCTTTGTGAGGTCTTGATGTGCGAAATGGAAATCAAGGACAGAACCGCAAAAGAAAGTACATCGCCTATATGAAAGAACAACGTATCTTGGCACAAGATACCAATGGTAACTATCAAAAAGGAGAACTATGTCGTACATAGAACATCATACAGAAGATACATGGCAGAAAACGATTGTTTGATAAAGCTGATGCGTGTCGAGGACAAACTCGACCACCTGCTGATTCTGCAAGAGCAATCTGTTGATACAACAGTCCATCCTCCCTTGAAACCCGAATACTTGGATATCATTGATGTATCCAAGATTCTCAAAGTGGAGCAAAAAACCATCTATAATTGGGTGTGGGCAGGAAAAATATCCTTATCTTAAAAACCAATGGCAGGTTACTTTTTCCTTCGGGAAGAGATAGATGAAATGGTACGGAAACGAGATGGTTGGTAATTTTTGTCACTTTAAAAAAATCTGCAATTATTTTTACTGAAACAAAAATAATACTTACCTTTGCAATCAGAAAGTTAGTTGTGGTTTTTCCACACTCAAAGATAATAGTACTCGCTTGGCATACCATAAGATCTGCTGGCGAGTCATTTTTTTATAGATACTATGGCGAATAAAAAATCACGTTTCATTCCGGAACAAATCGATTTACTGAAGCATAGAGGCGTGATTATAGAATATGAGGAGTTTGCCCATCTTCATTTAAGTCATAGCAGCTACTACTGTTTGAAGGGGTATTGTGGGATATTCAAACAGACAAAGAACAGCATATATTCAAGAATGAGGCCAATATCAAGGACGTTATCGTACGATATTTCTTTGATAAGGAGTTGCGTCTTATCTTGTTCGATGCTATTGAAGCCATAGAGATAGCGTTGCGGACGAAGATGATTTATCATCTTTCACAATCATACAGTGTGCTGTACTATATGGATAAGGGACTTTTTCAACAATGAAGAACTTCAACAGTAACATATACATGATCTGATGGGCGAGTTTATGCGTATTGGTGAGATTTTTCATAAAAGACTACAAATGCAAATATAGAGTGTGAGAGGACAGAAAATGTATATCTCTTACCCAACAGCCTGACGCATGGATTATTTTTGAAGTTGCGACTTTTGGAACACTTTCAAAGATATATAAGAACCTTAATCATCAGTTACCGGAAAAGGCAAGAATTGCCAATGAATTCGGACTTAATGTGCATACAGAGCTCTCAAGCTGGCTTGAAGCCATCTCCTATTTGAGAAATATTGTAGCCCATCATTCAAGAGTATGGAGTCGAAATATGGTAAAACGCCTAATGGATATTAGTAATCCAAGAGGCATTCGACTGCAATATCCTCTTTTGGAATTCTCTAAAAAGAAGCCATTTCTAATCATTACTTCCATGTTATACTTGTGCAATGCCATCAATGCAGGGGATACATATAAGAGAAAGATAATCTCACTGATAGAGGAAAATCCTGACATCCCTATTTATAAGATTGGTTTTCCAGACCATTGAAATAGGGAATCTATCTGGCAATAATTTTGTACGGGAATATCAATCGCAATATTCCCGTACTTTATTTAACGTGAGTTCGACGAATTTAGAACAATGCAAGCTGTGTGTCAATGGTTCTTTGTACATTGATGCACGGCTTCTTTTGGAAACAGGCTATAGGTAGCAATTGTCCCTAATAATAAGTTGACGATGAAATTGTCAAAACATCTATGCCTGGACAGCTCCACCTGCACAATATTCTTAAGCTCATCTTTTACTGTTTCTACAATAGCTCTTTTTCTGAGTAATAGTCTGTCAGAAACGCTCATCAAAGCTCCTTTCATATTGCTTTTTCAGCTTAGTAATAAATTGTATTCCATCTACGAAAAAGCCTTTGAAGATATTCTTGCAGACACGCAGTGGTGTGCTGTCAACGAAGCTTATACCCGTGCATTTGCCCAACAGGACCTTCTTGATAAAACAAGGTTAAGGGTATGACTACATCCCTTTCCAATTCTACTATACGATTATAAGAAACAACTTTTGAAATAGATGGCGAAGCTGCTTACATACTTTTTTTCAAGATAGAAATGATTAAAGCAACGCTAAAAGGTGCGAAGTCCACCTCTTCCCTCCCAAAGAGAGGGTGAATGTGCCTGCAAACAGATTGGACTCCCCTCCTTTTGAGGGGCTGGGTGAGGCTTAAACGCAACACCGATGGCGTTGCTTTCGCATCACTCACTCTTATGACAGCGTTGGCATTGCATGCCAACACTGCCCTCTAAACAACGAAACCGCCATGCGGTTTGTCGGTTGTGTGCTACTTGCTTCCCTGCCATCATATACCGATTTGCTTTGAATGGTAGACAACATGTATGGTTAATGGAGCGGACGTACGAACCGTTCGTCCCTACATACATTCAGGCTGATAATCAACAACTTGCACCTTATAGTTTCGATCTCAGCCATATCGCGTGGTAAAATGGCTGAGATTGTGCGGTAAAATGACCCATATTAGCGTGCAAATGGCTGAGATTGCAATGCAACTAATCCTTGAAAATGAAGAAAAATCGAAGTTCGCGCAAACTGACTGATAATGAACAGAATATGAAATGATTTGTATAAAACTGCTCTATTTGTAAAAGGCAGGAAAAGTGCGGATTTAAGTAGAAGTTCTGTTACTAAACCATTACCCCAAAACAGGGCAGGTAACGATGGAGAAGAGTTAGGTAACTGAATTATTTTCTCTCGCGTGTCTGTTGCTTCGGTCGGCAGTTTTCTGCATAAGTAAGGAACGCTTTGAAATTGGTAATTTTAGCCACAAAATATCAAAGCGTATGAAAATAGAGAAAATGAAGGTGTTGCTCTACCTCAAAAAGAGCGGTATGGACAAGTCGGGTAAGGCTCCCATCATGGGACGTATCACGCTTGGAAGGAGTATTGCGCAGTTCAGCTGCAAACTATCCTGTAACCCTGATTTGTGGAATCCCCGTGAAAGTAGAATGGGCGGAAAGAGCCGTGAGGCGGTGGAAGTAAACGGCAGATTGGAAAGCCTTCTGCTATCCGTCCAAGCAACCTACCAATCTCTGCTATCCAAAGGTTGCCCATTTGATGCAACTGATATTAAAGTAGAATTTCAAGGAAGCATTCAGTCTAAGTGTATGCTTATTGAAAGGATGGATAGGCTTATCAAAGAGAAAGAAAAACCATATAGGCATTGACATAAAGGGACAAAGCATATTTGGCTACCATTCCACTCTGTACCCATTTACAGAACTTTATAAAAAGTAGGTATAAGGTTTCTGATTTGGCTTTTTCACAGCTTACTGAGCAGTTCATCTCACGACTTCCAACAATACTTTTATGGGGGATTTACGGGTTTCAGGAAAGTATGTTCTATAATGCTGCAAACCCATTTGAGAACGGTGTGCAGATTGGCTTATCGTGAAGGATTAGCCGATATTTTGTTGTTTGACAAAGTCAAGGTAAGCAAAGGCGATAAAAAAACCCCCAAAAGCTCTTGATAGGTGTTCGCTTGACAAACTAATGAACATCCAACTTAGCGAGTTGGAGGAGGAAATGGAAACAGCAAGGGACTTGTTTGTCTTTGCCTGTCATACAGGTGCAGCCTATTGTGATTTGATGGAATTAAGTAAGACACATCTTGTCCGTGATGACGAAGGAAGCCTTTGGCTGAAGTTCAACAGGCAGAAGACTGTGTACTCTGCCGTATCAAATTGCTACCCGAAGCCATCAGAATAATAGAGAAGTATCGAAGCGATGAAAGGGAAAGGCTGCTGCCACCTGCGAAGTATGCCACCTATCAATCGTATCTTAAAGCATTGCGCCTAAGAGTCGGCATAGCCTTTCCCTTTACCACGCATACGGCAAGACATACCTTTGCCACGCTCATCACACTGGAACAAGGAGTACCAATAGAAACGGTAAGTAAGATGTTGGGGCATAGCAACGTGAGTATGACCGAACGGTATGCAAAGGTTACGCCACAAAAGCTGTTTGTGGAGTTTGAGCGTTTCTTCTTTCACGGAGGATATGCAGATGAGTATTTAGCAATAGTAGTATTAAACTAAAAATCATGATGAGAAGTACATTCAAGACACTGTTTTATATCAACAGACAAAAGACCAAAACAAATGGTCAGACTTCCATACTCTGCCGTATCACAATCGACGGTAAGCAGTCAGTCATTACCACAAACGAAGAATGCAAGCTCACAGAGTGGAACTCCAAGCAGGGGACAACTACGGATAAGAAAACCAATCTTCGCCTGCAAGCATTCAGAGAACTGGTCGAGAAGACCTATCAGAAACTACTCATAGAAGACGGAGTGGTAAGCGTGGAACTTATCAAGAATCGCTTGCAAGGTATAGCTATTAACCCCACCACGCTCCTTACCATGAGCAAGGCAGAACTGCAATCTGTCAAGGAGAGCGTAGGCAAGTCAAGGGCGGAGGGAACTTATCTGAACCTGTCCCATTCTGACAGAAATCTCCGCGAGTTTATCAAAGATAAAGGATTGCAGGACATATCCATTTCCATCATTACGGAGGACTTGTTTGAGGAATACCGCTTCTTTCTTAAAAAAAGAAGGGATTGAAAGGCTCTACCATCAACAATTACCTTTGTTGGCTGAGCCGTTTGATGTTCCGTGCGGTAAGCCAGCGTATTGTTCGCTATAACCCATTTGAACATGCAGAATATGAAAAGGAAGAAAAGACAATCCCGCTTCCTTGGAAAGACTGATGAGTAAAACTGATGGCAATGAAAGTTGGTGATGGAGAAGCAGAGCTTGCAAGGCAGATGTTCGTGTTTTTCTTGTTTTACAGGTTTAGCCATTGCGGATATGGAAGGCTTGAAGTTTGGGCATATTAAGAGCGCAGCGGACGGACAAATGTATATAAGAAAGGAACGTCAGAAGACTAAGGTGGAGTTCATTGTGCCGTTACACCCCTATTGCCAAGACGATTATCGAGCAACAAAGAAAGCTACAAGCAGTGAAAGAAGAAGGCTGTAACACGGATGTGGATAATCGTCTTATCTTTCAACCTTGTTGTAGCAGAAATGTGTTAGCAGCGAAGCTAAGCATCGTAGGCAAGGCTTGTAGTATCAAGCAACGCTTGTCCTATCACATGGGAAGACATACCTTCGGTACGATGTGCCTAAGCGCAGGTGTTCCTATCGAGAGCATAGCCAAGATGATGGGACACGCATCAGTGCAAGTACGCAGATTTATGCACAGGTGACGGACTGCAAGATTTCGGAAGATATGGACAGGCTCATTGCCAAGCATAAGTGTACTAATGAGATAATGGAAAAGGAAGCATATAAAACAGTGGTGTAAGGTCAGAGAGGAAATGAACTTTCGGGCATCACAAAATGATAACAGATAATCAATGAAAGAGGTGTGAATATGAAAGCAAAACATAATGAAAAAGGACGACCCAGAGAAAGGCAGAGTGTAATCAGTCCGATGACAATATAAGAAAAGCTATCGAACGTAGCTTTTTGGAGTGGAGCAGTGGTATGTGTGTTATTCGTCAAGGGAAAGGAGAGATTGCTATGACGGAGGGCGAACTTGCAAAAGTTTTTCGGAGTTAGTTGGTAAAAGTTAATCACAAGGTTAAACTATAAAACAGACTATGTGCTTAAAAGCCTTATGAGATAGAAGCTGGTAATGTCACCAGCAATATAAATAAACAGGGATATAGCGTGGAGAGTTATGCACCACTCTGTCCCTTGCTCATTATCATCGCCCTTTCCTTTCATCTTGACAGCATAGAAGCCAGTATGTTTTAGGAAATATCTCTGCCAAAGGCTGCAATCTTCTGCGCCAACATTCATTCCTATTATTGTTGATACAAGTGGCGTACAGGGTTGCTGAGTGGCAGTTATATATACTACTGATTATATCCTTTTTTCTTTCACTGTTATATCTTACTACATAACTACATTAAAGGTAAAAGCGTTGAAAGAGAAAGGATTAACAAGTATTTACAGTATAGGATATACAGAAACTACAATATAACTACTTTTCTAAAGGTATGCTGCATTTTGGCATATTCGATATATAATTTTGCAACCAAAATAAATTAAAGATTTAAGATTTACAAACTTATGCCAAATTTGATATGCTGTGAGGGAGAGTTCTATCGCATATCCCCTAAAAATAGTAGGATACTAGAATGTTCGGATATGGGAACACATCCGTGAAACTTTGTTATAACAAAAAGAGAAGTAGGCCACTTCTATAAACTGGAATGTGGAAATAATGTTCTTTTAGCATGGACAAGCAAAGGGGGTTTCTATTCAGAAAGCAGAGGGCATTATTGGCATTTGGTACGCCCTCATGCCCCCTCCCGTATAATTCAAAAACAATCCAAACAAATTAAATTAGAAGGAAATAAAATGAGTAAAAAGAATTATTAAACGATGAGAAATTAATCGAAAAGATAACTAAAAAAGAAGCATGGGGGAGGCGTCTATGATGGTGCAGTGGGATATACCGCTACTTGAGAAATTTAAGGACAAAGTCGATTGGAAAAAGTTTCTGAAAGTTTTTGTTGTGTTATGGTCTCTTCCATTATTGAAAGCTTTTGAACAATACATCTGTTGGGACACTTTGTCGGACAACTATAACCCTGCATTAGCTTCAGGAAAATATCATTGATAAGTTTATTGACCACCGGAATTGGACAAAACTTACCAACAACCTTGAGATAACATGGACTACTGAAAAATAGATAAATATGCCAATCATTTAGATTGGTCAATGTTGATTAGACCGACTTGAAAATCTTTTTTTCAGATGATATGGTGAGACCCGTTCTTGTTTTTACCAACGCTATAAGAAGTATATACCAAATGATCTTCTTGTTCAAAACAGAACTATGGGCAGCAATGCGTAAAAAGATGAGGGAGGAAGAATATAATAAAAATCATGCAACAGATTAATATTTTATAGCATCAATCTTATGTGTAAGGAAAAATATCTTACGGTATGTGGAATTGGTAATGGTGGTGGTATCATTGCCGATAGTATTTATCAGCAATATGCGGTAAGCGATGAAAACGCATGGCAAAAACAGTGGCATCGACATTATGGCTATAGGTAACGCTTGGGACTTAAAAGAACTAAGTGTAAGAAATAAGGTGAAAGGAAAATGCTACACAAGTTTCCTTCTCTCATGTACCGTGTTCATAGCTTGCTTGGGTGGCGATACCGTGCTGCGCTTTTACCTTATTATATAGAAATGGCAAAGCAACAAAAAGCCATGTGCTGGTGTGCTTTACTTTGCCCTTTGCCGTTGAAGGTAGGGAGAGGATGCAAAAAGCATATCATGACTTTGAACTGTTGCGCAATGCTGCTGATGGGTATATACTTGTGGAGTTTAACGCCTTGCAACTAAATAGCAGTGGAATAGTAGAGGTGTTTCGAAGCTAACAACTATGTGATAGAAGCCCTTGCAGATATGTATCACACAGTATTCTATCCCGATCTTCTTTGTTTTGACCTCAATGATTTCTGCATAGTAATGCTCCGACAAAAGGGAAGAATTATTCCTTTTGTCAAGAGATACTCGTTGCCAGAGGCTGCCACTATAAATGATATTAAAGCTTCAACACAAACGTTTATAAGTGATGCTCAACAATTTGCTTCGCTCTTACGAGACATATTTATAGTATCATGTTCGACATCGTGGCATATACTAATGATAAGCGAGGGAAAGTCATTGTAGAAAGCGTTGACACCTTCTTTCAACAAACCTTTGCAGATGATTGTGATATAAAATGGACAATACATCTCAGCAGATGAAAGTACGAGAGAAATATGTTTTAAGCTCTATCTGAAAATAGAAGATTAAAATGAGATTTAGGGCTAATGAAGCATTTTTATTATATTTGTAGCACTAACGTAAAATCTAATTATTAAAGTTATAGATACACTATATGTGCTGTGTAAAAAGCACTTTGGGGTCTGCAAGGTAGATAAAACTTGATGATAAAAATGAAAACAACTATTACTTTACAGAATACCTTTTCTAAAGGTAAAACCTTTGTCATTCCTGATTATCAGCGTGGCTATATCTGGGGACAAGAAGGTAGAGACAAGACAAACGCCGTAGAGTAGTCTGATGAATGATTTGATACAACGGTATGAGAACAGATTTGAGGTATTCCTTCAAGGGGTTACTAGTTACGGAGTACGAAGATGAAATCATACTCATTGACGGGCAGCACACACCACCTTTCTTTATCTTTACTGAAATGGTTGGGATATAGCAGAAGTTTGATATAATGTACAAGGTTCGTGAGGCATCGAGCAAGTTTCTTAAAGAACTTAACTTGGAAGATATTGAGGCTGATGAAAATGAACCTTATCAAGACCATTATTTTCTTTAAGAAAAACGCTTCGCATCATTGCAGACAAGCTTCAGGATATAGATAAAGAGGCGTTCTTACCTTCGTACTCAAAAGAGTAACATTCCTTGTACATCAATATTCCCAATGAAGAGCAAGCCAAGAGTTTTTACCATGATGAATGGCAATAAGGCTGTTATGCAGCAAGAAGAAATAATCAAAGCAGAGATACTGCGCCTTGCATCATTAAGTGAAGAGAAATCAGGCGGTATAGCGCACGAATGGGAACTAAATATGCTTAGAAGTCGTTATGCTCGTGAATGGGATAAGTGGCTACATTGGTGGAACAGAGAAGACGTGAAACGCTTGTTTAGGTGCGACTAACACTATGGGACTGCCCATCAGCACTTATCTTTCGATGAAGACAAAAAGAAGTACTCAACTTTGAAAGTTTCAGAAATTCTTGTCTACAAATGGCACTCCCTACGATGCGAAGATGGCGTTTGATGGGCTTCGACGATTACAAAAGCAGTTTGAAGATGCTTTTACCAACCCTGTTACCCACAACCAAATAGGTGCTATCTTATTGATAATGAGAGAGGACAACAGAAGAAAGTTTGTTCAACATTATTTTTGTAAATAAGCAAAATGATGAAAAAGCCTTGAAGGATTATTATATGCTTTGCTTTCTTTTGGGTATGAGCACGATGAAATTATAAAGAAAAGATGCAAAAAGCTTTAGCGAGAAATATGAGAATACGTTGAAAGCTTTGAACGATGACTTCCTGTATATACAAAAATTCTGAAAAAGCTTTTCAATTCTTGCTTTAGGCTGAATATGATGAAGACATCAAGCAGGAGAGAGCCTTTCATTTTTGATATATGGAGCAATCGTTCTTTTGGAGCATATCTATCCTAAATCGAAAGTAGGACATCAAGACGAAGAGGGCAAATGGTTTAGAGGCGATGATAAAGAGAATGTAGCGAGGAAGATATTACGCTAAAACGTGAGGATATTACGACCGCAGACGGACTTACAACAACTGAGCATAGCATCGGCAACTTGGTACTGCTCTATAAGAATGAAAATTCGAAGTTTAACAACAGTGATTTTGAGGAAAAAATAATGTTCTTCAAACCCAAGCCGAAAAAGAACTGTTCAAGAGCCGTCATCTTTACACTACAATATGTGTATGTTGCTGAAAAGAGGTGGTTGGAACGGAACAAGCCATATCAGAAAATAAGAAGGCAATGATAAAGAAAATCGAAAAACGATTACCAAGAATTGAAAGAAAAGTATGATGAATAAGATAAACTTTATAACAGGGACAAACTACACTTTGTCAGAGCTATTCTCTGATGAAGGAAAAATTATCATACGGATTTGCAGCGAGATTAGTTGCTGGGGAGATGAGGTGCATACCAAAAACAAGATTGAATTGGTTAGTGATTTTACAACCAATCTAATACAATCATTTGAGCAAGAGCAACGCAATAAACTCAACCTTGGCTTAATATATGGGTATGAATCACCGAAAGCCATATTCAGCTTTGTGATGGGCAGCAACGCATCACAACCTTGTACCTCTTGATAGGAATACTTAATAAAAAGGTGAGAGGGTAATCTTTTAGAAAACTCCTCATCTCTGATTATGAATATCTCAAAGATGATAAAGAACCTTACTTGCAATATTCCATTCGCGAGTCGTCGCTCTACTTTCTTAGCGATTTAGTTTGCCATTTCTTTATCGAAGAAGCGAATGACAAGGAGAATGTAAAGTATGTAGAAATATCGAAAGCGCACCATGGTTTTTCAACGATTACAAGGACGATGCAAGTATTCAAAGTATGTTGAGGGCATTGAAAAAGATGGAAACCATACTTGGGGATAAGACAGCCGAATGGTGTTATGAGTTTGGAAAATTCCTCACTACACAACTCACCTTTATGTATTATGATATGGGCAACCGTAAGAACGGAGAAGAAACCTTTGTTGTAATCAATACAACGGGCGAACCACCGACGGCAAACCCCAAAAATCTGAAACCATTGGTTATTCATGCTGACATCAATAAGGGATATGCAGAACTGATGCCGATGGGCATACATCTACAATAGCTATCGACTGGGAAGAGATAGAAACATGGTTTTGGAAAAATAGAGGTAACGGCAACGATACGGCAGAAGCTGGGTTTGATGAGTTTCTGAGATGGGTGACAATGTCTTACGCTGATAAAGAAACATTACAACAAGTTTTGAAGCAAAAGACAGCTCACTTTCCTTACGAGAAGATAGCTTTTAAAAAAGTTTATGAGTGTTGGAAGGTTACACAATTTCTGTTTAATGAATGGGGTAACACCATATATCCAAAGAAAGATTTTCTTTCGCCTAAAGAGAGTGAGAAAGCCATCAGTCAGCTTGATTGCTTCCAATTACTTCCGTTAATGACCTACTGTCTACAATGGAATGTTACCGAAGCAAAAGATAGCAACTTGCTGCGTTGGTATCATTTCTTGCACAATATTGCAAGGAAAAAGCGATGTAGGTAAAGCGGTCAATGATTTGGTTTATGACGCTATCGAGATGGTTAAAAAGCTATCAAGATATTTTGGAGCTAATAGAAAACAAGAAGTGTCTTAAAATCTCTGAAACCATTCTGACAGACGAAGAAAGGCTGAAATTAACCATCCTGAAGGAGAATATTGGTGATAGAGAAGCGATAGAAGAGGCTTTTTGGAAGGCTCAAAATAGAGATGAGATAAAGAGCCACCACATCTGGGCAGGCGAAATAAAACCACTTATCGACTGGGCTACTGCTGAGAACGGTTTTCATCTTGACGCGTTCAATGGCTATTTAAATATGTTTGATAGATTGTTTGAAGGCAATTGCGAAGATAACATCGATCTTGTTAGGCGTGCACTGCTAACTCGCTCATTGACAAACTACCCAATTAAACAAGGTAATGAATTTAACTTCGGATGGGGCTGGGCTGATTGGCATCAACTGATATGGGAGAACTCGGAAGCGTTCAGAAAGTTTTTTGATGATTGTATAAAGAACGCAGAAACAGATCTTGAAGCCTATTTGAAATCATTGTGCGACGAGTTCCCTACTCAGAGCAAGATTGGGCAGAATTTGTGCATTGTCCTTATCTGCTTGAGTATTGCAACACGAAACACACTATTTGTAATGATGGCAAAAACCATATTTTTGGTCAAAAACTCTTGGAGCAAGCCATTTGCAGTAAAGAATGCCCACTTATTGTATTCATTAGGTGCAACGTGGCAGAATGGTAACATATTGTTCGATGAGAAATATCCTCAGTGGAGGGTTTGGTATTATCAAGGACAAATAGGCAATTGTGTTGTAATAGAGAATACTGAAAGAAATGTAGCAATAGATGTTGTTTGCTCTGTTACAGAATGTACAATTACACTCTTCCGTAGAAAAACAGATGAAGAAGAACATAAGAGAGTACTTTAGCACTATCTGCTCAACGCCTGAATGGGAATGGAATGGAGAGCGATGGAAGAAAATGATTGATTATAAATTAGACAACGGAAAAGTTCGAGATGTCTTAGATGAGTTGATAGGCAGAATAGAACAAATGGACTAAGAGTATGACTATTGTTCAGATTTCTGACACGCACAACTGTCATCGGCAACTGGCTAATCTGCCAGCTGCCGATGTTCTTGTGCATTGTGGCGACTTTACCGATATGGGTACAGAGCAAGAGGTACTCGATTTCCTTAACCGGCTGATAGAATTGCCATATAAGCACAAAGTTTTTGTTACTGGTAATCATGACCTTTGTTTATGGGAAGCAGCTGATATTGAGGGTTTGCCCAGCAACGTGCATTTTCTTCAGGATAGAGGTTGTGAGATAGAAGGGATGAAGTTCTGTGGCTAGGTTACAACCATTCAGAACAATTGATACCAACCGACATAGACATCCTTGTAACGCATGAGCCTCCATGTATGATTCTAGACAAATCCAACGGGACACATTGGGGCAATGCTCCGTTGAAAAACAAGGTGATGGATATAAGCCCTAAGTACCACTTTTTTGGTCATACGCACGAGGCATATGGTACAATAAAGCATGGAGAAACAACATTCTCAAATGCTGCAATTCTTGACGACCATTATAAAATGTGCCATCAGCCTAAAGTGTTCTGTTTATAAGACCACTTTGGGCTATACGGTTAAGTCTATATCTACCGTAACTTCTACTTCAAACTTCCTCACCCATAATGAATCGAAGATTGAAAAATCTAATATATCGTTCAATTTACTGCAAGCGTGGATAAGGTGCATGTCCCTACTCCATTCCAAATCCAATCCCTCGTTCCAATTATCATTATCCGACATCCATATCTCCTCATCTTCTTTGATTATCCTTTCGCAGTCGGCCATGCTTTGAATACGATACCCTGGTATCGAAATACCGTCGTTATAGCTAGGCATATAATGATCGATAACTCCACTTAGTATATCCCACACTTTCTTAGCCCTATCCGTCTGTATAGGGTGCATTGCTGGATATTCGTAACCTAAAAAGCAATATCCATTCACTTCTATATCGCCTTTGCTTAATGCGCGATAGGTATTGATGGTTTGCGTGCGTGTTTTGATGAGGGCATTTTTGCGGCTTGAGTTTAAACTCTTCAAAGAATATTTTATGTTCTGTGGTTGGTGAAAAATAGGTTATCAAGCACTCGCTTTCTTATCGCGCAGCAAACTTCTAACAACCTCTTTGTATTGTTCTCCACCCACACGCTCACAATCGTGCCCGATCCATATAAGTTCTCTTTCTATCGCTTCAACTAATGGAGAATTGAAAATCTTTATACTTTTTCTATATCTTTCATAAACAATATTGATTAATAATAAAGGAAGTTTGCATCTTTCTTCCAGCGTTTCATTATATTTTCAATGGCATAGCCAGCGTCATCTACATGGTTAGCACAACAACCTCATCTGCCATCTCTGCGTATAGACCAGCAGTTTCCTTATTGCCCAATACTACAATATAGGTTATAATACCATTATCTTGATTGCTTTGGCAAAGTTTGCTAATTGTTTTCCTGTCTTTTTCTATCACCATCTGTGAGGATAAATTCGAATGGAAACATAATATCCTCTTCGTTAGGATACATTTGTGCAAGTGCCCATTGAGCATGTTTCCCAAATGCCCTAAAAGAGTAATGCGTATTGATGCTATTGACCAGTGAAATTGAACGACGGCCATGATGATCTGTCTCATCGTATGCACGGGAAGGTCTATCGCTATAAGCAATAAGCAAATTCATTGACTTGTTGCCCTGAGATACAGAATAGCGAAAATCTCGTAGCCGGTAAAGAGAACCTCCAACTAGGGGTAATAACTCCTCCTTATCAATAGCGGATATAGAGAAAGGGTTAGGATGATTGATACCTATTAATCTTGCTTTGTCATCCCCCTCTTTACTCCAATTGGAAAAAGAATAATGATTATTCTGCTGAACTGCCGAAAGAAAAATGCCTTTCTTCAAAAGCCATTCCCAATCTTCGGTATCAAAACTGATAAGTCCTATCAAATGTTGATGAATAAAGCGCAAGAGCTTATCCGCGGCATCGTCTATACTTTCGTGCCGATGTAACAGAATGTTGTAATAGTCCCGAGTGTTGGCTGTGCCTTTTATGGTCAGCATGTTCGTTGAAGTCTATAATATAGAAACTCTGAGAGAGGCCATTATATCCTTTGAGTTTTTCGTCTATAACAGAGGCATAAGTATCTGCATCGTCCGTCAAAATGATATAATTGTATGGAAAATTCTCTGAAGAAAATGTGGGAAAGCTATTTTCCCATTTCTTCATTATACGATTGGCATGATAGCCAAAAGATACGATAGAATAACTTTTCTTCTCTAAATCTGTTTTTATTGTTCAACCATTTTTGCAAAAGATATTATCAAGGTTATGCCAAAATAAAGCATACAAAAAGATTTTTATATCTAATACATTACTTCCTTAATGTTATGCAGCAATTTGGCATATTAGAAGAATAACTTTGCGAATGATTCAACCATAATATGAAATGATGAACATAAAACCACATACACGCTCTTATTATTCTCGGTTATTGTAATAGGGTGGACATTACTTTCAAAAAGGAAAAGTGTGCTATGGAGCATACTGACCACAAAGTGAAAGACAATACTGTTTTACGCTCTGACAGCCCTGACCTAATATGCGATGAAGATGGTTTATATCCAACTGTAACGATAGGAAAGAACGAGGATAGATCTGTTTATACCTTTTACTATAAAAGAAACAAGTTGTATAGAAAGACTAATTGTATGAGAGAAATTCTGTCTGTACTGCTTTACTAAGAATGATAACGGAGATATAGTAGAGCTGTATTCTATCCTATTTGGCACGTTATCAGAAGATGGGCAGAGCATATTCATCATTATTGACACAGGTAATTGTGGGCGTGGTGGGGCTTTCGATGGTCAAGAATTGTATAAAATAAATATTCAAACATTACAATCAAAAATGTCTTGTAGAGGCAAATGAAATAAGCATATATGCAAAAGGCTTTCGTGTAAGAAAGTTATCATTAAAAGTGCGAGGGGACGATTGTACTGCAAATGATGAATATGCAGAGTCGTTTATATATTATAATATGAATGGAGAAAAATTTTTCTAAAATAGAAATACGCAATATGAAAAAGAAGCTATGTATAAGGAATGTAGAGGTTGTTCCTGATAATGAAGTCAAGAATCTCAACCTTTATGCAGCCAAGTTTCTCGCACAGAGAATAGAGGGATTGATAGAGGTTGAGCGACATTGTACCTCCACTATACCAAGTACATTAAGGGGAGAAGATGCTCATACCAAATGGCTTCGCTTTTTAAGACAAATGGCAAAACTCGTTTAGCAAGCTCTCCATATCTCGTGCTTTTGAAACATTAAAGGAAACCGAAAGTGATGAGATAAAAATATGGATTGAAATTATTTGCAGATAATTATCAACATCTTTGTAAATTAACTATGAACAGTACAAAAGATACATTTTAGCTGGGAATATTCATTCCCAATAGAAGAGTCGTGGAACATAGAAAACTGAATTTGCCAAATGTCTACTACCACGTTTACAACTATTTACAGAACAAACAATGTTGCTCCCTCCTGCAACATCGCTTAAAGATAAAGAGATAAGTTTGGCAAACGAACACGCCCATAAGCTATGGATAAAATATTTTAAAAAGAGATGCTTTTTTGCTTTTTATCTACTATGCAGAAGATTATAAGTATTTGAAATATCCAAAATATGATGCAGTGATAGAAAGGCGCATCAGCCGTGGCATACACTTGTTTTGCAAAAATTCTTTCAACACCTATGTATTGATGAATAAATCAGAATAATCCTTAAATTATCATAGATTTAAGGGGCTATTTTTACATCTTCCTGCTCTATCATTTCTATTTGAATATAGAAGTCATCAATGTAAATAAGGTCTTGTATAGCCAATTCACAATGAGAAAAGAGGTTGTGAAAGATATTAACGAGGTGGAGAGGCTGACTCCATTCACGGTCAAGATGCTCGTTCCAGCTATCATTTTCGTCTTCCATACCAAGATAATCCATAAGAGTAGGATAGTTAAGTCCTTCATCACCCAAGTTGAAACTTAAAGTCCACCCAATGCCACCTTCTAAACAACAATTATCAGTCATAAAGTAGCTTCCCACACTTTTTCGTGCGTGTTCCGATTGGTCTGGATAGCGAGCTGGAAGATCGTTTTTAAGGTAAATATTACCGCTTACATAGCAGTCGGCATTGGGAGGAAACACCATATTCATACGTTTTTGCGTGTCTTGCATTCTGCTATATAATTGTTTTGTAGCCTGTATCAGCCTGTCATTCAATGCTGAGAGTAAAACTGCATTTTTCTCTATTGTACTCAAATTGGCGGAGTAAATGTATCCATCTGTCAGTTCTCAAATCCTCCAAGGCGATGGTACTCTTACTATCATTCATTTCAGCGCAACGAAAGAGTTGTTTTCTATTTGATAAAGACTATCTTTTTATTCACAATAATCGAAGTATAAACATTAATATACAGCAAAAGGTAGCTATGAGCTTATGCCAAATAAATGCAGAGTATAAACAAAATCTTCCTTTATGCTTATTTTTGGCATAAGTGTAGATGTAACTTTGCATCAATGTAGAAAATTTGTGTATATTTGTGGCAAAATAGAAATTTATATATGGCTGCTAATAATTTGGGACGTTACGTTTGGTTGCTTGATACGATTAGGCGACACAAGCGATTGACTTTTGAAGAAATCAATAGACTATGGGTTTGTAGTGGTTTAAGTTATGGAGAAGGCGACGAAATTCCCCTGCGCACATTCCATAACCACAGAAAAGCTATATCCGATATATTCGATGTCTATATAGAATGCGATAACAAAGATGGTTATCGCTATTATATTGATGCGCCTGAAAAACTGAAAAGTGATAGTTTACGCTCTTGGCTGATTGATAGTTACAGTGTGTCAACCAGGGTGCAAGCTGATAAAAAGCTGGAAGGGCGAATACTTTTCGAGGATATTCCTTCGGGACATGAATGGCTAACCAAGTATCATGCAGGCTATGCGAGAAGAAAAGGTGCTTTTACATCACTTATCAAGGATTTGGTAAACCTATAGAGAATAGTTTTGAGATAGAGCCTTATTATCTGAAAGTGATTAACCGTAGATGGTATGTGCTGGCTCGTAGTCCTTATTACTCTGAACGCAACCAAAGGCAAAACAAAGAGGATGGTGGCAACCGCCCTGCTGACGACTATCGACTTTATGCCCTCGATAGAGTGCTTGATATGGCGCTAACCGACAAGCACTTTAAGATGAAGAAAAGTTTCGATATTGAGGAATATTTTGAGGGTTGTTATGGCATTATAGCCAACAAGAATATCCCCATTGAAAGGATAGTACTTAAAGCATGGAAACCCTCATTACTACTATTTGGAAAGTCTACCCTACATCATTCTCAACGCATCATAGCACAAGATGATGAATCCATCACTTTTGAGTTGAATGTGCATCCTACGTTCGATTTCTATCAAGCACTTTTAGCGCAAACAGATATGGCAGAAGTGTTAGAACCTGAAAGTGTGCGACAGGAGATGAAGCGATTTACAGAAAATATGTTATACCATTATAAGAAATAAAAAATGAACAATATAAACTTTATAGCTATCGACTTTGAAACCGCTACAGCCAAACGTTCATCTATCTGTGAAGCAGGTATATGTGTGGTAAAAGGAGGAAAGGTGGTTGAAACCAAGTCGTGGTTGGTGCGTCCCGAAGATAACAGGTATAGCTATTGGAATATACAGATACATGGCATACGTCCTCAAGACACAGCCTATGCACCTACATTTCCAAAGGTATGGGAGGAAATAACAACGTATCTCAGGGATTGTCCAAGATGCAGTAGCCCACAATGCAGCCTTTGATATGAGCTGTATTCGCCATACCTTACAACTACACCATCTACCCTGTCCTGACATTGATTATTACTGTTCGCTCCGTGCTGCCCGACACATCTATGATTTCGGTTGTAATACGCTCGACTATCTTTGCGACCATTTTTCTATATCGTATGGTACACACCACCGTGCTGGCGATGATGCCGAAATGTGTGCTCGGCTATTTTTGCAAGAGATAAAAGATGGCAATTTTGCAGATGTTAGCGATTTGAACTTTTGTACTGGAAAGTTATAATATACTTTGACAAATTGGCTCTTACTTTCAAAAAGTTGGATTTATATACTTTATAAACAGAAGTAAATATATTATAAGAATCTTAGGAAAGATTAAAAGCAAAAACACCTAACAGGCTATGCTTAGTTAGGTGTTTTTATTGTTATACTTGTAATATTCTTCCAGTAACTTTTTCTAAATCTGATACTTTGTATAGTATCTTCCCAGCAAACTGCGTGTAGGGTATAATCCCTTTGTCCCGATATTCCTGCAACGTGCGAGGACTGATATACAAACGTTCGCATACCTCCTTACCTGTGAGAAAAATGCTCTCCACCAAACAGAGGTTTATGTGTTTCTGCCACTTCCTTAATTCTCCTGCTCACACTATTGATAGCGGACAGCACCACCTGCATATCGTCCGTATCCATATTCAAATATCTTACTGATTCCATTTTTTTCTTTTGTTTATTTATTGTTCTTGGTTTTCTCCGATTTTTGTCTGTAACAACCGCTCCACGTCTTCACGCTTGTAATAGCACTTGTGCCCGAGTTTGTGTAAACGGAAGCACGCCCGTGTCACGATAATACAGCAAGGTGCGCTTGCTGATGTTAAGCAGCTGGCAGACATCTCCATTGTGCAGCCAGTCGGTATGCTTGCACTTCTCTCCAAATACTTTGTGGCAGCAGTTGGCAAGACTTAATATCTCGTCCCTTAGTTTCTGCCGGTTCTGGTCTGTAATTATCAAATATCCCATACTTCTATTGTTTTTGTTTGTTGTTACTTTTTTTGCTTATGTTGCAGCCTTTTTGCGCTCCAGCACGATGCAAAAGTAGGGATAGTTTCCTTATGCTCAAAGCACTAAGGAACAGCAGGAAAAACAAAGGAAATACGATGAATTTCTCTTCCTTATTCCTTGTCGTTATCAACGCTGACACGCCCACTTTTCTTCTTTCACAGCCAATAGCTATAAAGATACAACCTGCCATTTAGCACAATCCTTCTATCTTATTCTAAGATTTCAGAGAACATTTAGATAAGCTCTTAATTTTTACTTATATCTTTTTGTGGATTGTTTTATGGTTTGATAGGTATGTAGTTTTATCTTTTCCGCTCATAGCCATTCCTTTACTTATAGCCCACTACCCAAATGTGCAGAATACTGCATTTGAGCGTGGTTTGTTACAAAGCCAATCAAGGTTTTGTATTTGTATCATCTTCGCTTCCCCTTTGATTTCTCCATTTAATCCACTAAAAAAACTAAGATGTTTGATGATTTTTCCACGAGGAATTTTTATAGCAAGTCTATGCAATATTATGCAAGCACACCGAGAATGCTTGGCAGTCAGAATTATCCTCCTTAACTTCACTTTCATAAACCATTTTAGGATGATTATGAAGAAGTACGCAAACAATAGCAATATACACTCAGAAGATAAGCCGAAGCAGAGTAGGCAAACTTCCAAAAACAAGGAGATAGAAAGCTACCTCTCTACCCATTATGACTTCAGGTTCAACACCGTACTTGGCAGAACAGAGTTTTCTCCCCAAGTATGCCAACTTGTATAGCAAGGTCAGCCGTTATGACATCAATACCTTTCGCAGGGAACTTGATAGCGAGGAAGGTATCATTACTTCCGCTGATAATCTTTATTCCATCGTCGAGAGCAGCTTTTCGCCACGTATCAATCCCATACAGGACTATTTCAGGGCTTTGCCAACGGTTGATGCTTCAGAAGTGCAGCACAAGATAGAGATAGGGTCAATGCACAATCGCCAACCTTGCATCGTGCGTTACCGTCCGTAACTCCGAAAAATGGCTACCATACCTTATCAAATGGCTCATTGCGGTGGTTGCCAACGCTATGGATGACCGTGAATGCCATAACCATACCTGCCTTGTATTGACAGGCGAACAAGGAAAGTTCAAGACCACCTTTCTTGATTTGCTTTTGTCCGTCTGCGCTTAAAGGTTACAGCTACACAGGTAAGATATATCCGCAGGAGAAAGATACACTCACCTATATCGGACAAAACCTTATCGTAAACATTGACGACCAACTCAAAGCCCTCAACAAGCGTGATGAAAAATGAACTCAAGAACCTTATTACCTGCCCTATAGTCAAATATCGTATGCCATACGACAAGTATGTGGAAGAACATCCCCACTTGGCGAGTTTCGTAGCATCAGTAAACGGCAATGACTTCTTGACCGACCCGACAGGCTGCAGACGCTTCCTGCCCTTTGAGGTACTTGCCATTGACATTGAACGAGTAAAAGCTATTTCTATGGATGCCGTCTATACCGAATCGAAAGCCTTGTTAAACGCAGGTTTTCGATATTGGTTTAACGATGAAGAAATAGCAGAACTCTACAAAGAGAGTGAGGAGTTCCAAGTACAGACCGCAGAAACAGAACTTCTACTGCGCTGTTTTGAGAAACCAACAGAGGACAATCCTCATTGTGCTTATATGACCACTACTGAAATACTCGCTTATTTAGGTGTTTATACGCATCAACCTTTGACACTCAAACGTATGGGCGAAGCACTTAAAAAGGCTGGATATGAAAAGGTAAGCAAAAGACGTGAAGGCAGTAGTCCTGTATATGTGTATAAGATTAGGAAAATTCTGCCATGTCCCCTGCTTAACAGTTGTAGTAGCCTGATGTAGTAGTATGCGTAGTATTGTTATATACTACAATGCGATACTGATAATCAACCACTTATCACAAAAATAGTATGTAGTAAGAAGAAAGAAGAAAAAGTTTGCTGTGGAAAAACTTTAGGAAACGAAAAAGCATCAATGAAGTTTGCCCTATCAGTATAATCAAAAATATAATCCGATATAAAAAAATCAGAATGGAAAAAAATGTTCAACCAATAAAAACAATACGACAATGAAAGAAGAAGATTTATCACGCATTAAGCGATACCCCCATAGTGGAGTATCTTGAAAGGAAAGGTATCAAACCCAAAGCGCAGGACACCAGCCTATGCCCTTTACCATTCACCGCTTCGTGAAGACATGCATCCAAGTTTCAAGGTGGACACAGAGAAGAACCTTTGGATAGACTATGCCGAAGGCAGGGGCGGAAGTATTATCGACCTTTGTATGCGGTTAGAGGGCTGCACACTGTCGGAAGCCATCCGCATTTTGGGGCAGAATGCTCCCCGATATAACGCACGTTCCTCGTAGAGAAAGTGTTCAAGACACTTCCAAGCAAGAAAGTATCAGACAAGCAGTGTCTACAAGTGGAGTAAGGAGCCTGATAGAAATATCAGACACCTTACCTCCACACTTATTAAAGTATCTTGAGGAAGACTGCTGCATCAACTTAGAAAAGGCTATGCCCTTTCTGCGTTGTATCAGCTATGAGGTAAGAGGGCTGCACTATCAAGCCATCGGCTTTGCCAATCAATCGGGAGGTTATGAGCTTCGAGATAATGGAATATTCAAAGGGCACAATAGCACCAAAGGATATTACTCCGATATTTACGGACAGAGTTGAGCCAGTTTGTATATTCGAGGGGTTTATGGACTTTTCTATCCTTTCTTTCAATGAAAGAAGAAGTTATCCACCACTGTCTTGTGATGAACTCCGTAAGCAATGTGGCAAGGAGTATTCGCTATCTCCATGATGCAAATGTTTTCTCCATCCGTGCCTTCCTTGATAATGACGAGGCAGGACACAGGACTACGGAGGATTTCGCAAAAGGCTGGTTTCAAGGTAGAGGATATGTCCGTGCATTACAGGAGCTTCAAAGACCTCAACGAGTACCATGTCCACAGGGTGCGTAAACAGCAGAAAGGGCAATCACTGAAGATGCCACAAACACAAACCAATTCCATAAAGGTCAAAACAAGTTAAACATAAAATGAAATAGAGATATGAAAAAGAATACAAATACAGCAGACAAAGATTTTTCATGGCTTTTTGGAGTGTAGAAGATGAAGCAGACGACAAGTCCACTTCAAAAAGCGGAAACTATTGTTCAAGAAAAAGAACAAGTATCAAGCGTACAGAAACAGAAATATGACAGTCCGCAGAGCGAATCAGAAGTTATATCAGGGATTTCTGGACCATCACAGCACACAGAGAATGCAGCCGTTCAAAGACGCATCAGTGCCAAAATGAGAAAGGAAACGCTCGAAGCATACAAGCAAGCTTATCTTGTTCCAACCAAATTGGTGAGTAGAAAAGCTGTCTATCTGAGCAGGGAGACACAAGAACGTGCCGACTTCATCGTGCGAAGATTGGGCGACAGAGGCAGCAATCTTTCGAGCTTCGTGGAGAACGTCGTGCGCAGCCATTTGGATGAGTATGGGGAAGACATCGAGAAATGGAGAAAGTTATAAGAACGAAAAACAGTCGAGGGTTTTCCACAAAAAGGTCATCCCTTTTCCTTGAAACCCTCGCCCCTTCCCCAAAAGAAATAACACCATATTATTAGTCCAATGCCTGAACGGTGGGAATACTACGAACGCTGTTAAACACGGAATGTCGTGCATCCACTTTTCGGTAGGAGCAACACTCTTTAGGTGTTATCGGCATTTTTAACTGATATTGCAAGACGCCAGTTTGTACCCACAAACTGCTCTTGCTCCCCTCGTTAAATTATCGGGGAGAATAGACCGTAATCACTCCCGTTCTCATCGGTCAGCGTTCAGGAATTAAGCAGCAATGAATCATATACAATGATAAACTTTCAAGGAAACTTATATGAACAGATACAAAGGAAAAAGCTGCCCGATGGCAGCAACAGGATAAGGAAGAGCAGAGGATGAACAAGACGGAGTTCATCAAGGTGAGGTGTACCATAGAGGAGAAGCTGCGCATCAAGGCAAAGGCGGAAAGCACAGGGCGTAAATTCTCCGACTACTGCCGTGAGATGTTAATAGGAGGTGAAGTGATAGCCGTTCCAAAGATGACGGACAATGAGAGGGAAGCCATTGCCATACTCCAGCGGACGGGAATGTTCTACGGACAGATTTCCAACCTTATCAAGGTCAAGGACAAGGCATGGGTGCCGATAACGAAGAACCTTTTCCAGATGCGCCAAGGAAGCATTTAAGCGTTTTTACGACCCTCATTTTCGGATTGACGACGATATTTATAAGGTCTTAAATTTGACGAGAAATGATAGGAAAGTGTAAGGCGATAGCGCACGGAAGCACGGCATTGGACTATATCTTCAGAGAGGGCAAACTGGGTTATCGGCTTGCCTTCCACAATCTTTTGCAGCAGGGAGCCGAAGGCTATCCATGAGGAAATGAAGGTGGTCAGCAACTTCACAACACACGGTGCAGGAATAAGTTCCTCCCGTATCGAAATAGGTATCGCTCCGCAGGACGAGAAGAAAACTGCCTGTTTCTGAATTGATGAGGATATCTCATCTGTTTGCCAAGCAGAATGGGGCTTGACAATCACCAATGGGTAGCCGTAACCCACAAGGACACCGATAACAGGCATATTCCATATCATCGCCAACCGCATCAGTCTGTGTGGAGAGGTATATGACACCACTTTTGTGAGCAACAGGGCAGCGAGGGTGGCGGAGGACATCAGCAGGGAGAAAGGCTTGACCATCGCAAAGGAGGTCAAGGCGGAGAGGAAAACACCAAAAAGGTAAAAGCCAATCCCACAAGGGAGGAAGCAAAGAAAGAACTGCAAAGAATATGCTATACCCTGCTTGATAAATACAAATGTACAGGCATCACGGGACATTCCATGTTCCTCTACGAATTAAACAAGAACGGCATTACCATAGAGCGCGTGAAGAACAAGCAGGGAAAGGTCTATGGCTTGAAGTTCTCATACGGAGGACAATCTTTCAAGGCGTCGGAAATAGGCAGGGAGTTCGGCTACCGTTCCCTGAAGAAGAACTTTGAACCAACTAACAAAGAAGCATTAAAAAGACCACACCAAACGATACAGGAAACCGATAGAAAAGAACGAACAGCCTGATACAGGTTATCAACTTGTACCCAAAAGCCGTTCCTCTATCTCACGAGACAATGACATCCCTACAAACGAGAAGTCCCATTGACGCAGTGGCTGATACTGCCATGAGCGTAGTCGATGAAGTGTTGGAAGGCTTAGGCGGGATGATTACACCAACCGCACAGGGCGATGATTATGCCGAAGCAGCATGGCAGCGCAAGCTCAGATACCAAGCGAACAGAAAGAAACGAGGGAGAAAAACTATAAAGCCACACGAGTTTACAAAAACGCAAAACAAAGAATTTCTTAGATAAACGCTTGTTATTCGGTAACAAAGTCATTATCTTTGCAAACGGAATAACAAGCGTTCTTGTTAGGCAGAAAACAGCGAAGCCAAGTAGCTCGCTTTGTTTCCAAATCGTTACCGCTTTAGTTGTACAAACAAGGTAACTTCTTTATTTTCAATAAGTTGTATTTTAAGAATTATCTTAGCGTGGTAAAATGGCTGAAATTCAAATGCAATATAATTGATAGTGAACGAGTAAACAACTGACAAGTTGATTGTTCCATGCCGAACGGACGCACGAGCCGTGCATCTCTACATGTTCCTCTCAACCATTTTGCGCGTTTCCATCTTTTGGAACATGATGCTTATTCCTTTTCTTTCGATTGCAAAAGTGGCCCTGTTTTTCCTTTGCAACTCGGTTGCGAAAAACCTTATACCTTTGCCTTTTAGAAATCAAAAATAAAGAAATATGGCACACGAAGCACATAGCCATGAACATGGCGGAGGCGAAATGAGCTGGAGACTTATCGTCATCTCGGCAGTATTCTTAGTGATAGGACTGCTCTTGACTATGTTGAGGCGTTCCGTTCATTAATCCTTACTTCGTTCTCCTTATCTATATAGTGGCCTTTATGCCTGTGGGACTGCCCGTGATGCGCGAGGCTTTGAACAGCTTCTGCACAAACGCCGTCAGATAGATGCGCCGTTGCGCCAGATATGGCCGCCGTCGGTCTCCACATACTCGTATTTATAGTGGTTATCGTCAAGGAATCGGCGCAGATCCGCATTGGATTTGTAAAGGAAATCGGTGTTTCCAATGGCAATCCAATACAGCTTTTGGGTTGCTGTTGAAGAGCGTTTTTCATCTGTTGTTGGAACGCTTTTGTCGGCCTTCATCTCGTCATATATCGACGGATCTTTCAGGTTTATGGGTTTTGAAAGATGCAATCCTGCGGAGAAAAAGTCCGTAATAATCGAAAGTCAAAGCGATATAACCGAGCGATGCCAAATGTGTGACCTCCGCCCATAGAAAGGCCGCAAACGGCGCGTCCTTCACGGCTTTTGATGGTCTTATAGTGGCTGTCTACGTAGTTAACAATGTCCATAAAGCTCTCTTCTATGGTCGCTTGGGGCGTTTTTCGGACCGATACTGGCCATGAAAGTAGGCTGCTACATGCCCTTCGACCACTCTCCCGGGGCCGCTTGACAGTCGGGATTGCCGTTCGGCATCACCATGATCATCGGCCTGGCTTTGCCTGTTGCAATCAGATTGTCCATGATTTGGGACGCACGTCCAAGCTCGCTCCACGCGTTTTCATCGCCTCCCTGCACCATGAAGGAGGTAGAGTACGGGGTAAGCCTTGCCCTTATCGTAGCCCGCTGGCGTGTAAATTGTCATGCGGCGTTGCATTTTTAGCGTCGGACTTTCATACCAAACCTTGGCCAAATTGCCGTGGGGAACCTCGTTGACGCTGTAAAGATAGCCCTTATCTTCCTTTGTTTTGGTGATTATAAAAATGTTGCTGTAGGTGCTGATGTCGCGGTTCATGTAGATGTTTGCAGGGTCGTTGATGTTTAATCCGTCCACGTTGAATGCGTAAGAATAGAGTTCCGGCGAGAGCACGGCGGTTGTATAGCTCCACATGCCCTGTGCGTTTTTCGTGAGTTGTGCGCTTCCTGGTGCATCAATTCTCGCCTTTTGCTTTTCATTTTTCACAGTCGGCAGGAAGTCTCCGCTTACACTTACCCTGCCTTACCTGGGGCATAGAGGTTGAAAAGTGACTGTTCCGTCGGCGTTCTTCACGGGCGATTGCACGCTGCTCCCATTGAAAAAGCTTCTCTGTGCCATCGCCGCTTGCCCCGATGAGTAGGGCAAATACGGCGCAAAATATCGTTTCTTGTTCATCATCTATGGTTTTTATGATTGTTGTTTGGTCGACATTTGCAGTGAAAAATCGCCCTATCGACGCAGCAATTCAAGTTTCTCTTTTCGGTGCAAGCACGTTGTTTACCTTTGTTTCCCGTGCTTTTATGTCGGTAGAAAGCGTTGCCCTAATGTCGCGGGAAGAGGTTCCGAGGAGGAAACGATAGGCCCTTCGTCGACTATCCAAGCCGATTTTTGTCTCGTTAAATGATGCGAGGTCAGTTGCTTTTTACGGTCAAAGTGACTATTTGTTTCTCGTTGGGTTTCAGCGTTCTTGTCTTGACATAAGCCTTCAATTCGTGCGTGGGTTTGTTGCGTTCAAGGCTGTTGGGTGCAGCAACATAAACAGCTCTACGACCTCTTTTCCTGCTGCTTTTCCGATGTTCTTTACATCTACACTAACGGAAATCTCATCGCCTTTATTATCTATTTTGGCATCAGAATACCGAAATTGCGCATAGCTCAGCCCAAAAACCGAACGGGAAAGAGACTTGCTTTCCGAAACTGTCAAAAATAGCGATAGCCCACATATGTCTTCTTCATAGTTGGTATAGTCCACTGCTTTTTCCGGCCGGTTCCTTTTCTTACCTTGGCCCTTCAAATCGAAATCGGGTATGATATCGATAGGAAATTCCTTTGAAGAGTAGGCGTCAGAGAAGGCGATAGGCCAGGTCATAGTGAGCTTTCCGGAAGGCGAAAACCGCGCCCTCAATGACGCTCAGCCACTGAGTTTCCGCCCTCTTGACCGGCCTGCCAGTGCAAAAGAATGGCGCCGGGCAGGTGCTTCCATGATGCAGTTTCGATCACCCTCCGACGTTTAAGAGCACAATAACCTTTTTCCTTCTTTTGTGAGTAAGCCTGACAAACGCTGCTAATGAGCTTGCTTTTCGGCTTTGCGTAAGATAGAAGTCTTCCTGCTTACGGTCGAGGAATTCACCGCTGATACGGCCTCAAAGTGATGAGTGCTACATCCGATTCTTGCGCCTGAACAGCCAGCTGTTGGGTATCAACCTCCATCTCCGTCGGTCGCGGGTAGGCAGGAATGCTGCCAGCATAGCGACTTTCGGGCTCTTTCTTTTTGGCTGCTTCGAGACGCATTTCCTCGTCGGCTTTGGCACTTGGCAACATACTTTATGTATGCATTTTGAAGGCTTTTTGTCTCATCTTGTAGCCTGCATTCTTCAGGCCATCCGGCAGAGATACCACGTAAGCATGGTTCACATTGCCCGACCCGGTGCCCCCGGCAATGAAGTCATAAGCTTGAATATCCATAGAGAGCAATCTGCGTTTTAGCGGGTTTAGTGCACAAAGGGAAGTGCATTATTGTTCTTCAATAATACCATTCCTTCAGCAGCACTTTGTCGTGTTACGGCTGCATGAGCCTTCAAAATCAGGCTTGTTACTGTAGCGATAACCCTGAAAACGAGGTGTCTTTTCGATGAGATTAAGGATGCGAGAAACGTTTCTGTCGAGGTCAGCCTCTTTCAGTTTGCCGCTCTTTATGCCGTCGACTATCGCACTGAACTGCTCCTCTTTGCCCGGTTGGAGCATGTCATTGCCCGCCCATACCTGCTTGGCTCCGTCCTTACCTCCAAACCAATCGGTCATTACTGCGCCTTTGTAGCCCCATTCTTCGCGCAGGATTGTGGTCAGAAGTTCCTTGCTTTCAGAGTATATATGCCATTGATTTTTGTTGTAAGCAGACATGACAGTCCACGGTTCAGCTGCCTTTTATGGCTATTTCGAAAGGCTTCAAATAGAGCTCACGAATGGCACGTTGCGAGATACGGGTGTCTGTATTCATGCGGTTAGTCTCCTGGTTATTGAACGCAAAGTGCTTGATACTCGTGCCAACACCGTTGCTTTGAACGCCCCTGAATGTAGGCTGCTGCGGTCTTACCAGCCACTAGTAGGTCCTCACTATAGTATTCGAAGTTGCGTCCGTTGAGCGGGTTTCGATGGATATTCACCGCAGTAGCAGTAAAGCATCAACGCCGTACTCTTTCACTTCGTTCCTATAGCCTTGCCAACTTCCTCTACAGCTCTTGATTCCATGTCGAAGCAAGCAGCGTTCCAATAGGGAAATGCGTGCAATAGTAGGTTTCAGAGTCGCCTTTCCGGTGGGCATTGATGCGCAATCCGGCCGGTCCATCGGCTAAAACGATGGCAGGAATGCCGAGAGAGTCAAGCGGATAGGTGGTTCCAGCAGCGCCGGGAACGATTGATTTTGTCGCTCCTATTACGGCATTATTGCCGTCCACATGCTCCATTCCCGTGCCAATGACGAAGTGAGTCTTGTCTTCCAACGACAGTTTATGAATGATTTCTTGTTTGTCGATGGTCTTTCCTTGCGGCGAACATGCTGCGAAAAGCGATGCTACGAGGGCGATTGAAAACAGTTGTTTCATCTTTAAGGGTAGTATGATTTGATTGTTTAACGATGCAAGCGATTGAGTTTTACCTGCGGTTTCATAACATTATTAACCTTTTTCCTGTAGGAATTGACGGCCACCGGACATTCTGTTTCGATTTTATTTGCCGAACTACAAATCATAAATCGGTAGGTTCCGCATCCGTTTTTCCATGCTGAAGCCTTCTCATCAAACGAAGCTAAGTCGGCTGTCCTCACCTTCATGGTCACCGTTTCGCGCTGTCCTGGCTGCAACAAGCTTGTCTTTGCATAGTCACGTAGTTCTTTTTCGGGTTTATTGAGTTGCTTATTGTGTGGTGCCGCTACGAAAAGTTCGACCACATTCCGCCCGGGTTGGTTACCAATATTCTTCACTTCTACGCTAATGGTGTAGGTATCGCCCTGCTTATTGACTTTCATTTGGTCGTAAGCAAAGGTCGTATAAGACAAACCGAAGCCGAATGGGAAGCTAACCTCCTTACCAAAGCTGTCAAAATAGCGGTAGCCTACATAGATATCTTCGTCATAATCGGTGTAATCGATATTGGCTTTGACCTCCCGTTTGGCGCCTTTTTATCATTGCCCCACATATACATCGTGGCTAAGTCTTTCACTTCTTTCACGTCGGAAGGGAAGTTTTTGTCGGAAGGAGCGTCACCATAGGCGATTTGAAAGGTTACCGGAAGTCGCCCGGAGGGTTTATTGTACCGGAAATCACGTCAGCTATGCTGTTTCCTACCTGTTCTCCACTCTGCCAAGTACAAAGAATTCCGTCGGCAAGATGCTTCCATGAGGCTGTTTCACGGGGCTACAGATGCTGAGAAGCACCACGACCTTTTCTTGCCTTCCCTATGATATACCTCGCTTATTTGGCTGATCATCTTCCGCTCTTTAGCGTACAGATTGAACTCATCTTGCGTGCGGTCGGCCGCTTCGCCGCTCTTTCTACCAATTGTAATGACCGCAATATCGTTAGCAGTAGCATGCTCTTGCAACTGTTGTTTGGTCATTTCAATCTCTTCGGCGCGGTGAAGTGGCTGCAAAGAGAAGGAGAAGCCCATTAGGGATAGAGCCTTTTTCTGCTCCAGAAGCGATATGTTTTTGTATTGATTGATGAGTGGTTTGTAGACAGAGAAGCCTGCATTGCGGAGCCCTTCAACAAGAGAAACGTGTAACGGCCCACTGTTGTGCCGCCAAAACCGGTTCCTCCGGGAATGATGTCATAGCTTGTACAACCATAGAGCGCTACGTTTTGGCCTGCAAGTAAAGGCAAAAACGTTTTCGTTTTTCAGCAGCACCATGCCCTCAGCCCCGAACTTTCGGTCGTCAGCGGCATGTTGTTTCAGATCTGGTTCGTTGGAGTAAGTATAGTTGTTGAAGTTATGACACTTGACAATAAACTGCAAAAATGCGTTTCACATTGCGGTCAAGAACAGCCATAGGCAGACTTCCATTCTTCGCATTGGCAAGCAGTTCGTGATACTGTTTGTCCTGTCCTGGCTGCAACATGTCGTTACCTGCTACCATTGAAGCGGTCGCATTGCTTCCCGCATTCCCAGATCGGAAACGACTAAACCTTTGTAGTTCCACTCGCCTCGGAGCACAGTTTCGGTGAGTGAAATGTCCTCACATGGGCTTACCATTAATGCTATTATAGGCAGTCATGACCGTCCAAGGGTTGCTAATCCGCACGGCTAACTCGAAAGTTCGCAAGTAAAAGTTCACGCAAAGCGCGCTGACTGACGCGGCTATCATTCGCATTTCGATTGGTTTCTTGGCTGTTGGCTGCAAAGTGTTTGACGCATAGCTGCGGTTCCTTCGCTTTGAATTCCCATCACATAATGGGCTGCTATGGTGCCCGAGAGATAAGGGTCTTCGGAATAATATTCGTGGTTTCGTCCACAAAGTACATTACGCATAAGGTTCATACTTGGTGCAAGAATCCGACCAAGACCGTATTCTTTGGTTTCGTTTCCGATGCCTTTTCCGATGCGATAGGCGGCATCTTTGTCCCAAGCAGAAGCGTGAGATGCTCGTCATGTAGTCGGTACAGAAGTAATTGCGGCTGTCAAAGTCACGTCGGGCACTCATTCTTAGTCTTGATTGCTGTCGGCACAGTAGGTTTTCGGTATGCCCTAAGCGCGGAATGGCATAGGTGCTTCCTGCCGTTCCCGGAAACTTTGCGTCGTCTCCATAGCTCATTCCGCAGCCCTAATACGAGGTGACACTTCTCCTCAAGCGTCATAGCTGCGATTACATCATCAATGTTTTCGGCCTGTAAACGGGGCTGTGAAGATACGGTGAGACTATGAAAGCAGGCTACAATGGCTATGATAAAGATGCGATGTCGTCTCATTATTTGAACAATTTAGGTAGAGAACTCAGTTAAATAGATGCGCCGCGTTGCGCCAGATGTGACCGCCTTCGGTCTCCATATAGTCATATTTAAACCCTTTTAGAGTCGAGATAATGGCGTAGGTCGGCATTGTTCTTATACAGGAAATCGGTCTTTCCAATGCCAATCCATAGTAACTTTAGGTGCATTGAAAACAGCTTATCGATCTTTTGTTCGCGGTCGGCATAGATTGTATCAAGCCCACCTTGTTGCTGTCGGTCTATGGCTGCGGAGAACAATCCCACATAGTCGAAGACGTTAGGATTGTTGATTGAGATGTAAAAGGAGTGGAAACCGCCCATCGAAAGGCCTGCAATAGCACGGTGACCCTTGTCCTTTTGCACGCGATAAGTGGCCCTCGACAAACTTGATAACGTCGAGGAAAGCCTGCTCAAAGTAGCCATCCATCGTCTTTGGGAGCGCCATTGTGGGCACCTTGAAGCCCTCGGAAGTCTCGCCGGGGCATGCTTCTTGCGAGATATTCCCATTGGTCATAACGACAATCATAGGCTCGGCTTTGCCCTTAGCGATGAGGTTATCAAGGATTTGGGCGGCTCGTCCGAGCTCCGTCCAGGCCTGTTCATCGCCACCAATGCCGTGGAGTAGGTAGAGTACAGGATATTTCTTGCGGCTCGTTTCGTAGCCCGCAGGCGTGTAAACGGTACAGCGTCGTGTCATTCCGGCCGTCGGACTATCATACCAAACCTTTGAAACAGTGCCGTGAGGTACCTTGTTTACCTTGTAAAGATCGGCGCGGTCGCCCCCAATAAGGAAGATGCTTGTGGTGTTGGCGATGTCGCGAATGGCATATACATTGGCCGGATCGGTCACCTTTACGCCATCGATAATCATGTTATATAGGTAGAGTTCAGGCTTCAGACTGCCTTTTGTGGTGAACGTCCAAAGGCCGTTTGCGTCTTTATTCAGGTCGGCTATGCCCGGAGCATCATATTCCCCATAGGGCGTATTCACCTTTTGTGTGGGCAGAAAGTCGCCCGTTATCTGCACCGATTCGGCCTTGGGAGCCATGAGACGGAAGGTGACCGAGTGGTCAGAATGCACCTCTGGAGAAAGTGGAGGCTGCTCTCCAAATAGGTTTTGCTGGGCAAAACAGCATGTTGTCAGCGTTGCCAAGCATAGGGTTGCGAATTGTTTTTTCATTTTATCTAATCGTTTTTTTGTTGTCATTTCGTTGTTGTTGTTTATTTTTTTGCCGGATTGCAAGTTATTGAAAGTCAGTCGGTTCTGCAATATGGGCTATTTCGTACGGTTAAATGGGCTGTTTAAGTGTGCAACTAATCAAAGAAAATGAAGAAAAGTAGAAGTTGGCGTAAACTAATTGATAATGAGGAAGAAACAGAACGATTTGCATAGAAGTGCTCTTTTTCAAAAAGGGCAGTAATATGCAGATTTAGGCAGAAGTTCAGTTACCAAAGTGTTACCTGATTTCGTCATAGGTAACGATGAAGTAATATTCGGTAACTGATTTTTTTTCGCTCGTGTGGCTGTTGCTGCGGTCGGCAGTTTTCTGCATAAGTGAGGAACGCTTTAATTCGGGTAACTTTGCCCATAAAAATTAAAGCGTATGAAAACAGAGAAAATGAAGGTATTACTCTACCTCAAAAAGAGTTGTTTGGACAAATCGGGGAAAGCTTCGATTATGGGACGTATTACCATTGGACGTTCCATTGCCCAGTTTAGCTGTAAACTCTCCTGCAATCCCGATTTATGGAATCCTCGTGAGAGCAGGATGGATGGCAAGAGTCGTGAGGCGGTGGAGATAAACGGTAAATTGGAAAATCTGCTGTTGTCTCGTTCAGTCAGCTTATCAATCTCTGCTATCCAAAGGTTGCCCATTTGATGCAGCCGATGTGAAAGAGCTGTTCCAAGGGAGCGTACAGACACGATGCATGCTCATTGAAAGGCTGGACATGCTCATTAAGGAGAAGGAAAGCCATGTTGGTATAGACATCAAGGAAGGAGCCATACACGGCTATCACTCTACCCGAATTCATTTGCAGAAGTTTATTCAACGGAAATACAAGGTAACAGACTTGGCTTTCTCACAGCTCACAGAGAACTTTATCTATGAGTTTGGGCAGTATTTCTTAGGTGAGTGCGGTTTTCAAGAAAGCACATTCTATAATGCAGCCACGCATTTGAAGACGGTATGCAGGTTAGCTTACCGTGAGGGATTGTCTGATGTTCTTCTATTTGACAAAAGCCAAAATCAGCAAGGGCGACAAGAGACTGCCCAAAGCATTGGACAAGGAAGCATTAGACAAATTGAAGGCTCTCAACTTTAAGTACTTGGAGGAGGATATGGAAACTGCACGAGATGTTTTCCTCTTTGCCTGTTATACAGGTGCTGCATATTGTGATTTGATGGAACTGGACAAGTCCCATCTTGTGCGTGACGACGAGGGTAGCCTTTGGCTGAAGTTCAACCGCCACAAGACAGGTGTGCCTTGTCGTGTCAAACTGTTGCCCGAAGCCATAAGGCTGATGGAGAAAGCTCCATAGCGATGGAAGGGAAACATTGCTCCCCTATATCAAGTACAAGAACTATCAGACCTATTTGAAAGCCCTGCGGCTTCGTGCAGGTATCTCGTTTCCCTTTACCACGCATACCGCAAGGCATACCTTTGCCACGCTTATCACGCTTGAGCAGGGCGTGCCTATTGAAACGGTGAGCAAGATGCTCGGACATAGCAATGTAAGCATGACCGAGCGTTATGCAAAGGTTACACCACAGAAACTCTTTGAGGAGTTTAACCGTTTCCTTTCTTTCACCGAAGATTTGCGTTTAACCATTTAACCAAGATTTTTTATGAGAAGTACATTTAAGATACTGTTCTATATCAACAGACAGAAAATAAAGGCAGACGGCAAGACCGCCATTCTCTGCCGTATCACCATAGACGGAAAAAGCATCGCCATTACCACAGGCGAGCAGTGCAAATCCTCCGAGTGGAATAGCCGACAGGGACTGACAACCGACAAGAAAACCAATCAAAGAATCGGCGAGTTCAAAGAACTTGTAGAAAAGACCTATCAGGAGATATTGATAAAGGACGGAGTGGTAAGTGTGGAACTGCTTAAAAACCGTTTGCAGAGGATAGCCACCATGCCGACAACACTTCTTGCCATGAGCAAAGCAGAACTGCAATCCGTTAAAGAGTGCGTGGGCAAATCGAGAGTTGAGGGAACCTATCAGAATCTTCTCTATTCAGATAAAGTTACTTACGGAATTTGTAAAGGATAAAGGGAATGACGGATATAGTCATAGCCACTATAACGGAAGACTTGTTTGAAGAATACCGTTTCTATCTGAAAAAGACGAGGCTTGGCATCAGCAACCATGAATCGTTATCTTTGTTGGCTGAGTAGGCTGATGTATCGTGCGGTCAGCCATAGGCTCATTCGTTGCAATCCTTTTGAGAATGCCAAGTATGAGAAAGCGGAACAGAAGATACGCTTTCTGCAAAAGAGCGATGTTGCCAAACTCATGGCATTGAGAGTAATTGATAAAGGAAGCAGAACAAGCAAGGCGGATATTTATCTTCTCATGCTTTTACGGGCTTGGCTATTGCTGATATGGAACATTTGCAATTTGGACACATTCAAACGGCAGCCGACGGACAGAAATATATCCGAAAAGAACGGCAGAAGACAAAGGTGGAGTTTATTGTGCCCCTGCACCCGATAGCGGAGGCCATCATCAATCAATGTAAGGAAGAACAACCACTGAATAAAGAAAGTCAGACGGTGAAAGACAAAGACAGCAGCTTTATCTTTCCGAACTAATTGTAGCCGTAGCGTGATGAGTGCAAAGCTGAGCATCGTGGGCAAGGCTTGCGGTATCAGAGAGCGGTTGTCCTACCACATGGCAAGGCACACTTTCGGTACGATGAGTTTAAGTGCAGGAATACCTATCGAAAGCATTGCCAAGATGATGGGACACGCCTCCATATCAAGCACTCAAATCTATGCACAGGTGACGGACAATAAGATTTCTGAGGATATGGATAGGTTGATAAGGAAACATCAAAAAGAAGAAACAAAGGAGGAAGCCGTATGAATGCCTATCACTATCAAACGAAAAAGAGACCGCAGTTATTTCGAGTGGGGCGACAGTATGCAAATCATTCGCAAAGGCAAAGGCGAAATAGCCATGACAGAGAGCGAGCTTGTAGATTTCTTCGGTGTAACATGGAGGAAACTCAATTATCGATTGCAACTGCTTCTGAAAAACATATACCCTACATTCCGGTGAAAGGAATGCAGGGGAGGTGAAAGTATTCGTGAACGGACATCTGCGAGGTTATGCCTTTGCTTTATCCGCTCACTATCATCATCGCTTTGTCTTATCAATTGGACAGCATGGAAGCCCACTCGTTCAGAAAAACACATCTGCCAAGAGTTACAACACCCAACACCTATGGTAGAACAGATATTCATATACGGAAGTGGCAGTATCAATTGATACACTTTTCTTTCACCGATATGATCCTACTACATTACTACAAGGAGGGATAATAAGGTGAAAGAAAAAGGGATTGGCGTGTAGTCAGAAAGGAGAGATTGCTATTACTACAACAAACTACAGTTTGCAAAGTTACGGCGAAAAAGCAAGGTGGTACTTGTTCTATATTTCAAGCAATTTATATATCTTTGCAATACAACCGAGACTTTTTAACGAGATGAGGGATATTAGAATTGAAAAAGGGAATCAATAAAGGCAATGCTTTGCTTTTTATGTGAATGGTCCAACGAACAAGGAAAAAGAGTTTCAGGAGCAATGGATGGGTTCCGAAATTTCTTACCCGCTGGACTATGATAAAATAAAGGACTTGGGAAATGTGTTTTCGATATTCAACCAAAGGGGAATTTATCGGAATGATACAAGAAGTACGAATTGGCAAGGATAACATACACATAGGTAGATTTGTAATAGATCCCCGAAAAGCAGGATTGGGCTTTGGGACTGAGGCCCTAAAAAGATTTGTAGATTTCATTCTTGAGGATGATAATATTAAAAGTATTTCCCTAACGGTCTTTGATTTCAACCAAAAAGCAAAGAGAATTTATGAGAAACTTGGGTTTGAAATCAATGAAGTAATTGAGACTCCAAGGCTGAAATACATTATGAAGAGATACAGGTAATTCCGAGTTTATCTAACTCAATGCGACAGAGTAGTTTTACTTCCCTTTCTTGATTTTATCCTAATTGTAAAACGAGGAACACAGGTGTATCTTGGTTCTTGCATTCCATGCTTCCTTATTTGTCTTATAATAATCTTCCATCGTTTGTTTCTTGTTGATTTACTATTTATTTTTCCTTTTCCCATCGTTGAAATTTGCCCATACAAAAGAATGCAGAAAACAAACTTAGCACGGTTAGAACAATGCCAATAACTGCCCATAAAACCATTTGGAAGGAAGATAGAACTGTGATTTTTGAAAATTCAGCAAAAGCATAGATGCAATAAGGTAATGTTAGGAGGCTGGTAATGATAACCGGCACATATTTCCGATATACAATCCATTGCACGATATGTATTAATAGATGAACGGAATACCCTGCCAATGCAGCAAACCACCATTGATATTCTCCTGTCCAAACGGAACAAAACGAAACGACAGAAATAAGTATGAACTCGTGAGCAGTACCAATAGCAAAGGTGGAAGTGGAATAATCAGAAAACTCCTCGTCGGGTAAAGAACGATTCGATTTTTAGGGAATCGTTTTTCTCAATTCTTCCCTGTTTCTGTCAATCCAACGTCCAAACATAATAATTTCCTCGTATTCGTGAACCATGAATACGACAGGGAGAAGCATCATTATCAAGTTTATTCTTGTCATTTATTTCAAAGTTACCGATGTTGTTTTTCCAATCCTCTAAAGTGATTTTTGGTAAAAATGCTCCGTGCGAACCTCATTCAACAATAGAACAGGTTTATTGTCTTCTGTATGACTGTAAATGAATCCGCATTTCTCTTGTGCACGACGCGATTTTTTTCATTGCCGTCGTAATAACCGCACCAAACGGAAGAAAGATGCAAATCCTCGAAGGCGTGACGAAGTATTTCGCGTATAGCTTCGGGAATCAATCCTTGTCCCCGGTAGGGTTCACCAATCAATAACCAATCTCGCATTCAGTGTCTGAAATCTTCACAGTGTGAATTTCGCTTCTTGCGGTCATTATTCCAATGCTGCCAATGGGTTCGCCGGTTTCTTTCAATACAACTGCGTAGGATTCTTCGCCCGAGAGGACGGTTTTGATTATTTCTCGGCTGTTTTCAACAGCTTGTGTGTGGCGGCCAGCCTGCAATCGGCCCAATGTTGGGATTGCAGGCATAACGATAAAAGCGCCTCGGCATCATCTTCGTGCCAGGGGCGTAGCAAGAGGCGTTCTGTTTGTAGTTCCATACTTTTTTTCTTATATTTTTATCTGTTGTAATAACTCTGTATGTAAAAGAGTTAACGGTGATACGGATATGTTCTGTATCATTAGTTATATAATAGTTCTTTTCTTTTTTTCAGGAAATGACTCGTGTCTGTATGCTTGATAATGTCTGAAATAAACTTTCTATTTCTTGTGGCGATAGATGAAGTCTGAGCTTTCGATTTATTCTGTCATACAAATTTTGTATAACAGAGCTTTTCTATGATAGTTGCTTTCAGCGAATCGTCTATGCCTTCATATTCTCGACCATCTTCTTTTTGCGAAAGACTATCGGCAACCTTTTCTTTTAGCTCGGTTTGGCATTGTTTAATGGTCTTTCCTGCCGTGTCAATGACGATGCGGCTTTTTGTGCCACTTGTGATATTCTCGGTTTTCTATATCGTTCCACACAGGGAGTTTCATATTTGCTACTTCTGCATTTTCTCTGTTCTGCACGCTTCTTGTGTTCTGTCTTATCCGAACAAACAACCTCAATGTTTACGAAACGGCAGTTGTTATTGACAGCAACATCTTCCCATTCTTGCCTTGTCAGTTCAATTTCTGCATGGTTGCAAAACAACAAGAAAGTGCCTCTTGGAAATGCTTTATATTTAATGCGGTATGTTAGTCCTTCCAAAACCACCAGTTCAGCTTTTCCTTTTCCCGATGCTCAGGCAGTGTCTGTGCGAAGTAAACAGCACATCTGAAAGCATACAGTACGCAACGGTCCTGCACCACTCCAGCATAGTCGTTGGACAAAGCAAAGAGTACTTCGGGGGCTTTGCCTTTCAAGTCTGCAACGGAGGTTATCCCGATATTCCACAAATCGGATGCAAGCGATTTCCCTATTCCGGGAATCACCATCAGTTCCTTAATTGTCTGCTCTTTGGTCATTGCACTTGACAAACTACAAGACAAGATTTCCGTCTCTGTCAATCTGCCAAAAAGGGTTGTAGGCTACCTCGAACACATAGCCGTCCAAATCCTTGAAATAGCCACTGTATCCTCCCCAATACACTTTCTGTGCAGGTTTCACAATGGTTGCTCCGAGCCGTTGGGCTTCCTGCATCACGGCATCAACTTCCTCTTCCGATATGGCGTTATAACTGATTGTCATGCCCGAAAAAGGCAGTCTGTTGATGGTATAACGTCGTATCTTTTTCCAATTCTTGCAGTGGGTATATCCCCAAGACTATCCCACCCAAAGGGAACAATGCGTAAGTTTCCTGGCTCTGTTCCGACTTCTTCCAGCCCAATCCCTCATAGAAAGCCAATGCCTTTTTGAAAGTCCTTTACTCCCAATGTAATCAAAGTGAATTTCTGTCTCATAAGTTGTATATTATTGAATTTGCCACAAAGTTACTCATTCTTAACGAGAAAGACGAATAAGTCAGCAGGAAACGTCCCTTGCGAAGTCCTTATCTTCGATAGTTCTTTTGCAATAGTTGGTTTTATGTCGGAGAGTCGGTAGAGAATCTTCCCTGCAAACTGCGTGTGGGAATGATTCTCCTGTCGCGATAGTCCTGCAAGGTGCGGGGGCTGATATACAGCCGCTCGCACACCTCCTTTCCCGTGAGGAAATGTTCGCCTGCAAAGAGTGGCTTGTGCGTCTGTGCTACTTCCACAATCCGTTTCCACACCTCTCAATGCCGAGACGACCAGCTGCATCTCGTCCGTCTCCATGTTCAAGTCTCTTGCTGTTTCCATCATATCTGTCTGTTTTTAGGTTTGTCCGATTTCGTAAGAAGCAGTGTTTCCACATCCTCACGCTTGTAATAGCACTTGTGCCCGATTTGTGTAAACGGCAGCACACCCGTATCCCGATAATGCTGCAAGGTGCGCTTGCTGATGTTCAGCAGCCGACACACATCGCCGTTGTGCAGCCGATCCGTATGCTTACTCTTTTCTCCGAATGCCTTGTGGCAGCATTCCGCAAGGCTCAAGATTTCATCGAAGCTTTTGCCCAATTGGTTTCCGTAATGATGTAATAGTTCATAATCATATTTTGTTATTGTTTGTTGTTTCAGGTCTTTCCTGCTTCCTTTGGCAAAGATAATGGCGTGCGTGCACCTCTCAAAGCAGTGGGGAACAGCAGGGAAGTGTCGGGAACTATAGGGAAAAAGGCAATCCATTTCATCGGTTCGCATTTGCGTTTTTCCTGCCCCGTCTTCTTTCTTTCATTGCAAAAGTATAGTAGGATATTCTTTGGGCAATCACTTTCCATTCAAGTGGCAGCTTGTAGGCGTCGTAGTGGAATAGGTTGGCACAATAATCCGAGATAGAATATGCTCCAATCAATAGTTTGTAGATAGTTGGAGCAAAAGACTACATCTGAAAGCAAACAACGACAATCGTATTTCATCTAACCTTTCTTTCCTGTCATCCATTTTTTGCTTAATGAGACGATAAATGCTCTTTTTACCAGCCTGTTTCCCTAAGAATTTCATAGCAGACAGATGCAACATTATGCAAGAAGCCCTTGAATGCTTGGAAGTTACGCATTCTCACCCTAACTTCACTCTTGGAAACCAATTCAAGGGAATAATGAAAAAGAAAGCAGATGCAGGCAATATAGACAGCAGGAGAAATCCTCATAGCAGGGGTAGTTCATCCAAGAACGCAGAGATAGAAAACTACCTCTCCACACACTACGAGTTCAGATACAATACCGTGCTGGGCAGAACTGAATATCGTAGTAAAGGTAATAGCGATTTTGTAAAAAGTCGGTCGCTATGAAATCAACACGCTTCGTAGAGAACTTGATAGCGATGAAGGCATCGTTACTTCTTCCGATAATCTCTACTCCATCATCGAGAGCAGCTTTTTCTCCCCGTATCAATCCTGTGCAGGAGTATTTCAAAGAGTTGCCATTGATAGATATAGGCGATGGTAGTAGCTGTGATGGTGAAGGTGACGGTTGCAGGGATAGTAATGTATCTTACCTTTCACCAAAAGCAATTCCCGATTTTGCAAGCTGCGTTGTTGTCCGTAATTCTAACAAATGGTTGCCATATCTCACCAAATGGCTCGTGGCAGTGGTTGCCAACGCAATGGACGACCGTGAGTGCCGTAACCACACCTGCCTCGTGCTGACGGGCGAGCAGGGAAAGTTCAAGACCACATTCCTGGATTTGCTCTGCCCACCCTGCATTGCATGGCTATAGCTACACGGGCAAGATATATCCTCAGGAGAAGGACACGCTCACCTCTATAGGACAGAACCTCATAGTAAACATTGACGACCAACTCAAAGCCCTCAACAAACGAGACGAGAACGAGCTCAAAAACCTCATCACCTGTCCGATGGTCAAGTACCGTATGCCGTATGACAAGTATGTAGAGGAGCATCCCCACTTGGCAAGCTTTGTAGCATCAGTGAACGGCAACGACTTTCTTACAGACGACAGGCTGCAGACGTTTCCTGCCCTTTGAAGTACTTTCCATAGACATAGAGAAAGCCAAGCGTATTTCAATGGACAATGTCTATGCTGAAGCCAAAACCCTGCTAAAGTCAGGTTTCCGCTATTGGTTTGATGATGAAGAGATTGCCGAACTATACAGGGAGAGTGAGGACTTTCAAGTACAGACTGCAGAAATGGAGCTCTTGTTGCGTTGCTTTGAAAAGCCAATGGAGGATGAAAGTTATTCGTTAATGACCACTACGGAGATACTCACTTATTTGGGTGTTTATACCCACCAGCCACTTGTTGCCAAGCGTATGGGCGAAGCCTTGAAGAAAGCAGGATACATAAAAGTGAGCAAACGAAGAAACGGAGGTAGCCCCATCTATGTCTATAAGATGAGAAAAATCTTGCCCTGCCCGCTCCTTCAAACTTGTAGTAGCCAAATGTAGTAGAATGTGTAGTATTATCTTATACAACAAAAGTAACACTGATTATCAATCACTTATCACAGAATAGTATGTAGTAAGAAGAAAGATGAAAAAGTTTGGAGGGAAAAAAACTTTGGAAAAGGTAAAAACCATAAAAACAGACAAACATAAATAATTATCATTCAACCCATTAAAGTCTCAAAACAATGACAGAAGAAGATTTATCACGTATCAAGCGATACTCCATTGTGGAGTATCTCGAAAAGAAAAGGTATCAAGCCTGTACGTAGGACTGCTTCCTATGCGCTGTACCGCTCACCACTCAGGGAGGAAACGCATCCGAGCTTCAAGGTGGACACAGAGAAGAATCTTTGGATAGATTATGGCGAAGGTAGGGGCGGAAGCATAATCGACCTCTGTATGCGTATGGAGGGCTGCACGCTATCGGAAGCCATCCGCCGTTTGAGGGCAGAACGCTCCCGATAATGACACATATAGTTCCCGTAATGGCTTCGCACCAAACAACACCCAACCTGTAATGGTTGCAAATGGGGCAAGGAGACTGATAGAAATATCAGACACCCTGCCACCACATTTTCAGGAGTACCTTACAAAGGTGCGTTGCATCAACTTGGAAAAGGCTACGCCATTCCTCAAATGTATCAGCTATGAGATAAGAGGCAGGTGCTATCAAGCCATCGGCTTTGCCAATCTCTCTGGCGGCTATGAGCTTCAGGACGACAAGACGTTCAAGGGAACGATAGCCCCGAAGGACATTACTCCGATATTCACGGATAGAGCGGAGCCGGTATGTATCTTTGAAGGCTTCATGGACTTCCTCTCCTTCCTTTCAATGAAAGAAGGATTACCAACCACTGCCTTGTGATGAACTCCGTGAGCAACGTGGCAAGGACTATCCGCTATTTGAATGACCGACACCTCACCCATATCCGTGCCTTCCTTGACAATGATGAAGCAGGACGGAGGGCTGTTCAAGATTTCAGGCAGGCTTCCATGTTGAGGACATGAACATACATTACAAAGACTTCAAGGATCTCAACGAATATCATGTCAGCTGTGTCCGTAAGCAGCAGAAACGGAAAGCGCAGGAACAGATACACATATCAATTACAGGACAAAACAAGAAATCAAAACAAGTCAAACTTAAAATGAAATAGAAATGGAAAAGAAAACTATGATGAGCGACGAAGACCTTTCATGGTTCTTGGGTGTGGAAGATGAAACAGAGAACGAATCTACTTCACAAGAAGCGACTGCGATTCCTGAAAGAGAAAGACCAACAAACAAGCAGGACACAGAGAATACCATGCACTCGAGCCTGCACGGAATGCTGAGAACGTAACCATTCAGAAACGCATCAGTGCCAAGATGAGAAAGAAAACACTTGAAGCCTACAAGCAAGCCTATCTTGTGCCGACTAAGTTAAACAATCGCAAGGCGGTCTATCTGAGCAGGGAAACACAGGAACGTGCCGACTTTATTGTGCGTAGATTAGGCGACAGGGGCAGCAACCTTTCAAGTTTCGTGGAGAACATCGTTCGTCAGCATCTGGAGGAATATGGTGAAGACATGAGAAATGGAGAAGACTGTAAGCCGCAAGAAAAAGGTGAGACGGTTTTTCTGGAAAAAGGTCTACCCTTTCTTCAAAAAGGTCTACCTTTTTCGAGCAAATAGGTCTACCTTTTTCAAGCAAATAGGTCTACCTTTTTTTGCTAAAAAGGGTCTACCTTTTCTTCTTCGGTTTGAGTTCTCTATGAGAATGCCACGAATGCAGTTAGTCATAGAATGCACGGCATTCGTTTTTTAAGCTATAAAACGTTTTAAGCGTAAATGGTTTGTTCGGTAGCATTGCAAGGCGTCAGTTTGTACCCACAAACTGCTCTTGCTCCCCTCGTCAGACTGTCAGGGGAGATTAGACCGTAATCACTCCGTTCTCATCGGTCAGTGTTCGGGAATTAAGCAACAACGAATCATCTGGAATGATTAACTTTCAAGGAAACTTATATGAACAGATACAAAGGAAAAGCTGCCCGATGGCAGCAACGGGATAAGGAAGAACAGAGGATGAACAAGACAGAGTTCATCAAGGTAAGATGCACCTCAGAGGAAAAGCAACGTATTAAGTCAAAGGCAGAAAGTGCGGGACGTAAGTTTTCCGATTACTGCCGTGAGATACTCCCTAAGTGGAGAGGTGGCAGCCGTTCCCAAGATGACCGACAATGAAAGGGAAGCCATTTGTATACTTCAGCATACAGGACGGTTCTACGGGCAGATTTCTAACCTCATCAAAGTAAAAGATGAGAGATGGGTACATATTACACAGAACCTTTCGCTATGTGCCAAAGAGGCATTTAAGCGATTTTTACGACCCCCATTTTTCATGTGAACGATGAGATATATAAGGTCTTAAATCTAACAAGAGATGATAGGAAAATGTAAGGCGATAGCGCATGGCAGCACGGCTCTGGGCTATATCTTCAGAGAGGGCAAGCTCGGCTATCGGCTTGCCTTCCACAATCTTTTGCAGCAGGGGCCAAAGACAATCTATGAGGAAATGAAAGTGGTCAGCGATTACAACACACGGTGTAGGGAACAAGTTCCTCCGTATCGAAATAGGCATCGCACCACAAGATGAGAAAAAGACTGCCTGTATCCGAGCTTATGGGAATAGCCCATCTGTTTGCCAAGCGAATGGGACTTGACAACCACCAATGGGTGGCGGTGACGCACAAGGACACCGACAACAGACACATTCACATCATTGCCAACCGTATCAGTCTGTACGGAGAGGTCTATGACACTACTTTTGTGAGCAATAGGGCAGCAAAAGTGGCGGAGGAAATAAGCAGAGAAAGGCTTGACCATTGCGAAGGAAGTAAAGGCGGAAAGACAACACCAAAAAGCAAAGACCAATCCTACGAGAGAGCAAACAAAGAAAGAGATGCAACAAATCTGTTATGCTTTGTTGGATAAATATAAAGGCGGTGGCATATCAGGGCATTCTATGTTCCTTTATGAATTGAGCAAAAACGGCATTATTATAGAGCGTATGAAGAACAAGCAAGGCAAGGTCTATGGCTTGAAGTTTTCATACGGAGAACATACTTTCAAGGCTTCCGAAATTGGCAGGGAGTTCGGTTATCGTTCCCTGCAGAAGAACTTTGAAGCAAGTAACAAGGGAGAACCAAAGAAAACATATCGAATAATACAAGAGGCAACAGAAAAAAAAGAACAACCTGATACTGGTTATCAACTCATACCTCCAAGCCGTTCCTCTATCTCACGAGAAAATGATACCTCACAAGTACAGAATCCCATTGGTACAGTAGCAGACACCATTGTTAGTGCAGCCGATGAACTAATGGAAGGTTTGAGCGATTTGATTACACCATCCGCTCATGGCGATGACTATGCCGAAACTGCATGGCAGCGCAAACTCAGAAAACCAAGCCAACAGAAAGAAAAACGTGGAAGAGGATTATAACTCACGCCTAAAAATGCAGAAAGAAGAATATCTCATCAAGAACGCTTGTTATTCGGTAACAAAGTATTATCTTTGCAAACGGAATAACAAGCGTTCTTTGTCAGGCAGAAAACAGCGACTTGAAGTAGTACGCTCGTTTCCAAATCGTTACCAGTTTAGTTGCATCAATAAGGTAACTTCTTTATTTTCAAACAGATATTTTTTTATAATTATCTTAGAGTGCAATATAGCCTATTTAACCTTACAATATAGCCTGTTTAGTGTTGCAATATGGCTCTATTTAATCTGCTTAAACAGGCTGTTTAATACAGTTAAACGGTCCATATTGCAAACAAGGGAAGCAGACTGCTTTTTTTACTTCGCCTCATTTCCATCCTTCATTCTGTGAGATATTCGGATTGAGCTCGGTTTCTTTCAATGGAATCGGCAGCAGTTTATTGCGGTCACGGAAGCCGTAAGTGCTGTTCTTAAAAGCCCCATTGCACGCCATTTGCCGTGGTGACGGTATCTGTGCGCCTTGTTTGCATAGCACTTCTTTGGCATCTCCCCAGCGAACAAGGTCTTGATAGCGAACACTTTCCATGCAAAGTTCAAGTCGTTTTTTCCTTTTTAATGTCCTCAAGGGTGAGCGTTGTGAGCGGAGAGGCTTGGCTCGCTTGCGAATTTAGTTGACATAATCGAGGTGCCTTGCCTGGGTTTCCGGCCTGAAGGTGGGCTTCTGCCGCCATAAGCAGCACCTCGGCATAGCGCATGACGCGCGGGTTAGTGTACTGAAGTCCCTGAAAATAGGGAGCATCCATGATGCAATCAGCCTTCAATGGGCGCGTCTTCCACATGAAATATCCCTCATTTCCATAGACGAAGGCACCCGGTTGAATGTTGATTCCATAAGCTTTCATCTGCTCATAGGTGCGGAGCGTGCTGTTGAGGCGGTAGCCGTTTGTTCCCTCTTCAGCTACGAAAGCGTCGTAAAGAGCCTTGCGCGGATTCAAAAAAATCGTAGGTTCCGGGTGGCGATTTCGGTAGCGGCTTGTCCACTATAAAGCAGCTTGTCGGTGCGCCACCCCTGCATTAAATAGAGCATAGTCATCTGCTTCCAAGCTTGTTCTGGGTCGTTTCGCAGCTGTAGCTTCGAGCAAATCCTCGCAACAATTGTTGTTGACTGCATGGAGGAGAAGGTCGTATTCGCCGGTGAAGAGCGCGTATTTGCCCGAGAGAATGACGTTGTCAAGCATCTGTGCAGCCTCTGCATACTTGCCTTGGAAGAGGAAAGTCTTCCCCAAATAGGCCTGAGCTGTTTCCTTTGTGATGCGGATTCCCCGTTTCAGCATCGTTGACATCATGCTTCGATGGCAGCTCCCCTGTTTCGATAGCAGCCTTCAAGTCGCTCTCAACAAAGGCCCAAAGTGCTTCTGTTGTGGCGTTTCCGGGTGATATTCCGGGGCTTGAGCAAATGATCCACTATGGGTGCGGTTCCCCAAAGCGTCACCGGTTCGAAGTTTGCCCACGCGCGGAAGAAGCGAGCCTCGGCTATATCACGTCGCATATTGGGCGTGTTTGGCTTCACATGCTCGATAATCAGGTTGGCATTATAGATGATATTGTAGAGATTGACATACATACTCTGCACCAAGTTGTGGTCGGTTCCGAAGGTATATTCGTTGAGTTTCTCCATTTGTGCGTTGTCTCCGCGCGATCCTCCGCCGCACCAAACGTCGTCAGCAAGCAGGTTTTTGACGAAGAACCAATTGTAATAGTTGGCACGGAAGCTGATATGGAGAGCAGCCAGCGCCTGTTCTGCCTCTTCATCTGTCTGATAAAAGGTCTCTTTACTGCCCATATTGCCGTGCTTGGGAATGTCGAGACGGTCTTCACAGCTTGTTATTCCGAGTGCAAGACAGGCCGTCAGCATGAGTGAAAGATATGATTTTTTTCATAAGTGTTCGTCTAAATTACAGGTTATTAAAAGTCAATATTGAAGCCCTAAGACAACCTTCTTCGACATGGGATAGGCTCCTTTGTCTATGCCCATGCCCGAGGTTGCATTGGAAGATGCCTCTGGGTCGAAGCCTTTATACTTGGTAAAGGTGAAGAAGTCATCGAGAGAAAGGTAGATACGGGCGTTGCTTACGGCGACTTTGGCGGTCAGTTTCTTTGGCAGGGTGTAGCCCAATTGTATCTGTTTTATCTTGAAATAGGAGCTATTGAAGACCATAGCGCTCGAGCAAGCATACTTATCCATATCGAAGCACCAGCCCGTGGCTGAGTAGCATGGGTATTTTGAGATGTCCAACGGTCGGTATAGAAGAGCGCTTTCTGTTTGTTTGCAGCGGCATAGTCGGGTCGATTGATGCAATTGAAGATGTCGTTGCCCTGCGAACCGCTGCCGAATACGGTGAGATCGAAGCCTTTATAGGCCGCTGTAAGCGTCAAGCCATAGGTGAAATCGGGTATGGCATCACCGATATAAGTGAGGTCTCCATCACCGATATCGCCGCTGTTGTCGAGGTCTTCAAACGTGGGATTGCCCGTGTTTGGGTCGATTCCCGCGAATTTATAGCCTCGGAAGTAATACACGGGATAGCCTTGTTCAAAGTAAGTCATGGTATAAGTATGGAAAGTTGAGCCTGCCAAGCGAGTGATGGAGGGGTCTATATAGGTGACTTTATTGCTGATAGTGGCCAAGTTTGCACGTATTCCGTAAGTGAAATCCTTGATATGGTCGCGCCAACCCACTTCAAATTCAACGCCTTTATTGCTCACATTGCCTGCATTTATGGGCGAGGGTTTTGCCGCCAATCTCAAGAGATGGGGTGGTATTCCAAAATGAGAAGGTCTTTTGTTTTCTTGTTGAAATAGTCGACACTGAGGCTCAATCGACTGTTGAAAAGGTAGGTATCGAGGCCGATATTAGTCTGTTCAGAGGTCTCCCACTTAAGGTCTTCGTTGCCCATTGTGGACGGACTGACCCCTCGAACATAGTTGATTCCAGAGGTAAATGGGTAGAATCCCGACTGAATCATGTCCGTACTGTAGGCATATCCGCTTAAGGGCGGAGAGACTACCATTCTGTCCCCAGCTTGCACGGAGCTTCAAACTGTTGACCGTTTTGCGCAAGGGAGCGAAGAAATTCTCCTCAGATAGTGTCCAACCCAAGGAGGCTGCGGGAAAGTAACCCCACCGGGTATTCTTAGGAAGCAGGGCAAGGTCGGCCGCATCGGCGCGCAAAGAGAACTGCGCATAATACCTTCCAGCATAATTATATCCTATACGTCCGAAGTAAGAAAGCTTTGCTGTGCGTGTCTTTTTCGCCGTCGACACTCTTGGTAGCCGAGGCAGATCCGTAATGAAGATAGTAGAAAAAGAGGGTCGTTTTTGAGCAAGGCATGTTCGCCATTAGGGGCAAGTTCGCCTTGAACATAGTCATAGGTAGATTCCTGATATGACATACCAAGCATGGCATTGACATTGTGTTTGCCAAATTGTTTCATGTAGTTTGCAAAGTTTTTCCCACTGATAATAGATTGAAGTTGAACTTTGACTGCTCTGCCCAACGTAGTCTCTACTTTTGCACACCATTGCCATAAAAGGGTAGATTTGTGGTGCTACTGCGTGTTCCACCAAGCCGATAACCGAAACGAGACGTGAAAGTTAAGCCTTTAATCGGGGTGAAATCGGCATAGAAAGAGCCGTTGATAGCGAAGCCACTATTCCTTGAAAGGTTGTTATCGCGCATGATTAAGGGGTTGTATTGTTCACCCGCATAGAAATTGGATATGCCATAATAGTTTCCATTGGCATCTGTAAGAAGATGCTTTTTGGTGTCTAAAGCATGCTGAACATGGAAAGGAAGCGGTCTTCCAACGTAGGTTTTCTGGAGTCAATGGGTCGAGCATCATCACCGAAGTGAGCAGGGACCCATATTCATTGTTGCTTGAAACTTGTCGCACATTGTATTTCTCAATCTGATTGGTAGTGCCTACTTTGAGCCATTTCTTAATCATGTATTCCGAATTAATGGTCGCGGTAAGGCGTTGATAAGTATCGGAATTGCCGGTTACGATGCCGTCGTTGTTCAGATAAGTGAGTGAAAAAAATAATAGTTACCACGGTCACTCCCGCCGGTAAAGGCGAGGTTGTGCTTCCGCATTTTGCTATTCTCAAAAAGCCACATCTGTCCATTTCGTGTCGGTTTTTCCGTCCCAATTAGCGATCAGATAGTCCCGGGTAAAGGTGCTGCCTTCGGTCATATATTGGATATACTCGGTTGCATTAAGCATCTCGGGCACCCGAGCAAGCGATTGACCAGCGTATTGAAAGCTGTAACTGATACGTCCTTCGCCGGCTGTTCCTTTCTTTGTGGTAATCAATACGACGCCGTTTCCGGCTTCTGCACCATAGATAGCGGCGCTGCCACATCTTTTAGAGTTTCCATGGAGGCGATATCGTTGGGGTCGATGCCGCTGATATTGCTCAAACGGACACCGTCTACTACATAAAGTGGCTCCGAACTAACATTCGAAGAAAAAGCCGCGAATGCGCACAGTGGGACTTGCTCCCGGCGCAGCCGAGGCCGAAAATAATCTGCACTCCGGCCGTCTTTTCCCTGTAAGGCTTGCTTGGCATCGGTGATAGTTCGGTGCTCCAAGTCTTCCGATTTCACTTGAGAAATAGCGCCGGTGACCGAACTTTTCTTCTGAATACCGTAGCCAACAACGACGACATCCTCAAAGGATTTTAGAGTCTTCTTGCAGCATAATCTCCATGTTTTTGCGCTGCTTTGGCTTCTTGTGTGGCAAAAACCAATGTAGGAGATAACGAGTGTTGCGCCCCTATGGGCTTTGAGTTTAAATTCTCCGTTGAGGTCTGTAACGACCCCATTTGATGTTCCTTTTTCAACAACACTCACGCCAATCATCGGCTCTTTCAGGTTGTCAACGACACTACCTGAGACATTTATGAGTTCTTGCCCCCATGATGTCTGGCACATAATCATTAAAAGAAACAGGGTAAATGACCTGATCGATACTGTTTTCTTCATTTTTGTAGTATTAAATTGTTGTGAGGCAAAGGTATGATGTATTCCAAACAAAGCTTTTTTTCAGCCGTTCTTTTATTTTTTATATTCGTTCAAAAGTTCTTTCAGGTGCGTTCAAACATTTTTCTTATTTGTTCAGAATGCTTTTGGTGATAAGGGTTTTATTTCGTACATTTGTATCATTATTAAGCACATTTAGATGAAGCGTTTCCAATCACAATCTTTTTCTTTCTTTGCTTTTTCATCAGTGTTGTCTTCGGCTTTGTTTCGTGCGCGAAAACTAAGGAAAAACCAGCCTTAACAGACGAAGAACACGCCATGGTTGTGGCGGATGAAATATCGAATCACAACATAAAAGGGTTTGCGGAAGATGCCCATGGACACCTTTGGATAGCAACATTCAGGGACTTAACAAGTTTGATGGCAACAAATTCTATCAGTATTTCTGCACAGATGACTCGACCGGTTTGCCGGATAACAACGTTACGGGGTGTTTTTGCGACAGAAACAAGCGGATATGGGTTTCTACTGTGAACGGTGTTTGCCGGTATACTGACAAAAAAATACCTTTGAACGTATAGCCATGGACGACAAGAACCTCAATGTTGTCCAATTGCTCATCACGCCGAACAACCGCATAATAATATACACAATAGGTTCCTTATTGGAGTATGATGCCCGCAAAAACCGCTTTGTCAAGCGACTTGGGAATCTCGATCCGCAACATAATTTCATGGGGCGTGTCATCATAGACAGGCACAATAGCGTGTGGATTCAGAACTTAAACTGTCTTCGTCGCTATGAGGGAAAGCGATTATCGTTGGCAGATTCCATCGCGATGCCAAAGGGTTTCTATCCTACATACGCTTACATGGAGGATGACGGGCGCATCTGGTTGTGTGGTGACAATCGTGTTCTTGTTTACAATCCGGCTGCGCGTGCTTTTTGAAAAATGCGCCAGATGCGATTGCCGGGAGCCCTGTTTTTCAGCCATGATCGGATATATTGTATCCACCCATATAATAAAAGGTGGACTGCTTATCAGCACTTCTAAAAATGGCATTTTTCTATTATGATAAGGCATCAGAGACGCTACTTTTCTCCCCAAGAACCGGGCTTCCCGTTTGACGAACCCTATTTCAAAGTTACACAAATGTACACAGATTCCAAGAATAACTTGTGGATGGGATCTTCCGATCAAGGTTATAGTGTCGTCTATCAGTACAATAAAATTTTCAATACCAACAACTTTTTGGTCAAAAGCAGTGGGCCATCAATCGGTGTTAGCCGTGGCAGAAGATAAGGCAGACAACCTGTTTATATCAACCAAGATGCGTGGCCTCATCGGTGTATAACAGGCGTGACAACACGCTGAAATCGCTTTCTTTGGAAGGTCTTAAAGTGTGCGACTACAAGAATGAAATAGGGAGTTTGCTTGTTGATAGTCGTGGATACTTGTGGATGGCCAATGGTTCAGAAGTCGTCAAAGCACGCTATAATGGTGAAACATTGGTGCCGGAGAAACGCTATCCGGTCTTCTACACCATGTCATTGACGGAGAGTAAGGAGAGAATTGTGTGGGCAACGTCAGCCTCAAATAGGGTTTTTGCATTCATGCCTGACGGAGAAATGAAGCCAAACACGCTCTATCCGGCAACCTTTGTCTTCGTTCCTGTAGCGTTGCCGCTGCGTTCCGGCGGACTACTCACAGCTGCTTTCTTACAGGATCTGGTTGAGATAAATCCTCAAACGTTTGAGGCAACGAAGTGGAATGTAGACAATAATGATTGGAAAAAGAGCCTTCCGCGATCGGTTTTCATTCCTACAGACCTCTATGAAGACCCGCATGGGAACATTTTTGTGGGCACTGTGACAAACGGTTTGGTTTGTATTGCCCCCGATCATGTGCGGGTTCATCGCGTTGAAGGGCTTTCATGTAAAGACATTTTCAGCGATAGAACCCGATCAAAATGGCAATATTTGGGTAAGTACAATGAACGGTCTTAATAAGATAGATGGGCTTAATGGCGCGATAACTTCTTATTATTCGACCGATGGAATCGGTGGGAATCAGTTCAATGACCGCGTTTCTTGCTGTTTGAAAAGCGGCGAAATGGTGTTTGGAGGAACCCATGGATTGACCATATTCAACCCGGGTAACCATTATACGAGGCAGAATATTCCGCTGGTTTTCGAGATGTTGAAAGTACATAATGAGGTTGTTTTCGCCTGATAGGAGCGATTGTATCGATCGCAATCTGGAAGACCTTCCGACGGTTTATCTTAATTATAAGCAGAATAGTTTCAGCATTTCGTTTGCCGCTTTGGCCTATGGTGATTACGAACGGGCCTGCTATTCGTATCGAATGGAGGGCTTTGACAAAGATTGGATAGATGCAGGTAATAGCCATGAAGCGTTTTTATTCAGAATCTCCCGGCAGGCCGTTATACGCTCAAGGTGAGGGCGAAAAGCAAGGAAACAATGAGTTTTTGGCCAAGAACGAACTTGAGATCGTTGTCAGTCCTGCGCCTTGGAACACGTGGTGGGCGTGGACTTTGTATGCATTTATGTTTGTGATTGTCCTGCTCTTTGCTGCGCCGTTTGCGCCTACGATCGATTAAAGAGAAGGCCGAAATGCATCGGGCAATGGAGGAAAAAAACAGCAGGAACAGCGTATAAAACCATATGAACATGAGTTTCTTTTGCGAATATTTCACATGAGTTCCGAACGCCGCTTACGATGATTTCGGGGCCTGTTTCCATGCTTTGCGACGACCAAACTATCTCTGAATCCAACAGGCGTTTGTTGATGATAGTCAGGCGTAGTGTGTCTCGTATGCTGCGTCTTGTAGAACCAATTGATGGACTTCAACAAGCTCGAAAACGACACATTACGCTTGAAAGTGCGCCGCATGGACATCATCGCTGAGCTGTTTACGATCTGCGATATATTCAAAGTAAATGCTGAAGAAAAGGGAATAACATTCAAATCGGTCGGTTTAGAGGACTCATTTCTGATGTTTCTTGACCGAGATAAGTTAGAAGAGATTATGAACAATCTGCTTTCAAAATGCCATGAAGTTCACTCCTAAAGGCGGAACCATCGTTGTTAGTCTCGATGTTGCTGCCGGAATGGCGACTCATTATGGTGCAGGATAGCGGAAAAGGAATCCCTGATAGTGAGCTTGAAAACATTTTTTCCAACGGTATTACCAGCTTGACAATCAGACGAAAGGAAAGCTGAATTGGGGCACAGGTATCGGCCTTTATTATGCCCGAAAGCCAGCTGAACTGCATCATGGAACATTGGTTGCCGGCAATAAAGAGGGCGAACGGGGAGCCGTGTTCACCCCTTTCTCTTCCTGTTGATGACTGCTGTTATACCGAAGACGAGCGTGCTTTTGCCCGAAGAAAATCAGGAAGAAATGTTTCCTATCGCCCCTCTTCGCGATACAACCGCAGCCGAAATACACGACACAGAGGGCCGTCCTACAATCTTGGTTGTCGATGATGACACCGAAGTTCTGAATTATCTTCAGACATTGTTGATGCCTTATTACAATGTGATTTATCGCTTTGATGCCGAGAGTGCTTATAAAGCTATCGGCGAAGATGAGCCAAACTTGATCTTAAGCGATGTCGTCATGCCCGGTAAGACAGGCTATGAACTGTGCCGGGACATCAAGGATAATCTGCAATTATGCCACATTCCGTTGATTCTTGTCACCGCAAAAGCAACGGTAGAGAGCCAAGTTGAAGGACTCAACACGGGTGCTGATGCTTACATCACAAAAGCCTTTTGACCCTAAATTGCTGCTGGCTATGGTTCATTCACAGCTGGCCAACAGAGAGAAAAGTCAGGCAGTTGCTTGTTAGTTCCACGCAGACCGATACCATTGATGAAAAAGGTATTGTCGCCCCAAGACAAGCATTTCATGGACGAGCTCTACAAGATTATGGAAGCAGAATTGGCCAATTCGAACTTGATGTGAGGCACTTGACGGAACGATTACACGTGTCGCGCACCAAATTATATTATAAGATGAAAGGGTTGACGGGCACAAATCCAAGCGTATTCTTCAAGACTTACAAGTTGAATCGGGCTGCAGAACTCATTCGAGAAGGCCGATATACGATGGGAGAGATAGCTTATTTTGACGGGGTTTAATACGCCGAGTCATTTTTCAACAAGCTTCAAAAAGCAGTTCGGAGTGTCGCCGAGCGAGTATAAATAAACTATTTAGCAACTCTGTTTTTGCCCAAACAGGGCTGTTGCTCCCGCCTTTTTCATAGTGCTAAAGTAATAAAATATAGGGGAGAGGGCATTGATTTCACAGATTTTTTAATAAATTCGTGGAAAGATGGGAGAAAGACCATAGGTGTCATTCCCCGCGTAGTTGAAAAGGGCGGACGCGTCAGTAATTCGGTTGATGTGAACATCGCATGTGACAACCTGAGCGACCGCAAAGACCTGAGCCCAGAGCGACTTGCTGATTACATTACCAGGTGGCATCGGTACACTTCGAAACGACTTTCGCCAAGCGCGGAAACACCAAACCTTTTGCGGAATGATTTGCGGGAGCCCCGCAAGCACCAAAACCTTTTAAAAGTGATTTGCGGGAGGCCCGCAAGCGTCAAAACCTTTAAAAAGTGATTTGCGGGAAGCCCGCAAGCATCAAATCCTTTAAAAAGTGATTTGCGGGAGCCCCTGCAAGCACCAAAACTTTTAAAAGTGATTTGCGGGAGGCCCGCAAGCATCAAAACCTTTAAAAGTGATTTGCGGGAGCCCCGCAAGCACCAAAACCTTTAAAAGTGATTTGCGGGAGTCCCGCAAGCGTCAAAACCTTTTAAAAAGTGATTTGCGGGAGGCCCGCAAGCACCAAAACCTTTTAAAAAGTGGTTTGCGGGAGGCCCGCAAGCGTCAAATCCTTTAAAAACGATTTGCGGGAGGCCATATAGGCGCGCAAGATTCATTAAAAATACGAAGATACTTCCTGATGGTTGTACGGGAAATACCAAGTGTGGTAGATCTGGAACGTGAGCCATATCCAGAGCCGTAAAGGCCTAATACTTGACGAAGTTTAATCATCTTAATGGGATGGTTAGGCATAGTTATCTGCGAATTATTTAGTTAAAAACAATTTACAGATAAAGGATTCTACTTTTTACACCAAAAAGATAAACTCAAAAATAAAATTAAATAGGACCACTTTGCATGATTACAATAGGGCCATCTTAAATGAGGCAAGAGGGACCACTTTAGGTGAGTATTTCCAACAAAGACAATAGACAAAGATTTTTCATGTCTTTTGGGTGTGGAAGATAAAACTTTTCAAGTTTTGTGGAGAACATCGTGCGCCTTCATTTTGGAGGAATATGGTGAGGACATAGAGAAATGGAGGAAACTTTTGAACCCACAGGAAAAAGGTCGAGGGTTTTCCTGAAAAGGGATGGTCTCTCCACTCAAAACCCTCGACCCTTTTCAGAGAACGGAGCAACGGATATTTGCTGAACATACTGATTGACGGGAGTATACCGAACGTAATAAGTCAAAGAATGCATGGCATTCACTTTTCGGCTGCAAAAACGCCTCGTGCGTAAATGGTCTTATCACTGACATTTTGTAAGACGTCAGTTTGTACCCACAAACTGCTCTTGCTCCCCTCGTCAGACTATCGGGAGATTAGACCGTAATCACTACGTTCTCATCGGTCAGCATTCAGAAATTAAGCAACAACAAATTATCTATAATGATTAACTTTCAAAGGAAACTTATATGAATAGATACAAAGGAAAAGCTGCCCGATGGCAGCCAAAGGATAAGGAAGAACAGCGGATGAACAAGACAGAGTTCATCAAAGTAAGATGCACCTTAGGGGAAAAAGCAGCGTGTCAAGTCAAAAGGCGGAAAGTGCGGGTGTAAGTTCTTCTTTCCTTATTTGCAAAATAGGCATTTAAGCGATTCTACGACCCCCATTTTCGTGTGAACGATGAAAATATATATGGTCTTAAATATGACAAGAAATGATAGGAAAATGTAAGGCGATAGCGCACGGCTCTGGACTATATTTTCAGAGAGGGCCAGCTCGGCTATCGGCTTGCCTTCCACAATCTTTTGCAGCAGAGATCCAAAGGCTATCTACGAAGAAATGAAGATGGTCAGCGATTACAACACACGGTGCAGGAATAAGTTCCTCCGTATCGAAATAGGCATCGCACCGCGGGGACGAGAAAAAACTGCCTGTATCCGAGCTTATGGGAATAGCCCATCTGTTTGCCAAGCGAATGAGACTTGACAATCACCAATGGGTAGCAGTAACGCACAAAGATACCGACAACAGGCATATCCACATCATTGCCAACCGCATCAGCCTTTACGGAGAGGTCTATGATACCACCTTTGTGAGCAATAGGGCTGCAAAAGTGGCGGAGGAAATAAGCAGAGAGAAAGGCTTGACTATCGCAAAGGAGGTCAAGGCGAAGAAGAAATATCAAAAGACAAAAGCCAGTCCAATGAGAGAGCAGACGAAGCAGCAGGTGCAGAAGATTTGCTATGCCTTGCTTGACAAGTACAAAGATACAGGCATCACAGGGCATTCCATGTTCCTTTACGAGTTGAACAAGAACGGCATCACGATAGAGCGCATGAAGAACAAGCAGGGCAAGGTCTATGGCTTGAGGTTCTCATACGCAGGACAATCTTTCAAGGCATCTGAAATTGGCAGGGAATTCGGCTACCATTCCCTGCAGAAAAACTTTGAACCAACCAACAAGGAAGAATCAAGGAAACCACATCTAACAGTACAAAAGCCGACAGAAAGGAAAGGACAACCTGATCATCGGGTTATCAACTCGTACCTCCAAGCCGTTCCTTAATTTCACGAGAAAAATGATACTCCACGAGCGCAGAACTCCATTGGTGCAGTGGCAGACACCATCGTTGGTGCAGCCGATGATGTGGTGGAAGGGTTGGGCGATTTGATTACACCAACCACACAGGGCGATGACTATGCCGAAACAGCATGGCAACGCAAGCTCAGGAATCAAGCCAACAGGAAGAAGAAGCGAGGAAGAAGAATATAATCACTATCCTGCAACAACAATATTAGAAAGTGCAGAAAGAAGAATATTTTCATTAAAAACGCTTGTTATTCGGTAACAAAGTATTATCTTTGCAAACAGAATAACAAGCGTTCTTTGTTAGGCAGAAAACAGCGGAGCCAAGTAGCTCGCCTCGTTTCTAAATCGTTACCGCTTAGTTGCATTAATAATGTAACTTATTTATTTTCAATTAGATACACTTTAATAAATATCTTACGCGGTAAACTGACGCAATTCATTTTTGCTCTTTATTATCAACGACGTTGCCCATCCTAATGACTCCTCAAACTATCCTCCTCATTCTCCACACTCATTTACCACGGATAGTTTCAGAAAGGCAAGGAGTTTAGAACGCTGTTAGAAACGTTTTTCACGACTATTCAAAGGGTATTAAAGGCGGTTGGGCTATCCTTTAATTTAACTTTAGAATGATTTAATTCTTTTTACAAATAAAACACGTACCTTTGCACATCATAGATTTAGCTACCTTATAACAAAACATGCATCTAAAGCATTAAACCTAAATACAAAAGTGAAACAGAATTATATCCTTAGGATGTCGTTGCTTGGCGTGTTTTGCGCCGCAACATCTTTAATGTGGGCAGAACCTGTGGGACAGAATGCAGCGAAAATTGATAGCATCGAAGTATCTTTCAAATCCTGAATTGCAGTCGACCACAGCCTTGACACGTGCAACAGGGGCTGAAAAAGCAGCCTGCTTATTATCTCTTTACAAATGCAAACGACAATCGATTTGTTGTTGTTTCAGGAGAAAAGTAAACTCAATGAAGTGGTTGGTTATGGCACTTTGAACTCAAAGAATGCCCACCAACCTATCCCTAAAAGAATTCAAAGCAATGCTTCAACACTATGAAAACGTGGTGTCGGCTGTACGTGCTGGGGAGGTCACGGTGCCCTCGGTGAAACTTCCCTAAGAAGCGAGAAGTGCTGCCGTTACTTACGTGTCATTGGGAGCAGAACTATCCGTTTAATCAGTATACGCCCTGAAACAGGATGGGGTAAATACGCCAACTGGCTGTGTCGCTACAGCCACGGCACAACTCTTATACCATCATAAGTGGCCGAAAGAACGCCCATCTTCTTATGTTAATCCAGAGGGTTCGGAGGCGCAAAGGAGTGCCGATTATCTATGGAAAAGACATGCGAGACCGAGCAAGTGAAATGGATACAAGAGGCGGAGACGCTGTAGGTGTGCTGATGAGAGACGTTGGCAAGGCTGTTCATATGACTTATTTTTAAGTTGGGAAGTAGCTCAAATCTACACTATGCTATGGAGGCTTTGCGCTATAAATTTGGGTATTCTGTGCGCCATGTATATAAAGATTATATGCTGGCGAGCACCTTTCATGAAATACTTCTCAATGAACTTGCCGATGGATATCCTGTACTTGTTTGTGGAGGTTCACACGTTTTTTTGTCTTCGATGGATATGATAGACGCGGCTATGTACATGCTAATTGGGGCTGGGGTGGTGCGTTTGATGGCTATTTTTGACCTTAATACTATCTACCTTAATGTTAGTGGTTTTGGATTAAGAGAAGGCAAGTTCTATGAAGAAATAGAAGTCGTTTTTTTGCACATCCAAAGGATGGTCAGCATAAAGAATTTGCCGAAACACGAGGACTTGAAACGCGAAGTATGCACGCTTTTACTATCGAAGAACAAGATGTTGAGCGTGGAACGGTGTTGAATGCAAAGATAGAAAAAGTTGGGCAGCAATAGCCCAATTAATGGCAGTCTTGGGCGTTTTTACGGGAAAGGTTGGGCTTGGTCTCTATAATAATAAAGGTGAACAAGTGAAGCTTTTTCAGTTCTTCTCAAAAAGAAACCAGTTTTAGTAGCATCTTTACTACTACCATGGTAGATTTCAATAACCTTGATTTTTGCAGGACTTCCCAATGGAACTTATACACTTAAACCGCTATCAAATGAGCTTATAGAGCAGCCTTCTACCTACTCAGGATGGCAGCCAATAGCTTATGCTAACACGCAAACCATAGAACTAACTGACAATAGAGTCCTCGTGAAAGATATTGCAGCACGCGTCCCTCTCTCTTTAGTTGGTCAACCAAATCAGCTTGCTCCCTTGTATGAGGGTAGCGGAGACCAAGGAGTTTTAGGCTTAGTTGTCCGCAATGATGGCTGGGAAGAGGTGCGCGGAAACCTCATTGTAGAGTTTGAAGGCAAAGAGAATGGCATTAAATACACTGTTCCTAACTCAGAGTTTGTATGTGCTCAGCGTCTCGAAACGACTGCGATGCGGGCCCCAGTATTAACATCTTATGCTACAAATGGCGTCAGTAATGCTCTTCTTGCAGGCCGTTATGTAGTGCACTTCTTTATTAATGTTGATAAAGGAGATAAGACTTTTGAGAAGATTCCCATTACAACGAAACTCACCGATAGAGGTTAATGTGCTGCCGAATACAGCTCCTTTCAAACTCAATATCAATGGAATTGATTTCCTTTCTGATGGAAAGAAGACCGAATTACAAGTGTTTGACCCGCAAAAAACAACAAAGTTGGGGCTGATGGTAATGGCAGAATTGCGTGGCAGTACAGGCTATTCAGGTCCACTTTATTATCGTGTGATGGACCTTTCTGAGGGAAAATATGTTGATGTTGGTTCTAAATCTTATGTTTCTTTCCCTCGTTTTAGCTACATAAACCCAAAAGACAACGCTCGTTGAATTCCCACTCAATCGTTTGAAACTAAACCATACTTATGAGATACATGTAGAGATAATGAAAGATGGACAACGTGTAGATGTGTGGAATAATGTAACTCCTCGTGTGCAGTTTGCTGTTGCCTCGTCTGCCGATGCGGTTGTTCCGGTGACGGAAACAAACTCAAAAGTCCCTGTGATTTATAATCTTCAAGGCATTCGTATGGCCACTCCTGTCGACCAATTGCCTAAGGGAATCTATATAATTAATGGAAAGAAAGTAAAAGAAATAAAAGGGTTTGCCTCGCCGAATCCCGGCACTTCTCTTTATCATTCATTTCAACTCACGCTCTTTTTATATCATTATAACAGCTCTATAAACAAATAAGATGAGAAAAAAATTCTGCTATTCCTCTGCCTGTTACCTGTGTGTTTAGGAAGCTATGCGCAAGGAAAGATTACCCAAAAATAATACTTAAAGACATTGAAGGTAGAACCATACAGACGGATACTTTATCTAATAATGGGAAACCTTTTATGATTGCTTTCTTTGCAACTTGGTGCAAACCTTGCAATCGTGAGCTTAAAACCATAGACGAACTCTACGATGAATGGCGGCAAGAAACAGGTGTAAGAATCATAGCTGTTGCCGTAGATGAGGGGCAGAATATCAATAAAGTAAAGCCTTTAGTAGACCAAAACGGGTGGCGCTATGACGTATTGCTTGACCCAAACAGCGAATTACGGCAAGCATTAAACATTCAAATGATTCCCTATACCATATTATTTGATGGTCAGGGAAACATCGTTTATAAGCATAATGGGTATACAGATGGCGCGGAAATAGAGCTTTATGAGAAGATTAAAGCCGTCGGAAGCAGATAGGGATTATGAAGAGATGGACGATGATAATGCTGCTTATTGGCGCAGCAAATATATCACTTTGTGCACAGGAACAGCCTGATAAATTACGTCTTTCGGGTAGTTTTTCAGAGCGATATTCTGCTTCCTGAAAGAGACAAATCAACGGGAGCAGACGCTCTTGACGGGCATTTCTTGACGAATACTTATCTGAATTTAAAGGCCACAAGCCGTTATGTAGAGGCTGGAACAAGGCTGGAATACCTGCAACATCCACTTCCTGGTTTTGAGAAAGACTTCAAAGGGTGGGGGTCTTCCTTATCTTTATGTGAAAGGAAACTATAAGAATGTCGAACTAACCTTAGGTGATTTCTATGAGCAATTTGGCTCGGGTTTCATCCTTCGCACTTATGAAGAACGAAGTCTCGGCATTGATAACTCACTGCAAGGACTACGATTTTTCCGTTCGTCCTTGGGCTGGTTTAGCGGTGAAAATGCTTGCAGGACGTCAACGAAGATATTGGAAACACAACAATAGTTGGCTGACTGGAGGCGACATTGAGTGGAATATTGACGAGTGGTTTAAGGGACTTCAGCAGCATAATACCTATGTAATGCTCGGCTTTTCCTACGTTAATAAATATGAGAAAGAGGATATTGTCATGACGGATCCAACCCATCGGCTACGTCTTCCTCGCTATGTTAATGCGTTTGATGTTCGCTTTCATCTGCAACATCGCTCGTTTAATGTGCTTGCAGAGATAGCAATGAAGACACAAGATCCTTCGAAAGACAACGGCTATATTTACAGAAATGGTTATGTTTCAATGCTTTCTTGCTCATATTCTAAGCGTGGTAAGAGCCTACTTCTACAAGCAAAGAGGAGCACAAATATGGCATTTCGCAGTAATAGAGGAATGGAAGGAGCGTCTTCTTTCATTAATCATATGCCGGCTTTCACTATAGAACACACCTATACTTTGGCTGCACTTTATCCCTATGCCACGCGTCCTGAGGGAGAGTGGGCTTATCAAGCAGCCGGCGCTTACACCTTTCCGAAAGGCTCAAGTCTTGGAGGAAGATATGGAACTACAGTCAAATTGAACTTCTCGCACATTCATTCCGTGCGCAAGAACAATGTAGGTGGGAGCGGAACTGACGGATATGGGAAGTCCGTTTTTGGGCGTGGGGACCTTCTACTTACTATCAAGATGTCGATGTGCAGTTAGAGAAGCGCCTTGGAAAAGATACAAAACTCAACGTCATGCTTATGAATCAGCGATACAATCAAACCTTACTTGAAGGACATGGAGGCATGTTAAACTCACAAATCTTTGTCGCTGAGGTGAAACAAAAGCTATCAACGACGACGATACTACGCATAGAAGGTCAGTATCTTTCATCGAAAAAAATGGCGATAAAGACTGGGCTTTTTGGCTTGGCAGAATTGTCACTTGCTCCGCACTGGATGGTCACATTAAGTGATCTCTACAATCTCGGCAGCACCCATATACACTACTATCAAGGCTTTGTTACATACAATAGGGGAGCACACAGATTGCAAATGGGCTACGGACGCACGCGTGCCGGCTTTAACTGTTCAGGCGGAGTGTGTCGCTATATCCCTGCAACCAAAGGGCTTACGCTATCTTATAACTATAACTTCTGATTGAAATGAAAACTTTATATGTACTTCTCTTGACTGGCATTACACTGCTAATGGGCTGCGACTCGATTGATTCCGACCATCGTTTCATTGAAGTTCCTGCCGCAACTATACAGCGTAATGTGCTCATTGAAGACTTTACAGGGCAGCGTTGCATTTATTGTCCTCAGGCAACTGAGGCAATTTCGCAGCTACAAGCTACCTATGGAGCCGACAAATTGATAGCCGTTGCTATCCATGCAGGCCCACTTGCCCTCCAAACTACAGCTAACTTTGTTGGATTACGCACGGATGTAGGAGATACTTACTATCAACATTGGGCTATTCCCAATGTTCCCAAAGCCATTTTCGACCGCCGTGGTGGCGCACTTCCTAAAGAAGCGTGGCCAGGACAAGTCTATGAAGAGTTTAACCGGACTACAACGGTGGGCATAGAACTTAAATGTCAATACACCACTACAAACCAACGGGTAGAGATAGAGACGGATTTGAAGACCTTAACCAATGATATACATGGCCTACTTCAACTCTGGCTTGTAGAAGACGGCATAGTAGCGCCACAGCTTTTCCCTAACAACAAGCTTGACAAGAACTACATACACAACCATGTTTTGCGTGCTGCTATCAACGGAAATTGGGGTAAAGCACTCACACTTTCTGCCAAACAGGCTCACAAAGAGCTAACAACTTACACACTTCCTCAGGGCATCAAGCCTGATAAAGCATGGATAGTGGCTTTCTTCTACAATGAAAGTGGGGTGTTACAAGTCACCCGGCACAAGATAACCCAACCATAATTAAATCAGAAACTCTAAAAGATAAAGCATGAGATTAAGATTACTTAGTTTATTAAGTCTGTTCATCTGCATCATCGTTGGTGCAAAAAGCACAGTCTACAACAAATGAAGTTGTTTTTTTGTTAATGACAAAGATGAAACGATAACTCCCTCATTCTACTCTTGTTCAAGACAAAAGTAGAAAGTGCTCTCTTTGACCAAGAAAAAGAAACAAATGGCTATGAGATTGTTTATTTCTAACAAGTCAAATAAGGCGCAGAATGTGAAACTTTCCTACACCATTACTAACATGGAAGAAGGTAATCTAACGGTATGTACATTGGGAGATTGCACTTCTCAACAGACAACGGGCGTCTACCAATTGGGACCTTCGACGCTCAATGCCTCACGAAAAGAGGAACTTTCTATTGAACATATCTTCACTTCGAAGGGTAAATGCAAAGTAACCCTGCAACTTTTCATCAGTGAAGTGCAAGCAAACGGAGTGATTACAGAGAAGGAAGGGCCTCAAATCACAATCGACTTTGTGCCTGATGACACTGGCATTACAGCCTTATCACTACAGGAAGGAAGCACATTTGATGTTTTTCAACACTAAGGGTATGTTGCTTTATAAACAGCTCACCACGCTGACAAAACTACCTAAGGGCGTTTATATTATTAAGTACAAAGGGAAGAAAGGCAAAGCTGTTCACTCGCAAATATATTGCATCCTAAGCCATTGTTCCCCAAATAACATCTTCTAAGATATGACAAAACGTTTTTATATTCAGCTGCTTGCACTCATCACCCTCCTTTGTTATCCAAGCCACATCAGTGCAGATGATTATAGCTAGCCCCCTCCACAGGGCGGAAAGTCTATGTGCCTATCGGCGCAGAGAGTGCAAAAAGGTCAGCTATTGGTTACCAATTACGGCAGGGACTCCGGTTCAAAATTTCACTTATAAGCTTTCGTTTTCAGGGCACAGTTCTATATGAAAAGAAATATGTTATGAAAGAACCTTTAAGGCGAATGGACGTGGGCACCATTGCAATAGACGTGCCGCCAGACACTAAACTGTCGAAAACAGAATTGCAGATTGAAATTACCAAGGTCAATGGTGAAGCCAACACAGCTACTTTTTCCCTATGCAAACCTGCCGAGAATCACCGTTACGCAAGTGGCCCCATCGACGCATTGTGGTCGAAGAATACACGGGAATGTGGTGCCAATACTGCCCACGTGGCATCGCACTTATGAAGAATTTAGAACGGAATTACCCTGAAAACTTCATCGGAATTGCCATTCATATCACTGATCCGCTTACCTGTTCAGACTATGCTTGGAATGCCGCTGCAATCCAAAAATACCCTACTCTCCAAATGAATAGAAACCGTTTGCTGCCTTATTTCACTGCCGTCACCGAGTTTGAAGAGGAAATGGCTATGGGAGCTGACATGGATGTTGACGTAACTGCACAGTGGGATAAAGGCTAAAGAGAATGTCACCATTACCCCTCGCGTTACCTTTCGTACCACACCTCAAGACAAACCATACGCCATTGCCTATGTACTGACAGAAGACGGAAAGGCAAACACGGCATGGGTACAAAATAATCACTATTCGGGAGATACTGGATTACTCGGCATTTCCACTGAACTTGATCAGTTTATCAATTCTCCAAGAGCGCTAAGGGGCTATCCCAACGACTTCACTGCAGTCGCAGCAAAGGGGTGTTTACAATCCAGGCGAAGAATATTTAATAAAGAATCCGATAGAGATTGATAAGCCACAAAGCTTCAATCAAGTGTTTCAATGTGTCTCAAATCAGGTTGCTTCACGACAAAACGAAGCTGAAAGTATGCGTGCTATTGATAAATACGGCGAATGGACAGATTGAAAATGCAGCCAAATGTAGCATCACCGATGTCGCCCCTGCAGGCATATCTCCCGTGAAAGAAGGGCAAAACACAGCCGTCGAAGTAGCGCGTTACACCCTCGATGGCCGCCGTTTACATGGTCCACAGCGAGGAATTAACCTCGTGAAATATAGTAATGGGTCGTGTGCGTAAAGAGGTTGTATCACACTGATAGCGGCAAAGCGGAACAAAATAAACCTCCATCGGGCCCTATCATCGACCGACAATAGCACACGCCATCCGTTCGTTTGCAGAATGCATGCAGTTTGTTCTCGCATCATCAGCCATTACATCGTGGCGTGAAATGACGCAAATCATCGCGCAATTCGCGTCATTTCACGCGGTAAAATACGGCAAATCACACGATGATTTGCCGTATTTTACTTTTACCTTTTATTATCAACCACGCCACGCCCCACATGTTTCATCTCGCAACTACGTTGGTATTGCGCTATTATTCCAATGAATGAATTTCGTAATATAAATGTTCTCACCATGCAACTCGGTACGAGTTGTTCTTTTGATAGCCCGGGGTTGGCGAGGAACGAGCCTACCCCGGCAAAGCGTGTCACAAGGAGATTCAACGCCGTAGGTGTTGAGCTTTTTCTATGAAAGCATGGTTATAGTGGGGTGTTTTATGTTGAATTACGCTTAGAAAGCGCAACACCTACGGCGTTGAAATGTTCAATCCATAACATGAATTACATTATGTTGCGCCAGAAAAATATAGCGAATTAATCAAAAACCGCAACACCTACGGCGTTGAAACATGTATTTTGTAACACTATATCCCTCGTTTCATGCGGTAAAAAGTGGTAAATCATGTAGCTATCCCCAATAAAAAAATTCTGTTTTCGCTTTCGTTCTCACCACCATGTCACTGATTTTTTTAGAAAAAAACACGCAAGCTATCATTGAATTATGCAAGGCGAATGAATGAATTATAAATTAAAAACCTTACCTTTGTACACGTGAAAATATGTCTGAATGAAGACGAAAACACGCGACAAAAAGAATATAAATAAAAACAAGATAGCAATGGAATATAATTTCAGTGAAATTGAGAAAAAGATGGCAAAAAGGCCTGGGCTGAGAACAAGACCTATAAGGTTGCGGAGGACAAGTCGAAAAGAAAAGTTCTATGTACTCAATATGTTTCCCTATCCTTCTGGGGCTGGATTGCACGTTGGTCACCCCTTTAGGCTACATCGCAAGTGACATCTATGCGCGTTTCAAACGCCTGCAAGGATTCAATGTTCTCAATCCAATGGGCTACGATGCCTATGGACTTCCCGCTGAACAATATGCCATTCAGACTGGTCAACACCCAGCAATCACGACCGAAACCAATATCGATCACTACCGCGAACAACTGGATAAGATTGGTTTTTCGTTTGATTGGGATCGCGAAGTACGCACTTGTGACCCGAAATACTACCATTGGACACAATGGGCTTTCATAAAAGATGTTTAATAGTTTCTTTTTGCAACGACACGCAGAAGGCCTATCCAATCGCTGACCTTATCAAGCATTTTTGAGACCGAAGGAACGGAGAATCTCAACGTTGCTCAAAGCGAATCGCTTCACTTCTCGGCTGAAACGTGGAAGTCGATGAGTGAGGTTGAGCAGCAGAAAACACTGATGAACTATCGCATTGCCTATCTCGGGTGAGACGGTAGTAAACTGGTGTCCCGGCTTAGGTACAGTGCTTGCAAACGATGAAGTGGTTAATGGTGTGAGCGAACGCGGTGGATATCCTGTTGTACAAAAGAAGATGCAACAGTGGTGTTTGCGTACTTCGGCGTATGCACAACGGCTACTTGACGGCTTAGAACATATCAATTGGACCGATTCTATCAAAGAAACTCAGCGCAATTGGATAGGTCGTTCGGAAGGAACGGAAATGGAATTTAAGTATTGTCTCGGTTCGGATGCGTCTTCAAATAACGCAGAAGGTTCCAAGGAAACAGCCGAAGAGGGTAGCTTTACGATATTCACGACACGCGCAGATACTATCTTTGGCGTTACGTTTATGGTCTTGGCACCTGAAAGTGAGTTAGTGGATAAGCTGACAACCAACGCACAACGTGTCGCTGTTGATGACTATTTGTCTTATGTGAAGAAGCGAACCGAACTCGAACGCATGAGTGATCGCAAGGTGACGGGCGTCTTTAGTGGAAGTTATGCCATTAATCCTTTCACGGGAGATAAGATACCTGTGTGGATATCAGAATACGTTTTGTCTGGTTATGGCACTGGAGCGATCATGGCAGTACCGGCACATGACAGCCGAGACTATGCCTTTGCAAAGCATTTTAACTTACCCATTATCCCACTGATTGAGGGAGCTGACGTCACGGAAGAAAGCTTTGATGCCAAAGAAGGCATTGTAATGAACTCGCCACGTGAGGGAGTTCAAACCCTCGATGGCTTCAATCTCAATGGTAAAAACCGTTAAAGAGGCCATCGCAGCAACTAAGGATTTCGTGACGAAACACCAGCTTGGACGCGTTAAAGTGAATTATCGTTTGCGCGATGCCATATTCTCTCGTCAGCGCTATTGGGGCGAACCATTCCCTGTTTACTATAAAAAAACGGAATGCCTTATATGCTGCCTGAGGAGTGCTTACCACTCGAATTGCCCGATATCGACCAATATAAGCCGACGGAAAATGGCGAACCTCCTTTGGGAAGAGCAAAGAAATGGGCTTGGGATGAGCGTCAGAAGCAAGTCGTAGATAAGTCACTTGTTGACGACAAATCAGTCTTTCCACTCGAACTTAACACTATGCCTGGCTTCGCAGGAAGCTCTGCTTACTACCACGTTATATGGATCCACACAACGATCACGCACTTGTGGGCAAGGAAGCTGACGAATATTGGCAGAGTGTTGACCTTTATGTAGGGGGTACTGAGCATGCAACGGGTCACTTAATCTATAGCCGTTTCTGGAACAAGTTCCTCTATGATTGCGGTGTTAGCTGTCAAGAGGAGCCGTATAAGAAGTTGATTAACCAAGGAATGATACAGGGACGGTCTAACTTTGTCTATCGAGTTGTCAGCGAAGACCATTCAAAAGGCGCCGTTGTTTCGTATCAAAAGGGCTTAAAGGATCAATACAAAAACAACTCCTATTCACGTATGGGTGAACCTCGTAAAGAATGATATTCTTGACGTTGAAGCATTCAAACAATGGCGTCCTGAATATAATAATGCTGAGTTCATCCTTGAAGATGACAAGTATATTTGTGGCTGGGCAGTCGAGAAAATGTCTAAAAGCATGTACAATGTCGTTAATCCTGACGACATCATTAAAGACTATGGAGCCGACACTTTGCGTCTATATGAGATGTTCTTAGGTCCGGTTGAGGCCAGCAAACCATGGGATACGAATGGTATTGACGGCTGTCATAGGTTCTTAAAGAAGTTCTGGAGTCTCTTCTGGGGACGCGCAACAGAAGATAAACTCGTTGTAGATGATGCGCAACCCACAAAGGAAAGTCTCAAGACTGTACACAAACTCATCAAGAAAGTGACTGAAGACATTGAGAAATTCAGCTATAACACTGCCGTATCGGCATTCATGATAGCCGTCAATGAGATGGGACAACAGCAGTGCCATAACGTTGAATTACTTCAGAAAATGATTGTAGTGTTGGCGCCGTTTGCTCCTCATGTTGCCGAAGAACTATGGCATGTATTAGGCAATGAGGGTTCAGTTTGCGACGCATCTTGGCCTAACTACGACGAGAAATACCTCGTAGAGAGCGAGATTCAGCTTACAATCAGCTTCAATGGAAAGGCTCGTTATCAAAAGACTTTTGCCGCAGATGCCGACAACGCCACAATAGAGAGTGAGGTAAGAGCCGATGAACGCAGTCTGAAATACATTGATGGAAAGCAGATTGTGAAAGTAATTATCGTGCCAAAGAAAATCGTTAATATTGTCATTAAATAAATGTTAGAGAATATAAAGGTATGGGATGAGGTGAAAGATTACCTTTTCATCACCCTCGGTATTATGCTTTACACGGTGTCTTTCACTGTGTTCCTGATGCCTTATCAGATAGTTGCTGGCGGAGTTACAGGTCTTGCAGCCATCATCGACTATGCAACGGGCTTCCATGTACAAAACACTTACATCATCGTTAACCTTGCCTTGCTCGTCGTTGCCTTGAAGATCTTGGGCTTTAAGTTCTTATTTAAGACCATCTATGCTATCTTCTTACTCTACTTTATGTTGATTTTTGGCGCAGGATATCATACCCAAACAGTCCCAATGGTCTACCCATACAAACTCCTTGGAGAGGGCAAGACTTCATGTCAATGATTATTGGTTGCGTCATCACGGGTGTGGCTTTATCGACCGTCTTCCTGCACAATGGCTCAACAGGAGGTACAGATATCATCGCGGCCTCTATCAATAAGTATCACAATGTGTCGCTCGGCACGGTGTTAATTGCCGTAGATTTCTGCATCATTGGTAGCTGTATGTTCTTCCCTCAATTCGGATCATACTTCGAAAAGAGCTCATAAGGTGATGTTTTGGACTATGTGTTATGACGCTCGAAAACTTCTCTTTAGACTATATTATGAATGCACGCAGGGAGAGTGCACAGTTTATGATCTTCTCAAAGAAATACCAAGAGATTGCCAACGCCATAGGAATGGAGACAGGACATGGCGTGACTATCCTCGACGGTCATGGCTGGTATACGGGTAAAGAGATTAAAGTGCTTTTGTATACTCGCCAAGAAACGTGAGAGCATGGACATCTTCCGACTCATCAAACTCATTGACCCCAACGCCTTTGTAAGCCAGAGTAGCGTCGTAGGTGTATACGGAGAAGGCTTTGATGAGATGAAAGTTAGCATCAAAAAAAGTTAGAAGGCAACAAGAAAAAAAGCAGGTAAAAAGGATGAAAATTGTATTTGCAACCAACAACAAACATAAGCTTTCAGAGGTTAAAGAGATTCTTGGCAGCGCCTATGATGTTGTTTCTTTTGGACGAGATTGGATGCCATGTAGACATTCCCCGAGACTGGAAACACACTCGAAGAGAATGCACATTTGAAGGCGAAATACGTCTTTGAACATTACGGACTCGACTGCTTTGCCGACGATACTGGCTTAGAAGTTGAGACCTTGCATGGCGAACCTGGCGTATATAGCGCACGCTATGCCGAAGGAACTGACCATAACAGCGAAGCAAACACAGCCAAATTACTGCGTAAAATGACTGGAATTACCGACCGAAATGCCTGCTTTCGCACGGTAATCTCACTCATTCGGCGAGACGACTCCAAACCCAATGGCTACAACGAGACTTTCTTTGAAGGCAAAGTCAATGGGAAAATCGCCACCGAACGAAGCGGTTCGGCTGGTTTTGGCTATGATCCTGTCTTCATTCCCGAGGGCTATGACGAGAGCTTTGCAGTGCTTGGAGAAGACATTAAGAATGGCATCAGTCACCGCGCAAGGGCTGTTGAGGCTTTGAAGAAAGGCCTCTCTGCCGACACTTCCTCTGAAACAGGGGAGTGATATGCCACAAACGCATGGCTGCTTAATGATGATCATGATGATAAAAACTATCAGATACTACGCTAATAAAGTATTCCTCAAGCTTCAAACCCTATGCTTTTTCTCCCCCTGCTTTGGCGAGGAACAAGGAGCGGAATCATAGGCTTTGTGCTGCTTTTTCCTCCTTTCTTCTTTCACATGGCGCACCTATTTATCTTATGATTCGCCACAAGAGATAGTGCAAGCCAATGCAACTTTGTTCTATGTTCGTGCCAGTAATAGCCTTTATTCCTATGACACGAAAGACCAAAGTGTGCGTACTTTTCGATAAGGTTAATGGCCTTAGCGACTGCAATATCACACACATTGCCTACAACAAGACGGCACATCGCTTGGTGGTGGCCTATGAAAATCAAAACATCGACTTGGTAAACGACGCCGGACAAGTGATAAATGTCAGCGCCTACTATAACACTTCGACGACTGATAACAAAGACCATTAACAGCCTTTATGCCTACAACCGCTATGTGTTTATGGCTACAGCATTTGGTATTGTGAAACTGAATGCAGCTGAAGCTGAGGTCAGTGACACCTATAAATTGGGTTTTTCGGTCGATTATTGCTATGTGCGTGACAGCCAAATCTATGCAGCAAGTAAGGCAGCGGGCATCTATTCGGCGCCACTAACGGCCAATCTTGCCGACCGAAACCAATGGCATCGCGTGGGAAACTATGTGGAAAAGTCTCCCGAAGACACTTCCGCTTTGTGGGCAAAAGTGGCAAATGCTCATCCCGGCGGACCGAAATCGAATCACTTTGGCTATCTAACCTTTCACAAAGATAAGCTCTATTCGTGCACAGGGGGATACAATGTGACGACCGATCTTGAGCGACCTGCCGGCATACAAGTGTGGGATGGCACAGCGTGGAGCATCTATGCGTCTGACGGAATCGCTGCAAAGACAGGTGTAGCATACGTAGATCTTAGCGTACTTGCAGTTGATCCGAAAGATGAAACCCATCTTTTTGCAGGCGGAAGAACAGGACTTTATGAGTATAAAGACCAGCATTTCATTAAACATTATGGCCTAAACAACAGCATACTTGAATCGGCTTTGGCTGATGGAAACCCTAACTATGTGCTCATACAAGGCTTGGGTTATGACACCGAATCACGGCTGTGGATCTTGAATAGTCAGGCATCTTCTCAGTCGATTATAGCCTATCAAGACCATGAATTCAAGGCTTTCAAACAGCCACAACTCATGAAACTCAACACAAGAAGCTTGGGAAACATGCGCAATTTGTTCTTTGATAGCCGCAAAACAATGTGGTTTGTCAACGACAACTGGCAGCAACCATCGCTCATTCAATATCAAACGGCCAACAACCAGCTTAAAACCATCACGTCGTTTGTAAATGAAGATGGCGAAACGATTAAGGATTTATGGAATGTTCGGTGTGCCGTTGAAGACAAAGAAGGCAATATTTGGATTGGAACAAACGTCGGTCCGTTGATGCTTCAGCCTGTAAAGATGAACCAAGAAAGCCCAGTTTTCCAGCAAATTAAAGTGCCACGTGACGACGGAAGCGGTTATGCTGACTACTTGTTGAATGGAGTTGACATCACGGGTATTGTCATTGATGGGGCTAATCGCAAATGGTTTGCAACGAATGATAATGGAGTTTATCTTGTCAGTAGCAACAACATTGAAGAACTTCAGCACTTCACGGCAGAGAATAGTCCGCTACTTTCCAACACCATTGAAAGCATTGCAATCAACGAAACCACTGGAGAGGTGTTCTTTGGAACGGCAAATGGGCTTTGTTCTTATAAGAGTAATGCGACCAAACCCCAAGAGGAGATGACGCAAAACGAAGTTTATGCTTATCCCAACCCAGTTAAACCAGATTACAACGGACCTATAAACATCACGGGACTTGCCTTTAATGCCGATGTAAAGATAACGACTTCAAACGGAACTCTCGTGCAAGAAGGACGCAGCAACGGCGGACTTTTTCACCTGGGATGGCTGTGATCGTCACGGCAAACGCGTGGCTTCAGGAGTTTATATGATTGAAGTGGCGACCCAAGATGGGCGAAAAGGGGTTGTTTGTAAAGTGGCTATTGTAAGATAAATACATGCCAAGAGCCAGTAACAACAGCTATATTCACATCCTAAAAAGCCATGGGTCTCTTTGGCAGTGTACAGGGATTGAACATCTTAATGAGTCTTGTTCGCAACAAGATTGTGGCAGTTTTGCTCGGCACTACAGGCATGGGACTCATCACACTCTATAATTCTACGGTCAAGTTGCTGTCAGATGCCACCTCAATGGGACTTCCAATGAGTGGTGTTCGCGAGCTTTCGGCGGTCTATGAACAGGGAGATCATAAGCTGTTATGCCACAAAATACGCATCATTCGCATGTGGACTTTGCTCACAGCGCTTGTCGGAATGTTGCTTTGTATGGTGCTAAGTCCATTGCTTAATCGGTTTACTTTCGCCGTGGGTAACCACACTTTTGCAGTTCGTTTTTCCTTGCACCCACCATTGCTTTTTATAGCACTTGCGGCTGGCGAGTCAGCCATTTTTGAAAAGCCACTCGCCAACTGCGCGCCTTGGCTTTACAGTCTGTTTATGGTGTGTTGGGTGCTTTGTTGACGTCTGTTCCGATGTTCTATGTGTGGCGAGATGCCGCGATTGTGCCTGCCATTGTTGTGGCAGCACTCCTCCAATGGACTATCCTCATGATGTTTTCTCTGCGCCGTTATCCCATCAACCTGCGGCTTTCATGGCATGAAATGCAAGAAGGCACGGGCATGATACGCTTAGGTTTGGCCTTCGTTGCATCGGGAATATTGGCCAGTGCGGCCGACTTCATCGTCAGAAGTTACCTTTCTCATGCCGGAAATCTACACATTGTAGGCCTTTATAACGCGGGATTCATGGTCACAATGACCTATGGTGGCATGGTGTTTCATGCCATGGAAACCGACTATTTCCCACGTCTTTCGGGCTTAACAGATTCAAAAAGCACGCTCAATTGTGTCGTAAACCGACAAATAGAGATGTGTTTGATGGCAATATCTCCGTTGCTTATCGCTATGACCACCTTGTTGCCATGGCTGCTTCCCTTGCTTTTCAGCGACGAATTTCTGCCTGTTGTCAACATGATGCGAGGCAGTATACTTGCCATGTACATGCGAGCCATGACGCTTCCTCTTGAATATATCGCCCTCGCTCGTGGCAATTCACGCTATTATTTGATTCAAGAGGCCGTCGCCGCCTTGCTGTTTGTCGTGTCGGTGATTGTGGGTTATTGGCTCGGAGGACTTACAGCAACGGGTTATGCGCTTGCCGTTGCCTCGCTGTTGGAATTGATTTTCGTCACCATCTTCACCTATTTTTATTTATGATTACTGCCCTTCGCGTCGCGTGATTCATGGATTTTGTTTTCATTTTTGGCCTCGCTTTATTGACGCTTGCGGCTGTTCTCACGACCGAAGGTTGGGCCTATTGGACCGCAACGCTGCTGTTGTTATGTCTCAGTTTGCCCCGAACTTTTATCCTTCGGCAAATGAAACATCGAAAGAAACGGCTGTAATTATTTTGTTTTATCAGCCAAATAAACGACGATAATTGATGAGATTGTATAGATTATCGTATGATAAAGTGAAATGATTGTTAATTAACGTTTAATACAGTAGTGCGAAAGTGCAACCTCATTTGTTATTTTATACCTTTGCAATAAAGGCATCATAGCACGCGTGTGCAAGCAAGTCTTCGTGACATTGCAATCTCGATGATTGCAAACTAAGCCACATGTGCAATGCCCTTCAACTTTTAAGACAACTCAACAAGTTATAAACCTCCGTGGAAGGAGGTGTATTTGAAACAATAAAAATGTAACCACTCAACTTACAACCACCTCAAAAACAAGGCGGCAAAGTGCCTGTAAAAAGAGGAGGGTATCATAGAGAGTGCAATACAAAACGACAGACAAAGCAACAATAAATAAATTTACTCAACATGAAAAGTTATTCAAAACCATTCACAAAAACACTTCAGTTAGAATTTGATTCCATGCTATTAGCAGGGAGTGGAGGCTCTGCTAGCGCGGGACAATTTACCTCGGGAGGCAGTTCTTCGGGTTCAGGTAATGCCACACCACGGTCAGCTAAGTTCAATCCTTTTTATGGAAGAAGACAATGATTCGGATGGACTTTAACCCTCGTTTCCCTCTTCTCACGCCCCATCTTCTTCGTCATTAACTCGCAAATGAACTCGTTTCTCAGCGCGAAACACATTATCTCATGGCTCAAAACAAGTGGCTGTGGGCCCACTCTTTTGTGGGGTTAGTGGATGAGGGGAGGAAATAAAGCCGAGACTCCAGCCACTTTCAGCCTCACCCCCAGCCACTTTGTGGAATAGAGAAAGGGAAACAAAGCCTCACCCCCAGCCCTTTGCTTTCCTCGTTTCGCAGGCTTCACGAACAGCGACCTATGGTTCTCCGAAGAGAGAGGGAGTAATTAGCCTTGCAAATGGAGGGAGTAGTTTGAAGAGTAATTAGGAATGTTGGCGTTGTTGATCATAAAGCGTAAAATGATTTGATACAAATCATCGCATAATATGCCGCGTTTTACACGATGAAATGACGCAGATTATCGCATGAAATGACGCAGATTATAATACCATTTAAGTTCAACGCTGAAGGCGTTGTACGTTTTATAGCCCAGGGTTGGCGTCAGCCTCCCCTGGGTTATGTGTGTAGTGAGGAGGTCAACGCCGTAGGTGTTGTACTTTTTCTGCGTGGAACAACGCCATCGGTGTTACGCTTTCAAGCGTAATCCGCCATAAAGGGTTTCATTGTAAGTGTGCTTTCACAGAAAAAGCTCAACACCTATGGCGTTGAATCTCCTGCAAACGTTTACCCGGGGTAGGCTCGTTCCTCGCCAACCCCGAGCTATCAAAAGTACAACTCGTACCGAGTTGCGAGATGAAACAATTATGGACGTGGCGAGGTTGATAATAAAAGGTGAAATAGTATAAGGCAAACAAAGCCTCACCCCCAGCCCCTCTCCGAAGAGAGAGGGGAGTAATTAGCCATGCAAATGGAGGGAGTAGTTTGAGGAGTAATTAGGAATGTTGGTGTTGTTGATCATAAAGCGTAAAATGATTTGATACAAATCATCGCATAATATGCCGCGTTTTACACGATGAAATGACGCAAATTATCGCATGAAATGACGCTGTTTATAATACCATTTAAGTTCAACGCTGTAGGCGTTGTACGTTTTATAGCCCAGGGTTGGCGTCAGCCTACCCTGGGTTATGCATGTTGTGTGGAGGTCAACGCCGTAGGTGTTGTACGTTTTTCTGCGTGGAATGCTGCGATAAAAAGCTAATATATAAAGGTACAACGCCTACAGCGTTGTTACCACTCACGGCAAACGACCCAGGGTAGACTTCGCTTTCGTTCGCCAACCCTGGGCTATCAAAGGTATAACGCTTACAGCGTTGCCATCTCGATAAATACAGGGTGTGTATCTATTGCATGAGGATGGTGATTTGATTTGACTTTAGCTGCAACGTAAGAGGTTAATAGGAGGTGGAAAAAGTGGCTGGAAGTATAGTTGGTTTTGATTTTTATCTTTGAAATCTCTGTTTGCATATTAAAGAATGAGTCAATTAAAATCATGGCCTATTTTGATTTTTAGGAGTATATTTTTTTGCTAAGCTCTTGCTTTTCAATATAAATTATATAAATTTGCAATGTTAGTGTTTTTCTTTTTGATGTTCAATCTTATAAAACAAGCGTAATGGCAATGAAAAACTGATGATGACAATGCTCTTGCTGGTTTGTTCGGTCTATTTGGGCTTTGCTAAAGTGCCAAACAATAAGTTAAACGAGCAACTTTTTGCGATATGATTATAGTCAGGTGTTGATGCGAAATGACCTTTTTGGGGTATATCGGTAATGGGCAACGGCTCTATATGCACTTTGATACAATCTATAAAGATAAGGTTAATCCGCATTGGTATCATGTGGAAGGGAAAAAGTAAGGTGAAGCAAAAACCTATGTAGTTTTACAGGAGAATAGACCTTCATTCGTTTGCTCCGAATGAACAAGTAGACCCTAATTTCAAGCGGTATAAACTGAAAGCGCAATATCGTTTTAATGAAGATAAGACGCAAAAAGGTTCGGGATTCTTTGCCGGTAGTTTTTCTTCATATTTTTATTATCTATCAAGATACGGCCTATTTTTGATAGTACAGAAGATGGTGCAGACGGCTATAATAACAACCAATTTGAGGGACATTGGACCTCTTATCGCACGAAAGTATCGAAGAAAGCGAATTTCGGCGTGGGACGAATCCCTGATTCTAACGACCTCGATGTAGGCTCAGCAGAGTTTTATGTGACGCCAAACAAACAGCATCTTGGCTGGGAAAGCTATATGAAAGCCTTTGAAACGGTGACTCCCGAAGGGCAGAAAGCGCAGGCAGAAGAGGACCGTGAGTGGTGGAAAGGCGACAAAGAGATTTATATTTCGTGGCAATCGAAAACAGAACATGGGGCATTTAAGCTTGACATTTATAGCAATAAACATTATCTTCAGACGCTTGATTTGGGCAAGATTGGTTCGGAGTATTGGGTAGATCAACGTGATTATAACTTCGATGGGCATCGAGATTTCGCCGTTTGGCTTTACAATTTGACAAAAAGACAAGTCTTTTTTTATGGTCTGAAAAAGCAAGGAAAATATGTTCATGAGCCTTTCTTTGACAAGTTAGAATCCCCACTATCTTCGATGAAGCCCATTGCATTGTGGACACACATGACGTTAGTAACGATGTTGTTGAAGAGCGAATGTATCGTTGTTCGACGCGAGGTTATCGGCTCATTTCAACCCTATTGCGACATCCTTCAAATTCAAAGATACTGCAAATGAAGGTATATGACGATGCGGGGAGATGTGTGCGTGAGGTGCAAAAGTCCTACATATAAGCAGCTCACTCCCCTTTGGCAGAAATATGTTATCCTGTATTTCTTCAGGGTATTAAGATAGATTTCAGAGCTGCTTCTCATACATTATATGTTATGGCACCGATGAAATTATCACCGATGTAGTAATTAATTTCAGTATAAAGGCGTTGTCTCTTAACTTTTTACTACCTTTGCCCACTGATAGAGAAAAGTCAAAATGAGTAAGAAACAAATTCTTTTGATCAACGACATTGCAGGTTATGGCAAAGGTGGCTACAGCCGCTATGCTCCCTATTTTGTCGTATTTCGGCCACCCAACTTATAATCTTCCGACGGCATTGGTATCCAATACACTCGACTATGGCAAGTTTAACATCATGGATACTACAAGCTATATACGTGGTGTTTTTCCCTGTATGGAAGGAGTTAGGGCTTTACATTTGACGCCATTGCTACAGGCTTTATCGTCAGCGAAGAGCAAGCCGCCATCGTGTCACGCTATTGTCTTGAGCAAGCCGCCACAGGCACAACAATCTTTGTTGACCCTATTATGGGCGACGAAGGAAAGCTATATAATGGTGTAACTCCAGCCGCAATAAAGAGTATGAGAGAGATGTTGAGCGTGGCACATCTATGTTATCCCAACTACACGGAAGCCTGTTATCTGACTGATAGCACGTATAACCATCAGGGAGTTAGTAGGGAAGAAGCTTATCATTTGCTTGATCTCTTGCGTCAGATAGGAGCAAAATCGGTGCTCATCACAAGCATTCCTGTTGATGGAAACCTTCGGTGGTGGGCTATAACCATATTACCAATGAGTATTTTTCAACGTTGCTATGAGGAGATTCCCGTACATTTCCCTGGCACAGGTGACATCTTTTTCGGCTATCCTTATTGGTCATTTGCTCAATGAAGAATCTCTGATTGATGCAACTCAAAAGGCAATGGATGGCGTTTATGAACTCATTTTTCCGCAATAAGGACAATGAAGACAAGAACCGAGGTATACCTCTTGAACAATATTTAAGTATTCTCTAACACACTATGGACTGGGTAAACAACTTATTTTCTGTTCATTCTTCCATTCAGACTGTAGTCATTTTATCGATTATAATCGCGTTTGGTTTGGCCATAGGAAAAGTCAAAATAATGGGCATTTCCCTTGGAATAGCGTTTGTTTTCTTTGTGGGTATCCTCGCCGGTCACCTTGGATTGAGTATAGATCCCACGGTACTTGACTATGCCGAAACATTCGGTTTAGCTATGTTTGTCTATTGTCTTGGCTTGCATGTAGGCCCAAACTTCTTTGGTTCTTTGCGTCATGAAGGGATGTCACAAAACATGTGGAGCCTCGCCGTTATAGTCATTGGAACGCTCTTTTTCGTTGCTATTGATTCCCCTAACGGGTATCAACTTACCCGATATGTTGGGTCTACTTTGCGGAGCAACCACGAATACTCCCGCCCTTGGTGCAGCCACTCAAGCCCTCAGTCACCTTGGAATGAGCAGCGGAACTGTGGCACTTGCGACTGCTGTTACCTATCCTTTGGGTGTGCTTGGCGTTATAATTGCGATGATGCTTCTACGCAAATTGTTCGTTAAACCCGCTGACCTTGAGGTGAAAACTGCCGAGGTAACGACCACACTTATATCGCAGAGTTCAAAGTTGTGAATCCCGCGACGTCGGGAAAAAGCATTGCTTCAGTGTCAGATATGACGCATTTGAAGTTCATTATCTCGCGTATTTGGCGAGGGAATGAAGTCATTGTACCGAATGCCGAGACTACTTTGATGGTCGATGATGACCTACTTGTCATCACAACTAAAGAGGATGAAGGAGCTATGGAGATTCTTTTTGGTAAGAAAATCAATAAGAATTGGAACGAAGAAGCTATTGATTGGAATGCCATTGACACTCAAGTGGAGAGTCGAGTACTCGTGCTTACACGTACTGAACTCAATGGAAAGAGACTTGGAGAACTGCATCTTCGCAAATCGTATAGGCGTCAATGTGAGTCGAGTTTTGCGTGGAGATATGAAACTGTTAGCTACAAGTGACCTTCGTTTACAATATGGAGATAGGGTCACAGTTGTAGGACAACACGAGGCCGTTAACCATGTAGAGAGTTACTTTGGCAATTCAGTGAAGACACTAAATGAACCAAATATTGGCAGCATTCTTTTCGGAATATTCTTAGGTTTGGCTATAGGCACAATCCCAATCAGCATTCCTGGTATGGAGAGTTCTGTGAGATTAGGTATCGCGGGCGGTCCAATTATCATGGGAATCATAGTGGGTGCGCTTGGTCCCTAAGATGCATTTTATCTCTTATACAACGCAATCGGCATCATTGATGCTACGCAAACTTGGACTAAGTCTTTATCTTGCATGTCTCGGTTTGGATGCAGGAAAGGACTTCTTTGATACAGTTATGCGGCCACAAGGCTTGCTTTGGATTGGTATAGGAGCATTGATTACAATCATTCCTGTATTGATTGTTGGGCTAATAGCATTGAAAACGAAGAAGTTTGACTTTGGAACCATTTGCGGAATCCTTTGTGGGAGTATGGCTAACCCAATGGCTTTGGGCTATGCAAACGATACTATTAAGGGCGATACTGCCAGTATCAGTTATGCATCGGTTTATCCATTAGGGATGTTTGTGCGTGTAATCATTGCACAAATTATCGTGATGTTCTTTGCCACCTAAGACTTTTTACTCATAAAAACAGGTAGAAATAAAGTCGAACCCCCAGCTTTTTATGAGCCAAAAATCCTATTGTCTATAAAGGAAGAAAGCTTTTAATGGTGCAAATAGCACTATTGAAGTATAAAAAAGATGCACCATCATTTGTTGATGGTGCATCTTTCTTTGTGGGATGATTTATTTCAAAGGGAAAGTAAAATGCTTCTTTTCTTTCGCTGTAAGACCAACATAATCCACTTCCATCTTACCGTTTTTGATGTGGCAAAGCAAGTAGGTGTTGTTGCTGTTAACAAGATTTGGGAAGTTGATTACCTCGTTAGGCTCCTGATATCCGAATTTATGTAGATGGCCAGAAAGCATGACAGATACGTTCATCTTATTGAGTTCAGGCGTTAAAGTCTCTTGCATGTGGTAGGGACCATGCCAGTTTTCCAACGTAGGAGGCATGTGAGAGAAGACTATTAAGGGTATTTTTCCAACCTTATGTTCCTCTCTTAACGACTTCAACCAACGTGCCTGCTCCTCGCGATATTGGTCATAACTAACGATGCCGCTATACTCAATGTCTTCATCTGGCTTATCTTCTCCCGAGTCAATAAATAGGAAATCCACTCCCGCTACATGCTGAAGGCGATAATATTTGTCGTTGTTTGTGGGGAAGTAACGATAGAGATAGTCTGCAAATTGGCCTCGAAGTTCGTGATTACCACGGTTGAAGAACAATGGTGTATGCGTAGCAAACATACTCACACAGGTATCTAAGTATGCGTCCATCATGTGCTTCTGATCTCTCAAACGATGTGACATATCACCATTGAGTAGCACAAAAATCAAGTTTATTGAAGTCCACATTCTTGCACAATTCCTTCATAAACTGCGGACGTTCATGGATATCATTCAGCACCAAGAAAGTGATTTCGCGAGGCTTTACGGGGTAAGTCGTGAACTCATATGGCTTTTCCTTTCCACACATCTGTATAGGCAGTCTTCCCTAAACTCACCCAATCGTCATAGCGCCACTCGTCAACTTGCTGTGTAAACACACGGTAACGATACCTTGAATCAGGTTTAAGACCTGTGACACGCACGCGATGCACGCTGTCGGTAAGCAGTTTTCGTCCCGCCAACACATCGTAATAGCGTGGCCTTACCTTACCATAGAAGTGGTCTTTTTCCCTCGGGTGCTATCTCAACCCACGACAAACCCAGGGCTTGTCAGTCACCCAAACAATAGTGGCACCAGTGCTATCCATGTCGCAAATCCAAGGTCCATGAGTCACCTCAATGCCTTTAGCATTGACACAAAACAGCAGTAATAATCCGAACAATAAATGTTTCATGTAATTTGATTTAATATTATTAATAGTGTTCCTCTTTATAAGATTACACCTATATTACGTTGAATCATGAAAAAAAGTACTATCTTTTTCCACTCTTTTTTTCAATCTTTTTGCGCCCGTCACCATCTTTTTCATGTTACACATCGCCTGCCTTCGTTCTTTCCAAATCCCTCTTTTTCTGTCCTCTGTTTACCAAATTCTTAGTCTGTTTTTGCAGTTTATTTCCTTCGTAATAGTCCTCTACATTCTATCTATAAAAAAATAGGGATTATGTATAAAAATGACTCATATCGTGATAGAATATGATAGAATTTGTATATCTTTTGCAGCACTAATACTTGGTACTTAACGTAAGTTATCTTTCCATTGGAGTACAAAGAAGCGGCTAAACAATCTGAAATCAAAGCATAAAGCGCACCTTTGCAACCATAAAATGCGAACAAAACATCTATGGAGAACGATGATAAAATGTGCATATCGCAACTGAAAGAAGGTTCAGAACAAGCTTCTCAGAACTTTTATATGCGCTTTTTCCAACAAGTTATATGGCTTTGCTCTGGCGCAAACCAAGAACACTTCGTTGGCCGAAGACATTGTTCAAGAGACGTTTATGAAGCTTTGGAACACCCGCGAACAACTTGATTGTTACGGCAATGTGCATGCCTTGCTATTCACGATAGCCCTGAAATCTCATCATCGATAGCTTCAGAAAACAAATCGCAAAGATTGATTTCGAAGACTATCAAAAAGGCAGCTAAAGAGATATCTCCATGGCCTTCGCCCCACGATCAGATAGAACATCAGGAGTCAATCGACCGACTTCAGCAGTCAAAGAAGCTGCTTTCTAAGCGCGAATGTCAGATATATGAGATGAGCAAAGAACAGCATATGCCCATCCAAGAGATTGCCGATTCGCTGAATCTCTCGTCACAAACCGTCAAAAACTATCTCAGTTCATCACTGAAACTCTTGCGAAAGAAAAATGTCAACCTAATCTTCTCGTAAGTTCATTGTATTCAAATAAAAGCCTCACTCCCCAGCCCCTCTCCGAAGAGAGAGGGAGTAGTTACTCCTGAAATGGAGGGAGTTATTTGAGAGGTAATTAAAGGTGGCGAAATGTTTGATAATGAAGCGTAAAATAATTTAAGGTAAACAATCTCGTAATTTATCGCAGTTTACACGATGAAATGACGCAAATTATCGCGTAAAATGGTGCAAATTGTTACATGAGGTATTGGATGTTGAATTAAACCTCGATGCATATCGTTTTGACAAATCATTTGATTCCATGTTGTTGATAATGTTTATTTCCACGTGACAATCCATTAAATCACGTTGTAATACGAAAGAAATTGCATCGAAGAATGCATGTTTCAACGCCGTAGGTGTTGCGCTTTTTTTGATTAATCTGCCATAAAAGGTTTCATTATAACCATGCCTTCACAGAAAAAAACTCAACACCTATGGCGTTGAATCTCCTGTGGATGCTCACCCGGGGTAGGCTCGTTCCTCGCCAACCCCGGGCTATCAAAAGAACAACTCGTACCGAGTTGCGAGATGAGAACATTTATATTGCAAAATTCATTCATTGGAATAATGGCGCAATACCAACGCAGTTGCGAGATGAAATAATTGTGAGGGTGGCGTTGTTAAGAATTAAAGGTGAAATGGTGTAAGGCAAATAGAGCGGAGACACCAGCGATTTGTAGCCTCACCCCCAGCCCCTCTCCGAAGAGAGAGAGTGAGTTACTCCTTGAAATGAAGCGAGTTGTTTTGGGGTTATTTAGGGGTGGCGATGTTGTTGCTAATAAAGCGTAAAATGGTTTGCGTCATTTCATTGTGTAGAATACGGAAAAACACACGACCATTTGACGCATTTTAGCGCGTAAAATGACGCTGTTTAGAATACCATTTTAGTTCAACGCTGAAGGCGTTGTACTTTTGATAGCCCAGGGTTGGCGTCAGCCTACCCTGGGCTATGCATGTAGTGAGGAAGTCAACGCCGTAGGTGTTGTACATTTTCTGCGTGGAATGCCGTGACAAAATACCGAGGAATAAAAGGTACAACGCCTACAGCGTTGTTGCCACGCACGGCAAATGACCCAGGGTGAGACTTCGCTTTCGCTTGTCAACCCTGGGCTATCAAACGTACAACGCTTACAGCGTTGCGTAGTTGCAGCATTCGCAATGGCGGATACAATCATTGAACTCTTGGCATAACACCCTATGGCGTTGCATTGTTACAACATTCATAATAGTGGAAATATCCATTGAACTATTGGCACATTTTGCTATTTATTTATTCAAATGTTGGCGTTAATTGTTTTATAAAATGAACGTTTCAACGCCATCGGTGTTGCGGTTTTGATAGCCCAGGGTTGCCAAACGATAGTGCAGGCTACCCTGGGTTAACTGTATGGTTTGTGGGAAACAACGCCATAGGTGTTGCGCTTTTTGATTAATCTGCCATAAAAGGTTTCATTATAACCATGCCTTCACAGAAAAAAACTCAACACCTACGGCGTTGAATCTCCTTGCGAATAGTTTGCAGGGTAGGCTCGTTCCTCGCCAACCCCGGGCTATCAAAAGCACAACTCGTACCGAGTTGCGTGGTGAGAACTATTTTGTATTGCAAAATTTATCCATCGGAATAATGGCGCAATACCAACGCAGTTGCGAGATGAAACAATTGTGAGGGTGGCGTTGTTAAGAATTAAAGGTGAAATGGTGTAAGGCAAAATAGAGCGGAGACACCAGCGATTTGTAGCCTCACCCCAGCCCCTCTCCGAAGAGAGAGGGGAGTGGTTACTCTTTGAAATGAAGTGAGTAGTTTTGGGGGTTATTTAGGGGTGGTGGCGTGCTTGCTCATTAGACATAAAATGGTTTGCGTCATTTTATCGCGTAAAATACGGCAAAACATTTGGTTGTTTGACGCATTTTACCGCGTAAAATGACGCTGTTTATAATTCCGTTTTAGTTCAACGCCTACAATGTTGATTATCAATTGCATTGCAAACGATATCATTTTATCCCTTAAGATGATGAAGATTCGTAGCATTTCTCTTGTTGATTATAAATTATTTGTATTACTTTTTGCAGTTGAAAAATAAATGTTGGTAAAAAGCAAGTAATATGGATAGATTACCCAATGACCCAATGATTCTTTATAGTGCAGTTAATATGTTGCTGCGCGATAACTATGGTTCGCTTGATGAACTATGTGATGATATGAACGTGAATCGTAAGGATTTGGAAGATAAACCCGGCTGCGGTTGGTTTCAAATACGACGAGAAACAGAATAAGTTTTTGGTAAGAATATGGTATAGGAAAGGACTCTCACGGCGTGCGTGGGAGTCTTTTTTTGTTCATACATTCATAGGATTTGTGACAAGTTTCGGAGGATAGTGTTTCATGAAAGAGGAGGCTTTTTTTAGACCGATAGCCTTTGAAACGAATACGGAAAAAGCGTGATTTGGAAAAAGAAATTACTTATCCATCGAGAACAAAGTTGACGAGAAAAGCGTATATTTGCAACAAGAGTTGTATAGAAAGAAGATATAACATTCATCATAAAGAACAGGAAAATGGTAAACTTAAGATTTGAGGCTGTAGCAGAAGCGTTTAGGAAACGTCCGTTAGATGTTGCTGTTCCACAAGAGCGTCCAAGTGAATACTTCGCTAAAAAGGTGTTCAATCGTCAGAAGATGTATAAGTATCTGCCACTCGATGTGTATGAGAAGTTGACAGATGTCATTGACAATGGCGCGCAACTTGACCGCTCTATTGCCGACGATGTGGCTCATGCCATGAAGCAATGGGCAATGGAAAAACGGAGTCACTCACTACACTCACTGGTTCCAACCGCTAACAGAAGGGACGGCAGAAAAGCATGATGCCTTTGTAGAACACGACGGAAAGGGTGGTTTGATAGAAGAGTTCTCGGGAAATTACTGGCACAGCAAGAGCCTGATGCTTCTTCTTTTTCCTAACGGAGGCATTCGAAACACGTTTGAAGCACGTGGATATAGCGCCTGGGATCCTACCTCTCCGGTGTTCATTATCGATGATACCTTGTGCATACCGACTATATTTATCTCTTACACGGGTGAGGCTTTGGATTATAAAGCGCCTTTGTTGCGCTCGCTTCATGCCGTGAATGTGGCTGCCACTAAGGTGTGTCACTACTTCAATAAGGATGTAAAGAAGGTAACAGCCAACTTGGGTTGGGAGCAGGAATATTTCCTTGTAGACGCTGATATCTATTCAACTCGCCCCGACTTAATGCTTACCGGTCGCACGTTGATGGGCCATGATTCGGCTAAAAACCAACAGATGGACGACCATTACTTTGGTACTATCCCCGAGAGAGTACAGGCTTTTATGAAAGATTTGGAGATACAAGCACTTGAACTTGGCATCCCCTGCAAGACAAGGCATAACGAAGTGGCCCCTGGTCAGTTTGAGTTGGCGCCGATATTTGAGGAATGTAACCTTGCTGTTGACCATAATATGGTGTTGATGAGCCTAATGAAGAAGGTGGCAAACAAACATGGGTTTAGAGTGTTGTTACACGAGAAACCATTCGATGGAATCAATGGAAGTGGAAAGCATAACAACTGGAGTCTCACGACTGATACGGGCATACTATTGCATCGTTCAGGGAAAACGGCTGAAGATAACCTGCGTTTTGTTGTATTCATTGTAGAGACTTTGATGGCAGTTTATCGTCATAATGGGTTGTTGAAAAGCCAGTGTTATGAGTGCAACTAACGACCATCGACTGGGTGCAAACGAGGCTCCTCCTGCCATCATTTCATCGTTTTTAGGAAAGCAACTCACTGATTTGCTCGACCATATTGAACTTGCTGACAAGAAGGATTTATTCACTGTGTCGGGTAAGAAGGGCATGAAGCTTGGCATACCAGAGATACCTGAGCTGCTCATTGATAACACTGACCGCAACAGAACGTCGCCCTTTGCCTTCACAGGAAATAGATTTGAGTTCCGCGCGGTAGGCAGTGAAGCCAATTGTGCGAGTGCAATGATTGTATTGAATGCTGCAGTTGCCGAGGCCTTGACTAACTTTAAGCAACGTGTTGACGCGCTCATTGCTGGGGGAGAAGACAAGACCAGTGCTATTATTGATGTCATTCGTGAGGATATCAAGACTTGTAAACCCATTCGTTTTGATGGCAATGGATATAGTGATGAATGGAAAGAGGAGGCTAAGAAGCGTGGACTTGACAGCGAATCTTCGTGCCCTGTGTGCTTTGATCGTTATTTAGATGAGGACAGTGTGGCTATGTTTGAGTTGACAAATGTCATGAGTCACGATGAACTTAAGGCTCGAAAATGAAGTTAAATGGGAGACTTACACGAAGAAAATTCAAATAGAAGCGCGCGTCATTGGCGACCTTGTGATGAATCATATCGTTCCCAATTGCTACACATTATCAAAGTCAATTGGCCAAGAATGTGCAGAGTATGATTGATATTTTTCGGTCGGGAGGAAGGGAAACTCCTAACGGAACGCAACATAAAAATTATCAAGGAGATTGCAGAACGTACGCAACTCATAGAGTCAGGAGTTGAAGAACTCGTCAACGCTCGTAAGGTTGCGAACCGTATTGAGGATGCCCGCGAGAAGGCAATTGCCTATCATGACAACATTGTTCCTAAGATGGCAGCCATTCGTTATCAGGTAGATAAGCTTGAACTTGTGGTGAGTGATGAGCTTTGGACATTGCCAAAAATATCGTGAGTTGCTTTTCATCAGATAAGGAAAATGAATCGAATGTGTTGCTGAAATGATAGTATTCTATTGTTAGAAGGATAAGTCGTTTGAAGCACAAATCGGCTGATTGAGTCGATAAAACCATAGGAAAAGGAAGTTTGTTTGTGGAATATACGAATGTATTATGACCCAAAATGAACTTCCTTTTTGAGTTTTTATGAATCATGGAAAACATGCTTTTTCAGCTTTCATTTTATGGTATGTTGCAAAACTTGAAGACTTCACTCTATATAATATAATAAGGTGGAAGTTTGACTTAAATGATTTGGCTTGAAGCGTAAACTATGGGTAGGCATGAGGTTATTGGCATAAAAAAAGGTAACCGGACAATGTCGGTTACCCCATATGAATTTAGAAATCAATATTCAAAACGCGTGGTTATGATTGACGAATCTCTGCACTTTGGCAGGTGTCGAATGGCTGTTTGGCAGTTCATCCATAGCGCTCAACACTTTCAAAAAGTGTATATGAAGCCACATCATCAGTCATAACGTGGTGTTATGAAAGTTGATTTACGATTTAGCGAAGCTTAGTATAGCCATATTTTGCTACGCAACCAAGTTCTTCTTCGATGCGAATGAGCTGGTTGTACTTAGCCATACGGTCAGTGCGGCTCATTGAACCAGTCTTGATTTGGCCTGAGTTTGTAGCGACAGCAATGTCTGCAATGGTTGTATCCTCAGTCTCTCCAGAGCGGTGAGAAGTAACCGTTGTGTAGCCATGGCGGTGTGCCATCTCGATAGCTTCAAGGGTTTCTGTCAGAGAACCAATCTGGTTAACCTTGATAAGGATAGCATTTCCGGCTCCCATCTTAATACCTTTCTCGAGGAATTTAACGTTAGTTACAAACAAATCATCACCAACCAACTGGCAACGATCACCAATCTTAGCGGTCAGTTTCACCCAGTTCTCCCAGTCATTCTCATCGAGTCCGTCCTCAATTGAATCGATAGGATACTTTGTAATGAGTTGTTCGAGGTAAGCAATCTGCTCATCTGCTGTGAACTTCTTACCGTTAGGATCCTTTGGCATGCCGTTCTTCAGCTGACGATAGTCATAGAACCACTGGCCATTCTCCTGTACTGCAAACTCTGAAGCAGCGCAGTCCATAGCAATCTTAACGTCTTTTTCCTGGCTCGTAACCAGCGTCCTTGATAGCCTGAATGATTGAATCAAGAGCGTCTTCAATACCATCAAACTTAGGAGCGAAACCGCCTTCATCACCTACTGCGGTAGAAAGACCACGCTTCTTCAAGTTCTTTTGCCAATGCGTGGAATACCTCAGCACCCATTCGAATAGCCTCTTTCTCTGAAGAAGCACCCTACTGGACGGATCATAAACTCTTGAAAGCGATTGGTGCATCACTGTGAGCTCCACCGTTAATTATATTCATCATAGGAACTGGAAGCACGTAAGTGTTGGCGCCACCAATATAGCGATACAATGGTAAATTGAGTGCTTTTTGCAGCGGTTTGTGCCACAGCTAAGCTCACACCAAGAATGGCATTAGCACCAAGTTTGCTCTTAGTTGGCGTACCATCAAGTGCTAACATCTTGTAATCGAGAGCGCGTTGGTTGCGTACATCCTCGCCTTTTAGGGCAGGAGCAATAACGTTATTGACGTTCTCTACAGCCTTAAAGTACACCCTTACCACCATAGCGTTTGCTTGTCGCCATCACGTAGTTCGAGGGCTTCATTCTCACCCGTTGATGCACCAGATGGTACACTTGCACGGCCCATTACACCGTTTTTCGAGGGTTACTTCTACTTCAACTGTTGGATTACCTCTTGAATCGAGGATCTCTCTTGCATGGATTTTTCAATCTTCATAGTTCTTTTTGTTATAGAGTTCTCTATGTTTTCGTGTGGCAAAGATAACAAAAAAATATTCAAAAACTGCAATACCTAATTATGAGGGTTTGCGTGGTTTAGCTGTCAGTTTGCCTCGTTTTTCTGTTATAATACAACTATTATGCCAAGATGAAAGCATATAAACAAAAATTATAATTAAGTTTGTTTAACCACTCAGATATATGGTTTTTCACTATCTTTGCGTCATCTCATGAAGGATGTGCTGTTGAATGACAAGCTAATGACAGCTTTTGTCATGCCAATATAACAATGTTTTTTTGCAAAACACATGCCCCCATCATGAGCTATCAACAACAAAGAGAATGGAGAATAAAAAGCTATCAGCCTGCCGAATTAAAAACAGTTACATGGCGTGCTATATGAAATCCTTGTCGAGATCGATCGTGTGTGTCGACTGCTTGATACCCCTTTCTTTATGATTGGAGGATCGGCAATCGGCGTTCACTTTTGAGGGCGAAATAGTGCCTTTCGACGATGATATTGACATTGGAATGAAGCGAGATGACTATGAACGCTTTATTAAAGAGGCACCAAAACTATTGAACTCGTCGTATTTTTTCTGCAATGTTTCGCGACAGAACCACATACCCCTTATTACTTCGCTAAAGTCAGAAAAAAACAATACTTTATATGTAGAAGAAACAGTAAAGAATATCCCTATGCACCAAGGTATATTCATTGATGTGATTCCTTTCGACCATATTCCAGACTCTCCGAAGGCAGAACGTCGGCAAAGAAAACTCGCAAATCTCATTGATGTGTGCTTCCAGGCGAAAGAAGTATGGCTTTGGCGCTACTTCGGTCATTGCGAAATAGAGCATCCCCAGCGTCAAACTTTCTTGAATTGCTTGGTGACCCGTCTTGTTGCTACCTTCATTCCGAAGCGCCTTATCTATGCTTTGCTTCACAAAATCCTGACTTATTATAATAAGAAACACGTCACCTATTATAATAATGTGATGATTTCGGCCGACCATATTCCCGTAGTCGACCTTGAAAATTTAGTCAAACGCCCCTTTGGTCCATTGCAAGTTAATGTGCCATCAAACTTAGAAAGCTATCTCAAATATCATTATCCAACACTTAAGAAATATATGACTGAAGAAGAAATTGCACGATATAGTCACGCACCCCAAGTGTTAAAGTTTTGAAGAATGAGTGGGATAGCAAAATAAAATGAGTCAAATTACCGAGTAAAGTGAATCAAATTATCGAGTAAAATGAGGCAGATTGCAGTGTGATTTCAGTCAGTTTGTTTTTTCGTTTTAGCGGAGTTTGAGAACCACATCATTTATAATATAGAAGAAAAACTGCGCTATATTCGTGTGAGTATAGCGCAGTTTCCTATTGTTAATCCAATGCAATCATCATCGGTTTAGTTTCCAAGTGACTCCATCTTTCGTATCTTTTACTTCAAAACCAGCCTCAGAAAGTGCATCGCGTATCTTGTCGCTGGTAGCCCAATCCTTATCCGCCTTTGCCTTAGCACGCAAATCTAACACCATGTCTACCACCTTTCCATAGGCTTCTTCGCGTGCTTCGTTGTTGTCACCCTTTTCATTTTTCAAGCCCAAAAGGTTGAAAGCAAAGAGTTTCATCGCTTCACTTAGCTCATGAAGGCTATCAGAATCAATCGTAGTTTTATGGTCAAGAAGAGTATTTATGAGGTGACATGCTTCGAAAAGATAGCTGATTACGAGTGGCGTTTGCAAGTCGTCATTCATTGCATCATAGCAACGTTGGCGGAAATTCTTAACAAACTGCTGGGTCTCTGCATCGCAATGATCGCTCACAGGAACGCGTTCGAGGTCATCAAAGGCATTCATCAGTCTCTCATATCCTTTCTGAGCAGCTTCCAAAGCCTCATTAGAGAAGTCGACAGTACCACGATAATGTGCCGAAAGAATAAAGAAACGAATCGTCATTGGGCTATAAGCTTTGGGTCAAACTTGCATGATTCCCGGTAAAGAATTGTTCCAAAGTAATGAAGTTTCCCAAGCTCTTTTCCCATCTTTTGACCATTGATCGTGATCATGTTATTATGCATCCAATAGTGTACCATTTGGTCTCCTTGGCTTGCAACTGCTTGTGCTATTTCGCATTCATGATGTGGAAAGATGAGGTCCATACCGCCTCCATGGATGTCGAAATGACTGCCCAAATACTTCCTTCCCATAGCCGTGCACTCGCAATGCCAGCCAGGAAAGCCAACACTCCAAGGGCTTGGCCATCGCATAATGTGCTCAGGCTGTGCCTTCTTCCATAGTGCAAAGTCCACCTGATGCTTCTTTTCGCTGACGCCTTGAAGCTCTCGGCTGTTATTTATCAAGTCCGTTAGGTTGCGACCCGATAGGATTCCATACCTGTGGTCATTGTTATATTTCACTACATCGAAGTAAATGCTGCCGTTACTCTCATAGGCATAGCCGTTGTTTAGAATCTCTTTTACGAGTTCTTCCTGTTCAATGATGTGCCCAGTAGCATGTGGTTCAATCGAAGGTGGCAACACATTGAGCGCTTCCATGGCTGCATGATAGCGGTTAGTATAGTGTTGTGCTATCTCCATTGGCTCCAGTTGTTCGAGTCTTGCCTTTTTTTCTATCTTGTCATCTCCTTCATCTGCATCGTGCTCTAAATGCCCAACGTCGGTTATATTGCGTACATATCTCACCTTATATCCTATGTGTTGCAGATAGCGGAATAGGATATCAAACGTTATTGCGGGTCGAGCGTGCCCCCAAATGTGGGTCACCATAGACGGTCGGTCCACATACATACATGCCCACATTAGGTGCATGTTGCGGTTTGAACAGCTCTTTATGACGTGTCAATGTATTATAAATGATGAGATTTTTGTTCCATATTTCGAATGATTAATAACAATGAATGCAAAGTTAATGGAAAAAAAGATGAATGGCAAAACAAACGCTTTTTTTAATTTTGATGTCGGTTTGAATTATCCCTCGACAAAAATCAAATCATCTCATAGGAAAAAGTGTAATCCACGCAATGTTTGCCATTCCTTTGCACCTTTTCTTATGCCTTTTTATTTTTGTAATCCATCCTTTTTTTGTTGTAATTTTGCAACAGAAATCAATTTGAAACAACATATCGGTATGAATATAGAAAACGCAATATCAAGTTCTGTTCTCCTTGTAGTGAAAGAACTTTTATGGCCAGGATGTGCCGGCAACAATGGTGCAACTGCAGAAGACACGTAGTAACTTTGAAGGCAATCTCACGTTGGTTGTGTTCCCCTTCTTAAAGCTTTCAAAGAAGAATCCCGAGCAAACGGCGCAGGAAATTGGCGAAGCTTTGGTGAAGAAATGTAGTGCAGTGTCTTCTTTCAACGTAGTAAAAGGGTTCTTAAACCTTGTTGTTGGCAAAAGACGCTTGGCTGAGTTTGCTTAATGATATCAATGCCGATGAGAAGTTTGGTGAAAAGAAAGTATCCGATGATTCGCCATTAGTGATGATTGAATATAGCTCACCTAACACGAACAAAACCATTGCATTTGGGTCATGTTCGCAATAATCTTTTTAGGGCTGGTCTTTGGCTCAAATCATGCAAGCTAACGGCTATAAAGTAGTCAAAACCAATATCGTTAACGACCGCGGTATACACATTTGTAAGTCTATGTTGGCTTGGTTGAAGTGGGGAAATGGCATTACTCCCGAGCAAGCGGGTAAGAAAGGCGACCACTTAATCGGTGATTTCTATGTGGCTTTTGACAAACATTACAGAGCCGAATGCGAGCAACTCAAAGCTCAATACATGCAAGAGGGCTTGTCAGAAGAGGCTGCTACCGAGAAGGCTAAAGCCGAAGCGCCTCTCATTAAGGAGGCACATGCCATGTTGGTAAAATGGGAACAGGGCGACAAAGAGGTCAGAGCACTCTGGGAAAAGATGAATAATTGGGTCTATGCTGGCTTTGATGAGACCCTACAAAACACTTGGAGTGGGCTTCGATAAGATTTACTATGAGTCAGAAACTTACCTTGAAGGCAAGAAAAAGGTTGAGGAAGGACTCGCCAAAGGCCTATTCTTCCGCAAAGAAGACAATAGTGTTTGGGCCGACCTTACAAACGAAGGACTTGATCAAAAGTTGCTACTTAGAAGCGATGGCACATCGGTTTACATGACACAAGATATCGGAACAGCTCGATATGCGCTTTAAGGATTACCCGATAGATAAGATGATTTACGTCGTGGGTAATGAGCAAAACTATCACTTCCAGGTGCTTTCCATCTTGTTAGATCGCCTTGGTTTCAAGTGGGGTAAAGCCTTAGTACACTTCTCTTACGGTATGGTTGAACTGCCAAATGGTAAGATGAAGAGCCGCGAAGGCACTGTTGTAGACGCTGATGACCTTGTAGCGGCGATGATAGATGACGCTCGTAAGACAAGCGATGAACTCGGAAAGTTTAAGGATATGACCGAAGAAGAGAAACAAAACGTGGCTCGTATCGTTGGCTTGGGTGCCTTGAAATACTTTATTTTGAAGGTAGATGCACGCAAAAATATGCTGTTTAACCCTGAAGAAAGCATTGATTTCAATGGCAATACAGGGCCTTTCATCCAATATACCTACGCGAGAATACGTTCTATTTTGCGTAAGGCTGAGGCCGAAAACATCACACTTCCCGAGACGTTGAGCATGGATGCACCTCTCAATGAGAAAGAAATCCAACTCATTCAAAAGCTCAACGACTTTGGTGCTGCAGTCGAACAAGCAGGTAAGGACTATAGTCCAAGCGGCATAGCCAACTATTGTTACGAGCTAACGAAAAGACTTTAATCAGTTCTATCACGATTATAGCATCCTCAATGCCGACTCAGATGGCGAGAAGATCACACGCCTTGTGTTGGCCAAGAACGTAGCAAAGGTCATCAAAAATGGCATGGAACTGCTCGGAATCGAAGTTCCAGAACGTATGTAAACCCCTTTTTCAATCCCTCCAAATGGAGGGGATTGATGGGCTTAGACACGCACTTGTTTTATCTTCTGAATAGTTTTACATCATAAATCGTTATATCTTTTGGCAAAGAAACACGAATTATCAGATGTCCCTGACTGGCGAAACGATACGGTTTTGCCATTGGCTGAGGACGTAGAAGCGTATGCCTGGGCAGTCGATGCGGCTTGTTCGGGCAACCCAGGTCCTATGGAATACCAGGCCGTCGACCTGCAAACGGGAGCACGTGTGTTTCATTTCGGCCCCATGTATGGCACAAATAACATTGGCGAATTCCTTGCTATTGTCCACGCTTTGGCTTTGATTGACAAGCAAGGTGACCGCAATCGTGTTGTCTATTCAGACAGTTATAACGCCATTTTGTGGGTAAAGAACAAGAAATGTAAAACGAAATTAGACCGCAATTCGCAAACCGAAGCCCTCTTTCAAATCGTAGAACGCGCCGAGAACTGGCTGCGTACGCATCAGGTAATGACGCGGGTGATGAAATGGGAAACCAAGAAGTGGGGGGAGGTTCCCGCCGATTTTGGGCGCAAGAAGTAAATCATCATGCAATGAAATGCCGCGTTTTATTCGATAATCTGACTCATTTTACTCGATGAAATGACGCAAATCACTCGATAAAATGACGCAAATCACGCGGTGAAATGACGCATATTGTCGTATGATTAGCATGGAATGACTTTATGGTTTGTTGGCGTCTGGTCAGCGTTATCCAGCGAACAAGGGTGCGATGAGATGCAAAACAGGCTCTTGGTAACCATTTTCCATGATGCACCAAGAGCCTTTCTACCTTTACGTTTAAGTTTTATTTACCTTACAACAACCTCTCTTCTTTCGCAAATATCAATGCCGAGAATGGCCAAAAGCGCTGACAATCGTATAGCATTGCTATTGAACCACGTTTGGTTTAGCCTTGTTTGCCACGACACTATCGGCGAGATGATTCCCAAGCATCATGGCGAATCGCTTGTTTATTTGAATCATTTTTATTGCGATTGATGAGGAGATAGTTTCGCATTTTTATTTGATTACAGTTCTTTTTCCGCCTATGATATAGACGCCAGCAGGAGCATTTCTCACCGCCTCTTCCATCGAACCGGCCGACCAAAGGAAATATCCTTGCAGATTATAGACCTTGATTGGTTGTGCCTGTTGTGTCATTTCATGTTCCGGTATGAAAGCAGTCTGCCCCTTACTATTATAATATGTGCCACACTTAAAGTCTAAATCTGAGGTCTGTACAGTGCCAACATTGCCCTCCCTTTGCCACAATTGAAGATAATCTTTGTGTTGTTTGGCAATGGCTTTTGCCCTGTATAAGTCCATTTCCAGATAGTAAAGCCGTCCTTTTTTTGGTCCGTTGGCGTGCAAACTACGCCAGGCCACTGACCGCCTGTATAGTTTTCATTCACATTATCGCCATTCCACACCCAGGCATATACCTCATTCCATCCTCTGTCATTAATGAAATAAGCGGCACATTCGCCTTGGGGCTGCGGCTTAACTCGGCTGTTCTTGAACACCTGAAGGCTTGGAAACACGATGTAGATTGGCTCCTCCCGCATATTCAAAATAAGTATCTTGCGTAATGTTTAGAATGTCTTTTGGTCTGCCCATTGCCGTCATTGAGGATGAGATTAAAGGCCTCTTTACCCTCAACAGCAAACGAATACCAGTCTGTTGTGCCTATTCTTGTCTTATTGGTCAGCACCTTTCCCGGCCAAGCCCCATTGAGTTCGGTGGTAGTTCCGTTTGTTGTTGTCCAGGCATATAACTTAGGTGATGCCGTTGAAGTAGTGTGAACATAGACGGTTATCATGCTGTTGGGATCTACTTTCTTATAGGTGGCCTCACCATTAGTGGTCTCTTCCTCTCCATCTTGCATGCCTTTGGCTTCCCATTGGATAGTCTTTGTGTCGCCAAATCTCATGTCACTGCCGATGGTTATCCGCATATCGCCGTTGATTTCGACTTTATTTCCATTGTCAATCCTATACCATCCACTTGTAGCATCTTTGAGTTTAAGGTCTATATCGAGCGTTTCTGTACGGAAAGTACAGCCTTCAGGACTCATTTCTACAGCCGGATGAGTCACCGGAGTGGCTTCAACCCAGGTCGTACCCTTCGTCAGTTGCCAACGCGCTTTGGTCGGCTTGACCGGGTGTAGTGGCGTAAAGGAAAGGACCATCCTCACCAAGCGAGAACGTACCTCCAAGCACATAGACGCGCGCATTGCCTCTACCTGCACACGAAACGCTTAGTTTTCCGTCATGAACTGTCTTTACATCGCCCGTAACGGCATCCTTATAAGTTCCATTTTTCGATACCCGTGAATGTGGCATCTCCATTCATACACACGAGCACATAAGAGTCTACATCGCCCGAAGTGTAGCGTTTCTTCCATGCACGGCCGCCATTTTGACAAGCAACCTTCAGTCGAATATTGCCCCTTTCTCAATGCCGGCACAGCCTGACGAATGCGATTCAAGGCTTGAAGATGACGCGCAAGAGGGTGTTCAAGCGTTTTCTTTACCTGACCATCTGCTTGGAACAAGCCGAAGTTTTTCAGCCGATACGTTGCCCATTAGATTCTGTCCGTAGTATGCTCTGCCTGTATTTGCAAGCGGACCATTAGGGTCCTTTGTCGCAAGGAGCACCCGCTTGGAACTCTACTTCCGAGCCATAATAGATGCAAGGAATGCCGCGTAGCAACCACATTACATCCATATTCTCGGCCCAAGCGGCTGTACCGCCGTTATAACGATTATCAGAATCGGGGCCATAGTCATGCGAATCAACATACACAACGTTCCAAGTGGCGTCGTTATATAAGCGATCATTGCCCGTGGCGGTAGTCCAAGCAGACGCATAATTGCCGAAGTTCCAGTGCATAGGAAAGTCAATTACGTTGAAGCCGCTGGCCTCTTTATAATCTGGTTTGTGGTAGTTGTTGCCCTGAAGTAAGGCATTTTCCGAGCTAAAAGCATTGCCGGGCTCTCCTTTATAGTCTGTATACTCAGCCTCACAACTATTCCGATTGGTGTCCGAAAAGGTCAAACCTTCGCCTACTGGAAAGTCTTTTCCCTCATATTCTGAAACATCTGAGCTCCAAGGATAAGTCTTTCCACCATGCTCACTCGCCCAAGTATAGAAGAAAGGACTAAGGGCTGACTGCCCACGATATACCGGTCCACTGTATCGAGCGCATACTTCTCCGAACATATAAAAAGGGAGTTGGTGTGGTCTGTCCAGCCAAAAAGGCGCTTTGAAGCGTATTGTTCGCCGAGGGCTTTGAACTGAGGTATGAACGCTTTATTAAACGTTAGACGAGCTATATGGCCTGAAGTGTCGATGCGAAATCCATCAACTCCCATCTTAATAAACGACCCATAACACTTCACTAAGTAATTATACACGGCGGGATTCTCGGTATTTAAGTCCACACAATCACCCGCTATTTGAGCCCACCAGCGTGTATCGTCGTCCCAATTAAAGTTCCCAAAGTGATGCCAATAATTGTTTTTATCATGGTTTTTGCCATCAGTGTTCTTCATAAGTGCCAGCCTTCGCTGGTATTGTGCACTCGGATTGAGTTGCAGATAGTCATTACCCAGCAGCTTAAGATTAGGAGAAAGGCTGTAATCGGCACTGCCTTGAGCCGTCACTTTGGTGCTTCTTGTGAAGGTTGGACAAAGGAACGACTCTCCAAAGTTACCCGTATGATTCAACACTATGTCAAGAATGATCTTTATTCCCTTAGCATGTGCGGCGTCAATAAGCTTTTGAAAGTCCACATCTTCAGTCGCTCCATCGGCTATTCTGCTTTGATAGCGACTGTCAACACGTTCAAAACTCATCGCATGATAGCCGTGATAATCATATCCCGAGGCGTTTTCCACAACGGGAGTAATCCAGATTGACGTGAAGCCTAAGGCCTTTATATAGTCTAATTTGTCTATAATGCCTTTGAAATCTCCACGCCAACAGGGGTCTTTTGTAGCCTTTTGTTGCTCTTGATTGTCCCAACAGAGCACGTTGTTTGACGGATCTCCGTCATAGAAACGAGTCGTCATGAGGAAATAAATGGATTCATCGCGGAAGTCAGTGCGGTTACTTGAAAACGTAACGCCATTGTCTGCAGAGGCTAAAAAGCGTTGCACTGATAGCACAAAAGAGCAATAAAGCCCTCATCATATTCATCTTCATAGCGCTTAAATAAAATTAGATTAAACTGAGAATTAAGTTAGAATTGTTTAGATTTACATCTTATTTGCACAAATATAAGTAGGAAATGGCAAAGTTGTTTTCGCTTTTTTTCAAACAACATGCAATATTATTTGTGCAAACGTTTACCTAATTATCGCGACACAAATCATAAGATTCTGCATCTGCTATCCTATCTGTTTTATCACTTAAAAACGGCCGATTCTCAAACCCTAAATCACGCAGAGAGAGGCCAACTCTGCCATTTTATGAAGTCAAAATACATGTTTTACACCCTTCAAACCATTGAAAGTATGAAAATAAATGTAACTTTGTAGCCGTTAATTTCGATAGAGAGAGTGAATAAAAATATCATTTCATTAAACAATATCCTTATGGAGAGCATCCTTTTTCTTTTTATTAATGGCTATCGGACCAACCATTATACTCATCGCAGCCTATTATTTTTACCTTCAATATTTCGCCAATTCAAACGCTACCCAGCTTCAAAACATTGCGTTTAAGAGCTGTTTTGAGCATTGAAGTTGCTGCAATTCTGTGTGTAATTACGATAGTGTTTGCCGAGAAATGGTTTCCAGTTTATAAACAGTGGCTATTCAATCACTCTTTACATGATGCGTTTACATATCGCTTTATGCTACCTTTTTGGCGTACTTTTTGCTGGATTATCTTTGTGATATTCTATGAAAAGCATCATTGGATGCGTCAACATCCACAGCATAGCAGGTTGATTTTTCCACCACGAAAACCACATAAAAGATATTCAAGGCATATCTCTCATCAGTGTAGATGGCGTAAAAAGCCGGCCGAGGGTGTATGCTTATCGTGGATCAATGGCTATTACATTGATGCCGATTCTCACGCTCTTCTTTTTGAAGTTTATACCTCAAGTAAGTTCCGTCAGCCTCCAATCAGAAATGTGCTCTTTACGAAAGAAGGTTACCAAACGCTTCTTTTCCGGGTAAGACTTACCATGTAAGAGTGAAACGAAATACAATAGTTATTGAGGAGGAAAGCTATAAAACTAAAAGCCCTCACCCTCCAGCCCCTCCCCGAAGAGGGAGGGGAGTAGTTACCCTGGAAATGGAGGATGTTGTTTGAGGAGTAATTAGGAATGTTGGCGTGGTTGATAATGAAGCGTAAAATGGTTTGCGTCATTTCATCGTGTAAAATACGGCAAATCATATCGTCATTTGACGCATTTTGCAGGCCCATTTGCCTCAAATCATTTTATCTTTAATGTGTAACAACGTTGTTATTGGAAATTCCCTGATTCATAACTTGATACCGCCTGTTCTCTTGTTCGTATGGTTTGGGTGAGAAACGAGGCTGTGTTGGGTTGGCGTTTGCAAGATGATGATAGCATAAAACAATTTGTCCGAGCACATGATGGATGTGGTCGGACAAATCAAAGAGAGGTGATAAAGGGATGAAGGCAAAGAAAAAGGCTTTGCCTATGCTGGTTGTTTATTATCTGTTTAAGCGGTTTATAGTGCGTTGAATCTCATCGTTTAATTCGTCATTCGACGTTTTTCAGCGTAGAAAGTTGATGCACAATGTTGTGTCGTTGATAGTTGGTGTCAAACCAACCCAAGGTGTGTGCGGCCTTGATACGCACGCCATTGTCCTCGTTTTCATTGCTAACGATGCCAAGAAGTGTAGGGATAATCTGCGCTTGAGGGCTTGTTACGGAATCGTAAAATGGCATTTTCTCTGCGCACAGGTTTGTCATTTTTGATTTTGTGATTTCCTTCAAAACCTCAGCAAAGTTGCTTGGAGCCTTCTGTAAAGTCAGTCGTAACGGGCGGATAACTGCATCACTATAGCGTGGCGTTTCAGCCATTTGGCGATTGAGTTCGGCTGAAACCTTCTCACTGTCAAAGGCTTCTATGTTGCCCAATAGCTGGAAACCCAACCGTGGTTCGTGGCCACGCGTGATGAAAGTATGAACCAACGACGGAATCAGTTCAGGCGAACCATTGCGTGAAGCATAGATAGCTGCGAGCCGACGCACAAGTTCATAGCTGTCGTTGAGGGCAGATTGCAACACCATTACACTCTCTTCGGGATAGAAAAGACTGAGAAGTTTGAGTGCTTCCATGCGAACAACGAAGTCTTTCGACGTGTTATATTTCTTTATTAACAGCTGTTGTGTCTCACGATTGCCTGATAACCACAGCTGGCGCAAGGCCATTGCCTGAACATCGGGTAAGGGATGATTGAGTTGTTGCATCCAAAACTTTGCATCACGATGATGCAATGATAACGCAAGATTTATGGAAAAACCAGGATGAACATTATCCGTGAAGTGGAAAGTAGGGTCACCCTATGACATGACTTTCTAAGTAACCATTAAACCGATTGAGGTTTCCCACACGCATACCTGTGGCAAGTAGTCCGATAAACTCATCGGGCCATTTGTCTTGTAAGGCATTAACCGTCCCACCAATTGTGGCAATTGTGCTTCCATCGTTAAAGAGATAACTGCCTGCAATGTTATCATCGGCATGAAAAGAACCATTAAAACACGCATCAAACAGCACAAAACGAGCATTTGTTTTGAGTTGATGAAGGTCGGAAGTATAGATGTCTTGGTCGGCTGAAAACAAAGAATCACGGCGTTGAATGGCAGGATCGAAGGCCTCACGACACCAACTTTCGGGCACGTTTAACTGCTTAGCATAATAGCTTACGGCACTATCGGCACCCACTTTCTTGGCACGTTCTGCCACCTTTGCATGCAGATAGCGCTTTATATTCTTAATCGATGCCTCAACACCAGACACGGCTTGGTTGCCATTGAGATACTGCGTATCGGGTGCTCCCGTGGTGATGGAAGAGCAAAACATCAGTTGTGGGTCCATGGCTTCATTGAGATAAACCAGCTTTGCAGGATAGAAGGTGTCGAAATCTAAGAACTTCACCGTTGCCTTCTGACCGAAAAAGAGAAGGCAACTGCTCACGCAATGCAAGCTGTTCTCCTGCCCATGCTCCCCTGTCTTCAGAGTTATAACCATGTCCGCGAGCCATTGTCAGGTGGTCAAGCACATTGTTTTGCTCAGCGTTTTTAAGTCTTGCGACCTTATAAAGATAGCTTTTTAGCAACTCATACTTATCTTTTCCCGCGATTTCTAAAGGCTTTATGCGACCTGTATAGATATCGGGTGAGAGATAAAGTCTTGCTCTTTGGTGACAAACTATAATAGAAATAGAGTTGCTTTTTCGGCATCTTGTTTGAGGTAATTAAATGTGAGTCCGAAGTCGTCATAAAATCGATCGCTCGGCACACTGGATGCTTTCCAGTCGCTCTTTTGATTCATTTTGAAGGCAGAAGTGAGGTATTGTGCATCGCGAATCATGGGGATTGGGATGTCACCTACAAACACAGCACCCTCTAAGGGCTGCTGTTTGTTGCTGTGCCATTGCTTTAAGAGCGACTTGATGGCTTCGGGATTACGCCATGTTGCCACGGCAATATAAGTGCCCAATCCATCGTTTTTCAACGCTATTTTTATAGGCCATCACCGCATCTTTTTGCCTTTACATAGCTCGTGCTGTCGATGATAATAGCAAAACTTGTGGGTGTTTTCCGCGTGGGACGAATGATATATTGCGCCATGGCATGAAGCGAAATGGCGAGAATAAACACAGAGAAGAAAAGTCTTTTCATACGCTTTTTTTCAGAAGTTTACGCCCTAAGGTCACGCTGACATTACGGCGAGAATTAAAGATTTTTGCCTTGGAATGAAGTTCACTAAAAAGCAAGTTTTACATAGCCATTGATGTTTGTTTGTTGGCGCAACAGCTGTGAATAGGTCAACGAAAGGCGTGCCCCCTGCGCATCAGCAGTAAGGAAGGCTTCGTCGAGAGGCTCCATTTCGCGCACTGTAATAAGGTCGTTGTTTGCACCACGATAGTCATATTTGCCGCTGAAAAGCCCTCTTCATCATCAGTCGAACATCTAATAAGAGGCGCTGATTCATAGTCTTTCCAACGATAAAGTTATTGCGATAGTCGGCGAAAAGCATGGCGTTCTTGCTCTTTTTTGACTGAAACGGGGAGCAGATATGTGTCATCTAAGCCCTGATAATCAATGCCAATAGCACCTTGCCAGCTATATTCCGAGTCGCGAAGTCGTGTGAGAACATAGTTTAAAGTGGCATCAGTGGTCTTATAAGTAGACCGAATATCGTGGTGAAGTTCTATCCAACCAGCCGATGAAGCAGTGTTATCTCGTTGTGAAAGATACGTGATTCCATTGGTAGATTTGTAGTTAAACGATGCATTAATCTGATGGATATAAGCTTTAGAATAAATGCTATTTGCCACCTTAAAGCCAAGATTTCGTTCCGCGATTTGTGCGTCTTTGCGAGGTGTTGTGAAGCTAATGTCCACGTTCTCTACAAGCTTATCAGCGAACAATTCGCCAAGAATCTTCCAACGATCAGTATGGTGTTCATACTGTAAAGCAGTGCCCCAGCGATTACCATAGTAGTTAGTTTGTCGGCCAATTCCTATGCCTTTATGTGCTGTTCCAAGTCCATATAGTTCATAATAGTGCAGTCGTCGTTGCATGTTTTCAAGCGACATGTCTGATTGTTCCTTTTGACTGACATAGTTAAGACTTGCACCTATCACGTCGTGTGCAGTCAAAGCATAAGTCAAACCAGGTTGAAGTTGCAGCTGATAAAAGCGTGCATCGACACGAGGATCACGTTGTTTGGCTGCCAACTGAGCCTTGTAAGTAGCTTGAATGCCAAAAGTTAGGCGCTGAAACACAACAGGTGTGGCCACGCGGAAACGCAAATGATAATTCTGATGACGCCATTTGCTGGGCTGACCAGAGTCAACAACGAAGAAAGGTTGACCGCGATAAGGATCATTTAAGGATGCATTGAAACGGGCATCTCTTTTCATTTTCGTGTGTGAAACGAAACTCTCCCCAAGCCAAAACCTTACCAAGATTGAGGTTACCTTCCGTGTAAACGTTCGCTTGTTGCTGCTTTTCGGCTGTGTAAACACGATGGAAATTTCCACTCTTTTTGGTCGTAGTTAAACTGTAAAAGAGAATAGTTTGGCGTTTGATCATACACCATTCCCTGCCGCATTGTGTGTGTCAAAACCATTGTCGTTGGCCTTTGATGAGCTGTAAAGCCGCTGCAGAATGTCCATGGTTTTTCATCTTGTGCAGAGATGGTTAGGGGTCACATTAAATCCCAACAGCACAGAAATGAATAGGCGAAGTAATATTTTTTTCGTCATGATTGGTTTTCTTTTTGAAATGATTAAATTGAAATCTCATCAATAAGTCTTATTCCATGAGGGCACACCTGTATGATATCGGTGGAGCATTGGAATCACTCGCGCTCAAAAATCATCGGTACTATTGTTCGTATCTTGTAGGGATAATGGCCCCGTTATTGCGTCGAATCGTGTCGCCATTCTCAGTAACTACCTTTCTAACTACACCCAATCCGCAGTATGAAGAGCCTACCCATGTCATGCCAGCATCAATGACTGCAGGGATTCTTTTGGCATTAACGAACGTCTCGTTATTAATACATTCCACCGCATCAAGCACGTATTGAAGTGGTATTTTTGGCTTTAATGTCTTTGCGATTCACCTCATGATCCTGGTATGTTTTTGTTGTTAATGGGGGTCCCAATCAGAGCCATTCGGTACTTTAAACATAGCGAAAAGCACTTCCAAAAAAACAGAAGTAAGGAACTGAGGTTGCTTGCCAAATTCAGGGTTTACCATCATAGAAAAACATGTATCATATTGATAGCCTTTCCATCGGGAAATCGGTTGTTAAAGGGGAAAGAACTCAAACTCAGCATGACTACAATCTACAGGAGAATTGGGGTTGTATACAGGCAGTTTGTGGTTCACTGCCAATTGAGCGATGACGGCACTCTCGCCTGGTTGCAACGGATAATCATGCCCGTTACCAGGGAATTGCCATATACGCTCGGCATAACAAACGTCATTATTCACGCCACCGGCCCACACTGGAAGCTTACTTTTTGTTAGCAACGTTGGGGAGCAAGTTGGGCAAAATAAACGCCATCAAGATACTGAACATCGTTTGAGTTGTTATAAATCTCATAGAATTGGTCACGGAAATAGCCGAAGCCTGTAGGCGGTTTGCTGCCTGCATAGTATATTTCTTTGAAGACTAATGGGACTTATTTTGAGTCCCTTTTAGCGTGATATCAACAGACTGAACGCCTTTATAGAGCGCCTTGTTTACGGCATTTCCGTTTATGAAATACTCCGTTCCATCTGTAGAAAAGGCTGTTCCCGATACGCTAATGGTATAGATTCCAGGGACTATACTGTCAAGAATTGCATCGGCATTATCAGCATTTCGCGTATAATGATAACCGTCTTCATAGTTATCTAACTTAATAATGAGGTTCTTAACTGTGCCCAATTGTGCTACGTCTATATTCAAAATTGACATTCACTTTCAATGGACTGACTTTCTCTGCTGTACGTGTTTTCGTCAAAGCCTGTACAGGAAACACCGCATAAGACAATAGTAAGAATGAGAAGAATATGTTTCATTTTTGATGATGATTTTTATAGTTTTTAATGACATCTCCATACCGAAAAAGAAGTCACTATTGAGTTTATTGTAGACGCCAGGATAACGTTTACTCTTCATAATGGGATAGCTTCTGAAGAAGTTATTGGCAAAAGAATGAGACGCGAGCAATGTTACTTATCTCTTTCGTTACATTGATATTAAATTGGAAATAGGGTTTAACTCGTCTCCCTTGATTGCGTCAGCATGGCTTACATTTCGCAACAGATAATCATATCCTGCAGCCTTAACCTCGTCGACATTACTAAACTTTCCTGGCTCAAAGAAATGGGCTTTATGATCTTGTAAGTCCATAAACCCAACAGGAATCAAGTCATTTTCATACTCCGCCCAATTGCTTTGGTTCCATATCGCCTGTGCCGTTAGCGTTACAACAAAGCCAATTCGTGGGATGTTATGCGTGGCACGAAGTGTTGTTACGAATTGTTTCGTAAAATCCTTACTACCTTTCGGAGCATAGATTGCAATGTTCTTTTCTCACCGAAGGGTCACCATTTGAATTGTCATAGAACTCATATTGTTGTGGTGTATAGCACGCTTCAAGCCATGAACCATTAAGTTGAAAGCTTGTACGGATAGGCTTAATATAACCCGAAGTCAATTCAAACTCAACGCCTTTTGTACGTACATCCTGGCTATTTATAGGCGTATAATAAGGTGAAAGAATAGGATATACCCCCTTTGTTACTAACTGATTACTTGCATTACGCATATAGATGGCATAATCAAATGGCAGGAAGCTGGTCAACGTATTCCCCAAACTATATCCATTATAGAGGTGTTCTGTGAAGCCAGTAACGTTCAAACCAAACGTTCCTAAACGTAGATCTATGCCCACTTCTCGCTTAAAATTCTTCGCGATTCGAAGCGACTTGTTTTGCGTTTCGACTGCTTTCGTCGTAGAAAGTAATATGCGGTCAGCCTCTGGAATGCTTTCATTTGTCAGCTCATTGATATGTACATATTCATAATAAGCCCTTTCGGGATAGAGATAAACGAGTGTAGGCATCTTGGCAGTAATACCATATCCCGCATGGAAAGTAAGGATATTGGAAGTATATCGATAGAGGTGTTGAAACGAGGACTAACAGTTCCACCCACAACCGAAGCGTGATCATACCGCAATCCTGCCTGTAATCTAAGTGTGCGTTGACCCAAATTAATGTCAAGATAGTCTTCCGTATAAAGACTAAACAACTTGATATAGGGAATATCTTTATAGCGGCGAGGGCGATAACTGCCGTCAAAGTTTGTCACAGATCTATAAGGTGGCGTCTCAACGCTCCACTTTGTACCTTCTCCTTCGTTGCCATCAAGCTTAAATTCTGCACCAAAGAGTAAAACCATTATTTAAGTTTCCAAACGATTTAAACAGGCTAGCGGTGAGCTTACCAAAACACATTTACCTCCCTGACTATCAATCTCGCTGTGACTCACATAGCCGTTAGGCAGATAGTGAGCATAGTATCCTGATGCAACATCCGAAGCTCCAAAAATGAGTCAACTCCTGATGGTTTTGCATCATAAACATGCTGTCCCTACTCGGTTACTTAGGGTTGTTCCCATCTATCAAAGTGCCCTGAGTAGACAGCATTAGCTGCCGTTTCTTCAGCCTCTGTCATGCCTTGTTTTGAAACATAACTTGCCTGTAACACATATCTGATATTACGCAACCAACCTTGGTTTATCTGCCAAAGTCCATTGGTATTCAAGCGGAGTCCATAGTCTTCCTGACGTCTTTTGTCGAGTGGAAGATCAGGATTCTGAGCCAACTGGTCCTTAGAATAGTTAAAAGAAAGTGATGTATTAGTGCGCAGTTTGTTATTAAAGAGCCCGTTAGAATAAGCTAACCGCGTGTTGATACGCTGAAAAGTGAGGTCGTTATTGGTCACTTTATTATTGCTATAAGCATAATCTCCGCTCACATTCAATGCTCCCAACTTCTCGCCAAGTGTCCAACCACTTCCTAAACTGGCTTCATAGATGTTGGGATTTGCCTTTACACTAACGCGGAAAGGCTCGCGTCCAGCCTTGTATGCAGGATGATTGCGCCCGAAGTAAGGTCACTATACTCCACAGAAGGAATGCCTCTGATAATCTCTACGGATTCAATGTTGTCGGTAGATACGTCACGTGTGTCTATGCCGGCATTGGCAGAAGCTCCTCCTGCCATAGAAGTGATAGCGCCGTTCAACGATGGATTGAGCGCACTTAGATTGGCATTGTTCGATAAAGGCGCACCATCTTGGATAATGGCTGTACCAAAAGAGTTTATCTGATTCAGCCCATTGTCACTCACTCCGCGTATCGTTGCCATCCCCGCTTTATTTAATTGCTGATTCGTGGATATGGCACCAGGAGCCAAAGCCAATACATCTGCAAGACTTGTTGCCTGTAAAATGGTCGATGGCATTGCGGTTAATATACGATGAAGTGGATGAGCCGCTCGTCTTAGTACGTGCTACTACAACGATGTTATCAAGGTGGAAGTTCTCCTTTCATTGTAAAAGTTGAGATGCATACTGCCTTTCAGATTGACAATCGTATCGATATCTTGCTTACCAATGTATTTGATGAGCATGCGAACGCGCCCTTGTGGCACATTGTCAAGCGGTAATGTCCCGATGCATTCGTAACCGTTACAAGCTTGAAGTCAGCAATCGAGATTGTCGCCCCAATGAGTCCTTGTCGCTCTGTGTCGCTGATTGTGCCGCTCACACTGCCCACCTGTTGTGCAGAACCGGTCAAAAACGGCTGCAAAAAGCAGTGTAAACACGAAAAGAATCTTTAGATGTTTCATTTAATAATGGTGTAGGTTGTTTCTTAATTAATACGCATATAAGTATTTCTCCTCATGGTGTGCAAACGGCACACACATAGGAACTGCAAAAGTTAATTTATATAAATTAACTCTACAATACTATATAATAGGTATTTTTTCACTATAAAAACCCTACACGATTTATTTGTAGAACGGTGCGCAAGATAGAATAAAATGCAAGATGATTCACAAGAACATATCGTGTGATTCACTACGCAATGCATGCTCATTCACATGAAATCAGCTTGCTTTTTACATCATTTTTGTGCGCAGATGTGCATCATGTAAAAACCATGAAAAAATAAAAACTTCTGATGTTTCATATCATTTCTAAATAGAAAGCAAAAAGAAACACACAGAAGAATGAAGGAATAACCTAAATCAATAGGCCTATGTCACAACTCAACATGCTCCACATCGACACGCTCATGCAAAAAGACTTGGCACTTTCCTTAAAGCGTTCGGGATTCTCGGTAGTCAGATAACGGCACGAACCGCCTTGTGTTATCTGCTGTTCGATGTCAAGATGTCGGCTAAGATAGCTTTGAAGACTTCCTGCAACATATTCACCTTGTGGGATAATCCGCACTCCTGGTGCCACATACTTAACGATTTTTAGGCATCAAAATGGGGTAGTGTGTGCAGCCAAGTATAATAGTATCTATCGCCGGATCACGTCGCATGAGGTCGTCAATACGCTTCTTTACAAAGTAATCGGCACCCGGACTGTCGGCTTCATTGTATTCAACTAAGGGCACCCAAAAACGGACATGCCACACCCGTTACTTTGATTTCAGGGCCATAGTTTCTTGATTTCAAGCTCATAACTATGGCTCTTCACCGTTCCCTCGGTAGCCAAAAAGACCCACATGATTGTTTTTGGGTTAGTGTGCCAATCACCTCTGCTGTGGGCCTGATTACACCCAACACACGGCGTGAAGGGGTGATATTCGGTAAATCATTCTGCTGAATACTGCGCAAAGCTTTTAGCCGAAGCAGTGTTACATCCGAGGATAACAAGGTGACAAACCCAACTCAAAGAGTTTCATAACGGCTTGTCGAGTGAACTGATAAACCACATCAAACGAACGCGTGCCATAAGGCGCACGGGCATTATCTCCGAGGTAGATATAGTCGTATTGGGGCAGCACTGACGAATGCCATGCAGGATAGTAAGTCCTCCATAGCCTGAATCGAACACGCCTATCGGCCCTGGTTGTTCGGGAAACTTCGTCATCTTTTTAACGCTTTTACAGCATCTTTTACGAGCGCATTGATGTCTTCTCCCACAATATTATTCACGTAAGGAACGGCATCATTGTCGGTGTTGAGGATGAAAGCATAGCCGCGTTCGGCACCAATGCGAGCCACAATAGCACGCAAACGCACTTTAAGTGCAGCCTTACTTTCGGCATCTGCTTGATCAAGTAAACGTTTAGACTCGTTCTTAAATGCCACGTTCTTCTCCATCATCTCTTGCAACTCAGCTTGTCGTTTCTGTAGAATTAGCGGAGCAAAGTCACGTTGTCCGTCAAGAAACTGTTCGTATTTCTTGTTGAAATCGTCTTCAACACGCTTACCTTCTTCTTCATATTTTGCACGAAGGGCAGCCATGTCACGTTCTGAAACGGCATATCCTGGCATAGCTTTCAATGCCTCTGAGAAACTGAAATACCCATATTTAAGAGGTGACTGCGCACTAATCGTGAGCGTCATTGCCATAAAAGTAAGTGCGAGAAATAGCTTTTTCATCTTTTCTTTGATTTATTTTTTTATTTCAAAACTCTGATTTTCCATCATGAACTCGTCTATAAATGGGGATTGCGAAACCTGCTTCGCCCAACAAACGATAGGTCATTCAATCGTCATTAGTCCCATCTCTGTTCATGTAATCTGTTGCGAAGATACAATCTTTTATTGAAATTGCAAAAGTTTTTGAAATGGAATTGTCGTTACAAGGTCATTACATCGCCCTGCAAACTATATTTTTGCCTTTTTATTGATAAAGGTAGAATGAGGGGTATGTGAACTGCATTGTATGGCTGATTGCATGATTACACACCATGATTTAATGGTGATTCAGGAAGGCAAACATAACATCAATAGTATAATTTTTCATGCAATAGTTGCACACCTTTATATTTATTGAGGTGGCAACGCCGTAGAGAATGTCGTGCTAATATTCCAATGGAAACATCTATCATAATGAATGTTACAACCACGCAAGGCCGTAGATGTCGTGCTAATATTCCAATGGATGTATTCGCAATTTTATATGTTGTAACCACGTATCACCATAGGTGTCATGCCGGTATTTCAATGGATGAATATCGCAATATAAATGCCCTCATGGTGCAACTCGGTACGAGTTGTTCTTGATAGCCGGGGTTGGCGAGGAACGAGCCTACCCCGGGTGAGCATCCGCAAGGAGATTCAACGCTGTAAGTGTTGAGCTTTTTTCTATGAAGGCATGGTTATAGTGAGGTGTTTTATGTTGAATTACGCTTAGAAAGCGTAACACCTACGGCGTTGTTCCCCACACAACATACGCTAACCCAGGGTAGCCTGCACTATCGTTTGGCAACCCTGGGCTATCAAAAGCGTAACACCTACGGCGTTGAAAACATGTATTTTGTAATACAATTGATGACAACATGCGAATAAATAAATAGCAAAATGTATCAAGATCTCAATGGATATATCTTCCATTATAAATGTTGTAACGACGCAATGCTGTAAGTATTATATCAATCTTCTAATGAACGTATTTTGCCATTATGAATGTTTTCATCTCGCAACAGCGTTGGTATTGTGCCATTATTCCAATGAATGAATTTCGCAATATAAATGTTCTCACCACGCAACCTCGGTACGAGTTGTTCTTTTGATAGCCCGGGGTTGGCGAGGAACGAGCCTACCCCGGTGAGCGTTCGCAAGGAGATTCAACGCCATAGGTGTTGAGCTTTTTCTGTGAAGGCATGCTTACAACGAAATCTTTTATGGCGGATTACGCTTAAAAAGCGCAACACCTACGGCGTTGAAACGTGCATTTCATAATACAATTAATGCCAACATGCGGATAAATAAATAGCAAAAATATGTTAATATTCCAATGAATACATCCATTATGATGAATGCGCTTACCACGCAACACTATGGGTGTTATGCCAATAATTAAATGAATATACCCGCCATTGCAAATGTTGCGATGATGCAACGCTGTAAGCGTTGTACGTTTGATAGCCCAGGGTTGGCGAGCGAAAGCGAAGTCTCACCCTGGGTTGTTTGCCGTGAGTGGTAACAACGCTGTAGGCGTTGTACCTTTTATTCTCGGCATTTTTATCGCAGCATTCCACGCAGAAAACGTACAACACCCTACGGCGTTGATCTCCTCATTACATGCATAACCCAGGGTAGGCTGACGCCAACCCTGGGCTATCAAAGGTACAACGCCTTCAGCGTTGAACTTAATCGGTATTCTAAACAGCGTCACTTCACGTGGTAATCTGCGTCAAATGGTCATGTGTTTTGCCGTATTTTACACGATGAAATGGCGCAAATCATTTTACGCTTTATCATCAACAACATTACCACCCCTAATTAATCCTCAAACAACTCCTCCATTTCAAAGAGTACACTACCCCTCCCTCTTCGGGGAGGGGTTGGGGAGAGGCTTTATTTACCTTTTATATCAACGACATTTGCATCATTACACCTCATGTTTATTCGTGTTTTTTGATGACATTAGCTGTTGATTGTCAGTTAAGACAGGTTAAAACGAGAGATGTTTTTCGTGAGTTATTATTTTGTTTTCTCATGAATTATGTCTAACTTTGCAGGCGATTAATATATTAAGTGTAACATTTGTGGAAGAATTTGGCTGCTTGCAAACCACATAAAAATGCTAAAACTGCAAAAATCCCCTCAGATTTTACGGTTACTTGCGTTTTTTTCCACGCTAAAAAGTAATGGAAGAATGAGCTATTTATTTTTCTTCAGAGTCGGTGTCTGAAGGTCATCCAGACAAGGTTTCCGACCAGATTTCAGATGCTTTACTTGACCAATTCCTCGCTTATGACGAGCATTCGCATTGTGCAATAGAGACATTTTTGCACGACAGGTCAAGTGGTAATAATGGGTGAAGTGCGTTCAAACGAGTATATAGATCTACAGACTATCGCCCGAAACACAATCAAAAAGATTGGTTATACGAAAGCCGAATATCAGTTTGATGGCGACCTTGCGGCGTAATGACAGCCATTCATGAGCAAAGCGACGATATAAACAGAGGCGTAAGTCGTACAGATGAGGACGAGCAGGGTGCCGGAGATCAAGGTATGATGTTTGGTTATGCAACGAATGAAACCGAGAATTATATGCCTGTTTCATTGGAGTTGTCTCACTTGTTGATGCAAACCTTGACGGAAATTCGCCGTGAAGGAAAGCAGATGACTTATCTTCGTCCTGATGCAAAGAGTCAAGTGACGATTGAATATAGTGATGCTGGTATTCCACTTCGTATTGATACGATTGTTGTTAGCACGCAACACGATGACTCTTGACGACGATAAGGCGATGTTGGCAAAGATTTGCGACGATGTTATCAATATTCTTATCCCACGTGTAAAGGCAAAGTTGGGTGGGAAAGTATTGGCATTGTTCAATGATGACATTAAATACTTTCGTCAATCCTACGGGAAAATTTGTCATAGGTGGACCTCATGGAGATACTGGATTGATCGGACGTAAGATAATAGTTGACACGTATGGTGGCAAGGGAGCACACGGAGGAGGTGCCTTTTCGCAAAGATCCGTCGAAAGTAGACTGTTCTGCCGCCTATGCTACACGTTATATTGCAAAAGAATATGGTGGCAGCTGGCGTTGCAGATGAAATGCTTGTGCAACTTGCTTACGCTATAGGCGTGGCACAACCCGTTAGTGTTTATGTGGATACTTTCGGTCGAAGTAAGGTGCAAATGAGTGATGGTGAGATTGCAAAGAAAAATCAAAGAGATGTTTGATTTGCGTCCACGTGCCATCGAACGGATGCTGAAAACTGCGTCAGCCTATGTACTTAGAGACTGCTGCTTATGGTCACATGGGACGCAAGAATGAGGTGGTAAAGAAGACGTTTACAAGTCATTATCATGAATCAAAGACTATAGATGTTGAGCTGTTTACATGGGAAAAGCTCGATCGTGTGGACGAAATCAAGCGCGCATTCAACCTATAACAGCATAATAAGAGGGTGGATAGAGTTGCTATCTGCCCTCTTTTTCAACTCCCCGAAACCATGCAACAAGAAGATTCTATCGCAAGTGCTGAGATGCAACAAGGCCGACAAGGCGCGGCTGTTCGTGTGCAGAAGCAACCCACTCCGGCTGAAGTCATAGGGTGGTTGCCTAAGAATGCCACGCCCGAACAGCAAGATTCTGCCATTCAAGCACATATTAAAACCCAGTAAGATTCTGTTGGAGTAATCGACCTGATACGTTACATCTTCCAGGGCAACCTGTTGGGAAAAAGCTGGCGCGATGTAACGCTTCCGCGGTATTATAAGGAATCATTCTTCTCAAAAATCTCCGTTGTTTCATCCCGAACAACCTGGCGGAAGATTGGGATGTTGCAGGTGACCCCTGTGCCTTATTCAGTAGCGTCTGACAATGTCATTACAGGCATTCTGTTGTCTTGTTTCATTATTTGTATGGTGGGATATACTAAGTCGAAGCGATTCATTCAGCGTCAAGCGAAGAACTTCTTCTATGTTCAACATGGTGAAACTACAGTCATTTCAGAGACTTCAAGCGAGCTTCGCTTCCAGCTTCTTCCTAATGCTTCAGACGTGTCTTCAACTCTCGTTGCTGTTCTTTTTCTATACACGTGCCACGATAAGTGATACATTTATCGTTGAACAATATAAGGTAATAGGATGGTTTACGGGTGGAATCTTAGCCTCATTTCCTATTGAAAATAGCCACTTATTCGATAGTAGATTTGACGTTCTTTGATGCGAAAAATGAACAATGGCTGAAGTCATTCTTCTTTATCGTGTCAACAGAGGGATTGTTAATATTTCCTGTTGTGATGCTTATGGCCTACTTTGGTCTTGAACTGCATCATGCCATGATTTATTCTTCATTTATCATTATTCTACTTAAAAATCCTTTTCGTTTTATAAGACCCTATCTTATCTTTTTCAGATATAAAGGTAGTTTTCTGCAGAATATTTTGTACTTTTTGTGCGCTTGAAGTCATACCCTTGCTCGCATTGTGGGGAGTTTTGGCGACGATTAATAGTTATTTGAAAAATCAATTTTTAAGACATCAATGATAAAGAAGATTCTAATTTCTCAACCAAAGCCTGCAAGTGAGAAGTCGCCTTATTACGATCTTGCCCAAGAACACGGTGTAGAGATGGTGTTTAGACCATTCTTTAAGGTTGAAGGAATATCCTCTAAAGAGTTCAGACAGCAAAAGATTAGCATGTTAGATCATACAGCTGTAGTGTTCACCCTCACGTCATGCGATAGATAATTACTTTAAGCTTGCAAAAGGAATTACGCATCACTATACCTGAGGATATGAAGTATTTTTTTGCCTCATAGAGACCATTGCTCTTTACATACAAAAGTATGTTCAATATCGTAAACGCAAGGTTTTTCTTTGGCACAAATGGTAAGATTGATGGTCTTATGCCACAGATGTTGAAGCATAAAGACGAGAAATACTTGGTGCCGTTGAGTAGTGTTCATAACGACGATATAAAGAACATGCTCGATAGTAAGGGCTAAAAGCACAGCGAATGTGTAATGTATCGCACAATCAGTAATGACTTTACAGAAGAAGAAAAAAAAGACTTCGACTATGATATGCTGGTGTTTTTCAGTCCAACGGGCGTCAAAGCACTGAAGAAAAACTTTTCCAGATTTCAAGCAAGGTGACATCAAAATAGCAGCTTTTGGGCCTGCAACTGCGAAAGAAGTTGAGGCACAAGGCATGCACATAGACCTTGTTGCGCCGAGTAAAGAGCATCCTTCGATGACCTCAGCGCTAAAGGCTTATCTTGCAGAAAAATAAGTAAATCGTCATAAACCGATAGCAGTAGATGGTGGAAAACCACTCTCATCGACTTCCGAAAACAAGAGCGTGTATGCAGTAAAAAGCTTATTGACAGGCTCTTTAATGGCGGGCATAGTCACACAATGTCAGCCTTTTCCGTTGCGTGTTGTCTATATGACAATGACGCAAGATGAAGGAGATGCCTCACTGCCTCCCACGCAATTGCTCGTTAGTGTGCCTAAGAAACATTTCAAACGAGCCGTAAAACGCAATCGGGTTAAACGTCAAGTGCGCGAGGCATATCGCTTGCAACGCCAAATCGTTTCACTCAAAGTCAAAGACAAGCAGAGTGTCGTCATGGCGTTTATTTGGCTTTGATGACAAGCTTTTGGCCTACCGAAACGGTCAAGCAAAAGGTTGGAAACTTGATGCAACGCATTAGTGAAAAAGCTATGAAAACGCTACACACTCTCTTGCATTGGCTATCGCGTCTGGTGGTGGGAGCATTGCTTTTACCCATCTACTTCTACCAACATGTCATCTCACCTTGCACGCCTCCATCGTGTCGTTTCACACCAACGTGCTCGGAATATGCCCGACAAGCTCTCATCAAACATGGCCCGTTGAAGGGACTTGCATTGGCAATATGGCGCATTCTCAGGTGTAATCCATGGGGAGGAAGCGGATATGATCCCGTGCCTTGAATGGCATCGGAAACCAACTCACGACATATCAATAAACAATGCAGCCGCATTCAAAATGCATCTGGCTGCTTTTCATAATATAAAAAGACATGGCAAAGAACTTCGTTGAAGAACTTAAATGGCGTGGTATGCTTGCACAGATCATGCCAGGAACAGAAGAATATTTGCAGACCCACATGGTGTCAGCCTATTTAGGCACTGACCCCACGGCGGATTCTCTGCATATCGGTCACCTCTGTGGCATCATGATGTTGCGCCATTTGCAGCGTTGTGGGCATAAACCTTACTTGCTTGTTGGCGGAGCTACGGGCATGATAGGCGATCCTTCAGGCAAAAGCCAGGAGCGAAACCTATTGGATTCAGAGACGCTCTACCACTAATCAAGAGGCCATCAAAAAGCAAGTGGCGAAGTTCCTTGACTTTGATGGCAGCGAGCCGAATAAGGCAGAACTCGTTAACAACTATGACTGGATGAAGGATTTCACGTTCCTTGATTTCGCAAGAGAAGTCGGAAAGCACATCACAGTCAATTATATGATGGCCAAAGACAGTGTACAGAAGAGATTAAATGGTGAAGCTCGCGATGGACTTTCATTCACTGAGTTCACTTATCAGCTTTTACAGGGCTATGATTTCCTTTATCAATATCAGCACTATGGCGCCAGATTGCAGCTCGGTGGAAACGATCAGTGGGGCAATATGACCACAGGAACGGAACTTATCCACCGTACTCTTGGCAACGATGCAGAGGCTTTTCTGTCTCACTTGCCCATTGATTACAAAGGCAGATGGCAAGAAGTTTGGCAAAACGGAAAGCGGAAATGTTTGACTTGACCGTCAACGCACCACACCTTATGCCTTCTATCAGTTCTGGTTGAACGTCAGTGATAGTGATGCCGAGCGTTATATCAAGATCTTTTACTGACCTTGATAAGGAGGAGATTGATGGGCTTGTAGCCGAACATCAGCAAGATCCGGGCCGACGAATCCTACAGAAACGTCTCGCAGAAGAGGTCACTACGATGGTACATTCAAAGGAAGATCTCGATATGGCCATTGCCGCGAGCAACATACTCTTTGGTAAAGCTCACCAAGGATAGCCTCGCTCAATTGGATGAGGCCACACTAAACGATGTGTTCAAAGATGTTCCTCACTACACGATTGACCGCTCATTGCTCGGTAATCCGGCTGTAGACGTGTTCAATCAAGAGGGAATGGATATCTTCCCAAGCAAGAGTGAGATGAGAAAACTCGTCAAAGGAGGCGGTGTAAGCTTGAATAAGGAGAAACTCTCTGCCTTTTGATCAGCTTGTCACAACCGATGACCTTATCGATGGAAAATATCTTCTCGTGCAACGCGGAAAGAAGAACTATTATCTCATCACCGTCAAGTAAGATTTCATTTGCATATCAATAAAGAAGTCTGCAAGGCACTTTACCTTGCAGACTTTTTGTATATTTGCTTCATCGATCTCAAAATGATGTCATATGAAGAAATATATAATCACCTTTCTACTTCTATTTTTGTACGCTCATCTGTACTGCTCAGGAATATAAAAAGCTTTTGATAAGGCCGGATGGAAACACATCAGCACTATGCGCTTCGCGTCCTGACAGCATCCGAGACCTTGTGAAAACCTTACTAAATGGCGTGTCTAAGTCTCCATTAACCACAGCGAAGATCCAGTTAATCTATATCGGACAAAGCTATATCAGCCAGGGAAAGGAAGAAAAAAATGGTTCAAGAAATGCTCAAAAGCCCTTATTAAAGGCAACACCGACAAAGCCATAACCTACGCCCAACAGGCGCTCGCTATCAATCCTATCAGCCTCCCCGCCATCGTCTTTATGGGCAGAGAAGCACGTAATATGGTAGGAAATGGTACCACTCTCCTATAAATGTTGACGCAGAAGCATACTATCGGCGCATAGCAACGTGCGTTCTTGATGCCATATCTTCAACGGGTGACGGCACCATAAGCCATCCTTTTGTCATTACTTCAGAAGAAGATGCACGCTTTTTCATGCACTATCAGTTGCGATTGAAAGGCGAAAAAGAGCCAAAAAGAACAGGAAAATCGTCTTGATTTCGACCTATCTCGCGCTAATGATTGTTACAATCGGTCTATCATTTCTTTTTGATATCACGCGCGTAATAGAACTTCAAGAGCAATCAAAACAATAGAGGTCGATGTGTAAGGAATAACAAAAAAATCAAGTAAAAATTTGGTAGTGAAAGCGAAAGAAACATTACCTTTTGCACCCAGATTGTCCTATGGTGTAATGGTAGCACTACAGTTTTTGGTTCTGTCAGTGGTGGTTCGAATCTGCCTGGGACAACTCAAAAGCGCCGAAAGATACTTATATCTTTTGGCGCTTTTTGTTTCTCCATGTTCCTTGTTTTGCCTCAAAAATCTGTTTGAATGAAGCGCCTTTTTCCGTCCATTTTAGTTAAGTTTCTTGAGCTACATTGATGTTATTCGTTTTATGGAATGAACGATTCTGCACCATCAGTAATGTGGTTTCTTTGCGTAATTTGTCCCCAAAATAATTTTATCTTTCATTATCAACCATGTCAATATCTCTAATTAATCCATTTGCTGTTATAATTGTAGTAATACGCAACGTTGTAGGTATTATGCCAATATTTCAATGAATGAAATTCGCAATATAAATGCCCTCATGGTGCAACGCTGCAGGCATTATGTCAATCTTCTAATGAACGTATTTGTCATTATGAATATTTCCAACCCGCAACATCGTATGTATTATGATGATTACTCAATGAATGTGTTTAACATTGCGACTATCCTCATGGGGCAACTCGGCACGAGTTGTTCTTTTGATAGCCCGGGGTTGGCGAGGAACGAGTCTACCCCCGGTAAGCATCCGCAGGAGATTCAACGCTGTAGTGTTGAGCTTTTTCTATGAAGGCACGCTTACAATGAAACATTTTATGGCGGATTAATCCGAAAAGCGCAACACCCACGGCGTTGTTCCCCACAAACCATACGCTCAACCCAGGGTAACCTACACTATCGTTTGGCAACCCTGGGCTATCAAAAGCACAACACCTACGGCGTTGAAACATGCATTTTGTAATACAATAGATGCCAATATACGAATAAATAAATAGCAAAATGTGCCAATGTCCGAATGAATACATTCACCATGATGAATGTTCTCACCACGCAACTCGGTACGAGTTGTTCTTGATAGCCCGGGGTTGGCGAGGAACGAGCCTACCCCGGGTGAGTATTCGCAAGGAGATTCAACGCCATAGGTGTTGAGCTTTTTCTATGAAGGCACGCTTATAATGAACCCTTTCATGGCGGATTAATCCGAAAAAGCTCAACACCTACGGCGTTGTTCCCCACAACCATACGTTAACCCAGGGTAGCCTGCACTATCGTTTGGCAACCCTGGGCTATCAAAAGCACAACACCTACGGCGTTGAAACGTGTATTTTGTAATACAATTGATGCCAATATGCGAATAAATAAACGCCAAAAGGTGCCAATATTTCAATGGATATATCCTCCATAATGAATGCGCTCATCATGCAACGCCATGGGTGTTATGCCAATATCCAAATGGAAGTATCCGCTATTGTGAATGTTACAACTACGCAACGCTGTAAGCGTTGTACCTATGATAGCCCAGGGTTGACGAGCGAAAGCGAAGTCTACCCTGGGTCTTTTGCCGTGAGTGGTAACAACGCTGTAGGCGTTGTACCTTTTATTCTTCGGCTTTTTATTTCGGCATTCCACGCAGAAAACGTACAACACCTACGGCGTTGACCTCCTCACTACATGCATAACCCAGGGTAGGCTGACGCCAACCCTGGGCTATCAAAAGTACAACGCCTTCAGCGTTGAACTTAAATGGTATTATAATCTGCGTCATTTTCACGCGCTAATTTGCGTCAAATGGTCGCATGTTTTTGCCGTATTTTTACACGATGAAATGACGCAAATCATTTTACGCTTCATTATCAACGACATCACCACCTCCTAATCAACCTTCAAATAACTCCTCCATTTCCATGACTAACTACTCCCTCCCTCTTCGGGGAACCAGGTCGCTGTTCGTGAGCTGCGAAACGAGGGAAAAAAGCTGAGGTGGGGCTTTGTTTGCCCTACATCATTTCCCCTTTTATTATCAACCACGCCACCCTCACAATTGTTTCATATCGCAACTGCGTTGGTATTGCGCTATTATCCCAATGGATGAATTTTGCAATATACATGCTCTCATGGCGCAACTCGGTACGAGTTGTTCTTTTGATAGCCCGAGGGTTGGCGAGGAACGAGCCTACCCTGCAAACATTCGCAAGGAGATTCAACGCCGTAGGTGTTGCGCTTTTTCTGTGAAGGCACGCTTATAATGAAATATTTCATGGAGGATTAATCCCAAAAGCGCAACACCTACGGCGTTGAAAACGTGCATTTTTATAATAAAAATTGATGTCTACATGCGAATAAATAAACGCCAAAAGGCGCCAATATTTCAATGGATATATTCGCTATGATGAATGCTCATCATGCAACAACGTTTGTGTTATGCCAATATCCCACTAATATATCTTCCATTATAAATGCGCTCATGGTGCAACTCGGTACGAGTTGTGTTTTGATAGCCCGGGGTTGGCGAGGAACGAGCCCTACCCCGGGTAAACGTTCGCAGGAGATTCAACGCCATCGGTGTTGAGCTTTTTTTCTGTGAAGTCATGCTTACAACGAAACCTTTCATGGCGGATTAATCCGAAAAAGCGCAACACCTACGGCGTTGTTCCATGCACAGCATAGTGTTAACCCAGGGTAGCCTGCACTATCGTTTGGCAAACCCTGGGCTACTAAAAACACAACACCTACGGCGTTGAAAACGTGATTTTTGTAATACAATTGATGGCAACATGAATAAATAAACGCCAAAAGGTGCCAATATTTCAATGGATATATCCTCCATAATGAATGCGTTTCATGGTGCAACTCGGTACGAGTTGTTCTTTGATAGCCCGGGGTTGGCGAGGACGAGCCTACCCCGGGTGAGTATTCGCAGGGATTCAACGCCGTAGGTGTTGAGCTTTTTTCTATGAAGGCACGCTTACAACGAAATCTTTCATGGCGGATTAATCAAAAAAAGCGCAACACCTATGGCGTTGTTCCACGCAAACCATACATTAACCCAGGGTAGCCTGCACTATCGTTTGGCAACCCGGGCTATCAAAAGCGCAACACCTACGGCGTTGAAACATGTATTTTTGTAATACAATTGATGGCAACATGCGAATAAATAAACGCCAAAAGGTGCCAATATTCCAATGAATGAATTCGCCATTGCTAATGTTGCAACTACGCAACGCCGTAGGTGTTGTACCTTTGATAGCCCAGGGTTGACGAGCGAAAGCGAAGTCAACCCTGGGTCATTTGCCGTGAGTGGCAACAACGCTGTAGGCGTTGTACCTTTTTATACCTCATCATTTTTATCACGGCATTCCACGCAGAAAACGTACAACACCCTACGGCGTTGACCTCCTCACTACATGCATAACCCAGGGTAGGCTGACGCCAACCTTAGGGCTATCAAAGGTACAACGCCTTCAGCGTTGAACTGAAAAATGTATTATAAACAGCGTTATTTTTACATGAAGAACTGTGCCATTTTATCGCGTAAAATGACGCACTTTATCGTGTAAAATGATAGAGATTGTATTGTCTTTTCCAATGTCTTTTTCTTTATAGTTGGTATAAGATATTGATTTTCATAGGTTTAGATTGCTATTTGAAAGTGAAACTTTGATATATTGTATAAATATGTTCTGTGGTAAATCTTTTTCATCTTTTTGTGATGTTGCATTTATGGTCGATTTGTTCTGTTTTTTATAAAGGAGTGGGACCGTCTTTTTGCTGAATAGAGACGAGGAAGTGAGGCTTTGGTAAAGGAGGATGATACTTAAAATGTGATGAGTTATGAATCAAAAATGGCGGATTAGAGCGCTATCTTTTCTGGGCAAAAGGCATTGGATTTCGTCTCGAAGAAAAGCGGACTCATCAATGAAAATCATTGAAAAGTCCGCGTAAATAAAGTTGCGATTAATCTTTACAATTATGCGTTTACAGCGTCAGCGAGTTCTGCACCTGCTTTGAACTTAGCCACTTTCTTAGCTGCAATCTTGATTTTTTTGCCTTAGTTGCAGGGTTGATTCCTCGCGAGCTGGACGCTCATTAACACTGAAAGTGCCAAAACCCTACGAGCTGAATCTTATCGCCTTTCACGAGAGCTTCCTTGATAGCAGCTGTTGTTGCGTCTAATGCTTTCTTTGCTTCTGCCTTGCTCAAGCCTGCGCCTGCAGCAATCTTGTCGATCAATTCTGTTTTTGTTCATAATTTTGTTTTAATTAGATGATTATTTAATGAATAATTCGTCACTTTATTTGGCAAATATAGATGATTCCTTTCATAAATCAAATAAAAAAGCGAAAAAAGTGGAATAAAATAGTAAAAATTGCCTTGAAACGGCCTTTCTATGGACTATTTAAACGATATTTTTCGTATTTTTGCAGTCAAATAACAATTAAACAACAATAAAAAAATCAACTCAAATGATGCGTATTCCCACCGTAACGAAGAACCTTCTCCTCATCAACGTGATTGCGTTTATCTTGATGTGGCTGCTTCAAAGAGTTAGTTTCATGGGAGGAACTCCGATAGACCTCAACAACATCTTTGGTCTTCACTTCTTCCTTGCGACTGATTTTCAATTCTATCAGCTCTTTACTTACATGTTCATGCATGCCAACTTAGAACATATATTCTTTAATATGTTTGCGCTATGGATGTTTGGTATGGTTGTAGAACATGTGTGGGGACCGCGTAGGTTCTTGTTTTATTACATTATATGTGGTATTGGTGCCGGAATCTTTCAAGAGGCAGCACAGTTTTGTTCGTTCTATTTGACAGTGTCATCTCACATCCCTTCGTTCACGATAGGACAGCTTCCACAGATTGCTTACCAGCTATCTCCAATGTTGAATAACTGGACTACGGTCGGTGCTTCGGGTGCTATTTATGCCATACTGCTGGCATTTGGTATGCTGTTTCCAAACGAACGATTGTTTATTATCCCCTATCCCCATCCCCCATAAAAGCTAAGTTCTTCGTCATGATATATGCCGGCATAGAACTTATTATGGCGCTATCGACAACGAGTGATAACGTGGCTCACCTGGCTCATCTCGGCGGAATGATAGTGGGATTCTTCTTGATTCGTTATTGGAGAAGGCATCCGGGAGTTGGTAATAACGCTTTACAGGGACAGCAGTTCTTTGATAATTTGAAGCGTAAATGGGACCATCGTAAGCAGCAACAAGGGGGAAATGGGAATGCCACTCACGTCAATGGAGACGATAATATCAATCGACAGAGCGACTGGGAATATAACCGTCGCAAGCAAGAAGATCAGGAAGAAGTAGACCGAATCCTTGATAAGATTCGCAAAAGTGGTTATGATAGCCTTTCAGCGGATGAGAAACGGAGGCTCTTTGAAAGTAGTAAGAAGAACTGACGGCAGCGACAATGATGCATAATCTGAAACGATTCTCTTTGCAAATGGTGGCTGGAGCCAATCTGGCTACTATCTTAGTGATGCTTCTGTGGGTATTCGGATCGCTTAAACCCTATAAAAACATCAGGTGTTAGCTAATGCCGGACTCGTTTTTCCCGTTTTTCTTATCATCAATTTTGGCTTTCTTGCCTTTTGGCTTTGCTTCAAAAAGAAAGGTGCTTTGTTGCCACTTGCAGGGCTATCTTGTTTGTTATGGTCCTGTGAGAACCTATATTCCATTCAACATTCCACAGTCAGTTCCCGACAAAGCGATTAAGGTAATGTCTTATAATGTGTGGAGTTTTTGCAGGGGTGGAAACGCTATGCTGATGGGAAGTTTCCCTATCTTGGAATATATTAAAGTGCAGCATCCTGATATCTTATGTATGCAGGAAGCCATGACAAATGAAATCGGACAACATCGTGTAGACGCTGTTCTTGATAAATTATATGCTTATAAAGACACGCTGAGATATTCGCAAACGAGTGATTGTATCGCCTTATACAGTAGATATCCCATTGTTTCTCATGAGCGCATTAGCTATCCATCGAAGGGAAATTTGAGTGGGAGCCTTTGAGGTAAAAATAGGGAATGACACCGTGATTATAGTCAATAACCACCTTGAAACTACGGGACTTTCCAATGAGGATAAACGTGAGTTTAAGTCGTTAGTAAAGGGAGATTTAAAGGTGACGGCAGCCAAACAAACTTCTTATCGCTTAGTAGATAAGCTTGGAGATGCCTCGGCTAAGCGAGCGGTTCAGGCTGATGCAGTTGCTCGATATATTAGTAATCATTTAGACAAAAGCATGATAGTGTGTGGCGATTTCAATGATACGCCCATATCTTATGCCCGACATACCATTGCAAAAAACCTCATTGATTGTTATGTTTCCACAGGAAATGGTCCGGGAGTAAGCTATCATGCTGGAGGAATGTATGTAGCGAATAGATCATATTATGTGTATAAAAGATTGGCAACCTTATGCTTGTAAGGTCGACCATAGTATTGGAGAATCAGACCACTACCCAATAGTTTGCTGGTTGAAAAAGCGAGGAAATGGTTGAAAAAAATATATTTCACGCGTATAAATTTTACAGACTGCAAGAAATTTTGTATTTTTGCACGTCTACATATAATAGTAGGAACTTTCTTATTAAATTTAGAAAAACAATAAATCAATAACTAATAAAAAGATGCAAAACAAAGGAATTGTAATTTGTACAGCTGTTCTTCTGACGCTTGCAAGCATTTTCTATCTTTCATTCTCGGTTGCCACAGGTTACTATGACAGCCAAGCTGCAAAGATTAAAGACCCAATTGCGAGACAGGATTATAAAGATTCTGTGAAGTATTTGGGCATTTACTCCCTATCAAAAGTGCTTGGAGACCCAGATAGGACTGGGACTTGACCTCAAAGGTGGTATGAATGTGATTCTTGAAATCTCTGTTCCCGATGTATTGGAAACGTTGGCAGATCACAAGACGGACCCCGCTTTTGTTAAATCAATGAAGCAAGCTCGCACTGAAGAAGAGACGAGTCAGAGTGACTTTATATCACTTTTTGTGAAGTATTATCATCAAAATGCACCGGGACATCGCCTTGCTGAGCTCTTCGCTACACAGCAATTACAAGGTAAAAATCAATCCACAGAGCACTGATTCAGAAGTAGAGAAGGTGTTACGACAGGAAGTTCAGGCTGCAATTGATAACTCTTTCAACGTTGTACGCACTCGTATTGATAAGTTTGGAGTTGTACAACCCAACATTCAGAAACTCGAAGGACAGACTGGTCGCATTATGGTTGAGATGCCAGGTATCAAAGAACCTGAGCGCATGCGTAAGCTTTTACAGGGTAGTGCGAATCTGGAGTTCTGGGAAACATACAATGCTGACGAGGTAATTCCTTATTTGCAACAACTTGATAGCCGTCTTGCGAACGACGCTTCTAATGATACTACCACTGCAAAGAAGGCCATTAAGAAGGCTGATGCAAAGAAGGTTAAGTTACAATTGAAGAATAATGACGACGAGACTCCTACTCAAAAAGAGTAATGCACAGATGGAAGCTGCGAAGAAACAACACCCATTGTTGGCAATGCTTCAGACCACAGGACAGAACTCTTTTGGCACTCGTTGGTTATGCAAGTGTACGCGATACAGCTGCTATTAGCAGTTAATCTATGGACAAACTGCTAAGCAGATTCTTCCAACCGACCTCAAATTGCTTTTGGAGTGCAACGCCAGAAGATGGTATCAAAGCTAAGAATATTTATGGTCTTTACGCTATAAAGGTTTCATCAAGTAACGGACAAGCTCCTCTACAGGGCGACGTTGTAGTTGATGCAAAGGATGAGTTCAATCATGTAACAGGCCAACCTGAGGTCAACATGACTATGAATACAGAAGGTGCACGCCGTTGGGCTGCGCTGACAAAAGCTAATGTTGGTAAGGCCATTGCTATCGTTTTGGATAATGCAGTGTACTCTGCTCCACGCGTAAATGGCGAGATTGATGGTGGCTCAAGTGCTATTTCTGGTAACTTTACCGTAGAAATGACGAAAGACCTTGCCAATACTTTGAAGTCAGGTCGTATGCCAGCACCTGCTCGAATCGTTCAAGAAGAGGTGGTAGGTCCTACACTTGGTGCCGCATCTATACAGCAAGGAATCATCTCTTTCGCTATCGCCTTCGTGCTGTTGATTATCTATATGGTGCTGATGTATAACTTTATACCAGGTATGATCGCTAATGCGGCGTTGATAGTCAACGTGTTCTTCACGCTCGGTATACTCACTTCGTTCCAGGCGGCATTGACAATGTCGGGTATTGCAGGTATGGTTCTGTCGTTAGGTACGGCAGTCGACGCCAACGTTCTTATCTATGAACGCATCAAAGAAGAGCTAAGAGCGGGCAAAGGAATGAAGCAAGCAGTCGCCGCGGGATATAGTAATGCCTTCTCAGCTATCTTTGATTCTAACTTAACTTCACTCATAACCGGTGTCATTCTCTATGTCTTTCGAACCGGACCCTATCCAAGGTTTTTGCGACAACTTGGATTATAGGTATTGTTTGTTCGTTCTTCAGTGCTGTGTTCTTGACAAGACTTGTTTTCGAACATCAACTCAACAAAGACCGTTGGATGAATCTAAAAGCACTGGACAAGTGTTAGTAAAAACCTTATGCAGAATAAGGATTATAAGTTCATGTCCATGTATAAAGGCACCTTCACTGTAGCCATTTATAGCTTCTGTTGTCTTTATAGGTAGCTTCTTTGTTCGCGGACTTTCTCAGAGCATTGACTTCACTGGAGGTCGTAACTACGTTGTACAGTTCGAGAAACCAACCGAGCCTGAGCAGGTACGTGAAGTCTTAACACATGTGTTCCCAGGCTGTACTACCAACGCACTTTCACTCGGAACAGACAATAGAACGATTCTGAATCTCAACCAACTATAAGATTGAATCTAACAGTCCTACGGTTGATGATGAGGCCGAAAGTAAGTTATATCAGGGCTTGAAACAGGCTGGTTTAGTTTCTCAAAAGAGTGTACAGGCGTTCAAGAATCCTGATGTTCGCACAGGAGGTTCTATCATAAGTAGTTCTAAAGTAGGTCCTTCTGTGGCTAAGGATGTAACTTATGGCGCTATCATCAGTGTCATTATCGCACTTGTCGCCATCTTCCTTTATATCCTTATACGTTTCCGCAACGTGGCCTTCTCAGCCGGTTCAACCATCGCTTTGATTTTCGATGCCTTGACGGTTGTAGGATTCTTCTCACTGCTTCAAGGATTGTTACCATTCTCTTTAGAGGTCGATCAGACGTTTATTGGTGCAGTTTTGACCGTCATTGGTTACTCTATCAACGATAAAGTGGTTGTGTTCGACCGTATTCGTGAGAACTTCCGCCTCCATCCAAAACAGGATGTACAGAAAGTTTTCAATGATTCTATCAACCAAACATTGGCACGTACCATCAACACCGGCTTCTCACGTTGATCGTATTGGTAGTAATTCTGTTGTTAGGTGGTAAGAGTATTCAGCCGTTTGCTTTCGCTATGACTCTTGGTGTGGTATTCGGTACGCTCTCATCAATCTTCATTGCTTCGCCAATCGCTTACCTCTTCATGGGTAAAACGATAAAAGACCGCCGCTTAGAAGAGGCTGCTCTTGGGGCGGAAGAACAGAAATAATGATTCAAAAACAAGGGGTAACATCCTCTGCGGTGTTACTCTTTAAACGATAAAAAGTCTGCAAATGCAAGTGCGTTTGCAGACTTTTTCTTTTTAATCCATATTGGAAATGTCAGCCGAGGCTTTTTACTCATCAAACAATCTGTGCCATTTCGTGTGATGATTTACGTCATTTAACGCGCTAAAACCTATCATATTACACGACAATTAGGCTCCATTTCATTTCGCTCTTTATTATCAACCATATTGTCACCATAAAAGTTTTTAACGTGCTACGCTGTATGGGTTGTGCTTTTTGATAGCCTGCGGTTGATGAGGAACGAGTCTACCTCTGTTAAATGACCACATATGAAAATAAGGCATTATGTACTGAGTTTTCTCAAAAAAATGCAGGGAGATTATAAGTGGGTAAAGAATGGTTTATATCATTGATATGAATCTTTTCTCCTGCGTTTTATCCGAACACACCATCCATAATAAATCATATTACTCCCTCTTCGGAGAGGGGTTGGGGGAGAGGCCATTCTCTCTTTAATCTCTTTGTATTGGGGTTGTAGAGAGGCCATTCCTCCCTTTGGTTTCTTTTGTATTGGGATTGTGAGGAGGCTTTTTCACTCTATTAAAGAAAAGGGGCGGAATCAAATTCCGCCCCTTTTGAACTGTATGTTAGCTTCGTTTACTTCAATTTTGTTGAGTTGAGCTTTTCACCTCAGCAGTAACATCCTTGCTCAAAGTATCGCTGATATAAGGGATGCCAGAGCTTACATCCATGATGTAAACATAGCCACCTGTCTTGCCGACAGCCTTGATAGCATTAACCAATTTGGTAGTGATAGGTTGCATTTTCTCCTGCTGTTCCTTAGACAAAGTCTGTTGATTGTCTTGCAAAGCCTGCTGATATTTCTGATAGAGCCCATTGAGTTCGTTCTCAGTTTCCTGCTGCTTTGTAGCGTTCATTGTAGACTTATTCTTCTCATAGTCTTGGCTTTTACGCTGCAATTCGTCTTGCATTGCTTTGAGATCATTCTCAAACTGCTTTTGCTTTTTGCTTCCATTTCGCCACGTGCCTTGATGAATTCAGGCATCTGAGACATTACTTCCTGTGCGTTGATGTGACCAAATTTCTGTGCGAATGTCGCAAGAGGAGCGAACATCAACATCATTAAAAAGAATCTTTTTTTCATTTTGTTTTCGTTTTTATTGTTTGTTATATAATCATTTTTTTATTTGATGCATTCTTGAGACTGCTTTTGTGTCATTTCGGCAATAGCTATGACGCAACCGGTCTTCTATTTAGTGTCAGAGAGTGGGCTAAAAAGCTTAGCGGCTGTATCCCAATTTCTGTAAAAACCTCGTTGAAATGTCTATTTTTGGGGCTGCCGAAAGATGATGCCTTGGTCACTCGAACGATCGACAACGAGGCTGTAACCACGTAGTTCTGATATCTCTTTACAGCGTTATAGACTTCCTCTTGGATAGGCGCCATCAAGGCTTCTCGCTTTTTGAACAACTCACCTTCAGGCCCAAAGTATTTCTTTTTCAAGTCGGCTGCGGCCTTTTTCTTTGTTCATTATCTGCTCTTGTTTAGTCTTTTTCTGCTCTTGAGAGAGGAAAACCGACTCGTTCTGATAGTTCTTATACATCGTACTTGCTTCGGTATTGAGCGCCTCTACCTCTGCTTGCCACTTCCGACTGACTTGATTTAGTTGCTCGTTTGCACGCTCATAGGCTGGAATATTCTTGAAAAATGTATTCCATATCGACTAAAAGCGAACTTCTGTGCAGAGGCAGACGATGGTAAAAGTGCGAGCAGGAAGAAAGGTAACATGAACCTTAGTGCCTTGTTATAAAAATGTTTTTTTCATATCTGTTTGTTTTTTTAATTGACGAGTAGACAAAGTGCACAAGTAAACGTGTTTATTGTTGACTTGTCTATTCATCTGTTTATAATCTGCATGAGTATCTGTATCAAATAAGCTTAAAACTCAGTGAACACATCACTCGTATACGCGTTAACTTGTCCACTCGTCCACAGACTTAGAACTCTTGTCCGAGGATAAAGTGGAACTGACTTCCGCCCTTCTTTCCGTTGACATTATCCTTATCGAAGCCATAAGCCCAGTCAATACCCATCAAACCAACCATTGGAAGGTAGATACGTACACCGAGACCGGCACTTCGTTTCATATCAAATGGGTTGAAATATTTAGTATCCGACCAAGCGTTTCCGGCTTCAACGAAGCCTAATCCATAGATAGTTGTGTTGCCTAATAAGAATGGATAGCGCAACTCAAGCGTGAATCGGTCGTATGCATAGCCGTTATATGCGAGCGAACCATTGTCATAACCACGTAGTCCCTATGGTCTCATCGGCGTAGCTTGAAGAGTATCCGCTCATGCCATCTCCACCCACATAGTAGGTCTCAAAGGGGCTCTTCTTGTACTTGTTATAGCTTCCTAACAAGCCCATCTCAATGCGAGTCATCAGTACAAAGCACTTTTTGTCCGCCGCTTAATGCCGTATAAGTCTTTGCCTTTAAACTTCCATTTGTGGTATTCAACCCAACGATACTTCTCCTGTTGTTCGGCAGAATAGGTTGGAGAATAAGGGTTCATAGCCAGGTTTTTTTGTAGTCTTTGTGATTCCAAACACTCCATGGTGGGTGAGGGTTACACTTGCAGTGAACTCTGAACCACGGCGTGGAAGAGAGGATTATCCGTTGAAGTGCGACTTAAAGAGATGCTCGTTGAGGTTGTTTGCAGCTCCATTCGTCATCAAGAAATACTTCCAGTTCTTCAATTCATAGCGTTGGTAAGCCAATTGTGCCGAGAGTACGAAGTAATCATCAGGCCAACGGAGACGCTTTTCCCCAACTCAATGCTGACACCATACATGCGCATGTAGGTATCAGGGTCATAGTAGTTCTCGTAATAGTTGTTGTTATAGTTGCCATAACCATAGCCATATCCACTGTAGTAAGAGTTCAGATAGTTCATGCGGTAGGCATCATTGTAGTAGCTACTTGATACATCTGTCATCTTACTAAAGTACACTCCAACGCTGAATTGGTTAGGACGTTTGCCGCCAAGCCAGTTGGTTGAGTAGCTTGCATTATAGCTTTGATAATATGTTCCGTTAGTCTGTGCACTAAGACTCAACACCTCTCCGTCACCGATTGGCATGATTCCGCGGTGCTCTTTGTTCTTTCTGAAGAGGTTTGCCATTGAGAAGTTGTTCAACTTTAAGCCTACTTTACCTATCACACCTGTTTGTCCCCCATCCCAAAGAAAAACTCTATTTGGTCATTACTTTTCTGTTCCAAGTTGTAGTTAATGTCCACTGTTCCATCCTCTGGATTGGGCTTAACGTCGGGCTGACTACTCTTCTCTGGGTCGAAATGTCCCATGGACTGAATCTCTCGAAGCGAGCGCATTAGTGCCTCACGAGAGAATAAATCTCCAGGCTTTGTACGCAGTTCACGGCGTACAACGTTCTCATATAGACGGGTGTTTCCATTGATGCGCACGTGACTTAGATAGGCTTGAGGACCTTCTGTGACGCGCATTTCAAGATCAATAGAGTCGCCATCGATGTTCACTTCAGTCGGATTAATGCTGGAGAAGACGTATCCGTTGTTGTAATATAAGTTAGCTACGGCGTCATCATCCTTGGAAACACGCTTCTCAAGAAGCTTTTTGATTGTAGACATCTCCTTCTTTAAGCCTAAGATTGCATTCAATCTTTGTGTTGGATAGACTGTATTTCCGACCCAAGTAATATTGCGAAGGTAATACTTTTGACCTTCGTCTACCTTTTAAATAGATGTCAACATGTTTTCGGATCTACATTCCAAACACTGTCTTTAAGGATAGTAGCGTCGCGATAACCATATTCATTATATTTCTCAATCAGATTCTTTTTGTCGGTCTCCCAGCGTTCAGGTGTGAACTTCTTTGCCTTGAGGAAAGAGCCTAATTTGCCTGCTTCGTGGGTCTTAGAAAAAGGCTCCTTTCTTAAAGAGTCCACCCTTTTATCTTCGACAAACTCAATGCTTTGTTGCCTTCAATGAAGATGTTTCTCACCTTCATCTTTTTCCTTTTTATCTACGATAACGTCAAGAATCACGTTGCCTTTATTAGCTACATCATCTCTCTGTCGTATCGTTATTTCCGCATTTTTGAATCCCTTTGTCGTCGAAATACTTTTTGCTAAGATCTTCGCGCGGTCTCATCATGTTCGGTGTTATCTGCAGAACCTTTGAGCAGACCGAGCTTATTTTTCCATGTCCTCTCGTTCGCTTTTTTCAGTCCTTCATAGTTAATCACCGACACGCGTGGACGAGTTTTTCAACGCGATATGCAAGTAAATCTTTCGTCCAACGATTGAATCGGCCGAAATCTGAACGTCAGAAAAGAGGCCATGACGCCAGTAACGTTTCACTGCATTCGTGATATCGGCCCCAGGAACTGTAATCTCTTGGCCTACTTGTAGTCCCGAAATACCAGACAACATGTAGTCTTCGTAGCCTTGAACTCCCTGAGATATTAATGCCACCGATAATGCAAGAGCGCGGTGTTCCGGCATAAGAGATATCAGGATATAGTATCTTGTCCTGTGCAAAAGCAGGGACAGTACTTGTCAATCCCGCTGCAAAGATGATAAAAACTTTCTTTATATTGTTCATTACCAATGATGTTTCTTATTGCTGTTTCGTTCTTATTCGCTTGTCAAAGCATTCTTATTTTACGGCTTCGGCTTCTATCTGAGCTTCTGTTTTGCCAAATCTCCGCTGGCGATTCTGGTAACTCAGGATGGCTTTTATGCAAGTCGTCTTCATTAAAGTCGGGCCAATATGTATCACAAAAAAATATAGCTCCGAGTAGGCAATCTGCCATAAAAGGAAGTTACTAATCCGTAGTTCTCCGCCCGTACGTATCAGCAGTTCAGGGTCTGGCATGAAGCTTGTCTGCAGATGACGGCTAATGACTTCTTCCGTGATTTCTTCCGGAACAAGAGCCTTATCCTTATGTTCCGTGAGGAGTTCTCGCATGGCTTGTGCCATCTCCCAACGTGCACTATAACTCAAAGCCACAACCATTGTCATCGCGGAATTAGTCTTTGTATGCTCTTCTGTCTCTAAGTTTCTGCTCAACTTCGGCAGGAAGTCTCTTTCTATCACCGATAACACGAAACCTTACGTTATTCTTCATGAAGATTTCATCCTCAAGTGATGTGAGCACTAAGCCCATTAAGGCACTTATTTCGTCTGCAGGACGGTTCCAATTCTCAGTAGAAAAGGTATAAAGCGTAAGGAATTTAACTCCCAATCGCGTAGCTTCCGACGTGATTCTACGCACTGCATCCACGCCAGCTTGATGTCCATAGCTGCGTGGTTTGCCTCTTTCTGCTGCCCAACGCCCATTGCCATCCATGATAATGGCAATGTGTTTGGGAATTCGTGTCCCTATCTAATGAAGCTTCCATATCTTCGTTTTATATTCTGTTTGGCGTCTCTTTACACTGCAAAACAAGTCACTTTACGATTCAAAATAACTCATTTTATCGTGTGAAAGCACCTATTTTATCGTGTAAAAGCACCTATTTTATATCTTTGTTACACGTCGTACATTTCGGCATAAAGCTATAACTTAGCGTCAGTTGCAAGGCAGAATAGCAATCTTTATTCTTGAAAAATGCCCGACGAAGTGATTCCATACGGATCTTTCTTCCCATCAAGTTTGTCGCTCATTGCAAAGTGCATGGCCCATGCTATGCCCTGCATTCACGCGCGTACCTATTTTTATATTTCAGGCCAACGCCTATTGGAATATTTGCTGTAAAGACGTTTATTCCATCACCACTTGCATAGGTTCCACCCACTCCTATAAATAGAAATGGAGTCAAACGCTTTGCTCCGTAGTAGTCTTTTCCAGTGCCATAAGGCCAGAAATTGTATTCATACATCAGACTAACATCCGTTAGTTTGTTACTGAAATGATAGGGTGATGCTGACGATGAAGGGTAAATGGTTCGCACATCACGTTCATTTCCCTTGAGTGTTCCTATCGAAGCATCTAACCGAAGCGCCATATATGCATTGAGATTACGGCGTACAAACACCGTCATCATAGGCTGAAGATCTCGCGTAAGCATGTTATTATAGTCGCCCAAATAACCCATTATGCCTAAGCCTCCGCCCACTTCCATGAGATATTCATCATCGGTTTGGGCCTTCATGCCAAGCATTGTAGCCAGCATGATGAGTAGAAGCATCGCGCGTTGCATCTCTATTGCCTATTTCTTCAGTATCAATCCAGCTAAGTTACCTTTTCCAAATCTTGCCACTTCCACCAGCAATCAACCAAAGGTCTTGATGCTCATCTACGACCATAGCAAATGAAGTCTCACTGCTTTCAAAGCCTTCTGGTAATGTGATTCGATCGTCTTTTTCCATCCAAGCCCTTGACCTTCGCTGACAAAGAAGCTTTCAAAGGCTTTTTGCTTGATAGTTTTCAAGTCCTTTTTCCGCCAAGCGCGATGAGGTCATCTCCCACACTAACAATCTGAAGATGGGTCAAACCTGGAGCCACATACGCTGGTTCGTCCAACCCATAGAATCTCCATGGCTGTGCAGGTTGGTTGGGGTCAATCTGTTTTTCCCCATACCTTTGCGCCGAGAACATCATTGGTTGTCGGTGCGTTTCCTACCATCACAAGATTATAAACGCCAGCATTCACTTTTTGAAGCAAAGCTGAACAAATGAATATTTTGACTTGGTAGTTCACTTAAATCGCCATTAGTTGTGTCTATACTCCAGCTTGTTCCGCCGTCTTCCGACTTCATCATGCCGCTGTTTCCAACGCCATAGAGCACTCCATTGACACCGCCGACCAACTGCCCTCAAGGTAACAGAGCCTCTTGTTTCCCATGACTGACCATCTTGACTGCGCAAAATCTGTCCGCCACTACAAGTATAAAGGAAGCCATCGAAAGCTATAAGATTGCTTGAAGCTTGTGCATCGAGTGTCTTATCAGGGCTGAGTTGCTGCCAGCTTTTGTATCTGGTTAGACGATGTTGCATAGAGCTTTGTTGTACCATTTTCCGTGCCCATGACATACACTTTGCCATTCATCGCTACCGCTTTCATGGCAGAGAGTGCGCCCAAACGGCTGTCTTGTCCTGTTGTCGACTGCCAAACAAAGCGACCAACCTGCGTCTTATGCACGTTGACCTTTACCGTATAACTACGATTATACTTGCCACTTTGGCTGTAAACAATGAGCGTTCTTGGTTTAGAAAAGTCCAAAGAGTCTGTCGTTACATAGAATTTCAGCGAGTCAGAAGTCATGCTTTTCAATACCACTGAACCTCCGTTCTTGGCTGCAATCGTACAAAGTGCCTTGCGAACATCCACTCCATAGGGCAAGGAATCAACGTTATAAATCTCTCGATTCATTTGATCGATATAGAATTTATAGCTACTTGCGTTCAACGTTGTATGGATAATAGTGTCTGCTCCGGCTTTCGTCTTCGCGTGTTTTGTATACTTCAGTGTCCCCAAAGAAAACGCTGTAATCGCTGAATCATCGTAAGTTGTACCCTCATCATCATTGCCTTTGAGACATGAAGTAAAGGCTAATAGAGCGGAGAATAGCGCAGTAAAGGACAAAAGTTTGGTCTTCATTCTACGTAGTTTATGTTATCTTTTTCCTGCATTGACACCTTGTCTCACAGGTTTTTGATTGCAAATTTAAGCAGAATTCTGCAAATAGGCCACTATTCTGTACTATTATTATGTAAAATAATGATTATTCTTTTGTTTTTAAGGTTGTTTTTACAAAGCGTGTTTGCAGTCAACAAGCAACCCTCGTTTGCTTTTTACATATAATGTGCTTTGCCTTTTACAATTGGCATGGGGTGGCTCTACCTGTCTTTCTCATGGGGCTTTATGGTAAGATTGTTCATGTGCGTCAGGCGCTCAATTCCACCTAAATCAAGGTCCTTTTTGAGCTGTTTTACACACTAATAAATCATTCTCTGATGTGTAAAAAGATAGATGTATTTCGTTTGAAGTCTTTGTTCGTGACTTCAAACGAATAGCATATAACAACAGAACGACTAAAAACATAGTCGAACGTGTTTCAAAACATGATGTGTTTAATTGTCATTCAGCTGGCGTTGTCTAACAAGTGACAACGCCCTATGACTCAGTTAAGGTTGTTTTCCGATATAAGCGAGAATACCACCATCAACATATAAGATGTGACCATTAATGAAATCACTCGCATCTGAGGCTAAGAACACTGCGGGACCCATTAGGTCTTCGGGCGTGCCCCAACGTGCCGCGGGGGTCTTACTAATAATGAATCGGTCGAAGGGATGACGGCTTCCGTCTGCTTGAAGCTCACGAAGTGGAGCGGTTTGTGGCGTTGCAATATAGCCCGGTCCTATGCCGTTGCATTGTATATTGTGTTCACCAAACTCCGAACAAATGTTGCGTGTGAGCATCTTTAGACCGCCTTTGGCTGCTGCATAAGCACTAACCGTCTCGCGTCCCAATTCACTCATCATCGAACATATATTGATAATCTTTCCATGTCCCTTGCGTTTCATGCCAGGGATAACGGCTTTTGAGACAATGAAAGGGGCGTTAAGATCGATGTCTATGACTTGACGGAAGTCCTCAACACTCATTTCTTCCATTGGAATTCGCTTGATAATACCAGCATTATTGACGAGAATATCAATCGTTCCAAGCTCATTTTCCACCTTCGTTATAAGCGCTTTTACCTGCGTTTCATCGGTAACGTCCGCAATATATCCATGGCATCAATGCCTTTTGCTTTGTAGTCAGCCAGCTGCTTTGTCTAAATGCTCTTGACTGCGGCAATTGAAAGCCACCTTCGCTCCAGCCAAAGCATAAGCTTCAGCAATAGCAAATCCGATACCATATGCAGCTCCTGTCACCAAGGCTACTTTTCCTTCTAAAGAAAATCTCTTAGAAAACGTGTCCATGTTTTTAGTATTGTTTTCGAGTTAATAACGTAGATGTTGCAAATATACGAATAGATTTCAGGGTACACAAATCTATCGAAGTTAAAAAAAGTATGAAAAGTCGGTTTGTTTGTCAAATACTTTTGATTGTATGTTTTGTTTTTGGAGTGGAGTGTAGGGTGGGTTGAAGCAAATAAAGCTCACTCCAACCCCTCTCCGAAGAGAGAGGGGAGTAGTTACTCTTGAAATGAAGAGAGTTGTTTGAGGGTTAATTGGGAGTTGTAATGAGGTTGATAATTAAAGGTTAAATGATTTGGGGCAAATCATCGCATAATTTGCCGTGTTTTATCGCATAAAATGACGTAGATTATCGCATAAAATGACGCAAATTATATTATGATTTTTTTATTATTCAACGCCGTAGGTGTTGTACCTTTCGACGTAATCCACCATATATTTTGGCGCGAGATAACGTAATTCATGTTATGGATTGAATATTTCAACGCCGTAGATGTTGCGCTTTTGATAGCCCAGGGTTGCCAAACGATAGTGCAGGCTACCCTGGGTTAGTATATGTTGTGTGTGGAACAACGCCATCGGTGTTGCGCTTTTTGGATTAATCCACCATGAAAGGTTTCATTATAAGCGTGCCTTCACAGAAAAAGCTCAACACTTACAGCGTTGAATCTCCTTGCGAACGTTTACCCGGGGTAGGCTCGTTCCTCGCCAATCCCGGGCTATCAAAAGAACAACTCGTACCGAGTTGCGTGGTGAGAATATTCATGGCAATAGATGCATCTATTGAAATATTAGTGTGACACCTACGGCGTTGCATGATGAGAGCATTCATCATAGTGGATATATTCATTGGGATATTGGCATAACACCCTACGTCGTTGCGTGGTTACAACATTCACCATGGTAAATAAAACCCATTGAAATATTGGCATATTTTTGCTATTTACTTATTCGTATATTGGCATCAATTGTATTAGAAAAATGCACGTTTCAACGCCGTAGGTGTTGTGCTTTTTTGATAGCCCAGGGTTGCCAAACGATAGTGCAGGCAACCCTGGGTTAGTATATGTTGTGCGTGGAACAACGCCATCGGTGTTGCGCTTTTTTTGATTAATTCGCCATGAAAGGTTTCATTGTAAGCGTGTCTTCACAGAAAAAGCTCAACACTTATAGTGTTGAATCCCAATGCGAATGTTTACCCGGGGTAGGCTCGTTCCTCGCCAACCCCGGGCTATCAAAAGAACAACTCGTACCGAGTTGCGTGGTGAGAGCATTTTTATTGTGAAATACATTCATAGGAATACCGACATAACACCTACGGCGTTGCACCATGAGCGCATTTATATTGCGAAATTCATCCATTGGGATAATAGCGCAATACCAACGCAGTTGCGAGATGAAACAATTGTGAGGGTGACATAGTTGGTAATAAAGCGTAAAATGATTTGAGGCAAATCAGCGTGTGATTAGAGGCATTTTACGCGATGAAATGATGCTAATTACGGGGTGAAGTGAGGCAAGTGGTGAGCGAGGTTATATGGGGAATAACGACGTTTGAATTGCCCCTTAAGACGATGACTATTTGTTTGGTTTGTTACTTCTATTTAGTTGGTTTACAAAGGCTGTGTTTTTAGCATAATATTTTTTATAAAATAGGGATGTGATTTGAGTTTTGTAATTTAGAAATCGCATGTGATTTTTAGGCGCGGATATAGTACTATTGACTTGTTTTTAATAAAGCCTTTTAAATATTATAAGGTAGGATAGGAGATAGGTTTTCATTCATTATGAGGGTTAGTTGGATAGGCGTGAGAAGATAAAAACGTTAATAAATGTTATTGTTTAGTATGCTGTTCTGTCATTTGCGTATATATTTCAGTAGTTAACTGATTATGGGAAAAACGTATCGAAGATTTATATCAACAATACCTTTTTGGGTCAACTGTCCCGTGAAGACTTGGCGGAATTGCAGCGCGAAGTGCCTCAACTGACAGATGATTCGCTATGGGATTTGATGTGCGATAACTTTTCTTTGTCTTCAGAATCAGCTGAAATGAGTGGTGAAACCCAACAAAGAATATTGCAGAATCTTCAACATGGCATTCATAAACAACAGCATCCACGGCGCATTTACAAGTTTTTGCGTTATGCTTCGATAGTCGTTGTGGTGTTATCGCTGTTGGGTGGCGCTTATTTTTGGATTTCAATCGTCCCAACCTTCGGCTCCCCGTTTACACCTATGTCAGTGTGAAAGCCGGCAGCAAGAGTGTGATAATGCTTCCAGATGGCAGTCGTGAGCCTCAATGGCAATAGCCGTTTGCGCTATAATATCATGCCGGGAGAGCATCGTGAGGTGGTGTTGATGAAAGGAGAAGCCTATTTTGATGTAGCCAAAGACGCTAATTGTCCATTTCGAGTGCATGTGAACGATATGCAGATCGAAGTGCTTGGCACGAAATTTAATGTGCGTTGTCAGCGTGGAGAGGTTGAAACGGCTTTGTTCTCTGGTGCTGTTCGCCTTACAGCTAAGGGACTTTCAGAGTCTTATCGGCTTTTTCCCGGTCGTAAATCTATTTATCAACCTTCGGCGCGTAGCATGCAAATATGTGACAACGACACCGATATCGATGGACGATGGAAAGATGGTTATCTTGCCTTCGATAGCGAACCATTGCGTGAAGTACTTCGGAAAATTGAAGATTGGTATGGTGTTCATATCATGCTTAACAACAAGCGAATAGGCGATGACCTACTAACCGGAGCCTTCTACCATGAGACTTTAGAAAGTGTTCTCAGTTCATTGAGCATGCAATATAAATTCAAGTATACAATCAATCATGACCAAATAGAAATTAGATAAACTCCAATAACTAAAAATCTATATATCAAATGACAGACAATCTTAACAGTAGAAGGAGACGCCTTCTGCGCTTATTGTTGGTGATAGTGCTATCACTTTGTCCGACAATCTTAATGGCGCAGCGTGGCAAAGTGAGCCTGAATCTTCGCAATGAAGAGGTTAGTCAGTTTATTCGCCAAGTGGAGAAGCAGACAGACTACACGTTTGTTTATCGCAACAATGTACTTCAATCGAAGTCTAAAGTCACTTGTGTGTGTAAGGATTGGCCCTTAGAGAAGGCACTGAATCAAGTGTTTTTCATCTCTTGAGTTCAGTATTCTTTCAACAATAACACTATCGTTTTGGTGAAAGGAAAGACTGAAAATGCAGAACAACAGACTGTAAAAAGCTGCCGGAAAGACAGCTTCGGCACCAGTAAAAGGTAAGGTTTCGGGTCTTGTTCGCGATGCAAATGGAGAACCAATCATAGGGGCCAGCGTCTTTGTTAAAGGCACAAAAGTCGGTACGGTGACGAATGCTGACGGCGAATTTGCGTTAGATGTTCCCGAAAACGGAACGTTGACAGTATCTTATATCGGTTTTCGCTACGCGCGATGTTGCCGTGAAGAATCACACGAACCCTCAAAATTACACTCGATGAAGACGCTGCAAAAGACCTCAATGAAGTGGTCGTTGTGGGCTATGGTACACAGAAAAAGCTTCTGTAACAGGTTCAATCGCATCGGTAACCACCAAGGATCTCGTGCAAACCCTCAGGCAAACATCAGTAATATGCTTGTAGGTAAGATGCCGGGACTTATTATGCTGCAGCGAAGTGGTGCTCGGGAGAAGACAATTCAACGCTGTTGATTCGCGTGTGAGCACATTTTCTGATAACACGGCACCCTTTAGTGATGATTGATGGCGTAGAAAGACCGAACTATAATGGCCTTGATCCTAATGAAATTGAATCGGTAAGTATTCTTAAAGACGCTTCGGCTACGGCTATTTATGGTGCGTGGTGCGAATGGTGTTATCTTAATTACAACCCGTAAAGGTCAAAAGGGCAAGCCACGCATGAGCTATTCGGGTAACATTGCTATCCAAAAAGCCTACCGCTTTGCCTCATTACTTGAACAGTGCACAGTATTGTGAGCTCTACAATGAGGTTTTAAAGAACGATGCATACGTATCGGTGGTGCCTACACTCCACGCTTTTCAGCTGAAGATATAGAGCTTTATCGCAATGGAACTGACCCTATTTTTCCACCCAAACATGAACTCGACAGGAGACTTCCTACGTAAAACCACAACACGAACCCAACACAATTTCAAATATATCTGAGGCTCTGATCGTGTTCAGTTCTTTGTTTCTGCAGGCTTTTATGCCCAGGAAGGTATGTACAATCATACCAAGATAGACAATCAGCACGATGTAAATGCGTATGACAGACGCTATAACTTCCGTTCAAACTTAGACTTTAAGATTACTCAAGACTTTAAGGCTTCAGTGCAATTGGCTACACAAATCGAGAATGTTCGTACGCCAGGATCAGGTAATAGCACAATATGGAGGGAGATATCTTGGTCAAATCCGCTGAGTTCTCCAGGCCTTATAGATGGTAAAGTGGTTCGTTTGAAGGATGCATTAGGTGAACAAAACCCTTGGATGTTACTGCGTGGGAATGGTTATGACAATGATAGTAAGAACAATGTCAATACAACCTTCCGCCTTGATTATGACCTTTCGCGTGCACTTTTGAAAGGACTCTCGGCACATGCAAGCATTTCTTACGACAGTTATTACTACAGTAGAAAGAGTTTCCGCAAGAGTATTCAGTACTATCTTGCACAGCGTGACCCATCGAATGCAGACAATATACTCTATATTCCGAAAGAAGAAGAGACGATTTGTCTGCAAATCCTGGCTATGGAAAGAACAGAAAGGTGTATATGGAGGCAGGGATTGAATTATCAACACAACTTCGGTAAGCACCACACTACAGCACTTTTTGCTTTTATAACCAGAGTAAATATTACCTCCATCACTGAAGTTTCTTGTGCCCAACGCATATCAAGGCATCGTGGGAAGAATAACATATGACTATGCATCTCGTTATCTTGCAGAGTTTAATATGGGTTATAATGGAACAGAAAACTTTGCTTCTGGTCGTCGCTTTGGCTTCTTTCCAGCAGTCTCAGCAGGTTGGGTTGTCAGTGAAGAACCCTTCTTTCCAAAGAACGATTACCTTGTATTCATGAAGTTAAGAGCAACCCTATGGTGAGGTCGGTAATGACAAAAATAGGTGGTGATCGCTTCCTTTATTTGCCTTCATCTTATGTGGAAGCACCAAACAATGCCTTTTATAAATATAACTTCGGAACGGCCGCTTCACCTAATAACTCGCATATGGTTATAGAGAATAAGATAGGTAATCCTGGGCTGACTTGGGAGAAAGCGCGTAAGTTTAACTTTGGCGTTGACATGAATCTTCTCAATAATCATTTGACAATGACTTTTGATATCTTCAAAGAAAGTCGTAATAACATCCTTGCAAACCGCAACACTCAACCGATGACAATCGGTGCAAAACTTGCTGGCATATAATATGGGTAAGATGGAGAATAAAGGCTGGGAACTTGAAGTGAACTATCGAAATCAATTGCGAGATCTAGATATTGGCTGAGGTTTAATTACCTTTTGCTCGTAATAAAGTGCTATTCAGAGACGAAGTGCCTAAGAAGTATGCCCTATCAGATGGAGACCGGACGACGTGTTAACCAGTCTATGGTTTGCTCTTTGATGGCTATTACAACTCATGGGAAGAGATTAATGCTTTAGATCGGCCTGTAAGTGCGTGGAGTGGAAATAAACTTCAGCCCGGAGATGTAAGGTATGTGGACGTGAATAAAGACGGAAAGATTGATGACTACGACCGAGTGCCAGTGGATATTCGCCTACTCCTGAAATCGTTTATGGTTTTTCATTGAGCTTTAACTCGGCGAGGCTTCGACGTATCAGCCTTGTTCCAGGGTGCAGGTAATGTCTCTATCAAATACTTTTGACGTTCATTGTGGCCATTCTTCAATGGTCATGAGAGTGCAAAAACACTCATTTTGGAGCGTTGGACACAAGAACGTTACGAGAAAGGAGAGCCAATCAATTTCCCAAGATTATCTTTTTGAGTCCAAATAAAGACACAGATAATAACTATAAAGATTCAAACCTTTGGATTAGGAATGCAAACTATTTGCGTCTCGAAGAACATAGAACTTGGTTATACTTTTATGGGAAAACCAAAGTGAAAGCCTTAGGCGTAGAGAGCATCTCGTTTGTATGTAAGTGGCTCGAATTTAATTACGTGGTCTAAGGTTATTGACCTTGATCCAGAGGCTCCTTCTCGTTCGGGTAATGTGGAGATTAATACCTCACCCATTGCAGAAAAATATATAATATTGGAATCAATGTAAACTTTTTAATGCATTATGAAAACATATAAATTATTGACTATATTCATTTGTTCGCTTTAGTCTTTTTCATGTGCAGACTATCTTGAAGCACCTCCTTCAGTTGATTTAAACGAAGATAAAGTGTTCTCAGACAGGGCACTTGCTGAGCGATATCTAACGGGAATATATGCAGAAGGAATGCCCTTGGGCTTCTGTATGAGTAGTGATAATACCGATAGAAGACTTTGTTCGTCCTCAACTTTAGGCTCTGCATGTGATGAAGCAGAGGATGTTGCTGACCTGGGCAAAGGGGAAATTCGGCATGGAATGTAGACAATCATAACAACAATAGTGCCTCATGGGACGAGGATTGTAGGCACTATCTGCGATGGGAAACCCTGAGAAAGTGTAATATTCTCCTTGAAAGGATAAAGGAAGTACCCTGCGATGCCGGTGATCCTGAATTCAATAAACGAGCTGAAGGAGAGGCATACTTCATGCGAGCAATGCTATTATGGGAAGGAGTTTATCGTTATGGAGGACTCCCAATCATTCACTTTTCAAGGTTGCTTCTGACGACTTTTTCAACTTATCCCTCGCAATACTTTTCTCAGACCGTATTGACTCAATTCTCGTGGACATTGATAGGGCAATACACCTACTTCCTGACTATTATTCGGACGCAAGTAAGGTTGGAAGAGCAACAAGAGTGGCTGCTTTGGCTTTGAAATCTCGTGTACTTCTTTATGCAGCGAGCCCACTTTTTCAACAATGATACCCCTTATCTTCCTTTCCCAGGACATGAGAATCTCATTGGATATGGAGACTATAAGAAAGACCGTTGGAAGCGAGCTGCTGATGCAGCAAAGGCTGCTTGGACGCCCGCTTTAGGCTCGGGACATATGATCTCTATACATGGATGGAACAATTAGAAACTAATTATGAGCATGTGGAGTGTTCAGATAACAAAGAAATCATTCTTTCGAATAAAAATATAAGAACTTTAAGGTGAGTGGTAGACCATAGCTGACCTTCCCTGTATGGAGCGATGAACAAAGCTTTGGGGAGATGGTGGGCTTTTTACGCTACCTTTAATTTTCGTTAAGTTCTATGAGAAGAAGGATGGAACTCCTGCTGATTGGTCTGCAACAGGGGGCGATAATCTTCTTGATATCTATAAAACCCTCGACCCACGCTTGACCAAACCGTTGCTTATCATGGCGCTTCATGGAATCAAGAAGTTCCTTTCATCGACTTCTTACCTAACGGTGCCCAAAGCTCTGCTACGGATAAGACCTCGTCATCTCGTAAGAAAGTGGGTGCCAAGAACGCTGAAAATAACTCCTCCGCTTAATACAAATAGATGAAGAAATGGATTGTAGGTTTAGGTGGCAGAACCATACCTTAACTATGCAGAGGCACTCAATGAGTATTATGATAACCCTCCACAAGAAGCATTTGATGCCGCTGCTAAGGTACGTAATAGGTCTGGAATGCTGGGCTTCCCCAGCAACACTTTCAGGAAGAGTTCCGCAAAAGCTGCGCAAATGAACGTGCTGTGGAGTTGGCTTTTTGAGGACCATCGTTTCTGGGATATACGCAGATGGATGATTGCCGAGGATGAAGGTGTCATGCGAGGAAAGATGTAGGGTTGAAGATCTCATCTATTGGAGTGTAGTAAAACCCATGTACACTACGAGCCGTATGTATTTGAAAACCGCTCATGGAGCAGGCGTTCATACCTCCATGGCATTATGCAGAACGAGGTCGATAAAGGCTATCTGATTCAGAATCCCGGTTGGTAAATGAACAAAACCTTAACTTTAACATTTAGAAAAATGACATATCATAAATGATAATAGGCTCAATGCTGTCTCTTGTGACGTTTACTGGCAATGCAAAAGACAGACACTACGAGCGTTACAATAGCTTATGGCAAGCAACCATTATGGGAGAGTTCCACTGCGCTTTCAACGGTTAAAGGAGATGAGTTAACAAAGATTACATCGCCTTCTGTTGGAAACAGTCTCAAAGGTTTATTGCCAGGATTGACCATTATGCAGCAAAGTGGAGAGCCAGGTTATGACTTTTACATGCAAAACATGTACTCGAGGAATCAGTTCCTTTGTAGGTAGCCAAAAGATGCTTGTCTTTATTGATGGTTTTGAAGCTCCTTAGATAATCTCTCGGCTGAAGAGATTGCATCGGTAACCTTATTAAAGGATGCATCTGCCTTGGCTTTTGTATGGTGCACGCGGTGCGAACGGTGTCTTGTTAGTTACTACCAAGCGTGGTGTTCCATCGACTTCGAAGATCTCTTTCAGGGTACAGACGGCTTACAAAATGCCTACTGTGATGAACACTCCCTTTGGGTTCATACGATTATGCACGTCTTTACAACCAGGCTTTAGCCAACGATGGACTCTGCCCTCGATATGATGAAGCCACATTGAATGCCTATCGTGACAATAGTGGTAATCCTTACTTGTATCCAAATATCGATTGGAAGAATGAGCTTTTTAAAAGACTGCTCCGCTGACTTTAGCCGAAATGACTTTTCCATGGCGGTAATAACACCATCTGTTATTAGCGTGATGGCCGGACTCTTACAGAACGAAGGACTCTATAAAGGAACGGACAGCAAGCGTAAAGAAAACTCAAATGCTTATTATAGTCGATACACTCTGCGCTAATCTCGATATCAATGTGACAAAAAGCTCTGTCTACTTTTTGTATCACGAGTGTGAGTATAGGTGAACAATCCACACCAGGCGGAGGCTTTCAGGTGCCGATAAACTCGTTAACTCTAGTGGACAACACCGCCTAATGCCTTTCCAATCTATAACCCAGATGGTAGCTTTTCATGGAACAAACATATTCAAACCCTGTTGGAAATCTGCTTAATCGTGGACTATATAAGGAGAATTCACGTGCTCTTCAGGTTATTTTCAATCTCAAATATGATTTTAATCTATTTCATAAAAGGATTGAGTGCAAAGGTTGGAGTGGGTATAATAATTATGTAGCAGAGACATCTTCCAAGACGCGCGATTACGTTCGAGCTGCTCTACGCAATCAGGTGTCGACGCAAAATAACAATCCTATCTATGCTTATACATCTTATGGAGCCAATGCTCCGCTACAAGCTTCAGAAGGATTTCAGAACAGATTTCATCCGTACTAAACTTCAAAGCGCAGGTTGATTACAATCATCAGTTCGGACAACATGGCGTTGATGCCACTGCTTTCTGTATGACAGATGTATATAAGGTGTATGGAGTACGTTACGATTCAAGCGTATCTTAACTTTGCCGGTCATGCTACTTATAATTTCAAGAAAACCTATATTGCAGAGTTTGCTGCCCTCTTATATGGGGACAGATAACTCCCTCCATCTCATCGTTTCGGCTTTTTCCCTGCCGGATCTGCTAGCTTGGGTGGCAAGCAATGAGCCTTTTTATGCAAACCCATTTCATGGCTTGATCACTTGAAGTTCAGAGCTTTCTCATGGTAAGGTTGGCAACGATCAAAACCGCTGCACGCTATATCTTCGACACCTTATATGATTATAGTGGCAGTTATCTCTTTAGCGTAAATGCTAATTCTTCAAGTGGCTTCGCCGCAGTTTCTTTAGCTAATAATAAAGTAAGGTGGGAAGAAAAGAAGATTTTTAATGTAGGTTTCGATGCATCGTTGTTTAAGAATCTTACAGTAAACTTCGACTATTTCCGCGAAGTTCAATCAGGAATCCTCACCCAAGCCAATGCAAATGTCTTAGGTTTCATAGGTGCTTCTTATGGTAATATCCTTCCTTTGATGAATGTAGGAAAAGGTGAACAATCATGGCTTTGAACTTAAAATGCGTTATAGGCAAGGTAAGAAATCAGTTCTCTTACTTCGTTGAAGGGCAGTACTTGGTATGCAAAGAGCTGTGTGAAAAGAGGCAGGTGAGGATGTGAAGTCTTATCCTTATCTCTATCAGAAAGGTCATCCTGTGTGGCAACCCATTATGTTAGTTGCTGAAAGACTCTATCAACCATCTGATTTTGACGCTTCAGGCAATCTCAATAGTGACCTCCCTGTGCCACAATTTGGTCGTGTTGCACCTGGTGATATCAAATATGTTGATCAGAATCATGATAATGTTATTGATGCAAAACGACTCCTATCCGATCGGTCACACATCTATTCCTGAGTGGAATTATGCATTGAATCTCGGCTGCAAATGGAAAAGGATTTGATTTCAGTATGCTTTTTCCAGGGCGTAGCAAATCGTGATCTTTATCTCAGTGGTGCAAGCATTTATTCATTCAAGAACAATGGAACCGCTTCGACATTGGCTTTAGATAGTTGGACAAGCGATAATCCTTCAGCTACCTATCCACGTCTTTCGACGGTTAATTTCGATAACAACTACCGCTCATCTACGTTCTGGAAGCGCAATGGTAGCTTCTTCAGACTACGCAATGTGATGTTAGGCTACACGTTGCCCCCAGTCTGTCAGCAGCAGAGTGTTTAGACTAAGTAGCATCTATGTTTACGCCAATGCTACCAATGTGTTCACACTCGATCATTTCGGAAAAGTTAGGGCGATGCAGAGATGGGTTCACTACCAACTACCCCTCACAAAAGTCATACAACATTGGCTTGAAGGTTGAATTCTGATTTAATAATCCATAAATCTAAGGAAAAATGAAAATGTTCTCATTTAATAATATCTGTAAGATTCTGCCGTTAAGTGCAGGACTACTCCTTGTGGGTGTAGCGATTTTCTCGATCGCGAGTCTGATTTCTACATCAATAAACAGACCACTTTCTCTTCGTATGAGCGCACAGCACAATATCTTACAGGCGTTTACAGCCTGCTGCCCGAAGGACTTAACCGCTTCGGAAGCAATGCAATGTTAGGGTGATGCGACTGATGATGCAGAGTTTGTGATTGAATCTTCCAACATACAAAAGTTCAATTTAGGAGCTTTGGAACGCTATAGATAACCCCGATGATCAATGGAATCGTTTCTATGCCCGGCATTCGAAAGGCTTATGAATTCATTGAGAGTGCCGACCAAGTGAACTTGGATTCTTATCGTTTAGACCCTCAAAAGTCAAATCGAATACAATAATCGTTTGAAGGATATTTCGTATCTGGAAGGCTGAGGCTCGCTTCCTTCGGGCTTATACCACTTTGAGTTGTTGAAGCGTTATGGCCCAATACCTGTTGTCACTTCAACGCTTGATCTCAATGGGGACTATAAAAACACGCCACGACCAACGATGAAAGACGTTGTCGACTTTATCACAAAGGAATGTGACGAGGCTGCAAACGATTTGGAATTAACGCTTGGCGTAATGAACGATGCCTTAGGACATGCCACAAAAGGGGCAGCTTTGGCACTGAAGAGCCGCACTTTACTCTATGCAGCAAGCCCTCTTTATGTTGCGTTTGGCGACATAAATGAGGCTAATAAAGCCTTCAGATGCAGCGTTATGGAAGGCAGCTGCCGACGCAGCGAAAGCCGTAATAGACCTCAATCAGTATCAGTTGGCTGATAATTATGGCGATCTTTTTAAGAACGATTTCAAAAATAAAGAGTATATTTTTGTACGTCGTTACACCGCAAACACTAACTTAGAGCGAAGCAATTTCCTGTAAAGCTTTGGTGGAGAAGGTGGCAATTTGTCCTTCTCAAAACTTAGTCGATGACTATGAAATGCTTGATGGTACGCCCTTCGATTGGGAACAGACCAGCTCGTGCTGCACAGCCTTTTGTGAACCGAGATAAGCGATTAGAGGCGACCATCTTGATGAATATGGCTCGTTTAAGAACAAAAAGGTCGAGACTTTCCCTGGTGGGAAAGCCGACGCAAGTCCTATCCCCAATGCCACTAAAACGGGTTACTATCTGCAAGTTCCAAATGAAGATGAACATTCAAACCGGAGGAAGCAGCAGTGCCATGTTGTTCCGTTGTTCCGCTTGGCAGAAATCTATCTGAACTATGCCGAAGCGCTCAATGAATACGACCCAACAAATCCCGATATTGCAGTATATCTCAATAAGATTCGCAATCGTGCATCGCTTCCTAATGTGCCTTCTGGGCTCTCACAAGAGCAGATGCGCAGGTGATTCAACACGAACGCCGCATTGAATTGGCTTTTCGAGGAGCATCGTTTCTGGGATGTTCGCCGTTGGAAGATAGCCTCTTCACGCTCGGTGCGCAGTGAAAGGCATCCAAATTGCCTGTAAACCCACAGGCGGATTCCACCCTATCAACCCGTAGAAGTGGAGCAAAGAGTGTTTCAACCCAAGATATTGGTATCCAATACCACAGTCAGAAACTACTCAAACTGACGAAATGGGAACAGAATAATGGTTGGAATTAAAATCAAAACTGTCATGATAAAATTACGAATCTCATAGCAATGCTGTGCATCTTTGGTGCAACAGCCTGCTACAGAAAAACAACATATCATTCGACGAAGTGGTGAATGTGCCCTGAGGGAATCTATCTCTGGCTCTTCATCCCGAGTTCTCTGTGCCTATCGAAAAGGGTCGATTGACGACCTTAACGAGTGACAATATGCTGAGCATTCGTGCTGGTTGAAGAAAGACGGCCGCTTCACCATCTCCCTTTGTTGGTGAAGATGGTCAGCCTGTTGCCTATGGAAAAGGGAGATGAAATCACGCTCAATGACTCCGAAGCTAAGGCTTTTCAGCTCAAAGAGAAGGGCGAAGGATTCAGTGTTCCAGCTGAAGGCTCTATCAACTCGTGCTCAATGTAGCGCAGAAAGAATTGACCATTCTCCCATTCGTTCACTATGCAGGGCGATGAGGCGCTAACTGCCGACGGAAATAAGTCGGTTGCCCTCAGCAAAGTGACCCATGACAAGGTTACTCACATTGTAACTTGGAGCGTAGCTGACTCAACACAGCAGTTGTTCCCAGGCAAATATAGTTCTTCAAATTGAATGATGGCACGGCCTTTGAAACTGCGTGATAGCGAGACCGAAAAACTGCACTATCTCTAAGATTTTCACAGGAACAGGCTCGATTCCACGCACCAATCAGCTTTCAGAACAATTCCAACCGCTCACCGATGCGTCTGATGTAAGATGTTATTCCCATTGAAAGGTCAGTTCAATGTACAAGTTCAATATAGTGTTTTGACAGGAAAATACACTGCGCGTATGGGCGGAAAGGGCGTAAGTGACTGGACTTTGCCAACGAACTCTATATGGGTGGTTCGAACTGGAGCCGAATACGAATAATGCTGTGAAGATGGCGCCTGTAGGTGCCGTGGGTAATGGCGAATTCTGGTATCTCAGCTATCTCCATGCAGGGCAAACCATTGAATGGTCTACATCAAAAGATGGGCAAAACGCATTCTCATCATTGAAGACAATGCAAAGGCGTTACTGTGGATGGCAATGGAAAAAGCCACTGTAAAAACATCGGGTTCATATCTCATTTACGTGAACTTAGACCGCAAATCGATTTCATTTGAGACCCCAAAAACTCTATGCAACAGGTGCTGCAATGGGTGAAACCGATAAACCATTTGTTGCGAATGGCAGCCGTGTTACCGTTGAAACAACAGCAACAGGAAACCTTAATCTCTTTGCAGGTTCAGAGCAAAAATGCACGCGATTGGACTTCAATGAGACTCACTGTTCAGGATGGTAAGCTTGTCTTCCTGGCACTTCACAAGACAATATCAAACCATTGGTTGTGTCAAAAGGCACACCTGTGTCGCTCAATCTGCGAATAATACCGTTGATTACGGCGGGTCTACTCCCGATAACCTTATGCCTGAGAGCGTAACGGCACTCCATATGACGGGTAAAGACTTGGAAACTGGGACTGGGAATCACCCAAAGTGGTGTCTTTTGAGAATGGATATGCGGGCGATTCTCGCTGGTTCTATATTGCTTATCTACGCCAAGGAGAGAAGTTAGAGTTCTCAACAGTCAAGGCTTTTTGGCCGTGGTAACTTCGCAAAACTGCAGAAATATCAAGGTTATACGGTTGAAAAACGACCGCGCATGTTGTTCCTTCTGACGGCATCTATCTTATCTATGTAGGCCTTGACACGCATGAGGTTGACATTCAACCATTGTCACTTGGCGGCTATTGTGGTAGCGCAAGAGTAGACTTTACGACTGATCCGGGCGGAAAAACCATGAGTGCTACGATACGGTGAGACGGCAGAATGCGTATCTATCCGAATATACCTGCCTTCAATAGTGTACCGAAGTTTGGTGAGTGGAAACGCAAGTATATGTTGATCCAACTTCAAAAAGACTTCCTTTATCGTAAGAAAGGCAGTCCCGAACCCTAACAAAGATTATTCTTGAAGGCTGGAACGAAGATCACAATCAACTTTGTTACTCAACAAGGCTACTATCGTAGAACCATAAAAAGGACAATCAAAGGGTTTTTGTAATCTCTATGAGTTTATGCGGTCATCTGCGTCATTTCACGCCGCAATCTCTATGATATTGCACGCTCATCTCTATGAGATTACAAAAACCTTCTCTGTCACTATGTGTTTTGATGTTGGTTGATTTATTTGGCAAAATGATTTTTCTTTCATATCTTTGTCATAGCTGATAGATAAAAGAAACCTATCATTTTGTATTGCCAACCCACAATAACTGACTTATCAGATAATATAAAAGGAGAGCTTATGAAAAACATTTATTACATCAATCTGTGCCTTATGTATAGGTATAGGCAGTGCTACGGCGCAGTCTCACTGGCTTCAATCATCCCGCACTTCCTGGTTGGAAGAATCTTCAAGGCGATGAGTTTAATGGCTCATCTATCAACAAGAAGCTCTGGGAGATTATATGGAGATGCCACCAAAAACTATTCTAATGATACCCTATGGCAATAATGAAAATCAGGGAATGGCACAGACTTATCGTGACCAAATGGTTACGGTGAAGGACGGAATTGCAACAATTCGTGCCACACGTGATGAGATATCAACGGGTATTTACAAAACCAAAGTACCCGGATATGAATGTAGATTATTCCGTGATGGAACGTGAACTGCTCGCGCCAAGACACGAACATATCGATTGTTGGCTGGTGGTCGGGCTTCCTATCCAGTAGAGATGCCGACGGGGGACACTATTATCCCTCTTTATTCGCGTATAGAGATTAAGGCACGAATACCATACGAGTTTGGTGTTTGGCCCCGCATTGTGGCTCCGTCACCGTTATGGTGGCGCGAACCCTTTGAGATTGACCTGCAAGAATTCTTCGTTCATGACGATGATAGCGACCATATTGAAATACATGATAAGCGTGTTTATAATTTCAAGGGCAAGCATGTGTGCATCAATCGCTGCATGCTTTAGACAAGACACGTCCTTATAAGGATGAGAAAAACAGGCGAAGTGCGGTATAGAACAACCTCAAACATCAATGATTTTAGCGACCGTGTGCGCGAGATTAGTTTCGATCCAAGCAAAGATTTCCATGTTTATGGGGCGCAAATTGACCCATTGCCCGGTGATTCTGGTAGGAATATGGCTGTTAGTTTCTTGTTGGATGGAAGGTAAGGTCGGTATATACGACAGACTATCATATGAATAAAGATAATACTGACTATAAGTTTAATAAACTGTTAGAAAGCCAATACATCAGAAACCGAATAGATTCAATCTGGGATGTGGCTATCAATGGGGGAATAGGTGGCAAGCCTGACGATAAGGGTGGAGGCATTTTATACCCTGAAAAGAACCCAAAGTATGGGGGAGATATGAACAAAGTACCACGCAATTACATGATGGATATCGACTGGCTCCGTGTATTTAAGCGCACGAATAAATTGTTGTGGATTGGTTCTTCGCCATTAACGTGGAAGTGGGATATAAAGGATGTGTCTGAGAAAATCCCTGCAGAACGTTTTCTGCTGGCATTCAAGTGGGCGACCAGATAGTGGTAGATATCGACACACTTTATGCTGATACACCACAGGAAGTGAAGGCTTTGAAGCTCGATTTATGTGGTAACGATGGCAAGTCTCTTATCACTTTGAAGCCTGAAATCAATAAAAACGACGCCCAAGTGACCTTCGTTGTAGATAATAAAGGCCTTTGTGATGCCCTAAAATCAAAGGGATGTACGGTCAAAGGAAAGAATATTCATTTATTCTCTGTAGCCTTTTACTCAAAGAACAATACCAAATGGGCAGGCTTTAAGCAAATAAACTGAGGCGAAACCCTTATCCCTAAGGAGCAGTTTAGCGATGTAAAGGAAGGTCAGTATTTAGGAATCATCGTAAGAGATGCCGACCCTGATGCGAAAGTTTTCTTGCGTTTGTTTGCTGAACTGAGTGGAGGTTCACACGATAGAACCGTCACTTCTCCTCAGATGTTCAATATGGAAATATCATCAATCTTGAGGCAGGTCGCGATGAGAAAGGCTTACACTTTGAAGCTTAATAAGACTGCCATTCAGGAGTTGAAAGCATATGGTCTTGCCGTAACAGGTAAGGGATATTATCTCCGTGGCGTGCGAATCATTGGAGGACCCAAGAGAACTTGCTGGCATAAAAAGCTTGATTTACAACATAAAACAGAAGCCGCCGTCTACACTGTTGGACGGCATAAAAGGTGGCTGATAGCTGGGAAAATGCGAAAGCTTCCTAAAGGTATTTATATTGTAAATGGACAGAAGAAAGTAGTTAGATAAGGTAAGAAGATGGATTTCCTCCTTTGTTCCTATCGACTGTTTAGCCTTAGGAACAAGGAGGATTTCTATTATTTCTCCTTGTAAGTATAACCCAAAATCCGAATCATCTTAAACGGAAAAACCTAATCACCTCAATCAAAAATGAATCCTAAACGTATTTCATTCTTTCGCTTTTGCGATTTGTTCTCTCTTATTGTTACCTTCATTCCTATGTAAAAAGCTATGCTTTTTGAGCGTCATCTATGGGATGAGGTTGGCGTTTGCCTTGCATAACGACGACAAAGCCCCACGAAACAATCTTTGACGACCATGCATGGCGCGTGTTAGACCTGCCACATGACTGGGCCATTGAAGGCGATTTTTATGCTTTTAAAACCCTTCAGGCGCTAATGGAGGAGCCCTCCCTGGTGGGATAGGTTGGTATAGAAAGCACCTCAATTTGAATGACAACGACGCGTCTTCACGCATGTTCTCCACTTTGATGGAGCCTATAGAACACTTCTGTCTATGTAAATGGGCAGTTAGTAGGTATGCGTCCCTATGGGTTTATAAGCTTTTAGTTACGACATTACGCCTTATTTGAAGAAGCAAGGAGATAATGTTGTGGCGGTGAAAGTAGACAATTCGAAGCAACCTAACAGTCGATGGTACACGGGATGTGGCATCTATCGTCATGTCTATCTCATGAAATCGTCGGATATTCGCAGAGAAGATGGGGGCGTACAAGCCCTCTACTGAGGTGAAGAAAGGAAAGGGAAAGGTGAGTCTTAACACGAGATTGAGAATCCAAGTGGCCGTAGTCGGCGCGTGATAGTACATCAAACATTGTGGAACAAAGGCTCATCAGATGGTGTCAAAAGCTCAAAAGCTTGCCAGGTTGAGGCTAATGGCGCAACAATTAGCCAGACATTGAATGTCAATAAGCCTCAGTTGTAGTCGTTAGAAAGCCTCAAATCTCTATACCGTTACTACTGAAATAGAAGAGAATGGACGCATTTTAGACCGTGACACGATATCAATCGGACTGCGAAATGTTGCTTTCGACGTCAAGAAAGGCTTCTTCTTGAACGGCAAGAATATTAAAATCAACGGGGTGTGTCTGCATGGTGACCTCGGATGTTTAGGCACTGCAATCAATGAAGACGCTCTTTATAGGCAGTTGTTGATGATGAAAGACATGGGCGTTAATGCCATAAGATGCTCTCATAACCCTCCTGCTCCCCGAATTGTTGAACCTTTGTGACAGCATGGGATTACTCGTTATGGACGAAGCTTTCGATAGTTGGATGCAGGGAAAAGACCACATATGACTATTCGATATATTTCAAAAACATGGGCTGAACGCGACCCTAAGAGACATGGTGTTACGTGATCGTAACCACCCTTCTATTATCCTTTGGAGCATCGGAAACGAGGTACTTGAACAATGGAATAAAAACAAAGAGTGCCACCGTTGCATTGGAAGATGTGAAACATTCTAGCTGAATAACAGCCGCGATAAAACACTACTTTTTCCACAACCGACACACTCAATGCGAGTGCTAAACTCACACAATTTTGGCATCAATTGTACGTCGTTATGACCCCACAAGGCTCATTTCAGCCGGATGTAATGAGGTTTCACCCAACAACAACCTATTCAAGAGCGGGGCATTAGACGTGATTGGTTTCAACTATCATCAGAAAAAGGTGGCTGATGTGCCCTCAAAACTTCCCCGGAAAGCCTTTTTATCATGACCGAAACGGTATTCGCTTTACACACTCGTGGCTATTATAGAATGCCGAGTGATTCGTTATATCGTTGGCCAACGCATAAGCGCCCATTCACTGAACCCTCATTTATGTGCTCGTCATATGATAATAGTTGCGCCTATTGGGGCTCTACCACGAGCAAACTTGGGACATAGTGAAGCACACCCCTATTGTTCGGGCCAGTTTATCTGGACCTGGTTTCGACTATATTGGAGAGCCAACACTGTTTAATTTCCCTGCAAGAAGCAGCTATTTTGGTATCGTTGACTTAGCGGGTTTCCCCAAAGATGTGTATTATCTCTATCAAAGTGAGTGGACGAACAAGCCGGTTTTGCACGTGTTTCCGCATTGAACCGGATAGAAGGACAAGCAATTGACCTCTGGTGTTACTACAATCAAGCCGATGAAGTGGAGCTTTTCATCAACGGAAAGTCCTAAAGTGTGCGCAAGAAAAGCAACGAACATGAGTATCATGTGGCTTGGCATGTACGTATGAACCAGGAGAAGTGTGATGTCGTTGCAAGGAAAAATGGAAAACAAGTGAATGAAAAGACAATCCGAACTGCTGGTGCTCCTCACCACATCTCGATTGACTCTAATCATAATGTTCTAAAAAGCCAATGGCCGAAGTCTGTCGTTTGTGACCGTAGAAGTGGTTGATAAGGAGGGTAATCTCTGCCCATGGGCCGACCAAAAATATCCAGTTTTCATTGACAGGTGAAGGCAAAATAGCGGGTGTAGACAATGGAAGTCCTTTCTTTAGAGCGCTTTCAGGCCAACTCTCGCCATGCTTTCTTCGGCAAATGTATGGTTGTTGTGCAGGCAGGTAAGGCACCTTCGGTAATCAAACTTACTGCAAAGGGTGTTGATTTGCAGCCACAAACGATTGAAATTAAATCTGAATAAATCACAAACGCTATGAATATGAAAACGAATAATCGCAGCGGTAGTCTGCTTGATTGGCTTTTCTTCGCTGGATTTGCACAAAAATCAAGTCCTCGTGTGCCTCGAAAACCTGTAAAAACACATTGACTGATGCTGAAAAAGAGACGCGCTTCGTGCGTGATCTCATGAAGAAGATGACGTTAACTGAAAAGATTGGTCAGCTCTCTCAGTATGTTGGAGGCGAACTTTGACGGGACCCAAGAGTGGGGCAGTGTCTGATTCGCTCTTTGTTAGAGGCATGGTAGGCTCTATTCTCAATGTTGGTGGCGTTGATAATCTAAGGAAACTGCAGCAAAAGAATATGGAATCGTCTCGTCTGAAGATACCAATCTTGTTTGCTTTTGACGTTATTCATGGGTATAAAAACGATATTCCCCACGCCATTGGCAGAGTCATGTTCATGGGACTTGGCACTCATGTATGAGACTGCTAAGGCTGCAGCCATCGAGGCATCTGCCTCTCGTATCCACTCGGACTTTTTGGCCCCAATGGTCGATGTTGCGCGTGATCCGAGGTGGGGAAGAATAGTAGAAGGTGCCGAGAAGATACCTACTTGGGATGTAAAATCGTTGAAGCCAGAGTGCGAGGTTTCCAATGGAACCTTGAAAAGCCTAACGCTTTGTTTGCTTGTGCCAAGCATTTCGTGGCGTATGGTGCCCCACAAGCCGGCCGCGATTATGCCCTCAGTAGACCTCTCTTTGTCTACTTTTGGCTGAGGTATATCTACCTCTTTCAAGGCATGTATAGACGCTGGAGTGACACTTTCATGTCGGCTTTCAATAGTATCAATGGAGTTCCTGCCACGTCTAACCGCTGGTTGTTAACGGATTTGTTGCGAAAGGAGTGAAGTTCAAGGGATTTGTGGTGAGCGATTGGAATGTTGTGCAAGAACTTAAGGCGCATGGTGTGGCCGAAAACTGATGAAGATGCTGCTATGGCGGCATTCAATGCAGGAGTAGATATGAATATGACTGACGGATTATATAACCGTTGTTTAGAGAAACTTGCAGCGAAAAAGAACATTGATATGAATGAGATTGACACCTCAGTAGAGCGTATCCTGCGTGCAAAAATATGCGTTGGGACTTTTCGAAGACCCTTATCGCTTCTAGATAATCAGCGTGAAAGCCGTGAGGTTCGGTCTGCTTCAGCCATGGCTTTGGCTCGAAAGGCGGCAGCTTCTTCAATGGTTTTGCTGAAAACGCTAATGCTTTACTTCCTCTTTCCAAAGCAAACCAAACGCATTGCGCTTGTAGGTCCGTTGGCAAACAACCGTGCTGAGGTGATGGGTTCATGGAAAGCACGAGGCGAAGACAAGGATGTGGTGACCGTGTTAGAGGGTATCAAGAATAAACTTGGAAGCGGAACGGAGGTCAACTACGTCTCAAGGTTGCGACTTCTTAGACCCATCTACGAGTGAGTTTTCTGCTGCTCTTGAGGCTGCAAAGCAAAGCGATGTCGTCATAGCTGTAGTTGGTGAGAAGGCATTAATGAGCGGAGAATCGCGTAGTAGGGCTGTACTGAGGTTGCCAGGAAAGCGAAAGCCCTGCTCGATACCTTGCGAAAAGCAGGCAAACCGCTTGTGGTGGTGTTGATGAATGGGCGTCCTTTTGTGCTTAGAATCAGTCGACAAACAAGCTGATGCCATGCTCGAAGCGTGGTTCCCAGGCACACAATGCGGTAACGCTGTTGCCGATGTACTCTTTGGAGACATTGTACCCTGCCGCGAAGTTGACGGCATCTTTCCCACTCACCGAAGGGCAAATACCCAACAACTACAATTATAAGCGCTCAGGAAGACCGGGAGATATGCCCTATAGTTCAACTGTTCGACACATTGATGTGCCTAATCGCAACCTCTATCCCTTTGGATATGGTCTCAGCTATACAACGTTCTCGTATGGTGAAATGCAATGTCCAACGGCGTTTGATGACAAGGGTTTCCTTCCGGTTTCAGTCGATGTGATGAACACCGTAATTATGATGGTGAAGAAATTGTGCAACTCTATGTCGCGAGATAAGGTCGCTTCAATGGTTCGACCCATAAAGGAATTGAAGGGATTTCAAAAGGTTTTCATCCCGAAAAGGCCAGACAAAGCGAGTTGAATTCAAACTTAACGTCAAAGACTTAGGCTTTTGGAATAGCCTCATGCAGTATGTTGTAGAGCCTGGCACGTTTGAAATTATGGTGGGAACCAATAGTGAAGAGCTGCAAAAAGAAAGAGGCAGTGTGGGATGATGGCAAAGTGTCTCGAAGCCTCATCAGTCAAAGGACGCGTTGTCGTTCAACATTAAAGGTGGAATGAGGGGAGGCAGACAAAGCCCCACCCCCAGCCCTTTGCAAAACGAAGGAAGGGAAATAAAGCCTCACCCTCAGCCCTCCCCGAAGAGGGAGGGGAGTAGTTATGGAAATGGAGGAAGTTGTTTTGAGGTTAATTAGGGATGGTGATGTTGTTGATAATTAATGGTGGAATGATGTGAGGTAAACAAAGCCTCACCCCCAGCCCCTCCCCGAAGAGGGAAGGGAGTAGTTAGCCATGGAAATGGAGGGGGGTGTTTGAGAGGTCATTAGGGGTGACGATGTTGTTGGTTATTAATGGTGAAATGGTTTGGGGCAAATCATCGCGTAATTTGCCGTATTTTATCGCATGAAATGACGCAGTTTATCGCGTAAAATGACGCAAATTATATTATGCTTTTTATTAATCAACGCCGTAGGTGTTGCGCTTTTGATAGCCCAGGGTTGCCAAACGACAGTGCAGGCTACCCTGGGTTGGCGTATGTTGTGCGTGGAACAACGCCGTAGGTGTTGTGCTTTTTCGGCGTTATCTACCATATTTTCTGGCGCGAGATAACGTAATTCATGTTGCGGATTGAATGTTTCAACGCCGCAGGTGTTACGCTTTCTAAGCGTAATCCGCTATAAATCCCCTCGCTATAACCATGCCTTCTCAAAGAAAACTCAACACCGATGGCGTTGAATCTCCTTGCGAACGTTTACCCGGGGTAGGCTCGTTCCTCGCCAACCCTGGGCTATCAAAAAGCACAACACCCACGGCGTTGCATCACGAGGGAGCATTTTATTGCCAAATATATTCATTGAAATATGGGCATAAAACCTGCGGCGTTGCGTCACGAGGGCATTTTTATTGCCAAATGCATCCATTGGAATATTGGCGCTACACCTACGGCGTTGTGTATTAGGATATTTGTAACAGCAAATAGGTTAATTAGAGCTATTGATGTGGTTGAGAATTAATGACAAAATGTTTTGGCATTTTTGGCGTAAACTTTTTGGGGCTGTTGTTGTTGGTTTCACTCACAAACGCACCGATAAAAAGCACATTCTTTGCTTTTCTTTGACGTTTGATTCGTTTGCACTAACTTTGAATAAGTTAGGTTTCACTCATCAAAACGCACTGATAAAAAGCACATTCTTTTGCTTTTTCTCTTTGACGTTTAATTCGTTTGCACTAACTTTGCAAAAAGAAGGATTTGATGAAGATTATAATGCCATTAAAACTGTATTCTTGCAAAGTTTTTTTCAGTCCATTAAAGTGCAATGCATTGTTTTTTTATAATGATGTATGTGTTGAGTTTGGTGTGCGCTTGGATTACTTTACCCCTTTTAAGGATGCAACCATCTATGAAAATCAATACACAGAGCAGTTTTTGACCTTTTATTTGGTGTGCCTTTTCCTGGCGATTCTGCCACAGAAAAGCACGCAGATGGGTTCGCTTTATTGCTTTACTTTGTGCTTTATAGTGTGGCATTAGTCGACGCATATTGCTTCGTTAAGTTCGGTTCAACGCTTAATCCTTCGATGTTGATGTTAGTGGGTGAGACCAACAGTCAAGAGGCATTAGGATTTATGACGAGTCTCATCTCGATAGATTTTTCTGTTTAGTAACGTTGGCTGGATAGTGCTTTTGATTGCTGTCAACGTGCTTTTGGCCTATCTTCCTCGGTTCAAACGTGTGAAGCTTCCCACGCCCGATAGAAAAAAATACTATCCTTTGGCGGGATTGTTGACTTTAGTTTTGTTTGTTTGGGAGTGCTGTTGCATCGGCTCATAACAAAGTGGCGACATGGAAACTCTTGACAGAATCGTCGATAGGAGAAGTCGAACACACGCTCACGGAGCAAGGACACGCCGTGTTATATACGCCAATGAGCAGGCTGATTTTTAGTTTTTATGCCAACAAATTAGCGTCAAAACAGGTCGACAAATTAGTGGCTGCAGCCGATAAAGTGAAGGTAGACAGCTGCTCATTCCGTTCTCCCAATATCGTTCTTATTATTGGAGAGAGTTATGGAAAGCATCATTCTCAGCAGTATGGATACTTTATGCCCACGACGCCAAGGCAGATAAAGCGAGGCGTCGCGGCTTTCTTTGTGCCGTTTTCTGACGTCGTTGCACCTTGGAATTTGACGAGTTTTCGTCTTCAAAAATGTCTTTTTCTATGCACGTCGTTGGACAGAAAGGAGCGGTGTGACTACCCACTTTTTCCCCGAGTTATTCCGCAAATCAGGATACAAAGTGCAGTTCCTTACCAACCCGGTTTCTTATGGAAGCAAAGGCTGCAGTCTCATGACTTTAGCGGCGGATTCTTTTTGAATAACCCCGTGTTGAATAAGGCACAATTCGATCTTCGCAATGAAAAGTTACATGTGTTTGATGAGGATTTACTGAAAGATTACGACCATTTTGTGAAGGAAGGAAAGATTAATCCCAACGGACCTAACCTCACTATATTCCATCTTATCGGTCAACATGTGGACTATCGCACGCGTTGTCCCAAGGGCACAATTTAAGTTTTTCGGCCGATGATTACATAGAAAAAGCGCCCCGAACTATCCGAGAAACAGCGCACGATATTAAGCTATTATGACAATGCTATCCGTTATAATGACTCGATAGTAGACCAGATTTGCAAGCTGATTTGAAAACAAAGATGCTATCGTTATCTATATGCCTGATCATGGAGAAGAGTGTTATGAGGAGTCGCGTGGATTCATTTGTCGCAACCATTCGGCTGCCATCGATCGCCACTTGCCCATTATGAGTTTGAAATTCCATTCTGGATATACTGTTCTCAAAGTATGCGCACCGACATCCAGAGATATTTCGCGAGATTGTTCAAGCCCGTCATCGTCGCTTTATGACTGATGCGCTGCCGCAAATGCTACTTTATTTGGCTGGGATTCAAGCCAAAGACTATCATCCTGAGTATAATATTCTGAGCGAACAATACGATGAAATGCGCCCAAGAATACTTAAAGCGACAACGGATTATGATAAGATTCAGCGACGCCTTTTATAGGAGTAAAACTGAACAAGAAATGACAAATCAACTGCTCACTCGTGCCGAATGTAACGCCATGCGAGGCCTGGCGATTATAGGAATCTTCTTACATAACTACTGCCATTGGCTCAATCCGGTGGTTAAAGAGAATGAATATCAGTTCTTTCAAAGCAATGCTCATGGGCTGATTAGAGTGCTTTCGTCTCCCGATGAGCTACTGCTTATGCACATAATCTCATTCTTTGGACACTATGGAGTGCCTGTGTTTCTCTTCCTAAGTGCCTATGGACTTGTGCTGAAATATGAGAAATCGGCTGATGGGAACATGCTTTCTAACAGGACGGGAAGGGCTTAGCAGTGTCACCGATTTTATGAAACAACACTACAAGAAGCTTTTCAAGATGATGATCTTAGGCTTTTGTTGCCTTCACAATGGTTGACTATATGACGCCCCATCCGCATCATTATGCACCATTAGATATCGTGGCAATGCTTGGTATGTTCAATAATATCATGCCCCCATCCTGATGCAGTTATCTGGCCCGGTCCTTATTGGTTTTTGGTCTAATGCTGCAACTCTATCTGGTGTTCCGGCTTTTTCTTGTGCGAAAACATTGGGGATGGACAGTCGGTTTAATAGTGGTTTGTGTTGGTTTGCAGTTTTTGTTTCGGTCCAGAAAGCGAGGGATTGAACCGTTATCGCTATAATTTCATGGGCGGAATGCTGCCCTTTTGGTCTTGGAATCCTTTATGCACGATATGGTCGAATGATGCAGTTGAAGACACATGCAGCCTTGTTTCTCGTTTCATTGTGCATGATGTTATGGCTCAGCATGAGTTTTGTGGGCTGGACTTTTGTTCCAGCTTTTTGCCTGTATCTCAGCCGTTTCGTTAGCTAAACTGCTGTCAACTTCACCCTCAAACACGTCAATCAACCTCTTGTTTGGATGGGAAGCATCAGCGCAGCCCTATTTGTTTGTCACCCCATTACACGTAAAAATCTTCATCCCAATCAGTAGGAATGGCGATTACTATTCAGGCTTCTTACTCTATATAGTGACAAGTATTTGCTTGGCATGGGCCTTTCGTGAAATCATAAAACGTATCCCAATAAGATGAGAATAAAAGGACATTGAGCTTGAGAATATATCCAGATATCGCGGTGAACTCATGGGAATTGCCATGCTGTTTATTATCCTTTTTCATGTTAGTTTGCCGCGAAATGACCTCTTCTTTGGATTGAGAAGGATGGGTAATATAGGTGTAGACATGTTCTTGTTCCTTAGTGGAATAGGACTTTGGTTCTCATGGATTAAGACGCCATCTGCCCGACATTTCTTCATGAAACGTTATCTTCGGGTTTATCCTGCATGGCTAATTGTGGCGTGTTTTTACTACATTCCACGTTTCCACGGAGGTGATTTGATGGCATGGATTGACCTTTATCGGCGACATAACTATTAACTCGACTTCTGGCTTCACGATGAACTAACGTTCTGGTATATCCCTGCTACCATGCTGCTTTATTGCTTTGCACCGGCTTATATGGAGCTCATTCGTCGCCATCCCATTTATCGTTGGCTGGTCGTTGTTATGATTCTGTGGTGTGTTTTGGTGCAATATGTCACGCCAATCCATCAAGTTGTAGGGTCACATTGAAATCTTTTTGGAGTCGAGTTCCTATCTTCTTTATCGGTATAAACATGGGAGAGATGGTGCGAACTAAGCAGCGTATTGACGGAACGGGCATCTGGATGATTCTCATTATGTTTGTGATGACATTGTTTACGAGTATCTTTCTTGAGCAGAGTCGACACGGACTGTTCCCTCTTTACATTGAACGCATGCTCTATATCCCTTTAACTTTGACAACGATTCTACTCTTAAATCGCGTTCTTCGGCGTACACCGAGGTGGTTTTAACAAAAGCTTTTTAAGTTTGTTGGGGCATTGAGTTTAGAGTGTTATCTCATTCATATTCATTTCGTACTTGACCATCTTCCTCAAGCCATGGGGCTATTGGTTAACGTTCTTTGTGTGCTTACTGATTACATTACCTGCGGCATATCTGCTCAGTAAAATCGTCAATTTAATCTCAAATCAATAGAGAAAGCTTTATGAATCCTAAGGACTACATGAAAATACTGCGTCCAAAGCAGTGGGTTAAGAACTTCTTTGTGATGCTTCCACTATTCTTTGTGGTGAACTTTTCAACACTCAAGCTCTTCTTTCGGCTGTAATCACGATGTTAGCTTATAGCTTTGCCGCGTCATCTATATACTGTTTCAACGACATTCACGATAGTTTGACGACCGACGCCACCCTGTTAGTGTCATCGTCCGGTCGCTTCAGGAGCTGTTTCCATTGCTATGGCCTATGGAATGATGATTGTTTGTTTTATCCTTTCTGCCGTATGTGTGGCCCTTTTGCCTGACACAGCGTTGCAAACAGGCGAGTGTTATCCCTTCTATTGGCTGTTAAATCTGGCTTATTGCGCTTGGTTGAAGCAGCATGCCATTATTGATGTGTATCGTTGCCTTTGGTTTTGTGCTTCGTTTGCTTTGCTGGAGGATTGGCTACCCACATAGAATTGAGCAAATGGATAGTGCTTATGACATTCCTTATCACGCTCTTCATGAGCTTTGCAAAAGCGCCGTGACGACGTAATTCGAATGGAAAAAGACGGGTGAAGCGCCTCGAAAAGAACACCATCCGCTATAACTTGACGTTCATAAATCAAGCAATTACCATCACAGCCGGTGTCACCTTGGTGTGTTATATCATGTATACAGTGAGTCCAGAGGTCATCAGTCATTTCAAAACCGATTATCTTTATCTGACTTCTATCTTTGTACTTGTTGGACTCTTACGCTATATTCAGCTTACGGTTGTCGATCAACGGAGGTGATCCGACGAGTGTTGCTCAAAGACCGCTTCACTCAGCTCATCGTCCTTGCTTGGTTGCTCACTTTCTTGTTGATTATCTATGTCTTATAAGCATGAAACAAAAGGTTTATCTCTTTGACTTCGACGGCACAATTACAACAAAAAAGACACGTTTGTTGCACTCATTCTATATGCTGTGGGCACATGGAAATGCCTCGTGGGCTTTTGGCCTTATATAGTCCTCTTCTCTACTGATGAAGTTGCATCTCTACCCAAATTGGAAGGCAAAACAACGTGTGTTCTCTCATTTCTTCAAGGGTAAATCGCTTGAGATTTCAACAAATTATGTCGCAATTTCGCTGCCAATAACCGCTCTCTCCTACGTTCTGACGCCATGAAAGCCATTGATGAGGCTCGCAATCAAGGTGAGGTCTATGTGGTAAGTGCCGGTGTTGACAAGCTGGGTTCAGCCGTTTTTACCTCATGTTGTCGTTGTGGGCACCCAACTTGAAGTGGTAGATGGCCCTACTGACGGGACGTTTTTCTACGCGCAATTGCTATGGGATAGAGAAGGTGAACCGCGTAAAAACAGTTCCTCACAGCGCCGCGTTCACAATATTATATCATTGCCTTTGGTGACAGCCGAGGGGATAATGAAATGCTAAACTATGCTGATGAAGCCCATTATCAACTGTTTAAGTCCTAAACACCAACAACAACTTGGCAGGTGTTACGCTTCGGAATCGTCGGGTTTTTCTGCCACTATTGATTCAATATGGCGTTTATTTGGTGATGTTGTTTGTGGCATCTCCAACCCTTGCTAACACCATTGGATACGCTGTTAGCTTTTGTGTTTTAACTTCATTGCCGAGTACGCGTTACACCTTCAAAGTAAAGACCAATGCACGCCATGGAATTGGATTTGCCTTCTGTCATATCGTGAATTATGGACTACAAATCCTCATGTTGCATCTCTTTCTCACCTTAGGCTTTAGCAAAACTCTTGCTCCTGTGCCGATGTTCTGTGTCTGCGTGCCCGTTAATTTCCTGTTAGTGAGATTCTTCTTGAAGCGGTAACAGCCTGCCAAAAACATACCGAAAGCGACAAAAACAATAGCAACTATTGTGATAATCCAAAAACAATTTGTAAATTTGCAAGACTATAATCTTTCTGTCAAACGATAGTAAATGAAAAACCGAAAAGCTGCATACGTTACCTGAATTTATAGCACATAACGCCATCACAACAGCCTATGGAGCTGTTGTGGCTGTAGCTTCGGTGAACGAATCTAACTTTTCGTTTGCTGATGAATCAACTTGATTTGGTTCATTTTTATGCGGTGTTTATCTTGATAGATGGCGCTGCTGAGGTCAATATAGATGACGAAAAAGCTCAATCTTTCACAGCATAGTGTGTTGCGCATAGCCCCAATGCAGCGCGTGGAAAGTCTGCAATGTAGCACTGAACTCTGTGGATATCTGTTGTTGATAGAGTCTACTTTCATGCAGAGATTGTGAAAAGTGACGACAATCTGCGTGGATGTTATCTCACTAAATGTGTTGATGGTCATGTGTATAAGATGCTAGTGAAGCTCAAACATCGGAGTTTGTGGGTATAGTAACGCAGATTGAGCGCACCATTAACCAGCCCCATGTATACAAAAAGAAATGGTTGAGCTTCTTGGTTCATTTGGTGTTGATGCACATTCGCGAACTAATCAGTCATCGAGTAATAGGACTTCACGACCTGAAACATAAGGAAAACATCTTTAAAATCTTTATTCATTTGGCTTCGAATAACTTCAAACAGCAACGCCAAATCAATTTCTATGCCGCCCAAATGAATATCACTCCCACCTATCTTTCACGCATTGTGAAAGAAGTTTTCGGGCAATATGGTCAACGGATATCTACAGAGTTTCTATGGTGAAGCCTGCAAACAACTCCGAATGACTGATAAGCCGATAGGAGAACTTGCATTTGATTTGGGGTTTAAGGACCAATCAGCCTTCACAAACTTCTTTAAGATGAAGTCGGAGTTAGTCCTAAGGAGTATAGAAAATAGTAATCTCCCCTTATTACAAATGCGTTCATTATGCAACGCCGTAGGTGTCACGCTAATATTTCAATGGATATATCTATTATGGTGCATGTTAAGACAATGCAACGCCGTAGGTGTTATGCCGGTATTTCAATGAACAAATCTGTCAGCATGAATGCTCTCACTACGCAACTCGGTACGAGTTGTTCTTTTGATAGCCCGGGGTTGGCGAGGAACGAGCCCTACCCTGGGTAAACGTTCGCATTAGGGATTCAACGCCGTAGGTGTTGAGCTTTTTCTATGAAAGCACACTTACAATAAAACCTTTTATGGCAGATTAATCAAAAAGCGCAACACCTATGGCGTTGTTTCACACACCATAGTTTAACCTCAGGGTAGCCTGCACTATCGTTTGGCAACCCTGGGCTATCAAAAGCACAACACCTACGGCGTTGAAACATGCATTTTGTAATATAATTGGACGCCAACATGTGAATAAATAAATAGCAAAATGTATCATTATTTCAATGGATATATTTGCCATTATAAATGTTGTAACGACGCAACGCCGTAGGTATTATATCAATCTTCTAATGAACATATTTTGCCATTATGAATGTTTTTCAACCCGCAACAATGTTGAAATTGTGATATTTTTCGATGAGGGTGCTCTCACATTATAAATACCTCGTGGCGCAACTCGGTACGAGTTGTGTTTTTGATAGCCGGGGTTGGCGAGGAACGAGCTCTACCCCGGGTGAGTATTCGCAAGGAGATTCAACGCCATAGGTGTTGAGCTTTTTCTGTGAAGCCACGCTTATAATGAAACCTTTTATGGCGGATTAATCCAAAAAAGCGCAACACCTACGGCGTTGTTCCATGCAAACCATACGTTAACCCGGGGTAGCCTGCACTATCGTTTGGCAACCCTGGGCTATCAAAAACGCAACACCTACGACGTTGAATAATAAAAAGCATAATATAATTTGCATCATTTTATGCGCTAATTTGCGTCAAATGGTCATGTGTTTTGCCGTATTTTACGCGATGAAATGACGCAAACCATTTTACCACTAAATATCAACAACATCGCCACCCCTAATTAACCTCAAAACAACCTCCTCCATTTCCAAGGCTATCTACTCCCCTCCCTTTTCGGGGAGGGGCTGGGGGAGAGGCTTTGTTTACCTCACATCATTCCACCTTTAATTATCAATATTATCGCCACCCCTAATTAACCCCAAAACAACTCCCTCCATTTCAAGGCTAACTCTACTCCCTCTCGGAGAACCATAGGTCGCTGTTCGTGAAGCCTGCGAAACGAGGAAAGCAAAGGGCTGGGGGAGAGGCTTTATTTCCCTCATCTCATTTTGTCATTCGCGCCATAGCTTCGAGACAATCCTCACGATTTCCAAAGGCAGTAAAGCGGATGTAGCCCTCACCGCTTGGTCCAAAACCTACCCCTGGAGTGCAAAACCACGCCTACACCATAGAGTAGTTCAAAGAATCTGCCAGCTATCGGTGCCTGTTGGGGTCTTAACCCAGAGATAAGGTGCGTTTTCTCCGCCATAAACTTGATAGCCCAAGCGAGTCAGGTGTCGCGCATGATGGAGGCATTTGGTCATGCGTAGTCGATGGTTTCTTCACTTGACGTTGTCCTTCGGGCGTATAAATGGCCTCAGCTGCCCGTTGACTGATGTAACTTGTACCATTAAACTTCGTACATTGACGTCGATCCCAGATGCCATTCAATGCAATTCGTTCGCCGTTTAGTGTGGAGCTGCAAAACCTCTTTGGGTACAATGGTGTAGCCACAACGCACTCCGGAAGCCCGCTGTTTTCGAATAGCTTGAAATTCGACTGCAACCTTGCGCACCACGTATCTCATAGATTGAATGTGGAATGGAATCGTTGCGTATGTAGCTGATATGCAGCGTCATAGAGGATGATTGCATCGTTCTCCAAAGCGTAGTTGACCCATTTGTGAGTTCTTCTTTGGTGAGAACCGTACCCTGTTGGGTTGTTGGGATAGCACAACAAAAATCATATCTACGCGGTGATCTGGGAGCGAAGGGATAAAGTTATCTCGGCCGTACAAGGCAGATAAGTCACACTACCCATCGACCGGCTTCATAAACTCCCGCGCGTCCTATCATGGCATTACTGTCAATATAAAACAGGATAGACAGGATCGGTGACACCGATAGAGTTATCCCAGCGCAGAATCTCTTGGAAATTACCCGTATCACTCTTAGCTCCGTCGTTGATAACACCTCACTTGGGTCGATGTGTACACCGCGAGAGAGATAATCATGCTTTTTATAATTGCTTCGCGAAGAAAGTCATATCCACGTTCAGGTCCATAGCCACGGAAACTTGCTTTCCTTGCCATTTCGTCGGTAGCCTTATGCATTGCCTTGATGACGGCAGGGCAAAGAGGTTATGTAACGTCGCCAAATGCCAAGACTCGATGACACGTTGTTGGGGGTGAGAAACCTCGTAAGCATTAACCTTTTGGCTATATCTGCAAAGAGATAACTACCTGGTAGCTAAGAAATGTTCGTTAATCAGTGCCATAATGTTATTTTGAATTGTGTTCTATGGTTTATTCGGCAGTAATCTGTGCCTTCGAAGACGAAAGCAGCTGGTCCTGATAAGTAAATGTGATTGTTGTCAGCCCCATTCCACCTGCAAAGTTCCCGCCATCCATGTCGATAGTTACCTCACGTTGGGTGCGGTGTCAGTATGGCGGCTGTGGCTGTGGCACAAGCTCCCGTGCCGCATGCCATGGTTACACCGCTTCCGCGTTCCCAGTACACGTGTGCGCAGCGTGTTAGTAGCCGTAAAGTTGTGCAAATTCTATATTGCAACGTTGGGGAAAGCAGTCTCGTTTTTCGAGTCGTTTTCCATGCTTTTCTAAGTCAATGGTGGATATCGTCGACAAAAATCACGTAATGTGGGTTGCCCATTGATACGAAAAATACCTCTCTGAGCGTCTGGAATTGCACTGAGAGAAGGATGATTTCCCGTGAATTGTTCGGGCACATTGAACTGCGGTTCGAGTATGTCTCACTGTCACACTTGCCACATGATTGTTGGCATCAAGGTGCAAATGGAGAATCTTATGCCAGAAAAGCGTCTCAAGACGGATTTCTTTTTGTGTTGTGAGTCCTTTCTCATAAAGATATTTTCCGATGCATCTGCTGGCATTACCACACATCATAGCTTCTGATCCATCGGCATTAAAGATGCATGCAGAGAAGTCAGCTTTGTGATGTGTCGGAAGGCTTTCCGATGAGTACTAAGCCATCACTTGCGATGCCAAAGTGGGGCGACTGATGCAATGGCAGCCTTTTCGGGCTGTGGCATGACTTCACTGAGCGTGTTGACATAGATATAATCGTTGCCCGCACCATGCATTTTGGGTAAAATGAATCATTGTAGACATGATGGAATAAATGTGTTATCGTAATCTTTTTACTTCCTTTTTATCTATGCAAAAATAACATCTTATCAAATAATAAGCAACAAATTATGGGCGAATGCACGCTCTTTCTGAAGAAAAATCACAACTTTAACCGAATCAGTACTTATTACTTGTCGTTCTGAAAGCATAGTGGTTTGAAAAATCATCTTTTGTAACGTGAATGGGTTGATAGAGAAACGTATTCTGTTATACATAAATTATATTATAAATGAAATTGAATGAAAGGCTGATTTTTATAAAAACTTAATAATAAACTTTAAGCTATTCGCTGTAATATAAAAATGCTTATTGTTAGGTATTTGATATTTAAACTTTGTTAATATCTTTGCAAAGACAACAAACTTATATGAATTAAACCTTTTTACATGATGAAAACCAAGATTATTTCATTCATATTGGTATTGCATGCATTGTTCCAATGGTCTCAAATGCCAGAAGAACATGGAGAGAATAAACAGACAGATGCCAATGTTTACGGCCATGTGATTCAATTAAAGACAGGAGAACACCTACCTTATGTGACGGTAACGGTGAGAGGAACTCTGCTTTCACCACCACGGATGCTACGGGACATTACTATCTTAAGAATCTTCCAATTGGCAAATATGTAATAGAAGTGAAGGCGATGGGCTACAGAACAGCGACTCGGGAGGTAGAAACGAAGCCGCAAGTATCCCAAGAAGTCAACTTCACGCTCACTGAAGATGCTATCGCTTTGGATGAGGTGGTGCTCACAGCTAACCGTTCTCAGACGTTAAGACGGAGGCTCCAGCCTTGTTAACGTATTGATAGTAAATTGTTTTGACCAAACTACGCCATGTGTATGGCCCATGACTGAACTTTCAGCCTCGGAGTTAGGACGGAAGATAACTGCCAAAAACTGTGGGTTTTCCAGGTACGTATCAATGGTTTGGATGGACATTACTCGCAGATTCTAATTGATTCGCGACCTATTTTCACTTCACTCAATGGAGTTTATGGTTTAGAACAGATTCCTTCTAATATGATAGAACGAATTGAAGTGGTGCGCGGCGGTGGCTCAGCTCTATATGGTGCTTCTGCAATTGAGGCACTATCAACGTCATAACGAAAGAACCTGTGCGCAATTTCTGCCGAACTTAGTCACACCATTACATCCATAGAAGGACGTGGAAAGTTTGAAAACAACACCACAGCTAACGTCTCTTTGGTTAGTGAAGACAATAAAATGGGCATGTATGTATATGGACAACACCACTACAGACCAGGCTTTGATCACGATCATGACAGCTATACTGAGTTGCCACAACTAAAGAATCAGACCTTTGTTTAAGCGACTTTCTATAAGTTTTTCGCTTATTCGAAGCTCTCATACAGTATCATAACATCAGCGAATTCCGCAGAGGAGGAAATCGTTTGGACCTCGTTGCCCATGAAGCTAACATTGCTGAGCAGCTAGATCACGACATAAATGGGGCTAATTTGGCTTTCGATTGATGTCAAAGGATTATAAGGATCGCCTCAAAGGCTTACGTTTCATTCCAGTAATACCACACGAAAAAGCTACTACGGGGGTATCGGAAAAAGGTACCCAAAAGTGATATAAAAAGATGCCCTAAAAGCTTATGGAAGGACGACTGATTTGACTACCGTCACGGGATTACAATATGTGCATCAGTTTGCAAAGTTAGTCTTTATGCCTTCTGATTTGACGCTCGGCACTGGAGTATAATTACGATGCATTGGAAGATAAAGTCATTGGATACAACCACTTGTTAAAACCAGAAAACCAGAATCACGAGTGCTTATTTTCAGAATGAATGGAAGAATAAAACATGGAGTTTACTCGCTTTGGTGGTCGCTTGATAAGCACAATTTAATTGATGAAAGTGATATTTAGTCCACGCGTAAATCTAAGGTTTAATCCCACGGAAAACGTCAATTTGCGTGCGCATATACAAGTGGTTTCCGCGCACCTCAAGCCTTTGATGAAGATCTTCACGTAGGTTTTGTAGGCGGAAAATCGCTTAGTTACCCGCTTGGCGAAAGGCTTAAAAGAAGAGCGTTCGCATAGTTTCAGCTTGTCAGCCGACCTTTATCAGTCCATCGGAAGTGCAAACAAACTTCCTCATCGAGGGTTTCTACACACACTTAAAGGATGTTTTCGCCCTCAGAGAACTCAATATACAAGACAGTGAAGGCAACAACGTGCAAGAAAGATATAATGGTAGTGGGGCAAAAGGTATTCGGATTGAATCTTGAAGGCAAAGCCGCTTTCACGCAATGGTTCCAACTTCAGGCCGGATTAACCTTTGCAACGGAGTCTTTATGACTGAACCAATTGAGTGGAATGAAGACGCTCCTAAGGAGAAGAAAATGATGAGAACACCTTCTGTTTATGGTTATTTGCACGGCTCATTCACACTTTTAAAGAACTCTCTGCAGCGCTTTTGGGTAATTATACGGGGCACATGCTCGTGGGACATACCGAACATATTCTTATGGATGGCACTACTATAGCCCCTGAAGCTGTACAAACGCCAACGTTCTTAACGTTGAACATGAAGCTCGCCTATGACGTTTCAATTCCAATTACGTTAAACTCCAGGTGAATGCAGGTATCCAAAACTCACGAACGCTTATCAAAAAGACTTTGATAAGGGTTGGGGACGCGACTCAGCCTATATCTATGGCCCCTGCCATTCCACGCTGTTTCTTTGCTGGAATCAAGTTAATTTATTGATTCTTGATAACGATAGACGATTCGTTTTTATATAAGAAAATGTCACAAAGCCTTTCACCTTATTATATGGTGGAGGGCTTTTTCGTTGATGAAGCGCTTTTTCTTTATTCCTCAAAATGCTGTTTCCCAACGTAGAGAATATGCTAAACAACGAAGTTCTGCCTATGACTTTCAAGGTTTTTATGACTGAAATTTCATAACAAAACGATAGAAAGTGATTCTACTTTACAGTTTTTGTACTTTTGTATGCGTTTAATCATTTCCTAATTCATGAATACTGAAAACCTAACTCAAAGGCAAAAAGGTCATCGTTGGCATACAGTTTTCTCTTTTGTAGCCTTTGGGCAACAGTCCTTGTTCCGTTATTAGTGGGCATAAATCCAGCTACAGCTTTTGTTCACAGCTGGACTTGGAACGTTCATCTTTCACTATGTAACCAGGTGGAAGGTTCCTATCTTCTTAGGCTCTTCTTTCGCTTTTATTGCGCCAATAAATGAAGCATCTAAGCAGTGGGGATTAAGCGGAACACTCTCTGGTTTGACGGCAGTTTCCGTTGTATATTTCGTCATGAGTGCCCTTGTTAAATGGCAAGGCAAGCGACTCTTAAACCGATTATTCCCTCCCGTTGTCACTCGGACCGGTTATCATTTTGATTGGTCTTTCACTCTCGGGTACGGCAGTTGATATGGCAAAATCAAACTGGTTTTTGGCTTTTTGCTCGCTTTTCACGGCCATCATGATACTTACTTTCGCCAAAGGATTAATGAAATTAGTACCTATTATCGCTGGAGTTGTCGGGATATATCGTTGCTTTGTTCATGCATCAAGTCGATTTTGCAGGTGTAGTGGCTGCACCTTTGGTTCTCTTTTTCCCGTGAAATTCGACACCATTTCACATTTCAGTTGGGAACCATTCCCATATATGTTGCCCTGTCGCTATAGCCCCAGAGACTGAACATATCGGTGATGTTTATGTCGTAGGTGCCGTTGCTAAGAAGGATTTTGTAGCTCAACCAGGACTTCATCGCACAATGTTTGGCGATGGTTTAGCTTGCCTTGCCTCTGCCTTTTCTTGGCGGTCCACCCGAAACAACCTATTCAGAAGTGACGGAGCCATGTCAATTACAAAGGTAACGAGCCCTGCTGCAGATTCGCATTTCAGCTGCAACTGCTTTATTGTTTTTCGGTCATCGGCAAGCTCAGTGCACTGCTTCAGAGTGTTCCAAAAGGCTGTTCTTGGAGGAATAATGCTATTGCTTTTTCGGAACGATTGCAAGCGTAGGAGTGCAGAATCTCATGCAACGTAAGGTGGATATGAACGATACTCGCAACATCATTATCATGTCGGTGATGCTCACAATGGGTCTTGGTGGCGCCAGTTATCAGGTGGTAACTTCGCCATTTCAGGCATAGGACCTGCTGCTGTGGTTGGTGTTGTGTTGAATTTATTGTTGCCTAAGACGAAAAACTACAGAAGAAAAGAAAGACGAGAAGGCTTGATTTACTTCCCATCGTATGGGCCATTGTGCTCTAATTTCGATGTACACATGGCAGCAGCAAACTTACCTGAGGCATCAATGTCGGCCCCAAGACTGCGCATGTAGAGGTATCCTGCCGAGTAAGTATCGCCACATCCCGTGGCATCCACTACTTGTCGCGGCTCATAGGCAGGGATTTCATAAACTGTTTGTCTGCATAAATAAGACTGCCGAAGCTCCCTAACGTGATGACTACTTTCGAACGCCATACGATGCCATTTGAAGAGCAACCGTGCGTGGGTCTTTTGAGTTTGTAATCATCTCCATTTCGTGCTCATTAAGCTTAAGAAAGTCTGTATAAGCAAGTATCTCTTCCATGGCTTTCCATTGGACAGCATAAACTTTTTCGCCTCTAACCTCACGAAGATATCCCTGTACATCAATCGAAATACGCCCCTTCTCGGCCAATGCTTTGACAACCTCTACAGGGAAATCATCGGCTAACAAGCTGCCCAAATGAAACACTTTAGCCTCTAAAGGGTGTACTTCTTCTATGGTAAAAGGGTCGGCTTTAGCCAACACTCGCTGTGTTCTTTGATTGCTATCTATACCATATCGGTTCTCAAAATATACACTCTTTGCACTGTCATAACACACGACATCTATGCCCGCTTGACGCATACGATCTACTTCTTCGTGTGATTCAGGCCCAACTTTCGTTACCAATTGAAACGCTATATCATGGGGAAGGTTGTTAATACCATAGGCCATATAGAACGCCGTTCCACCCGACATAGAGACCGATTGGCTTGGAGTGATAATCTTATCTCGGGTGATATGCCCGATACAGCATATATCTTTCATTCGCAGTTACTTTTACTTTAAGCATCACAAAGGTACAAAAACTCATAAAAAGAAAAACTTTTGTTTCTGTTTTTAGTGTTCTGTGAGGTTCCCACTACCTGTGTTTGAGAGGATATTTCATGATGGTGGGGGAGGTGAGGTAAACAAAGCCTCTCTCAGCCCCTCCCCGAAAAGGGAGGGGAGTAGTTAGCCTTGGAAATGGAGGGAGTTGTTTGGAGGTTAATTGGTGGTATTGATGTTGTTGATAATTAAAGGTAAAATGATTTGGGGCAAATCATCGCGCAATTTGCCGTGTTTTACCGCATGAAATGACGCCATTTATCGCATAAAATGACGCAAATTATATTATGCTTTTTATTATTCAACGCCGTAGGTGTTGTGCTTTTGATAGCCCAGGGTTGCCAAACGATAGTGCAGGCTACCCTGGGTTAGTGTATGTTGTGCGTGGAACAACGCCATAGGTGTTGCGGTTTCTTTGCGTAATCCGCCATATTTTCTGGCGCGAGATAACGTAATTCATGTTACGGATTGAATATTTCAACGTCGTAGGTGTTACGCTTTCTAAGCGTAATTCGCCATTAAACACGTCGCTATACCCATGCCTTCTCAAAGAAAACTCAACACTTACAGCGTTGAATCTCCCTGCGAACGTTTACCCGGGGTAGGCTCGTTCCTCGCCAACCCTGGGCTATCAAACGTACAACACCTACGGCGTTGTGCAATGAGGGCATTTCTATTGCGAAACACATTCATTGGAATACCGGCATAACACCTACGGCGTTGCATTATTGCCACATCTCATTATGATAGTTGTATTCATAGGAATATTGACACAACGCTTATAACGTTGCATGGTTGCAATATTCAAATGATGAGGTGTTTTCTACTCTTTCATGTGCAAAGCCTCCATAAAACGGCGGATGACTTCTGGCTTTCCTGTGTGTTTTCCGAGGTCTTCGGAGAGCTTACATGTGTCATTATAGTAGGGCCAACACTCTGTTATTTTTGATGCAACAAGTTTAATGACAATATTCATTGGCTCAATACCTTCGAAATCATTAGTGAAAATGAGTACCTATTCCGAATGAAGGCAGGCAATAATCTTTTTGCATATTGTTGAATTTCTATTGCCGAATCAGTGTTTAACGCATTTGAAAACACAACCTGTTTTGTGCGGGAATCAATGCCAAGTGAACGATATTTCTCCACGATTTTCATTAGTTGTTCGCGGTTATTTCCAGAGTCAATGCGAAGTCCTTTGAATAGATTTGCAAAGTCTTCAGAGAAGTTTAACGAGAAGATATCCCATCCAAAAAGAGTCATAAAGATATGTACCGAGGGCACCACGGAAGGTGTTTCGCCAGGCATTCATAGCCAAATGATTGGCCATTTGCGGCCCAAACATGCCGCCAATCGCGCAAACAAACTCATGCGCCATAGTGCCAACAGGTTGTAAATCGTGGGTCATGGCGATGTAAACATTGCTTGTTCCCACGAGTCTTCCTTTCCAATCACGGCTCTGATAGGTGTCTTTCAATGCACGAACCACCGTATCTTCGGCTTTCAAAAAGAGGCGCGCTGACGTGTTCCAAAGTCTGAAAACACACAGCCAGCAGTCAACAATCGTTCTGCTTTTTGACACGTTTTTGTTATACAACTGCACGTAGTCTCAACCTTGCAATCTGCCCCTGTCATGATGTAAAAGCTCTGAAAATCATCGCCAGAACCTTTTACTTCTAAGAGGATGGTATCCGACCAACTGCCTTCAAATTCCACGTGAATATGCCCGTCAATATCTTGTGAAACGTTGACCCATTCGCGTGAAAAACCTATAGCCACGGAGGTAAGTAAAGAACCAATGCGGCATGTAACTGCATCGCCGTTTCATGAAATCTATCTCGTCATCTGTAATGATAACGCCCTCATGCTTTCGATTTGACGACGCAATTCGTCGGCAAACCCAAAGGATATACCGTGTTATTGCGGTCTACAACCTGGGTATTTTACTTGGGCACGAGGGTAGTTATCGATGACCGAACAGCACATAGAAAGCTTATAAAGGTCATCATCTGTGAAGTGATTGATGATTTGTTTCATTGTCGTTTGAAAGCTCTTATGATTCCTATTGAGACACTTTCGTCAGCAAAATCACTGAAATGAAAAAGGCGAAACTCATCATTCAGATGCATAAAACGTGCTGTGTCTGGTGCAAATATACGACATTTGAGGCAGATAATGCAAACAAAAGAAAAGAATTTTTGAAATAGAAATGGCTGGGCGAAGTGACGCTTTCCACGGAAAAGAATGCAGGGAAAGCACGCGCAAATAAAGTAGAAGAAAAAGAAAGAAAGCACCCAATAAGGATGCTTTCTGAATGAAATAATAAGTTTAACTATGGGGAATAATCTATAAAGATTAAGCCTTTTTAGCGAAAGAGAAAGTCGTCCAAGGACTCTTTGGGTCGCTAATGAGCTTGTTAAATATCTTCTTTGTCTGCCCCATGCTATAGCTATCAGCACCCCAAAGAGTGTAACCGATGATGTAACTCCTTGCCATAGTCTTCCCAAGAAGAAAGCGATTTGTGAACCAATTCGTCAACAAAGTCAACATATTGCCACATTTCTTCCCTCGCTAATATACTTCTTTTCAGCGCACATACGAGCAATAAAGACCAGACGAGTTGCCTCAAAACCAATGCCACCTATACGTGTAAAGTCGGCCTCATCTCTAACAATTCCTTCCTTAACTAAATTGCCTATAGTCTTGAAAGCGCGTTCAATCTGTTTAGAACATGCCTTAGCTTCATTCTTGTTTACAAACGTTTCGTTGAGATATTGCTCAATAGCTTTCGTTCTTTCAACTTGAAAGCCTCTGCAATATTTGGCATATAGTCTTTTGTGCAAGCTAATTTCAGATCGTCTAAAGCGTCAATTGCCGAGCTATGGTCATAGATACCTCGAGCCTCTTTTTGAGCTGTTCTGCACAATCATCTTTCACTAATCCCGTCTTAATAGCATTCAAATAACACTTTATCATTCTCTGCATAGATGGCGCTAAGCAACATCTTTCGTTGTTGATCTTGACTGAGATTTGAGTTTGAATCCGTTCGAAGTCCACACAACCCGGCGTAAAGTAGCTCTTTGCTTTTAAGGAAATATTGATATAAACCAATAACAATAAGCACGCCAACTATGATGTAAACAATCCATGTATAGCCGCTTTGTTGAGCCGTCAGATGAGCCACTTGGTACTCTGATTCGAAATCTCAAAGCCATTGCTTCCTGTACGCATGCAGGCCTAACATCAATACTAAACTGTAGATAATTCTCTTTTCTCATGTGCTCGTTTTTAATTTTTATAGTTTGTGTTTAGCGTCTCTTTATCAGCCCATTTGATTCGGCTAATAAAAAGAAACATCTTTATTTTCATCTCGTGATTAGATTCATATTAGTGCGAAAGGAAAGTCTCCAAGGACTATTTGGCTTAGTATGCATGTCCTTAGCATGGCCTGCCATCACCTCAAGTAATTTGAAGCACCACACCACAAGCAACGACCAATGATGTAACTCTTGCAAAGTCTTCCCAAGAAGTAAGCGTTCTATGTGCTATTTTCGTCTGCTGCATCAACATATTTCCAAAGTTGTTCGTCGTTGATATAGTTTGCTTCGCGACACAATCTGGCTATGAACACAAGACGACCAGCGTCCCATGCATCGGGTCCAATGCGTGAAAAGTCGGCCTCATTACTAATGATGTGTTCCTTCATTAGAGGGTCCATAGACTCAAAAAGCAAATTGGAACTTGCTCCCAACAATTATTGATATCCTCGCTATCTTCAGAGGTATCACGGAGATATTGCTGTATTTCTTGCTTGTTTTTAAGCTTTCAAAGCTTCGACAACTTGAGGGAAATAGCGACGTGTACCCGATAATCTCAAATAGTCGAAGTGTTTTCGATTGCCGATGCTTGGTCACTGATATTCCAACCTTGGTTGAACATCTTCTCACGCTCATCTGCTCGTTAATCCGGTCTGTAACTACATTGTATAAAGCTGCCTTTTTGTGCTGCAAATCACACCACTTAACAATAGCTTTCGTTGTTGATCTTGCATGTCAAAGTCAGTATTCTTTCAACCTTAGCGCTGGAGGTAAAGAAGCTGAATAACTGCTTAAAGAATGACCAATACTTATTACAACGTAAAGGATGATACCACAAATAACGGCAGTTGAGATCCAAGATGAACTGTCTCCACTGCCTTGATATGCTGCTTGCACCTTCATCTCTAATGCGAAACGCTTCATCATATTGAGCCACAGCAGGTATTATTACCAAGATTGTTGTCAGCTCTTCATATAGGTAATTTTATAAATTGAATGATGTTACTTTTTCTTTTCCTTTTTACGACCTTCTTTACAACAGGTTGCTCTTGGCATCTTATTCTCTGGACGAGTAAATCCGTCTTTTCGTTGCACGCTCACTCATTACTTTTTATGCTTATCTAAGTCTGGATGAGACGAGAACACGCGCTTAAACTTGCTGTCTTTTCCTGTAACCTGAGTCCTCTTCGAGCTCTCTAAGTTTCTCAAACGACGTAGCTCACGGGCCCGCGATTCTCACCATTTTTCTTCACGAAGTCATAGCCGTAAGCCGTCTGCATTGCTTTCCCTGCTTCTGCGAATATAGCATATCCAACAACGCTTCCTCCAAGCTCTCCTGAACTGTGAATCGCTAAGCGTTGCGGCCTTTTACCTCCGTGGAGAGACTCCATCTTTGAATGCCGATGTGAGCAAAGCTGCACGGAAAGCATTCTTAGAATCCTTGTGCAGCAACGTGTCCTATCTCGTGTCCTATGAACGCCAAGCTAACTCATATCATCGGTCATGATGTCCATCAAAGAAGAGAATTGACATCGCACGCTCATCGGCGCGCAAGCAGTTGCATTTACGTCGGTGACATAATAGACTTTTGAAGTTCAAAGGAATACCTTCTACGTCGTTAAGTCCTTGAGTTAATTTTCTTCAAAACGAATAGAATAGGATTGCTAGGCAAACTTGATTGTGCTTATCCATCCAATCAATGTATTTTTCACATAGTTTGCTATGTCAGCATCGGTTAAAGTCACTGCTTACAGCCTTTGATGCCCTCCAATAGCTTTTTAAGGTTGAACTGTGCTATAGATGGCGTTGCATCTCTAGCATGAAGCATGCACCTAAAAGCATGCTTGACAATGTTTTGTCTCATAAAAATTTTATTTGTCTCAGTGAAAAATTATGCCGACAAAGGTATACATAAATATAATCTGCATCCTCTTGCAATATTTTTCTGTTTTTACGTGAATATTCAGATAATCGCAATGCATTTTTAATGCTACAACCTATTCATCCTCTTTATCTGATGAAAAGCTATTTAGAAGCATACTCAAATAAAAGCTACTGTGAGTCCTGCCATGACAATACTTTACCATAGACATCAACTTGATTAAGATGTTAAGACTTGGCCCGGCAGTGTTTCAAGGGGTCGCCCACCGTGTCACCCAGTACATCGTTGCTCATGACTTTGAGACCCTTTACCTCCGAAATGGCCTTCGCTGACCATCTTTGCATTGTCCCATGCGCCACCTGCATTGGCCATGAAGACTGCCAAGGTAACCGCCGACAAACTACCCACCAACAAGCCTAAGACTCAGCCACCCAAGCAATATTCCGACTACAATGGGGATGGCATGATCATGCAAGAACTCGGAATAATCATTTCCTTTTGAGCACTCTTGTGGATATTTCCACACAACGACCATAGTCTGCTGCGCCGTCTTTTTCTAATATTCCTTTAACTTTGAATCGTCTTCACCCTTTCTACCATAGATTGGGCTGCTCTTCCGACTGCACCCATCGTCAAACCACATAGCACACATTGCACGTATAAATGCCCCCACAAGTACCTTGGGATTCATCAATGTTACTTGGAAAAGTTCATAAAATCGGGCATCGTTGCCTGAGAAGGATCAAAAGATTGTCCTGCATAGTCAATGAAATGACGATCTCTTCTTCGATCGGCTCTTACCATGGCAATCTTTATCTCTTCTACATACGAAGCGAGTAAAGCTAAGGCCAGTGTCGCACTTCCTATGGCAAACCCTTGCCCGTGGCCGCCGTAGTATTGCCCAATGCATCGAGAGCATCCGTGCGTTGTCTCACCACTCTGTCCCTAATTCACTCATCTCTGCATTACCGCCAGCGTTGTCATGCGGATAGGTCCATAGGCATCTGTTGCAGCGTTATGCCGAGTGTTGAGAGCATTCCCACGGCGGTAATCCCTATTCCATAGAGCCCATGGCTTATGGAATCAGCTCGCATACTCATATCAAAACCCATTGCACACAAAGGTAACTTAGCATGATGGCTAAGGCGATAACTAACACCGAATGCACGTAGGGAGATCATGCCACATCCAGCCCCTTTGATGATAACTGTAGCCGAACCTGTTTCACTTGCCTTTGCAATCTCTTTGCGTAGGACGGTAACTCTTGTGAGAGGTATAATACCTGTTGCTTGTCCTATAATGACGCCAGCCACGAGCCCACTGATAACAGAAAATGACAAGCCGAGCCGCTTTTTCAATGCCTAAAAGATAGAGAATCACAAACGAAGCACGGCAATCAAAACCGCACTTACATTCGTTCCAAGTCCTAAAGCGCGTAACAAGGCTTTCATATCTCGCCCTTCTTTCGTACGAACAAGGAAGATTCCGATGAGTGAAAGGAATATACCCTATGGCGGCAATAATCATTGGTCGCAATGACAGCCTGTAGCTGCATATCGCCATTTAAGGCAAAGGCTGTGGCCCCAAGTGCTGCAGTCGACAAGATGCTTCCACAATAACTTTCATATAAATCGGCACCCATGCCAGCCACATCACCCACATTGTCGCCCACATTATCAGTGATAGTAGCCGGATTTCGAGGGTCATCTCGGGAATATCTCGCCTCAACTTTTCCACGAGGTCGCCCCCAACATCGGCTGCTTTGGTATAGATGCCTCCACCAACACGTGCAAAAAGAGCTCTGAGTTGATGCCCCCATACCGAATGTGAGCATAGTAGTTGTAATTGTTATCAAGGCACATATTGCCATCCGAATATACGAAACTGAGAATCAAAACCATATCGCAATGTCTAAAAGTCCAAGTCCTACAACGACAAGTCCCATCACAGCACCACTCCGAAAGGCCACTCAAACCCATAATCCAAACCTTTCGCGCTGCGTTTGCCGTGCGTGCAGAGGCATAAGTAGCTGTTTTCATGCCGAAAAACTGCAAGTCCCGAGAAGAAACCACCCGTAAGAAAGGCTATTGGCACCCAAGGATTCTGTATTTTTAAGGCATAAGCTATGAAGGCGAAAAGCAAAGCAAGCACCAAAAAGACTATTCCCACAACCTTTATATTGCTGGCGTAGGTGAGCCATTGCCCTCTTTCTAACGTGCGAAGCGATTTCTTTTCATCTTCAGTGTTCCTTCTTCTTCCTTCATCATTTCACTGAAAAATACCATGACATGCATAGCGTCTGTGACCGAAGCCAATGGTACTAACAAAAACTGTAGGATATTCATCATGTTTTCGGTTAAATTATAAGATTATTAAATTTTTATGTCGTTCGCAAATATACAAAGATAATCGCCCTGTTGTACTCATTTTTGTTTATTTAACTATATTATCGGTTTCTCACCGCTATCCAAACTGCCCACATCCTCTATTTATGCGTTTGCCATCCTTCTGAAAAACATAACATTATCAATCGCAGATTATTTTAATGCGTAGGTATTGCATCAATAATAGTGGCATGATCACACCAATGTAATGATGCCAATCGTCAATGCCGTAAATATAAAAATGATTTTCCAATGAATGTATTTTGGCATAACAAGTGTTTTTGGTGCATAATGGTGCTTGTTTTTATTGCGATGTTTCAATGAATACATCCAATAATGCGAATGTTTCAATAATGCAACGCCGTAGGTGTTGTAGTTGTCTGATAGCCCAGGTTGGCGAGGAACGAGCCTACCCTGCAAACGTTTGCAGGAGATTCAACGCTATAGGTGTTGAGTTTTCTTTGAGAAAACATGGGTATAGCGAGGATTTTAATGGCGGATTACGCTTAGAAAGCGTAACACCTATGGCGTTGAAATGTTCAATCCGTAACATGAATTACGTTATGTCGCGCCAGAAAATATGGTGGATTACGCCGAAAAAGCGCAAATACCCCTCGGCGTTGTTCCCTCAAACCATATAGCATTCCAGGTAGCCTCGCACTATCGTTTGCAACCCCTGAATATCAAAACGCAACACCTACGGCGTTGAATAATAAAAAGCATAATATAATTTGCATCATTTTATTGCGATAAACTGCGTCATTTCACCATGTAAAACACGGCAAATTGCGCGATGATTTACCCCAAACCATTTTACCTTTAATTATCAACAACATCACCACCTCTAATTAACCCTCAAACAACTCCCTCCATTTCCACGACTAACTACTCCCTCTCTCTTCGGAGGGGCTGGGGAGAGGCTTTGTTTACCCCAAACCATTTCACCTTTAATTATCAACAACTTCACCACCCCAAACTAATCTCCAAAAACAACTCCCTCCATTTCCATGACTAACTACCCTCCTCTTCGGGGAACCATAGGTCGCTGTTCGTGAAGCCTGCGAAACGAGGGAAAAGCAAAGGACCTGGGAGAGGCTTTGTTTGCCCCAAACCATTTCACCTTTAATTATCAACAACTTCACCACTCTAATTAACCCTCAAAACAGCTCCCTCCATTTCCACGACTAACTACTCCCCCTCTCTTCGGAGAGGGGCTGGGGAAGGCTTTGTTTGCACCAATCTATCCCCCAACAAACACCTTTCAGTAGGTCGATTCACCTTAGAGATCTTCTGAAAAGATTTGTTTTCTTTTGCAGTTCTTGGTAATATTGTATTGTTTTTGCTTCT